>ERZ836829.41-NODE-41-length-204685-cov-76.201955_pt1 | contig 204685 bp, 186 predicted proteins | sample MGYA00519574_ERZ836829 | MGnify/ENA primary metagenome ERZ836829 (study PRJEB31850, sample SAMEA3708808) | human gut metagenome | biome: human gut; feature: human-associated habitat; material: faeces | place: China | collected 2014 ...
AAGTGGCGCGCGGTGAGCGCGAAAACGCCCTCCAGTGCAAGTACAACGGCGGTATGGTGCCGCTGGGCTTCACCATTGGCAAGGAGGACAGGCTGTACCATATCGACCCGGAGACGGCTCCCATCGTGCAGGAGATCTTCAGACGGTATGCCGACGGCGAACCGGCCGAGAAGATTGCAGCATCCCTGAACGAGCGCGGTCTGCGTACCCGCACCGGGAAGCCGTTCGTGAAGAACAGCTTCTTCCAGATCTTCCGCAACCGCCGCTACATCGGCGAATACCGATACAAGGACATTGTGACGCCGGGCGGCATCCCGGCTATTGTTGATCAGGACTTGTTCGACCGGGTGCAGCAGCGTTTCGAGCAAAACAGGATCGCCCACGGTCGGCCTGCAAAAGAGGATGTGAGCTATCTGCTGACCACCAAGCTGTTCTGTGGCAAGTGCGGCACCCTGATGGGCGGCGAAAGCGGCACCAGCCACATGGGGAACACCTACTATTATTACAAGTGCGGCAACGCCAAACGCCACGGCAAGGCGCACTGCGACCTGAAAGCCATCCGCAAGGAGCCGCTGGAACGGTTCGTGGTGGATACCGCCATTAAGGTGATTTTCAGCGATGAAATCATCGAACGGCTGATAGATTTGGTCATGGAAGCCCAGCAGCAGGAGAACACCCGGCTGCCTGTTCTGAAAGAGCAGCTCCGGGATACGGAGAAACGGCTCGCAAACCTTCTGGAAGCCATTGAACAGGGCATCCTGACCCCGACCACAAAGCAGCGGCTGGACGAGCTGGAAGCCCGGAAAGAAGCCCTGAACACCAGCATTCTGGAAGAAGAGCTGACAAAGCCCGTCCTGACCCGTGAGTGGATTCGGTTCTGGCTTGAAAAATTCCGCAAGGGTGACGTGGGCAGCACGGAACACCAGCGGCAGATCATAGATACCTTTGTCAACTCGGTCTACGTCTTTGACGACCGGGTCGTGCTCAATTTCAACTTCACGGACGATGCCAAAACCATCTCCCGTGAAGAGGTTTTGGGTTCGAGTGCTGTGGACAATGCTCCACCAAAACAAGAGCCTCTGACTTTGGTCAGGGGCTTTTTTGTTGCGTCATCCACGAACCCACGTCAGATCCGGACGGTACAGGACTCGAACAGCACGTGCCGAGCGCAGCGAAGGCAATCAAAGCCCCAGTGGGGCTTTGATTAGTGCGCGGTTCCCAACGCCTAGGAATGTCTATCGGGATGACTGCCGTTTTGTGGTGGGCGGTACAGGACGAGAACCGGAACGAGCAAAGGCAGGGTATCACCATGACGGTGGTATCCTGCCTTTTGCTTTGATATGTTTTATCAGTAGATCACAGCATCCGTTGTAGTATAGCCTTCGAGAGAATTCTCCTTGACCTGAATACAGATATAAGTGATCTCAGAATTGCTTGCAGCAAAGAACTGGCGCTTTGCCATAGGAGAAATCTTCAGCCAGTCGCCTGCTGCAAGGCTGATTTCTTCGCCATCGATAACGACCTTCCCTTTGCCGGAAAGAACACCGTAGATTTCCTCATTTGCCTTGTGGGAGTGAACAAATGGAACATTTGCTCCCGCAGGAAGCGTATTCAGGCTGATCTCCGCACCAGTCAGGGCGAGCTTTTCATGAAGCTCCGTCCGATTTTCTTTTCCAACTGTCATTTTTGTGTAGCATGCCATTGTAAGCACCTCCAATTTGATTCGCAATCTTTCATTGCCTGAGCTAAGTATAGAAGCTCACACATTCAAAAACAAGTACGCACCTTTTTGTAACTGTACACTCAAAAATGAATGTGCTATACTATACACAGAGGTGACTGATATGCGCACAAAAGAAGAACTGCCGGAATGTCCGGTTGCAACAGCAGTATCCCTGATTGGCGGAAAATGGAAACTCTTGCTTCTGCGCAATCTGAAAGAGCGTCCATGGAGATTCAATGAGTTGCAAAGAAGCATCGACGGGATCTCGCAGAAAGTTTTGACCGAGAGCTTAAGACAGATGATTGATGATGGACTTGCCTACCGCCGTGATTATCACGAGAATCCTCCCAAAGTAGAATATGGGTTGACCGATCTCGGAACGGAAATGTTGCCAATTGTCAATGCACTTGCAGACTTTGGCAATTACTATAAATCAGTCGTTGATCGGTCATGATCGATATTATGAAGCAGGGTTTGGGGCTCCGCACGCCCCAACAAGAGCGCTTCGGAAACTCGCAAGAGTTGAAGAGTTTTGGTGGGCGGTACAGGACTCGAACAGCACGGCCACGCCGCAGGCGGGGCAGCAGAACGGTCCTGCGCCAGCAAATAGCACAAAACCCGGAACCTTTTCAGGGCCAACGGCTCAAAAAGGGTTCCGGGTTTCTGATTTTGCGCTATTCCTTTGTGCAAGCTGCTATCGCATTTTTATTTTGCAACAGCCCCTCTTTTTTATTTCCGGAGATTTTATTTTCGGGTATAGGCTTCCATGCCGTGCTCGGCGGGGTCGTAATATTCCATCAGGGTGATGTAGTTTTCCGGGTAGTGGCAGAATGCCGCACGCAGAACGCTGTCTGCCGGGCTGTTCACGCTCATCAGGCTGAGGATGTAGTACACCAGCATCCGCAGCACATCGCTCTCCACCTCGTGGCACAGACCCACCGCCAGCACCGGCACCACCACCTGCTGCGCCCGCAGCGGCACGATGGCCCCCACCTGCTCCAGAATGGGTCTGCTCATGGCCGAAGCCGTCATCACGCAGCGCAGCACCTTCGTCCACGACATTTTGCGGATGTTCTCCATGCTGCGCAGCCGTTCCATCACAGCTTCATCGTCCAGGATCACGCCCTCGGCTGCCTCTTTTTCCGAGAGGGTAAAGGCACACTGCAGCATATCCATAACGGCAGCTTCATATTTTTCATGGTAATTTGCGGCGCTTTTGCAGAACGCCAGAGCCGCCGCGATCACCGAATCCACATCTTCCTTTGTGGCCAGCTGGTCGAACCGCAGCGGCACACCGCCCATCCGGCTCTCGATGATGCTCAGATCATCCAGCTCGTTCTGGTACGCCGTGGAGGGCAGAAAGCGGTCGTTTCCGTTGCGGTGGTAGCCCCACTCTTCCGGCATCACGCGGGCCACGATATCGCCGCTGGAAATGATGTTGAAGATATTGCTTACATCCCAATCCGTTTTCAGTCCGCCGTCTGCAATGTGGTCGTTGTCGTAGTCCGCCTGCAGATCCGGGCGGTCTGCTGCCGTCAGTGCCGCCGGTGCAGCAAAGGTGTAAACAAAGGTATTTTCCTGCGCGATCTGCGGCAGTTGCTGCCGGATGCGCGCCGCCGTCAGGTTTGCCACAGCCGCGCCGCGGCTGTAGCCGCCCAGCCAGAGCTTGATGGTGCCCAGCGTTCCCGCTGCAGCCTCAGCTTTTTTCAGGTAGTCCTGCAGATCTTCAAAAAAATGCTCTGCTGCTGTCACAAAGCCATAGTGCCCGCCGCTTTCGCCCACATGCAGGTTGCTGGCCCACTCGGCACCATAGCCGACACCGCGCAGCATGGCTGCAATAATGGTGGTGCGCTGGCCATCCTGTACCAGTGTTTTCTGCGCAAAAGCACAGCCCGCGGTATCCACCGGGGTGTTCAGGCTGCACTGGTAGCCCGCATAGACCGCATTGGCAAAGCCAAGCTTCTGGTAGGCATCCGCAATGCTGTCCTCACGGCCCGCTTCACCCTCCACCCAGTAAAGCGCATCGCTCTGGTAGGTGTTGCCGCTTGCTGCCACAAGGCCCAGCGTTGCCAGTGCCAGCTTGTGGCTGTACTGCAGCGCCGTGTTCTCAAAAAAGGCATCTGTATAATAAAAATCGTGGGAGAGATCTGTTTCGCTGTGGTCGCTGCGGAAAGCAAAGGAGTAGTAATCCTCCGGCACCGCACTGCCCACCACAGCCTGTGCGGCCTGCGGCAGCAAAGCCTCTGCCGCCGCGTGCGGGGCCAGCACGCCTGCCACGGCAGCTGCTGCCGCCTTGCAAAAGGCACGTCGTTTTATGGTCTTCATCTTCCTGCTCCAATCAAGGCTTCTGCATAAAACCAGCCTGTTTTTCTAAGTATAGCGGATTTTGCACGCTGATACAATCGCTCTTTCTTAATAAAAAAACAGTCCATGCTCCACACACAGACTGTTTTATGGTATAGTATAAAGGTGTCCGGCTCATCTCAGCTCGATCTGCCTGCAGTAGTCCACGATGTGGTGGAACATCTGTTCCACTGCCGGGGCCATTGCGGCGGGGCGCTGCACAGCCAGGCCCACCACACGGTCTTCCTCTGGCTCGATGGGATAGATCTTGATCGCAGCCTTGCAGTCGCGCAGCAGCATCTGCGGCATGATGGAAATGCCCAGACCTGCTTCCACCATGGCGATGTTGGACTGGTCGTCGATGACATGGCAGCGGCGCTCGGTGCCGATCTTATATTTTTTCAGGAACTGGCGCATCTCAGCATCGGTGGCATCGCACTGCACAACGAAGCTTTGGCCGTTCATCAGGGCGGGAGTCATCACGCCGTTTTCCGGTTCGGGCCAGTCCTGCGGCACGATGCACAGCAGCGGCTCGCGGAACAGCTCGGTGAGGTTGAACTCTTCACGGCAGGTGGAGGAAAGGAACGCGATATCCACCTGACCGGTTCGCAGCCATTCCTTCACATCGTCGTAGGTGCCCTGATACACCTCGATCTCGATCTGCGGGTAGTGGGTCATAAAGCTTTTGAGCAGGCCCGGCAGCAGCGAAGCACACACCGAGTTGAATACGCCCAGCTTCACCTTGCCCTTTTCCAGGCCGTTCAGGCGGGCGATGCTCTGCTTGAGGGCCTCGTCGCTGTTGAGCACATCGCGAATAGAGGGATACAGGGATGCGCCGTAGCTGGTCATGGATACGCCGTTCTTGCCGCGGTTGAACAGAGCAAAGCCCAGCTCCTCCTCCATTACGGCAATGGCGTGACTGATGGCCGATGGGGTCAGGTGCAGCTGCTGTGCCGCCTTGTTGAAGCTGCCCTGCCGGGCCACAGCATCAAAAATCTCGTAGGAAAAAAGCGTCATGCCCAAAGCCTCCTTCCGTTTTTACTGGTTCGGAGACGCCCGATTCTCTGTGAATCTTTTTCATCTTTCATTTGAGATAGTTCAATTATCTTCTTGATTGTACTATCCCGCGCCTTTTCTGTCAAGCATTTTTGCCCGATTTATGCGCCTTTCCGGCGTATTTGGTCAAAGATGACGCAGGAGCCTGCCAGCCTGCGCCGTATTATTAAAAAAGCACAAAAAGTAGATTTTTTATCAAGTGAGGGATTCCTTATGACCGAGACTGCCAAAGCCCCTGTCCGCTGTGGACTCAGCGGCACAGCGCTCAAATACATCGCCTGCATCACCATGTTCATTGATCACATCGGCGCTTCCTGCATCGAAGCCGGTGTCCTGCTGCCGGCCCTCGCCGCCGGTGCTGCCAGCTGCGGTGGCATCCCGGTCAGCACCCTGCTGGCGGCAGACCGTGTGCTGCGGTATATCGGGCGGCTGGCCTTTCCCATCTTCTGCTTTCTGGCCGTGGAGGGCTTTCTGCACACCCACGATGTAAAAAAATACGTCCGGCGGCTTCTGCTGTTCGGCCTTCTGAGCGAGGTGCCTTTTGACCTTGCCTTTTTCCGCACACCGTTCGCCCCGCAGCACCAGAACGTTTACTGGACGCTGGCGCTGGGCGTGCTGGCTATGGCAGGACTCAAGCGCTTTGAAAAGGAAAACGGCCTGCCCGGCTGGCAGGGGCTTATGTGGGCGGGCGGCTGCGCCGCGCTGGCGCTGGCTGCCAGCACCGACTACCACGCCATCGGCGTGCTCATCATCTGCACCCTGTACCTGACCCGCGCAGACCGCAAGCGGCAATGCCTTGCAGGTGCGCTGCTGTTTTTGTTCGAGCTGACCGCGCCGCTGGCCTTTGTGCTGGTCTGGTTCTACAACGGGAAGCGCGGCGCGTGCAGTCCGCTGCAGAAAAAAGCCTTTTACTGGTTCTACCCGGTGCACCTGCTGGTGCTAGCAGGTATCACGAACCTTATGCTATAACAGCAGAAAGCCCGCCGTCCAAAGACAGCGGGCTTTTTACAGCTTCTCACATCGGGAACATCGCACCGGTCAGCAGCAGCATGGCAGGCACTGTGACCAGCATACACACGGTGGAGTGGGCCACCGCCTGACTGGCAAGGGTCGCTTCGGTGCCGGTCTGCTTGGCCAGCACAGCGGCAAGGCTGCCGGCCGGGCAGCATGCAATGATGGACAGGCCGGTGCGCAGCACATTGTCCAGCGGCAGCAGCCACAGCAGCAGCATGAACAGCAGCGGGAACAGGATGCCGCGCAGCAGGGTGACCCGGTACAGGAAACCGGTGTGCAGCAGCGCACGGATGTCGCTGTCTGCCAGCAGCACACCTACGATCATGAGCGCCAGCGGGGTGGTGCAGCCGCCCACCGCACTGCAGAACTGCTGCACCGGTGCGGGCAGCCGCCAGCCGGTGGCCAGCAGCACCAGCATAGCCACTGTGGCAATGTTGGTGGGGGTGATGAAGGTCTTGAGCCGGATCTTCTCGCCGGGGCGGAACAGGCACACCACATAGGTAAAGAACCATACATTATAAGAGGCCATGGCCATGCCTGCAAACACAGTGCCGCGCGCGGTGCCCAGCAGGGCGCTGCACAGCGGCAGGCCGATGAAGCCGCAGTTGGGCATAGCTGCCGTGCCCACCAGCACCGCATACTTGCCCGGCGTGTCGTGGTGCAGCCAGCTGCTCAACCGGCACAGGCCGGTGGTCACCACAAACAGTGCCAGCAGCAGCACGAACAGCACCCCTGCCTGAGTGAGCAGCTCCGGCTCACCGTCCACGGCTGCACCAGCCAGCATGGTGCAGGGCAGCAAAAGCTTCATGATAAAATCCGACAAAAACTTGCTGTCACGATCCTTGATGATGCCGCTGCGTGCACCTACATAGCCCAGCAGCACTTCCAGAAAGATCACCGTGATCTGCCCTGCCAAAACGCCAAACGCCATTGGTTCCTCCTCTTTGTTCCACAAGCCGCATTTTTCCTTTATAAAGGAAAAAGCCCATTGATTTCAACGAATCAACGAGCTTTTTCTTGGCGGAGTAGGAGGGATTTGAACCCTCGCGCCGTTGTTTAGACGACCTACGCCCTTAGCAGGGGCGCCTCTTCGGCCTCTTGAGTACTACTCCAGAGCAAAGTGCATTACACTTATTCAAAAAAATGGCGGAGAGAGTGGGATTCGAACCCACGGTACGTTGCCGTACGGCAGTTTTCAAGACTGCTTCCTTAAACCACTCGGACATCTCTCCTTGTGGACATCCGCCTTACGCCGTGTCGAATGCCTATTTAATTTACCAGATTTGCACGCCGGTGTCAAGCCTTTGGGGCAATTTTTTTCTTTCAGCCCTTAAAAACAAAATTTACCACAACCTTTTTGGGTCTTGGCCTGTTTCAGGTCTTTACAAGTACACCTTTTTGTTGTATAATAAACACAAGAAAATTTCCTCGCGGTGTAAAGGAGAAATATACCATGTCGTTTTCAGAACTTTTGAAGCAGTGCCGCAAAAAGCAGGGCATCAGCCAGGCTGAGCTGGCTTCCAAACTGGGCGTGACACAGCAGGCTGTCGGCAAATGGGAAAGCGGCAAGTCCTCTCCCGATCCGTCTACCGTGGCCCGCATTGCCGAGCTTTTGAACACCACAGCAGATTATCTGCTGGGCCTGTACCGCCCGGTAAGCAATGTTTCCGCCCCGGAAGAGCGGTTCTTTGGCAGCTATTCTGAAAGCCTGATCCCGGTGATCGGCACGGTAAAGGCCGGTTACGGTGCCCTCGCCTTTGAGGAGGACTACGGTCAGGAGTATGCCCGTGTGAAGGACCCCTCCAACTATTTTTATCTGGTGGTGCGCGGCGACAGCATGGAGCCCCGCATTCAGGACGGCGACCTTGCCCTTGTGCACAAGCAGGACACGCTGGAAAACGGCGACCTTGGCGTGCTGATCTACGGCGATGAGGGCGAGGGCACCCTGAAGCGCTATATCCAGCGCGGCAACTGCGTGGTGCTGCAGCCCTTCAACCCGGCCTACAGCGAAATGGTCATCAAGGGTGAGGACCTGAACCATCTGCACATCGCCGGCCGCGTGGTGGAAACTAAGGCAAAATGGTAATTTTATAAGGGAAGCGGGCTCGCCCTCTCCGTCACTGCTGATGCAGTGCCACCTCTCCCAAAGGGAGAGGCTTTGGCAGTACAGCAAAGTTTCTGGTTTTGCCAAGGGCTCTCCCTTTGGGAGAGCTGTCGAACAACGTGAGACTGAGAGGGCGAGGACGCTAACCGTGAAACCATAAAAGCCATCTGCAGCTCTGCGCATGGCTTTATTTTTTGACCCTTTTTTCCGGTTTTTCCCACTTTGGAGGTGTTTTCTGCATGGAACAGACCCTGATGGACAAGCTTACCATTCTGGCCGACAGCGCCAAATATGATGTTGCCTGCACCTCCAGCGGCGCTTCACGCACTGCCCGGGCCGGAACGCTGGGCAGCTGCTATGCGCCGGGCTGCTGCCACGCCTTTACCGCCGATGGCCGCTGTGTAAGCCTTTTAAAGGTGCTCATGACCAACTGCTGTGCCTTCGACTGCAGCTATTGCGTCAACCGCAAGTCCAACGATATCCCCCGTGCCACCTTCACGCCCCGGGAGCTGGCCGAGCTGACTGTGGAGTTTTACCGCCGCAACTACATTGAAGGGTTGTTCCTTTCCAGCGCGGTGCTGGGCACGCCGGACTACACCACCGAACGGATGCTGGCCGCCCTGCGGCTGCTGCGGGACGAATACCGCTTTGGGGGCTACATCCACGCCAAGGCCATCCCCGGCACAAGCCCGGAACTGCTGCAGCAGCTGGGATATCTGGCCGACCGCCTGAGCGTGAATGTGGAGCTGCCCAGTGAGCAGAGCCTGAACCTTCTGGCCCCGGACAAAGGGCGGCACTCCATTTTCCGGCCCATGAAGCAGATCGCAGTTTCCGGCGCGCAGAGCAAACAGGAGCTGACCGTCTACCGCCATGCGCCAAAGTTCGCACCCGCCGGGCAGAGCACTCAGATGATCGTAGGTGCTTCGCCGGAGACAGACTACCACATTTTAAAGCTCACTGAGGGCATGTACCGGAAGTACAGTCTGAAACGGGTGTTCTACTCCGCCTACATCCCGGTAGCCGAGGACACCCGCCTGCCTGCGCTGGACACCAAACCCCCGCTTTTGCGGGAGCACCGGCTGTATCAGGCTGACTGGCTGCTGCGGTTTTACCAGTTCAAGGCAGACGAAATTCTGGATGAAGCCAACCAGAGCTTCAACCCCTACCTCGACCCAAAATGCAACTGGGCCGTGCAGCACTACGGGCTTTTTCCGGTAGATGTGAACCGCGCGCCCTTTGAAATGTTGCTGCGTGTGCCGGGCATCGGCCCCAAAAGCGCCCGGCGCATCTGGCACGCGCGCAAGCTTTCCAGCCTTGGGCTGGACGAACTGAAGCGCATGGGCGTGGTGCTCAAGCGGGCACAGTATTTCATCACCTGCAAGAGTTTTGCGGGTTCGCACCCGGGCCGCGGCACCGCCGGGCGGGAGCGCATCACGCAGGCGCTCATCGACCCCAACGTGTTCGGCGGCAGCTGCGAACAGCTCAGTCTGTTCACGCCGCCTGCGGTGGACGATCTGATCACGCAGGGCGTGGCACCGCGCGCAGCCATGCGCATGGTGCGGGAGGAGGCGGTGCAATGTCTGGCGAAGGCGCTGTAAATGTTCAAGTTCAGAAAGCCCGCAGGCTCCACGATGCGGATGTGGTGTACCTCTACGACAGCAGCTTTGAAGGCTTTCTGTGCTGCGTGTTCGAGAGCTTTGCCCAGCACGAGATCCCCTTTGCGGTGTGGACGCCCCAGCGGGAAACTTCCACCCTGTACCCGGTCAAGGACATCCCCACCGACCACGCCAAGGCTCAGCGGGTGTTTGCCAGCTTTGGCAGAAAGCTTGGCCCCGAGACAGAGTACCTCGTCAGCCGGGATTTCCTCTCCGGGCGGGAGGACAAAGAGCTGCTGCTCATCCGCTTTCTGCATCTGGCCTTCGCCCTCGGCCCCGGCACCGTGAAGCGCACCGGCCACCCGGACGTGGCCCCGCTGTATGAGATGAAGAAAAGCCTTGACTGGGAAATGGACAAGTTTCAGGGCTTTGTGCGGTTTGAGGAGCACGACGGGATGCTGGGCGCCGTCATCCACCCCAAAAACTACATCCTGCCGCTGCTGCGGCCCCATTTCTGCGGACGGTTCCCGGAAGAGAACTTTATGATCTACGATGCGGTGCATCAGGCTGTGCTGCTGCAGGAGGACCACAAGGCCCGGCTGCTGGAGCTGGCTGCACCGCTGGAGCTGCCGCCGCCCAGCGAGCGGGAGCAGCAGTTTCAGGCATTGTGGAAGCAGTTCTACCAGACGCTGGAGATCAAGGCCCGCCACAACGAAAAATGCCGCATGACCCACTGTCCCAAGCGCTTTTGGGCCGATATGGTGGAGATGAAAGATGAATTTTAACAAAAACGTTGCATCTGCGGCGTTGCAACCCCCAAAACCTATGGTATACTATAAGAGATATCCGGCAGGCCTTCTGCCGAACACTCCCGCACTGCTGCGGGGCAACACAAAAGGAGTATTGTAGCGTTATGGTTCGCATTACTATGGAAGACGGCGGCATCATCGATATCGAGCTGAACGAAGAAGCCGCTCCTATCACCTGTGAGAATTTCAAGAAGCTGGTCAGCGAGGGCTTTTACAACGGCCTGACCTTCCACCGCGTGATCCCCGGCTTTATGATTCAGGGCGGCTGCCCGCTGGGCAACGGCACCGGCGGCCCCGGCTGGAACATCAAGGGCGAGTTTGCTGCAAACGGCGTGAACAATCCGCTCAAGCACACCCGCGGCGTGATCAGCATGGCACGCGCCATGAACCCCAACAGCGCAGGCAGCCAGTTCTTCATCATGCATCAGGATGCACCTCATCTGGACGGCCAGTACGCTGCCTTTGGCAAGGTGGTTGCAGGCATGGATGTTGTGGATAAGATCGCAGCTGTCCGCACCGACTGGAACGATAAGCCCACCACCCCGGTCAAGATGAAGACCGTGGAGCTCATTGAGGGCTGAATTTCAAACCTAAAAAAATCCCGACACCTTGCGGTGCCGGGATTTTTTGTTTTTGTTGATGCTTGTTTTTAGCAGCCTTCCTTTTCGGCCAGCTTGCGGCCCATGAGCACGCCCATGACCGAAGCCATCATCAGGCCGCGGGTCCAGCCGGAGGAGTCGCCCAGACAGTGCAGGCCCTTGATGTTGGTGTCAAGGTTCTCGTCCATCTTCACCTTGTTGGAGTAGAACTTCAGCTCCGGGCTGTACAGCAGGGTCTCGTTGGCGGCAAAGCCGGGCACCACCATATCCAGCATCTTGATGAACTCAATGATGTTGGTCATGGCGCGGTAGGGCATGGCGGCGGTAATGTCGCCTGCCACGGCATCCTTCAGGGTGGGCTTCACGTTGGACTGGGCCAGCTCCTTCTGCCAGGTGCGCTTGCCGTCCAGAATGTCGCCGTAGCGCTGCACCATGATGTGGCCTGCGCCCAGCATGTTGGTCAGCTCGCCCACCTTCTGGGCGTAGGCAATAGGCTGGTTGAACGGCTCGGTAAAGTTGTGGGAGACCAGAATCGCAAGGTTGGTGTTCTCGCTCTTTTTCTCCTTGAAGCTGTGGCCGTTGACCACGGCAAGGTCGTTGTCGTAGTTTTCCTGCGCCACAAAGCCGCCGGGGTTCTGGCAGAAGGTGCGCACCTTGTTCTTCCAGGGCTTGGGGTAGCCAATGAGCTTGGACTCATACAGCACCTTGTTCACCTTTTCCATGACCTCGTTGCGGCACTCCACGCGCACACCGATGTCCACGGTGCCGGGCTTATGGGCGATGTGATGCTCGGCGCAGATCTTTTCCAGCCAGTCTGCGCCGCGGCGGCCGGTGCCAATGACCACGGTATCCGCATACACAGGCCGGACCTGATCGCCGTCCTTCAGCAGTACGCCCTTGCACTCCTCGTTCTCAAGGATGATGTTCTCGCACTCGGTATTGAACAGCATCTCCACGCCGTTGTCGGCCAGATAGTTCTGGATGGCAAGGTACAGCTGCTGCGCCTTCTCTGTGCCCAGATGGCGGATCGGGCAGTCCACCAGCTTCAGGCCGGCATGGATGGCGTTCTTGCGGATCTCCTTGATTTCCTCGCCGGTGTAGATGCCCTCCACATGGGGGTCTGCGCCGAACTCAAGATAGATCTTGTCGGTGTAGTCGATAAGCTCCTGTGCAAACTCCTCTCCGATCAGGGCGGGCAGGTCGCCGCCCACCTCATAGGAGAGGCTCAGCTTGCCATCCGAGAAGGCACCTGCACCGGAAAAGCCGGTGGTGATGGCGCAGGTGGGGCGGCAGTTGACGCAGTGGCCCACTTCGGCTTTGGGGCAGTGGCGCTTTTCCACGGGCTTGCCCTTTTCCACCAGCAGCATCTTCTTTTTGCTGCCGTGGCGCAGCAGCTCCACAGCGGTAAAAATGCCAGCCGGGCCGGCACCGACAATGATCAGATCATACTTTTCCATTTCTCTTTTTCCTTTATATGATTTTTATTTGCTCAAGCTTGGCTCAAGCTTGCATGATAAGACTGACGGCCTCGCCCTCTCCGTCACGGCTTACGCCGTTCCACCTCTCCCAAAGGGAGAGGCCTTGGCAAAGAGATGAACCTTGCGTGGACTGCCAAGGGCTCCCACTTTGGGGGAGCTGGCGAGCAGAGCGAGACTGAGAGGGCAAGCCCGTTAATCTTTCTCGTTCTCCTGTTCCACAGTGGCGCTCTCGTCCACCTCATCCAGCTCCACAGCGCTGGCCTCGGCATCGGTGCGGGTCACATCCGGGGCGACCACGCCGTCACCGTTCAGGTCTTCACCGGTCAGGGACTCCAGCATGGACTGAGTCTCCGGGTGCAGCTTGGCAAAACGGCGCACGGCCAACACCGTGTACAGGGCGCTGAGCAGGTTGATGGAGCCCTCCACGATCAGGATGATGCCAATGGCCATGACCAGCGTTTCCATGGTGCCGAAGGGGTTCAGGATCATGATAACGCCCAGCACCACGCTGAGCACCGGCAGCAGCAGAAAGCTCTTCCAGCTGGAATAGCCGCAGCGGCGCAGGTCCAGTGCGTTCTGCACACGACTGATGCTGTCAAAGATCACGAACAGGCCGAACACGATGGGCAGGATACTCACCACGATGTCGCTGCGCAGGATCAGGAACGCACCCAATGCCAGACAGATGATGCCGGAGATCAGGGTGAGCTGGCTTTGGAACACACCGCGTTCCACCACAAAATAGCGGATGAGCTGCACCGCCGCGCAGGCCAGCACCACAGCGCCCAGCGCATAGCACACGATGTTCAGGGCCGTGGTGGGCTTCATGAGCAGAAAAACGCCCAGACCCAGATACAGCGCACTCATGAGCACCAGATTCCATTTGAGCTTTTTTACCATAGAGATCACGTTCCTTTCCTTTGCAGGGACAGTTTTTCACGCCCCTCATTCGGCAGGGGAATACATGGGGGCAATGATGTTTTTGTTGATGCGGGCGTAGAAGCCAAGGCTCAGCAGGACACTGACGATCTCAGCGATGAGGAAGGCCCACCAGACATTGTTGACATTGCCGGTCTGTGCCAGCAGCCATGCGGCCGGCAGCAGCACGAACAGCTGCCGGCAGACCGAAACGATCAGGCTGAACACACCGTTGCCCAGTGCCTGAAACACCGAGCTGAGCACGATGCTGGCACCCGCCAGCAGGAAATGCAGGCAGATGATGCGCATGGCTGGGATGCCAATGGCCAGCATGGCATCACTGGCCGCAAAGATGCCAAGCACCTTATCCGGTGCGAACTGGAAGATGCAGAAACCAATGAGCATGATGCACTCGGCATAGCAGACTGCCAGCTTGATGGTTTTTTTCACGCGGTCCGGTCTGCGGGCACCGTAGTTGTAGCTGATGATGGGCACCATGCCGTTGTTCAAGCCAAAGATGGGCATGAACACGAAGCTCTGCAGCTTGAAGTACACACCGAACACCGCCACCGCTGTGGCCGAGAAGCTCATGAGGATCAGGTTCATGCCAAAGGTCATCAGGCTGCCCACGCACTGCATGGCAATGCTGGGCAGGCCCACCGTGTAGATGCGGCCAATGGCCTTGGCACTGGGGCGGAAGCCCTTGAAGCTGATCTGGATATCTGGGTTCCTGTTCAGGTTGAAGAACAGGGTCATGCCTGCGCCGCAGAACTGGCCGATGACCGTTGCCACAGCTGCGCCGGTGGTACCACTGAGGGCCTCACCGCAGTAACCAAAGATGAAGATAGGGTCCAGAATGATGTTCACCACGGCACCCACCAGCTGGCTGATCATGCTCAGGTGGGTGCGGCCGGTAGCGGCCAGCAGCTTTTCGCCCATGGTCTGGGTGAAAAGGCCCAGACTGAAGATGCAGCACACCGAAAGATACTGGATGCCCTGCTGCGCAATAGCCGCATCACTGGTCTGTGCATAGAAATAGGGCTTCATGCAGGTAAGGCCAATGACGAGGAACACCACGAAGCTGCACAGCGAAAGAAAGATGCCGTTTTTCGCCGTGGCATTGGCGCGGCTCTGGTTCTTTTCGCCCAGACTTTTGGACAGCATGGCGTTCACGCCTACGCCGGTGCCCACGCCCACAGCGATCATCACATTCTGCAGCGAGAAGGCGAGGGACACAGCGGTGAGGGCGCTTTCACTCACATGGGACACGAACACCGAGTCCACCACGTTGTAAAGCGCCTGCACCAGCATGGAGATCATCATGGGCACGCTCAGCTTGACCAGCAGAGGGTTGATCTCCATGGTGCCCATAATGTTTTCCCGCGTTTGGGCGGGAGAGGTTTGGGGTTGCTTTGTTTCCACGTTTGCTCCTTTTGATGTTGAGGTTACAGGGAATATGGCAAGGCCGCTGCCAAATAACTCCTTCCGTCATCGCTGCGCGATGCCACCTCCCTCAATGAGGGAGGCATTGGCAAAATCAGGAACTCCATCATACTGCCAAAGGCTCCCTCTTCGAGGGAGCTGGCACGGCGGGAGCCGTGACTGAAGGAGTAAAACAGTCGCCGTTGCCCGAAACGTGGGCAGGGTGCAAAAGCACCCTACCCACGAATCATCGTTGTTTTATTTTGAAGTGCCCGGGCGGTCAGCCAAGGTTCTTCTCCTTGGCGGCGGCTGCGTCCAGGATCATCTTCACGCAGGTCTCGCGGCCCAGAGCAGCGTTGATGGCCAGATCATAGTTGTGGGCATCACCCCAGCGGTTCTGGGTGTAGTAGTTGTAGTAGGCAGAACGGTTGCGGTCGGTCTTTTCCACCTCGTCCTTGATGCCCTTTTCGTCCTTGGCCTTGACCAGAGGATTGGTCTTTGCGTATTCCAGCCGCCACTCCTTGGGGGCGTACACGAACACGCGCAGCACATCCTTGCGCTCACGCAGCACATAGTCGCCGCAGCGGCCCAGGATCACGCAGGGGCCTTCCTCGGCCAGCTGCTTGATGATGCGGCTCTGAAGAATGAACACCTGATCGCCCAGCGGCAGCTCATTGCCCATGGTGTACAGACTGTACAGCAGGCTGTGAGTATGCCGTTTTTCACTGGCGGCAACAGCTTCTTCCGAAAGACCGGAGTGCTTTGCTGCCATGGTGATCAGCTCTTTGTCGTAAAGCTTGATGCCCAGCGCATTTGCCACATCTTCAGCGATGTAGCGGCCGCCCGTGCAGTATTCACGTCCCAAAGTGATGATCGTCTTTGCCATAATGTGTTCCTCCTATGTCTTGATCTATAGCCCAAAGGCTTTGGGTCGGGCCGGTCATTCCGCCGGCTTTTCCTGTGCCTGGGAAACAGGTTGCTCCGGCGTGGGGCGCGGCTTTGGCAGCCGCACCTCCGCCACGCGCATGGCACCGGTCTGGTCCACTGCATACACGCTGCAGCGGCAGCCTGCGGCCATGATCTTTTCCGGGAAGCGGATGCCGCCCTCCGGCGTGCGCTCCATCCGGCAGAAGCTGCGGTGGGCGGTGGTGGCGTGGGCCACACCGTCGTGGCACGCACAGGCCACCCAGCCGGAAAAGCCTTCCGGCAGCGGGTCCTTCACGCCGCGCTGCTCAAAATAGTAAACGTCTGCCGTCTCGCCGGGCACCAGCTCGCAGCGCATCCGCAGCGGACGGTTGGCGGCAACATCGCGGGGTTTTGCCCGCAGGGCGATGGCGCGCCCGGTAAAGTAACGCATAAAGTCCACCAGTGCCATGGTGCAGTTCACTGCGCCGTTGGAATCTGCGGTGGGGTCGTTCAGCAGCACATAATCTGCCATTACGGCATCGTCGTGGCCAAAGCCGCGCAGGCCCATCCAGACCCGCACCGGGTCCCGCTGGCCGCGGATGCGCCGCTCCACCTGCACTGCCACACAGCAGTCATCGTGGATCTGGGCACGCAGGTCGGCAAGGTCCATCCATGCCTGCCAGCAGGGGTAGCCGCAGCAGCCGGCGGCAGCAGCCGCAAAGGCCGCATTGGCGGTGGTGCTGTGGGCCATGTCCTCCATCACATAGGCCACTTCTTCGGGCAGGACATCCTCGCCCCAGCAGTTCATCAGTGCCGCCATGACCAGCGGCAGATCCATGGTGCGGCCAAAGCTGGGATCGTGGGCGGAAAGGCAGTATTCCGGCAGATAGAGCTGCCGGTTCAGCGGGTGGCCGTTGTGCTTTTCCCACGCCAGCGGCCGCACTGCCGCGGCCAGCAGGCGCACTGCGGGCGAGACCTTGTCATCGTTGGTGGAAAGGTTCACCTGCAGCTGCACGCCGGTGCCGCCGCCGGGCGTTGCCACGGTCACGGTATCGCCCATGAGGAAGATCATGCCGTCGTCACTCTGGGAATTGCAGCTGCAGCGGGGGTAGCCCGGCGCCCACTTGCCAAAGCTCATCCAGCCGGTCCAGTTTCCTCCGGCATATACCCGGCAGCGCACCTCCACCATGGTGTTGTGGGGCGCAAAGGCGTTCCAGCTGACATTCAGGTTGCAGAAGGCCGGCATGGCAAATTCCGGCGTGGTGTAGCTGCCGTATTGCAGGCAGCGGCCCGCCACGCTGTCCAGCACCAGTGCACCGCCGTCCAGTGCCACATTGTCCAGCTGCCCGCGGGAGAAGGTCTCGGTGCCCTGCAAAACCAGATTATTCCGTTGTTCCATGGAGCACCCCTCCTTTGCGGAAGTTCAAATTTACTCTTCGGTGTCGTCGGTTCTTTCGCCGTAATCCTCTTGGAGGGCGGCTTCCAGCTCGGCATCCTTCATTTTGCGGATGCTCTCCTCAATGTGGAACACCTTTTCAATATCGCCGTAGATGATCTGGCAGGATACTTCGGTCACGAACCAGAAGCCGAAGATCAGCATGAGCAGCAGGCCCAGCGGCATGCACAGGATCACCACGCCCCAGAACAGGATCTGCACGATGGCCGCCGCCAGTGCGTGGGGCAGGAACGCGATCATGCAGTTGATGCTGTTTTTCACGGTCAGGCTGAAGGGCTGATCCAGCAGCACCACCTGCGGCCACATGTAGGCGAACAGCATCTGGAAGATGAGCAGGTTCAGCACCGTGGCCACCCACAGCGGCACGCCCACATTGGTGCCCTTGCTCAGCATATTGAAGCAGAAATACACAAGGAAGATCTGCGCCGTGACCACCACACAGTAGAAGATGCCCGGCGCAATGCTGGCCTTGAAGTTGCGCTTGAAGGCACGGCGATAGGTCACCCACCAGTAACCGGCTTCGTCACGCAGGGCACGCAGCACGGTATCGTACATGCCGGCCAGCGCAGGCCCGGCCAGAATGCCGCCTACCACCGCGCTTGCCAGCATGACAGGCAGGCTGTTTGCCAGAAAGCCGATGTACACCAGACAGATCACCGGCAGAAAGCCGATGCAGGCCAGCAGGTTTGCAAGGAACATGCCGTTCATATCACGGCCCACAAGCTCAAAAAAACGGCCCACGCCGGTCTTGCGGGGAGCATCCTTTTCAACGCCCTTACCGGCCTTGAAGTCATTTGCGGAAGGAAATAAACCCATGTTCGTATGGTACCTCTCTCTTCATCCATTGGGCCGGCAGAAAGCATTTCGTGCAGAAAGTGCCATTGTGCTGGCTTTACAACTATAAATATACCCGCATTTTGTCAATTTTGCAAGACCGCAGATCCTCCGATTTGTAAAAAAAGTGTTATTTCTCCCCTTTTTACAAAAAGTGTGATACAATGACAATGGCATATTTTGCCGAAGGGAGGAAAACACAATGAGCATTTTTCGCACGATTGCGATGTTTATTTACTTATTTGGTTATATGATCGTCCATTATGGCGTGCTGCGCCGGGCGGAACGCGCTCTGGCTGCAGGCGACATGCAGCTTGTGGAAGAGCTTGTCAACAAGCATATCCCGCACTGGAGCCGGGGCATTTTAAAGGTGACCGGCGTTTTCCTGAGCGTGGAGGGCCTTGAGAATATCCCCAAAGATACGGCCTGCGTGTTCGTGGGCAACCACCGCAGCTACTACGACATCCCGCTTTTGCTGGCCAGTCTGGATAAGCCCCACGGCATCCTTGCCAAGGAAGAGCTGGAAAAGATCCCGCTGCTGAACCGCTGGATGAAGCTGCTGGGCTGCGTGTTCGTGCAGCGCGACGACCTGCGGGCATCCGTGCGCGCCCTGAACGACGCCACTGCCATTGTGGAGAGCGGCAAGAGCTTCGTCATTTTCCCGGAGGGCACCCGCTACAAGGGAGAAGAGGGCGGTGCCGGTGAGTTCAAGGCCGGTGCATTCCGCATTGCCGTCAAGACCGGCGCACCGGTGGTTCCGGTGGCCATTACCGGTGCACGTGCCCTGTTTGAGAACAATGGCAACCTGTGCCATCCGGGCAGCGTGCATATCAAGGTGCTGCCGCCCATCCGGACTGCAGGCATGAGCAAGGCCGAGCAGAAGCAGCTGCCGGACGCTGTGCGTCAGGCCATTCTGGCACAGCTGTAAATCAGAACTTGGAGGGAACTGCCCCATGGCAAGCTACCGTTACGAACGCGATATCGACCCCAAAGACCTCCAGCCCCGCAAACAGCGCCAGTACACCCGCAAGGAACGCTGGGCCAACTGGTGGGATTATAACCTCAAGTGGGTCATCATCATCGGCATCATCGTGGTGTTCTTCGGCTACAACTTCATCGGGCAGTATTTCTTTACCGTCCATGCAGACTATAACGTGGCCGTGGTGGCACCCCACTACCTGCCGGAAGCCACCCAGACCGCCCTGCAGGACGCCCTTGCCGCCTACGGCGAAGACCGGAACGGTGACGGCAAGGTGGTGGTAAAGCTGAACCTCTACACCATGGACTTTGGCAACGAGGACTCGGATGCCTACCTTGACATGGCAGGCACCACCAAGCTTTCCACCGACATTCAGGGCGCGCTGAGCTCCATCTTCATCCTGTACGACCCAGCCGGGTTCCAGCAGACCACCGGCACCCTGCGCTACCTCGACGGCAGCCTGCCGCAGTCCGACGCAGACAGTGACTGGTGGAACATGGTCTACCGCTGGACCGACTGCCCGGTGCTGGCGGGCCTTGATCTGGGCGATTACGCTTCTGATGCTGTGCAGAGCGAAAGCGGCTCCAGTCAGGAACTGATGAGCCGGTACTATATCGGCATCCGCGGCGCATGGAACAAGGACTCCGCCGACCTGCTTGAGGGCGGCGAAGAACTGTGGAACAAGCTGACCGCCGGGGCTGTTTCTACCGCCAGTGCAGAGGGCTGAGCCATGCGGTTCCGGGTAAAGCGCGGCGGGCCTGCCGCCGGGTTCACATTTGACCGCACCGCAAAGCCGGTGCAAAGGCCAGAGCCGGAAAAGCCGGTCTCCCTTGCACAGGCGCTGGATAATCCCTATGGGAGATATTACGGCAAAGCCCGCAGCAGGGAAGAGCTGCTGAAAAACAGATAATGTGCAAATAAAACTCCCCCAGTCGCCTTCGGCGACAGCCCCCTCGGGGATGGGGCCTTTGGCAGAACCGGAAACTTTTCCGCTTTGTCAGCGGCTCCCTCTTTGAGGGAGCTGGCAAACCCGCAAGGGTTTGACTGAGGGAGTTCGTTTTCTATTTTGTTCTTTTTACACATATCTGATTTGAAATATTCTCCCCTTTGAAACGCCGGAGGTTTTGTTGTTTCTCCGTCCCAGTTATGGTATACTTACTGGGTATCTATTATCTTGATGGTATTTATCATACATACAAAAGGATGTGAACCCATGGACGCACTGGAACAGGCACGCGCCGAGATCGACACGGTGGATGCCCAGCTGGCTGCGCTGTTTGAGCGGCGGATGGCCGCCGTGCTGCAGGTGGCCGAATACAAAAGAGCCCATGGCCTGCCCGTTTACGATGCCGCCCGCGAGACGGCAGTGCTGAAAAAGGCTGCGGCCCGCATTCAGGACCCGGCCCTGCGGCCCTACTATAAAGACCACGTGCAGAACCTGATGGACGTGGCAAAGCAGTACGAAGCCGTGGTGCTGGGCCAAAACCGCGCCGCCTATCAGGGCGTGGAGGGCGCCTTTGCCCACATTGCCCTCCGGGCGCTGTTCCCCCACGCCGAGGCTGTGAGCTATCCCACCTGGGACGAGGTATTTGACGCGGTGGAACGCGGCGATGCTGCCCGGGGCGTCGTTCCCTTTGAGAACAGCCATGCGGGCGATGTTTCCGCCGTGCTGGATCTGTGCTATAACCATCCGGCGCTGTGGGTGGTGGATGTGTACGATCTGCCCATCTCCCAGAATCTTCTGGTGCTGCCGGGTACAAAACTCGACCAGATCAAAAGCGTCTACAGCCACCAGCAGGCCATCGCCCAGAGCGAGACCTTTTTAAGGCAGTTCGGCCTGCCCGCCACCGCCATGACCAACACCGCCATGGCCGCAAAGTTCGTGGCTGAAAGCGGCGACTCCTCTAAAGCGGCCATTGCAAGCGTGGAGACGGCGGCACTGTACGGGCTGGAGGTGCTGGTGCCCAGCATCAACACCGACGGCGACAACACCACCCGCTTTATCGTGCTCAGCCGCGAAAAGCCTACCGGCGGCAACCGGTTCTCGCTGCTGTTCACGGTGGACAACAAACCCGGCAAGCTGGGCGAGGTGATCCAGATCATCGGTGCCAGCGGCTTCAATATGGAGTCCATCAAGAGTCGGCCCATGCCTCATGTGCCGTTTGAATATTATTTTTACGTGGAGCTGGTGGGCGACCCCACCGCCGACGAGACCGCCGCGCTGCTGCGTGAGCTTGACCGCACCTGCCGTACCGTGCGGCTGTTAGGAGTGTATACCAAATGAGTGAATTTATCGGAACCAAGCTGACCATGAATCTGGGCGAGCGCAGCTATGACATCATCGTCAAGAGCGGCTCGCTGGAAAACCTGTACCAGTTCGCCCGGCTGGACCGCCGTGTGGCCGTTGTGACCGACAGCGGTGTGCCCGCACAGTACGCCCAGATGGTGGCCGACCAGTGCAAGGATGCCCACATCATCACGGTGCCGCAGGGCGAAGCCAGCAAGAGCTTTAAAATTCTGGAATCCGTCCTCAAGCAGATGCTGGAATTCGGCATGGGCCGCGGCGATCTGGTGATCGCCGTGGGCGGCGGCGTGGTGGGCGATCTGGCCGGTTTTGCCGCTTCCATCTACATGCGGGGCATCGACTTCATCAACTGCCCCACCACCACCCTTTCCATGATCGATTCCTCCATCGGCGGCAAGACCGCCGTGGATCTGGGCGATACCAAAAACATCGTGGGCGCTTTCTGGCAGCCCAAGCTCGTCATCGTGGACCCGGACACCCTTGCCACTCTGCCCCGCCGCCACTTCATCAACGGTCTGGCAGAAGCCGTCAAGGCAAGCCTGCTGGCAGACCCCGAGCTGTTCGCGATCTTTGAAAATGGCGACGTGGATGCCCAGATCGGCGAGATCATCTGCCGCAGCCTGCGGTTCAAGAAGAACATCGTGGAGCAGGACGAGACCGAGCAGGGCATGCGCAAGGCGCTCAACTTCGGCCACACCATCGGCCACGGCATCGAGGCCGTCAAGGGCATCAAGGGCCGCCGCACCGTGGGCCTTTACCACGGCGAGTGCGTGGCGCTGGGCATGCTGCCCATGATCGAATCCAAGGCACTGCAGAAGCGGGTGCGCGCGGTGTACCGCCGCCTCGGCCTGCCCACCCGCACTACTTACGATAAGGAAAAGGTGCTGGCTGAAATGCTGCACGACAAAAAGGCACAGAGCGGCCAGATCACCATTATCAAGGTGCCGGGTCTGGGCTGCTGGCGCGCCGAGACCATCCCGGTGGAGGGTCTGCGTCCCCTGCTGGGCATTGAGGAGTAAGCCATGAAAAATACATTCGGCAGCGACCTTTCGCTGACCATTTTTGGCGAGAGCCATGGCCGCGCCATCGGCGCGGTGTTGGACGGCATGGCCGCAGGCCTGCCGGTGGACGAGGCATTTCTTGCCGCCTGCATGGACAAGCGCCGTGCCCGGGGCGACGGCCTGTCCACCCCCCGGGTGGAAGCGGATGCCGTGCAGCTGCTGTCCGGCGTGGTGAACGGCCGCACCACCGGCACCGCCATTGCCCTGATGATCGAAAATACCAACACCCGCAGCGGCGATTACGCCAAAACGGCAGACCTTCTGCGCCCCGGCCATGCAGACTACACCGCCTACGCCAAGTACCACGGCTTTCAGGATGCGCGCGGCGGCGGGCACTTCTCCGGCCGGGTGACGGCCGCCCTTGTGGCGGGCGGTGCCATTGTGCTGAGCGCACTGCGCCGTGCGGGCATCGACATCACCACCCATATCGCAGAGTGCGCTGGCATTGCGGACACCCGCTTTGCACAGGATGATGCCGCACAGCTCTCTGCTCAGGTGGAAGCCCTTGCCAGCAAGCCCGAGGGCTTTGCGGTGCTGGATGAAACCGTAGAAGAACCCATGAAAGCCGCCATCCGTGCCGCCGGTGCGGAGGGCGACAGCGTGGGCGGGATGCTGGAAACCGCCATCCTCGGCCTGCCGGCAGGCATCGGTGAGCCCTATTTTGACAGCGTGGAAAGCGAGATCGCACATCTGGTGTTCTCCGTCCCCGCCGTCAAGGGCATCGAGTTCGGCACCGGCTTCGGCTTTGCCGGGATGCGCGGCTCCGAAGCAAACGACGCTTTCCGCATGACCCCGGAGGGTGCGGTGGTGACCGCCACCAACCACAATGCGGGCATCAACGGCGGCATCGCCAACGGGATGCCGGTGGTGTTCCGCACCGTGGTCAAACCCACACCCAGCATCTACAAGCAGCAGGATACAGTAGACTATCTTGCCAAAAAGGACGCACAGCTGTCCATTCAGGGCCGTCACGACCCCTGCATCGTGCCCAGAGCCGCCATCGTACAGACCTGCGCCGCCGCACTGGCTGTGGGCGACCTGCTCACGGCACGCTACGGCGAGGCTTGGATGACCCACCCCACCAGCTTCCGGAAGGAGGACGAGTAAAATGGAATACGGACTCATCGGCGCAAAACTCGGCCACTCCTACTCCAAGATCATCCACGAGATGCTCTGCGGCTACCACTACGACCTGTGCCCTCTGCCCACCGAGGAAGAGGCCCGGGCCTTTCTGGCAAAGCGGCAGTTCAAGGCCATCAATGTGACCATCCCCTATAAGAAGCTGGTGATGGAATACTGTTCCTACATTGACCCGCGGGCCAAGGCCATCGGGGCGGTGAACACGGTGGTGAACAAAAACGGCCTGCTCTACGGCTATAACACCGATTATATGGGCTTTGCCCACCTGTGCGACGCCCACGGCGTGAATTTTGCAGGCAGAACCGTGCTCATTCTGGGCACCGGCGGCACCCACAATACCACCAGCGCTGTGGCCCGGGACAAGGGCGCGGCAAAGGTGCTCACCGTCAGCCGCCATCCGGACCCGGAAAAGGGCGAGCTGAGCTATGCCGAGGCCGTTTCCAGCGGGGCGCAGATCGTGGTAAACACCACACCGGCCGGCATGTACCCCAATGTAGGTGTGTGCGCTCTGGACGTTGCCGCCATGCCGGACCTCGAGGCTGTAGTGGATGTGGTGTACAACCCCGACAAGACCGAGCTCATCCTCCGCGCCGAGGAAGCGGGCGTGCCGGTGGCTGTGGGCGGCCTTGAAATGCTGGTGGCGCAGGCAGTGTATGCCGCAGAATATTTTCTGGACCGCAAGTTTGAGGATGCGCCGGTTGAAATTCGGCGCATCACCGCCGCACTGCGCCGGGATATGCTGAACATTGCCCTGATCGGGATGCCCTCTTCCGGCAAGACCACCCTCGGCAGGATGCTGGCAAAGAGCCTTGGCCGTACCTTTGTGGATCTGGATGAGGAGATCGTAAAGACCGATGGCCGCAGCATCCCGGATATCTTTGCAGCCGAGGGCGAGGACGGCTTCCGCACAAAGGAAACTGCCGAAACACAGCGCTTTGGCAAAGAGGGCCGACAGCTCATTTCCTGCGGCGGCGGCATTGTAAAAAAGCCGGAGAATCTGCGTGCTCTGCACCAGAACGGTGTCATTCTGTTCATCGACCGGCCGGTGGATGCGCTGGCCGTGGGCGGCGGCAGGCCGCTTTCTTCCAGCATGGACGCACTGCGCCAGATGGAAGCACAGCGCCGTCCGCTGTATCTGGCAGCGGCAGATGCCGTCATTCCCAACAACGGCACGCTGGACGATGCCCTGCATGCCGCCATGGAGGCACTGGATGAAATTTTTGATTCTTAACGGCCCGAACCTCAACATCATGCGCTGGTCGGAGCCGGGCGTACCCGGTGAGCTGGATTATAACGCCATCATGGACTATGTGCAGGCAGGCTGCGAACAGCTGGGCATTGAGACCGACTGCTGCCAGTCCAACCACGAGGGCGACCTCGTGGACGAAATTCAGGCTGCAGCGGGCCGGGTGGACGGCATCGTGCTGAACCCTGGTGCCTACGCCCACTACAGCGTGGCCATTCTGGATGCGCTGCGCCTGTGCGGCGTACCCGCCGTGGAAGTGATGCTGCACGCCCCGGACGAGCGGGAGCCTTTCCGCAAGACGGACGTGGTGTCCTTTGGCTGTCAGGGCCACTTCATCGGGGAAGGCCCGCAGGGCTACCTGCACGCCTGCATCTATCTGGCCCAGCTGCTGCGCACCGACGGCTCCAGCAAGGCGCATATCGTGATGTAAAAACGAAAGGAAATTATCACCATGATCATCTCCACCAAAAAAGGGACTCCGAAGGACGAACTGGAAAAGATCGTTGACAAATTCGAGAAGCAGGGTCTGGACGTGACCCTGATCACCGGCAAGGACTACAACGTGTTCGGTCTGGTGGGCGACACCACCAAGATCGACGAACGGGATGTGCTGGCAAACCCGTGGATCGACAACGTCACCCGCGTGTCCGCGCCCTATAAGCGTGCAAACCGCCTGTTCCACCCGGCAGATTCCGTGATCGACTGCGGCGGCGTGAAGATCGGCGGCAAGGAAAAGATCGCCGTCATGGCAGGCCCCTGCAGCATCGAGGGTGCAGAGCAGGCTCTGCGCATTGCACAGGGCGTGAAGGCCGGCGGTGCCACCCTGTTCCGCGGCGGTGCCTACAAGCCCCGCACCTCTCCCTACTCCTTCCAGGGCCTTGAGACCGAGGGCATTCTGGATATGGTAAAGGCCCGCGAGGCCACCGGCATGCCCATCGTCTCCGAGCTGATGAGCGAGGACCGTATCCCGGAGTTTGAGGAGTACGTGGACGTGGTGCAGATCGGTGCCCGCAACATGCAGAACTTCCAGCTGCTCAAGGCCGTAGGCAAAATGCACAAGCCCGTGCTGCTCAAGCGCGGTCTGTGCAACACCATTGAGGAGTGGATCATGAGCGCCGAGTATATCATGGCCGGCGGCAACGAGCAGGTCATTCTGTGCGAACGCGGCATCCGTACCTTCGAGAAGTACACCCGCAACACCCTCGATCTCTCTGCAGTGCCCATCATCCACGAAAAGACCCACCTGCCCATCATCGTGGACCCCAGCCACGCCACCGGCAAGGCCAATCTGGTCGAGCCTATGATGATCGCTGCCGTGGCCGCCGGTGCCGACGGTCTGGAAGTGGAGGTCCACTACGACCCCCAGCACGCATGGAGCGACGGCGCACAGTGCCTGACCCCGGATTCCTTCGCACAGGCCATGGCAAAGTGCCGTCAGGTTGCATGGGCCATTGGCCGGGATATGTAACGGCCTATGCTGGTAACGATTCAGAACGCGCGTTCCGTGGGCGGCACCATCACTGCCCCACCCAGCAAGAGCATGGCCCACCGTGCTGTGCTCTGCGCCGCGCTGGCCGAAGGACGCAGCCACATCACCAATCTGGAATTCAGCAAGGACATCTCTGCCACGCTGGGCGCAGCGGCGCAGCTGTGCGCCCGTGTGCGCACCGGCGCAGACGATGCTGTGGTGGAAGGGCTGGGGCATTTTGTGCCCCTTGCCGCGCCGGTGGACTGCTGCGAGAGCGGCAGCACCCTGCGCTTTCTCATCCCCATCGCCAGCCTGACCGGACAGGCAGTTTCCTTCACCGGCCGCGGGCGGCTGATGGAGCGGCCTCAGTCGGTGTATGACGCTCTGTACCGGGAGCAGGGCCTGCGGTTTGAGCAGAGCGCTGCCGGGCTGACCGTGGAAGGGGCACTGACCCCCGGCGAATACCGCCTTGCAGGCAATGTATCCAGCCAGTTCATCAGTGGGCTGCTGTTTGCCCTGCCGCTGCTGGCCGGAGACAGCACGCTGCACCTCATTCCGCCGGTGGAGAGCCGCAGCTACATCGATATGACCCGCTCTGTGCAGGCAGCCTTCGGTGTGCAGAGCCATTGGCTGGACGAAAACACTCTTGCCATCCCGGGCGGGCAGCACTATCACCCCTGCGATTACACCGTGGAGGGCGATTACAGTCAGGCCGCGTTCCCGGCGGTGCTGGGTGCCGCGTGCGGCGGCGTGACCATCACCGGCCTTGCCCCGGAAACGCTGCAGGGCGATGCCGCCATTCTGGATATCCTGCGCCGCTGCGGCGCGGTGTTTACCCGCACGGCAGAGGGCATCTCTTTTGAAAAGGCCCCCCTGCACGGTGTGGACATCGACCTTGCGGACTGCCCGGACCTTGGCCCTGTGCTCATGGTGCTGGGCCTGCTGTGCGAAGGCACTACAGTCATCCGCAACGCAGAGCGTTTACGCCTGAAGGAGAGTGACCGCATCGCTGCCATGGAGGCCGAGCTGCGTGCCTGCGGCGGCGTGCTGGAAAGCGAGGGCGGCACCATTACGGTGCACGGCTGCGCGGACAGGCTGCACGCCCCGGCAGGTGTTCTGCATGGGCACAATGACCACCGTGTGGTCATGAGCCTTGCGGTGCTGGCCCTGAGTACGGGCATCCCCCTGACCGTGGACGATGCCGAAGCCATTACAAAAAGCTGGCCGAATTTCTTTGAAGCCATCAAGCCCTTGGGCGCGGAGGTGGAATATGCTTGATAAAACAAAACGTTATCTCGTGGTGGGCCTTGGCCTGCTGGGCGGCAAATACGCGCTGGAACTGACGAAAGCCGGTTTCCATGTGGACGGCATCAACCGCAGCGAAGGGCATTTGCAGTACGCGCTAGAGCACGGCTATATCGCCAGCGGCAAGACCCACGATTTTGAGGACCTTGTGAGCAGCGCCGACCACATCATCTTTGGTCTGTACCCCACGGCCCTCATCGAGTGGTTCCGCACCTACGGCCATCTGCTCAAGCCCGGCTGCATCTTTACCGATGTTTCCGGCGTAAAGACCGGCCTTGTGGAGCCGGTGCAGGCCATGTGCCCGGCGGGCGTGGAGTTCATTGCCAGCCACCCGATGGCAGGCCGTGAGACTTCCAGCGTGGAGCACGCCGCCGAGGTGAACTTTGCCCCGGCCAACTTCATCATCACCCCCACGGAAAAGAACACGCCCGAAGCCATTCAGTGGGCAAAGGACCTGGCCGAAGTGCTGGGCTTCCACCACATCTGCACCCTGACGGTGCAGGAACACGACAAGATGATCGGCTATGTGAGCCAGCTGTGCCACGCCATCGCCGTGAGCCTGATGTGCGCCAACGATAACTCTTCGCTGTGCGAGTACACCGGCGACTCCTTCCGTGACCTGACCCGCATTGCACGCATCAACGATAAAATGTGGGCAGAGCTGTTTTTGTGGAATAAGGAAAACCTCATCAGCGAGATCGACCAGTTCGATGCTGCGCTGCAGCAGATGCGCGCTGCCCTTGTGGCCGACGACCGGAACAGGCTGGAAGAGATGTTCCGTCTTTCCACCCAGCGCCGCGCGGCGTTCGACAAAAAACTGCCCGAATAAACCGGAGGTGCTCCCATGCCCAAGCAGGAAGGCCAGAAATCCAAGCTTTTGACCCTTTTGCGTATTCTGGAACAAAAGACCGACGAAGAACACCTGCTCAATGTACCGCAGCTGGTAGAGCTGCTGGAACAGCAGGACATTCTTGCCGAGCGCAAAAGCATCTACAGCGATATCGACACCCTGCGCAGTCTGGGGTATGACATCCAGCTGCGGCGCGGGCGCGGCGGCGGCTACTGGCTGGCCAGCCGCACCTTTGAGCTTTCTGAGCTGAAGCTGCTGGTGGATGCCGTACAGGCCAGCAAGGTTGTGTCGGCACGCACCAGCAGTAAACTCATCCATAAACTGGAAGCCCTCTGCTCCGACTACGAGGGCACCCAGCTGCAGCGTCAGGTGTACGTGGATGGCCGCCCCAAAAGCGACAGCCACACCCTGCTTTACAGCATCGATGCGCTGCACAGCGCCATCAATGCGGGCAGAATGGTGCGGTTCCGCTACAAGGACGACGGCACCCGCACCGTCAGCCCGTGGCAGCTGGCATGGGAAAACGGCTGCTACTACCTTATCGCTTATCAGGACGAGAAAGAGCCTGCGGGCATCCGCAACTACCGCGTGGACCGCATGTCTTCCGTGACGGTGCTGGGCGATGCCCGCCGGGGCAAGGCCGAGTTCCGCCAGTTCGACCTGCCCGCCTATCTGCGTAAGCACTTCAACATGTTCGGCGGGCCGGAGCACCGGGTCACCCTGCGCTGCACCGCCGACCTGGAAAGCGCCATGCGCGACCGCTTTGGCAGAACGCCGCTGTTCGTGCCGGAGGAAGACGGTGCACATTTTCACTTTGATGTGCCGGTATGCGTCAGCCCCCAGTTCTACGGCTGGGTGTGCGGCTTTGGCGGCAAGGTGGAAGTAATGGCTCCCGCCGAGGTGCGGCAGGGGATGCGGGAAATGGTTCAAAAATTAGCGAAGATGCATCAATAACTGAAAAAAACGGCTCCTGCCCATTGGGTAGGAGCCGTTCTCATATATGGAAGTTATTCTTCAAATTCCAGATCACCGGGCAGGATCAGGTCCAGCTCGGCGGCAGGTTCTGCCACAAGGCGGCGGCTCTGGTGGAAGATGGCCTTTTCCAGCGTGTTGCGGGCAAGACGGCCGTTGCCGGCGGTGCGGCTGTCCAGCGCCTGACGGCGCTTGTAGTAGCCCAAAAGCGGGAAGGTACAGCCCTCGGCAAGGCGGTAGCCCTTGCCCTTTGCCAGCACGTTGGTGATGTCCAGCAGCTCGTCTGCCGTGTAATCCGGGAACTCGATCTTGTTGGGGAAGCGGCTGGCAAGACCGCTGTTGGCGGTAAGGAACACTTCCATCTCCCGGGTGTAGCCCGCCAGAACGACCACCAGCTCGTCCCGGTGATCCTCCATGCCCTTCACAAGGGTGTCGATGGCTTCGAGACCAAAGCTGTCCTGCTCGCCGCGGTAGAGGCTGTAGGCTTCATCGATAAACAGCACACCGCCGAGGGCACTCTCGATGACGCTGTTGGTCAGCGGGGCGGTGTGGCCGGTGTAGCGGCCCACAAGGTCGGCGCGGGTCACTTCCACCAGCTGGCCGCCCTTCAGCGCGCCGATGGCCTTGAGGTACTTTGCCACCAGCCGGGCAATGGTGGTCTTGCCGGTGCCCGGGTTGCCGGTGAAGATCATGTGCATGGAAAGGCTGGCGGTCTTGAAGCCTGCCGCCGCGCGGCGCTGCTGCACCTGCAGGTTATCCGCCAGACCGAACACATACTCCTTGACCGCCTCAAGGCCCACAAGGCCGTTGAGTTCGGCGCGGATTTCATCTACAGCGCCCGTGTACTCGGCAGGCAGCAGGGCAGACAGCTCCTGCTCGGGCTGGTCGTTCAGGCTGAACCACACACCCTCCGGCTTTGCAGTCAGGGTGACGGTGCCGGTAAGCTTTGCATCGGTCTGCAGGCAGTATTCACTCAGGGCACGGAACATTTTATTGCAGCATTCCGCAAGGCCCGCCGCACCCTTTTCCTTAGAGCACTGGGCGGCTACATAGTCCCGCACATCGGCCCCGGCAGAGAGGGTCAGCCCAAGGCGTGCGCTCACCTTCTGGGCCAGCGCATTCAGCTGCTGCGCCGCCAGCGCTGCAAGGTCCTCGCGGGCAAAGGCGCTGGTCTCGCACACATCGCCCACCGCCGCCACAAAGGGCGCACCGAACTTATCTGCCAGCGCGTCCCGGCCCTTGCGGGAAAAGAAGATGAGGTACTTGCCGCAGGGCGTGATACTGCTCACCGCGCCCGGTGCCAGCGCCGTACCTGCATCCACAAGGATGCCCTCCTTGTTCACCAGATACCGGCTGGAAAGCGGTGCGCTGCCCTTCACAGCAAGGTCTGCAAGGGTCTTGAGGAAGGCCGCATGGCAACTCTCGTAATGCTCAAAGATCACGATCTCCCCGGGGGCGTGCAGGGCCGCATACAGATCCTGCAAAAACAGCTTTTCCGCACCGGAATTGGGGTAGAGGGCAAGGTCCACCACCGCAGTTTTGTCGCTCTGCAAAAGGCCCCGCGCCGCCATGATGCGGGCGGTCTCTGCCAGCGCAAAGTGCCGCCCCGTACCGGCTCCGCCGCACAGCAGGATCACATTGCGTGCCGCCGAGCGCTCGGTGCCCAGCACAAAGGGCCGGCGCATGGCGCGCACCACGCTGTCCACAAAGGCATCCTGCCCGAGGACGGTCTTTTTCACCTCGGCGGCAAGGCCCTCAAAGCTGCCAAGGTGCTCTGCGGTCACATCGGCAGTGCCCTTGGCAAGCAGGCCGTCCGCTTCCATATCCCGCAGCATCTGGCGGCTGTCCTCCAGAGCAGACTGCACCGCAGTGTCCTGCGTTTTCAGCTGGGCATTCTGTTTTTTGAGCAGGGCATCCAGCTGCTTCTGGTTTTCCAGCAGGGCAGCGTTCAGGTCCGGCACTGCGGGCGCTTTGGCCTTTGGCGTTTTGCTTTCCGGCTGGGCCGTGCCGCCAAAGCGCGGCCTGCCCCCTGCACCGAACACACCGTTCATAAGGTTTTCCCAATCGTCGGTATATGCCATGGTTTGCCCTCCGTTTTTGTCGTTTTCTTCCAGTTTTCTTCCAGTATAGTGTACCCGGACAGGTTTTGCAATTCCCTCTTGCAAAAAAGACCGCCGGTGTTTACACTTATATCTGATAGGAAATCTGCAAGAAGGAATGAAGAAACTATGACCGTCAAAACGCCCGCCGAACTGAAAACGCTGTACGAGAGCATCTCCTTTGACCTTCAAACCACCTACACCGGCCCGCTGGGGCAGGAATATGCTGTTTCCGGCACCCATCTGCGCCTGTGGGCACCCACGGCGCAGAGGGTGGAGGTCAGCCTTTACCGCAAAGGCAGCGGCGGTGAGCCCATAGGCACTCTGCCGCTGGAGCGGGGGCAGCAGGGGGTGTGGAGCATCTATCTGCCCGGCGACCAGCACGGACGATACTATACCTATACGGTCACGGTGGATGGCATTTCGCGCCAGACCGGCGACCCCTATGCCCGGGCGGCAGGCGTGAACGGCACCCGCAGCATGATCGTAGATCTTGCCCGCATCGCCCCCTCCGGGTGGGAGCATGATGTGCGTCCGGTCATCCCGCCGGAGCAGCGCGCGGTGTGGGAGGTGAGCGTGCGCGACTTCTCGCAGGACGCTGCCAGCGGCGTGCGCCCGGCATGGCGGGGCAAGTTCATGGCCTTTACCCAGCAGGGCACCACCCTGCACGGGGACGGCATCCACCCCACCTGCCTGAACTACCTCCGGCGTCTGGGCGTGAAGTATGTGCAGCTGATGCCCATTTTTGATTTTGGCAGCGTGGACGAGGCAAAGCCGCTGCTGCGGCAGTACAACTGGGGCTATGACCCCACCAACTACAATGTGCCCGAAGGCAGCTATTCCACCGACCCCACCCGCGGCGAGGTGCGCATCCGGGAGTGCAGGGAAATGATCGCAGCCCTGCACGCGGCGGGCATCGGTGTGGTGATGGATGTGGTGTATAACCACATGTACCGCAATAAGAACCCGCTGAACGACACCGTGCCCTGCTACTTTTTCCGCCAGAACGAGGACGGCAGCTTTTCCAACGGCAGCGGCTGCGGCAACGAATTTGCCAGCGAGCGTCCCATGGCCCGGCGGTATATGATCGATTCCATCCTCTACTGGGCGCAGGAATACCACATCGACGGCTTCCGGTTTGACCTGATGGGTCTGTACGACGTGGAGACCATCAACGCAGTGCGTGCCGCGCTGGATGCTCTGCCCGGCGGGCGGGATATCCTGATGTACGGCGAGCCGTGGCAGGGCGGCGGGAGCCAGCTGCACCGGTACGAGGCCAACAAGGCCAATCTGGCGATGCTGGACGAGCAGGTGGGCATCTTCTGCGACGACACCCGCGACACCATCAAGGGCGGCTGCTTCAACGCCCGGGAGCCGGGCTATGTGGAGGGCAGGCCCGGCAGTTTCTGGGACATCGGCGGCGCGGTGGCGGCATGGTGCCGCAGCGACCGTCTGCCGCCCCACGCGCCCAGCCAGATCGTGAGCTATGTTTCCGCCCACGACAACTTCACCCTGTGGGACAAGCTGCTGCTGGTGCGGTACGAAAAGCCGGAGTTCACGGCGGCAGACAGCACAGCCCTTGCCCAGAACCGGCTGGCGGCGGGCATTTACCTGACCAGCTTCGGCCTGCCTTTCCTGCAGGCGGGCGAGGAGTTTGCCCGCACCAAAAAAGGGAAGGGCAACAGCTACTGCTCTTCGCCTGCGCTGAACCGGCTGGACTGGGAGCGGGCCGAAAAATATCATGCACTGGTGGACTACTACCGCGGCCTGCTGGCGCTGCGGGCAAGATTCCCGCAGCTTTCCAGCACCGACCCCCACGCGCCGGATGCCCTGTATTTTTTCTCACTGGAGCAGCCGCTGGTGGGCTGGCAGCTGCCCGCCCAGTGGGGCGACGGCGCAGCATGGCAGGCGCTGTGCGTGTTCTATAACCCTACCGAGACCAGCAAGGTCGTGCCGCTGCCGGTTGGGCGCTGGCAGATGCTGAGCGACGGCATCTCGTCCAGCCTGTGGCGCGGCCCGGCAAGAGTGTATGAGCACGAGGCCGTGCTGATGCCTTACAGTGCCACCATCTTTGGACAGATATAAAAACAGGAGCGGATGGAAAGTTCTCATCCGCTCCTGTTTTCTATTTTGTTCAGCTGTTGGAAGCCGTCTTTTCGCCCAGCGTCACATTGACCGTCTGCATCTGGCCTTCACGCGCAATGGTGATGGAAAGCGTATCGCCTGCTGCGTGCTTCTGCATCAGGGTGCCAAGGTCGTCCTTGGAGGCGATCTCGGTGCCGTCCACGCTCACGATGCGGTCACCGGCCTGCAGGCCTGCCTTTTCGGCAGGGCCGCCCTTGACCACCTCCACAACGTAAACGCCGTAGGCATTCACGCCCAGTTGAGAAGCAGTCTGTGCGTCGGTCACGGCCAGATAGGTGATGCCCAAATAAGGCCGTCCGGTCACATAGCCGTTCTCCAGCAGTTCCTGTGCCACCTTGATGGCATCGTTGATGGGGATGGCAAAGCCCAGACCCTCTGCATCGCTGGAAGAGGATTTTGCATTCACAATGCCGACCAGCTCACCGTTCATATTGAACAGGCCGCCGCCGGAGTTGCCGGGGCTGACCGAAGCATCCATCTGGATCAGGGACATGGTGTTCACAGAGCTGCTGCCCTGAATGGTGACGCTGCGGTTCAAAGCGCTGATCATGCCGCCGGTCACGGTGCCGCCCAGCTCACCCAGCGGGTTGCCCACAGCCATCACGCTCTGGCCCACCTTCAGGCTGTCGCTGTTGCCCACGGTGGCGGGGGTCAGGCCGTCAGCATCGATCTTGATGACCGCGATATCGCTGGTGGTATCTTCGCCCACGAGGGTGGCGGTGTAGTCCTTGTCACCAATGGTAACGGTGATGGTGGAAGCGCCGTCCACCACATGTGCACAGGTGAGGATGTAGCCGTCCGAGCTGATGATCACGCCGCTGCCGGCACCGCTCTCCACCTGATTCTGGCCGTACCACGACCACTGAGAGTAGACCACCTGCTCCGTAGTGATGACCACCACGCTGGGGCTGACCAGATCAGCCACCTGTTCAGTGGTCAGGCTGCTGCCGCTGCTGGATGCTGCGGTGATGGAACTATCCGAACCGGATGCACTGTCGGCCGTAGAGGAAGGTGCCACCTGCTGAATGACCACCTTGCCGCTGCCGCCAAACTTTGCCCCCACAAAGCCGCCCGCAAAGCCCATGGCTGCGGCCAGCACCAGCGCCACGGCGCTGCGTGCAACGCGCTTGCCATTAAACTTTTTCTTCTTTTTAGGGGGCTGCGCGTCCTGCGGCTGTACTGGATGTACCGGCGGCGTTGCACCGCCTGCGCCGTTGTCTGTCTGCGGGGCGGTGTAAGCGGTCTCCGGTTCCGGCTGCGGGTCGTTGTACTGGTTGGCGGTGTTCATGCCGCTGCTGCCCACATTGGGATAACCGGTATCTCCGCTTTCGTTTTTATCCTGAGAGGAATAATCATATTCCCATTTGTTCTCATTGTCCATGCTGATACTTCCTTTCCGTAAGGGATACGTCCACAGGAGCCCTGTTCCTTTGAACTGCTCCTATTGTAACCGTCAATTGTGAAAATCAATCGCGCGCGCCGTGAAGAAACTGTGAAATAAAGACGCGCTTTCCGCCCTTGACAGCGGCCTTTGCGCTTGCTATTGTAAAAGCGTAAATTCAGGAGGAACACACCATGGAACTGCACCGCACAGACGAGGGCTTTGCCCTCTATAAGGAAAAAACACAGATCGGCTTCTGCGCGCTCACGCCCGCCGCAAAGGGGGCTGCCATCACCGCGTTTGGCATCGAACCGCAGTGGCGGCGCAAAGGCTACGGCTCCTATCTATTAAAAGAAGCTTTGCGCGCCTACGCCGGATACGACCGCGAAACGGCTACCGTATTTACCGCCCCGCTGCCCGCCGATGCCGCAGAGCTTGCGTTCTGGGCAAAGTTCGGCTTTGCGGCAGAAGACAGGCAGCTGGTGCGCCGCCGCACGCCGGACCTGACCGCCGTCAAGTTCGTGCAGGACTTTCTGGCCGCGCGGCTGGCACAGCCGCGCCTTTGCATCGATGCTACCTGCGGCAACGGCGGCGACACGGCCTTCCTGTGCGGCATCACCGCGCCGGAAGGAAAGGTAGTCGGCTTTGACGTGCAGGAAGCTGCCATTGCATCCACCCGGAAGCATCTGGAGCAGCTGGGCGTGCCTGCCGCCCGGTATGAGCTGCACTGCCAAAGCCACGCAGACCTTTTACAGATTGTGCAGCCCGGCACGGCAGATGCGGTGATGTTCAACTTTGGCTGGCTGCCCGGGGCCGACCACGCAGTGTTCTCCACCGCGCAGAGCAGCATCCCCGCCCTGCAGGCGGCTTTGGAAGCCGTGCGCCCCGGCGGCGTGGTGAGCGCCATCCTCTACAGCGGGCAGGTCATCGGCACGGATGAAAAGCAGACGGTGCTGGAATATCTCCGGGCACTTCCGCTCAAAAGTTTTACCGTTCTGGTGTGTGATTTTGCCAACTGGGCCGAAACCGCCCCTCTGCCCTGCATCATCCTGAAAAAATAACGAAAACACTTGCATTATGGAGCGTTTTCGGATAAAATAGGGTACGTATGTGTAAAAACGAACTCCTTCAGTCTCGCATTCGCTCGACAGCTCCCTCTGGGAGGGAGCCTTTGACGCTGCGGGAAGGCAAAAGCCTCCCTCCTTGAGAAAGACTTTCCCCGGTCGGGGGAAGATGTCACGCAAGTGACAAAAAGGGGAGCAGTGGCATCGCGGAGCGATGACGGAAGGAGTTTTATCCGTATAGGAGAAATACTAGTTTATGACAAATCGTGAAGAAATCGAGCGCCGCCGGACGTTTGCGATCATCAGCCATCCCGACGCCGGTAAGACCACTCTGACCGAAAAGCTGCTGCTGTACGGCGGAGCCATCAATCAGGCAGGCTCCGTCAAGGGCAAGCAGAGCGCAAAGCACGCCGTGTCCGACTGGATGGACATTGAGAAGCAGCGCGGTATTTCCGTCACCTCTTCTGTCCTGCAGTTCAACTACGCGGGCAAGTGCGTGAACATTCTGGACACCCCGGGCCATCAGGACTTCTCGGAGGACACCTACCGCACCCTGATGGCGGCAGACTCTGCCGTCATGGTCATCGATGCCGCAAAGGGCGTTGAGGCCCAGACCATCAAGCTGTTCAAGGTGTGCACCCTGCGCCACATCCCCATCTTCACCTTCATCAACAAGATGGACCGCGAAGCCCGCGACCCCTTTGAGCTGATGGAGAACATTGAGGAGATTTTGGGCATCAAGACCTACCCCATGAACTGGCCCATCGGCTGCGGCAAGGAGTTCAAGGGCGTGTTCGACCGCAACACCCGCAAGGTGCTGGCATTTTCCAGCGATGGCCGCGCCAACGGCGTGAAGAAGGTGGATGAGACCGAGGCCGAGCTGGGCGATCCCGCACTGGACGAGCTGCTCACCCCGTATCTGCACCAGCAGCTGGTGGATGAGATCGAGCTGTTGGACGGCGCTGCCGAGGAATTTGACCTCGACAAAGTGCTGCGCGGCGAGCTGAGCCCTGTGTTCTTTGGTTCCGCTCTGACCAACTTCGGCGTGGAGCCCTTTCTGGAGAACTTCCTGCGGCTCACCCCCACCCCGCTGGCCCGCGTGGACAGCCTGACCGGCGAGACCGTGGACCCCTGCCGCGACGAGTTCTCTGCCTTCATCTTTAAAATTCAGGCCAACATGAACAAGGCCCACCGCGACCGCATCGCCTTTATGCGCATCTGCTCCGGCAAGTTCGAGCGCGGCATGGAGGCCTTCCATGTGCAGGAGGGCAAGAACATCAAGCTGGCCACCGGCACCCAGCTGATGGCGCAGGACCGCGCCATCGTGGACGAGGCCTACGCCGGCGACATCATTGGCCTGTTCGACCCGGGCATCTTCTCCATCGGCGACACCTTGTGCACCGGCAAAAAGAAGGTCCAGTTCGCAGGCATCCCCACCTTCTCGCCGGAGCACTTTGCCCGCATTGAGCAGAAGGACACCATGAAGCGCAAGCAGTTCGTGAAGGGCATGGAGCAGATTGCGCAGGAGGGTGCCATCCAGATCTTCCGCGAAGTGGGCGGCGGCATGGAAGAAGTGGTGGTCGGCGTGGTCGGCGTGCTGCAGCTGGAAGTGCTGGAGTACCGCCTGAACACCGAGTACAACGTGGAGATCCGGATGCAGCAGCTGCCCTTTGAGCAGCTGCGCTGGGTGCAGAACGACCCCGACACCTACAACCTGCGGGATCTGGACCTGACCAGCGACACCAAGGCTGTGGAGGATATGAAGGGCAACCGCCTGCTGCTGTTCACCTCCGACTGGGCGGTGCGCTGGGCTGAGACCCACAACGAAACGCTGAAACTGAGCGAGTTCGGTAATATCTGAGTTGAAAGAGAGCTGCGGTGCGGGAATGTCCCGCGGCTGCGGCTCTTTTTTATAAAACACAAAAAATACAACGAAAAATGCCAGCTTTTGAATGAGAGGTTCCCATTGCGGGGAACACTGCTGGCATGGAGGGTAAAGTATATGCAGAATATCAATATTGGCAAAAGCGGCATTCAGGTGCCATTTCTCGGCATGGGCACCTGGGCCATCGGCGGCGGCTCCTGGTGGGGCGACAACGACGACAGCCTTTCAGTCAAGGCCATCCAGACTGCTGTGGAGCAGGGCATCCAGTGGATCGACACCGCGCCCATCTACGGCCTGTACCACAGCGAGACCGTGGTGGGCGAAGCCATGAAGCACATCGACCGCGACAAGGTGGTGCTTTCCACCAAGTGCGGTCTGGAGTGGCGGCATGAAACACCGGTGCTGCACAAGGTCGTGGACGGCACCACCGTTTACCGCGACCTTTCTGCAAAGAGCATCATCGAGGATGTGGAGGACAGCCTGCGCCGCCTGCACACCGATCATCTGGATGTGCTGTACACCCACTGGCAGACCCCCGATTTCGGCATCTACCCGCTGGAAGAGACGGTGGAGGCCATGATGAAGCTGAAGGAGCAGGGCAAGATCCGTGCCATCGGTGCATCCAACGTCACTGCGGACATCATCCGCGGCTACTGCAAGTATGGTCAGCTGGATGTCATTCAGGAAAAGTACAGCCTGCTCACCCGCCGTGTGGAAAAGCAGCTGCTGCCCACCTGCAGGGAGCTGGGCGTATCCGTGCAGGCATACTCTCCGCTGGAGCAGGGCCTGCTGACCGGCAAGGTGACCATGGACACCACCTATCCCGAGGGCAGCACCCGCAACTCCAACCCCAGCTTCCAGCCCGCCCGCCGGGCACAGGCGCTGGACATGCTGGCAAAGTGGGGCGACCTGACCGAGAAATACGACTGCTCTCTGGCACAGCTGGTGATCGCCCTGACCGCCCGCATGATCCCCGGCCTGCATGTGCTGTGCGGTGCCCGCACCCCGCAGCAGGTGATGGACAACGCCGGTGCGCTGAACATCAAACTGGACGGTGCCGATGCCGTCCGCATGAAGTGGGACGTGGATGCCATTTCCTGATGGTTTGACCATCGGAACAGCCTCCGCTTCGCTCTGGCCATAAACAGCGGAATTTTTATTTTTATAAGAGCAATGCCGGACAGCCTGCGGGCTGTCCGGCATTGCATTTTCACAGAAAGGGGCGTAAAGAAAAACAGCATCATCTGCCGGTTTCGACCTTTTGCGTGAAAAGGGGGGTTCTGAAAAGCCCGCAGGCTTTTCAGAACCCCAGATAAAAGAATAGTTCCTATAAACATTGCCAGAGCAAAGCGGAGGCCATTTAAAATCGTCAGCTGTTCTCCTTCCAGAACAATCCGCCGCTGGTCTGGAACAGCATCCACGGGTTCACGCTCTTGCTGCCAAGCTTGAAGTCCATGGTCAGCTCCTCGCCCAGCACGCCTACAGCCTGCCCCTTTTCCACCGTCTGCCCGGCAGAGACGGAAAGAGTCTGCAGCCCGTACAGGTAGCTGCGCATCCCGCAGCCATGGTCGATGACCACCGTGTTGCCGGTAAGGGCCAGCTCTGCGGCCAGCACCACCACACCGTTTGCAGGGGCACGGCAGGGTTCACCGGGGATGGTATAAAGCTTTGTGGAGTTGGAACGGCTGCCCTGCCGGCCGTTGACCACCCTGACCTGACCGTAATCCACCAGCGTGGTGTAGCTTTCCACAGGGTTCACAAAACCGCCCTGCCACATTTTTTCCCGGGCGGGCGCTTCGTACAGGCCCCAGACTGCATTGCGGAACTGGGTGTTTGCCGCATCCGATGCATCCGGTTCCGGCTCCACGTCCACCGTGCCAAAATCCTTGGGCAGCACGATGATGCTGCGGGTGATGGTCTCGCCGTTCACGGTAATGTTCACCTCATGCCCGCCGGAGGAAGCGTTGTATGCCGCCGGGATGTAGGCCCGCCAGCCATCGGCTGCACGCACGCACTGCACATTGCCAAGGTCGGTCTCCACAGTGGGTGCTGCATCGCCGGTCATGCCGGAGATGCGCAGGCCCACAATGCCGCCCTGCTCCACCCGCTCGGCGGAAAGCTCCACCTCCGCGCTGGCCTGCAGGGTGAACCGGAAGGCATAACGATACCAGCCGGTGGGCTTTGCAGGCTTTTCCAGCCCCAGATTTTTGCGCACTGAGCCGGTGCTGCCGCCCTCAAATTGGGTGGCCATGCCGCCCTCCGGCACCCGCCAGACCGATAGCTCTGCCTTATATTCGCCGTTGGTCGGGAACAAAAAGCTTTGATAATCGCTTACACTGCCCACAAATACAATGCTGCCATAGGCGTTCTGGATGGTGAGGGTGGTGTAGCTGGCCCAGTCCGGCAGGGTGATGGCCGGGTGGGCCGTGTACAGCGTGCCCAGCTTCTGCACCGTGAGGGTGGCGGGGCTGGCAAACACCTTATCGAGCTTTCCGCCGATGAGCGGCACCTGCCAGCACCAGCCGTTGGGTTCCAGCGCTTCGGTGCCAAACTGCGCGGTGCTGTCCGGGCAGCCGCCCTCGGTGGTAAAGGCATAGCTCACGCCCATCACCGCGCCCAGAAAGATGCCTACGCCCAGCACCACACCCACGAGCCAGAGCAGAAAACGCTTCATGATACACTCCTTCTATGTAGCAAAAAGGGCGCACCGGCACAGCCTTTTGCAGACTGCCGGTGCGCCCGAAGGTTTACGGTTCGTGTTTTTTATTCTGCAGCATCCTCTGCAGGGGCAGCCTCTTCGGCAGCAGCCTCCGGCTCTACCGTTGCAGCATCGTCCTCGCCGAACAGCAGACGCTCGTACTCGTCCAGCTCCTTCTCACGGCGGTGCAGGTAAACAGCAACAGCAGCAAGGGCACCGGCAACAGCGGCCAGAACAGTGATCACAGCGACCAGACAAGATTTCTTCATAGGTTCAATACACTCCTTTTTTCGTTGAAACGATGTTTCAGCTTTCATTCCAGTGCTTGTTGGCTTTTATTATACCCGTTCCTGTCAAAAATTACAACCATTCAGGTCAAAAAGGCCAAAATTTCATCCTATAAGCTTCCTGTATGCCTTGAATGCGCCGGGCAGCGTATACTCGGCCTGCAGGGCTTCCCGGCTTGCCCACACGCAGCCTGCCGGGGCATCTTGGGCAGGCACATGCAGCAGGATGCCGTTCATATGCCACTCGATGTGGCTGAAGATGTGCTTTGCAGCGGGCAGCGCTTCCGGCGCGGCGGTGCCGGTATCCACTCCCATGGCCTGCAGGCGGGCAAGGACCTCTCCGGCTGCAAGGGCTTCACCCTCCCACAGTACCGGCTGCCACAGCCCGGCAAGCAGGCCCTTTTGGGGCCGCTGCTGCAAAAGGAAGCCTGCCGGGCTTTCCAGCAGGGCCAGCGTCACAGGCTGCAGTCTGCGGGGCTTGGGCGCTGCTTTGCGGGGCAGCTCCAATGCAGTGCCCGCAGCACGGGCGGCGCACAGGTGGGCGAGCGGGCATTTTTCGCACAGGGGCGCACCGTTCGGCACGCAGACCAGTGCTCCCAGCTCCATAAGGGCCTGATTGTAGTCGCCGGGCGCATCCGGCGGCTGGTGCTCCATCACGCGGGCGGTGAACGCTTTTTTCACTGCCGGTTCCGTGACGGCAGCGGGGTCGTTGTACAAACGGGAGAACACCCGCAGCACATTGCCGTCCACGGCGGGCACCGGGATGCCGAAGCTGATGGACGCAACGGCTCCCGCCGTGTAGTCCCCGATGCCGGGCAGGGCGCGCAGGGCATCATAGTCGGCGGGCAGCTGTCCGCCGTACTGCTCGCAGACGATGCGTGCAGCCTTTTGCAGGTTGCGCACCCGGCTGTAGTAGCCAAGACCCTCCCAGAGCTTGTGCAGCTTTTCCTCTTCGCAGGCGGCAAGGGCCGGAATGTCCGGCAGGGCGGCGAGAAAGCGTTCGTAGTAGGGCAGTGCCGCCGAGACCCGGGTCTGCTGCAGCATGATCTCGCTGAGCCACACATGGTATGGGCTGGGGTCGGTGCGGAAGGGCAGGATGCGGTGGTTTTTGTAAAACCAGTCCAGCAGGGCAGAGGAAATGTTTTCCACTTGTTTTGTGCTCCTTATCAAAAAACGGGCCGCCGCAAGGTGCAGCAGCCCGGTAAAAGTATGCGCGCTTATCAGAAGCCGTATGCAGTGCGGGGGAAGGGCAGCACGTCACGGATGTTCTGGATGCCCGTGAGGTACATGATCATGCGCTCGAAGCCCAAGCCGTAGCCGGCGTGCTCCACGCCGCCGAACTTGCGCAGGTTCAGGTACCAGTCGTAGTTGGTCTTGTCCATGCCCAGCTCGTCCATGCGGGCCACCAGCTTGTCGTAGTTCTCTTCACGCTGGCTGCCGCCGATCAGCTCGCCGATGCCGGGCACCAGCATATCTGCGGCTGCCACGGTCTTGCCGTCCGGGTTCTGCTTCATGTAGAAGCTCTTGATCTCCTTCGGGTAGTCGGTGACGAACACAGGCTTTTTGAACACCACCTCGGTCAGGTAGCGCTCGTGCTCGGTCTGGATGTCCACGCCCCACTCCACAGGGAACTGGAACTTCTTGTTGTTCTTCTTCAGGATCTCGATGGCCTCGGTGTAGCTGATGCGGCCAAACTCGCAGTTTGCCACCAGCTCCAGACGCTCGATGAGGCCCTTGTCGATGAACTGGTTGAAGAAGGCCATTTCATCCGGGCAGTTGTCCAGCACGTAGCGGATGACGTACTTGGTCATGGCCTCGGCGGTGTCCATGTAGCCGGACAGATCGCAGAATGCCATCTCCGGCTCGATCATCCAGAACTCGGCGGCGTGACGGGTGGTGAAGCTCTTCTCGGCACGGAAGGTGGGGCCGAAGGTATACACCTTGCCGAATGCCATAGCCATGGCCTCGGCTTCCAGCTGGCCGGAAACGGTCAGGTTGACCGGCTTCTCGAAGAAGTCCTGGGTGTAATCCACGGTGCCGTCCTCGTTCTTGGGCACATTCTCAAGGTCGAGGGTGGTCACGCGGAACATTTCACCGGCGCCCTCACAGTCGGAAGAGGTGAGCAGCGGAGAGTGAGAGTAAACGAAGCCGTTCTCCTGGAAGAACTTGTGGATGGCGTAGGCAGCGGCGCTGCGCACGCGGAAAGCGGCGTTGAAGGTGTTGGTACGGGGGCGCAGGGTGGGCATGGTGCGCAGATATTCCATGCTCATCTTCTTTTTCTGCAGCGGATACTCGTCCGCCGGGCAGTCGCCCAGGATCTCCACACTGTCGGCATTCAGCTCAAAGGGCTGCTTTGCCTGCGGGGTGAGCACCAGCTTGCCCTTGACGCGCAGGCTGCTGTACAGACCGGTGTGGATCACCTCATCGTAGTTTGCCAGCTTGCCTGCTTCCAGCACGACCTGCAGGGTCTTGAAGCAGCCGCCGTCCGACAGGGCGATGAAGCCGATGTTCTTGGAGTCGCGGATGTTCTTTGCCCAACCGCAAACGGTGATCTCGGTGCCGTCGGCGGGGGTGTTTTTGAACAGCGAAACGATCTCAGTGCGTTCCATAGTGTTTGTTCTCCCTTTCGATATAAAATGAAAAAGACAGCTTTGTTCTCCCTGAAAGTTCAGGGCGAACAAGCTGTCTTGTAATGTCCGCGGTGCCACCTGAATTACCGGAAGTGTCCGGTCGCTCACGCGCTCAATAAAAGCGCTGCCCCCGTAACGCAGGGCCTGCGGCGCACCTACTAATGGCAGCTGCCATGTTCAGTTTGCTGCTCCCGGGTGTTCGTTCACGCGGCGTGCGGGCGCGGCTCTCAGCTGTGCCGCACTCTCTGGGCCGGACGGCCCGCGCTACTTTTCCCGATCTTTGCATTTGACCTTTAAAAAATAGCACTTTGGCGGCGTTTTGTCAAGCACCGCCCAGCAATGCGGCAGCAAGGCCCTTTGCCGCCAGCTGCCCGGCATAAAGAGCCTCGTTCAGGTTATTGCCGTGCCCGCCGATCTCAATGAGCAGGCTGCCGGTGGTCAGATCCTGATTGTAGAACCGGTAGCTGAACAGCACCGGCCGGGTAAAACCGGGGTACATTCCTTCCATGCTGCGCTCCCACGCAGCGGCAAAGCGCAGGTTCTGCCGCCAGCCCGGCAGCCGGACGGTGGTGCCGTTGTCGCACCCGCAGATGATCATGACCTGTGCGGCCTGCCGCCCGTCCACCGTGCACACCGGGGCATAGCGGCTGCCGCTTTCCGTCTCGATGGCATCCCGGTGGACATCCAGCACCACCTTGATGCTGGGATACCGGGCCAGATACTGCTGCACCACGGCCCGGCTGTTGGCATAGCTGCCGGTGTAGCTGGGGTAGTCGTTCAGGGTCTCGTCGTGCAGGGTGTTGATGCCTGCCGCATTGAGGGTATCGGCCACCACACGGCCCACCGCGCACATGTTCACGCTGCAGTCGGTGCTGCGGGCACCATCGCCGGGGGCAAACCACAGCCCGGCCGAAAGGCGGTAGTCCTCGGTGGCGTGAGTGTGCATCACCAGCACCTGCGGGTCGGGACTGTTCGGCTCAATGGCAAAGGGCAGCGGATTCTCGATCTCCGCCGCAATGTCTGCCGCCGTCTGCCGGGTATTGTTTTTGATGCTGCCCGCCCCGCAGGGAATGTACTTTTCGCCGCTGCCCTGCGGATAATTTTTTTCAATGACAGCACCCGCATCCGCCGGGCGGGCTTCCTCGCCCAGCAGCGGCACAAGGTAGTCCTCAATGTTCCCGGTCAGCGCCTGCACGGCCTGTGGCAGAGAGGATGCCGCCGCTTCCGGTGTGCTGTCCGGTGCTGCTTCCACCTGCACAGATGATGCGGGCTGCTCCTGTGCGGACTGCCGCCCCAGCCAGAAAAGAGTTTCGGCCATTGGCAGCGGTGCAGTAATGGCCGCAGCCAGCATCAGTGCCGCCGTGCGGGCAAAGATACACAGTGCGGCAAACAGAGCAGCCGCTTCCAGAAACGGCACGATATGCCCCTGCGCCCGGGCGGGCGGCAGTGCTTTGCTGCGCATAAAATAACCTCCCTTCCGGCCCACCGGTGTTACCCCGCCAGCCAGAACAGCTGCGCCACGCTGAGCCTTGGCTGCAAGGCCCGGTTGATGGCACCGGCCAGAAGAGCCGAGCCGTGGGCGATCACGCTGTCCAGCGCCCGGGGCGTGACCACAAGATCTGCTCCTTCGTCCGAATCCATCAAGGTGGGGATGCCCGCCGCGATCACCGGCACGCCCAGCGCTGCCGCGTCCAGATGCTTTGCATGATCCGCCTGCGCCGGGTACAGCCCGGTGTCGGAGAACTGCACGCTGCGGCCCAGCCGCGCGCCCTCGGCACTGCAAAGGCTGTCCACGCAGATCAGGGCCGCCGGCCGCACCGCTTCCACCATGGCCCCGGCCAGCTGGCGCAGAGTCAGCCCGGTGGAGGCCGACACCCCCGGCGCAATGGCGGCCACCGGCCGGATGCCTTTTACCGGCAGCGTGTGCTGCGGCCCCATGGTGACTAAAATCTTCTGCGCCGTGCGCGGGCCGAGGGCATCCGCCGTGACCCGCCGGTTCCCGATGCCCAGCACCAGCACCGGCCCTTCCGGCGGCAGCAGGGCGCGCAGTTCTGCCGCACAGGTCTCGATCACCGCAGCGTCCCGCTCGTCCAGCACGCTGACGCTGGGCATTTCCAGCGTGACATACCGTCCGCGGGGCTTCGCCAGCCCTTCGCGCGCGATCTCCACCCGCGTTATTGTGACCCCGCCGCGCTTTGCTGTGGCAAGCCTTACCCCGGCAGGCAGCGCCCCCTGTGCTGCACCAAACATCTCGTCTGCCATATCGGTAAAACGCATTTTTCTGCTCCTCCTGCCTGTTTTGGGGCCAAATGCCCCCTCTGCATGCAGAAAGTATGGAAAAAATAAAACTTTTCTAAACAAAAATCAAAAAAACGCTTGCGCTGGTACGCGAAATATGGTATCATAGGGTGCGCTGTTATAGGTAGCCAAGGAGGTGGAACGAATGCCTAACATCAAATCTCAGAAGGACCGTGTCGTGCAGGCTGCTGCAGAGCAGGCTCACAACAAGGCCATTAAGACCAACCTGAAAACAGTCGTCAAGAAGGCAGACGCTGCCATCGATGCGAATGCCGCTGACAAGGACGCAACCGTCCTGGCTGCTGTTTCCGCGATCGACAAGGCTCGCGCTAAGGGTGTCATCAAAAAGAACACCGCCAGCCGCAAGATCAGCCGTATGGCAAAGCGTGCTAACAAGAACGCTTGATCGCTTTCTGATTGACGAACAAAACCTCTGTACCGGGTTCCCGGCACAGGGGTTTTTGTTTTGCCCGCTTTTCAGGGCACGGCAGCAGGCCGCTCAAAATCGCACAGGGTGGCAAAATCGAACCCCGGCACCTGCTCCAGAAGCTGCTCCGGCGGCAGGCCGTCGGGCGGCTCGGCCAGCAGCGCCCACGCAGCCCATGCCGTGGGCACCGCCGCCGCAAGGGCCAGCCCCGGCAGCGCCAGTGCCGGGCATGTATGGAACGCACTGCCCGGCGGCAGGGCTGCCACCGCGCACAAGGCCTGTGCAGCCCAAAGCTCCCACAAAAGGGTCGTCCAGCGGTGCTTCATCCGCATCACCTCCTGTTTTGCACAGTTTACCGCAGTGCGGTGGAAAAACAGGGCGAAGGGTGGCGGACAAAGTGACAATGTTCTGGTGTATTTCTTCTTCAGTTCTGGTCGTGACTTTTGCCCACCCAGCTGCACACCACGCCGCACACAAGGCTGGTGGTAACACCGGCCGCAGCGGCGGTCAGCCCGCCGGTGAGGATGCCCACAGCACCTTCTTCCTGCAGCGCGGTGCGCACGCCCTTTGCCAGCAGATGGCCGAAGCCCAGCAGGGGAACCGTGGCCCCGCACCCGGCAAACTCGGCCAGCGGGGCATACCACCCAATGGCCGAAAGCACCACGCCCGCCACCACATATCCGGTCAGGATGCGGGCCGGGGTCAGGCCGGTCAGGTCGATGAGCAACTGTCCCGCCACGCAGATGGCCCCGCCCACACAGAAAGCCCAGAAATAGTTCATCTTACTTCTCCTTTTCCGGCGCACGCAGCTCCACCAGATGCGCCACCGCCGGGATGGTCTCCTTCTGCAAAAAGGTGGTCTGGCTCATCAGGGCCCCGGTGGCTGTGAACAGCACCCGCTTCTGGCTGCCCCGGCGCAGGCGCGGCAGGATGTGCCCGCACAGCACCGCCGCGCAGCAGCCCGGGCCGGAGCCGCCGCTCTTTACGCTCTGCTCGTTTGCATCGAACAGGATGCACCCGCAGTCCACATGGTTTTTGATCAGCAAGCCTTCTGCGGCCAGCAGCTCCCGCAGCAGCTGACTGCCCACCTGCCCAAGGTCGCCGGTATAGATGCAGTCGAACTCCTGCGGTTCGGTGCCGGTATCCTTAAAATAGTGCAGCAGGGTGGAAGCCGCTGCCGGGGCCATGGCAGCCCCCATATTGTTGATGTCCTTTACCTGATAATCCTGCACACGGCCAAAGGTGGCAGCGGCAATGCCAACGCCTTCGCCCTGCGGCTGCAAAAGGCAGCATCCGGCAGCGGTGGCAGTCCACTGGGCCGTGGGCGTGCGCACCGCGCCGTAGCTCAGCGGCGTGCGGAACTGCCGCTCTGCCGCGCAGAAGTGGCTGGAAGCCATGGCCAGCAGATTGCGCGCAGCACCGCCCTCGCACAGAGCAGCGCCCAGCGCAAGGCCCTCGGCCATGGTGCTGCAGGCCCCGAACAGCCCGGCAAAGGGCACGCCCAGCTCCCGCATGGCATAGCTGGATGCCGTGCACTGGGCCTGCAGATCCCCGGCAAGGGCCAGCTGCACCTTTTCCTGCGGAAGCGCCGCCTTTTGCAGGCACAGCCGCGCGGCGCGCAGCTGCAGGTATTTTTCCGCAGCTTCCCAGCTGGACTGGCCAAAGCGGTTGTCTGCGCTCAGCTCGTCGAACTCTGCCGCCAGCGGGCCTTCGCTCTCTTTTTTGCCGCCCACCGCTGCACCTGCAGCGATCACCGGCAGTGTCTGGAACAGCAGGGTATCCCCGCACCGGACCGTCATAGGCAAAATTTCTCCTTCGTGGAAAATAGATGAAAAACGTTCCATAAAATGTTGTATAATAACATCATGCTGCAATCTTATGGCACACTTGCCCGTGTTTATGACAGCACAGGCACACCCGCCATGCCCAGCACCCACAGCACCGCGCCGTACACCACCGCCGCCAGCGTGCCGTACACGATCACCGGCCCGGCAATGGTGAACATCTTGGCCCCGGTACCCAGCACCCGGCCCTCGGCCTTGAACTCGATGGCCGCGCTGACCACCGCATTGGCAAAGCCTGTGATGGGCACCAGCGACCCGGCCCCGGCCTTTGCGGCCAGCTTCTGGTACCAGCCCAGCGTGGTAAGCACCGCTGAGAGCACGATCAGGCTGCAGCTGGTCAGGGTGCCGGCAAGGTCGGCTTCCACGCCCATGGCAAGATAGCTCTGGCGCAGCACTTCGCCCAGCAGGCAGATGCCGCCGCCCACGCCAAAAGCCCACAGGCAGTCCAGCTCCAAGGGCGAGTGCGGCCCGATGCGCCGCACCCGGCGCGCATATTCCTGTGCTGTCATTTTCATATTGTTTCCCCTCCGGGCATAGCTTTCCCATAGGAAGCAAACTCTATGCACATCCACCGGAAAGAAGGTATTCCAGATGAATCCGTCTGTCCATCCTCATCACCGCCGCCATCTGCGGCCCGCCGTGCGGCGCGTGCTCACCGTTACCGTCGTGGCCTGCATTGCCGTGGGCGGGGCCTCGTTCGTGCTGCACAGCCGTTCCGCTGTGCCTGCCGCCTCGGCAACTTCCACGTCCAGCGCCTCGGCAGCATCAGAGGCAGAAAGCAGTCTGCTGACCGCCCGGCAGGCGCAGGCCATTCTGGATGATCCCCGCATGGTGCTGGTGAACCACACGAACAAAATGCCGGACGATCATACCTTTACCACCAAGGCGTGCGGCTCGGCCACCGCTGTGAACAAGACCCTGCAGACCGAAGCCGCCGATGCGTTCCTCGCCATGCAGGCCGCCGCCGCAAAGGACGGCGTGACCATCTGGATGCAGAGCGGCTACCGCAGCGTGGACTACCAGAAGAACCTCTACGACCAAAAGACCCAGTATTTCCGCAATAAGGGCCTGAGCGAAGCCGAAGCGAAAAAGCAGGCGGCAAATATCGTGAACCCGCCGGGCTACTCGGAGCACAACTGCGGCCTTGCTGCCGACCTGAACAGCCCGGAGCACACCGACCTGACCGAGGGCTTTGAAAACACCGAGGCCTTCCGCTGGCTGAGCGCCCATGCCGTGGAATACGGCTTCATCCTGCGGTACCCCAAAAACGCAGAAGCCGTTACCGAGATCACCTACGAGCCGTGGCACTGGCGCTATGTGGGGCCGGAAAATGCGGCCCTGATCCAGCAGAGCGGCCTGTGCTTTGAGGATGCCGTTGCCGTGCTGCAGAAGCTTGCTGCAGGGGAAAAGATCACCGGTTAAAAATCCGTAAAACCGAGGGGCTTTTCGTTGCATTTTGCACACAGTTATGGTAAGATAACAATAGTCTGCCCTGATGCAGGACCGCTTTGGGCAGCTGCAAAAATGTTTTGAACAAAAGAAGGAATATTTTATGATAAATCGCACAAAAATCTTTACAATTGCTCTCACCGGCGCGCTGGCTGCTGTCGCTCTTACCGGCTGCGGCGGTTCCGCCAGCTCTTCGGCCGCTCCCTCCTCCGTTTCCACCGCTGCTGCGGAATCTCCCGCTTCCAGCGCCGCCGCATCCGCTGTTGTGGACAATGCTGCTGAGAACGGCTCTGATGCACTGGACGGTGTTTTCAATGCTCTGCTGGAAGCCGACCCCATCTCCAACCAGTTCGAGATCGCAGCCATGAACATTGAGTACGATTTCGGCCTGAAGGCTGAGGACGTGGTGAGCTACAAGGGCGTGAAGAGCAACGACAACGGCGATGCCGGTCTGGTGCTGGTGCTCGAAGCTGCCGACGGCAAGGCCGAGGACGTAGCCAACCAGCTGGCTTCCTACCAGCAGGATCAGGTGGCCTTCTACGGCAACTACGCCGAGTTTGCTCAGGCGCAGGATAACGTGGAGAACGCTGTCATCGCCTTCAAGGGCAACACCATTGTCATGGTGATCGCATCCAACGAGTGCACTGCCGATCTGGACAGCGCCGTGGACAGCGCACTGGCAGACTGAATCTGGATCCACCCAAGGCCGGTGCCATTTGCGGCATCGGCTTTTTTCGGCTAAAAGGAGGCTGACGCTTTGGTTTTCAGCACCATCATCTTTCTGTTCCGGTTTCTGCCCATCACGCTGGCGCTGTATTACCTTGCGCCCGCAAAGCTCAAGAACACCGTGCTGTTCCTCTGCAGTCTGGTGTTCTACTGCTGGGGCGAGGTACGGTTTTTCCCGGTCATGGTGGCCCTCATCCTCATCAACTACATCAGCGGCCTGTGCATCGAGCACTTCGACCAAAAGCCGGCCCTGCGCAGGACATTTCTGCTGGTGGCCCTCATTGGCAGCCTTGGGATGCTGTTCTACTTCAAATACGCAAACTTTGTGCTGCGCAGCGCAAACGCCCTGCTGGGCACCGCCTTTGCCGAGATCCAGGGCATTGGCACTCTGCCGCTGGGCATCAGCTTTTACACCTTCCAGACCCTTTCCTACTCCATCGATGTTTACCGCCGGGATGTAAAGGCAGAGCGTAATATCATCGACTTTGGTGCCTATGTGGTCATGTTCCCTCAGCTGATCGCCGGCCCCATCGTGAAATACCGCGATGTCTCGAACCAGCTGCACGTATACCGGCACCGCTACAGCCTGCAGCAGATCGAAGAGGGCATGACCCTGTTCACCTTTGGCCTTGCCAAAAAGGTGCTGCTGGCGGATGCCATCGGTGCTTTGTGGACAGACATCATCGGCGTTGCGGACAGCCCTTCCACCACCTTTGTGGGCCTTGCCAATGCATCCACCCCGCTGGTGTGGCTGGGCATCATCGCCTACAGCCTGCAGCTCTACTTTGACTTTTCCGGCTACTCCATGATGGGCATTGGCATGGGCAAGATGCTGGGCTTCGACTTCCCCGCAAACTTCAACTACCCTTATATCTCCGCATCCATCACCGAGTTCTGGCGGCGCTGGCACATGACCCTTTCCGGCTGGTTCCGGGAGTATGTGTATATCCCTCTCGGCGGCAACCGCAAGGGCCTGAAGCGCCAGATCTTCAACCTGTTCGTGGTGGAGCTGCTCACCGGCATCTGGCACGGCGCGAACTGGAACTTTATCTGCTGGGGCCTGTACTACTTTGTGCTGCTGGCTGTAGAAAAGTTGTTCCTGCTGCCCCACCTGCAAAAGGGCAGAGTGTGGCCCCACATCTACACCCTGTTCCTCGTGGTGGTGGGCTGGGCCATGTTCGTGGGCAACGATACGGGCGTAAGCTTCGGTCTGCTGTTCCACAAGCTGTTCGTTCCTTCCGGCGGCGTATCTCCGCTGTATTTCCTGCGCAACTACGGTGTGCTGCTGGTGGTCAGCATCCTCTGCTGCACCCCGCTCATTGAAAAGATTTGGAACCTGCTCAAAAAGAATGCCGTCACCCGCTGTGCCGCCATTCTGGCGCTGCTGGTGGTCTCCACCGCCTATGTGGTGGGCAGCACCAACAGCCCGTTCCTCTATTTCAACTTTTAAGGAGGCGTGAAGATGGACAAGCATTCCAAAAAATCTTCCTCGCTCCTGCACTACCCGGTGCTGGTGGTGTTCAGCCTGTTCTTTCTTGGTCTGTTCGCACTGGACCTTATTACACCGGACCGCGCCTACAGCGAGATGGAAAACACCACCCTTTCCCAGCGCCCGGCGCTGACCCAGCTTTCCGCCAAGGGACTGAACAGCTACTTTACCGCCTACACAAAGTACGTGAAGGATCAGGTGTTCGGCCGCGATGAGTGGATCAGCCTGCAGAGCGTAGTGGAGACCACCCTGCTGCAGAAGGAGCAGAACGGCGGCATCCTGCTGGGCAAAGAGCACATGATGTTCCCCCGCACCTTCGGCCTGCTGGACAGCGAGAACCGCACCCTGCCCAAGAACACCGCCGCCGTGGAAGCACTGTGCCAGCGCCACCCGGGTAAGGTGGATGTACTGCTGGCCCCGGCAGCATCGGTCATTTACCCGGAAAACGTGCCTGCAAACGCGCCGCTGCTGAACGAGGATGCCTATCTCGACCAGCTTTCCGCCGCCGTACAGGCCGCCGGAGGGCGCTTTGTGGATGTGCGGCAGACCCTTGCCGAACACAAGGACGAATATATCTACTACCGCACCGACCATCACTGGACGAGCCTTGGCGCTTATTACGCCTACCAGCAGCTGTGCGGTACGCTGAGCCTGACCCCCTTCGACCCCGCCGCGCACACGACTCTGACCGCCGAAAATTTCTACGGCACCCACTACTCCAAGGCCCGCACATGGAATGCCGTGCCGGATACTATCACCTACTACGACCTGCCGAACAGCCTGACCATCTATAATGTCACCGCTGCAGGTCAGCCCGCAGACGGCCAGACCACCGGCCTGTACGACACGGACAAGCTGAACGTGTACGATAAGTACGCCATGTTCCTGCATGGCAACAACGGCCTGAGCCGCATTGAGGGCGACGGTACCGGGCGCATTCTGGTGATCAAGGACAGCTACGCCAACTGCTTTGCACCCTACCTGACCGCAAACTATGCCCAGATCGATGTGGTGGACTTCCGCAACTACAACTACGGTCTGGATCAGCTGATCGCGGATAACGATTATGACCAGATCCTGGTGCTGTACAGCTTTGACAGCTTCAAGAGCGACCCGTACCTCTACCGTGCCGGTGTGGCCGGGTAAACATGGCAGCGCCTTTTCCGCAAAGGAAAGGGCGCTGTTGTTTTATGTCATATTATTGCAGTCTTTTTTCACAAATTTTTCCAGTTCTTTTCGGAAGTCTCTCCAGTTTTTGCGCACTCTGCCCATTCACCCCTTGCAAAAAATCAACGGGTGTTGTACAATGGCGATATAGAGCAGTTGCTCTTCATCGATGGTTCGATCTGGTGTGAACAGTGCATAGAATGTGCTGATACGATCTTTGATTCAAAGGAGTGTTATTATGGAAAACAAGATCATGATGCCTGCTTCCTACAACGTTCTTTCCTGCGAAGAGATGACCTACACCGAGGGCGGTGCTACCTTTACGGAAGCTCTGCTGAACTGGATTCCGCCCATTGGCTGGTACATGGGTGTTACCGCCATGCGCAACTACCGCAAGAGCCACCCCAACGACTGGTTGGATACCGGTCTGGATGCTCTGAGCCGCGATATGGATTCCAGTGCGCAGAACATGCTGCGTGATCTGGGACGCATCGTCTGGGTCACCGCGACCAGCGCTACCGGCGTTGGTTTTCTGGTCAATGCTGCCATCGTCCTGCTCTGACCCTGCTCATAAGATCCGTCCGGAGAGACCAAAGACCCCTTTACCCGCGGCCTTTTCCGCCATAGAGGGCCGCGGGCTTTTCATCAAGCAGAAATAAGAAATCGGCTGCCTGAGCACTGTATACCGTCTGAACGGTCTTTTGCCTGCAGAGAACAGCACTGCTTTCCTTTTCCTGCAAGCAACTACTCGCGTCATGCGGCGGCGCGCCCTGCTTTATGAGAACGATCTCCAAGCGCATATCCCGGTTTATTTTTGGGTTTTAAACAGTGCGATCTTGCACTGTCTGGATAGCTTTGATTCAAAGGAGTGTTATTATGGAAAACAAAATCATGATGCCTGCTTCCTACAACGTTCTGTCCTGCGAAGAAATGACCTACACCGAAGGCGGTGCTACCGTCGGTCAGGCTGTCGCTGCATGGCTGTGGCCCGGCTACGCTACGGTTATCGGCATCAACACCTGCCGTGAAGCACGCAAGAAGGATCACGACAACTGGGCATCCAACGTCTGGAGCGATATCAAAGCCGACTGCAAGGGCAATGTGACCAACACCTTCTACCATGCCGGCATGATCTTCTGGAATGCTGCATCGACCATCAGCAGCTTTGGCCTTTCTGCCGTTATGTCTCTGGGCATCATCTACTTCTAATTTTCAGGAGTACACCAAAGGGCTTTTTGCGGCGGCTCTTCAACGGAAGAGCCGCCGCTTTTTTTATCAAACCTAAAAAAGGAGTTTTGCTTTATGACGAACGCCATTACTTATCCTGCTGCATACAATGTTTTGTCCTGCGAAGAAATGACCTACACCGAGGGCGGCGTAGGTGTTGTGGAAGCCGCCATGGCATGGTTCCCGCTGTACGGCTGGTACAAGGCTGTTTCTGCCATCCACGATTACCGCAAGGCAAATATCAACTCCAACTGGGTGGAAAACGGCATGAACGCTCTGGTTGCCCATGCTGAAAAAAGCCCCACGAACACCATCCATGACATCGGCTGCAGCTTCTGGTTCATTGGTTCCTGCGCAACCATCATCGGCCTTGTGCCCAACGCCCTGTTGATCTTCGGCAACTAAGTCCCGGTCTCTGTTCTGAAAAAGCAAAAGCGGCGGCACCTCCCGTTTGGGAAGTGCCGCCGCTTTTTATGTTATGCGGTTTTCAGTCTCAGTTGTTGAACATGTCCTTCAGCTTTTTGAAGAAGCCCTTGCGCTTTTCGTAGTTTTCTTCTTTCAGGGTGCCCTCGAACTTCTTCAGGGCCTCCCGCTGGGTCTTGTTCAGCTTCTTGGGGATCTCCACCTCGCACTTGACGTACATATCACCGCGGCCGCGGCCATTCAGGTACTGGATGCCCTTGCCGCGCAGGCGGAAGGTGGTGCCGCTCTGGGTGCCCTCGGGCACGGTGTACTCCACCTTGCCGTCAATGGAGGGCACCTGCACGGTGTCGCCCAGCACGGCCTGACTGTAAGTGATGGGCACGGTGACCCACACATCGTAGCCGTCGCGCTGGAACACCTCGCTGGGGCGCACCGTGACCATGACGATCACATCACCGGCAGGACCGCCGTTTGCACCGGCATCGCCCATGCCGCGCAGTGCAAAGCTCTGGTCGTCGTCGATGCCCATGGGGATGGACACCTCCAGCGTCTTTTTAGCAGCCACCTTGCCGCTGCCATGGCAGACCTTGCAGGGATTCTTGACCAGCTTGCCCTTGCCGCCACAGCGGGAGCAGGGCTGCTGGGTCTGCATCACGCCAAAGGGGGTGCGCTGCTGACGGATCACGAAGCCGCGGCCGCCGCAGTCCGGGCAGGTCTCGGGGCTGGAACCGGCGGCACAGCCGCTGCCGTGGCACTCGGTGCACTCCTGCTGGCGGGTGATGGTGATGTTCTTCTTGCAGCCGTGCACGGCCTCGTCAAAGCTCAGGGTGATGCGCACGCGGATATCCTGACCCTTGCGCGGTGCGTTGGGGTTCGCCTGACGGGACGAACCGCCAAAGCCGCCGAAGCCGCCGCCAAAGATATCGCCGAAAATGTCGCCCAGATCCACGCCGTCGCCGCCAAAACCGCCAAAGCCGCCCGCACCGGGGCCACCGCCGTTCTGTGCTGCATAGGCAGGGTCAACACCTGCAAAGCCGTACTGGTCGTACAGCTGGCGCTTCTTCGGGTCCGAAAGCACCTCGTTTGCTTCGTTTACTTCCTTGAACTTTTCCTCGGCGTCCTTATCGCCGGGGTTATAGTCCGGGTGGTATTTCATTGCAAGCTTGCGGTATGCCTTTTTGATCTCGGCATCGGTCGCAGTCTTAGATACCCCCAGCACTTCGTAGTAATCACGCTTTTCCTGTGCCATATCCACTCACCTCTCCGGGAACGTTTGATCCGGGAAACGCCCCGGTTGGTTCCTCGCTCTATAACCAGCAAGAGCCGCTCCGGCAAAACCGGAGCGGCTTTTGCTATTCCACGCGTGCGTCCGCCGGTTTGGCCGGGCACACACTGCTGTGTTTTTTATCAGACTTCCTTGAAGTCGGCATCCACAACGCCGTCATCACCCGGCTTCTGCTGGTTGTTTGCACCTGCGTCGGGGCCGGGCTGTGCACCGGCGGCCTGCTGTGCGGCAGCGGCTGCCTGATACATCTTCTCGAACACCTGGCTCAGGGCTTCCTGCTTTGCCTTGATGTCGTCCACGTTGCCGGACTGAACAGCGGTCTTCAGGTCGGCCAGCTTGCTCTCGGCCTCGCTCTTCACGTCGGCGGGCAGCTTGTCGCCGTTCTCCTTCAGCATCTTCTCGGTCTGGAACACCATCTGGTCGGCACCGTTGCGGATATCGACCTCTTCACGCTTCTTCTTATCGTCGGCAGCAAACTGCTCAGCTTCCTTCACAGCCTTGTCGATGTCGTCCTTGGACATGTTGGTGGAAGCGGTGATGGTGATGTTCTGCTCCTTGCCGGTACCCAGATCCTTCGCGCTGACCTTCACGATGCCGTTTGCATCAATATCGAAGGTGACTTCGATCTGAGGCACACCACGGGGAGCCGGAGCGATGCCGTCCAGATGGAAGACACCCAGGCTCTTGTTGTCGCGTGCGAACTCACGCTCGCCCTGCAGAACGTTGACCTCAACAGAGGGCTGGTTGTCTGCAGCGGTGGAGAACACCTGACTCTTGTGGGTGGGGATGGTGGTGTTGCGGTCGATGATCTTGGTGCACACGCCGCCCAGAGTCTCAATGCCCAGGCTCAGCGGGGTGACATCCAGCAGCAGCAGGCCCTTGACATCGCCCTGCAGCACGCCGCCCTGAATGGCAGCACCCACGGCCACGCACTCATCGGGGTTGATGCCCTTGAAGGGCTCGCAGTTCAGTTCCTTCTTGACTGCATCGTAGACAGCGGGGATACGGGTGGAACCACCGACCATCAGGACCTTCTTCAGGTCAGAGGGACGCAGGCCTGCATCCTGCAGAGCCTTGCGGACGGGGCCCATGGTGCGATCGACCAGATCAGCGGTCAGCTCGTTGAACTTTGCGCGGGTCAGGGTCATATCCAAGTGCTTGGGGCCGGTAGCATCGGCAGTGATGAAGGGCAGGTTGATCTGGCTGCTCATTGCGCTGGACAGCTCGATCTTTGCCTTCTCGGCAGCTTCCTTCAAACGCTGCGCAGCCATCTTGTCCTTGCGCAGGTCGATGCCGTTCTCGGTCTGGAAGGCATCTGCCATCCAGTTGATGATGCGCTCATCGAAGTCATCGCCGCCCAGATGGGTATCACCGTTGGTGGCCAGAACCTCGGTAACGCCGTCGCCCATCTCGATGATGGACACATCGAAGGTGCCGCCGCCCAGATCGTAGACCATGATCTTCTGGTCTTCTTCCTTATCGATGCCATATGCCAGAGAAGCGGCAGTAGGCTCGTTGATGATACGCTTGACGTTCAGGCCTGCAATGGTGCCTGCGTCCTTGGTAGCCTGACGCTGGCTGTCGTTGAAGTATGCAGGAACGGTAATGACAGCCTCGGTAACAGGCTCGCCCAGATAAGCCTCGGCATCCGCCTTCAGCTTCTGCAGGATCATAGCGCTGACCTGCTGGGGAGTGTACTCCTTGCCATTCAGGGTCACCTTGTGGTCGGTGCCCATGAAGCGCTTGATGGAAGCGACGGTGTTCTCGGGGTTGGTGATGGCCTGACGCTTTGCGACCTGACCCACCAGACGATCGCCGGTCTTGGTAAAGCCGACCACAGACGGGGTGGTGCGTGCACCCTCAGAGTTTGCGATAACAACGGGCTCGCCGCCCTCCATGACAGCCACGCAGCTGTTGGTAGTACCAAGGTCGATACCAATGATCTTACTCATAATGAAAACTCCTCTCGAAAGAACAACTCTTATTGTTTATGTGATGCTCAAATGTTGCTAAGCGGATGTTATATTCAAAACCCTTTCGGGTTTCTGCTTTGTTATTCGGCCACTACAACGGTCGCATGGCGGACGATCTTATCGCCCAGCTTGTAGCCCTTCTGGTAGACCGTGATGACGGTGCCGCTCTCCTGTCCGTCCGGGGCGGGGATCTGCTGCACTGCGTTCATGAAGTTGGGGTCAAAGGGCTTGCCCAGCGCCTCGATCTCCTCCACATGGAGGGCATCCAGCGCCTTGGCGGCCTTGTCCAGCGTCATGGTCACGCCCTTTTTGTAGTTCTCGTCGGTGGTGGGGGCATTTGCTGCCATCTCCAGCGTATCCAGAATGGGAATGATCTGGTTCACCGCAAAGGAAATGCCATCGTTGAACTTCTGGTCGGCTTCGCGAGTGGAGCGCTTGCGGTAGTTCTCGTACTCCGCTGCCATGCGCAGCAGCTGGTCTTTGGCCTGTGCAGCGTTGGCTTCGGCCGCGTCCAGCTTTGCCTTTACGGCTTCCAGCTCACGGGCCTTCTTGTTGAACCAGCCGCCATCCTTCTTCTTGTCATCCTTCGGGTCGGCAGCTTCAGCAGCAGGTTCCTGTTCGGGTGCTGCCTGCTGGGCCTTTTCCTCGGGAGCCGTTTCGGGCTGCTCCGCTTCTTGAGCCGGAGCCGTCTTTTTTGCTTCTTCGCTCATTCCAGATCCTCCTTATAGATCACAGTCCGCCGGGGTACGGCAGCCTGTGGGGTGTCTTTTCGTTTGCCGCTCATGCCCTCGCCCAGCTGGTCTGCAAAGTAATGCAGCAGCGGCATCAGCTTCTGGAAGGGCATCCGGGTGGGGCCGATCAATGCAATGGAGCCCCACAGGCCTCCGCCCACCAGATACCGGTCGCTCACGATGCACAGGCCCGGGATCTGCGGTTCCAGATCCTCGCCCAGCAGCACGCTCTCACTGCGTTCTGCCGGAGGTGCGATCAGGCCAGCGGCCTGCTCCTCGTCGTTCAGCAGTGTGAGGATGTCGCCCACCTTGCCGTCCAGCTGGGGCCAGTCCAGCAGGTACTGCTCGCCGCCCAGAAATACGTGGGGCTTGACGGAATCCTGCAGGATGGCAGCCGCCGCGCTGATGACAGGCACCAGCTCTGGGTCGATCTGGCTGCACAGCTCTGCCAGCAGCCGGGTGGAAAGATCCACCGGCGCTACAAAGGTAAGGTTGCGGTTGAGCAGTGCGGCAAGTGCTGCCGCATTCTCGCGGGAAAGACCGGTGCGCACCCGTGCCACACGGGTACGAACGTAACCGGCCGTGGTAACGGCCAGCACAGCCGCTGCGCTGCGGCCCACCTGAACCACTTCATAGTGGGCGATGCACAGATCCTCGGCACACGGGGTGCTGATGGCGGCGGTGCAGCCGCTGATGGCGGCCAGCGCCTTGGCGGCACCTGCGGCCAGCTTTTCCGGCTCATGGTCGAGGCTTGCGAACACCGCATCCACCCGGGCGCGGCTCACACGATCCAGCGGCTGATCGTCGGTCAGCAGATTATCAAGGTAGTAACGGTAGCCCTTGGCACTGGGCACACGGCCCGCGCTGGTGTGGGGCTGCTCCAGCAGACCCAGCTTTGTCAGCGCCGCCATCTCATTGCGGAGCGTTGCGCTGGAAACTGCCATGTCAAAGTAGTTTGCCAGCACGCTGCTGCCAACGGGCTCGCCTTCGAGACCATACAGCGCCACGATCGCCTGCAAGACTCGCTGCTTGCGTGCATCCATCGTCATAGCGCCTGCCTCCTTTTTGCGTTCGCTTTGTTTGTTTAGCACTCCTTGTTCCTGAGTGCTAAGACCATTATAGCCAATTTTCCGGTGCTGTCAAGCCCCTTGGAAAAATGTTTTAAAAGATTCATAATTCTGTCATAAACGAAGAAAGCGCCCTCCTTATTATAAGGAAAGCGCTCCGGCATGTTCTTTACTCTTCCATCTGCCTTGCCAGAAATGCCGCTGCCACATTCACGGCCTTGAGCTGGGCAGCATCCGGCGTGGCCGTGCGGTCTTCGGTCAGCAGGGCCACCACGCCGGTCACATCGCCCGCCGCAATGATGGGTGCGGCGCACAACACCACCCGGGGCGAGCCTTCGCAGGGCAGGATGCACTTTTCGGCAATGCCCTCGCTCTGGTACAACCTGCGGCCATCCATCAGCTTTTCCAGCGGCTGGCTGATGCTGCGGTCGGCCAGCTCCCGCCGGCCGGAGCCGCTCACCGTAAGGATACGGTCGCGGTCGGCCACCAGTGTGGTCAGCGCAAAGCTTTTGCTGAGCACCTCGGTATACTGGGCCGCTACTGCGTTCATCTCGCCAATGGGCGAATACTTTTTAAAGATCACCTCGCCGTCGCCCGTGGTGAAGATCTCCAGCGGGTCGCCGCGGCGGATGCGCTGGGTGCGGCGGATCTCCTTGGGGATCACCACCCGGCCCAGTTCGTCGATGCGGCGCACGATTCCTGTTGCTTTCATGTTTTTGCTCCTCCGTTTCCTTAAAAATGCCTGCAGCACTAGTATCTGTCAGGCCGGGCCATTTATACCTGCTGCCCCCGCGCAAAAAGACCTGCACGGAAAGCTGCCTCTTCGTTGCGTTTCCGGCAGGGTTCTGCTACAATGATACAAAAAGCCGTTTTCATAAGCACAGCACCCCGCTTATGAAGACAGATCCTAAAATTCTACTGAGAAAGGCAGGTGTCCGGATGCCGAACATCCTCATTCTGGGCGGCGGTGCCGCCGGTCTTGCAGCCGCGCTTGCGGCGGCACAAAGTGCCCCCGCTGCACAGGTCATTGTGCTGGAGCGCAACCCGAAGCCGGGCAAAAAGCTGCTTGCCACCGGCAATGGCCGTTGCAATCTGGATAACACCGGCATTGCGCCGGAGCTGTATTTCACTGCCGACCCGGCAGCACTTCGTCCGCTGCTGGATGCCGTAAATACCGCCGACCCGCTGCGCTGGTTCCGTGCGCTGGGGCTTTATACCCGCACCGACGAAGCGGGCCGGGTGTATCCGTACTCCAATCAGGCGGCGGACGTGCTGGCCCTGCTGGAGCACCACCTTGCGCAGCACCATGTGCAGCTGCGCACCGGCTGCACCGTGCGCACCCTGAGCCAGAGCCGCAGCGGCTACGCCGTGCAGTTCGAGACGGCAGAGGGCAGCACCGAGACCCTGCGCGCCGATGCCGTCATCTGCGCCATGGGCGGCGAGGCAGGGCCGCAGTTCGGCACCGACGGCTTTGGCACCCGGTTCGCCGCCCAGTGCGGCGGCAGGGTGGAGCCGCTGTACCCCTGCCTGACCGCCCTGCAGTGCGCAAAGCCCCGCAAAGCGCTGGCTGGCATCCGTGCCAAGGCAGCAGCATCCCTGCTGGACGGTGCCCGTGTGCTTGCCTGCGAGAACGGCGAGGTACAGTTCACCGATTACGGCCTTTCCGGCATCTGCATCATGCAGCTGTCCGGCCTGCTGGCCCCGGGCCGCGGCCCCAAGGCTCCTGCTGTGGAGCTGGACCTCTTCCCGGCAGTGGACGAAACCGCACTTGCCAGCCTGTTTGCGGCCCACGCCGCCCAGACGGCAGGGGGCAGCGCCGCTGACTTCTGGCTGGGCCTGCTGAACCAGAAGCTGGGCCGTACTGTGTGGTCTGCCGCCGGGCTGCAGGACAGCGACGCGCCTGCCGTGCTCACCGCCGCACAGTGGCAGAAGCTGGCCCACACCGCCAAGCACTGGCGCTTTGAGGGGCTGACCCCCTGCAGCTGGAAGCAGGCCCAGACCACCGGCGGCGGGCTGGCCCTGCGGGAGGTGGATCAGCACTTCCAGTTCAAGGGCTGTCCGGGCCTTTACTTTGTGGGCGAAACGCTGGACTGCGCAGGCAGCTGCGGCGGTTTTAACCTGCACTGGGCGTTCGGCTCCGGCCTTGTGGCCGGGCGCAGCGCTGCAGGCCATGCTGCAGCAGGCCGTGCTCTGCCAAAAGCCCCCGCGCCCGCAAAGAGCAGGAAAAAGCCGCACAGGTAAAAATGAGCTTTAAATTTTCAACAAACGCTTGACATCTTGTGCAGATCGCATTATCATAAAGACAATAAAAGTTTGTTCAGAGGATCGAGCAGAACAAGCAAGGGGAGAGTCGAAAGGCCCTTTTGTTTGTCCTGCTCTTTTTCTTTTATTCGGCAAACGGAGCGATCAGGAGGTTTTTATGCTGGATGTAGCAATTATCGGCTGCGGTGTCATTGGTGCGGCAGCCGCCTATGAGCTGTCCCATTACCCGCTGCAGACCGCTATTTTCGAGGCTGAAAATGACGTGGCAGACTGCACCACCAAGGCCAACAGTGCCATTCTGCACGCTGGCTACGACCCCGAACCGGGCACCCGGATGGCGCGGCTCAACGTGGAGGGCTCTGCACTGGCCAAGGAGATCTGCGCCCGGCTGGATGTGCCGTACCTGCAGTGCGGCAGTCTGGTGCTGGCCCTCAGCCCGGAAGAGCTGCCCCACCTGCAGAAACTGTATGAGAACGGCATCGCCAACGGCGTGCCGGGCATCCGGCTGCTTTCCGCAGAGGAAACGCTTGCCATGGAACCGAATCTGGCCCCCACTGTCGTTGGCGCACTGTATGCGCCCAGCGCCGCCATCGTCAGCCCGTGGGAGTTTGCGCTGGCAATGGCAGAAGTGGCTGTGCGCAACGGCGTGGAGCTGCACCGCAGCTGCCCTGTGACCCGCATCGAAAAGACCGCCGGCGGCTGGGCACTGACCACCCCCTCCGGAATTGTGGAAACGCGCTATATCATCAATGCGGCAGGCATCTCGGCGCAGGCCGTGCACGATATGGCCGCACCCCACAAATTTACCATCCAGCCCACCCGGGGCGAATACTACCTGCTGGATAAATCCGAGGGCAGCCGTGTGCACCACGTCATCTTCCAGTGCCCCAACGAAAACGGCAAGGGCGTTTTGGTGGCCCCCACCGTCCACGGCAACCTGATCGTCGGCCCGAACGCCGACCCCGTGGAAGGGGACGATACCGCCTGCACCGCCGCCGGGCTGGCCTTCGTCAGCGCCGCAGCGCGCCGCAGCGTGCCGAACATCCGCTTCAGCGAGTCCATCCGCAACTTTGCGGGCGTCCGTGCCAATGTGGACACGGGCGACTTCGTTATCGGCGAAGCGGAAGGCGCACCCGGCTTCATCGATCTGGCGGGCATGAAATCGCCCGGCCTTTCCAGTGCACCGGCCGTTGCCAGAGAAGCCGTCAAAATTCTGGAAGCTCACGGCGATCTGCCCGCCCCCAAGGCGGATTACAGGGATGGCCGCACCCGGGTGCGCTTCAAGGAGCTTCCGCCCGAAGAAAAAGCCCGGCTCATTGCAAAGGAACCCGCCTATGGCCGCGTGATCTGCCGCTGCGAGACGATCACCGAGGGCGAAATTCTGGACGCTCTGCACGAAGAGATCCCCGCCACCACCATTGACGGTGTCAAGCGCCGCTGCGGTGCCGGTATGGGCCGCTGTCAGGGCGGCTTTTGCGGGCCGCGCGTGCTGGAGCTGATCAGCAAAACGCTGGGCATCAGTCCGCTGGACGTGCTGCAGGATAAGGCCGGCACCAACGTCTTACTGTGCGAAACCAAGCAGGAGGGAGAGCACCATGATTGATCTGGTCATCGTCGGCGGCGGCCCTGCAGGCCTTGCCGCAGCTTACAGCGCATGGCAGCATGGTCTGCGCGATATCCTTATCTTAGAGCGCGACAACGAGCTAGGCGGCATCCTGAACCAGTGCATCCACAACGGCTTCGGCCTGCACCGCTTTGGCGAGCAGCTCACCGGCCCGGAATACGCAGGCCGCTGCATTGAACTGCTGCGCTCCACCGGTGTCCGGGTGGAGCTGGGCACGATGGTGCTGGACGTCACCCCGGACAAAAAGATCCACTGTGTCAGCCGGGAAAAGGGTTATCAGATTTTGGAAGCCAGAAGCATCATTCTCTGCATGGGCTGCCGGGAGCGCACCCGCGGTGCCATTGGCATCCCGGGCAGCCGCCCTGCCGGTATCTACACCGCCGGTGCGGCCCAGCGCTATGTCAACATGGAGGGCTATCTGGTAGGCAAGCGGGTGCTCATCCTCGGCAGCGGCGACATCGGCCTGATCATGGCCCGCCGCATGACGCTGGAAGGTGCCAAAGTACTGGCCTGCGTGGAGGTCATGCCGTATTCCGGCGGCCTGACCCGCAACATCGTGCAGTGCCTGCAGGACTTCGACATCCCCCTGTATCTGTCCCATACCATCGTGGATATTCAGGGCAAGGCCCGCGTGGAAAAGGCCACCGTTGCCAAGGTGGACGAAAACCGCCGCCCCATCCCGGGCACCGAGATGGAATTTGATGTGGACACCATCCTGCTCAGCGTTGGCCTGATCCCGGAAAATGAGCTGACCCGGCAGGCGGGCATCCCCATGGACCCTCACACCAAGGGCGCTGTGGTCTACGAGAATATGGAGACCGGCATCCCCGGCGTGTTCGCCTGCGGCAATGTGGTGCACGTGCATGATCTGGTGGACTTCGTTTCGGGCGAAAGCGACCTTGCCGGTGCTTCTGCGGCGGCCTATGTTTTGAAGGGCGAAGCCGCCGATACGGTTGTGCTTGACCTTGTTCCGGGCAATGGCGTGAGCTACACCGTGCCGCAGCGGGTGCGCCCCGCTGATGTGGACAGGAGCGTGAACATTTCCTTCCGTGTGCGGCAGAACTACGGCCCCAGCCAGATCACCGTGACCTGCGGCGGCAGGCAGCTGGCCCGGTTCAAGCGCCAGTGCATGGCACCCGGTGAGATGGAACACATCGCACTGCCCAAAGTCCTGCTGGAAAAAGCAGACGGCCCGCTGACCGTTGCGGTAGAGGAGGTTATTGCAGAATGAGCAGCATCAAAGAAGTCATTTGCATCTGCTGTCCCTGCGGCTGCCACTTGCAGGTAGACCCGGAAAATGATTATAATGTAACTGGAAACGCCTGCCCCAACGGTGCCGCCTACGGCAGGGAAGAGCTGACCCATCCCACCCGCATCCTCACCAGCACCGTGCGGGTGGAGGGTGGGCTGTACCCGCGCTGCCCGGTAAAGACTGCGCAGGCCGTGCCCAAAGAGAAGATGACCGAGGTCATGGCTGCGCTGGACCGCGTCACCCTGCACGCCCCCGTCCGCACCGGGCAGGTGGTGCTGGCAGATGTGTGCGGCACCGGCGTGGACGTTGTGGCGACGCGAAATCTGTGATACACACTCCTGAAACGATACGGAGGGAGCAAAAGCATGAGTACAAAATATGTTCTGGCGCTGGATCAGGGAACCACCAGCAGCCGTGCCATCCTGTTCGACAATGAGCAGAATATCATTGCGGTGCAGCAGCGCGAGTTTGAGCAGATCTATCCGCAGCAGGGCTGGGTGGAGCACAACCCCATGGAGATCTGGTCCACCCAGTATGGAGTCATGAACGAGGTGGTGGCCCAGAGCGGTGTCGATGCCCACGATATCGCCGCCATTGGCATCACCAACCAGCGGGAGACCACCATCCTGTGGGAAAAGGCCACCGGCCGCCCCATCTATAACGCCATCGTCTGGCAGTGCCGCCGCACGGCTCCGCTGGTGGATGAACTGCTGCAGCAGCCCGGCATGGCAGACTACATCCGGGAGAACACCGGCCTGATGCCCGATGCCTATTTCTCCGCAACGAAGATCAAGTGGATCCTGGACAATGTGCCCGGTGCGCGGGAACGGGCCGAGGCAGGGGAGATCCTGTTCGGCACTGTGGACACATGGCTGGTCTGGAAGCTGACCGGCGGCAGAGTGCATGTCACCGACCGCACCAACGCCAGCCGCACCATGCTGTATAACATCCGCACGCTGGACTGGGACGACACCCTGCTCAAAGCGCTGGATATCCCGCGCTGCATCCTGCCCCGCGTGACGGATTCCAGCGAGGTCTACGGCACCACCGATCTGTGCGGTGTGCAGATCCCGGTAGCCGGCATTGCCGGTGACCAGCAGGCTGCGCTGTTCGGACAGAGCTGCTTTGGCAAGGGCGAGGCCAAGAACACCTACGGCACCGGCTGCTTTTTGCTGATGAACACCGGCGATACCATCTGCCGCAGCCGGAACGGCCTGATCTCTACCATCGCCATCAGCCTGAACGGTAAGGTGGAGTACGCGCTGGAGGGCAGCGTCTTTGTGGGCGGTGCCGTCATCCAGTGGGTGCGCGACGGCCTGCGCATGATCCAGGAGAGCCGCGATGCGGAATACTATGCCCAGAAGGTGCCGGATAACGGCGGCATTTACATCGTGCCGGCCTTTACTGGTCTGGGTGCACCGTACTGGGATATGTACGCCCGCGGTGCCATTGTGGGCATTACCCGCGGCACCACCCAGAACCATATCATCCGCGCGGCAGAGGAGTCCATTGCCTACCAGAGCGCCGATCTCGTGGCTGCTATGGAAAAGGACACCGGCGTGCCCATCACCTCGCTGAAGGTGGACGGCGGTGCCTCCCGCGACCAGTTCCTGATGCAGTTCCAGGCTGACATCCTGAACAAGACCGTGCTGCGCCCGGCCATCCGGGAAACGACTGCTCTGGGCGCTGCCTATCTGGCGGGCCTTGCCACCGGTGTGTGGAAGGACCGGGACGAGATCCGCAGCCTGTGGCACTGCAATATGACCTTTGCCCCGCAGATGGACGAGACCGAGCGCACCCGTCTGCTGGCCGGCTGGCACAAGGCTGTGGGCCGCAGCTGCGACTGGGCAGAGCATTGATCGTTTTCGCCCAGCTTTATGGTTCACGCACAAAATATTTTTTAATTGTTTATTTTCTATTGACATTTTGTTACAAAACGCTATACTAGAAGCATCCCAAGAGAAGTGAGATGGGGATGCACTGTATCGTCCAGATGCAGTGTGTCCCCATTTTTATTACGGAAAAATCAGATTCAAAAAGGAGGTCCCAAGCATGTCGCATCAAAAAGGTAGGTTGAAAAACAGCAAATTCTGGTTGTGCCTGTCACTGATTCTTTGCCTTGTAAGTGCCATCGTAGCGTCCGCTGTACAAACTTCTGGTGGGATCAGGATCAAGGAAATGAGCTGGGAAAGTCCCTCTGGACACCAGCTGGCCGCATACCTTTACATTCCACAGAATGCAACCAAAGACACACCGGCGCCGGGTGTTGTTACAATCGAAGGATGGTATAACAACAAAGAAATGCAGGACTTGTATAGTATTGAGCTGGCTCGCCGGGGATATGTGGTGCTGGCACTTGATCTGCACAGTCATGGCGACTCGGAAAGCCTGTCGATTGCAGAACTTTACGATGGTGCTGTGGGCGTCGATGGTGCAGTTCAGCTTATTGCAAGCCTTCCGTACGTTGACACAGCTCGTATTGGCGTTACAGGCCATTCCAGCGGCGGTACAGCTGCTAATATGGCGGTAGAGATCGATAATTCCCGGGAAACTCCTTTGATTGCTGCTGTTCTGCAGCAGGCTGGTGACTGGCAGGATGACACCGGCGGTGATCATAGCGGAGATTACGGCTCACGCAGTGTAGGCATTATTGCCAGTACCCATGATGACTTTTACTTTGGAACCTATGATGACGCTGGAAATATGCTGACCAATCCGGTAGCCTTCATGGAAACAGATGGTGCTAAAAAATTCCTGAATTTTAATGAGGACGGCTTTGCCGGTATCGCAGAAGGCGGCAAATATTATACGCGCGATTTTGATGGAAAGACCGCTTATCGCGTGATTTATCGGCCGAACATGATCCATCCTCTCGTTGCTTTTTCTACTACTTGTGTCGGCTATGCCGTTGATTTTTTTGATACAACGCTCGGCGCTCCAAAGCCCCTGCCTGCCAGCGATCAGATCTGGCCCATTAAAGCGGTGTTCAACAGCCTCGGCGTGATCGGTCTTTTGATCTTCATGGTCAGTTTCACGCTGGTTCTGCTTGATACTCCCGTATTTTCCGCTCTCCGCAGTGGTGAAATTGTACAGCCAGCCCCTGTGCAGGACAGCGGAGCCAAGGCATGGTACTGGGTTCTGCTGATTATCGGTGCAGTTTTTTCCGGTTCAAGCTTTTTGTTCTGCATGAATACCGTTTACTCAAAGACAACAAACTTCTTTGTGCAGACCGGCCCCCTGACGATCGGTACATGGGCTGCTCTTTGCGGCATCTTTGCAATATTCTGCTCTGCTGTTTTTTACGGTGCTTATGGAAAAAAACACGGTTGGAGTGCTCGAAGAGCGGGTCTGTATTTGAATCTGGAGCAGCTGTGGAAGACCATTGCCCTCGCTGTTATCGTGATCGTTGTTTCGTTCGGCCTTGTTTTTGCAGCACACTATTTCTTCCAAGTTGATTATCGGATGTATGTCGTTGCGTTCAAAACCTTCGGCGCTGATAAAGTGCTGATCGCACTTCGCTATCTGCCATTCTTCCTGCTGTTCTACGTTATGAACTCGATCTCGGCAAATTGCTTCAACTACAACACCATTGGCGGAAAAAATGGCAACATCTTGATTTTTGCATTCTTTAATGCGCTTGGTGCTATTTTTGTGGTTGCAAGTCAATATATCTACTTCTATGCAACGGGTTATCAGCTTTATGGTTTGACCGAAGGCCAGCGCATTGGTCCCATTTGGCTGTTCCCCTGTATGGTTCTTCTGTTTGTCACGCCCATCATGTCCCGCATCATCTACAAACGCACCCGCAATCCGTACATTGCAGGTCTGATAAATGCAATGTTTATTGTAATGATCAGCTGTTCCAATACTACTACCATTCTGGGCGGCGGTGAGCTGATTGCAACCACATTCTGATAAAACCTAGATTTTACATTACAGCCGCCGTGTAACTTATTTACATGGCGGCTTTTTTGTAGAATAATATAAATCAAGTAATTGATAAAAAAGGAGTCTTACCCAATGCATCCTCTTGCCGAAACTCTGCTGAACGAACCGGTGATCGCCGCTGTGAAAACGGACGAAGCCCTGACTGCTGCGCTGGCTTCGCCCTGCAGCGCCGTTTTTCTGCTGGCAAGCACCCTGCTCACCGTAGACGGGCTTGTGCACCGCATACATGATGCCGGAAAACTGGCCGTGGTTCACATCGACCTTGTGGACGGCCTTTCGTCGCGGGAGATCGCGGTGGACTCCCTCAACGCCCTGTGCCACCCGGACGGCATCATCTCCACCCGCCCGACCCTGATCCGCCGGGCGCGCCACCGCGGCCTGCTGACCGTCCAGCGGGCATTCATCCTGGATTCCCTCTCGCTGACCAGCCTGTCCGGTCAGCTGGAGCAGGGCAAGCCGGATTTTGTCGAGATCCTTCCCGGCATCATGCCCCGGGTCATCGCCGAGATCAGCGCCCGCACACAGGTGCCTGTCATTGCAGGCGGCCTGCTGCGGGACAAAGCCGACGTCATGGCCGCCATGCGCGCAGGTGCCGCCGCAGTTTCCACCTCTGCGCCCTCCCTGTGGGATATCTGAGCCAGAACAAGATCCCAGCTGAAGTACGAAAAGCATAATAGTATCCTGGTGTTTTATTGGATATGCCCGCCCACCGATGGAGCCGGATCTCCACGGTGAGCGGGCATTTTTTCGTTTTCATTCGATTTGAGTGAATCTATTCAGCCTGCGGATTAACTCGATAATTTAAAGCAATACTACAAGTCGCACTCCCCTTAAAGTCTTTCTGCTTCCTGCATCTTAGCATCATACTGGATGGCAGAGATCGGCACGAGGCCCTCGATCATATCCAGTTTGCTGTCGACAAGTTCATCATACACATCTTTGATGGGCGACGTAATGGAAGGCTCCAGCTGTTCATTTGCAATTACGCTTTCCACCAGTGCTTGTTTGTTTTTCAGTTTCTGCGCCATATCGGGCAGGAAGTGATAATTTTCAATCATGCGCAGAATGGTGTTTGCCATAAAATTTCCGCGGATGCTGCTCAACTCGATATAAATCGCTCCGGCATCCTCCACGGAAATTTGTGCGATGCTCATCAGGTAATCAGCCAGAGTCGTTTGCGTATCGTTCAAAATTCCCTGACTTGCCATACTGCGTTGCAGGATATTCATTTTTCGATAGTCCTGAATTATACCGGTTTTTATCAGTACATTCCACTACTTTATGCCGTCACATGGGTGGCATTCTCTTTCACCGAATTGATCGTATCCATCAGTTCACTGCCTGTTTTGCCATCAAACAGGCGGGTAAACAGGATGGGTTGGTCAAAGGGTGGTTTCATCAGAACCGCTTTGCTTTCCACATAACCGTTCTGCTCAATGTAATGAATGACCTTCTGCACGAACGCGATCTGCTTTGCATTCAGCGATTCGTCATTGATAAATTTTGAAAATGCCTGCATGGCAGCATCGTGGTCCAGCTTTGCCACTTTACGCACCAGCAGACCAAAGGGTGTATCCCGAAACTCCCGTGCATAGTCCTCTTTGCTGCCCAGCTCACAGGTGAAGATATGTTCCAGCTCGGTATAGTCGCCCCGGGAAAGCGGAATGTTCTGGGTCAGCTTGTGGATAGCCAGCGTATCGCTGCGGTGCTCCATGATGTAGCGGTTCACACGTTCCCGGTACTCGCCGAAATCGTAGCCGGAATCCAGCGTTTTGCCCTCGGTCTGTTCCAGTACCGGGTCGGCAAGGGCCGTGTAGACAGGCTTTTGCCCTTCTACACCGTCCACCAGAAACTTGATGAGCTCCCGCAGTTCCTGCCGCATTTCCTCAAAGCGGAGCAAATCATGCGAGGTCAAAAATTCGTCTGTCTGCACCTCGCGGATGAGCGGCAGCTTTGCCTGCACCTGCGGGATGGTAGCCTTTCCTTCCAGCATTGCCGCTGTATTGCGCAGCTGTTTCTGGGCGCGGCCCAGCCCCGGCAGACCTTCCAGTTCACAGAGCAGCAAGCCATACACAAAGTTATCGAACCGCTTGGCGGCTTCATCTTTATCGTCCAGCGAGATGAGCGGTGCCACCTCTTTCATCAGAGTACCCTTGTCCGTTTCGGTCAGGCTGACAAAGGCTTCCGGCTTCTGGTAGTGTTCCACGGCCTGTCGGTGCAGCCGCACGGATACCAGCTCCGGATTCAGCGCTCCCACTTCGGCACGGCAGATTTCTGTTAAAATTTTACGCCAGTTCTGGTATTTTTCGTCCCCATAGGCTCCATCCTGCAGCGCGGCGGCGATCCGCACCTGCTTGCAGAAAATGCTCTCGGACAGGCTTTTGGTGTCCGCGCTCTCGTAGCCGTTGGGTTTCTGACGGAAAAACTCAAAGTTGCCGCAGTAGTCGAAGATCAGAAAACGCCGTTTGCCTGTATATTCGCCGTCGATGGCATCCACGCAGGCAAGGGATGGGCAGAGCCGTGTACCACGGCCAATCATCTGCCAGAACTTCGTTTTGCTGCGTACTTTTTTGAAGAACACCAGATTCACGCACTCCGGCACATCGATGCCCGTATCCATCATATCCACCGAGACCGCAATAAACGGCGGCTTGTCCTGCTGTTTGAAGTCGTCAATGATGGACTGTGCATAGGCGTCGTCGCAGACCACCCGCTGGATGAATCCCGGGTACTGGGTCTCCAGCTGCGGGTAGAGCTTGCCAAAGCGTTCCCGGATAAACTCCGCATGGCGTTTGTTCTGGGCAAAGATGATGGTTTTGCCGATGCGGTCGCCGCCTGCCGTCTGGATGCCGCGTTCCATCAGGTCTTGCAGCACCGTGTCCACGGTGTTGGCGTTGAAGATGAACTTATTCAGCTTTTCGGACGGGATGAAGGTGGGCAGGGTGTCGTCCTCGGCAAAATCGTCCTCGTAGCGGGCCTTATCCTCCGGTGAAAGCTGGTCGTAGTGGATGCCCTCTTCTGTGAATTTCGTCTTGACCTCGTAGTTGTAGTAAGGCACCAGCACATGGTCGGTGTAGACCGCCGTGTCGTAATCGTAGGCGTAGGTGGGGATACCATGTTCCATCTCGAAAAAGTCGTAGGTGTTGCGGTCTACATCGGTTTTCGGGGTGGCGGTCAGACCCACCAGAACCGCATCGAAATAATCAAAAATGGCGCGGTATTTCTTGAAAATGCTGCGGTGGCTCTCATCCACGATGATAAGGTCAAAATGCGCAGGGGAAAACAGTGGCACGCCGTCCTTGGTCTTGGCGTTGTCAATGGCGTTGAGCATGGTGGGATAGGTGGAAAACACGATGCGCGCGGCCTTATCGTCCTTAGAGGAGCACAGATTGCACAGCGACTGGTCGGGCAGATACTTCTTGAAGTCGTCCTTTGCCTGCTTGACCAGCGCAGTGCGGTCCGCCAGAAAGAGCACGTTGGTCACATGACCGCCCCGGCTCAGCACATCGGTCAGGCTGGATGCGGTGCGGGTCTTGCCTGTGCCCGTTGCCATGACCAGCAGATTGCGCCGGAAGCCCTGCGCGATGTGGGCGCAGACAGCCCGGATGGCGTTTTTCTGGTAGTAGCGGTCGGTGATTTTATCGTCAATTTCGATGGTGTCCAGCGGCTTTTTCTCGGTGCGGCGGTTCATCAGCTTCTGCAAGTCGTCCTTGCAGAACACCCCGCTCACGGCACGCTGCGGGCCGCTCTGCTCATCCCAGAAATAGGTGGTGTAGCCGTTGGTGGTAAACAGCATCGGACGGCGGCCAAACTTCTGTTCCAGACAGTCTGCATAAAGCTGAGCCTGCTTGCGCCCGATGTTGGGGTCTTTGGTGCTGCGCTTGGCTTCAATGACCGCCAGCGGCAAGCCGTCTTTGCCCATCAGCACATAGTCTGCATAGCCTTTCTGCCCCAGCACGCCGTTCATGTTGTCCACTTCGTACTCGGTGCGCACATCGGCGTCCGGCCCGGTGAACTTCCACCCCATGGCCTTGAGGTCGATGTCGATGATCTTCTGCCGCGTTTCGGCCTCGGTCAGGTCGACGGCGGTGAAACTGCGGCTCTGCTGGTTCTGCTGTTTGCTGGCCGTGTACGCCGCCGAAAGGCTCTCCACCTGCTTGCGCAGCGCTTCCAGCTCGGCATCCTTCTGGGTCAGCAGGCTTTCCTGTTCCCGGATCTTCTTTTCGTCCAGCGTTACCTTTTCGTCGGGGATGGCTGTTTCATCAAAGGAGCGCTCCACATAGTCCGTGCCGTAGCAGTAATCCACCCACTGGATGAAATCGAACAGCCCCCGCAGGCTGAACACTGCATCCGCCGCCGACACACTATGCCCCGTATGTACCGCCAGATTGCCCGCCTTCACGATGCTGGGCAGCACGCTCCACACATTGCGGTCCACTGCGAACCGGAAGCTCGGCTCATGCAGCAGGGATTGCAGGTTGTCCTTGTAGGGCATCGTGATGGTTTTGTCTGCCGCATACACCCACTTCACCGCCAGCTCCAACGCCTTCCGGCACCCCACCGCGCACATCGCCGGGGAGGTGGAGAACACTTTCTCGGCCTCGATGGCAGAATTGGCGAAGAGGGAATATTCGGGTCGGGTGGAGAGATAGGAGAAGTTGGACATGGGAGGGCTCCTTTCTGTAATGTCAAGTTGCAATAGTTATATTCAATTCAACTGTGACGCAAGTGTCACAAAAAGCACGTCCGAAACTTGTGATTTCAACAAAGCCTTCTAAAATGTTTGGTATATTACGATCCAAAGAATTTTGAATACTATGTTCTTTTTCTTTGATAAATTCATGGCTTTTTAATGGCTCATAGATACTTTTGTCTGTAAAAGATTCAAAAGCACCACTTCTTCTTATCACGCCCAATCTTTCCAAATTATCAAAGTATTTTCCAATGTCATATGGCTTTTCGCATTTCATCAATTCTCCAATGTTTGAGAAACAATTGATAACGGTTATTCCAGACTGGTCTTTATTTTCAGCTCGTAATGAAATTGTTGGCACAGAAGAGAAAATACTCATATACCGCAAAATCTTAGCCTCATCAGGCGAAAGTTGTTTTATAATTTCAACAAATGCAGGATGAACACCATCTTTGACAACTTTGTTCATTGAGTTTGCAAGCAGACTGGCGTAGAGTTCTCTTACTTCACTTTCTTCTGTGATACTCGCATTTTGCAATGAAGGGATTGCAATTCTTGGACTAGGTTGAACAATATCTTCTGGGGGAATATTTTTCAATTTTTCTTGAAGCATTCTATGCACTTCTTCTAAAGCTTCTTTTTGTAATAGAGGGAAGTACTGGTGAAACAGCTTGAAAGTTTGTTCGATTACCATTCCTGCAACATTCTCAGCGGGGACACCATAATTGTTTACTGTGCCAGCGAAAGTATTATGGTGGGAACCAAAAGCTGCATTTTGATTAACTTCAAGATTTTCGCTCATTATGATTTCTCCCGTTTATCTGTTTGCACTCCAATTACAGTATTGTTATTGCCTGAGAGTGTTTGATTGACGCTTATTTTATCCTCAGACTTTTTCTTGCTGTCTTTCTCCGGCTTTTTTATCAACCCAAAAACTCCATTGATAACTGCTACTACTACAACGCCGACCAATCCAATAATTGCAACCCAAATGGCTTCTGACATACAGCATGGCACTTCCTTTTTCTTCCATTATACTGCTAAAATCTACTGTTGCACACCCTTTTACCTAAAGTCTGGTAGCATTTTACATGTAAACTCCTTCCGTCTGCTCGCTTCGCTCGCATCCACCTCCCTCAAAGAGGGAGGCTTTTGCCTTGCGGCCACGTTAAGGCTCCCTCTCTGAGGGGGCTGTCGCCGCTAGGCGACTGGGGGAGTTACCCAAAATACTCCTGCATCAGCGCCTTTTTCATCAGTTCCAGCTTTTCAATGCTCTGCTGTATGGTCTGCTTCTGCTGGTCTACACGCTCCACAAAGGCAGCAAATTGATTTTGAAGGGCAAGCGGCGGCACCATTAGCTTCAACGAGTTAATCGCATTAAAATTCAATCCGGCTTTCACTGCACTCTGATTTTTTGCAATAAATTGTTCTTTTCCTGCATCGCTTTCCATGTAATACGCTACATACAATGGATTCAATTTATCTTGTTTCAATCGAATACAGGTCAAGTGCTGATTGATATATGCTCCATGCTCTGCAATTTTCTTTGTAACAATACCTGTACGGCCTAAATCAGCCGTAATACTAATGAGTAGGTCGTTTTCTTGAACTCTTGTGCGTTTAGCTTCAGCATTATCTGGTGGCGTAACGCATTGAACATCTTGCAATGTGATTTTGCAGTTTTTTACGTTTTTTATTGTTATAAAGTATTCGCCACTATCAGTGAAATACTGCGACCATCCACGAGAACCAGAAGTGAGGAACACAATATATTCAGAAAGACTACAACAAGGTAAGTTGTTGGGATTAAGTTTTGCATCCCCAAACATCTCCACAAATCGCGCCTTTACCAGCTCGTCCAGTTTAGCAAGTTGCTGCTCTCGAAATGCTATCAATTCATCGACCTTGCTCAGCGTTTCTGCAATTTTTCTTTGTTCTTCTAGGGACAAAACAGGAATTTCAATTTTGTTCAACTCTTTTGCAGACAAATGCTTTACTGTGACAAACGGCGTTTTTTCCTCGATTCGCTTTAGTGCGATGGGCATAAAGTAAAATAAGTAGTCTTTATCAATACTATCCTTTGGTGCTAATCGGCAAACTCGCTGATTCAAAAGTGCGGGTGTTTTTCCCCACTTTGCAATGTTGAACTCACCATCCATACCGATGAGTAAATCATTTTCGTGTACGATATATTCACTCTTATATTCTTCTGTTGTATAGGTTTCAGAATACCCCCTTACCACATCGCGGATTCTGATAAGCGGCGTTCCATTACTATCTGAAAATTTTGCAGAGTCAAAAGGAAATCCATACTGAATAGTACAGACTTCTGGAAGAAGTTTTTTCATCACACCATCTCCTCCAACTCTGTCAAACCCTTGGTGATCTCCATTTCCAGCTCATGCAGGTCAGCAAGGATCTCCGTGGTCGAGGGGTACTCCACCGGCACATACTCCGTCTCTTTGTACTTATTGATGGATAAATCATACCCGTTGGCGGCAATTTCCGCTTTGGGCACAAAGAAACTCTGCTCGGTGCGCTTGCGGTCGGTTTCGGCATCAAGGTTATGAAACCGGGCGATGATGTCCGGGATGTCGTTCTCCTTCACCTCGGTGCGCTTGTCGTCCAGCGAGAGGCCGTCGGCTTTCATATCGTAGAACCACACCTTATCGGTGCCGCCCGCGCCGGTCTTGGTAAACACCAGCACCGCCGTAGACACGCCTGCGTAGGGCTTGAACACGCCGGAGGGCATGGAGATGACCGCCCGCAGCTGGTGGTTTTCAATCAGTTCTTTTCGGATGCTCTGGTGCGCCTTGCTGGAACCGAACAGCACGCCGTCCGGCACGATGCAGGCGCAGCGTCCGCCGGTTTTGAGCATTCGCAGGAAGAGCGCAAGGAACAGAAGTTCCGTCTTTTTGGTGTTGGTGACGGCCTTCAGGTCGTCATTGATGCTCTCGGCATCCACGGTGCCCTTGAACGGCGGGTTTGCAAGGCAGACGGTGTACTTGCTGCAAATGGAGTTTTGCTTCGACACGCTGTCCTTGTAGTCGATATCCGGGTTCGTGATGGAGTGGAGCATCAGATTCATGGCCGAAATGCGCAGCATGGTGCGGTCCATGTCAAAGCCTGCAAACATCGGCCCGGCAAAATGCTGCCACTGTTCCGGAGTCATATCGTCCCCATAGTGCTTGCGAACATATTTTGCGCTGGACACCAGAAAACCTGCCGTACCGCAGGCCGGGTCACAGATGAAATCGTCCGGCGTGGGCTGCACCAGCTCCACCATCATATCAATGATATGCAGGGGCGTGCGGAACTGGCCGTTCCGACCCGCCGTTGCCAGTTTTCCCAGCATATACTCGTACAAATCGCCCTGCATATCAAGGTCGGCGATGTCGTGGGTGTAAAGATCCTCCAGCCCGGTGATGATCTTTTGCAGCACCTGCGGCGTGGGGATCAGGAACATGGCATCGTCCATGTACCGCGCAAAGGCGGTGTTGCCCTCATCCGGGCGGGTGGGGTCGTCTGCGATCTCCACCAGCTCGCCGTTTGCGTCAAAGTCCGGCAGACGGCCATACTTCATCTTTTTGATGGCAGGGAACACCCGCTGCTGCATGGTCAGGAAAATCTCGCGGGAATCCTTGTCCTTGAAGCGGCTCCACCGCATAGACTGTCCTGCCGCGCTGGCCGGGAAGATGTGCTCCATCTTTTCGCCTGCCATGTTTTCAAAATCTTCGGTGGCAAGCTCTTTCTCGTCCAGTGACCGGATGAACATGAGATAGGTCAGCTGTTCAATGACGGTCAGCGGATTGGTGATGCCTCCTGCCCAGATGTCCGTCCAGATTTTGTCTACCTTATTTTTAATGGCTCCTGTTACCATGCGTTCCTCCTGAATGTTTGCCAATCGCAAACGCTTTGCATCTCGAATTTTTGGTGATAATATCACAATTTTATTATAGCAGTGTACGATTATATTTTCAATGTAGAGCGTTTAGAAGACGTGCTTTCTTGATCGCAAGGCAAGAAATTAGTGGAACGTTAAAACAGCAATTTGCGATATGCAATTCAACGCTATTGCTGTTGCATGAAGAAGTTGAATTGCTATAAAACGGTAAAGTGGATTTTATCTGCTTTACCGTTTTTTCTTTACATCTGGACTCCAACATGCCTTTGTGCTATTCAGCGATTCCATCGCGCAGCCTGCGCTCTGCTTACCAACTGATGATCTCCGGCGGTGATGTGAAAGCCGTACAGGGAGCAACACTTGTGCAGGCTGCCCCGGTTGAAGCAGAACCGACCATCTCCGTATCGGCACTGCTGGAACTTCTGAAGGACGCAGACCCTGCCGTAAAAGCACAGCTCCGCTTGGCTCTGCTGACCTGAATTGCAAAAAATAGCACGAATTGCAGAGTAATTCACAGACTTACTCCATCTGACACGAAAAATGCGGACCGTGCAGAGACCGTGCAACTGGCGTACAAAAAGAAAATCCCACGAGGAATCTTACGATTCTTCGTGGGATTTTGGTGCGCTCGAGGGAACTCGAATCCCTGGCCCTCTGATTAAAAGTCAGATGCTCTACCGGCTGAGCTACGAGCGCATATTTCCGCAGTGAACATACTGCCGAATAATATTACCACAACTTGCGCAAAAATGCAAGGGTTCCCGGGCAAAAAGGCGCAAAAAGCTCCTGCATCGGTGTGGGCTTCCGCTTTTCATCCGCGCAGCAGATCGAAGATGCTCCGGTGTCGGCAGCGGAAGGGGCTTCATCCCGATAACTTCCTCTTTACAAACCCGGCAAGAATCGTTACAATCAAATCAAATCCGTCTGCAGTGCGCTGCGTTTTACTGCCCAGCAGTGTGCGCCCCGCCGCGCTGCACCCGCAAACTTTTTCCCGGCTTTGGCATTCTGCCGGGCCGCGCCGATACGTTTTTTGCAGGAGGTTTTTCCTATGAAGATCACTCGCCGTACTGTTCTTCGCCTGACCGGTGCCGCTGCCGCTTCGCTGGCGCTTTCCAGCTGCAGTGCTTCCGGCAGTGCCATTCTGGGCAGCAATTTTTCCAGCTGGCTCCAGCAGACACTGGGCATCAGTTCTTCCGGCGCAGCTTCTTCTGCTGCATCCTCGGAGGACATGGCTGCTTTCTCGCTGGCAGCAAGCGAGCAGCCCGCTGCCAGTCTTGCCGCACTGCCCGCTTACGATGCCGACCCGCTGACCGGTGAGGCCAAGCGCAGCAATGGCCGTATCGTGGGCGTGATGGTGAACAACATCTCCAACACCTCCCGTCAGAACGCCCGTCCGCAGCGCGGCCTTTCCTCTGCCGATCTGCTGATCGAGTGCAAGGTGGAGGGCGGCATCACCCGCTTCTGCGCGGTGTTCCACGATGCCGACTCCATCCCGGAGATCGGCCCGCTGCGCTCTGGCCGCGACCAGTTCCTGCAGCTGCTGATGCCCTATCAGGCGCTGTACTACCACGACGGTGAGAGCGCCGCCTGCACCAAATTCATCAACGTATACAACTATTCCGGCCTGAACATCGGCGGCAAGAGCTACTTTAATACTCCCACCCATCCGCATGTGGCTCACCGCGACAGCCGGGGCCGGGATGTGGCCTATGAACACACCGAGTTCACCTCCGGCAAGGAGATCCGGCAGGCCGCTTCCAACGCGGGCATCGGCCTGAAATACGATTACGACGCCACCTTCTTCCGCTTTGCGGACTACCGCACCGGCGAGGAGAATGCCATGCAGGGTGCAGCATCCGGCAGGACGGTCAGCATCACCCACTCGGACCACTACAAGACCAGCTTCCGCTATGATCCGCAGTCCCGCACCTATAAAATGCAGATGTACAGCCGCATCTCCGGCAAGTTTGAAAACACCGTGGACGAGCTGAACGCAAAGCAGCTGAGCTTTGACAATCTGCTGGTCTGCTTTGCTCCCATCGAGCGCTATTCCGGCGACTCCGGCGATGTGCAGCAGGTAAGCTACATCTCCGGCGGCGATGCCTATTATTTCAGCCGCGGCGCTGTACAGCATGGCCGCTGGGAAAAGGCTTCGCCTGAGCATCCGCTGCTGGTCTACGACAAGACCGGTGCGCAGATGCTTTTCAACCGCGGCAAGACCTATCTTGCCATCGTGGACGACGACGAGTGGTCCAACTTCAGCTATCAGTAACGAGGGAACCGCATGAAACGCATCTGGAATCTGGCCCTTGGCACGGCGGTGCTGTGCACAGCCCTGCTGTGCGGGTGTGCGCTGTCCGGCCCCACTGCCCCGGACAGTGCAGCGCCCACCGACCCGCTGACCGGGCAGGAGCTGCAGTATCCCGGCGAACGCACCGCTGCCGTGGTGATTGACAACGCCGCTTCCAGCACCACACAGTGGGGCATTGGCAGCGCATCGGTGGTGCTGGAAGCCCTGACCGAGAGCGGCCAGCCCACCAGCCTGTGCTTGGCTTATCCTTCGGTATCGGCCATGCCAACCGTCGGCCCAGTGACCCTTGGGCAGGACCTTTACTGGCGGCTGCTCAGCGGGCAGGAAGTACTGCCCATCCAGCGGGGTGCAGGGCAGTTTGCCCGCAACTATCTGGATTATTATAACCTGCGGGCCGTGGACGCGCTGGAAGTGGGCCGCAACGCCTTTTCCTGCGATGATGTCTGGAGCGGCGCGCCGCTGTGGCATACCAGCGGCGGGGAGGTCGCCTCCGTGCTGGGCAGCCTGAACCTTTCCGGCGCATTGGGCGACCACGGCAGCAGCGCTTCCTCCTCGGCCAGCACTGCCGAGGACAGCTCTGCCATTTCCGCTCTGCCCGCCCTGCTGCCGCAGGCCAAAGAGCCCCGCCTGCCGGAGCCCGGTTCCCGGGATGCCGAACAGGTGCAGATCAACTTTGCGCCCCAAAGCACCACCGGCTTTGCCTACGATGCGGCCAGCGGCACCTACGGGATGCTCCGTGCCGACGGCACCGCCCAGCTGGATGCCAACACCGGCGCGCAGGCGCAATTCGACAATCTGCTGGTCCTTTACTCCGCTTCCAGCCTGCGGGACGACGGCACCACGCTGGACTACGACCTGTCCCTTGGCGGCGGTGTCTGGCTGAACGGCAGCCAGCTGTGGCACATCACATGGACGCAGGGCACAGACTCCACCTTTGCCTTTTACGATGCCGACGGCAGGCCGCTGACCATCCGCACCGGACGCAGCTACATTGCGCTGGTCTCCAGCGTGACCGGGCAGGAGCTGACGGTATTGGATTCCGCCGGGCAGAATGTGCTGAATTGACAAAGCAAAAAAAGACCATCTGAGGCATTTTTAACTGCATCTCAGATGGTCTTTTATTCCGTTCAGGAACTCCTTCCGTCATCGCTGACGCGATGCCACTGTTCCCCTTTTTGTCACTTGCGTGACATCTGCTCCTCTCTTTGTCACCTGCGGTGACATTTCTCCCCGGCGCGGGGAGAATCTGTCCCGGCCGGGGGAAGTCTTTCTCATGGAGGGAGGCTTTGGCAATACGGCCAAGTTTTCCTTTTCGCCAGAGACTCCCTCTCCGAGGGAGCTGTCGAGCGTATGCGAGACTGAAGGAGTTTACAGATCCACCACGCTGCCGACCTCGGCAGGAGAGGTGGGCACCATGCCCAGCACGGCGTGGTCAGTGCTGCGGTTGACCGTAAAGGTCACGCTGCGGCCCGCCGCGAAATCCGGGTGATAGGTCAGCTCCAGCGTCTGCCAGTTGTCCGGCACTGCGCAGAAGCAGTGCAGCAGCGCGCCGCGGCCTGCCGTCAGGTTCAGGGTGAACACCGAAGCATCCGCCGCGTTCTCGCCGTAGAGCGGCGCAGCAAAGCTGCCGCAGCGCACCGGCTTGCCATCGCACACAGCGGTAACGCCGGTGCCCATACTGTACAGGTCGCCAAGCGTACACACCTCACGGCTCTGCAGATAGCTTGCGCCCACCGGCAGGGTGGATGCGGAGAGGTTTTCCACCGAGAGGTACACCAGCACATTGCCCATTTCCTGCGCAGGGGCATAGCCCAGCAGCTCCACGGCAGCTTTGCCGTCCAGCAGGGCAGGTTCGCCTGCAAGACGCGGCTGCTGTGCCGCTGCAGGTACGCCGGTGAGCAACGCTGCCGCAAGGCTGACCGCACCGGAGCCGGCACATTTCAGGAATGACCGGCGGGAAATGGACTGGGACATGGAACTTCCTCCTAAAATAATCGTTCCCTTATACAATAAAGGATTGCGCCGCTTCTGTCAAGGGATGGGCCGAAACTGTAACCGAATCCTTACTCAAAGGCTTCGTTCTCCTCGGCTTCGGCCTGACCGCGCAGGGTATCGGCATAGCCAAAGGGCACGATGTCGATGGCTTCCACCAGACGGTCCCGCATCCACAGCTGCACATCGGTCTGCACGGTGTAGCCGCAGCCGGGGTCTGCCATCCACTGCTCCGGGCGGCGGGTGGGCACGGCGCGCTGGCTGAGCATGCTCATGATCACGCCGCCATGGGTCACACAGGCTGCTTCGGTCACATCCATGCGGATCATATACTCAAACAGCTTCATCAGGCTTTCGGCGCAGCGGGCGTGGAACTGGTCGGTAGGCTCTGCGCCTTCGGGCACATAGCCGGAGCCGGGGGTGATCCACTTTTTAAAGTCCTCGTCGTGCACCAGCTCCTTGACCGGCTTGTTCTCAAACTTGCCAAAGCCGGCCTCCCGCAGGTCGTGCACGGTAAAGGTGTGCTTTGCATCCGGGAACAGGATGTTGGCTGTTTCCACCGCGCGCAGCAGCGGGGAGGAGAACACGGTATCCACCTGCGGATACTCGAACCGCTCTTTCAGCTCATTGAGCTGCGCGCGGCCCTCGTCGCACAGAGGGATGTCGGTGCCGCTGCCGATGTACAGGCCCTGCAGGTTGCCTGCAGTCATGCCGTGGCGGATGAGATGAAGCTTGAACGTTTTCATGGATAGTGCCTCTCTTTATCGCTGTGCGGCGGCACGGGAACGGGCGGCAAAACCCGCTGCGGAGAAAAAATCTGGCAGAAAAACGTGTCGTCTGCCAGATTTTTTGCTCTTTGGCGGCAGCTACGGCCCCGCGCACGCCACAAAATGTATGCGTTAATACCTATAGTTTAGCATAGATATGGTGTCCAGAGCAAGTCTTTTGACAAAAATGACGAAAATCAACGAAAAATATCGTCACTTTTCTTGCTTTACAAAAGGTTTTCCGTTGTGTATAATCAACCTGCTGTAAACCAAAAACAAGGATGTCCCCCTATATCGAACTTTGAGGAGCCAAAAATCATGGAATTCAACCGTATCATCAAGCTGCTGCGCAAGGAACGCGGCATCACCCAGAAGCAGGCCGCCGAGGATCTTGGCGTCTCGCAGGCGCTGCTGTCCCACTACGAAAAAGGCATCCGCGAATGCGGCCTGGACTTTGTGGTGCGCGTGGCAGACTATTATAATGTTTCCTGCGATTATCTTCTGGGCCGCAGTGCAGAGCGCAACGGCATGATGCTCTCGGCAGAAGACCTTCCGAACCCGGACAAGATGAAGGACAACATCTACCACGGCAGCGTGCTGCCCACCATGAACAAAAAGCTGATCTCCAACGGCCTGAACGTGCTGTACGCCAAGATCGGCCAGTGCCACAGCAAGGCCCTTACCACCGAGGTAAGCGCCTACCTGATGATGGCCGTAGCCAAAATGTTCCGCCTGCTGTACTCGGCCGAGCCCCACAACGCCGCCAGTATGTTCAGCATCGATCCCATCCGCTGGCGCGGCTGCTCCGATGCCGTGATGCGCATGTCCGAAGCCAACGTGGAAGCCCTGCTGGACGGACAGGATGTGAACGGCGGCGAGGGCGTAAAGGACCCGGCCTGCCTGACCATGACCACGGAAAGCCTGACCCGCGAGTTCCCGCTTTATACGCCCAGCCTGTTAAATCTGGTCAAAACCAGCGAAACACATGTGAAGGGCCTTACCCACGAAGGGTGATATTCCTGTGAAAAAGCTGTAAATTCAGCCCCAAAACCCTTGCATCTTTCGGGCAGAAAGGGTATAAACAGAATAGAACATTCTGGAATACGGTTTTTCCTATCAAAAGGAGGATTTATTTTATGTCCAACTCCATTTCCCGCCGTACCTTCCTCAAGTGCACCGGCGCATCCGTTGCTGCTCTGGGCGCAGCAAGCCTGCTGGGCGGCTGCCAGCAGAATGGCAGCGCCACCATCGTGGATGTCAAGGTCGGTGATAAGGTCAGCAACTGGAACGGCCTTGGCGTTCAGCTGACCAGCCTGTTCAACATTGATACCGCACCTGCACAGGCCGGTTACGAATACATTGCTGTTCTGGTCACCGTGGTCAACCGCACCAAGAACCAGACCTTCAACATCGGCGCACAGAATCTGGCCGAGATCAATGCTGCTTATCCCGTGCCCCCGCAGGAGAACGTGGATGCAAACTTCCACGCACTGGCAGCAGCTTCTACCGATTTCTCTGCTTCCTGCGACGGCCAGAGCGTGGAGTGCGGTGCCAACATCTCGCTGTACAACTCCAACTCTCAGACCTTCTCGGATTCCACCAATCTGCCCCCGCAGGGTACCGGCTATCTGCAGCTGATGCTGATGGTCCCCAAGGGCTGGCAGCAGCTGAGCGTTACTTACATGCCCACCTTTGCAGCAGATAAGACCATGACCTTCGTCATGACCGCTGCAGACGTGACCCGCGCCTGATACGCGGCCCGCACAGGACGAAATTTCGTCGCAAAACAACGTCACAGCTCAAAATTTCATCATTTTATTTTGCCAAAAGGCATTGACATCCGGCCCGGTTTCGCCTATCTTATAGGTAATGCCGCAAGGCCGTACTGATCTGCTTTTTAAAGGAGGAACGAACATGTCCTATACATTCTCCCGCCGTGACTTTATGAAATATACCGCTCTTACCGCTGTTGCCATTGCAGGTTCCGGCATGCTGACCGGCTGCTCCAACCCGAACCGTCCTTCTGGCACTGTTGGCAGCAAGCTGTCTCCGGGCGACAGAATCTGTGATGCCACGCTGAAGAGCGCCACCTATACTGGTAATACTCTTACCTGCAACTTTGATATTTACACCAAGGTTTCTCTGCAGATCAACAAAAACCATTTCCAGGTCAACGTCACTCAGGATGATAAGACCAAGATCTATTACTACGGCAATTCTAACATTGAGTTGGATCCCAACGCTCTTAATGATTATGAAGCCAAAACTTCTGTAAGTCCGGTTCTTACGGTTAAGATTGACGATCTTGCCTCTGCCGATAAGATCGAAGTCGTTTATATTCCCAAGCTGTGGGCAAAGGATAGCCTCACTGATTCCTACAGTGATGTCTACGGCACTTGGGATATCACCGAGGCCATCAAGGGTTCGCTCTGACCTGATTTTACTTTTGCATTAAAGACCCGCGCCATATGGTGCGGGTCTTTTTGCGTATGCGAGCCATTTGTATCCAAGTTTTGGGCGATATCATGTAAAACGCACAAAGTTTTTTAGTGGATTTATGCCTTGTGCACAGGTTTCTTTTCCGGTACAATAGGGTTATAAAAATGTGCAGGAGCATCGCAGCGATGCGGTGCTTTTTGCATTTGAGGGGCAACCCGGAAAACCTGAAAAGGAGTGCTGTTTCGATGATCAATATGGTAAAGCTTCCCACCAAAAAAAGTAACCTGTTCCTGCGCGTAGCAAAGGGCCACTTTGCTACCAGCCACAGCCATATCAACTATTACATCGATGTCACCACCCAGAAGTCCCGCCTTTCCGAGGCCAAGGCCGTGGCAAAGGAGCTGGTGGCCGCTTACCAGCACAGCACCATTGTGGACACCGTGCTCTGTCTGGACGGCACGCAGGTGATCGGCACCTGCCTTGCCAACGAGCTGACCAAGGACGGCTTTGCCAACATGAACGCCCACCAGACCATTTATGTGATCACCCCGGAGTACACCACCGGCAGCCAGATCATCCTGCGCGACAATCTGGCCCCCATGGTCAAGGGCAAGCATGTGCTCATTCTGTCCGCTTCCATCACCACCGGCTACACCGTGCAGGCCGCTGTGGAGGCCGTGAACTACTACGGCGGCACCGTGGCAGGCCTTTCCGCTATTTTTGCCACCACCCATGAGTGCATGGGCTATGAGGTCACCTCGATCTTCGACCCCGCCAGCCTGCCGGACTACGCCAGCTTTGACAGCCGCGACTGCCCCCTGTGCAAGGCCGGCCAGCACATCGATGCGCTGGTGAACAGCTTTGGCTATTCGGCGCTGTAACCCCTTTCAGTCTGCTCACTTTGTTCGCATCCAGCTCCCCCAAAAGGGGGAGCTTTCTTTGTGCTTCCCGTAAAATGCAAAAAGCTCTCCCTTTCGGGAGAGCTGGCATCGCACAGCGATAACTGAGAGGGTTATTTTTTCGGGAACACAAAGGGCTCGTGCAGGTACACCGCCACCAGATATGCCGTCATGAAGCACCAGATGATGGGCTCGCACAGGATGACCGCATTGTACTGGAATTTCGGGATGAACACCAGCACAAAGATCACCTTGCCCACCAGCTCGATCACGCTGGAGAACAGCGGCAGCACCTTCTGGCCAAGGCTCTGCAGCGCGTAGCGGGTGCACAGCAGCACGCCCAGCACCGCATAGAACGGTGCGTTCCACAGCAGGTACCGCGCACCGTTTTCCAGCACAATGGGTTCCGAAGAGCCGGAGATCAGCTGCACCATCCACTGAGCACCAAAGCTCATCAGCACCACGGCGGCGACCATCACCACCACCGAGTACAGATACATCTGCCGCATTCCCCTGCGCACACGGTCGGGCTGGTTTGCGCCGCGGTTCTGGGAAACGAAGGTGGAACCAGCGTTCGCCATGGAGATGAGCGGCATATCCGTAAAGGCAAACAGCTTGCGGGCAGCGGTGTGCCCCGCAATGGTCAGGGTGCCAAGCCCGTTGATGCCGTACTGCAGCACCACCGAACCCGCAGACACGATGCTGCTCATCAGGCCCATGGAGATGCTCTGGCTGAACAGCTCCCAGTAGAGATGACTGCCCACGGCGAAATGCTTTTTCTCCGGGATGAGGATGCACACCCTTGCCAGCACGTACAGAACGCACAGCACCACCGAGATGCCCTGTGCAATGACCGTTGCCACCGCTGCGCCCCGCACGCCCATGCCAACCCCGGCAATGAACCACAGGTCCAGCCCCACGTTCAGCACCGAGCTGATGAGCAGGAACACCAGCGGCATTACGCTGTTGCCAATGGCGCGCAGCAGGCCTGCGCACAGGTTATACATAAACATGACCACAACGCCAAGGTCGATCACGATGATGTAGCTGTAGGCATCTTCCAGAATTTCTGCCGGGGTATCCAGCAGCTGCAGCAGGGCATGCAGGCCGAAAAAGCCTGCCATTGTAATGACCAGCGACGCGATCAGACCAATGACGACCGACCCCACCACCGTGCGCTTGAGCAGGTCTTCGTCCTGCGCGCCGTAGGAGCGCGCTGCAACGATGGCAAGGCCATTGCCGATACCGATGCCAAAGCCGACTAAAAGCTCGTAGATCGAGCCGCAGGAGCCAATGGCAGCAAGGGCTGTATCGCCCAGCACATTGCCCACGATCATGGTATCCACCGTGTTGTAGAGCTGCTGGAACAGGTTGGAAACCAGAATGGGCAGCATGAACAGCAGCAGGCTTTTTAAAATAGGCCCGTGCATCAGGTCTACGTTCATGTTGAAGAAGCTTTTCTTTTGGGGCTGCGCGTGGGTCATAGGGTTCCTCCAAAGTTCTATTTTTACCGCAAAACAACCCTCTCAGTCTCGCTGACGCTCGCCAGCTCCCCCGAAGGGGGGAGCTTTTATGCTGCGTAAAAGAAACAGCAAAACCTCCCCCTTTCGGGGGAGGTGGCAATGCGAAGCATTGACGGAGAGGGTTATCTCCAATTTTTTACAGCTCCTGCGTCTCGAAGCCGTTGCCGGTAAGCACCTGCACGCTGGTAAAGCCTGCAGCCTTGATGGCGGCGGCAGCTTCGTCAAAGCCGTAGGTCAGGCTGTTGATATCATGAGAATCAGAAGTAATGATGACCTTGCCGCCCATCTTCTGCCACTCGCCCAGCAGCCACGGGCCGGGGTAGAAGTCCTTGCGGTAGCCGCGGTACACGCCGCCGGTGTTCACTTCCAGCAAGCAATCGTTTGCCTTTGCGGCCTGCAGGGCCTTGAGGGCAGCGGCCTTGTAGCGGGGCGATTCTTCGTCGAAGAACTCGCCGTTGGCATTCAGCTTCTTGATGAGGTCGATGTGGGCCAGAATATCCGGCTTGAGGGCGGCCACCTTTTCCACCTCAGCAAAGTAGGCTTCCACAGCGGCAAGGGGGTCTGCGTCAAAATCATCGTTGATGCAGTCCCACAGGTCCTGCGGGCGGAAATCGATCTCGTAATACTTGCCGGTGTTCTTGCCGTACAGGTGGTGTGCGCTGCCGATCCAGTAATCGTAGCCGGTGCGCTTATCCTCGCTGAGAATGTCCCACTCGATGCCGCACAGGATATCCACCTTGCCCCTGTATTCGGCCTTGAGCTTTGCGATGGTGGCCTTGTACTGGGCGGTGCGGCTGGGGCTCATGCAGTATTCGCGGTCGCGCTGGGTGTAGCTATGGCCGGTGAAGCCCAGCGTGGTCAAGCCCTGCGCACACGCAGCACTTGCCATATCCTGCAAGGTATTTTTGCCATCGCACATAGTGGAGTGGCAATGGACACTGGACTTCTTATAATCTGCCATAGATAATTCACTGCATCCTTTCCTGTTTGACCTTGTGGTCAATGACGTGACGTTTTTCCAGTTCACGGGTCACATCCTCCACCGTGATGCCGGCGCTGACCATCAGCACCAGAACATGGTAGGCAAGATCGCTGATCTCGTAAACGGTCTCTTCCTTATCCTCTTTTTCGCCCGCAATGATGACCTCGGTGCACTCTTCGCCCACCTTTTTCAGGATCTTCTCCTTGCCCTTCTCGAACAGGTAGGTGGTGTAGCTGCCCTCCTTGGGGCTATCCTTGCGGCCCTTGATGAGCTGGTACAGTCCCTGCCAGCTGAACTGCTTCAGCTCCGGCGAGACGTATACTTCGTTGAAGAAGCAGCTCTCGGCACCGGTGTGGCAGGCGGGGCCGGATTTGACCACTTCCACCACCAGAGCATCGGCATCGCAGTCGGCGGTGATGGACACCACCCGCTGCACGTTGCCGCTGGTCTCGCCCTTACGCCAGATCTCCTGACGGCTGCGGCTCCAGAACACAGTGCGGCCCTCGGCAATGGTGAGCGCCAGCGTCTCGGCGTTCATGTATGCGAGGGTGAGCACCTCTTTGGTGTAGTGGTCCTGCACGATGGCAGGGATCAGGCCCTTTTCATCAAATTTCAGATTCATAACGGTTCTCCCTCCCCGGATGGGGATATTACTAGTTTAGCGTATTCGGTGCGCAAACGCAAGAGTTTGCGGGTTGTTTTTGCGGAAATCCAGTTTCGCGTTACGGCTTCTCCCCGCGCCGGGGAGAAATGCCCCGGCGTTACAGCCGCATCTCCACGCCGTTTGCGTTGAGGTATTCCTTCAGATCCCGGATGGTCAGCAGCTTCTGGTGGAAGATGCCCGCCGCAAGGCCTGCGTCGATGCCCTTGTGGTGGAACAGCTCCAGAAAGTCTTCCTTTTTGCCTGCGCCGCCGCTGGCAATGATGGGCACGTTCACCCGCGCCGCAACTGCATCCAGCATCTCAAGGTCGAAGCCGCTGCGCACGCCGTCGGTATCGATGCTGTTCAGGCAGATCTCGCCCGCGCCGTGGTCCACGCACCAGCTGATCCAGTCCAGTGCATCCCGGCCGGTGTCCTCGCGCCCGCCCTTGGCGAACACCCGGAACTGGCCGTCCACCCTCTTCACATCGGCAGAGAGCACCACGCACTGGTTGCCGTAGCGCTGTGCTGCCGCCGGGATAAGGTCGGGATTTTTGAGTGCGCCCGAGTTGACGCTGACCTTGTCCGCACCGCACTTGAGCACCCGGTCGAAATCTTCCAGCGTGTTGATGCCGCCGCCCACCGTGAGCGGGATAAAAATTTCGCTGGCGACGCGGGTCAGGATATCCGTAAACAGCGCCCGGCCCTCGAAGCTGGCGGTGATATCGTAGAACACAAGTTCATCTGCACCGGCAGCGTTGTACATGCGGGCCATTTCCACCGGGTCGGCCACGTCCCGGATGCCTTCAAAGTTCGTGCCCTTGACCACGCGGCCATTGCGCACATCAAGGCAGGGAATAATGCGTTTGGTGATCATGTCGTTTCCCCTCCGTTCACTCCTGTACCAGCTGCACGCAGCGCGCAAGGTCCAGTGCGCCGGTGTACAGGCTCTTGCCTAAAATGGCAGCGGCAGTGCCCATTTTTTTCAGTTCCAGAAGCTCTGCTTCGGACGAGATGCCGCCGCTGGCCGTAAAGGCCACGCCGGGCACCTCTTTGGCAAGCGTGCGGTACAGGCCGAGGTTCGTGCCCTTCATGGCACCGTCGCAGGCAATGTCCGTGTAGATGATGGCAGTGCATCCGGCATCTGCCAGCCGCTTGCAGAAGTCCACGCCCGGCTCGGCGCTGACCTCCTTCCAGCCATGGATGGCCACATAGCCGTCCTTTGCGTCCACACCCACGGCAATTTTATTGCCGTATTTCTGCAGCATCCGGGCGGTAAAGGCAAAATCTGTCACCGCCACGCTGCCCAGGATGCAGCGGCCCACGCCGAGGGAAAGATATGTTTCAATGCGCTCCTCGGTACGGATGCCGCCGCCCACCTCAATGTATAAGCCGCCCTGCTTTGCCAGTGCGGCAATGGTATCATAGTTGGAAAGGGTGCCGTCCTTTGCGCCGTCCAGATCGACGACGTGCAGATTTTTGGCCCCCGCTGCAAGGAACTCCCGCGCCTGTGCACAGGGATCCTCGCTGTAGACGGTCATGCGGCTGTAGTCGCCCTGCGTCAGGCGCACCACCTTGCCGCCCCGCAGGTCAATGGCTGGAAAAAGCTGCATAATTTTTCTCCTTACAATTCCGCAAATGCTTTCAGAATGCGCAGGCCAGTATCCCCGCTCTTTTCCGGGTGGAACTGGGTGCCATACACCCTGCCCGCCCGCACCGCGCCGGTGACGGGAATGGAATAGTCGCTCACAGCCAGTGTACTCTCCGTACAGTTCTTGCCGTAGTAGCTGTGGACGTAATAGACGTATTCTCCCTCACGGATGTACTTGAACAGCGGGTCGTCCTTTACAATGTGCAAGGCGTTCCAGCCGATCTGCGGCACCTTCAGGCTCTTGTCCGCAAGGTCGGGCTCCAGCGGGCAGACCTCGCCCTTCACAAAGCCAAGGCCTTCGTGCTCACCGTACTCGTAGCTCTTTTCAAACAGCAGCTGCATACCAAGGCAGATGCCCAGCAGCGGCTTCCTTTCGGCTTCTTCTTTGATGACCGGTACAAGGCCCGTCGCCTCCAGCTTGGCCATGGCATCGGCAAAAGCGCCCACGCCCGGCAGGATGAGCCGGTCCGCTTTGCGGATGGTGTCCGCGTCGGCGGTGACGACCGCTTCCAGCCCCAGCTGCTTCAGGCTGGACTTCAGGCTGAACAGGTTGCCCACGCCATAATCGATAATTGCGATCATACCAGCAGTCCTTTCGTGGAAGGAATTTCGTCCTTGTGGGCTTCGTCGATCTTCACGGCCGCGCCCAGTGCATGGCCTGCGCCCTTGAAGCAGGCCTCGAGGATGTGGTGGGTATTTTCTCCCGCAAATTGTACAAAGTGGATCGTGGCGGGCACGCTGCGGGCAAAGCCCAGCCAGAATTCCTTGGCGCACTCCACGTCAAAATCGCCCACCTTTTCGGTGCTGCAATGGACGTCCCAGTTCAGGGTGCAGCGGCCCGAAAGATCGACGGCGCACAAAATCAGCGCTTCGTCCATGGGCAGGTAGAAACTGCCGTAGCGCTGGATGCCGCGCATATCGCCCAGTGCCCGTGCAAAGGCCTGACCCAGCGCAATGCCCACATCCTCGGTGGTGTGGTGGTAGTCCACCTGCACATCGCCGTGGCAGGTGAGCACTAAGTCAAACCGGCCATGGCGGGCGAACAGCTCCAGCATGTGGTTCAGAAAGCCGCACCCGGTGTCCACCTCGTAGCGGCCGGTGCCGTCCAGATCAAGGGTAAGATCGATCTGGGTCTCATTGGTGTTGCGTTCCAGCGAGATCATTCGGTTCGGCATGGTTCATTCCTCCATGATCTTATCCAGTGTGTTCACGAATATCTGCATCTGTTCCGGCGTGCCAATGGTGATGCGCAGCCAGTTCTGGATGCGGGGCGCGTCGAAATGGCGCACCAGAATGCCGTTTTTCTTCAACTCTTTGTAGAGTGTCTCGCCGCCTTTCCTGTCGGTACTTGCAAACAGGAAGTTGGAGCGGCTGTCCAGCACGGCAAATCCGCGCTGTTCCAGCTGTTGTTTTGTCCATGCGCGGGTGTCCACGATGGCGGCGCGGGTCCTGTCAAAATAAGCGGTGTCTTCCAGCGCGGCCTGCCCGGCCTTCAGGGTCAGGCGGTTGATGTTGTAGGGGTTCAGGCTGAACTTGACCCGGTTCAGGTCGGCAATGAGCTTTGCATTGCCCATGGCAAGACCCAGACGCGCACCGGCCAGCTGCCGGGACTTGGAAAAGGTCTGCACCACCAGCAGGTTCTCGTACTGGTCGATGAGGGGCACGCAGCTCTCGCCGCCAAAGTCCACATAGGCCTCGTCCACGATGACCACATTGTTCGGGTTTGCCTTTAAGATGCCCTCAATTTCCGCTCGGGGCAGTGCAATGCCGGTGGGGGCGTTGGGGTTTGCAAGGACGATGGTCTGGTTCAGGCCGTAGTAATCCTTCGGGTCAAGGGTGAAATCCTCTTTCAGCGGGATGATGTGACTGGGAATGTGCATCAGTCCGCACCACACGCCGTAGCAGCCGTAGGTGATGTCGGCATAGGCCAGCGGGTGGTCTGCGTCGCAGAAGGCACGCAGCGCAAAGAAGAGGTTCTCGTCGCTGCCATTGCCGGGCATGATCTGCTCCGGCTGCAGGCCGAAGTGGGCTGCGGCCGCCTTGAGCAGGTCGGCACAGGCGGGGTCGGAGTAAAGGCGCAGCTTTTCCACCTCGTGCTCGCTCACGGCGGCGATCACCGCCGGGGAGGGCAGATAGGGGCTTTCGTTGGTGTTCAGTTTGATGTACTGCTGATCCTGCGGCTGCTCACCCGGGGTGTAGGGAGTGACAGCGGCCAGCGTGGGAGAAAGAAAACGACTCATATAAAAACCCTCTCAGTCAAAGCCTTACGGCTTTGCCAGCTCCCCCGAAGGGGGAGCTTTTTTGCATCTTACGGTTTCCACTCTCAAAGCTCCCCTTCGAGGAAAGATTTCCCCCGGCCGGGGGAAGATGTCACCGCGGGTGACAAAAAGGGGAATCTGGCGCGCAAGCGCCTGAGAGGGTCACTTCTCATACCGGATGGTCACGCTGCGGGCGTGGGCGTGCAGGCCCTCGCGCTCGGCAAAATCGGCGATGCGGGGGGCTACTTCGCCCAGCGCTTCCCGGGTGTAGTAGAGGAAGCTGGACTTTTTTACAAAGTCGTCTACGCCCAAGGGGCTGGAGAAGCGGGCGGTGCCGCTGGTGGGCAGGGTGTGGTTGGGGCCTGCAAAGTAATCGCCCAGCGCTTCCGGCACGTTGCGGCCAAGGAAGATGCTGCCTGCGTTTTTGATCTCGTTCAGCACGCCGAAGGGGTCCTCCACGCACACTTCCAGATGTTCCGGTGCAATAATGTTGCAGGCTTCAATGGCCTTGTGCAGGTCGGTGCAGAGGATGATCTTGCCGTTGTCGTCCACGCTGGCGCGGGCGATGGCGGCACGGGGCAGCTGAGGGATCTGCACCTCCAGCTCCGCCTGCACGGCCTTGGCCAGCTCCGGGCTGTCGGTGACGAGGACCGGGCTTGCCAGTTTGTCGTGCTCGGCCTGACTCAGCAGGTCCGCCGCCACCCATGCAGGGTTGCAGCCGCCGTCGGCCAGCACCAGAATTTCGCTGGGGCCTGCGATCATATCGATGCCCACCTTGCCGAACACCTTGCGCTTGGCGGTGGCAACGTAGATGTTGCCGGGGCCAACGATCTTATCCACCGCAGGGATGCTCTGGGTGCCGTAGGCGAGAGCCGCCACAGCCTGTGCGCCGCCGGTCTTGAAGATCTTGGTCACGCCTGCGGTGGCAGCGGCGGCAAGGATGACCGGGTTCACCCTGCCGTCCTTTCCGGCGGGGGTGGTCATGACGATTTCGGACACGCCTGCCACCTTTGCCGGGATCACGTCCATGAGCACGGTGGAGGGATAGGCCGCCGTGCCGCCGGGCACATAGACACCGGCCTTTTCAATGGGGGTATATTTCTGGCCCAGCACGATGCCGGGCTTGTCGTTCACCACAAAATTCTTGTGCACCTGCTGGCGGTGGAAGCTCTCGATGTTGGCGGCGGCTTCGCGCAGCGTTTCGAGGAAGTAGGGGTCCATGCCCGCAAAGGCTTCGTCGATCTCCTCCTGCGTCACCTGCAGGGCATCGATCTTCGCGCCGTCAAATTTCAGCGCATAATCCTTCAGGGCATCGTCGCCCCGGGCGCGCACATCGGCAATGATGCCGTCCACCACATCCTCTACGTTCTTTTCCGCGCGGATGTCGCGGTTCAGGATCTCTTCGGGCTTCAGCTCGTCAAAGTTATACAGCTTGATCATTTTGCTTCCTCCTTGTTCTGCAGTTCCGCCCGCAGCTTTTCCAGCATGGTGTCCATTTCGGCGTGCTTGAACTGGTAGCTGGCCTTGTTGGCAATGAACCGGGCCGAGATGGGCATGAACTCGGTGACCACCTTCAGGCCGTTCTCCCGCAGGGTGGTGCCGGTCTCCACGATATCCACGATGACGTCCGAAAGGCCCAGAATGGGGGCCAGCTCAATGGAGCCGTTCAGCTTGATGATATCGATGTCCCGCCCCATGGATGCGTAGTAGCTCTTTGCAATGTTGACGAATTTGGTGGCCACCCGCACCGGGCGGCTGGGGTCGTCCTTGTAATCGGCCGGGGCTGCAACGCACATGCGGCATTTGCCAAGGCCGGTGTCCAGCAGCTCGTACACATCGGCAGAAGCCTCTGTGAGGATGTCCTTTCCCACGATGCCCACATCGGCGGCACCGTGCTCCACATAGATGGCAACATCGCTGGGTTTGACGAGGAAGTAGCGGATGCCGGCCTCCGGGTTTTCCACCACCAGCTTGCGGGTGGTGTTGTAGTCCTCCGGGCAGCCGTAGCCGATGCCCGCCAGCAGGTTATACACCTTATCGCCCAGACGGCCCTTGGGCAGAGCCACGTTCAGCATCACCCTGTCGGTGCTGTTCTTCTGCACCGGCGGCAGCGGGGCGCTCAGGCGGTCCAGCTCGTCCAGATAGACCGCAAAACCGATGGCACCGGCACCGGGGGTGAACTTCTGCATCAGCAGGTCGTAGCGGCCGCCCTTGAGCAGGGGACGGGGCAGGGCTTTCAGGTAGCCCTGAAACACAAGGCCGTTGTAGTATTCCATCTCACCGGCCAGCGTCATGTCCAGCCGGATCACGCCGCCCGCCTTTTCCAGCGGCACAGCCAGCGCTTCCAGCTCGGCCACCGCTGCGCGCATGGCATCGTTTTTGCACAGGGCTGCAGCCTTTTCCATCGTTTCGGAATAGGCACCGGAAAGATCCAGCACGCTGCACAGGGTATCGGCGGCATCGGCAAGACCGGCTGCTCCGGCTGCAGCCCGCAGCTCGTGGGCGTTTTTCTCCCGCAGCTTTTCCAGCAGCTTTGCGCGGGCGGCATCCGGCACGCCCAGCGCGTCGAACAGGCCGAACAGGTAGCCCATGTGGCTCACTTCCAGCACCCAATCGGCCCCCAGCGCATCCAGCGACCGCGCCGCCAGACACACCGCCTGCTGCACCTGTGCTTCGCCCACCGCACCCAGCATCTCAAGGCCCATCTGGCTGATCTCTTTAAAGGTGTGGCTCTCGGAGGAAGGGCGGTAGACGTTCTCGTGATAGTAGTAGCACAGGGTCTCGCCGGGGGCGGGCTGCGCCGTCTTGGCAATGGAGAGGGTCACGTCCGGCTTGAGGGCCAGCAGACGGCCATCCAGATCGGTAAAGGTGATGACCTGCTCGGACGACAAAAAGCTGCGGTTCTCCTGATACAGGCCGTACTCCTCAAACCGGCCCATATGATACTTGCGGCAGCCCGCCGCTTCGTACAAGGCGCGCAGCGCAAAGGAGGCGCGCTCCTTGGGCTGCAGGTTTGCAATGCTGAATTCCATTGTCGGTTCCCCCATTTCTTACTTGAGTTTATTTTACTTTATCTCGGTAAAGTTGTAAAGTAGGAAAGTGACGGTGTTTTCAACTCAATGATACGATTTTTCTGTGCGTTTGTACAGAGGGCGGCTTTGCCGCAGTTCCATTTTGTCTTCCCGCCGCATACAAAGCCGCCGGTGCCCGCCAGACAGCAAAAGCCGGAGCGGCATTACACCGCTCCGGCTTTTGCTGCCAGATGGGGAGAGATGGTCAGGGAAGGCCTCCGGCCGTGTTACAATTCACTGCCGTTGGTCGCGATCACATTTTTATACCAGTAGAAGCTGTCCTTCCGGATGCGCTCCAGCGTACCGCTGCCCGCATTGTCCTTATCCACATAGATAAAGCCATAGCGCTTCTCCACTTCGCCGGTCGAAACACTCACCAGATCCATTGCGCTCCAGGGTGTGTAGCCAATCAGCTCCACACCGTCGTCGATGGCAAGGCGCATCTGCTCGATGTGTTCCCGCAGGTACTGGATGCGATAATCGTCATGCACCCGGCCATCCTGCAGGGTATCGCGGGCGCCCATGCCGTTTTCGGTGATCATGATGGGCAGGCCGTAACGGTCGTAGACATGGTTCAACGTGTAGCGCAGACCCACCGGGTCGATCTGCCAATTCCATTCGGTCGCCTTGAGGTAGGGGTTCTTTGCGCCGCCCATGATGTTGCCGGATACCTGCGCTGCGTCCTTCTGTGCAGTCACGCAGTTGGTCATGTAATAGCTAAACGAATAGAAATCCACTGTGCCGCGGCGCAGCAGCTCTTCGTCGCCCGGCTCCACATCAAAGTGGATGTGATTACGCTCAAAGTACCGCTTTGCATAATAAGGGTACACGCCCTTGCACTGCACGTCGCCGGACATGCAGTTGCGCAGCTGATCCTCCTGCTGGGTCAGCAGAACATCCTCCGGGCGGCAGGTGAGCGGATAAACTGTGATGTGGCAGATCATGGTGCCAAAGCGGAACTCCGGGTTGATCTGCCGACCCAGCAGCACAGCCTTTGCGCTGGCAACGAACTGGTTGTGCAGGGCTGCGTAGCGCTTATCCGGGTCGTCCACCTGATGGCTGAAATCTTCTGTACCGTGGTTCAGGATGCCGCCGTGGTTCCAGTTGCCCACTGCCGTGGTCAGGTCGTTGATCTCGTTGAAGGGGATCCAGTATTTTACCACATCTTTATAGCGGCGGAACAGCACCTCCGCAAAGCGCAGATAGCAGTCGATGCTGCGGCGATCCACCCAGCCGCCCATCGCAGTGACCATGTTCAGCGGCATCTCATTGTGATACAGGGTGACCAGCGGCTCAATGCCGTATTTTTTCAGCTCTGCAAATACCTTATCGTAAAACTGCAGACCCGCTTCGTTGGGCTCCGTCTCGGTTCCTTTTGGGAAGATGCGCGGCCAGTTGATGGACATCCGATACACCTTGAAGCCCATTTCTGCAAACAGCGCAATGTCCTCTTTATAATGGTGATAGAAATCGGTGCCGCTGTGGCTGGGATAATAGTTCCGGCTCTCGTCGATCTCAAGCGTAATGCGGCGCGGCAGCTGATGGGTGCCGGCTACCATTGCATCGGCCAGGCTCGGGCCTTTGCCGTCCGCATCCCAGGCACCTTCTACCTGATTGGCCGCCGTTGCACCGCCCCAGAGAAATCCTTCGGGAAAGCTCTTACGACACTGTTCCATATCAAAGCTCCTTTTTAGTAAAATAAATTTGACTAAATCCAACCTGTCTCCATCAGGCTCATCATTTTTATTCTAGCACGTGCGCGAATGAAATGCAATATATTTCATCGATTTATCTAATTTTTTTGTCAAAGCAAAAATTTGTTCATTATTTTTCAATTTTCTCTTGACATTTCCCTATTGCAATGCTATCCTGATGTCAATGAAATAAATTTCATTCATACACATGGAGGCATTGCGATGAATCAGATCATTTCCACCCCGGCAGCTCCGGCTGCTATCGGCCCTTACTCTCAGGCAATTCAGGCTGGCGGCCTGCTGTTTCTGTCCGGCACCATGCCCATCGATCCTGCTACCGGCGCACTGGCCGAGCCGCAGATCGCCGCACAGGCAGAGCAGGTGATGAAGAACATCGGCGCTGTGCTGCAGGCTGCAGGCTGCACCTTTGAGGACGTAGTCAAAACCACCTGTTTCCTGGCAGACATGGCTGACTTTGCTGCGTTTAACGAGATCTACGCCCGCTACTTTACCGGAAAGCCGGCTCGTTCCTGCGTGGCAGTGAAGTCTCTGCCCAAGGGCGCACTGGTTGAAGTTGAAGTCATTGCTTCTCATTAAAGCAAAAAAGGCACAAAGCCTTTTTGGAATAATGCAAAATCATAAGGAGGCAACAATATGGCAACAAAGGTATCCATCCCGGCTCTGATACAGGCTCTTGGCGGCAAAGAGAACCTTGCACAGGCCACTCACTGCGCGACTCGTCTGCGTGTGACCACCCGCGACAAGAGCAAGATCGATGAAGCCGCTCTGAAGGCGATCCCCGGTGTGCTGGGCGTTGTGAACAACGGCACACAGACCCAGATCATCATCGGTGCTGAAGTAAACAATGTTTACAAGGACTTTATTGCGCAGGCCGGTGTGGACGAGGAAGCCCCCATCGATGAGAACCTGGATCTGAAGGATGAGCTGAAGAACAAGAAGGGCAAGCTGCTGACCCGCTTCTTTGAGACGGTCGCCGCTATCTTCAACCCCATCGTTCCCGCTCTGGCCGGCTGCGGCTTCCTGTCCGCACTCATCTGCATCTTCATGGCGCTGGGTTTTGACTCCTCTGCTCCCACGTTCAAAACCATCATTGCCATTTCTATGGCCATCTTCACCTTCCTGCCCTTCCTGCTGGCAGCCAGTGCAGCCAAGGTATTTAAGATGAACATGTTCGTTGCCATGACCATCTGTGCAGGCATGATGTCCTCCACCTGGTCCGGTCTAATTGCCGACGGCGTGTCCAGCTACAGCTTCCTCGGCATTCCCTTCCGCGTGATCAACTATTCCTCCTCTGTGCTGCCGGTGGTATTTGCCGTTCTGGTGGCATCCTATATCGAGCGCTTCCTTGACAAGATCATCCCCGGTGCGCTGAAGATCATTCTGGTGCCCGCACTGACTATCCTGATCGCCACCCCCGTCACCCTGATCACCGTCGGCCCGCTGACCTACTGGCTGGGTGAAGAGCTGGCCATCGGTGTCAACTGGCTGTTTGAGAACGGCGGTGTGTTCTCCGGCATCGTCTACGGCGGCATCTACTCCTCCATGGTTCTGCTGGGCATCCATCACGGTATGGTTCCCGTGCTGACCCAAATGCTGACCGCACAGGGCTTCAACTACGTATCTCCCACTTCCGGCGCTGCCAACATCGGCCAGGCCGGTGCCGCCTTCGGCGTGTGGATCAAGAGCCATGATAAGAATCAGAAGGCCAACGCCCTTTCTGCCTGCATTGCCGCCTGCACCGGTATCACGGAGCCGGTCGTCTACGGCGTCACGGTCCCCCTTGGCAAGCCGTTCCTGTTTGCCGGCATCGGCGGCGCAGTTGGCGGCGGCTTTGCCGCAGCCCTTCACCTGAAATCTTTTGCAATGGGCGGCCCGTCTTTCCTGAGCTTCGGCATGTTCACCGGCGGCGAAAACCCCTTCCTGAACTGTGCACTGGTTATGGCCGGTTTTGTCATCGCCTTTATCGTGGCTGCCGTGCTGACCGTGCTGTTCTGGAACCCTGACGAAAAGAAAAAGGCCTGATCGCACTGGAAATTTTCCGGTTTCTGTGATAGGCTGAATAAAACGCAGAACAAAACGGGAGTAACGGTGTTTGCTCCCGTTTTGTCGGTTATAGGAGAAGGCTATGCAAACGATAAAAGAAAAGATGATCCCCGCGTTCCGCGATGCAAACGGCGGCCTGTTTCAGGCCGTGGAAAAGGCCGATGTGGGCAGTGCATATCAGGATCTGGAAAAGCAGGGTGTTGCCCTGATGGGCTGGGCGGATCCCTTTATGCCGGATCGTTCGCTGCCGGAACCGGTAGCAGCTGCCTGGCTGGACGCAGTGCGCGCCGAGAGCGCACCGCACTACACCGCGCCGATCGGCGACCCGGCACTGAAAGCCGCACTGGCCAAAAAGCTGAAGCAGCAGAACGGTCTGACTGTGGATCCGGAGCGCAACATCCTGATCACGCCCGGTTCGGACTCCGGCCTGTACTTTGCGATCCTGCCTTTTGTGGGTCAGGGCGATGAAGTGTTGATTCCCTCGCCCAGCTACCCCAACAACTTTCTGGACGTAAAGATCATGGGCGGCGTGCCGGTCGCCGTGGAACTGGATGCTGCGGACGGTTATCAGCTGAGCCGCGCACAGCTGGAAGCCAAATATACTGCCCGCACCCGCATGGTGCTGCTGACCCACCCCAACAACCCCACCACCACCATTTACAACCGTGCCTCGCTGCAGGCGCTGGCCGATTTTGTGCAGGAGCACGACCTGATCCTTGTTGTGGATCAGGCTTTTGAGGACTACACCTTTGGTGCTGAATGCCTGACCCCAGCGGCTCTTCCGGGCATGTTTGAGCGCACAGTGACCGTTTTCAGCTTTTCCAAAGGCATGGGACTGAGCGGGATGCGTGTGGGCTACATCGTCTGCTCAGACCAGATCATGGATTCCATGTACGCCAACGCCGTAGGCGTGATCGGTGCCACCTCCACCTCCGGCCAGAAGGCTGCACTGGCTGCACTGGAGCATCCGGAGTTCATGCAGGAGTTTGCCCGCGCCTATGAGGTGCGCCGCCGGAAGGCTTACGAGATCCTGAACTGCGTGCCCGGTGTCCACATGGCGCTGCCGGAGTCCGGCTTCCTTGGCTGGATCGATGTTTCGGAACTGGGCAATTCCACCGAGATCGCACAGTATCTGGTGACCCATGCACGCGTCTCGCTGAACGATGGTGTCAACTATGGCCCCGGCGGTGCCGGACACCTGCGCATCGTGCTGGGCGTCTGCAAGGACGACCAGAAGGTGATCGATGCACTGGAGCGCATTCGGGACGCGCTTTTGGCCTACCCCCGCAAATAAATTCGCGCTTTCCCCTTTTCAATTTCCCCTGTGTCGTGCTAAAATGAAGGGTAGTAAGAAATCAGGCAAGGACAGGAGAGAACAATGGCAAAGGGAATTGGCCCCGTGAAACTGACACGGGCAGATCAGAAGATCCTCAAATCGTATATCCCCACTCTGCAAGGGCTGGCAGCTTATCTTGGCAGCAGCTATGAGATCGTGCTGCACTCGCTGGAAGATTACGATCACTCTGTGATCGGCATCATCAACGGCGAGCACACCGGCCGCAGGATCGGTGCCCCCATCACCGATCTTGCTCTGGATATGCTGGACGAGCTCTCTGCGGGCGGCAAGGCCTCTACGGTGTATTTCAGCCGGAACAAAAAAGGGGAACCGCTCAAATCCACTACCATCGCCGTGCGCGGCGAACATGACCGGATCATCGGCCTGATCTGCATCAATCTGTATCTGAACACCTCTCTGTGCGACATTCTGGACGGGCTGACGCCCGGCACCGTGCAGGCCATGGCCGCGCGGGAGAATTTTGCCGCCGATGCGAAGGAGCTGATCGTTTCGGCGCTGGAACCTGTACGTGCACGGGTCATGGCAGACGATTCCATTCTGCCTTCCAACAAAAACAAAGCGATCGTAGAGGAACTGGATCAGAAGGGAATGTTCCGGCTGAAGGACTCGGTGGTTTTTGTGGCCGAGCAGCTGGGCATTTCCCGCAATACGATCTATATGCACCTGCGCAACCATCGCAAGCGTACTGAGAACAACTAAAATGCAAAGGAGCCGCTGCTCCGGGAGAAGTTTCCCCGGAGCAGCGGCTCCTTTCTTTTTTGTTTTTACCCAAGCAGGTCCAGCACACTGGCCTTCGGGCGGGCACCCACGGCCTGACGCACCAGCTTGCCCTGCTCAAACACCAGCAGGGTGGGGATGCTCATCACGCCGAACTGGCCGGCCAGCTCCGGCTGCTCGTCCACGTTCACCTTGCCCACCTTCACATCGGTGCGCTCCTCGGCCACCTCGTCCACGACGGGACTGAGCATCCGGCAGGGGCCGCACCAGCTGGCCCAGAAATCCAGCAGGACGGGCTTTGTGCTCTGCAGTACCTCCTGCTCAAAATTTTCCTTCGTGATCGTAACAACTGCCATATTTCTACCTCCTGAAAGGGTTCGTTCGTGATTGTTCTTATGGCATCAGTATACCCCAAATACCAGGGTTTTTCCGTAACCGGGTCACATTGGGGCACAAAAAAGCCCGGAGCAGGAAGAAAGAATACTGCTCCGGGCGGGGAATGGTTATGTTATTGTGCTGTCAGGCTCAGACTTCCTGCATGGCGTTCTTGCCTGCAACGTAGCCGTAGTACATGGCCATGGAGTGGCTGACACCCTTCAGGCCGATGGGGTACTCGGTGGCAAAGCGGTTGCCCTGCACGTTGCCTGCCACATACAGGCCGGGGATCACGTTGCGGTCGGCATCGAAGGTGTGGCAGTTCTCATCGCTTTCCAGACCGCCGATGCAAACCAGCAGCAGGGCAGTGGTGAACTTGTCGGCGTAGAAGGGGCCGTTCTCCAGCGCCCACATGCGGGATGCGGGCTTGTGGAAGTCCTCGTCGTAGCCGTCCTTTGCCAGCTGGTTGTAGCGCTGGATGGACTCCAGAGCGGTCTGCTGGGCAGCGGTGTCATCGGGGTAGATCTTTGCCACCAGCTCTTCCAGCGTGTCAGCCTTGACAGCGCGGCCATCGGCCACGGCTGCTTCCAGCTGATAGGGGCTCTTGTAGTTGCGGTAAGTGGTGTTGTTCTTGGGGCCCTCTGCCTCGCTGGCGTAGTCCTCGTAGTAGCAGGCACCGCCGTGGGCTGCGGGCATGTAGGGCAGCTGCTGGGGCCAGTTGGAGTCGAAGATCTGCCAGCTCTCGCGGTTCTTCTGCAGCTCGATCTGGTTTTCCAGCTGCTGGCCGGGCAGATCCTCGTTCATGAAGCGCTTGCCGTTCAGATCCAGATTCAGGAAGCCTGCGTTGCCCATGACGCCCACACCGGACAGGTCGGCACCGCCGCCCATATGGTGAATCATGGGTGCGTGGCTCTGCTGCACCTGAGCGCCTGCCCACATGCCCAGCTGGATGCCGTCGCCCTGATTGGTGAAGCTGCCCTCCACGTCCACGTTGGTGAACAGGCACTGGATGTTGTTCTCAATGACTTCGGGGCAGAAATGCTGCAGCATCTTGGTGTTCTGGGAGTAATCGCCGGTGGACAGGATGACGCCCTTGGCGGCGTTGCACTTGATGTACTCGCCGGTGGCAGCATCGCGGGCATACAGGCCCACGCAGCGGCCGTCCTCCATGATGAGCTTTTCCACAAAGCAGCCGTAGAAGGTGTCCACGTTGCCGGTGTCAACGGCCTTCTGCATGTTGGCATTGACGGTGACGGACTGGTTGGGCAGGAACTCCACGGAGGTGGGGTAGCAGGGGAAGCGCTCCTGCTTCCAGTCGTAGTTCTCGGGCAGCGGGTAGAAAATGGGGATCAGGAAGTTGTTTGCATTCTCGTCAGGGATGGCGCTGCGGGTGGTCTCGGCGTAGTACAGATCCGGGTTTGCTTCCACCCACCAGTCAAAGGCATCGCCGATGTTGTGGGCCCACTTGCTCATAATGGAGCGCTTGCAGCGGTAGGTGCTTTCCACCATGTGAGAGTCCACGATCTCGTCGATCTGCTCACGGGTCCAGGTGTTGCGGCCCCACTTGGCCTGCACATTGCCGTTGATGACGGCATACTCGCCGCTGCGGCACTGGGGACCGTCAGCCTTTTCAAAGGCTGCCACCTTGCCGCCGTCCTCGGCGATGCTGCGCACGGCTGCCACACCGGCAACGCCGCAGCCCACCACGGCCACATCCACGTCCACCGTCTTGGTGACCTTGCTCTCGTCGATCTCCGGCTCGGTGCCCAGCCAGTCGTTCTCCGAAGCGGCAGCGGAGCTGTCTGCGCCGTCTGCCTTGACGCCCATGGCCTGCTCGATGCAGCTGGCAGCCGCCTTCTTGACGGCATTGGTGGTGACGGTAGCGCCGGAGATGTTGTCGATCTCGGTGCCCTGTGCGGCCATGATGGCCTCCTGCAGGGTGGGTGCGGCCACGCCGCCGATGCTCTCGGTCTCGTTGGAAGCATCGATGACCACCTCGGTGATGGCGGTCTCGCTGAAGGTCATGGTCACCTTCACCTCACCGATGCCGGTGGCCGTGCCGGTGTAGGTACCGGCGGTGTAGATGGCATCGCCGGTAGCGGCGGTGCTGGAAGAAGCTGCGGAGTTGCAGGCAGCCAGCGCACCGGCGGTGACGCCGCTCATGGCGGCAGCGGCGGCGACCTTCAAAAAGCCTTTGCGGGAGATCTTTTCCATTTGGATTTCCTCTTTCTTCTCATCAATTTCTCTTCGTCTCTGCGGGAGTTTTTCCCGCGCCGCACTTAGTATAAAATATAACGAAGTAAAAGGGAAACAAAAAAATTTTGTCACACCAATAAAAAGTGTTTATAACTGTTTCCCACCATGCTATACTGAGAGCAGACGGGTCTTCCCCTGCACAGAAAGGAGCTTTTTTCGGATGAACGACCACCAGCTGCTGTGTTTTCTCACCGTGAGCCGGACCCTGAATTTTACCACAGCCGCCCGGGAGCTGTACTGCACCCAGCCCGCCCTCAGCTACCAGATCCGCAGTCTGGAAAAGGAGCTTGATCTGGCCCTGTTTGAGCGCAGCACCACCCGCGTGGCGCTGACCGAAGCAGGCCGGGCCTTTGTGCCGCAGGCGGAGGGGATCTATCGCAGCATCCTGAACGCCCGCACCGCGCTGAAGGGCTTTGCCCGGCGGCGCACACTGACCCTGCGCCTGCCGCCGGTGCTGCTGCAGCGGGACCCCATTTATCCCATCCTGATGGCACGGCTGCACGCCGCGCTGCCGGGATATGAGTTTGCGGTGGACACTCGGCCCGTGTCACGCAATCCCCACGAAATGCTCTGCAGCGAGGCAGACGCAGCCCTCTATCTGCCCTTTGGGCCGCTGCAGCCGGAGATCGAGCGCACCCCCATCCTGCACAACACCTTTTACCTGATCGTATCACCGGAGCACCCGCTCACAGGGCGCAGCACTCTGGCGCTGGCCGATCTTGCCGGGCAGCAGCTGTTTTATGAGCCGCTGTATCAGGAAATGGTGGATCTTGCCGTTGTTCAGCCCGGCCTGCCGTTTTCCGCACCAAGCTGGCACATGGTGGAAAACTACGAGTGTGTTTACAACGATCTGCTTGCCGGGCGCGGCATGTTTTTGTGCCCGATGAAATACCCGGCCTTTCCGGCGGCATGGTATCTGCCGCTGCAGCTGCCGTTGCCGGACACCTGTCTGCTGACCCTGCGGGACGACCCGCGTCCCGAGATCCAACGGCTGCGGGAGGTATTTACCGCTGTATACGCCAGCCGTGCAAAGCTGCTGGGAGAGGCGTAAAAAGCAGCGCCGGAACGGCAAAATCGTTCCGGCGCTGCTTGTTTCAGAAGAGATCAGGCTTCTTCCGGCACATCATCAAAACCGATGAACCAGAGGATCGCAAAGGTGGCCACAAAGGCGATCGCGGCAGAGATCAGTGCGTTGATCACGTTCATGGGATTTTCACCGACATACAGGCCGATGGCTGCCAGACCGGCACCACCGCCGCCAAAACGGCGCACACCGGTCAAACCGGCATACAGGCCGCCCAGACCACCGCCGATGGTTGTGGCGATGAGAGGCTTACGCAGACGGACGTTGACGCCGAACAGAGCAGGCTCCGTCACGCCCAGCAGAGCGGTCACACCGCCGGAAACGGCCAGCTGACGGAAGTTCTTGTTTTTGGTCTTGATGGCAACGCAGAGGGCTGCGGCACCCTGTGCAATGTTGGAAGGCAGATTACCGGGGCCGATGACCGTCTCATAGCCCAGCATGGACAGAGAGTTGACATAAGCGGGCAGCAGGCTGTAGTGCATACCGGTCATGACCAGGAACGGCATAAAGGCACCGATGACGGTGGGCAGTGCCCAGGGGCAGACCTTTTCAATGGCCAGCAGGACGTTGACCAGACCATCGCCGATGATGCTGCCCAGAGGGCCAAGCACGCACAGGGAGATGGGAGCCATGATGAGGATGGTGAGCACCGGCCGCAGGATGAACTTGACCACAGAGGGCACGACCTTATTGACAAATCGTTCCACGTATGGCAGTACCAGCGTGATAAGGAAGATGGGAATGACTGAGGAAGAATAGGTTACCATCTTCACCGGCAGACCCAGCACATGGACCACATCGGCATCGGCTTTCAGGGCGATGAAGTTCGGGTGCAGCAGGATGGCCCCCAGCAGCATGGCCATCTGCGGGTTGCAGCCGAACTTTTTGGCCGCGGAGTTGGCCAGGAAGATCGGCAGGAAGTAATAGGAAGAGTCTGCGATGAAGTTGAGGAAATAGTACAGATTTCCGCTCTTGTCGATCCAGCCGAAGAGGGTCAGCACAGACAGCAGAGCCTTGATCATACCGGCACCGGCGATCAACGGCATCAGCGGGGTGAACACACCGGCCAGCGTGTCCAGAATGATGCTGACCCTGCTCTTCTTTTCCTCGGCCGGGGCGGCAGGCTGTTTGACTTCCTTACCGCCGAAGTCGCCCAGTTTCATCAGTTCATCGTACACGGCAGCTACTTCGTTGCCGATGATGACCTGATACTGGCCGCCTTTGTTCACGACACCCACCACGCCGGGTACGGCTTTGACCTTGGCCTCGTCCACGCCGTCCATTGACTTGAGGTTGAACCGCAGGCGGGTGACACAGTGGGTCAGAAATGTAACATTTTCTGCGCCGCCGACCTGTTCCAGCACCTGCTGGGCAGTTTTCTTTGCATCCATTTGTTTTGCCTCCTTCAATATCCTAAAAAATGCATTGCTTACAGGGCGGTGTCTGCGCCGTTGCTTGCAATGACTTTTTTGTACCATGCAAACGACTTTTTCTTTTTGCGGGCCAACGTGCCGCTGCCGTCATCCTTCTTGTCTACGTAAATGAAGCCGTACCGTTTGCGCATCTCGCCGGTGCCCACCGAAATAATGTCGATGGGACCCCAGCAGGTGTAGCCGATCACCGGAACGTCATCCAGCTCAATGGCCTGCCGCAGCGCATCAATGTGACTGCCCAGAAAACGGATGCGGTAATCGTCCTGAATGCTGCCATCCGGCTCTACGGTGTCGATGGCACCCAGACCATTTTCCACAACGAACAGCGGCAGTTCATACCGGTCATACAGCTCATTCAGTGCGATGCGCAGGCCGTCCGGATCGATGGGCCAATCCCAGTCGGTACGCTGGAGATACGGATTGCTGCGTTCTACACAGCAATCCGTATCTTCCGTTGCACGGGCAACTGAAGAAAAATAATAGCTGAATGCGATGTAATCCACAGTTCCTGCGGCCAGCAGCTCGGCATCGCCCGGCTGCATCTCTACCGAAGTGCCCATGCGCCGCAGCTGTGCCGTGCACAGGCTGGTGTAGTGTCCGCGGCACATCACATCGGTGTAATAATAGTTCGGCATCATCTGGAATCTCTGTGCCAGCACATCCTTGGGTGCGCAGGTGCGCGGGTAGGTGGTGGGATACTGGATCATGCAGCCGATTTTATTTTCCGGGTCGACCGCATGCCCGATCTGCACGGCCTTTGCACTGGCAAGGAACATGTTGTGGCTGACCAGCGCTTTGACAGCGTTGTGCTCCTCGCCTTCGGCAAAGAGCACGCCTGCCTGATGGTATGGCTCGCTCTGGTTCATGGTCTCGTTGATCTCATTGAAGGTCATCCAGTACCGGACCTTTCCCTTGTAACGCCGGAACACCGTTTCACAGTACCGGGCAAAGAAATCGATCAGGGCTCGGTTACGCCAGGAACCATAGTGCTGCACCAGATACAGCGGCGTTTCGTAATGCGAAAGCGTGACCACCGGTTCGATCCCGTAGCGGTGCAGCTCGTCGAACACACGGTCATAGAAAGCAAGCCCGGCCTCGTTCGGCTGCAATTCATCGCCCTGCGGAAAGATGCGCGGCCAGTTGATGGACATTCGGAAGCACTTGAAGCCCATCTCGGCAAACAACGCGATGTCCTCTTTGTAATGGTGGTAAAAATCCACGGCTTCATGGCTAGGGTAGTAGTTGCCCTCCATGACCTGTGTATGAATCTCGCGCGGGACGCCGTGGCGTGCACCTTTTTCCACGTCGGCAATGCTCAGGCCCTTGCCATCCGTCTGGTAGGCACCTTCGTACTGGTTGGCGGCGGTCGCACCGCCCCACAGGAACTTTTTTGGCATCTCCATAAGCTTGAAAACCTCCTTGCAGGTATAGAATACTTGCAGGGAGGTTTTTGTGCAATATTTTTTAAACTTATTGGTACAGTGTTAATTTTTCTGTTTCTTTTTGCACGATCAAAAACGGAACAGTGTTTCATTCCGCATTTTCTTTGTGCAGATTCAACAAAATAGGATTGGTGGAGGTGCGGTGCTGTTCCAGCTCTCGGGCGCGTTCCAGCTTGTAGGTATAATTCTTCTGGTAGTTCTGCCGGAAGTACTCGGAATACAAGATGTCCAGTAGAAGGGTCATGGACAGATGGGAAGCATAGTCCCCAAGATTCTGATAGATGCTTTCTTTGGTGGAAAGGGTCAGCTTGCAATCCGCATAACAGGTCAGGCTGTTTTCGCCAAAGCTGGTCAGCGCAAGGATGGGTGTTCCGGAGCGTTTGCACTGCCGGGCAATCTCCAGCATCTGCGCCGTTTCGCCGGAATAGGAAATGATCATGGCAAGGTCCCTCTCGGACAGACAGCAGGCCTGATACCGCTGGTAGTTCAGATTGTTGAAAATGACCACCCGCTTGCCGATCTTGAGCATCTTTTCTCGGAAGGATTCGGCCTGATTGATGGCCGTCCCGGCGGAAAAAATGTGGATTTCCTCGTGATATTTGAGCAGGAGCACCGCTTTGTGCAGGTCTTCGTACCGGAGAAGCTGCATAGTGTCCTTGACGGCTTCTTCGTACAGCTCGCCGATGTTCTGCGCCACCCGCATGGGGCTGTCGTTTTCAGCAAAGGGAAAATTGAAATCCACCTTGCCCTGTTGCTGGTCGAGATATTCCAGTTCACGCACAAAATTTTGCTTGAAGTCATCAAAGCCGGTAAAACCCAGCTTTTTGCAAAGGCGCAGGACGGTCGGCGGAGAGGTGTAGGTCACTTCTGCCAGACTGCGGGTGGAATATTTGGCAATTTCCATCCCATGCGCCAAAATATAGGCGGCCAGCGTTTTTTCCCCTTCCGAAAGTTTTTCCTGAAACGCAAGTTTGTCCACGATCAGCATTGCGATTCTCCCTTCCGCTTTTTCTGTAAGCATATCATATCCTGCAGTATTTGGCAAAAAAATTTGCGGCATGCAAAAACGCCGCCGCGTCAGCAAATGACGCGGCGGCGCAGATACAGTGGGAGAAGCGCTTATTTGCCCAGCATTTCGTGGGCAGTCTTGCAAATGGTGGCAGCATCCAGACCGTAGAACTTCAGCAGATCCCATGCCGGGCCGGAGCAGCCAAACACGTCCTGCACGCCCACACGGCGCACAGGGGTGGGCAGCTTTTCGCTCAGCACGGCGCAGACGGCCTCGCCCAGACCGCCGATGACATTGTGCTCCTCGGCGGTGATGACCTTGCCGCACTCCTTTGCAGCCTTGAGGACGATCTCCTCGTCCAGAGGCTTGATGGTGTGGATGTTGATGACCCGGGCATGGATGCCCTCAGCGGCCAGCTGCTCCGCAGCCATGCGGGCTTCGTTGACCATCAGGCCGGTGGCGATGATGGCAATGTCGCTGCCCTCAGTGATCTGCTCACCCTTGCCGATCTCGAAGTGATAGTTCTCGGCATCGTGGAACACAGGCACAGCCAAACGGCCAAAGCGCAGATAGACGGGGCCTTCCATTGCGTAGGCAGCACGCACAGCGGCGCGGGCCTCCACATCGTCGGCGGGGCAGATAACGGTCATGCCGGGGATGCTGCGCATGAGGGCAAAGTCCTCGCAGCACTGATGGGAAGCGCCGTCCTCGCCCACCGAGATGCCGCCGTGGGTGGCACCGATCTTCACGTTCAGGTGGGGATAGCCAATAGAGTTGCGCACCTGCTCAAAGGCACGGCCGGCGGCGAACATGGCAAAGCTGGAAACAAAGGGCACGTAGCCCATGGTGGACAGGCCCGCAGCCACGCCCATCATGTTGCCCTCGGCAATGCCGCAGTCAAAATGACGGTCCGGGTAAGCCTTGCGGAACATACCGGTCTTGGTGGCAGCAGCAAGGTCTGCGTCCAGCACCACCAGATCTTCGTGGCCTTCGGCGGCCAGCTCCTTCAGGGTGTTGCCGTAGCTTTCACGGGTAGCGATCTTCTTCACATCTGCCATCTTAGTTTTCCTCCTGCTCCAGCGCGGCGTATGCGGCGTTCAGTTCCTCAATTGCGATCTTGTACTCGTCATCGTTGGGGCCCTTGCCGTGCCAGTCCACAGAGTTGGTCATATAGGAAACGCCCTTGCCCTTTGTGGTGTCCATGATGATGCAGGTGGGCTTTGCAGTCTCTGCATGGAATGCCTGCATGGCGGCTTCGATCTGGTCGTAGTCGTGGCCGTCGATGGTGACAACATTGAAGTTGAAGGCCTTCAGCTTCTCTTCCAGCGGGGCGCTGTTCATCACGGTCTCGGTGGTGCCGTCGATCTGCAGGTGGTTGCGGTCCAGCACAACGCACAGGTTGGAAAGGCCGTAGTGTGCGGCAAACATGAAGGCTTCCCAGCACTCGCCCTCTTCCACCTCGCCGTCGCCCACGATGGTGTAGACGTTGATGGGCTTGCCGGCGTGCTTGGCACCCAGTGCCATGCCGCAGGCGGCAGAGATGCCCTGACCCAGACTGCCGGTGGACATATCCACGCCCGGGGTCTCGTTCATGTTGGGGTGGCCCTGCAGATAGCTGCCGATCTTACGCAGGGTCTTAAGGTCTTCCACCGGGAAATAGCCGCGCTCTGCCAGCGCTGCATACAGTGCCGGTGCTGCATGGCCCTTGGACAGCACCAGACGGTCGCGGTCGGCCATCTTGGGGTCCTTCGGGTCAATGTTCATTTCCACGAAATAGAGGTAGCTCAGCAGCTCGGCGATATCCAGACTGCCGCCCGGATGACCGCACTTTGCGCTGTGCGTGCCCTCGATCACGCCCATGCGGATGTGGCAGGCGTGCTTGGCCAGAGTAAGTTTTTCTGCATTTGTCATGATGGTCCTCCCGTATGAACCTCAGATTTGCACATGTTCAAAAAAGCCTTTCGTCAGCGCCGGTGCAGTCCTGCTGCCCGCAGCGCGCTCTTTTTCAAGTTTATATTAGCTATTCTATGCAAAAAGGTCAAGCTTCTTCATGCAAAATGTACACACGCGGGGAAATATTCATGGAAATTTCCCGCTTTTTGGTTAAATTGCAGGCTTTTTGCCGTATCTTGACAAAGCCAGAGGCATCTGCTATATTATTCACAGATTCCGGCAGGAAGCCGGATGCGCAGGCAGAAGCCTGTTTTCTCCATTTGTGCGGAGCATCTGCTCCATCTGCGCGTTGTGCATGTGCGCGGCGCGGTGGGCCGGTCCAGGCCCTGCCATCTTATTTTTTACAGACGCCACGAAGGGGTCTGCCTTTGGCTTGTAAGCCGGGCAGGCCCCTTTTTTATCTGGCAAAAGGAGGAAACTTTTTATGAAAATGAACCCCCGTTCCACCACCCGCAGCCTTGTGCTGGCTGCACTGTTCCTTGCACTGGCCTTTGTGCTGCCCATGATCACCGGCCATGTGCCGCAGGTGGGCAACATGCTGTGCCCGATGCACTTTCCCATTCTGCTGTGCGGCTTTGTGCTGGGCGGCCCATGGGGCCTTGCCGTGGGCTTCATTGCTCCGCTGGTGCGGTCGGTGCTGTTCGGCATGCCGCCGATGTTCCCCATCGCCATTGCCATGGCCTTTGAGCTGGCCGCCTACGGCCTTGTGTCCGGCGTGCTCTGGCACAAGGTGAAGCACACCGTGCCCATGATGTACGCTTCTCTCGTCACCGCCATGGTGGCAGGCCGTTTGGTCTGGGGTGCGGTACGCTTTGTGCTGGCCGGCCTGACCGGTTCCAGCTTCCCGTTCAGCGCGTTTTTGTCCGGTGCGCTGCTCACCGCCGTGCCGGGCATTGTGGCACAGCTGGTGCTCATCCCGCTGATCCTTGTGGCACTGCAAAAAGCAAAGTTTATGGATTGACTTACTATTTAGACTGCCCTCCGCTTTGCTCTGGGCATAAACAGCGGAAATTTTATTTTTATTATTACAGAAGAGCAGCGGCTGCGGCCGCTGCTCTTCTGTTTTTTCACGGGAGGGGCCGTAATGAAAACGCCCTGCTGCCCGTTACATCTTTTCCCGTAAAAAGCGAAAGGGCTGTTGCCAAGAACTCCCTCAGTCACGGCTTCGCCGCGCCAGCTCCCTCACGGAGGGAGCCTGACATGACGGTAAGCTGTGAAGCCTCCCTCATTGAGGGAGGTGGCATCGCGTAAGCGATGTCGGAAGGAGTTTGGCAACAGCCCTTTTCTATATTTTTAAATTTTTCAGTTCTTCTTACCGGTCAGGAACTCCGGCAGGGGCTTGCCCTGCTTGCGCCACTGATGATACTCGGCGGTGGCAGCGAACTCCACGTCACCGGCAGAGTTCAGGGCAGTCTCAACAGAGTCCTGCACCACGCCGATGATGAAGCCGACACCCACCATCTGCATGGCGACATCGTTGGAGATGCCGAACAGGGAGCAGGCCATGGGGATCAGCAGCAGGGAACCGCCGGCCACGCCGGAAGCGCCGCAGGCACCCAGAGCGCTCATAGCGCTCAGCACGATGGCTGCAGGCAGAGATACCTGAATGCCCAAGGTGTTAGCAGCGGCCAGCGTCATGATGGTGATGGTGATGGCGGCACCGTCCATGTTGATGGTGGCGCCCAGCGGGATGGAGACGGAGTACATATCCTTGTCCAGACCCAGCTTTTCGCACAGGGCCATGTTCACGGGGATGTTGGCGGCGGAGCTGCGGGTGAAGAAGGCGGTCAGGCCGGACTCACGCAGGCAGCGGAACACCAGCGGATAGGGGTTGCAGCCCAGATAGATAAACATGATGAAGGGGGAGACGATGAGGGCCATGAACAGCATGGTGCCCACCAGCAGGGCCAGCAGCTTGCCGTACTGGGTAAAGATGGCAAGGCCGTTGCCGGAAACATTGGTGTAGACCAGACCCATGATGCCGAAGGGAGCAAGATTGATGATCCAGCGCACGATCTGAGAGACCGCATCGGCGGTGTTTGCCATAAAGGTCTTGGTGGTGTCAGAGCCGATCTTCTTCATGGCCACGCCGAACATGCAGGCCCAGAACAGGATGCCGATGTAGTTGCCGCTCATGATGGCACTGACGGGGTTTGCCACAAAGTTGGTGAGCAGAGTGCCCATGACTTCACCCAGACCCTGCGGCACCACGTCCGACTGGGCAGCGTCTGCCAGCACGACCGTGACCGGGAACATAAAGCTGGTCACCACTGCGATGGCCGCAGCCAGAAAGGTGGTGAGCATGTACAGCCAGATGACCGTGCCGAAGCGGCGGTCCAGCTTGGAAGAGCCCTGTGCCAGAGCACTTGCCACAATCACGAACACCAGCACCGGGGCGATGCCCTTCAGCGCGCCAACGAACAGGTTGCCCAGTTCACCCACCCAGCCTGCACCGGGGGCCACCAGAGCCAGCACCGCACCGATGATCAGGCCGATCAGAATGCGAATGATCAGGCTGATGCCGTTGTAACGGGCAACTGCCTTATTCAACGTTTTCATATAGACACTCCTCTTTCCTATTGTACGCCAATGGCGCACAGCTTCCTGTCTCTTACACAAGGACGGGTGTTATTATAGCACATACGGCAGAGAAATGAAAGCGTTTTCAGACATTTTTCGTTCACAAATTTGCATTCAGGTCGGTGCCCATGGGGGTTTTCCATTGATCTGTATTTGTAGCAAGGACAGGTTTGGCCATTCGCGGCTTTGTTCTCTCCGTCACCGTCAAGCAGCGCAGGGCGGAGCGAGCGGGGGCAAACAAAAAAGCCTGCGTGCGCAGTCCTGCATGGCAGGCTCTGCATCCGCAGACCGGGGCTCTTTGAGGGTGTATTCTGTTTTCAACCCAGCGGCTGGGTGGGGGCAAGCTTCTGGTAGGCAAAGCGGGGCGAGCCGTCTGCCACATGGATGACACCGCAGCGGGTAAAGCCGTTCTTTTCCAGCAGATGCTGCATGATCTTGTTGTCGGCGTGGGTATCGGCACGCAGGCTCTGGCAGTGCTCCATGCTCCAGTCCAGCACTGCCGATGCCACGCCCTTGTGCTTTCCGGCCGATGCCAGACGGTGCACCGTGCCATAGGGCAGGGTATCGTCCAGCCACTGGCCGTCCTCAATGGCGGCGTAGGTGGGGTCTGCCCCCAGAATAAAGGCAAACACGGCCTCGATCTGGCCGTTGACCACATAGAGGAACAACCGGTTCGAGTCGATATCCTCCTCCAGCAGTTCCTGCGGCGGGAAATTATCCCCCCACTGGGTCGGGTTGCCAGATGCCTTCATGACTGCACGTGCATGGGCGTAGATCTTCAGGATCTGGGGCAGATCCCCTCTCACTGCTCCACGAAACATTCATTCCACCTCGTCTTTTCTGCGCTGCGCTCGTTCCGGCACAGCACTTTGAGAATTGTTCTTATTGTACTACAAATTACCATAAAAATCCAGTTCCCGCACCAAAGTACCTTAAAATGCTCCAAACCGGCAAAAAGCAGGGGCTGCTGCACTTTCGGCTAAAACGATGTGCAGCAGTCCCTGCTTTTAGAGTAAGTACCTTATGCGCTGGCGCGGCCATGGCCGGTGCGCACCAGCCGGTATTCCCGCGGGCTGAGACCATACCGCTCGTGGAACAGGCGGTAGAAATAGCTGGTGTTCTCGTAGCCCACCAGAGAAATGATCTGCTGGATGTTCATGTCGCTGCGGCGCAGCATGCGGGCAGCGGTCTCCATACGGTGCTTTTGCAGCAATTCCTTATAGGTGCGTCCGGTCTGGGCACGCACGCACTCGCTGACATATGCCAGCGAAACGCCGTACTCCCGTGCCACGTTGGAAAGGCTTGCTTCGCGGTAATTCTGGGTGATCTCTTTGAGTGCCGCCTGCACCAGTGCTTCACGGCTGACCGTTCCGGCCCTGACTTCCGGCAGGATAGGATTCGTCTGTGTCATCTGCGTTTCCTCCGTAAAGGGTGCGGCGGGCGGGGACTGGGGGATGTCGGACGCCCGCCGCACAGGGAATGGCGGCTCCTGCCGCCCTACACCTCAGATACGAACCGACGCACCGGAATATTGCAGAAAGCTAAAAAATTTTTAGTCAATTTTCGTTGTAGGAGTCAGACCCCTCTCAGTCACGCCTGACGGCGTGCCAGCTCCCCCGAAGGGGGAGCTTTATCGGCACGAACCGGTAGATGCTTAAAAGCTCCCCCTTCGGGGGAGCTGGCGAACGCAGTGAGCCTGAGAGGGTTTTCGTCTTACAGAAAAAGACCGCTTCCGCACCGGGCAGAAACGGCCTTTTTCAGGAGAAATAAAGAAAACACGAACCCTCAAAAATGAGGAAGGGAAATGCTCAGAACATGCTCTCGTCCTTATAGCGGCCGGTGCGCACGAACTGCACCCACTCGGCCACATTCACGGCGTGGTCGCCGATGCGCTCCAGATACTTAATGACCATCAGCAGGTCCAGCGCTGCGTCCACCTTGCCGGGGTCTTCGGCGATCTCCTGCGCCAGCTGATGCTTGATGGCATTGAAGTCGTAATCCACCGCGTCGTCTGCGGCGATCACCCTGCGGGCGGCATTTTCGTCCTCTGCCGTCAGGGCATCGAGGGCATCCAGGATCATCTGGTGAGCCTTTTTGCCCATGGCAATGGCCTGACTTACCGCCGGGTCGCCCTCTTTGCGGACGGTGACAAGGTGGGGGATGATCTCGGCGATGTCGGCGGCATGGTCGCCGATGCGCTCGATGTCCGTGACCACCTTCATGGCAGTGGAGATGCGGCGCAGATCGCCTGCCACCGGCTGCTGACGCAGCAGCAACGTCATGCAGCGGTGCTCGATATCCCGCTCCATATTGTTGATGCGGGCATCCTCCTTCACGATGGCCGCAGCCGCATCGGCATCAGCAACGCAGAGCGCTTCCAGAGCGTTCTCCACGGCATCGGCAGAGTTGCGGCCCATTTCGGTCAGCGAATTTTTCAGCGATTCCAGATCGGTGTCGTACTGTTTACGGATACTCATAGCTGTTTCCTCCTTTAACCGAACCGACCGGAAATGTAGTCCTCGGTGCGTTTATCCTGCGGTGCGCTGAAGATCTGCGCCGTGGGGCCCACTTCCACCAGCTCGCCCAGCAGGAAGAAGGCGGTGCGGTCGCTGATACGGGCCGCCTGCTGCATGTTGTGGGTAACGATGACCACCGTGTAGTTCTTCTTCAGCTCACTCATCAGCTCCTCCACCTTCATGGTGGAGCCGGGGTCCAATGCGCTGGTGGGCTCGTCCATCAGCAGCACTTCGGGCTTCACCGCCAGTGCGCGTGCGATGCACAGACGCTGCTGCTGGCCGCCGGAAAGGCCCAGCGCGCTCTTTTTCAGGCGGTCCTTCACCTCGTCCCACAGGGCCGCGCCCCGCAGGCTGCTTTCCACCAGCTCGTCCAGCTCAGCCTTATTGCGCACGCCGTGCAGCTTGGGGCCGTAGGTGATATTGTCGTAAATGCTCATGGGGAAAGGATTGGCCTTCTGGAACACCATGCCCACCCGGCGGCGCAGGTCGGTAAGCTGCATTTCCCGGGCAAAGATGTCCTCGCCCTTCAGCCGCACATCGCCCTTGATGCGCACATTCGGCACAAGGTCGTTCATGCGGTTGAGGGTCTTTAAAAAGGTGGACTTGCCGCAGCCGGAAGGGCCGATGAGAGCAGTGATCTCCCGCTCGCCCACGTCCAGCGAAATGCCTTTCAGCGCCTTGAAGTCGCCGTACCAGAGGTTCAGGTCTTTTGCCGATATCACCGGCATGTTCGTGTTTTCCATAGAGTACCTCATTGTTGAATTTCAACAGGAAGTTTACCGTTTCGACCCTTCCCGTGAAAAGGTAGATTTGAAAAATCCGCAGATTTTTCAAATCTACGAAATTAAAAATAATTTTTCCGCGATTCATGGCCAGAGCGAATGCGGAGGCCATTTTGAACAGTAAAATCAAATTTTACTGTTTCTGTTTCAGCTTGGTCTTTGCCAGCCGCGCCGCAAGGTTGATGGCCAGCACCAGCACCAGCAGCACCGCACCGATGCCCCATGCGGAAGCAAAATCGCCGTCCTCAAAGGCACGCAGGTACAGCAGCACCGACAGGGTGGCACCGTTGGAGGTGTAGGCTTTGGCCACGCTCTTGGCAATGACCTCTGCGGCACCGGCGGTGAAGAGCAGGGCGGCACTTTCGCCCACGATGCGGCCCACAGCCAGAATGCAGCCGGTCACGATGCCGTCGATGCTGCAGGGCAGCACGATGGTGCGGATGATGTGCCACTTGCCTGCACCCAAGCCCATGGCACCCTCCCGGTAGCCCTGCGGCACCGTCTTGAGGGATTCCTGCGTGGTGCGGATGATGGTGGGCAGGTTCATGACTACCAGCGTGAGCGAACCGGACAGCAGACAGGTCTGGAAGCCCAGTGCCTGACTGAACACCAGCATACCCACCAGACCGTAGATGATGCTGGGGATGCCCGCCAGCGTTTCGTTGGTGAACTCAATGACCTCGATGAGCCGCCGGTTGGAGGCATACTCGGTCAGGTAGACCGCCGCGCCCACGCCCAGAGGCAGTACGATCAGTAATGTCAGCACAATGACATACAGTGTGTTGAGGATGGCAGGCAGGATGCCGTCGGTCTTTTTCAGCACACTTGCAGTGGTAGAAAGGAACTTCCAGCTGATGTGGGGGATGCCCCGCACCAGCACCATGCCGATGATACCGGCCACCAGAACCATCACCAGAACGGCGCTGGCCCAGACCAGTGCGGTCATCACCCGGTTCCACATCTGACGGGAAGGCGAAAGGCCCTTATTCATCCCGGCTTCCTCCCTTCAGCACAACGTTCAGCACAACATTGATGATCATGATAAAGACGAACAGCACCAGCGCGATGCTGAACAGCGCCTGCCGCTGCAGACCGCCGGCATAGCTCATCTCCTTGGCGATGGCGGTGGTCAGGAAGGTGACGCTGCGGAAGGGACTGTCCGGCATGTTGGGGCTGTTGCCTGCCACCATCATCACCGCCATGGCCTCACCGATGGCGCGGCCGATGCCCAGCACAATGCCTGCGGCAATGCCGCTTTTGGCTGCCGGAATGCTGATCTTGAACCATGTTTCGGTGTCGGTGGCACCCAGTGCCAGACTGCCCTGCTCATACTCCGGCGGCACAGCATTCAGCGCCGTGACCGACACGGACACGATGCTGGGCAAAATCATGATGGAAAGCACCACGATGGCGCTCAGCAGGCAGGCACCGGAAGCCTTGCCGAAGGTCTTTGCCACGGCGGGCACCAGCACCTGCATGCCCAGCAGGCCGAACACCACGCTGGGGATGCCGGACAGCAGCTCGATGGCAGTAACCACCACGGTGCGCAGCTTGGGGTCGGCGGCCTTGGAGAGGAACACCGCCGTCAGCAGGCCGATGGGCACACCGATGATGGCAGCGCCCAGCGTGCCGTAGATGCTGGACAGGATGAAGGGCAGGATGCCGAACAGCGGCTGGGCTGCCGTGGAGGCCCACTTTGTGCCGAACAGGAATTGGAACAGGCCGATCTTGTGGATGGCCGGCACGCCGGAGATCACCATGTACACCGAGATAAGCACCACGCAGCCCACAGCCAGCATACCACACAGGAAGAAGATGAAGTTCATCACCGCTTCCAGCCATTCGGCGGGGGTGCGGGGCAGCCGCACCCGGCTCAGATAGGATTTTTTGTTCATAGCTGAAATCCTTTATAAAAGCCGCGTCGGCCCGCAGAAACGGCAGCCCGACGCGGCGGGGTATTTTGTGAACGGCCTTGCCCTCTAACCGTTACTCGTTTACCGGCACAGCGCCTGCGGTGCGGATGAGGTCGGCAGCGTCCTTGCTGGTGGCAAAGTCCACAAAGGCCTGTGCCTGCTCAGACAGGGTCACGCTCTTGTTGGTGACGAACACGAAGGGACGCTGGATCTTGTAGCTGCCGTCCTTGACGGTATCCTCGCTGCACTCCACACCCTCCACAGTGACCATGGCGACGGTGTCGCCCACAGCGGACAGGGAAGCGTAGCCGACAGCCAGAGGATTGGCCTCCACAGCGCTGATGACAGCGCCGGTAGCGGTCAGCTCCTGTGCGTACTTGCAGCTGTCCTTCACGTCCACGATGCTCTCAAAGCCATCACGGGTGCCGGAACCGGCCTCGCGGCCCACCAGAACGATCTCGCCGTCGTCGCCGCCCACATCCTTCCAGTTGGTGATCTCGCCGGTGAACATCTGCTTCAGCTGGTCCACGGTCAGGTCTGCCACCTTGCTGGCCTTGTTGACAACGATGGCGATGCCGTCCAGAGCCACGGTGGTGCCGTCCACATCGTTCTTCTCGTCGTCCTTCAGGGCGCGGGAGGACAGGCCGATGTCCAGCGTCTTATCGGTAGCACCGGTGATGCCTGCGCCGGAACCGGTGGGGTCGTAGCTGACGGTGACACCCGGCTCCACCTCGGCAAAGCCCTCGGTCAGGGCTGCGATGACGTTCTTCATAGAGGTAGAACCGCCGGTAGCCACATTGCCGGACAGGGTGCCTGCAGCGGTCTCTGCAGCAGCAGCAGAAGAGGTGGACTCTGCAGCAGAGGATGCCACAGTGGAAGAGGCTGCGCCGTCGCAGGCGGTCAGAGCCATAGCCGCAGCAGCAGCGCCGCAGACAGTGATAAACGAACGACGAGTGATCTTTTTCATAACCCTTTTCCTCCAATAAATGCCGGAATGCATTGCCGGCCGATGTTTTCTTGTTTCTCTGTGTTTTCCTTGGGAACGGCCTTATTGTACCGCACCGCCGTGTGCGCTGCGACCATGTACGCGCAAAATGGAGGTAAAGCTTTTGCACAGGCTCCGGCGGCTGTGTCAAGCCTGCGTAAAGCCGGCATGAAAAGCCTGTACTCAAATTTTACAAACAGGATAAATATGCCGAAAATGCCATTTTCTGGCTGGGCAAAGTGACAAAAAGCCGCCGGGCACTCCTTTTCAGGAATGCCCGGCGGCATGACGCTCACGGGATGATTTTATTATGCCTGCGGTGCGGCATTGGTCACGACCAGACCGTTCTGCTCACCGTTCCAGTACAGATACAGATAGCCCGGTGTATTGTTGATGGTAATGGTCAGCTTGACCGGTGTGCCATTCTTAAACGCTACAAAATCCTTTTCCTCCGCAAAGCTCAGTTTCAACTTCACTTCGGTCTTTCTTAGAAATGCGCTCAGAACAGGCATGTTGGAAGCGACCAGACTGTCGCTTCCGTTCGGTGCATTCGTGCTCAGTGCAGAATCACCAATGGTGCCCACAAACATGCCCTGATACTGCTGCGAAACAAAGGTGCTGTTTTTCGTGTCCAGCGTCAGCCGTGCAGTGGCTGTGATATAATTGCTGCTGTTGGTGCCCGTGCCGCCGACCCAGAAAGCCTTTGCATTGTAGACTTTTGCGGTAAATGCGCCGATCTGTACCTCATCCTGTGCCAGACCGCCGCCGCAGCCGACCAGCACGCCGGACAAAGAGATTGCTGCAGCCGCAGCTGCTGCGCTCTTCATAAAGGTACGCCGGGTCATTTTTTCTGCCATAACATTGCCCTCCTCTAAAAGCGTTTTGCTGTGCTTTTAGCGTACCACTTTTTGGGAGTCTGTCAACAAAAATATGACAAAAAGGCGCTCTGTACACATAATTTGCACAGAGCGCCTTCTGCTCAGCAGTATTTTGTTCCGTCCGGGCAGTAGAACTGCACGTACTTCTGCCACTCGGTCTCACTGATGGTGCGGCGGTAGCAGTCCACCAGGGCATCCACGGCCTGCCGGTCCGCAAAGGTACCGGCACCCGGGCAGTCCAGCACCAGAATGCGGAACCATGCATCAAACAAGTGCTCGGTGAAGCCGGTGTCCCGCGCGCCGCACCGGGAGTAAAAGCCCAGCCGCCGCACAGCCATAGCTTCGTCCTCTGCCTTATCCGGGCATTCGGCCTCAATGAGGATGGCCTGCGCACCGCGCTCGTGCTGGGGCAGATCGGCCAGCAGCTGCGCGCCCAGCCCTGCAGAACGGTATTCCGGCAGCACGGCAAAGTAATCCAGCTGGCTCACCCTGCTGCCTGCCGGGCGCACCATGAGCAGGTACGCCGCCAGTGTTTCGCCGTCGAACACGCCCCATGTGTGGGCGGTGCCGTCCGCTTCGCTGTTCAGGATCATGCTCAGGGGCTTTAGCTCCGTGGGCGGAAAGTCCCGCCGCATTTCGTCCAGATAGACCCGCGTCAGTTCTTTTTCGTTCAGTTTCCGCCAGCTGTACACTTTGCTCATGGTTTTTCCTCCCGTATCTGCCTTTTGAACCAGTATAGCACACTCTGCGCGGGAACGCAAAAAGCCGCCGGGAGCGGCAGGTTCTGCCCTTCTCCCGGCGGCTTTTATGGGAATGCAGGAGCAACCAGTCTCCCGCACAAACTCCGTTCAGAATGCTGTGTGCGTTACAGCATCTTCTTCAGCTCGTCGTACACGAACTGAACCTTGGTGCCGATGATCACCTGGCAAGCGTTCTTGCTGGGGCGGATGACACCGGCAGCACCAGCGGCCTTGACAGCCTTCTCGTCCACCTTAGCGTTATCCTTGACCTCAAAGCGCAGACGGGTTGCGCAGTAACCAACTTCCTTCACGTTCTCCTTGCCGCCGACAGCAGCCAGAACAGCGGAAGCGACTTCGGTATAGTTGTTGTTTGCCAGAACGACCTTCTTCTCGGCCTCTTCGTCCTCGTCCTCACGGCCGGGGGTCTTCAGGTCGAACTTGGTGATGGCAAAGTAGAACACTGCGTAGAACACCACGAAGGCTGCGATGCCCAGAGGAATGATCATCCAAGTCTTGGCAGCTGCGGGCAGGGAAGCGGAGAACACCAGGTCGGTGGCACCTGCGGAGAAGCAGAAGCCGGCACGGAAACCGGAGTAGTAGGTGATGACGGTAAAGATGCCGTACAGAGCAGCGTACACAACGTACAGGGGGAAGCACAGGAACATGAAGCCGAACTCGAAGGGCTCGGTAACGCCGCAGACGAAGGCGCAGATTGCAGCGGACAGAACCAGGCCGATGGCAGCCTTCTTGTTCTTAGCGGTCTTGACCATAGCCAGAGCAGCGCCCAGGACACCGAACATCATGCAGGGGAAGAAGCCGGACATGTACATACCAAGGCTCCAGCCCACATCAGCAGAGGTCTCGCCAGCCCAGAAGTGGGACAGGTCGCCCAGACCGATGGTGTCGAACCAGAACACGTTGTTCAGAGCGTGGTGCAGACCGGTGGGGATGAGCAGACGGTTCAGGAAGGCGTAGATGCCGGCGCCGATGCCGCCCATGCCAGCGATGCCGTTGCCGATTGCGACCAGAGCGTCGAAGATGACGGGCCAGACGAACAGCAGAACAACGGACACCAGAATGGAGATCAGACCGGTAGCGATTGCAACGAAGCGCTTGCCGGAGAAGAATGCCAGCCAGTCAGGCAGCTGGATATCCTTGAACTTGTTGTAGCAGGCAGCGCCCACAACAGCGGCCAGAATGCCGATGAAGGAGTTGCCGGCGACCTTCTGGAAGGCGATGTAGGTAGCGGTGCCTTCTTCCAGGTGACGGACCATGCCGACCACACCGGGGTTCAGCAGCTGCTGCATCATCAGGAAGCTGACCAGACCGGCCAGACCTGCGGTGCCGTCGTTGTCAGCAAGGCCGACAGCGGCACCAATGGCAAACAGCCATGCCATGTTATCGATCAGAGCGCCGCCTGCCTTGACCAGCAGGAAGCCAACGGTGTAAGCTGCGCCGGAGGTTGCTGCACCGGGAACGCCCATAACGCCCGGAGCAAGGGCATAACCAAGACCCATCAGGATGCCGCAGATCGGCAGGACCGCGACGGGAAGCATCAAAGCTTTGCCCAGTTTCTGGAGATACTTCATCATAAAGCACATTCCTCCTTAAGAAATGTTTGTGTTTACAGACGCCTCTGGTTGCAGGCCGTCCATAATTCCGTAATAGAATAGTAACATATTTCCGCAAAAAAAGAAAGTCCCTTTCGCCTTTTTTCTATCAAAATGCATCAAAAGTCCTCATTTGGCAGTTTTTCAGTCGATAATTTTTGGGTTTTCCGCACAAGGGTCGTCTTTGTGTTGAAAATTCTTTTCTTTTTACGTACATTTTGCCCAAAGGCTTGCATCCCACAGCCGAATCGGGTACTATACTATTATAAAGAACATGCGCCCTCTCAGGCCGCTTCGCGTCCAGCTCTCCCAAAGGGAGAGCTCTTGGCAAAACCGCAAACTTTGCATGGACTGCCAAGGCCTCCCACTTTGGGGGAGGTGGCATTGCGCAAGCAATGACGGAGAGGGCGAGGATGCAAAATAAAAGGAGACAGCATTATGGAATGGACTGATATCCGCCTGACCGTGGCCAAGGCCGATGCCGACAACGCCGAAGCCGTTGCCACCATGATCGCCGAGGGCGGCATCTATATCGAAGACTACAGCGACATCGAGCAGCAGGTGGCCGAGATCGCCCATGTGGATCTGATCGAGCAGGAGCTGCTGGACAAGCCCCGCGATACCGTTATCATCCATATGTATCTGGAGCCGGGCGCTTCCCCCGTGGAGACGCTGGCCCTCATTGCCGCCCGCATGGAAGCTGCAAACATCGCCTACACCGTGGAGACCGAGGGCGTGGAGCAGGAGGACTGGCAGAACGGCTGGCGCAAGTATTATCACCCCCTGGAAATCGGCAAACGGCTGGCGGTGGTGCCCTCGTGGCAGCAGTACGACACCGACCGGGTGAAGCTGATCCTTGACCCGGGCCTTGCCTTCGGCACCGGCGGCCACGAGACCACCAGCCTGTGCATGGAAGCGCTGGACGAGCGGGTGACCGGCGGCGAGCGGGTGCTGGACATCGGCACCGGCAGCGGCATCCTTGCCATTGCGGCGCTGAAGCTGGGCGCTGCTGTGGCCGAGGGTGTGGACATCGACCCTGTGGCCGTGCGCACCGCCGGGGAAAACGCCGCCCTGAATGGCGTGCAGGACAAGCTGACCGTGCTGGTGGGCGACCTTTCCGATAAGGCCAGCGGCAAATACGACATCATCACCGCCAACATCGTGGCCAACGCCATTCTCAGTCTGGCACCGGCTGTGCCCGGCCTGATGGCAGAGGGTGCCACCTTTATTGCCAGCGGCATCATCGACAGCCGCAAGGACGAAGTGATCGCCGGGCTGGAAAAGGCCGGTCTTGCCGTTGTGGAAGTGAAGGAGAAGCGCGGCTGGGAGTGCATCGTCTGCAAGAAAGCGTAAGGAGATTTTATGCCGCACCGTTATTTTACCACCGAGATCTCTGACGGCACCGCCACCCTGCGCGGGGCCGATGCCCACCATCTTGCCCGTGTGATGCGCGCAAGGCTGGGCGATACTGTCATTCTATGCGACGGCAATGCCGTGGAATACACCGCCACCATCACCGGCTTTGGCGATGAGTGTGTGGAGTTCCGGGTGGAGCCGGGCTATCCCAGCGCCGCCGAACCCAGCGTGGAGGTCACTCTGCTGGCCGGCTACCCCAAGCAGGACAAGCTGGAGCAGATCATCAAGCACGGCGTGGAGCTGGGCGCAGCCCACATCGTGCCCTTCTTCAGCCGGTATTGCGTGGCCGCGCCCAAAAAAGAAGAGCAGAAGAACGAGCGCTACAACCGTATTGCGGTGGAAGCCGCCAAGCAGTGCGGCCGCGGTGTTCTGCCGGATGTGGCCCTGCCGCTGGCAAACTTTGGTGCCGTGTGCCGCACCTTTGCACAGTACGACCTTGTGCTGTTCTGCTACGAGTGCGGCGGCGCGCCCCTGCGCGACCTGCTGGCCGCAGCAAAGCCCGCCGATGGTGAAAAGCTGAAAATCGCCATCGTGACCGGTGCCGAGGGCGGCTTTGCCGCCGAGGAAGCCGAAATGGCCGCAAAGGCCGGTGCCAGAACGGTGGGCCTTGGCCCCCGCATCCTGCGGTGCGAGACCGCCCCGCTGGCGGTGCTGTCCGCTGTGATGACCCTGACGGGGAATCTGGAATAATGCTTTGTGCTGCCCGGCAGCGCCTGCGGGCCTTCCGGACAGCAACAAGGGGCCGCTCCTTTTCGGGAGCGGCCCCTTGTTTTTTTATTGTTCCGCTGTGCAGACGCAGGGCAGATCAGTCAATGAGACCCTTGTCCTTTGCATTCTGCCAGGTAAGGCAGACGCGCAGCTTGCTGACCGGGAAGCACGGATGGAACTTGTTGTTGTCCTCATCGAACTTCATCAGCTCCTGCTCCACCATCCAGTGTGCAGCCTTCTGGGCATCGGTGTCGGCGGCGTCAATGTCCGCATACAGGTCCTCATCGGTCATGTTCTGCGGCTCCGGCTTGCCTGCACGCTCCCAGACCAGCTCTGCCAGCTCGATGCGGTCAGACGGCAGGGGGAGGCCCTGCATGTTCATCATACGGTAGATGCCGGTGCCGGTCTCATAGGCACCCAGGATTACAGCGCCGCCGATGATGACACCGGGCAGGACGGGGTCCACGGGGCCCACCGGGTCCACCGGGTCTACCGGGTCCACAGGCGGCTCCACGGGGTCCACGGCTTCGTACACGGCTCTGACCGTCACGTTGCCTTTGGGCATTTCAAAGTTCGCCGTGGTATGGTCCTCCTCATTGGGGAAGCTCAGCAGGTCATTCATTTCATTCTGTACAACGCCGTTCAAGATCACGATCCCGGCCCAGCCTGCGAACTTCTGTCCATCGGGGGCTGGGTCTGCGGTCAGGGTGACCGGGGTGCCCACCGGCACCTGCGTGACCTTATCCAGCACGGTCGTGCCGTCCACAGTCGCTTTGGCATTCTCGGCATCCACCGTGTAGCCGGTGCGCGGGGTCAGGTAACGGTAGTTGTTGACCGCATCGTAGGCCACAAAATAGGTCTTGCCCTCTGCATCCTTATCGTTGCTGACAAGGTTCAGCTTTTCCTGCCCGGTCGCATCCGCCGTGGTGATCTGGCGCGGGGTGGCAATGGGGCTGTCTGCCACCTTTACGGTCGCAGTGTCGGTAAAGGTATCTTCGATGGTAATGTATTGTCCTGCTTCCAGATAAACATCGTTCTCGTTATCCTTGAAAGCCGCATCTTTTAGGGTGACACTTGATGCATTCTCTTTATTCCAGATGCCATACTGTGCATTTTCAATCGTAGCACTAGCGATGTCGGTAATAGCATTCGCCTCCGTTCGTACACCCGACCTTGGAAGGTCGGTTTGATTTCCGGCAACACGAATTTCTGTTTTACCCTTGGTTTCATCAATCGTCATTTTGCCACGATTACAAATCACCGTTCCCTTACCCTCAAAAGTACCACCATGAATGTTTGTAGTACTATTTGCTGTTGTATTTATGCACAAGGAGGTGCTTTGGGAAGTGTAGCGGCCTCCGTTGATATCGGCTGTACCAATGTTCGTTACAGGACAACCGCTCTCATTGCTTACTTCTACGTCATCGTTCAATTCGATTCTTGAAGTACCAGTACGATTGTACACTGCCGGAGCCGAGCTCTTGCTTTCGTATTTTCCACCGTAAACATATGCCGTTCCCCAGTTGTTAAGCGCATTATCATATTCAGAGAACGATGTTACATCGTGCAAATATACCGTCCCATAAAAATTGAATAGAGTTTCAATTCCGCTGGACTTATATATACCGCCGTTCATAGTTACTGTTGCTTTCGCTCCCGTGCTCACATCCACACGGATGCACCTTCCGCTGGTAACAGAGAACTCATTGTTCTGCAGATTATTGATTGTGACCGTGCCATTGCGGATTAGCAGTGCATTGTCGGTACGTCCGAGGTTAGAATTTACTACCGGCCCAGTAATATTGATGACCACATTTCCATCCGGCACGTTTATGGTAACCGTCTCTGTATAGGGACCGCTCATGCTATAGGTTCCCGATTCAGTAATCTCCTCGCCGTCCTCCAATATTCTTCCCTGATTCTCGCTTGCCTGCGCACTCACGCCGGTTTCAGAGCCTGTCCTCCCAGCGGCAAATGCACTTGCCGGAAGGACAGAAGCCATCATGCAGCCTGCAAGTACCGCGCTGATGAGCCGTGTGCCAAATTTTTTCATGCTATGACTCCTCTCATGTTTCGCTTTTTTCATGAAGGCAGGCTGTTTTTTCGCCCGCCCGCACAGTTCACACACCTAAAGTATAACATTCCCACAACAAAGTGCAATCTTCATCCTGTACGAAGCTTTTGTACCCCCCCCCATGTTTTTTGGTGTGTTCTGCACAAAAACGGAAGAGAAAATACTTTTGCAGCCGCAGAAAAAACAGCCCGGAACGACCCACAGATCGTTCCGGGCTGCTGTGTCAAAAATGGTTTGGAGCGTCAGAGCTCCAGCAGAGCTTTCTTCACGTTCAAAAGGTTCTGCGGGCTCACCGAGAAGCTGCGCAGGCCCAGCTGCAAATACTGCACCGTGTTGGCCGGGTTGCCCACCGCAAGGCCGCAGATGGTCACCGGCACATTGCGCACCTTTGCGGCATCCAGCACCATAGTGATGAGCTTTTTCATGGCCTTGCTGGCCGGGCGGTAGTAGTGCTCGGCGCTGGCAAGCTCACGGTCTGCCGCGTGGGTATACTGGGTCAGGTCGTTGGTGCCGACCACAAGAAAATCGACCCCGTGCTCTACAAATTCCTCAGCGGTCAGGCAGGCAGCGGGTACGCTGAGCATCACGCCGAACTTTGTATCTTCGTTGAACGCCACGCCGCGCTCCCGCAGGTGCTCGCGGCAGCGCTCCACCACACGCATGGCTGCGTCCCAGTCCTCCACATTCGTCACCATGGGGAACATCACCCGCAGCGGGCCGCGGGCGGCGGCGCGCAGCAGTGCACAGAGCTGCGTCTCGAACTGGTGGGGCTGGCGCAGACTGTTGCGGATGCCCCGCAGGCCAAGCTTGGAAGACTGCAGGCCCTGATAGGCGTCGGAAATGGTGCGGTCTGAGCCAAAGTCGAAGGTGCGCACCGTTACCGGGCAGCCCTTGGCGGCAGCAAGACAGGAGCAGTAGAAGAAATACTGTTCCTGCTCATCGAGGATGCGGCCCGGCAGCATCATGTAGCCGGTGCGCAGCAGGCCCACGCCCTGTGCGCCGGACTGCATGGCCGTGTCGATGTCCTCCGGCCCAAAGCAGTTGGCCAGCAGCTCAAAGGCCTGGCCGTCCTTTGTCCTGTTGGGCAGAGCATGCAGCTGCCCCATCTCTTCGTTCTCCCGCTGCAGCTCGCAGATGCGGGTCTCGGCCTGCTGGCGGGCGGCAGCGTCCGGGTCCAGCGTGCACTGGCCCCCGGTGGCGTCCAGAATCACGGTGCGGCCGTCGCAGTCGTCCAGAAAATCCCGGCCCACCTGCACGATGCCCGGGATATTCATTGCCCGGGCAATGATGGCCGCGTGGCTCTGGCCGCTGCCCTCTGCCGTGATGATGCCTAAAATCATGCCGGAGGGCACGCTGAACAGGTCGGTGGGCATCAGCCGCTCTGCCGCAAGGATCACCGGGTGATCCAGCGCCAGCCACATGCGGGGGCGGTTGGTGATGATGTTGATGACCCGGCGGCTTGCGTCGAGAATATCCACGCTGCGCAGCTGCATGTAGGGATTATCCTTCATGTTGGCCAGCTGGTCGGCGTAGCGCTGGCCCACCTGATTCATAGCCGCTGCCGCGCCAATGCCTGCATTGATGCAGAAGCGCACCTCGTTCATCATGCCCTCATCGTCCAGCATCATGCTCTGGAACTGGAAGATGGCCTGCTCGCTGGGTGCGGCGCGGTCTGCCATGGATTCCAGCTCGTCCTGCGCCGTGCGGATGGCATCGGTGAGCAGCTGCAGCTCCCGGGACGGTTTAAAAGGGCCCACGGTCGTGGTCTCCACATGGTGCTCCAGACGGCTCACCTGCCCCAGCACAAGGCCGGGAGAAGCGCAGGAACCTTTATACACTTTCATGTTCGGTCACCTCCGGCAAAAGCTCGGCTTCCGGCGTGGTCAGGGTGCGCCAGACCAGCGCCTGCAAAAAGGTATTGGGCAGCAGCGCGGCCAGTGCGGCCCGCGCCGCATCGGCACTGCCCTCAAACAGCGGTGCAAAGCTCTGCATCCGTGCCTGATCGCACTTTGCAAGGAATGCATCGCACAAAGTATGGGTGGTGTAGTAATGGGCCGGGTCCACACCGGCATCTTCCGCGGCGGCTTCCAGCGGGGCAAGGTCGGCATCCTTCATCTTGGCCAGCAGCAGGGCCGCATCCGCCGTCAGGGTGACCGGGTATTTCTCCCGCACGGCCTTTTGCACCCGCTCAAATTTTGCGTGGAACGCAGCAGCGTCCGCGCAGCTCTGGGCATCACAGGAGACAGCATAGGCACACCCCCGCAGATATCCCATAGCGCGGCGGGTATCATAGTAGCCCAGCTCAATGTTGCGGCGGGCGGTGTCGGGGTCAAAGTGCAGGATATCGCCCAGCTCCCAGTAGCTGCGCACCATCACGGTGGGCAGGCCGGTGAGGTTGGGGCGGGTGATGCCCACGCCTTCCAGATCGACGCACACCAGTTCATCCGCGCCCATGCGTTTGGCAAGACCGGTGGGCATGTTGTCGCTGTAGCCGCCATCCAGAAACTTGACCCCGTCGATCTCCCGCGCACGCAGCGCCGGGAAGCAGGCAGCGGAGGCCATCAGGTAGTCCTTGACCTTTCCTGCCGGGATCTCGTCCAGCGTCAGCTCCCGGGGCTTTAAGCCCCGCTGCTCCACCGTGACAAGACCGAAGCGGATGGGAGCCGCGCGCAGGGCATCCTCGTCCAGCACCCGCTCCACGATCTCTTCCAGCGGGGTCACATCCATGCCGCCGGCTTTCACCACGCTGCGCAGGAACTGGTGCAGGGCCGAAAGGTCGGCATCCTCCTCCGGCAGCTCCATCACATCCTTGCTGCGGATGGCCAGCCACATATCGCGGGCCGTCTCGTACTGGTCCAGCACGAACATGGCACCGTTCAGGCTGCCAACGCTGGTGCCGGTAATGATCTGCGGGTGCCAGTCCAGCTCCATCAGCGCGCGCCACACACCCACCTGATAGCTGCCCCTGGCTCCGCCGCCCGCCAGCACCAGAGCTTTGCACGGCGCTCTGCGATCATCCATTGCATCCGCCTCCTTTGATCGTTTCCGGTTTTGTTCAGATTATAGCATATTTCCAGAGAAATTTCTTCCGTTTTTTGTAAATTGATGCCTTTCTCCCGGCAAAGAAACATGGTATACTTGTCAGGATTTCAAAAGGAGGCATTCTCATGCACTGCAAGCAATGGATCTTTGATATGGACGGCACCCTGACCGACAGCATGACCGTGGTGTGGGAGGGTGCCCCCGACGCACTGCTGCGCCGCTATGGCCGCACCCCGCGGGGGGATCTGCGCGCCACACTGCTGAACATGGGAATGCAGGAGGGCGCACAGTACCTGATCCGGGAGTACGGCCTGCCGCTGACCGAGGAAAGCTATTTTTCCGTGATGCGCGAGGTGATCGCCGAATTGTACGAGACCGTGGAGCTGAAACCCGGCGTGCGCACGATGCTGGCAAAGCTGCAGGCCGAGGGCGCACGCATGTGCATCTGCTCCAACACCTGGGCCGAACAGTGCCGCACCGTGCTTACCCGGCTGGGCATCGCGCAGTATTTCTCCTTCATCGTGGAAGCGCGGGGCGTGCTGCACAAAAGCCACCCGGAGGTGTTCTTTGAGTGCATGAGCCGTCTGGGCGGTGCAGACCCCGCCGCCTGCGCCGTGTGCGAGGATGCCGTATACGCCGCCGCCACCGCCCACAAGGCCGGGTATTACGTCATTGGCATCGCAGACCGCACCTCTGCCGCCGACGAGCCGGAGATGCGCCGCATCTGCAGCCAGTTCGTGCCCCGGTGGGATGCGCTGGACTGGACACGTGTGTAATAAAAAAGGGCCGCAGCGTGCGGTTCTTTTCTTTATCTGATCCTTCTTTGCTCTTGCATTTTGTGCGCAAGAAGAGTATGATATTATAAATAGGACTGCCCCAAGGGGGAAGTGTCCTCATTTGTGAGAATACACTCTGTGATTTTTAATATAAAGGTATAATATCCGTAAAGAGGAGACCTTCCGTCATGAACAACCCACTCGTCAGCATTATCGTGCCTGTGTACAACGTGCAGAATAGTGTTGCCCGCTGTCTGGAGAGCATTTGTGCCCAGACATGGAAGGATATCGAGGTCATTCTGGTCAACGACGGGTCCCGGGACGAAAGCTTTTCCATCTGTGAGCAATTCCGTGAAAAGGACCCCCGCATCGTTCTGGTGGACAAATCCAATTCCGGTGTGTCGGAGACCCGCAACTGCGGCATGTCCCTTGCAAGGGGCAAGTATGTGCAGTTTGTGGACAGCGACGATTATCTCGACCCTGATTTTACCGAGCGGCTGGTGACTGCCGCCGAAGCGAACAACGCCGATCTGGTCATTGCACCTTACTGGATGGTGATTCCCGCCAACTCTTCCAAGGCCACGCAGGCACTGGAAAACCTGCAGGAGAACCTTGGCATCGATGCCGAGAAAAAGCCCGATGATATCCGTGAATACGGCTTCCTGCCCGAGGGCATCTACGACCGCGATACCTTTGCCCTGCGCCTGATGGAGAAGCCCGCATCCTTCTTCTACAGCGTGCTGTGGAACAAGCTCTACCGCCGGGATATTCTGGCAGACCATCATCTTCAGTTCACCAGCGAGGTGCGCTGGGCCGAAGATCTGGTTTTCAACCTGGAATACATTTTGTACGCCAATGTTTTCGTATCCATTTCCAAAGCGGGCTACCACTATGTGCAGAACCCCCAGAGCATCTGCCACACCCAGATCAATCTGGCTTCCATCGTGCAGAACAAACTGCAGGTGTTCCGCTATTACAAGGAGCTGTACACAAAGCTGGGCCTGTACGATCAGGTGCAGCCGCAGCTGTATAAATTCCTGACCGCGTTCTCCGAGAACGCCTATCCCTCCGGTTCTCCCCAGAAGATCATCATGGACATGGCCAACCACTGGGGCTTTGGTGTTCTGGATGCTTCCGACAAGGAAAAGAAACACAAAACCGAACCCGATGCCTGATCTCCGGGCACGAAAAAAAGAGCCGTGAAAGCGGCTCTTTTTTGTTTGCCATTTTACCGGTCGATCCAGCTGCGGAAGGCTTCGCGCACTGCCCCCTCCCGTCCGCGCGGGATGGGGATGCGCGCACCGCTGCGCATCTGCAGCTCGCCCGCCGTCAGCAGCTGTGCCGCCGCCAGATTGACCACATAGGAGCGGTGCGGCTGCAAAAAACGCCCGTCTTCCAGCAGCGGCTTTGCTACCTCGGCAAAGGACACCCGCAGCGAAAGGGACACCACATCCTCGCCGCTGAGCAGATGGAAGTGCACCACATGGTGGGTGCACTCCAGATATTCGATCTGCGCATAGGCCAGCGCCCGCAGGCCTTCGGCGGTGACAACGGTCATTGCCGGGCCGTACTCCGGCTCGGTGGCGCGGGCAAGCAGGGCCGAAAGCTCCTGCTGGTGCACCGGCAGAAGCAGATACTGCATGGCATCCACCCGGAAAGCGCTGTAGGCGTGGGCCGGTGTGCGGGCCGCAAAGGCCAGCGGAGCCCTGCGGCCCCGGCGGCGCAGCTCCGCAGCCGCCGAAAGCCCTGCCGGGGCCGCTACAGCGCCCAGCTCGATGAGATACAGGTCAAACCGTTCTCCCTCGGTGTCCCGGCGCAGCAGCGCATCTGCATCCGGCAGCTGCTGCACGATGCACGCATCCTGCCGCCGGGCAAAATATTCCATGCACTGGCGTTCCAGCCCGCTGCGCAAGGCCGCGTCCGGGCTGCATACCGCAATGTGAAATACCATCTCACATTCTCCTTTCCGCCAGCCGCCCGCCTTGATTTTTGCGCAGGGCTGGAGTATGATAAATAAAACTTTGCTGCATCGAAAAAAGAAAAAACGGAGGGACCCGCCATGCCGCAGCCGCTTGTCAGCGTTATTGTGCCCGCCTATAACGCGGCGGGCTTCATCTCCCGCTGTGTGGAGAGCATCACATCCCAGAGCTACCCGGAGCTTGAGATCCTTCTGCTGAACGACGGCTCCACCGACGACACCCTTGCTGTCTGCCGGAAGCTTGCTGCCGCCGACAGCCGCATCCGTGTGGTGGACAAGCCCAACACCGGCGCAGCAGACACCCGCAGCTGCGGCCTTGCCCTTGCCCACGGCGAATACATCCAGTTTGCGGACAGCGACGATCACCTGCTGCCGGGCTGCACCGCAAATCTGGTGGCTGCTATGCAGCGCAGCCATGCCGACCTTGTGCTGGCTCCCTACCGGATGATGGTGCCCCGCAAGGATGGCGGCTATGACACCCGGGAGTACAGCCTGCTGCCCGCCGGGGTGTACAACAAGGTGGATTACCTGTGGCAGCTCACCGGCAATGCCGCTGCCTTTTACTACGGCGTGCTCTGGAACAAGCTCTACCGCCGGGATCTCATCCAGATTGCGCACATCCGGTTCGAGCATGTGGTATACGCCGAGGACCAGCTGTTCAACACCCGGTATCTGCAGGTGGCACAGCGGTTTGCCGCCATCGACGAAGCCGCCTACTGCTACATCCAGAACCCGCAGAGCGTATGCCATACGCAGGTGAGCGCGGCGGACATGCTGCGCCACCGCAGCCGGATGTACCACACCTACAAGGAACTGTGCATCCAGCTGGGCGTGTACGATAAATTCCGCCTGCGGCTGCACGGCATCTATCTGAGCCTGTTTGAAAGCCCTCTGCCCAACGGCCCGGTGCAGAAGCTTTCCGACGCATTTGCCCGCACCCACAGCCGCATCTGAGAAAAGGAGAACCTATGGAATTTCCCCTTGTAAGCATCATCGTGCCCATGTACAACACTGCCGGGTGCATTGCCCGCTGTGTCAAAAGCATCTGCGCCCAGACTTATAAAAGCATTGAGATCCTGCTGCTGAACGATGGCTCCACCGACGACACCCTTGCCGTTTGCCGCGCCCTTGCCGCCAGCGACCACCGCATTGCACTGGTGGATAAAACCAACACCGGCGCAGCGGACACCCGCAATCAGGGCATTGCGCTGGCCCACGGCAAATACATCCAGTTTGTGGACAGCGACGACTGGCTGGCCCCCGATTTTACGGAAAAGCTGGTCTCCGCCGCCGAGGCCCACACCGCCGATCTTGTGATCGCGCCCTTCTGGATGGTGTACCCGGAAAACTATGTGGAGCACATCCGCCCATGGGAAAAGGCGCTGCAGCATGTGCTCCAGCGCAATCCGCCCCGCACCCGGGCCTATGGCTATCTGCCTGCCGGGGTATACACCGGACAGGAGTACGCAAAGCATCTGATCCAGAAGCCGAACACCTTCTACTATGGCAGCCCCTGCAACAAGCTCTACCGCCGTGACCTCCTGCGGAAGCACAGCCTCCATTTCCGCAAAGAATTGTTTGCGGAGGATCAGCTGTTCAACACCGAATATCTGCGCTATGTGCGCACCGCCGTTTCCATCCCGGACATCGGCTATTACTACCTGCAGAACAGCCAGAGCGTCTCCCACTCCAGAGTGACCACCGCCGACATCCTTTCGCTGCGGCGGCGGGTGATGCTCCTGTACCGGGACATCTACACCGAACTTGGCATCTACCCGGAAACGCGGGCGGCCATCCTGCGTTCGCCCTTTGGCGAAAACGAGTTCACTCTTCCGCCGCTGGACACCCCACAGACGCACTGCTGCAAGCTGTGACCCTATAAAAAGCACCCGGCTGCCGCCGAGAGCCGCTCTGGCTCCTGCACGGCTCCGGGTGTTTTTGCGCTTTCTCAGCAGCCGATGGCGGCACACTTCTCCGCCAGCCAGCTGCGCTCTTCGTCGTTCAGGTGCGGTGCCAGCTTTGCAAACACCTGACGGTGGTAATCGTTCAGCCATGCGATCTCGTCCTTATCCAGCACACCGGGCAGGATGGGAGAGGTGGCAATGGGCACGAACATCAGCGGTTCAAAACCAAGGAAGGTACCGTACTGGTTATCGGCCTTGTGCACGCACATCAGCTCGTTCTCGATGCGGATGCCCACGAGGTCAGTCTCGTAAACGCCCGGCTCGTCGGTGACCACCATGCCGGGACGCATCCGGGTGGTGTTGCGGCTGTTCAGGGCATGGGGGCCTTCGTGCACGTTGCCCACAAAGCTGACGCTGTGACCGGTGCCGCAGCGGTAGTTGATGAGGTGCCGCCACAGCGGTTCCCGGGCAATGGTGTCGATCATCTTACACTCGCAGTAATCCAGCCAGACGGCCTTGGCAAGGTCGATGTGGCTCTGCAGAGTCCATGTGTAGAAGCGCTTTTCGTCCTCGGTCAGCGGGCCAAGCGGGTAGGTGCGGGTGATGTCGGTGGTGCCGTCCATGTAGGTGGCACCGCTGTCCACCAGCAGAAAGCCCTTCTTTTCCAGCACAGCGTGATCTTCCGGGGTGGCGTGGTAGTGCATCATGGCTGCGTTGCCGCCGTAGGCCGCAATGGTGCCAAAGCTTTCCACAAGGAATTTATCGTCCGCACTGCGGTACTTGTGCAGAATTTCATCCACCGTCAGCTCGGTCAGGGTCTCACCGGCAGCAAGACGGCTTTCCAGCTCGATCTGGAACCGCACCATGGCCACAGCGTCCCGGATATGGGCCTGCTTTGTGTGGGCAAGCTCCGTTTCGTTCTTCACGCCCTTCATCATCAGCAGCGGGTCGATGCCGTCCTTCACGGTGAGGGCAGGGTTCTGCTCCAGCACCTGATACACGGCGTAGTTCACCGTGGAGCACTCGGCCAGCACGGTCTGGGGTTCCGTCTCAGCAGCGAGGAACTTCAGCACATCGTCGTACTCCGCCAGCGTGATGCCGTTGGCCTCCAGCTCTGCCCGGGCTTCCGGGGCCACGCGGGCTGTGTTGATGAAGAGCACCGCGCGGCTGGGGGTCACATAGCAGTAGGCCATGGCATAGGGAGTGCACTCAATGTCCATGGCGCGCAGGTTCAAAAGCCATGCCAGATTATCCAGCTTGCCCACAAACTGAGCGGTGCAGCCCAGCTCCTTGAGCTTGCTGCGCAGCTGATCCAGCTTTTCCGCCGGGGAGAAGCCCGCATATTCCTTCGGCAGGATCCACGCTGGGGTATCCGGCAGGGCAGGGCGGCCCTCCGTCCACAGCTCGTCCTCAAGGTTCAGGGTCTTGATGGAAGCGCCCTTCTTTTCCAGTGCCTTTTTCAGGTCGTTCACGAGGGCCGTGCTGGCGGTCAGGCCGCACAGGCCCAGTGCTTCGCCCTCATTCAGGGCATTTGCGCAGTATTCCTCCACGGTGGGCACGCCGGGTTCCCCCATGCGCTGCAGCTTGATCTCGGTACCCGCAATTTCCTTCTCGGCCTGCACAAAATAACGGCCGTCGGCCCACAGGGCGCTCTCGGTGCGGGTGACCACGAAGTTGGAGTTCTCGCCGTGGAACCCGGAGAACCAGGTCAGGCTGGTGTAATGGCAGGGCAGGTATTCGCTGGCGTGGGGATCACCCACAGGGATCAGATAAACGGCCACGCCGTTTGCAGCCATGGCGGCACGCAGCGCGGCAAGGCGCTCTGGAACGGTATTCATGCTCATATGATTTGCTTCCTTTTCTCTCACCGGAAAGCCCGGCAGCGGTGCATTTCTGTTTGGCCTTATTGTATCATTCCGGGAAAAAGATTGCAATGCAGGGGCGGGACGGTTTGGAATGACCTCCGCTTGCGCTCTGGCCATGTTCAGCGGAAAAATATTTTTATATTTGTGGTTCAGAAACGCCTGCGGGCATTTCTGAACCACTTTTTCACCAGAGGGGTTTGCAGTTTCCGGCGTAAGCGCCAAGTTTGCGGGCACGCCAGAGGCTCCCTCCCCGAGGGAGCTGGCAAAACCGTCAGGTTTTGACTGAGGGAGTTCGTTCTCCCTCAAAATGCCGCCAATTTGCAAAAAAAGTTACAATTTTTTCTTGAAAAAGGCCGTTTTCCCATTGACAGCCTTGTTATAATAGGAGTGTAAGTTTTTTGAGCCAGCACTCTGCGGCTCTGTGTGCTATTCGAAGAAAGAGGCAATTGAATCATGACCAAAATCGATATTTTCTCCGGCTTCCTTGGTGCCGGTAAAACTACCCTGATCAAAAAGCTCATCAAAGAGGCCTTTGCCGGCCAGCAGGTAGTGCTGATCGAGAACGAGTTCGGCGAGATCGGCATTGACGGCGGCTTTCTGAAGGAAAGCGGCATCCAGATCAACGAGCTGAACGCCGGCTGCATCTGCTGCTCTCTGGTGGGCGATTTCCGCACCGCCCTGCAGCAGGTGGTGGAGCAGTACCACCCCGACCGCATCGTCATCGAGCCCTCCGGCGTGGGCAAGCTCTCCGATGTGACCCGCGCTGTGGAAGGCGTGGCCGAGCATCTGGATGTGCAGCTGAACAGCTTTGTCACCGTGGCCGATGTGAACAAAGTCAAGATGTATATGAAGAACTTCGGCGAGTTCTACGATGACCAGATCAGCCACGCAAGCTGCATCCTGCTCAGCCGCACCCAGACCGCCAGCGAAGAGAAGATCGCCGCTGCGGTCGCTATGCTGCGCGAGAAGAACCCCACCGCTACCATCGTGACCACCGCATGGGACGAGCTGACCGGTGAGCAGATCCTGAAGGCCATGTCCACCAAGGACGACTTCAAGGCAGAGCTGATTGCCATGGCTGCAAAGGCCAATGAGGAGCACGCCCACGAGGACGAGGAAGAAGAGCATCACCACCATCATCACCACGATGACGAAAACGGTGTGTGCAGCTGCGGCCATCATCACGACCACGATGATGATGACGACGAGGACGAGCACGAGCATCACCACGATCACGATGAAGATGATGATCACGATGAGCACCATCACCACGATCATGACGACCACGACCATTGCTGCTGTGGCCACCATCACGACCACGATGATGACGATGATGACGACGAGCACGAGCATCATCACGACCATGACGGCCACTGCTGCTGCGGCCATCACCATCATCATGACCACGACGCCGACGAGGTGTTCACCAGCTGGGGCGTCGAGACGGCCCGCAAATTCACCAAGGCAGAAGTGGAGCACGCCCTCACCGAGCTGGATACCGGCAATTACGGCATGATCCTGCGCAGCAAGGGCATCGTGAACGGCGGCGCAGACGGCTGGCTGGAGTTCGACTATGTGCCCGGCGAATGGGAAGTGCGTGCCCGCGGTGCAGATGTGGGCGGCAAGCTGGTCGTGATCGGCTCCAAGCTGAACGAAAAGGCCATTGCAGAGCTGTTCGGCTGCTGAGCTTAAAGTAAAAAGGAGAAACCATTCCTATGGCAAAAGAAATTCCGGTCTACCTGTTTGTGGGCTTTCTGGAAAGCGGCAAGACCAAATTCATTCAGGAGACCTTTGAAGACCCCAACTTTGACTCCGGCGACAAGACCCTGCTGCTGATCTGCGAGGAGGGCGAAGAGGAGTACAACGAGAAGAAGTTCGCCTTTCCCGGTGTGACCGTCAAGGTGCTGGAGGACAAGGCCGAGCTGAGCCCGCAGAATCTGCTCAAGCTGGAAAAGGAATCCGGTGCAGGCCGTGTGGTCATTGAGTACAACGGCATGTGGCTGCTGCAGGATCTGGCCGAGGCTCTGCCCGAAAGCTGGATCGTGTACCAGTGCATCGCCACCGCCGACGGCACCACCGCCCTGACCTACGCCCGCGACAACTCCATGCGCAGCCTGCTGCTGGACAAGATCGCCCGCAGTGAGCTGATCGTGTTCAACCGAGCTGAGGCCGTGAACAACGATGCCGCCCGTCAGGAGCTGCACAAGCTGGTGCGTCAGGCTTCCCGCAAGTGCGATATCGCCTACGAGTTTGCCGACGGCAGCGTGGCCTACGACGATATCCCCGACCCGCTGCCCTTTGACATCAACGCGGACATCATCGACATTCCGGATGACGATTTCGGCATCTGGTACATGGACTGTCAGGACGAGCCCCAGAAGTATACCGGCAAAACGGTCAAATTCCTTGCACAGGTGTGTCAGACCAACCGTGCCGGCAAGAACAGCTTCGTGCCGGGCCGTTTCGCCATGACCTGCTGCGTGCAGGACATCCAGTTCGTTGGCTTCCCCTGCAGCTACGATGGCTACAAGGCGCTGGAGCAGCGCGCATGGGTGCGGGTGACCGCAAAGGTAGGCTACAAGTTCCATAACATCTACCGCGGCAAAGGCCCGGTGCTCACCGCCATTTCGGTGGAGCCTGCCGAAAAGCCGCTGAACGATGTGGTAACATTCTCTTGATCTAATCTTTCAAGGAGGTCCCGGCATGAAAACACTGTTTCGTATCCTTGGCACGGCCGCTGCTGTGGCCGTTACCGGTGCTGCCATTGTGGCACTGGACAAGATCCTGAACCAGAAAGACCCGCTCCATGTGGAGGAAGTAGAGTTCCCGGAGGACGCCGAGCAGAACGCTGAGGAAGCCGCCAAGACTGCCGAAGCCTACGCCGAAGCGGAAACCAAAGCCTCCGATGCTGCCAACGAAAAGGCTGCAGAAGAAGCTGCGCCGGAAGCTCCTGCCGAAGAAGCGGCAGCTGCTGCCCAGCCCGCCGAAGAAGCCTCTGCCCCGGCGGCACCCGCGGAGGGCGGTGAGAAGCCGGTGTTCGACCCGGAAGCTCCCAACCAGAACCCTGTGGAAGCAGGCCCCGCCGTTGCTCCCAAAGACGAGAGCGGAAAATTCGACCCCACCAAGATCGCCGAAGCCAGCGACTTCGGCGACTGGGAAGAACAGGGCTGCAAAGGATAACCTATGACCCAAAAAGGGACGATGTGATGTTCACATCGCCCCTTTTTTGTTATTCTCCTCTTGCCAGCTGCTGCAGCTTTTTCCTGTCCAGCACCTGCACGCCGCCCCGGAACAGCCGCACCCAGCCCTCCTGCGCAAAGTATTTCAGCATCCGGCTCACCACCTCGCGGGCAGACCCCATGTATTTTGCCATCTGGTCGTGGGTCATGCGCACCTCATCACCGCCGGTCTTGGCCAGCTCATCGGTGAGAAAAATGGCAAGCCTGCGGTCTGCGCTCATGAACAGCACCTGCTGCATGGTCCACATGCTGTCGGAAAAGCGCTCCGCCGTCATCTGATAGGCGTAGCAGCGCACATGCACGTTCTGCTGCATCAGCCTGCGGAAAACGCCCGCGCTGATGCAGTAGGCCTCGGTGTCCTCTTCGGCATCAATATACAGGTCGATGTTCACCGAGTCCATCACGCAGGAGGCCGACAGGATGCACACCTCCCCGCCGAACAGGCGGTAGAGCGTCACGTCCCGCCCGTCCTCCGAGAGCAGGTAGGCCCGCAGCTGGCCCGAGCGCAGCAGCAGGATGCCCACGCAGCTTTCCAGCGGGCTGTGCACCCTTGCCCCCTTTGCGTAGTGCACCGGCCGGGTGTAGCGGCAGAGCATGTCCTGTTCGTCGGGTGTCAGGTCGTTCCAGAAGGGAAAACCTTTGGCCAGACAATCGCGGTGTTCCTTTGTTGTTTCCGACATTGCTTTTCATCCTTTCCGCAGGGCCTTGGCGGCTTCAGTGCCCGCCTGCGCGCCCTCATACACGGCCTTTGCCACCTGCAGAAGGCCGCCGGTGCAGTCGCCCGCCGCATACAGGCCGGGCACGGTGGTCTGCATTTTTTCGTCCACCACGATGCGGTTCCCGTCCACCTCTGCGCCGATCTTCCTAGCCAGTGCGGTGCTGCCCGCCACGCCCAGTGCCACAAATACACCGCTGACAGGCAGCTGCACACCGCCTGACAGCTGCACGCCGGTGACAACGGTTTCGCCCAGAACAGCCTCCACCGCCTGCGGATAGACTGTGACCTCTGGCGGGAAGTCCGCCGTCAGCGGTGCGCCGTTGGTCAGCAGGGCAACGCTTTTTGCCACCGGCAGCAGAGCCTGCACCTCGTGCAGGGCGTACTCGCCGCTGCCCAGCACCGCTACGTCCTTTCCACGGTAGAAAAAGGCGTCGCAGGCGGCACAATAGCTCACGCCGTGCCCCTCCAGCCCGGCAAGGCCCGGGATGCGCGGCACCGCCCGGGATGCACCCGTGGCAAGGATCACAGCGTCCGCCGGGTAATTTTTATCCACTGTTTCTACGGTGAGTTTATCCGTATAGGTCAGGCCCACGGCTTCGGCTGTGACGAATCTCACACCAAGGCGCTTTGCATTCTCGATGCTGCGGCGTTCCAGTTCCGCACCAGAGACCGGCTCGGCAAAGCCGTAATAGTTTTCAATTTTTTCGGCGCGGTCCAGCGCACCGGGGCCTTTGGTGAGCACCGTGGTATCCACACCGGCGCGGACAGCGTACAGAGCAGCGGAAATGCCTGCCGGGCCGGAACCGATAATGATGATGCTGGGCATGGGAAAACCCTCCTTCGGATGCATTTTTCTACAGTATACACCTTTTTTTGAAAAATTTCCGTGACCGGGTCGCAAAGCATCGGTTTTTCGGACGGTCCTGCTCCGGTTCGCTGTCAGCAGATCGTCCCATGCACAAACGCGCTGTCGTACAGGAATCTTCCTGCTCGGCAGCGCGCTTTTTTCTTTCTTCAGAACACCAGCTGCACCAGCAGCACATAGCACAGCGTACCGCCTGCGACACTGAGCAGGGTCTCATGCTTCCACTTGTGCAGGCCCACCGTCACCAGCAGGGCGATGGCCTCCGGAATGCCGCGGCTGCCCGCAAAGGGGGTGACGCTTTTCAGGCAGTAGACGATCAGCATACCAAAGATGGCGGCGGGCAGCACCCTGCCCAGATACCGCACCACCTCCGGCGGCTGCTGATCCTTGGAAGAGAACACCACAAAGGGCAGAAAACGGGTGAGCATGGTGGCGGCGGTGCACACTGCAATGGTCAGGCCCATCTGGACTGTGGTCATGCGCCCACCTCCTCGCCGCTTTTTTCTGCTTCGGTGCCTTCGGCCTTTTCGATCGGTTTACGCAGAGCCAGCAGCAGGATCAGGATGCATCCCATGGAGGGCAGCAAAAAGCTGCCGGAGCCAAAAAACACCAGACACGCCAATGGGGCGGCAAGGCCGATCAGGGCGCTGTAGTGCTGCCGGTCCTTTTCCCACTGGTTGAGGAAGATCACCGTGAACATGGCGGTCATCACAAAGTCCACACCCTCGGTGCTGAAGGGCAGCACCGAGCCCACCACCGCGCCAAGACCGGCACTGGCCACCCAGTAGCACTGATCCAGCAGGGTGATGAAGAACATGAACCAGCCCCTGTCCACCCCTTCCGGCGGCTCGGCCGAACAGGTGATGGAAAAGGTCTCATCGCTCATGGCAAAGATCATATAAAAGCTGCGCAGGCCGTAGCCCTTGTAGCGCTCCAGCATGGCAAGGCCGTAGAACAAATGCCGCGCCTGGATCATCAGCGCCATCAGAAACGCCGAAAGGGGTGAGAACGCGCTCAGCAGCAGGCTTGCCAGCACAAACTCCAGCGAACCGCCGTACACCACGGTGCCCATGAGCATGGGCATCCACACCGGCAGGCCCAGCGACTGCACATAAATGCCATAGCCCATCCCCAGCACAAAATAGCCCGCCAGCACCGGAATGGTCTGCGGTGCGGCGGCACGCAGTGCCCGCCATACGGTGCTCTGCCGCCTTGTCAATTGTTGTTCGGTTACGTGTTCCATTGGCCTTTTCCTCAAAATACGATGCCGGTTTCCTCTTTGGCCTCATTGCCGCCGATAAACCCATTCTCTCGATATGAATATGTCTGTATTATAACAGGTCTCACGGCTTTTGCAAAGGTGTATCCCCACTGCTTTTGGCAGAACGACAGATTTTTTCTTTAAATTTTATGCAATTTTTAACGGATACAAAGTGACTCGCAGTCAGTGCTTTATTATTTTAATGCAGTAAAGGTTCTTTGCAGGATCCTGTTCCTGAACTATCCCTAAATGCCGGTTGTGCTTTAGTCATACTCATTTGACAGATGCCATCTTTTCCGGTATCCTGTCCGTATCGCAAGGACGGCGGGCCGAAAACACCCGCCTTTTTTCGTTCATTCTGTATTTATTGGGAGGACATTTTATGGCAACCATGAAGGACATCATCCAGAGCCCGCTGCTGGCCCTGTTCGGCTCCATGGCGTTGGGTCTGTTCGCCAGCTCTGCCAGCGGCAGCAAGGTGGTCAAGGGCGGCATCAAGGGCGTGCTGCCGGTGCTCATCATCATGACGGTGCTCTCCCTCGCCGCACGCCTTGCAGGCTACGGCTCCGTGCTGGGCGGCCTTGTGGGCATCTTCATCATCGTGATGCTGCCCATCGGCATCCTTACCTCCTATGTGCTGTGGAAGAAGGGCAGGATCCAGGTAGTAGATAAAGAGCAGAAGTAAGGGGAAACAAAAGAACTCCCGGACGGATGTCCGGGAGTTCTTTGTTGCTTATTCTGCCTTTTCGTCCTTCTTGAGCATATCCAACTCGGGCATCAGCTCGGTGCTCACAATGGTGAGCATCTCCTCCAGCTTTGCACAGTCCTCGGGTGAGAAGCGCTCTCTTGCGCGCTCCACCACAGTGTGCAGATAGGAATAGCTGATGTTGTAGTAATCGATATACTTCTGGGTGGGGCGCAGGTGATACTCGCGCCGGTCGGTGGTGGACTGGATCTTTTCCACATAGCCCTTCTTCACCAGACTGCCGATCTTATACGCCGCGTTGGGGGTGGAGATCTGCATCATGCGGGAAAACTCCGCAATGGTGGGTTCGCCCATAGCCATGATGCCCTCCATGCAGAAGGACTCCACCGTGGTCAGCGTGGCTTCCCGGGTGGCAAAACGCTGAAAAACGTTCTGGTAGAAATGCAGCTTGAATTTGGTGTATACGTCCTGAAATGCCTGTTCCAGCATAGGTCGTGTGCCTCCGATAGTTCATTTTATTTAAAAATACCACGTTTTGGCCGCGGCGCAAAGCGAAACAGCTGAATTTTGGGCAGGAATTTATTCTGCCGCCTTTTTGTTCGTGCGCACACGGATCACGCTGAGCACCACCAGCTCTACGGCAATGGCAACGGCCAGCAGGATCAGCGAGGTGAACAGGCTGCCGTTGGCACCAAGGAAAGCCTGTGCAATGCCCGTGATGACATAGCACACTGCCGCGCAGGAAGCCGCCGTAATGGCGTAGGGCAGCTGGGTGGACACATGGTTCACATGGCTGCAGTGGGCACCGGCGGATGCCATGATGGTGGTGTCCGAGATGGGGGAGCAGTGGTCGCCGCAGACGGCACCGGACAGGCAGGCCGCAATGGAAATGACCAGCATCTCGCCCTCCGGGAAGGCATGGCACACGATGGGGATGAGGATGGAGAAGGTGCCCCAGCTCGTGCCGGTGGCAAAGGCAAGGAACACTGCCACAAGGAAGATGATGACCGGCAGCATGTACTGCAGCGCTGCAGCAGAGCCACTCAGCAGGTTGGCAACGTAATATTTTGCGCCCAGCAGGCCAGTCATGCCGGACAGGGTCCATGCGAGGGAGAGGATCAGCATGGGGCTGACCATGGCCTTGAAGCCCTCGGGAATGCAGGCGGCAAAGTCCTGAAAGGTCATCACATTGCGCACGCGGTAGAACACAAAGGTGAACAGCAGGGCAATGCTGCTGCCCAGCACCAGACCTGCAGAAGCGTTGCAGTCCGCAAAGGCGGTAACGAAGTCCACGCCCTCAAAGAAGCCGCCGGTGTAGATCATGCCGAAGATGCAGGCTGCGATCAGCACCAGCACCGGGGCGATCAGGTCCGCCACATGGCCGCGGGTGTCGGTGCCGTCGTCCACATCGTTGCCGTAGGGACGGTCGGCGGTGGTAAACAGGTCGCCGTTTTTGGCGTTGTCCTCGTTGAGCTTCATGGAGCCAAAGTCCGTGCCGGTGAAGATGAGGAACAGGCTCATCACGAGGGTGAGCAGGGCATAGTAGTTATAAGGAATGGTGCGCAGGAACATGGTAAAGCCGTTGATGCCGGAGCCTTCCGGCACGCTGGAAGTGACCGCAGCCGCCCAGCTGGACACGGGTGCAATGATGCACACCGGGGCCGCAGTGGCGTCGATCAGGTAGGCCAGCTTTGCGCGGGACACCTTCTGCCGGTCGGTGACGGGGCGCATGACAGAGCCCACGGTCAGGCAGTTGAAGTAGTCGTCCACAAAGATCATCACGCCCAGCAGCAGGGTGGCAAACTGCGCACCGGCCCGGGAGTGGATGTGGGTGGAGGCCCAGCGGCCAAAGGCGGCAGAGCCGCCGGCCTTGTTCATCAGGGCCACAAGGATGCCCAGCATGACAAGGAACACCAAAATGCCCACGTTGCTGCTATCCGAAAGCTTGGCCACCATGCCGCCGTCCTCATTGAAGAACAGGGTGTTGATGGCCAGCTCCAGATTGCCGTTGGCATACAGCAGTGCACCGGACGCGATGCCCACCAGCAGAGAGGTGTACACCTCCTTGGTGTTCAGCGCCAGCACAATGGCGATCACCGGCGGCAGCAGCGAAAAGATGGTGCTGTACACCGCACAGGTATAGGTGGACGGGTCCGCGATCTTGCCGGGCGTTGCCGCTGTGCACCACAGCAGCAGGGCAAACACCAGCAGAGCTGCGAACCATGAAAGGTTCTTGTTTTTCATAACGGATTCCTCTTTTTTCAAATTTCCGGGGATGCATACCCCTCTTTGCGCAGGAAAAACTATCCCCATCGAATGCAAGGGAGGTGTGCACCGCGCCGGACTATAAAGCGATGTATTTTGAGCTGTTCCGGGCCAGCGTGCAGGCCGCCCAGCTCTTGCAGGACGCGCAGAAGCGTGCTGAGCAGCACTTGCTGGAAGCTGACCCGCCGCCGATCAGGCTGGAGCAAACAGAGCAGACGGATGAAGAATAGTTTTCTTCGGTCAGCGTCCTCGCCCTCTCAGTCACCTTCGGTGCCAGCTCTCCCAAGGGGAGAGCCTTTGGCAAAACCGGGAACTTTACCGTACTGCCAAAGCCTCCCTCATTGAGAAAGACTTCCCCCGGCCGGGGGAAGATGTCGTGTAAGCGACAAAAAGGGGAACGGTGGCATCGCGCAGCGATGACGGAAGGAGTTTTACCCCTTCTTTGCCTCCGCCTTGGCTGCGAACTTGGCGTTGTTGATGACAAAACGTTCGTGGGTGCCGCCGCCTACAGGGCCTTTTTCGTCGTGCAGAGCCACCTTGAAGGTGAGCTTGCGGCCTTCTACCGCCACCAGCTCGCTCTCGCAGGTCACGGTCATGCCCACGGGGGTGGGGGCGGTGTGCTCCAGCTCGAGCTTGGTGCCCACCGAACCATTGCCTTCGCCCAGCGCGTCGGCCACGCTCATCCAGCAGGTCTTTTCCGCCAGCGCCACCAGTGCCGGGGTGGCAAACACCTCCAGCGTGCCGCTGCCCATGGTCTTTGCGGTATTGGCTGCGGTGACGAGCACGCTCTGTTCCCCGCGGATACCGGTTTCTAATGTCATATACTTTCCTCTCCTTTTGCGCGCCGTATGGCGCATTTTATTTTTGAACACCTTTATAAGATACCACATTTTGCACCAGAACGCACCCTATTTTGCACTTTTTTGTGAATTTCTCTTTTTCTTTTTGCGCAAACGGGCTGCCAAGTCCTCTCTCTTTGGGAGAGGTGGCACCGAAGGTGACGGAGAGGGCGAGGACACTGACCATGCGGCGACCTCTTTTTTGTTTTCGCCTTCCCTCCAATCCGCATCCTTATTGCGATTCAAAAACGCAAATTTTCTGCGTTTTAAGGCAAATTTCATTAATTTAGAGCAGACACCGAAAATCTTTAAAAAAGCCTTGACAAGGAGCATTCCGTGTGCTACTATGAACACATGAACAAGCGTTCATGTGAATCCACAGCGAAGGGAGACATCAACATGGCGGAAATAAAGGAAGCAATGCCCGTGCCGCAGCCGGAGGCCTTGGATATGCCGGACGACGAGGTGCTGTACGAGTTGGCCGACCTGTTCCGGGTGTTCGGCGACTCCACCCGCATCAAGATCCTGTATGCACTGCACGACAACGAGCTGTGCGTGCAGGACATTGCAAACGCCGTGCAGCTGAGCCAGTCGGCGGTGAGCCATCAGCTGCGGGTGCTCAAGGATTCCAAGCTCGTGCGGTTCCGGCGCGAGGGCAAAACCGTTTACTACGCACTGGACGATGACCATGTGCGCAGCATCCTCTCCATGGGGATGGATCATATCGAAGAATAACGAAAGGCTGGTATTACTTATGAAGAAGAGCTACAAGATCGAAGTGGACTGCGCAAACTGCGCACAGAAGATGGAGAACGCTGCCAACAAGGTCGCAGGCGTGGCAAATGCTACCGTCAGCTTTATGACCCAGAAGATGAAGGTGGAGTTCTCTGAAGGTGCAGACCCCCACGACACCATGGTGAACGTTCTGGCCGCCTGCAAGAAGGTGGAGGACGACTGCGAGATCTTTGACATCTGATGCGCGGCAGGTTGCTGCACACGATCAACAGCCTCGCCCTCTCCGTCACCTGCGGTGACACACTCCCCCTTTTGTCGCTACGCGACATCTTCCCCCGGCCGGGGGAAGTCTTTCCTCAAAGGGAGAGGCCTTGGCAAAGAGATGAAGTTTGCGTGGACTGCCAAGGGCTCTCCCTTTGGGAGAGCTGGCAAATCCAAAGGATTTGACTGAGAGGGTGAGCCCGCTAAAGAAAAAAGCATCTGCAGCAAGAATTCGTAGATTTTCTGAGAGCTCAAACGAATGTGCAGATGCTTTTTACTTTGTGTGCGATTGTGTTGTGCAATAACTTTTTCTGTTGAAAAATCAGACAGTTTTCAACAGTTTCCACTCAGTTTTCAACACCGTTTGCGGAAAAAGCATAAAATAAACGTGGAAAAGCGCTTTTACGCCTGAAAAACTGTGTGGAAAACACGGGTAAAACCGTGGAATATCCATTTTTATGGGGAAAAGTTGTTGAAATCCCCGCCCGCCGCAGCGTGATGCGGCCCATGGATCCCGCAAAAGGAGAGTTTTGTATGAACAAAAAGCAGAAAAAGAACCTGCAGCGCATCATCATTGCGCTGATTTTGGTGCTCATCCTCAAGCTTTTGCCCCAGTTCCCCACGCCGGTGGAGCTGGTACTGTACTGCATCCCGTATCTCGTGGTCGGCTGGGACGTGCTGCGCAAGGCACTGCTTGGCATCAAGAACCGTCAGCCCTTTGACGAGTGCTTCCTGATGGCCGTTGCCACTGTGGGTGCATTTGCACTGGGCGACTACGTGGAGGGCTGTGCCGTTATCATCTTCTACCAGATCGGCGAGCTGTTCCAGAGCGTGGCCGTGGGCAAGAGCCGGCAGAGCATTTCCAGCCTGATGGACATCCGCCCGGACTACGCCAACATTGAGGGCGAGGACGGCAGGCTGGAGCAGATGGACCCGGACGATGTGGAGATCGGCACCGTGATCGTGGTCCAGCCCGGTGAGCGCGTGCCCATCGACGGCGTGATCGTGGAGGGCGCTTCTGCCCTGAACACCGCCGCCCTGACCGGCGAGAGCCTGCCCCGCGATGTGCAGACCGGCGATGAGGTCATCAGCGGCTGCGTGAACATGACCGGCCTGCTGAAGGTAAAGACCACCAAGGAATTCGGCGAATCCACCGTTTCCAAAATTCTCGATCTGGTGGAAAATTCCAGCATGAAGAAGGCCCGCGCCGAGAACTTCATCACCCGTTTTGCCCGTGTGTACACCCCCGCCGTGTGCTATGGCGCATTGGCTCTGGCCTTTATCCCGCCCATCGTGCTGCTGCTCATGGGCCAGCCCGCCCGCTTTGGTGACTGGGTCTACCGTGCCCTGACCTTCCTTGTTATCAGCTGCCCCTGCGCACTGGTCATCAGCATTCCCCTGAGCTTCTTCGGCGGCATCGGCGGTGCATCTGCCTGCGGCATTCTGGTCAAGGGTTCCACCTATCTGGAAGAGCTGGCCCGCACCGGCATCGTTGTGTTCGACAAGACCGGCACCCTGACCCAGGGCACCTTTAAAGTGACCGGCATCCACCCCGCAGAGGGCACCAGCGAGGAGCAGCTGGTGGAAGCTGCCGCGCTGGCCGAGAGCTGGTCCAAGCACCCCATCTCCCTCAGCATCAAGGCCGCTTACGGCAGGGAGATCGATCCGAACCGTGTCACCGATGTGCAGGAGCTTGGCGGCCACGGCGTGACCGCCAAGGTGGACGGCAGGACCGTTGCTGCCGGCAACGCCCGCCTGATGGAAAAGCTGGGCCTGAAGGCTCCCGCCGTCAGCGAGACCGGCACCATCGTGCATGTGGCCATCGAGGGCATGTACGCCGGTTATCTGCTGATCGCCGATGTGGTGAAGCCCCACAGCGCACAGGCCATCCGGGGCCTGAAGGATGCCGGTGTGCGCAAGACCGTGATGCTGACCGGCGATGCCGAGCCGGTTGCAAAGGCCGTTTCCGCAGAGCTTGGGCTGGATGAATACCATGCGGGCCTGCTGCCGGGCGACAAGGTAGACCAGATTGAAACGCTGCTCGCCGCAAAGCGGCCCAAAGAGAACCTTGCCTTTGTGGGCGACGGCATCAACGATGCCCCGGTGCTGTCCCGTGCCGATGTGGGCATTGCAATGGGCGCTCTGGGCTCTGACGCTGCCATTGAGGCCGCTGACGTGGTGCTGATGGACGACGACCCCGCCAAGATCGCACTGGCCATGCGCATTGCCCGCCGCACGTTACGCATCGTGTACCAGAACATCGTGTTTGCACTGGCCATCAAGTTTGCCTGCCTTGTGCTGGGCGCGATCGGCATGGCCAGCATGTGGACCGCCATCTTTGCCGATGTGGGCGTGATGGTGCTGGCTGTGCTCAACGCCACCCGTGCCCTGTACACCAAGGATCTGGCGAAAAAGAATGAACAGTAAAAAACAGTGCCGGACAGCCTGAAAACTGTCCGGCACTGTTTTTATATATGAGGTGCATACAGGCGTTCTATTTCATGCACAAGCTCCGGTTCTTTTTCGATATCAAATTTTCTGGCAAACATGCAGGGCGATGCTTTCAGCTGTTCCAGATCAGCGTATTTCCAGACCCACGGATTGCCTCTGTCCCAATCGATGGCACGGGCACTGGTATCACCCAGCCCCTGATAGATCTTATCCTGATACGGCGACTGCGCGATCAGTGTCTGCACAAAGAACTCGTCCGAGCAAAAGGTCTTGTCCAGCACCTGCAGGACCCACTCTTCTTTTGTCAACAGATACCGTGCAAAGCCGTCCGTGCAGCTGAACCAGTTGCTGCCCTTTGTGAAGTGAACGTCCTGATTGCGCTTTATTTTCAGCAGCTTCTGGCCCGACAGCAGGATTCCATTGATCACGCCGAGCACCGGATGGCGGCGCAGATCGATATTCTGGAAAAAGTGCCGGTAATAAACGCGCTCATCGTTGAATGGGCTGAACGGGTGCGGGTCGAAATGGACAAATTCCACGTCCGGGTTTGCCTCAAAAAATGCACGGATATCTTCTTGTGTTTGAATGGGCAGATCCACACCGGAGATCAGGTGGTAATGCTGATACGGGCCATGGGCCACTGCTGTTTTCAATAGCACAAGCTCCGCTTTTACCTGACTGACACCGCCCCACACAACACTATGCCGTTTTGCGTGAAACACTTTCGCATATTTCATGCGGCACTCCACTGTTTCCGGCTGGTAGTCCGTATTTTTGCTGTCCATGTGGATGAATATATCATTCCACGGTACATCCAGCATCCGCAACAGGGTCAGAAGCATCTCATCACATTTATGTGCTTCTATCAGGTACGCCTGTTTTTCTCTTGTTTCCATCGCTTTCTCCTCTTACTTCTGCGCCGCATTTTTATTTTATTATAACAGAACCCTCTTTAAAAACAATCCCACCACCCCTTTTTTACAGCACAAAGCCGCCGCATTCCCTTGCAGAGGGAGAGCGGCGGCTTTGTTTGGGTATGGAGAAAAATGGAGGAGGTCTCAAAGTTCACCCGCGGAATGCGGCGGTATACACCGCCACCACCTCGTCGCGGGTGGGGGTGATCTGGTTGGTGGACATGCAGGTGTCGTGCAGGGCAAGCTCTGCCAGCTCGGCAAAATCTGCAGGGTCCACCTTGTTCAGCTGCGCAAGGTTTGCGGGGATGCCCACGCCTGCACTGAGCTGACGGACAAACTGGATCACTGCCGGTGCGGCAGTGTCCGGGGTAAAAGTGCCCTGCAGGCCCATGGCAGCGGCAATGGTCATGAACCGCTCCCGGCACACCGGGCTGCGGCTGTTGAAGGCCAGCACGTAGGGCAGCAGCACCGCATTGCACACACCGTGGGGCAGGTTGTAGTGTCCGCCCAGCGCGTGTGCCATCGCATGCACCATGCCAAGGCCCGCGTTGGAGAAAGCCATGCCTGCCACATTTTCGGCGTAGGCCATCATGGTGCGGGCGGCTTCATCCTGACCGTTGGCAACGGCCCGGGGCAGGTTCTGCACGATCGCCTGCATGGCCCAGTAGGCATCCTTGTCCGTGAGCGGGTTGGCGTTTTTGGAAAGCGCCGCCTCGATGGCGTGGGTCAGCGCATCCATGCCGGTGGCTGCGGTGAGCTTGGGCGGCATGGAGGACATGAAGTCGGTGTCGTTCACCGCGATGCTGACCATGCAGTTGGGGTCCACCATGGCCATTTTGCTGTGGCGGACAGGGTCGGTGACGATGTAGAAGGAGGTGCACTCGCTGCCGGTACCGGCGGTGGTGTTCACCGCCACGATGGGCAGGCCGGGCTTGGAGGACTTGTTCTCGCCCTCGTACTGCTCCACGGTACCGCCGCAGGCCACCACGATGCTGGCTGCCTTAGCGGTATCGATGGCGCTGCCGCCGCCCAGAGCCACCAGCAGCTGCACCTGCAGGGTACGGGCTGCGGCAATGCAGTCGTTCACCACCTGTACGGTGGGGTTGGGCTGCACATTGTAGTACACGGCGTACTCCACACCGGCATCGGACAGTACCTGACCGACCCGGGCAGCGGCACCGGAATCATAGAGAAAGCGGTCCGTCACCAGCAAAGCACGGCGGATGCCCATCTTCTGAAGCTCCGGTCCCAGAAGACGGATGGCACCCTTGCCAAAAAAGCTGGTCTTGACGGCGTTGATGCGTTCTGCCATGTGTTCACCCTCCGCTTACTGTGCCTGACCGCAGACGATCTGCACCGGGTCCCAAATGGAACAGGACGAGGAGGAATAGACGAAATCCACCTGACCCAGTGCTTCCACGGTCATGCCAGCGCAGATGGCAACGGCAATGGCGTTGATGCGGGCCGAAACATTCTTTTCTCCCCATGCCTGCGCACCCAGCACCTGACGGGTATTGGCCTCATACACCAGCTTGATGGTGATGCGGTGGGGGTTCGGGCAGATGCCCGGACGGTCGGTGCCGGTGGCCATTGCACTCTTGACCCGCAGACCGGCCTTGCGGGCCTCGGTCTCGGTCAGGCCGGTGCGGGCGATCTCCAGATCCGCCACCTTCAGGCTGCTGGTGCGCAGAGAGCCGTCGCGGCAGGCTGCGCAGTCGCCCACGGCATAGATATTGGGCACACTGGTGGCAAGGTCGGCACCAATGAGCACAGCGCCATTGGGTGCCAGCTGCGCCCCGGTACCGGCCAGCAGGCCGGTGTTGGGGGTAACGCCGATGGCTACCACGCAAAGGTCACAGGGGTAGGTGCCGCGGTTGGTCTGCACCTGCTCCACGAAGGTACGGCCCGGGAAGGAGCGCACCTGCTCGCCCAGATTGAACTGCACGCCCTGCGCTTCCAGCTCCTTCTGGATCAGCTTGCTCACCTCAGGGTCAAACTGGGGCAAAAGCTGCTGCTCTTTTTCAATGATACGCACATTGCGGCCCAGCTTGAGGAAGGACTTTGCGATCTCCAAACCGGCCCAGCTGCCGCCCAGGATCACGATGTCCCGCACATAGGGGGTGCGGACGAACTCCTTGAGGAAGATCAGATCTTCCACGGTCTTGAGGGTCTGCACGCCCACGCGGTCACTGCCGGGCACCTGCGGCACACGGTTGGAAGAACCGGTGGCCAGCACCAGCTTGTCGTAGTGGTCTTCAAACACGCGTCCGGTGGCAAGATCACATACCGTCACCTTGCGGGCGGCTGCGTCGATGCCGCGCACCTCATGGCGCAGATGTGCGGTGATGCCCTGCGCGTTCAGCTCAGTTTCCTTGGCCTGAATGGCCTTGTTCAGGCTGTCCAGATCCTCGCACAGGTAATGGGGCAGGCCGCCGGTGCCGCAGGAGTAGAAGCCGCCTTTTTCGTAGACGGTGATCTGCGCTCCGCGCTGGGCGGCGGCAAGTCTGGCGGCGGCCGAAACCCCGGCGGCAATGCTGCCGATGATAATAATTTTCATTGTTTAAGCCTCACGATCCCGCCGGGAGGAAGCCCCTCTCTGCGGCAAAACTTGCAGGGTGTTACTTACTCAGGGTGGGAGGATTGTCCACGATGCCCACGATGAAAGCATCAATGGGCGACGGATGGTCCAGACCATGCTGGGTGGTCTCGTCGGTGGTGACCAGAACCATCTCGCCTACACCCGCGCCGATGTTGTCGCCCGCCACGATGGTATCCTTTTTGGAGCCGAACACCGGCTCCACCAGCAGGAACTTATAGCCTACAAGCTCCGGCATTTTGCGGGTGGCGACAACGGTCCCCTTGACGATCCCTAAAATCATAGCTTACTCCTCTTTGCCCAGCACGGTGACCAGCTGCCCCTGCTTGAGCAGGAAGGCATTGCCATCGTCCGTGTCGATGTGAAAATCCAGTGCACATTTGTCGTTTGCGCGGATCAGCACCCCGCCCATCACGCCCGGCTTGGGGCCGTCGATCTTTACCTGCACGCGGTCGCCGTCGGCAAGGCCGAAGGCCGCTGCCTGTGCGGGAGTCATGTGGATGTGGCGGTCAGCGATCATCACGCCCTCCGGCACGGTCAAAGTACCGCGCGGGCCGCGCAGGGTCACGCCCGGCGTGCCCTTTGTATCCCCGCTGGAGCGCACCGGCGCTTTGATGCCGATGTTGCGGCAGTCGGTCTGCGCCAGCTCGATCTGAGTGGCACTGCGCTCCGGGCCAAGGATGCGGACATGCTTCAGTTCGCCCTTGGGGCCGATGATGTCCAGACATTCCTCGCAGGCAAACTGGCCGGGCTGGCTCAGCGCCTTTTTGGGGGTGAGCTGGTAGCCATAGCCGAACAGCTTGTCCACATCATCGCGGGTAAGGTGGATGTGCCGCACCGAGATGCCTACCGGCACCTGACGGCTGCGCTTTTGCAGCTCTGCCTGCACGGCCTGCGTGATCAGGAGCAGCAGCTGTTCCTGACTGATGTCATGGTAAACCAAGGCACAGCGCTCCTTTCTTATGCAGCGTCAGCGCAGGGCTCAGCGCAGCTCAGGCATGCACTCGGACACGCTTGCGTGCGGGCGGGGAATGACCAGTGCGCTGACCACTTCGCCAATGCGGGAAGCAGCGGTCTGGCCTGCCTCAACAGCAGCCTTCACAGCGCCAACGTCGCCCTGCACGAACACGGTAACAAGGCCTGCGCCGATCTTCTCCTGACCCACCAGAGAGACATCTGCGCTCTTCAGCATGGCATCGGCTGCCTCGATGGAAGCGGTCAGGCCGTTGGTCTCGATCATGCCCAGAGCGGCATCCAGCGGCACCTGCTCGCCTGCGGGCAGGCCGGACTTGCCGGTCGCGGGGCCCTTGGCAGGCATGATGCGGGCCAGATCTGCGTGAGGGCGTGCAATGACGTTGACGCAGAACAGCTCACCCACACGGGAAGCAGCCTCTTCGCCAGCCTCGGTAGCAGCCTTGACAGCGCCCACCTCGCCGGTAACGATCACGGTGGTCAGACCGGCACCGATGGTGTCGGAACCAATGAACTCAACGTCAGCAGCCTTCAGCATTGCATCGGTAGCGTCGATGTTGCCAACCAGACCCTTCGTCTCGATAAAACCCAGAGCTTTCATAAGTTGTTCCTCCTGTCAGAACACTGAAAAAATTGTATGTGATGGTTTCGTCCTTCAAAAACTCAGATGATGCGCAGCCCGCCCTCGGCCAGCATGCAGCGGCGGCGGCGGCAGAAACTCTTTGCGCAGGTGATGCCCTCGCCGGTGGGGCCGGCAATGGTCATGGTGCAGTGGCCCTCGCCGCCAATGCCAACACCGGCCTTGGTGGCGCTGTTCTTTACGTAGATGGTGGTCTCAATGACCCGGGCAAAGCGAGTCATGTGGTCCACATCCTTGGAGAAGATAGAAGCGGTGTGGCGGTTGCCGTGCTCAGCGACCACGGCATCTTCCACCGCCTGTTCAAAGCTCTGGCAGCGCACGATGGGCAGCACCGGCATCATCTGCTCCACCAGAACGAACGGATGGTCGGCAGGCACCTCGCAGATGGCAAGGCGGCAAGTATCCGGCACATGCACGCCGATGGTCTCCAGAATGCGGGCGGCATCCTTGCCCACCCACTTTTTGTTCACCTCGTGGCCGCCGCCCTTCTTGGGCTGCAGCACGATGTTCACCAGCTGTTCGGTCTGGGCCTTGTTCAGCAGGTAGGCACCCTGCTTCTGCAGCTCGTGCAGCAGGCCGTCGTAGGCGGTGTTCACGGCGAACACTTCCTTCTCTGCAAAGCAGAGGATGTTGTTATCGAACGAAGCGCCTTCGTAGATCTTGCGGCCTGCCAGCTCGATGTCTGCGGTCTCGTCCACGATGACGGGCGGGTTGCCTGCACCGGCACCGATGCACTTTTTGCCGCTGCGCAGCAGGGCGTTCACCATGCCCATGCCACCGGTGCCTGCCATCAGGCGGATCTTGGGGTTTGCGGCCATCTTGTCCACATTCTCCATGGTCGGCTCACGGGTCATGGTAATGAGGTTTGCAGGGCCGCCCGCCTCGATGATGGCGGTATTCAGCGCCTGCAGGCAGTCGGCAGACACCCGCTTTGCGCGGGGGTGCACGTTGAACACCACGGTGTTGCCGCCTGCGATCATGCTGATGGTGTTGTTGATGATGGTCTCGGTGGGGTTGGTGGTGGGGGTGATGGAGCAGATCACACCAAAGGGTGCGTACTCTTCCAGCATCAGGCCCGCGTCACCGCTCTTGGCTTCGGTGGTCAGGCATTCGGGGCCGGGGGTCTTGTTGATGACGGCCAGATGTTTTTCCACCTTGTCCTCATAGCGGCCCATGCCGGTCTCTTCCACGATCTTGTGGCACCACTCCTCCACATGTGCGCGGGCACAGCGGCGGATGGCTTCAATGATGCGCTGGCGGTCCTCGATCTTGTAGTTGGCCGCCCAGTCGCGCTGGGCTTTCCATGCAGCCTCCACTGCGTCGTCTACGTTCTCGAACACGCCGCGGTCGCCTGCTGCACCGCCGGGTGCAGCGGTATAGGCTGCAGGGGCGGCGCTTGTCTGTGCACCGCCCATACCGGCAAGCACCTGCTTGACGATCGCTTCAATTTCCTGCGAACTGATATCCATGGTTTTCGTTCCTTTCCGTAAAGGTCATATCCGTTGGATCAAACGAAACTTTTTGTTATTGAAAGCTCTTCAGCGTCCGGCGGATGACCTCGGCCATTGCGGCATCGCGGGCATTTGCGGACTTTGGTGCGGCCGGGGCCGCTTCCATTGCAGGGACTGCCGCAGGCTGTGCGGCGGGCACCGGGGCAGGGGCAGGAGCCGCCTGCTGTTTGGGCAGGGTGGGCAGCGCCATGCCCGGCTGGATCAGCCCGGTAACGCCCGGCAGGCTCACCGGCTGGGCAGGCTGTGCGGAGGGTACTGCCATTGCCACAGGCTGTGCAGCGGGCTGAGCCATGGGCTGCACGGCAGGTGCGCCGCACTTGCTGCAGCCGGTGCAGTGACCGCCGCAGCTGCCGCATTTGGAGCAGCCTGCGCAGCCCAGCTTTGCGGTGACGGCTGCGTAGTAATCCAGTGCTTCCACCAGATGGGCCGCATCTGCCGGGGTCTTGCCCCAGGTCAGGCAGCCGTCATTTTCCAGCAGGACAGCCTTATCGGTGCGGCACAACAGGCTGACAGCCTGTGCCTGTGCGTCCACGTTCTGGGCGGGCAGCAGCTGCACCCGTCCCAGCGCCCGCACTGCGGGGCTGAATGCTGCAGGCTGCACGGTCTGGCCCTGCATCCCCATCACAGCCGCGCAGGCCGGATAGGTGTGCATCACGCACTGGGCGTTCTCGTTTTCCTGATAGATTTTCAGATGGATGGGCAGGTCTTCGGGCAGGGGCTTGGGCTTTGCGCTGAGCATCGCCTTGCCATTCATATCCACGCGCACCAGCATATCCTGCGTGAGCGCAGCCTTGTCGGCACCGGCAACGGTCACCCACACGGCCTGCGGGCCGACGCGGACGCTCATGCTGCCGTCACCGGCCACCAGCCAGCCCTTGGCTTCCAGCCGACGGGCCATTTCCATGATGGCTTTTTTTGCCTCAAAGTCTGAGAGGTAAGTAACGCCTTGAATCACCATACGTTTCTTTCCTCCTTTTTAACGGCGCAGCGGCGGGATCTTGAGCATGGCGCGCACCTCGTCGGGAGTCATGGGCATCATGCCCTTGGACTTTACGATGTCCGACACCTTTGCGATCAGCGCTGCGTTGTTGTCCACATGGACACCCGGCGCGATCATGTCCGAATCCTCAAAGCCGATGCGCACGGTGGAAGCGCCCATATCCAGCGCAGTCTTGACCATTTCCCAGTCCTCGCGGTGGGCCTGCGTGTAGCCCCATAGGTAGTCGCCATTGGGAAAGTTCTCTTCCAGCGCCTGGATCATGTGGCGCAGGGCCGGCACCGTGGCAGGCATCTCGCCGCCATGGCCGAACACCAGTGCAAACAGGATGGGTTTTACAAAGTGGAACTTGTCGTTCAGTTCCCGCACGGTGTTGATCATGCCCAGCTCAAAGACCTCGGTCTCCGGGATCTTCTTGTTGTCCATGATGGTCTTGACGCAGTACTCCACATCCTTGATGGGGTTCTGGTACACCGAGGTACCCAGATTCACCGAGCCGACATTCAGGCTGTTGGCTTCCACCCAGGAGGGGTAGCAGGGCTGCACACGCTCCTCAATGGTCAGGTTGGACACGCCGCCGGTGGAGATCTCCACCACGATGTCGCACATCTCGCGGATGTAGGCCACCGTTTCTTCCAGCAGGCTCAGATCCGGGGTGAGGTTGCCGTTCAGGTCGCGGCAGTGCAGGTGCACCATGGACGCGCCGTTTTTGTAGCACTCATACACATCCCGGGCAATGGCCCGCGGATTGATGAGAATGTCTGTGGCCGCAACGGGGGCCACGGAGATCATGATTTTTTTCATTGGATGAACACTCCTTGCATGTCGCATTGGAGAAGCTTAACAAAGGATGCTAACGTCATTTTAGCACAAACATCCCATCTTGTAAACTCACAGTCCCCTGCCCGCCTTTTACGGCAGGCAGGAGGCCTGTATGCTTACTTCTTCCAGAAGATGTAGTGATCCTGCACTGTAGCGGCGATCTCGTCCACCTGCCTGCGCTCGATCACGCTGAGCAGCTGGCGGTGCAGCTCTACGAACCGCTCGATCTCCTCTTCGCCCTTGGCCAGCACCTTGCGGGTGGTCTCCAGACGGCTGGGCAGCGTCAGCCGGGTGATATACTCGGTGATGGTGGCCAGCATGGGGTTCTGGGCCGCATTGGCGATCTGGGTGTGGAACCGGCTGTCCAGCTCCAGCACCTTGTCCACCGAAGGCTCCGGCGAGTGCATTTCGGCAGAAAGCTCGCCGAAGGTGCGGTACAGGTCCGGCAGAAAGGATGTGATATCATTGCGCTGAATGATAATATTCAGCGTACCGATATCGATGACGGAGCGCAGTTCCACAAATTCCTGCCAGCTGTTCTTCTGCAGGATGATGCTGTACAGCATCGGGTCCAGCATTTTCTGGTTGTAGTTTTCGCTCACAAAGGTGCCGTCGGCACGCTTGATGTACAGGATGCCGTAGGCCTGCAGCTTTTTCACAGCTTCCCGCACCGAGTTGCGGCCCGCGCCGAACTGCTTGCACAGCTCCATTTCGGTAGGCAGCTTGTCGCCCGGATGCAGGGTGCCGTCGATGATCTGGGAGATGATCCCATCCATGACCTGATCGACTACAGACTTTACCGCATTCTTCTGTTTTTCAGGATGTTCCATTGACATAGTTCCGCCTCCAAATCCGGTTTGGTGGATATTCGGGGTCGTTCAACGTGGAACGTTCTGGGGCAGAAAGCCTCCAAACATCACACGTTGAACTTCCACCACTATTTTACCATATCTGAAAAGCGGACGCAACGGTTACGCCATCAAATAGGTGGGCAGCAGGATCAGCTGAGGGAAGGCGACCATCAGGGCAATGCAGACGAAGGTGGCCGCAATAAACGGCACCAATGTGGGGAACACCTCGCCGACTGTAACATCCATCAGATCGCAGGCAACGTAAATGCACATGCCCACCGGAGGAGTGACCAGACCAACACCGATGACCACGGTGATCAGGACGCTGAGCACGATGGGGTTGATGCCCACGCCCAGAGCAATGGGATACAGGATGGGCATGAACAGGGTCAGCGTTGCGATGGACTCCATGAACATGGTGACGATGAAGAAAATCAGCAGGATCACGATGAGAATGACAGTGGGGTTGGTGGAGAAGCCCAGCATGGTCTTGGCCACCCACTTATCAAAGCCTGCGGTGGTCAGCATGACGGTGTACAGCTTTGCAGCGCCGATAACGATGAAGATACGGCCGCTGGTGCGGACGGTCTCTGCAAAGGCAAACTTGATGTCCTCCCACTTGAGTTCGCGGTAGATGATGCCGCCGGCAAACAGACCGTAAACAACAGCGATCACGCCTGCCTCGGTGGGGCTGACGATACCCATGGTGATCGTGCCCACGATGATGATGGGCATGAGCAGGGCGGGCCAGCTCTCCCACAGGCCATGCAGCACGGGGCCGATGGTGAAGTGGCCCGGCTCCTTGGGCACGCCTTCCTTCTTGGCCATGAAATAGCTGACGATCATCTGTGCCAGACCGCACAGGACACCGGGGATAATGCCGCCGAGGAACAGCTTACCGGTGGAAATGCCGCAGATACCGGCAATGACCACCATGGGGATAGACGGAGGAATGATGATGCCGATGGTGGAGGAAATGGCGGTAACGGCAACGGTAAAGTTCTTGGAGTAGCCCTTGCGCACCATTTCCGGCATGAACATACCGGAAACGCCTGCGGTATCGGCAACAGCGGAACCGGAGATGCCCGCAAAGATCATGCTGGAAAGCACGTTCACGTGAGCCAGACCGCCGTAGATGTGGCCGACGATGGAGTAACAGAAGTCCATCAGGCGCTTGGAAATACCGCCCTTGGACATGGTGAAACCGGCAAAGGTGTACAGAGGGATGGCCAGCAGTGCAAAGCTGTTCATGCCCTCAAACATGCGCTGAGCAATGGTGACGGTGCTGCCGCCGCCCAGGAACAGGATGCCGCCCATGGCGGACAGGCCCAGACTCATGGCGATGGGCACGCCCAGAAACAGCAGAACGAAGAATGAGATCAGCAGCCATGCGATCATTTGGATTTGCCCCCTTCCGGTTTTGCGGTCAGTTCAACGATCAGGTTGAGAACGGCGGACAGGATGCACAGCACACCGGCAATGGGGAAGATGGTGTACACCTGACCCATGGTGAACTGCGGCATGGTGGAAACGGCCTGCTTTGCGCGGGTGCACAGCTGGTAGCCGCCGTAGGTGACCATGACGTAGAACAGGATGATGAACACATCACGGATGATGACAACGATCTTTTTGCCCAGCGGAGTCTTACCAAGGATGGAATCCACCACCTCCACGCGGAGGTTGGTGCCCATGGCGTTGATGCCAATGCAGGCAATGAGCATGGACCAGACGTTCAGATACTGGCTGCTCTCCATGTACCACTTGAAGCCGCCGATGCCGGGGATCAGGCGCAGCACAACGTTTGCGAACAGAATTACCATCATAGCCGCGCACAGAATGGCGGAAATGAGGGTGGTGATCTTGTCCAGAGTGGTTTGCAGTTTTTTCACAGTACAAACTCCTTTCCAAGTGCGATTCAGATAAAATGCAAAGGGACGAAGGGCACGCCCCTCGTCCCTTTGCTTCGGTTTTATTTCAAGGTTTTCTGGTCAGTGATCTCAGCGGGCTTCTTTCCATGCCTTCAGCTGATCCAGCAGGTCGCCGTAGGTATCAGCGTTGTCGGTCAGGACCTTTTCGGTCGCAGCTGCAAACGGAGCCAGTTCCGGGCTGTTGATCTTCATGCCCTTCTCTTCCAGAGCGGAGACCAAATCGTTGGTCTGCTGCTCGTTCAGCTCACGGTCGTAATCGGCAGATGCCTTTGCAGCGTCGGAAACGATCTGCTGCTGGTCAGCGCTCAGCTTGTTCCAGCTGCTCTCGGCAATGGTAAAGCACATGCCGGAGTAGATGTGGTTGGTGATGCTCAGGTACTCCTGAACCTCGAACAGGTTGTTGTTGTAGATAACGGGGATGGGGTTCTCCTGTGCATCGTAGGTCTTCTGCTGCAGAGCCTGATACAGCTCAGAGAAGCTCAGCGGCTGGGGGTTGGCACCCAGAGCGGTCATGGTAGCCATGATGACGGGGTTCTCGGGGGTGCGGATCAGCAGACCGTTCATGTCGGCAGGGCTGTTGATGGGGCCCTTGGAGTTGGTCACGCAGCGGAAGCCGTTGCAGTAGTGGGCCAGCACACGCATATTCTGGCTCAGCAGGCCTTCCTCAGCGGCAGCCTCGATGTCGCTGTCCATGAATGCCCATGCATCGTCGAAGGTCTCGAACTGGAACGGCAGTGCGGAAATGCCCATCTTTGCATCGTAGGTGGCAAAGTTGGAAGCGTCGGTGATGATGATATCCACCGTGCCGGAATCCAGAGCGATAGAGTTGATCAGGTCAGCATCGCCGCCCAGCTGGCCGGAGGGGTACAGCTGAACTTCCACAGCGCCGCCGGTCTTTTCGGCAACTTCTTCTGCAAACTGCTTTGCGCCCTTTGCACGGGGGTCTTCTTCGTTGGTGGAGAAGCCCAGCTTCAGGGTGACAGCCGAGCCGGAAGCGGCAGCGGAAGAACCGGTGGAAGCTGCAGTAGAGGCAGTGGAAGCAGCAGTGCTGGTGCCGGAGCCGCCGCAGGCAGCCAGACCCAGAGCAGCAGCGGAAATGCCAGCCACCTTCAGGAAGTCACGACGGGAAATCATCTTTTTCATAAGAATTCTCCTTCAAAAAAATATCTTCTCCTGAGCCGGTCTCGTGCTCCGGCTCTTGTTCCTTTTTTAAATGGTGCCTTTCTTTTCCAGCGCCTTTTTCAGCTCGGCTGCACCAAAGCGGGGGCTGCTGAGAACCACCTTGCCAAACTTATCGGCGATATACTGTTCGCAGTAGGCCATGCTGCCCTGTGCAAATACGATCACGTCCACCTTGTCGGCAATGGTACCGGCCATCTCGGTCATGCGGGCCTTGAACTGGTCCTGATCCAGACCGAATGCACCGTCCACCAGACAGTCCACCAGTTCCACGTGCCTGTTGCACTCGCGGGCCATGCGCAGGATGGTGCCCTTGGTGGGTTCCAGCGTGGTGGGCAGGGTAGCCATCACGCCGATGCGCTGGCCCTTGCGGACAGCCTCGCGGCACATCTCCTCGTCCACGCGGACGATAGGCACACCAATGTACTTTGCCACGTCCTGTGCGCTGTCGGCAACTTCGCCCACGCTGCTGCACAGGTTCAGCATGGCATCCACGCCTTCCTCAGCGGCTTTCATGTACATGCCGATCAGGCGTGCTGCCGGTGCAGTGGTCACATAGCCTGCCGCGCGGACATCTGCCAGAATGCTGGGGTCCTGCAGGCTGTACAGCTCCACATCATCGCCCAGCTGCTTTTTGACCTCCTGCTCCACCAGTTCGATCAGTTCCGGGGTGGTGCTGGTATAGATCAGACCTACCTTCATAACGGAAAAGCCTCCTTTTGTTTTTCGTGTTCTCGTGCCGGACAAGCCCGCAGCAAAGGCTCTTTGCTACATCCTACCTTTAGTTCAATCTCAACAGCTTGTCCGTCTTTACATCCTACCATTAGATTACTCTTCGGTCCGCAAAAAGTAAATTGGCGAATAGCCGATATTTCGGGCCGGTTTTGGTCGTTCTGCACAAATGTGGGATGCAAGTGGTGAAAAATCCACTTCTTTCTGGACATCATCCCATCTTACGGCGTATAATACCCTTAAAGAAAAAGACAGGGAAGGAGCCACCGGAACATGAATCCGTTTCAAAGTGATAACATCTGGAAAAAGAAGGCCCGGCAGGGCAAGGCGCAGCAGCATCCGCTCACGCCGCAGCAGGAGTGGCAAAAGCAGGTGAACAGCAGCAGCCTGTGGCTGGGCGGCGGCGTGGTGCTGCTGGCACTGTATCTGGCCGCTGTCCGCGCCGGCACCGTGGCGCTGGACGCAAGCGCCGTCGTGCTGATCGTGGTGGTGGGCTGCTTCTGCGTATACACTGCCGCATCCCTCGGCAGGCTGATGAAGAACAAGCCGGAGGAAAAGGCAGCAAAGAAGAAAAAGAAAGCAAAAAAAGATTGATAACGCGTACAGAAAGCCAGAAAATCTGCGGATTTTCCGGCTTTTGTTTTTCGGCTTCCCGCGCAGAGCGCAATCGTGTAGGGCAGGTTTTATGGCTTTTATAAAATTCTTCTCCGCCGGATACGTTCTCTTTTGCGTGCCAAAAGAGAACCAGAAAAGCACCCGCTACTTTCGAGGCGCGGGAGGCACGAACTAGGGGCTGCTCGCCCCTAGTAACCCCAAAGCAGTTGGGCTCCATACAAAAAATCCAAGTCGCTGCGCTAAAGGATTTTTTGTGTTGCGCCGATTTCAAGGCCCCTCAGCCGCTACGGCGGCAGCTCCCCGCAGGGGAGCGGGGCCTGAACATAACGTTTGCGTTATCTGCCGCGCGAATGCTCCCGCAGGGAGCCAGCGCAGGCAATACGCCGTTAACCGCCACGACTCCTTCCCGTGAAAAAGCAAACAAGCCAGCCCCGCAGGGCTGGCTTGTTTGCAATATTTAAAATAATTTTTCCTCTGATATTGTCAGAGCAGAGCGGAGACAATTCTAAATCGTCAGGCTGTCAGCCCAGCAAAATTTCCACCGCTTCCCGCAGGGTGGGCACTTCGCCCACATTGCCCGGGAAGATAATGTACGGCGTGCCGGGGAACAGGCTTTCGGCACCGGTCTGCCATACCGGGATGCCCGGCCGGATCTGGCCCAGCACCTTGGCGCATTTCACGCGCAGGGCCTTCACGCCCACGTCGCTGCTGGTGATGCCGCCCTTTGCCACCACAAAAGCCGGGGAAGCGGTCAGCCTGCCCACGCAGCTCTGCAGTGCATCGCTGATGGCAACGCTGCGCACGAGGGCTGCTTCCGGGGTGTCGTCCGGCAGGGTGAGCACCACGCGCTTTGTGGACACGCAGCAGGTGATGCCCTTTGCGATCTGCTGTGAGCAGTGGGCCACGATGGCGGCTGCTTCCTTTTCCAGCTCGCCCGGCACCAGCACCTTGTCGCTGTCCATCTCAATAAACTCGATGCCCTGTACTTTTTTCAGTTCTTCCAGCTGGGCAGTGGTCTTTTTGGTGTGGCTGCCCACCACGATGATGCCGCCTGCCTTGCTTTCCTGCGTGACCATCTTTTCCCGGGTGAGCAGCGGCTGGTCGGAAATATTGCCGATGGCCTTGACCAGTGCGGCCGCACTGCGGATGGTGAAGTGACGGCCCTTTGCCATGGCGCGGTACAGTGCCACTGCAAACACCTTCACATCGCAGTCCGCCACTGCGTTGACGATCACATGGCCGTAATCGTGCACCGCCAGCAGCTGGGCCTCGATGCCGTCAAAGTCCATGGCGCGCAGGCTTTCCAGCGAGATGCAGGTCACATCTCCTGCACGGACTTTGCCGCCGGTTTTTTCCTCAATGTATTCGCACAGGTTGCTGGAGTGGTAGCCAAAGGTCTCGTCCTTGGCAAATTCGGTCTGGCCGCAGGGCACAAGCTCTGCGCCGTAGCGCACATAATGCACGTTGTCCAGTGTAAAGCGTCCGCCCTCGCGGAAGTAGGGGCACAGGATGTCGCCATCCATTTTGTAACCGTTCTCAGCCTCCGTCACCTCGCGCAGCAGGTCGGTCTCCAGCGGGTAGTGGCCGCGCAGGGTGGAGTCGCCGCGGCTGATGATCAGGTAGTCCATGCCGAACTCGCGGGCCACCTTGGCGGTGTTCTCCGCGATCTCGCGGTGGGCCTTGGTGGTCTCGACCACGGTAAAGCCGCGGCTGTTGGTCAGAATAAAGAAGAGCTTTTCCGGCGCAGCAAAGCCCTTGCGCAGGCTTTCTACCGTCCAATCTGTATAAACATAGATATCATGTACCGTCTGTACGCCGGTAGGGTCGTCGTCCAGCACAATGATCTTGCGGTTGCTGGCGGCAGCTTCGGCGGCAAGGGCGGCGTTCAGTTTTTCCTCATCCACCTGCGGAAAATTAGCCAGAACATCGGCACTGCGGATCTGTTCCATCTGAAGCTCCTCCTTTATTCGTACAGCACCTGTGCGATCAGCACCAGCGGCTCGTCGCCCAGGCAGGCGATCTGGTGGGTGTCGCCGGGCATGGCGGCAATGATGTCGCCCTTCTCCAAGATCTGCTCCTCGCCGTTGATGATGTGGACAGCGCGGCCGGAGACGATGACCATGCTTTCCATCTCGTGCTCATGCGTGTGCCTGCCAATGGTCACGCCCGGTGCCAGCGTGTGGCGCACGTAGGCGCGGCCCTTGCCCAGCATTTCGGCAGGCGCATCCAGCAGGCGTTCCATCATCACGGTGCCCTCGCCGCCCATGCAATGGGGGATCGGAGTGGGTTTCATCTCAGAAGCTTTCTTATACAACATCCCATGTTCCACCTTTCAAGTCATCTGCAGCAGCATACGGCAGAGTGTTTTTAAACATCCTACCTTTCAAGTCAAGTCCATTATACATGAGCGCAAGCGGAATAGCAAGATTTTTTCCTGAAAAGCTGTTCAATTTTGTGCAATGCGTTTTGTGCAATCTGGCTGATATCCCGCCGTTCCTGCCCCGCAGGCATACAAAAAAGTTTCCCCGCCGCAGGCACGCAGCCCACGAAAAGGGAAGCTTTTGTCTGATTCAATTTCGGGTGCATCTGACGGAAGTAGTACACCGCAGCATAACACTCCGCTTTCCTTTTTTCGGATCCCGAAATAAATTGGAACTCTGCACATGTTCAAGCTGCAGTTTTTGTGTTTTTTTCAGAGAATCCGTTTTTTGTTGCCGGAGCAGCGTTTCTTTTGTATAATGGCAGTGATGGAAGGCCGATGCCTTTTGCAGGTTTTTAATCACGACGTTTCAAAAGCGAGGTGTACTGATTATGGAATGGGCAAAATTGCTGTCAACTGAAAAGCTTTCTTCTGAACCTCCTGAGCCCGATTCGTTCAAGGAGTATCCCATCAATGCATTTGAAAAGGACTACAGCCGGATCGTTTCCAGCGCTGCATTCCGCAGGCTGCAGGATAAAACGCAGGTGTTTCCTCTGGACAAGAGTGATTTCATCCGAACCCGCCTGACGCACTCGATCGAAGTCTCCACGATCGCCCGGCAGCTTGGCATCATGATCTCCAAAAACACAACACCGTACAAGCCAACTGATATTGCTGTGCCGGAGGATGCCGAAGCCATCGCATCGGTCCTGCTCTGCGCCGGCCTTTTGCACGACCTCGGCAATCCGCCCTTCGGGCATTTCGGCGAGACCGTGATCGGTGACTGGTTCAAAGAGAACCTCGACCATGTAAAATACAAAGGACAGCCCCTTCGCAGCTGGTTATCCAAGCAGATGATCGCTGATCTGGAAAATTTTGAGGGCAATGCACAGGCGCTGCGGATCCTGCTGAAAGCAAAACACGGTTCCAGCCTCAATCTGTCCAAAGCGATCATCAGCACGCTGGTAAAATACCCCACCGACTCCTGCTCCGTTGATAAAGGCAGTGCGGATATCCGAAAGCACAAACTCGGCTTCTTCGCTGCAGAACAGGAGACTTTTGAGCAGATCTCGGAAGCGGTTGGGACCACCACTCCCGACAAAGGCATCGTGCGCCATCCGCTGACCTACCTGCTGGAAGCAGCTGACGACATTGCATACTCTACTGCCGATCTGGAAGATGCCTTTAAAAAGGGCCTGTTCACCCTTGACCAGTTCATTGAATATTACACAAATTCTTATGACCATTCAAAGATCGTTCCCCACAGAAGCCCTGAGTACTTCTCCGATGAGCGGATCCAAGAACTTTCCGCGCTGCGCGGTGCAGACCACACCCCAGAAAACGACAGCGCTGCATTTAAAAAATGGCTCACCCAAACGCGTCAGTGGCTGATGTATGTAGCCATCTACCGTTTTTCCTGCAAATATAAAGAGATCATGGCCGGAACCTACTGCGGTGATCTGTTTGAAGGAACCAATCACGCCATCACCATTGACATCCTGAAAGGGGCCATGCGGAAATTCGCCTTCGATACGCCCGGTATCCTGAAACTGGAGCTGTCCGGACAGGTCATTCTCGATTTTCTGCTGGATCATTTTGTTCCCGCCGTGCTGTACTATGACTCTGCATACTGCACCGACGGGCAGGCACCTTCCAAGGCCGACAAAAAGCTTCTCGCCATCTTCTCCGGCAATTACAAGCAGGATTACCAAAACGCCCGAACCGGCACGGAACCTTTTGACTTGTACCTCCGGCTGCTGATGGTCACCGACTATATCAGCGGCATGACAGATTCCTATGCCCGCACGCTGTACCGCGAGCTTAGCGGTATTGAATAACGCTGCCCTGTTCAGATCCCACGTGCCCGGTTCGTCTGCCGCTTATGGGCTACGGCATGATCGTTCAAAAACTGCTGATACATCACTCTGGAAGCCTCGCACAACTTCAAATCAGGTGCCAGCTTTTTTACGAAGACACTGCTTGCGAATGCGAACGCCTTTTGAATTGCAAAATGATTTTTCGGTTGCTATACTGGGCTTATCGAAAATTTTCGGGAGGATGCTGCAATGACCGCACAGACAATGCAACTCGGGAACAGACCTTGCCGCATTTACGGCGAAGCCCATGCAGAATACCTACTGTTCCAAATGACAGGCGAACATGAGCTGCAAAGCATGGAAAGCGAGATTGCCGCTATTGCACAGAGTGCGCACCACTTTCTGTTTGCGGCCATCCCGGTGGAAAGCTGGAACGATGCACTTTCTCCGTGGGAAGCCCCTGCTGTGTGGGGAAAGCAAGGATTTGGAGGCAAGGCTGCGGAAACCCTGTGCTTTTTGACAGAACAGGTCATTCCCACGCTGAAGCAGCAGTATCCTCTCCCGGAAAATGTCAAAATCATTCTGGGCGGCTACTCGCTGGCCGGGTTGTTTGCATTGTGGGCATCCACCCAGACTGATCTGTTCTATGGTATCGCTGCCGCCTCGCCCTCTGTGTGGTTTCCGGGCTGGATGGAGTTTGAACAGCGGCACCTGATGCAGGCACAGCACATTTATCTGAGCCTTGGCGACAAGGAAGAGCATACGAAAAACGCTGTCATGGCTGCGGTAGGTGATAACATCCGCACCCTGCACAGCCGGCTTATAGAGCGTGGCGCAGACTGCACCCTTGAATGGAATAACGGCGGGCATTTCAAAGACGCCGACCTACGCACTGCGAAAGCCTTTCGGTGGGTGATGGAGGAACACGCATGACCATTTTGATCGATGCAGACGGCTGCCCGGTGGTCGATTTGACGTTGCAGATTGCAAAGCAATTCAGTGTTCCAGTCATCATCCTGTGCGACACCTCCCACCAGATCGAGCGGGAAGGTGCGCAGACGCTGGTGTTCGATAAAGGGGCAGACAGCGTAGATTTTGCCCTCGTCAACCGGGTAAAGCCGGGGGATATTGTCGTAACACAGGACTACGGCCTTGCGAGTATGTGCCTTGCCAAGCGCGCACGGGTGCTGAATCAGAACGGTTTGGAGTACACCGCCGACAACATGGAAGCTCTCATGCTGCGGCGTTATGAAAACAAAAAGCTCCTCCGTGCCGGAAAGCACCCCAAGGGGAGCCCAAAGCGGACGAAGGAGCAGGATGAAGCATTTGTCGCCACACTGACAGATATTTTAGCGAGCATCTGATTTTCTGAACGGAACACCGGCGAATTTTTTTCGCGTCACATTCTCTGTAAGTGAAACCCGTCAGAACAAAGCACCTCTCCACTGCATGAAATCATTGAGATACCGCTGCTTTATCCTCTGGCCACGATCTTCTGAGCGCCGCATAGGAAATAAGGAAGTTTGCAAGCCAACCTGCCGGGACTGCAAGCCAAACAAAAGCAATGCCAAAACGCGGTGCACAAATCAAAGCAACAGACAAGCGGATTGCAAGGTTTACCATATTTGCAATAAGAAACGGCCGCATGATTCCAAGTCCGCGAAGAACGCCATCAGTTGCCATCTTGATGCCCATGAAGATGAAAAAGTAACCAAGCCATCTCATATAATCACCGGACACCTGATAGGCCAACGCGGTTCCGTCTTTTCCCAAGAACAACGAGGAAATCTGTGTGTGCAGTGTTTCAATGACCACGAAAGCAAGAACTGCAAAGCATAGATCCAACACCAGTGCAGCATGATACCCTTTTTTGATACGCTCAATTTTCTTTGCGCCAAAATTCTGGGATACAAACGGCGAAACTGCATTGCCGATGGATACGAAGATCAGCGAAAAAACATTTTCTACCCGCATCGTTGCCGCATACCCGGCAAGTGCCTGTGTGCCGAAGGGATTTACCACTGCCTGCACGATCATCATACCGATAGACACTGTGGACTGCTGCAAAACCGATGGTACCGCAATGCGAAGCATGGAATACAGCTCCTGCCGGTCGAACCTGCTAAAGGAGCTCTTGTATTGCCGCATCCGAGACAGAAAGATCAAAAACGAAAACACGGCAGAAATTCCTTGTGCGATCAAGGTCGCAAGGGCTGCACCAAACACCCCCAGACCAAGACCGGCCACCATCCAGAGATCCATAAAAATATTCAGGATAGATGAGAATATCAGCAGTCCCAACGGAATTTTGGATTCACCGATGGAAGTGAACATGGTGGAAAGAATGTTGTACATGAATAGAAACGGGAAACCCGCAAAGTAGACACGCAGATACAATACTGCTTCTTCCAATATATCGGCAGGGGTCTGTAATCCGCTCATCATGAAATGGGAAAAGCAAAAGCCAAAGACACCAAGGACAACGCTTAAGATCAAAAAGCTGATCAGGGACGTTGACACAATGGTTTTCATTTTACCATAATTTTTTGCACCAAAATAGCGGCTTACAAGCACACCTGCGCCCACACCAGCACCAAGCGCCACACAAATAAAAACATTGGTCAGTGCAGCACAAGCACCAACAGCCGCAAGTGCCGAGGAGCCAACAAATTGACCAACTATTATGGAATCGGCCATATTGTATACTTGTTGAAAAAAGCTGCCAAGGATCATCGGCATCGCAAAAACAGTCAGCGCTTTAAGGGGTGGATCTGTGATCAAATATTCATCTTTCGACATGATTATATTCCTTTCAAAAATCGTTTATCGCAAATTTTATCGCAAGTTAAGAAATTCGTGCAACATTCAAACGGCATCTTTGCGATATGCAATTCACCGCTGTTGCATTAAAAAGTTGAATTGCTATAGTATTGGAATCTATCCAATATAAGTATATTCCCCCCTGTCTCAAAATGCAATCTGCGACTTCTGGCGGAGATGGTGGATATTCTCCCGCGGGCTAAGCAACAGCCCGCAGGGCTGATTGCTTGCGGCCTGCGGGCCGCCGCCCTGTTCTCATCCGTACCATCTAGCCGCAAAAAAGGCACCAGCCTGAGCTGATGCCTTTTGTTGGCGGAGATGGTGGGATTCGAACCCACGTGCCCGATTAAGGACAAAACGATTTCGAGTCGTTCTCGTTACGACCGCTTCGATACATCTCCATATATTAGCCTTTACAGTATAGCAAAAAAGCGGTTTTCCGTCAACACTTTTCTCCCGTTACGGCACGGCACGGCTGCAAGCCATACGCAGCCGTGCCGTTTTGCGTTTTTGGGGCAGAAAGCGCGGTTTCTTTGCAAAAAAGGCTGTTCTTTTGGGCGGGAGCCGAGTATAATAGGAACGATATTTTTCAAATTTGAAGTACAGAGGAGAGCATTCCAATGGCACAGGCAAAACAAGATATGGGCACCGGCAGCATCAAAAAGCTGATGCTGCAGCTCATGATCCCCGCCGTGGTGGCGCAGGTGGTGAACCTGCTGTATAACATCGTGGACCGCATTTACATCGGCCACATTGCGGGCATTGGCGCGGCAGCGCTGACCGGCGTGGGGCTGTTCACACCCATTCTGATGCTGCTGAACGCTTTTGCCATGCTGGTGGGCGCGGGCGGCGCGCCGCGCACCGCCATTGCTCTGGGGCAGGGGGACAGGCAGCAGGCCGAAAAGATCGTCTCCAACAGCTTTACCGTACTGATGTTCTTTGCCGTGGTGCTGACCATCGGCTTCTATGCCGGGGCACCGGTGCTGCTGCGGCTGTTCGGTGCCAGCGATGCCACCCTGCCGTACGCCCTGAGCTACAGCCGCATCTACATTGCAGGCTCGGTGTTCGTGCTGGTGGTGCTGGGCATGAACCCTTTTATCACCACGCAGGGCTTTGCCAAGACCAGTATGCTTACCACCGTGATCGGCGCGGTGATCAACATTATCCTCGACCCCATCCTGATCTTCGGGTTCGGGCTGGGCGTGCGGGGTGCGGCCATTGCCACGGTGCTCAGTCAGGCTGTGGGCGCGGCATGGATCATCCGCTTTCTCACCGGAAAAAAGACCATCCTGCGCCTGCGCAGAGACTACCTGCGCCCGGAAAAGCAGATCATTCTGCCGGTGCTGGCGCTGGGCATCTCCTCGTTTGTGATGCTCTCCACCGAAAGCCTGCTTTCCATCAGCTTCAGCTCCAGTCTGGCGCGGTACGGCGGCGATGTGGCTGTGGGTGCCATGACCGTCATCACCAGCGCATCCCAGCTGTGCACGCTGCCCATTCAGGGCATCTGTCAGGGCGGACAGCCGGTGATGAGCTTCAACTTCGGCGCAGGCAAGAAGGCCCGCGTCAAGGAAGCCTTCCGTTTTCAGCTGACGCTGTGCGGGGCCTACACCTGCTTGTTCTGGCTGTTGATGATGCTGTTTCCCGGCGCGGTGGCGGGCATTTTCACCTCAGACACCGCACTGATCCAGTACACCACGTGGGCCATGCGCATTTACATGGCGGGCATTTTTGCCATGGGCTTTCAGATCGCCTGCCAGCAAAGCTTTATGGCGCTGGGGCAGGCTAAGGTCAGCCTGCTGCTGGCCTGTCTGCGCAAGATCATTCTGTTGATCCCCCTCATCTTCATTCTGCCGCACGTTCTGCCGGATGCAGTGTTCGGCGTGTTTCTGGCCGAGCCGGTCAGCGACATTCTGGCCGCCACCATCACCACCATCACCTTCTTTGCCCGGTTCGATAAGATCCTCGACCGCGGTGCGGCTCACGTATGATCCCCATGCAAGAACGCCTGCCGGGCCATTGAGCCTGACAGGCGTTCTTTTTACGCATCTTTCGTGATTATTTTCCGCCGGGAAAGGAACACGTCCTTATTGAAGGGCGAGACATACGTGCACTCATACTGCACCGCCTTGATGCGGCTGTAAACAAAGATCCTTCCATCCCGCAGTACACCACGGGAAGTGATATCCATGACCGGCAGCCCCTTTTTGCAGTGCAAAAGTTCGGCGTGCTCTGCATCCAGTGCTGCTGCATGGTAGTTGGTAATAAAGTAGGCAATGCGGTACTTCTGCCGCAAGGCATAGCTCTGAATAGAATCCTCCAGCACCTCCCGGTTCAGCTCCGGAAACAGCGCACAGGGCATCCAGCCAGTCTCTACCTGACTGATCTCATACCGCACGATACGGATGCGGCGGAACTCCCACAGGGTCTCGCCGGCTTCAAGATTGAACACCCGGCGCAGCTCCGCCGTAGGCTCCACCTGCTTCAGGTACAGAGTTCTGGAACGCAGCTCCTCATAGGGCACTTCGGTAAGGGAATTGTAGACCATAGGATGCCCCAGTGCCTTTTTGTTGATATAGGTGCCATCACCCTGTGTCATATAGATCAAACCAATGGATTGCAGCCTTCCCAGCACCTTCTGGATCGTGAAACGGGAAACGTGATAGATCTCTGCCAATTCCCGCTGGCTGGGCAGCTTGTCCATTATGGTCTTGCGCTGAAAGATCTTGCTGATGAGGTCTGTAACGATGAACTCAGTCTTTTTGGCAGTCACAGGCAGTATCCTCCCTTGGGGTCTTTTGCTAAGGATACCACACTGGGACAAAAAGTGCAAAGTCCTGCACATTATTGAAAGCGGTCGGTCACGGTGTCACCAGCGTACCATCCGGGATACGGCTCTGGGTCCACTCATGGGGACGGTAGCGCACCGGATACTTGACGATCTCCTTTTCGTCGATATCCACACCGATGCCCGGACGCTCAATAGGGTAGAAGTAGCCGCCTTTTGCCTCGTTGTAGCCGGGGAACACTGCCTTGATCTTGTCTTTCAGCTCGATGTTCTCCTGAATGGCGGCATTATGCAGATGGATGTTCAGGTGGGTATTCACCGCCACCCCGATGGGGGTAATGTCCGATGGGGTGTGCCATGCGATACGCACACCAAAGGGTTCGCAGAAGTGCGCCAGCTTTACCGCCGGGGTAATGCCACCCAGCTGGGAAACATGGCAGCGCAGGTAGTCCACCCGGCGGTTCACGACCAGTTCTTTCCATTCCATGGGGTTATTGAACAGCTCGCCGGTAGCAATGGGGGCCGCACACTGGCTGCGCAGCTGGGCCAGCCACTCGTTCTGATCCGGCGGAAGCAGATCTTCGAGGAAATAGGGAGCGTACGGTTCCAGCTCCTTGGCAAACCGGATCGCCTGATTTGGGGTCAGCCTTTCATGCACATCGTGCAGGATGTGGAAGGAGCTGCCGTACTTTTCCCGCAGCTTGCCGAACATATACACGGTGTTGCGCATGTAGTCGTCCTGGTTAAAATAGGTGCCGGGCAGGGGGTTTTCCGGGGTATTCAGCTCGTCCGGGATCCCGCCGTAAAAGCCCAGCTGGCAGCGGATATGACGGTATCCCTCCTTGTAGATGCGGTCCACCTCGCGGTATAATCCTTCCAGATCATCCGCCACGGCGTGGGTATAGGCCGGAATGGCGGTGCGTGCTTTTCCGCCCAGCAGCTGGTACAGCGGCATATCTGCCAGCTTGCCCTTGATATCCCACAGCGCCATGTCGATGCCTGCCACGGCGTTGTTCAGCACCGGGCCGTTGCGCCAGTAGGAGTTGACCATCATCAGGTTCCACAGGTCTTCAATATCGTTGGCATCGCGTCCGATCAGGATGGGCTTGAGGTAATCCTCCACCGCGCATTTCACCGCCAGCGGCCGCTGCTGGAAGGTTGCGCAGCCCACACCATAAACGCCCTTATTCGTGAGCACCTTGACAGCCACCAGATTGTGGCGTTCCGGGTTCGTGACAAAACATTTGATATCTGTAATGATCGTAGGTTTCATAAGAAGCACACCTCTTTATAGCAGATTGAAAAGGGTTTGCATTTTTGCTTGCAGAACTATTCAATCACACCTTTGGCGGCAAATCAATTCCTGCTTTTTATTTGGCGAAAACCGCAAAATAAAACAGTCCAATTTTTGAAACTAAAATCATTTAACAGCATGTTATCGTCGCTTTTTGAAATCATTCCAGAGAAATGGTATGTTTTACAATGAAATTTTTCCGTGGTATATTAGCGTCACAACGCACGTGCTGGATTTTCGCTTTGGAACACAATCAAGGAAAAAGGAAACCGAAGAAGGAGGCTCTCCCTTATGGAAAAGACTGAAGTCGTCGCAAAAATCATCGAGTATGTCGGCGGCAAAGACAATGTTGTGAACACTTGGCATTGCATGACCCGTCTGCGCTTTGAGCTCAAAGATACCAGCAAGATCCAGGAGGATGCTATCAAGGCGCTGGATGGTGTCATTGGCGTGCAGTTTGCCAAAGGCCAGCTGCAGATCGTGCTTGGCACCAGCGTCCATAAATATTACGACATCGCCCTGCAGATGCTGGATCTGAAGGAGGATATCGCAGCTCCCGCCCAGCCGGAAAAGAAGAAGGACTTTATTTCCTGGTTCATGGATATGGTGTCCGGCGTATTCGGCCCCATCGTGCCCGCCATTGCCGGTGCCGGTATGATCAAGGGCCTGATGGGCGGTCTTGTCGCTCTTGGCGTTGTATCCAACGCCACCGACACCTATAAGATCATTGATATGCTGGCAAGCGGTGTGTTTACCTTCCTGCCGTTCTTCATTGCCGCATCGGCCGCAAAAAAATTCAAGACCAACCAGTATCTGGCCATTGCCATTGCCGCCACTCTGATGTACCCCACCATGGTGGATGCTGCCAAGGCAGGCGAGATCAGCAACTTTATGTTTGCAGGCATCCTGCCCATTCCGGTATTCAACTATTCCGGTTCGGTCATTCCCATCATCTTCGGCGTATTTGCCCTGAGCTATATCTACAAGTGGGTCGATAATATCGTTCCCGAAGCCGCCCGCACCGTTATCACCCCCACCATCACCCTGTTCATTTCCGGCTTCTTTGCCCTGACGGTCATTGGTCCCGTGGGCATTTACATCGGCAAGGGTCTGGCATGGATGCTGGATGTGCTGTTCGGTATCTCTCCCATCTTTGCCGGTGTCGTCATGGGTCTGATCCGCCCCGCTTCCATTCTGGTGGGTATGCACCACGCCATGACTCCTATTGCTCTGGAGAACTTTGCCACCAAGGGCTACGACATGCTCATGCCCATGATGTTCATTGCAAATCTGTCCATTGTGGGTGCCGCCGCAGGCTGCTATTTCAAAGAAAAGACCCAAAAGGAAAGATCCATCGTTTTGTCCTCCGTTCTGTCCGGCATTCTGGGCATCACCGAGCCTGCTCTGTTCGGCGTGCTGACCAAGTACAAGAAGGGCTTCCTTGCAGCTACCATCGGCAGCTGCGTGGGCAGCGCTTTCATCGGTGCCTTCGGTGTGCGTCTGTACGGCTACATCACCTCCAGCATTTTCAGCATTCCCGCTTATATCGGACCTTACTTCATCTACGCCGCCATCGGCTGGGTCATTGCCTTTGGCTTATCCTTTGTTCTGAGCTACCTGTTCGTGGTCAAAATGGACCGCAGCTGATTGCTTTTTCAAATCTCCCACGATAAAAAAACAGGGCCGCCGCACAAACGATGTGCGGCGGCCCTGTTGGCGTTCTGTTTTTATTTCCCCGCCAGAAGAATGGCCAGCACGGCTTTCTGCACATGCAGGCGGTTCTCGGCTTCGTCAAAGATCTCCGGTGCGTGCTGCTCGAACACCGCCGAGGAGATCTCCTCACCCCGGTGGGCGGGCAGGCAGTGCAGCACCATGACATCGGGCTTTGCGCTTTCCAGCAGCTTGCCGGTGAGCTGGAAGCCCACAAAATCCCGCAGGCGCTGCTCACTTTCCGGCGTGCCGGGCTTGGCGGTGTTCCACACAGCCGTTGCCACCACGTCGGCATCCTGAATCCCCTCGGCAGGGTCTGCGGTCAGGTGGAAGGCGCTGCCGTACTTGTGGGCAAACATCAGCACATCCGCCGCCGGGCGGTAGCTCTGCGGGCAGACGCAGGTGACCTGCATCCCAGCCAGCAGTCCGCCCACGATGAGGCTGTTTGCCATGCTGCTGCCGTCGCCGACAAAGCAGAGCTTCCGGCCCGCAAGGCTGCCCCGGCGCTCCCGAATGGTCATCAGGTCGGCCAGCACCTGACAGGGATGGGCGTAATCCGTCAGGCCGTTGATCACCGGCACACCGGCCAGCTCGGCAAACTCTTCCAGATCGCTCTGGCGGTAGGTGCGCCACACCACGCAGTCGTAGTAGCGGCCCAGCACCCGGGCGGTGTCCTTGAGGGGCTCGCCGCGCCCGGCCTGCAGCTCGGCGGTGTTCATGTAGTTGCCCAGACCGCCCAGCTGGTACACACCCACCTCAAAGCTGGTGCGGGTTCGGGTGGATGCCTTGGAGAATATCAGGGCAACCGTCTTTCCTGCCAGCAGCGGGGCCGTGCCACCCAGCTTCTGCTGTGCCTTGAGTTGATCGGCCACATCCAGAATGTGGGTCAGCTCGGCAGGGGAGAGGTCGCTCATTTTCAGCAGATTTTTCATGCCTGCTCCTTCGGAGCCGTCGGCTCCATCTTGCCCAGCACATCGCCCAGGATCTCCAGCGCCATGTCCACATCGTGCTCGCTGAGGGTCAGCGGCGGCAGCAGGCGCAGGCGGGTCTTGGCTGTCAGCACCAGCAGGCCCGCTTCGCGGCAGGCGGCCAGCACATCTGCGGCCTTGAGGTCGTAGAACTCGATGCCCACCATCAGGCCGATGCCGGAAATGCTCTTGACATGGGGCAGCTTTGCGATGCCTGCGCGCAGCTGGACGGCGCGCTCGTTGACATTGGCAAGGAAGCTCTGGTCCATGCGGTCCACCACCACGTTGGCACCGGCGCAGACCACCGGGTTGCCGCCGAAGGTGGAGCCATGGGTGCCAGGGCCCATGCCCTCGGCTACCTTTTCGTTCATCAGCACTGCGCCGATGGGCAGGCCGCCGCCCAGACCCTTGGCCAGCGTGACCACGTCCGGCTTGAGGTTGTAGTGCTCGCAGCACAGGAAGGTGCCGGTGCGGCCCACGCCGGTCTGCACCTCGTCCACGATGAGCACAAGGTCTTTTTCGTCACAGAGCTTGCGCACGGCCTGCACGTAGTCCGGGTCCAGCGCCATCACACCGCCCTCGCCCTGAATGAGTTCCAGCATCACGGCGCAGGTTGTGCGGTCCACCAGCTCCTCCAGCGCTTCGATATCGCCTGCCGGAGCATACAGGAAGCCTTCGTTGAAGGGGCCGAAGTAGTTGTGGAACACCTCCTGACCGGTGGCGGTCAGGGTGGCGATGGTGCGGCCGTGGAAGCTGTTCACCAGCGTGATGACCGTGGTGCGGTCCTTGCGGTAGTGGTCCACGCTGTACTTGCGCGCGGCCTTAATGGCACCCTCGTTGGCCTCGGCACCGGAGTTGCCGAAGAAAACCTTGCTCATGCCGGTGCGCTTGCACAGCTTTTTGGCCAGCTTGCCGCAGGGCGCGGTGTAGTAAAGGTTAGAGGTATGCTGCAGCTTGTGGGCCTGCTCCGAGACGGCTTCGGCCCAGTCCAGATCACAGTAGCCAAGGCTGTTCACGCCAATGCCGCTGGTAAAATCCAGATACTGCTGGCCCTCGGGGCCTGCGGCGCGCAGGCCGTGGCCTTTTTCCAGCACAATAGGGTTGCGGTTATAGGTGTGCAGGACGTATTCGTTGTCCCGCTTGATGACTTTTTCAGAATCCATAGGTGTACCCTCCTGTGAACAGAAACTGTGAACAAAAACCCTCTCAGGCGCTTTCGCGCCAGAAAATGCTGGCAAAGGCTTGAGAGGGTCATTTTTCTTATTATACCGCCTGCACGGCACCTGCGCAATGCTTATTCGCGGTGGCTGCGGCGGTAAAAGCGGGTGCCGGAGCCGCGGTTGGAGAACAGCTCCAGCAGGATGGAGTGGGGCACGCGTCCATCGATGATGACCGCCTCGTGCACGCCCTGATAGATGGCATCGGCCATGCCGCCGATCTTGGGGATCATGCCGCCCGCAATGATGCCGGCGGACTTATAGCCCTCGATCTCGGACACCTCCACCTCGGGGATGAGGGTGCTCTCGTCGTCCTTATCCCGCAGCAGGCCCGCGATATCGGTCATGGATACCAGCTTCTCCGCTTTCAGCGCAATCGCGATCTGCGCAGCGGCGGTGTCGGCGTTCACGTTGTAGGCCTGACCCAGATCGTCCATGCCCACCGTGGCGATCACGGGAATGAAGCCGCCGTCCAGCAGGCTTGCGATCAGGGTAGCGTCCACATGCACGATCTCGCCCACATGGCCCAGCTGGGGGTCCAGCTCGGTGCAGCGCAGCATCTGGCCGTCCATGCCGCACAGGCCCACGCCGCGGCCGCGCAGCTTTGCCACCAGATCTTTGTTCACCTTACCGGCCAGCACCTGCTGCACGATCTCCATGGTGGCATCGTCAGTCACGCGCAGACCGTTTGCGAAATGGCTCTCCACGCCCACTTTCTTCAGCATCTCGTTGATGGCCGGGCCGCCGCCGTGCACCAGCACCACGCGCACACCCAGCAGGGTAAGGGTGACCAGATCGTTCATGACGGCATTTTTCAGTTCTTCGTTGATCATGGCATTGCCGCCGTACTTTACCACCATGGTCTTTCCGTGATACTTCTGGATGTAGGGTGTCGCCTCAGAGAAAAGGCGCGCCATTTCTTCGTTTTTCATATACTCTCCTTGCCGCCAGCACGCTTGCTCCGGCATTCGTTTTCCACTAGACGAACTCCTTCCGTCATCGCTACGCGATGCCACCCATTCCCCTTCTGGCACTTTCGTGCCACCTCCCCCGGCCGGGGGAGTCTTTCTCAAGGAGGGAGGCTTTCAGGCTCCCTCTTTGAGGGGGCTGTCGCCGCAGGCGACTGGGGGAGTTCCATTAAGTTCTATAATCGCCGTTGATCTTGACGTAATCGTAGGTCAGATCGCAGCCCCATGCCTTTGCGGATGCATCGCCGGTGCCCATGTCCACCTTGACCAGCACATCGTGCTCAGCCAGCACCTTGGCGGCTTCGTCCTCGCTGTAGGGGTGGTAGGCGGCGTTTTCGCACACATACACCTCACCAGCCTTGCTGGAAAGCCACACGCAGACCTTATCAATGGAGAAATCGCCGGGGGTGTAGCCGATGGCGCACAGGATGCGGCCCCAGTTGGCATCGCGGCCGAACACTGCGGCCTTGAACAGGTTGGAGCACACCACGCTGCGGCTGACGGCACGGGCGGTCTTCAGGTCGGGGGCGTGGGTCACTTCGCAGGTGATGAGGTGGGTGGCACCCTCGCCGTCACCGGCGTGCTCGGCACACATGTGCTCGGCAATGGCGGTGAGCGCGGCAACAAAGGCTTCGTAGTCCGCGTTCTCCTCGCAGATCTCCGGGTTGCCTGCAAGGCCGGAAGCCATGATGATCAAGGTATCGTTGGTGGAAGTGTCCAGATCCACGCTCATCTGGTTGTAGGTGCCGGGCACCACGGTCTTGAGGGCCTTTTCCAGCAGGATGGGCGAGACCGCCGCATCGGTGGTGTAGAAGGCCAGCATGGTGGCCATGTTGGGGGCGATCATGCCGCTGCCCTTGCCAATGGCACCCACCGTGCAGGTCTTGCCGCCCAGCTCGAACTGGATGGCGTATTCCTTTTTGTGGGTGTCGGTGGTCATGATGGCGGTGGCCGCGTCGGTGCTGCCCTGCTCGTCCGCAGCCAGCTTTGCGGCGGCGGCAGGGATGCCCCGGGCAAAGGGGTCGATGACCATGGGCTGACCGATGACACCGGTGGAGGCGGGCAGAACGTCCTGCGGGTCGATGCCCAGCTCCTTGCCCACCAGCTCGCAGCATTCTTCGGCCAGAGCCACGCCGTTGGCGGCGCAGGTGTTGGCGTTGCCGCTGTTCACGATGATCGCCTGTGCGTAGCCGTCCTTCAGGTGGGCACGGTCCACCTTGATGGGTGCGCCGCAGACCTTGTTGGTGGTGTACACACCGGCGGCGGCGCAGCGCACGTCCGCCTTGATGAGTGCCAGATCGTATTTTTCTGCATGGTTTGCGCGGATGCCGCAGTGCACGCCAGCCGCTGCAAAGCCCTTGGGCGCGCAGATGCCGCCCGCAACTTCTTGATACTGCATAATGATCTTCCTTTCCCACAAAGAAATACTCCCTCAGTCACGGCATTCGCCGTGCCAGCTCCCTCATGGAGGGAGCCTTTGCGTAACCGTCAGCTGCAAAAGCCTCCCTCTTCGAGGGAGGTGGATGCGAACACCGTGAGCAGACGAAGGGAGTTTTTATTCCAACCCTTCGGTCTCTTCCAGCCCCAGCATCAGGTTCATGCACTGGACGGCCGCGCCGGAAGAGCCTTTGCCCAGATTATCGAACACAGACACCAGCATCATCTGGTCGCCTGCAGCGTTCACGGTCATGTACAGCTCCATGCGGTCGGTATCGGCCATGGCATTGGAGTACAGGCCGTTCTCCGGCAGGGCTTCGTTCAGAGCGTGCACCTTGACGGTGGCAGCATCCTTGTAATATGCCGCAATGCCCTCGGCCACCTGTTCGGCGGTGCTGCCCGCCAGCGTCAGATCCAGCGGCACCAGCACCTGCATGCCGCAGTAGTAATCGCACACCACGGGCACGAACATGGGGGTGTGGGCAAGGCCGCTGATCTTCTGCATTTCCGGCAGGTGCTTATGGGCAAGGCCCAGACCGTAGCTCTTGGGTGCATCCAGCTTGCTGTGCGCCGGGCGGTCAGCGCTCTCGTACTCGGCGATCATCTTTTTGCCGCCGCCGGAGTAGCCGGAGATGCCGGTGCAGCTGAAGGGATACTCTGCCGGTACAAGGCCCAGCTCCACCAGCGGGCGGGCAATGCTGATAAAGCCGCTGGCATAGCAGCCGGGCACTGCCACGCGGCAGGAATTTTTGATTTTTTCCTTCTGGCCCGCCAGCTCCGGGAAGCCGTAGTCCCATGCGGCATCGGTGCGGAAGGCGGTGGAGGTGTCCAGCACCTTCACGTCCGGGCGCAGCAGGGGCATGACCTCTTTGGAAGCGGCATCCGGCAGGCAGAGGAAGGCGAGGTCGGCAGAGTTGATGACCTTCGCGCGCTCGTTCACATCCTTGCGGCCCTCTGCGGAAATGGAAAGCAGCTCGATCTCCGGGCGTTGTGCCAGACGGTCGGCAATGCGCAGACCGGTGGTGCCGGAAGAGCCATCAATAAAAACTTTCACGCTCATGCGTTCTTTTCCTCCCACGCATCCAGCTGTGCGTTTGCCAGTGCGATCTGGTTGTTCACGCTGGCTTCGCTGGGGCCGCCGTAGCTGGTGCGGCCCTCGCAGCACTTGACCAGATCAATGGCATCGTAGATATCGTTCTCAAACAGAGCGCTGTAGCCCTTGAACTCGTCGAGGGTCAGCTCTTCAAGGGTCTTGTCCTTTGCGATGCAGTCGGACACCATGCAGCCGGTCAGCTTGTAGGCATCGCGGAAGGGCATCCCCTTCTTGGTGAGGTAGTCGGCGCAGTCGGTGGCGTTGATAAAGCCCTTGGCGGCGGCGCGGCGCATGTTGACCGGAATGGTCTTCATGGTATCCAGCATGGGGGTGACCGTCTTCAGGCACAGCTCCAGCGTATCCACTGCGTCGAAGATGGCTTCCTTATCTTCCTGCATGTCCTTGTTGTAGGCGAGGGGAATGCCCTTCATCATCACCAGAAGGGTGTTCAGGTCGCCGTAGACGCGGCCGGTCTTGCCGCGGATCAGCTCGGTAACATCCGGGTTCTTCTTCTGCGGCATGATGGAAGAGCCGGTGGTAAAGGCATCGTCCAGCTCAATGAACTTGAACTCCCAGCTGCACCAGAGGATGATCTCCTCGGAAAGACGGGACAGGTGCATCATGCAGATGGAGATGGCGTTTGCCAGTTCGATGCAGAAATCGCGGTCGGACACGCCGTCCAGACTGTTGGCACAGGGAGCCGCAAAGCCCAGCTTTTCGGCGGTGAACTGGCGGTCCAGCGGGTAGGTGGTGCCAGCCAGCGCGCCGCTGCCCAGCGGGCACTGTGCGTCCATGCGGGCGGTGGCATCCTCAAAGCGCTGCAGGTCGCGCAGCAGCATGGAGGCATATGCCATCAGGGCGTGGCCAAAGGTGATGGGCTGGGCACGCTGCAGATGGGTGTAGCCGGGCATGACGGCGGTGGTGTTCTCACCGGCCTTTTTGCAGATGACCTTGATGAGCTCCACGATGTAGGCCTGCAGGGTGTGGCTGTAGTCCCGCAGGGTCAGGCGGATATCCAGCGCCACCTGATCGTTGCGGCTGCGGCCGGTGTGCAGCCGCTTGCCCGCATCGCCGATGCGGGCGGTGAGGGTCTGCTCCACAAAGGTGTGCACATCCTCGGCATTGGGGTCGATCTCCAGCCTGCCGGCTGCCAGATCGTCGGCGATGGATGCCAGACCGTTGAGGATGTCCTCACAATCCTTTTCAGAGATGATGCCCTGCTTTGCCAGCATGGCGGCGTGCACGCCGCTGCCGCGCATATCCTGCGCGATCATGCGCTGGTCGAAGCGGATGGAGGAGTTGAAGTCGTTCACGCGGGAATCGACGGCCTTGGAAAAACGGCCCTTCCAGAGTTGTTCTGCCATAGTTTTATCCTTTACTTTATGTCCAAACCCTCTCAGTCACGGCTTGCGCCGTGCCAGCTCCCCCGAGGGGGGAGCTTTTCTTCTGCCTGCGAAAAGCAAGAGCTTCCCCACTTGAAGAACGGCTTTGCCGAACTGCGCATAAAGCTCGCCCTTCGGGAGAGCTGGCAAACCCGTCAGGGTTTGACTGAGAGGGTTCGTCAATTTCTTCTAAAAACGGCAAAGCCGCCGCAGGGGAAAACGCTCCTGCGGCGGTGCCGCCGGCAACGATGCCGGTTGGATGGAACTTCCGTGTGAAAGTGTGAAAACACACGAAAGGGAAGATGTTATAGCTGCTTACTTGACCTCCGGCCAGTTCTTGGACAGCTTTGCGCGCTCCTTGATGGACAGGCCGAACAGGTTGATGAAGCCTGCGGCATCAGCCTGATTGTAGTCCTCGTCCTCACCGAAGGAAGCAGTCTGCTCGTCGTACAGGGTGTACGGAGAGGTGACGCCGGCGTTGATCATGTTGCCCTTGTAGAGCTTGAGCTTCACATCGCCGGTGACGGTCTTTTCCAGACTGTCGGCAAAGGCATCCAGAGCCTCGCGCAGCGGGGTGAACCACTGGCCGTTGTAAACGATATCGGCATACTTCTGGGCCAGCTGAGCCTTGAAGTGAGAGCTTTCCTTATCCAGAGTGATGGTTTCCAGCACATTGATGGCCTTGTACAGGATGGCACCGCCGGGGGTCTCGTACACGCCACGGCTCTTCATGCCCACCAGACGGTTCTCCACGATATCCAGCAGGCCGATGCCGTTCTCGCCGCCCAGCTTGTTCAGGTATTCCACCAGCTCCACAGCGCCCATCTCCTTGCCGTCCACGGCGGTGGGGATGCCCTTTTCAAAGTGGATGGTCACATAGGTGGGCTTATCGGGAGCCTGCTCGGGGCTGATGCCCAGCTCCAGGAAGCCGGGCTTGTTGTACTGCGGCTCGTTGGCGGGGCTCTCCAGATCCAGACCCTCGTGGCTCAGGTGCCACAGGTTCTTGTCCTTGGAATAGTTGGTCTCGCGGTTGATCTTCAGGGGGATGTGGTGAGCCTCGGCGTAATCGATCTCCTCGTCACGGCTCTTGATGTCCCACTCACGCCACGGAGCGATGATGGCCATATCCGGGCACAGGGCCTTGAGGGTCAGCTCAAAACGCACCTGATCGTTGCCCTTGCCGGTGCAGCCGTGGCAGATGGCATCTGCACCTTCCTTGATGGCGATATCCGCCAGAGCCTTGGCGATGCACGGACGTGCAAAGCTGGTGCCCAGCAGGTAGTCCTCGTACTTCGCGCCGAACTTCAGGGTGGGGAAGATGTAGTTCTCCACAAAGTCCTTCTTCAGGTCCAGCACGTACAGCTTGGAAGCGCCGGTAGCCTTGGCCTTTTCCTCCAGACCATCCAGCTCGGTGCCCTGACCCACGTCACCGGAGACAGCGACGACCTCGCAGTTGTTGTAGTTTTCCTTCAGCCAGGGAATGATGATGGAGGTGTCCAGGCCGCCGGAGTATGCCAGCACGACTTTTTTGATGTTTTCCTTTTTCATAGGTGACGCTCCTTTTTCATAAAAATACACTTTTGTTTTCTGATGCGCACTTTCCCTTCGCATCCTCTTCCGTTGCGTTTCGGTTGATGCTTTTATTATACGCCGCGCTGTTTTTTCGTCAATAACAAAACCATACAAACCTTTTTTGCTTCCGGCACCCGTTTTTCGTTCATGTTGCATCTTTATGCGTTATTTGAAGAATATATTCATATTTTATGCATTTTCGCAGTATATATTCGGGGCACATGCATCCCGCCCGGGGCATGTGCGGACTACAGCACACGGAAAGAATTCACACCGCAAAAACAAAAAGCCCGGGACCTTTTTGTGAGCCGTCTGGCCCTGAAAGAGTCCCGGGTTTCGTTTTCGCTTTATGCGCCGGCAAAGGGCCCGCCCGCCGCGCTCCATGCGCGGCACAGCAGTTCCTTCTGGGCCTTGGGCAGCTGCTTGAGGGCATACTCCCGCCGCAGGGCGGCGCGCTTATCCGCGCACAGTTCCAGATAGGCAAAACCCCCGGCCCCTCTGGCACGGGTGTATTTTGCGCCGCGTCCGCTCTGGTGGGCGCGCAGGCGGGCGGCAGGGTCGGTGGTCCAGCCGGTGTACAGCGTACCGCCGGTACACCGCACCATATACACAAAGGCGGGCTTTGGCCGGGCGCACGGCTCAGATGCGGCCATTGTTCTTTAACACCTGACGGCAGGCGGCAAGAGCGGTCTCCTTATCCTTGGCCGTGATGAGGAAGCGGCTGGCGTGGCAGAAGCTGATGCCCGGGATGCCGCTCTTCTGCTCAATGACCTCCTGCGGCTGGCCGGCCCAGCTCTGGGGGAAGGGCAGCTTGGGGCGCTTGGTCTTGTGGTCGGTGACGCACTGGGCGCTCCAGCCGCCGCGCTGGCTGGGGTAGACCACGAACAACGCGTCCGTCTTGTACAGGCCGTTCTTCCACGGCAGATAGCAGGGCAGCACCACGATGCCGTCCCGGGAGTTTTTGTAAGCCTGCTGCACCTTTTCGTCGGCGCGGTTCACGGCGTTGGCGCTGGCGATCTGGTTTTCCAAGATCTGTTTTGCCACGGCCACCGCCTTGAAAAAGCAGGTGTCCTGATCCTCTTTGGAGTCCCACACCGGGTTAAAAAAGCCGATGGCATCGCACAGGCTGTTCTGCTCGCCGGAGTTATCGTTGAGGTCCAGCGGCTGGATGAAGTTCTCGTCAATGAGCCGGGCCTGACGCTCACCCACAAGGCCGGGGCCGAGCACCCGCCACAGCAGGCCGAAGGCCGCATAGGGCACGCCATTGGGGCGGCACTCCCGCGGCTCCTGATGGTGGTCGAACATACCAAAGCCCACATCGTACACGATGCCGTCAAAATCATCCGGCACCACAAAGCCGCGGGTGATCTTGATGTCCGGGCGCAAAATTTGCAGCAGGGCAGTGGCAAACACATCGTCGGCGTGGAACTTGCCGGCGTGAGTGAAGCCGTTTGCAGGAATTTTCATAGATGTACCTCGTTCCCAATAAAATGTCTGGCAACAGTATAGCACACTTTGCAGAAAGGGACAACGAAAAGCCCCGGAACGGGCACGCCATTCCGGGGCTTTTTGAGCGTATTCTTACTTTTTCTTTGTGGTGCGTGCCTTTTTAGCGGCAGGAGCGGCGGGCTTTTCCGCCGGGGCGGTCTCCGGCTCGCCCAGAGCCAGAATGCTGCTCAGTTCCTTCTGAGCTGCGGCATTCGTGGCATCGGTGGTGGCCAGCACATCAGAGTAGAACTGCTCCATGCCCTCGCGGGTGGAGAAGGTGGCAACGTACATCTGGTTGCCCATGGCGCCGCTCAGCGCGTCCGGCATGCGGTCCACCATGCGCATGTTCTGCTGGTACTTCTGCATGATCTGCTCGTGGCTGTACACAAAGTGCTTGCCGTCGCGGCGGCCTGCAAACGGGCAGTAGAAGTGCTCGCCCACCGGCATATCGGTGCCGCCAAAGGCGATCATGTCCGCCCAGATCTTATACACGTTGGTGGAGCGGGCAAAGTTGATCATGTCCGGGGTAAAGCCGCCGCAGGGGCGCATGTTGACCTCCAGTGCCACGATCTGGCCCTTTTTGCCCATGCCGGCCTGATTCTCGGTCATGCGGAAGAACTCAAAGTGGATGAAGCGGCTCTTCACGCCAAAGCTCTTGACGGCGGCACGGCCTGCAGCGCGGGTGTCCTCGGGCAGGTCCTTGATGATGTAGTAGATGGAGTTGTCGTTGTCGTTGACGATATCCATGATGGACATGGGGCTGACGTTGCCGGCCTCAAAGATGGGGTTGCCGTTGGCATCGATGATGGCATCGTAGCTGTTCACCTCGGCCCGGACGAACTCCTCCATGATGTACTCCACATCCGGGTGATGGGCCGTCTTCTGCACGAGGAACTTTTTCAGATCCTCGTCGCTGGACAGCTTGTGGGTATCGGATGCGCCCACGCCGTTATCCGGCTTTACCACCACCGGGTAACCCACCTCGTCGATGAACTTCCGGCAGCCCTCGTAATCGTCCACCATGTGGTAGCGTGCGGTGGCGATGCCGGCCTTCTGGTAATACTCCTTCATCTTGCTCTTGTACTTGATGCGGGGCATATCGGAGGTCTGGAAGCCGGAGGTGATGTGGAAATCGGTGCGCAGGGCTGCGTCCCGCTCCAGCCAGTATTCATTGTTGGACTCCAGCCAGTCGATGCGGCCATACTTGAATGCAAAGAAGGCCACGGCGCGGTAGACCTCGTCGTAGTTTTCCAGACTGCCCACCTTATAGTACTCGTTCAGGCTGTCCTTCAGCTCCGGCTTCAGCTCATCGTAGGGCTGGTCGCCGATGCCCAGCACATTCATGCCGTTGTTTTTCAGCTCATGGCAGAACTGCCAGTAGTTGGTGGGGAAGTTGGGCGAAATAAAAATAAAATTCTGCATGGTTTTACGATTCCTCTTTCCTCTATAAACCTCTATAAAAACTCCCTCCGTCACGGCTCCGCCGTGCCAGCTCCCTCCGGGAGGGAGGCGTCCCTCTCAGTCATCGCTGCGCGATGCCAGCTCCCCCGAAGGGGGAGCTTATTTGCTGCAAACCGTCAGATGCATCAAAGCTCGCCCTTCGGGAGAGCTGGCGCGTCAGCGCCTGAGAGGGTTTGTTTTACTGCTCGCCCAGAATATACGGCATGTAATATGCAGTCTGCTTATACCACCAGTTCCAGTCGTGGTTCACATCGTGGCCCCACAGGTCTACCCAGATGGGGATGTTCTTTGCCTCGAAGATGCGCTTGAGGAACCATGTGGTGTCCGGCTGCTCCCAGTCGCCCTGACCGCAGCAGATGACCGCCTTCTGGCTGCGGAACAGCTGCATGTAGGGGTGATCCTCCGGGAAGTTCTTCATGTAGTCCACGGGCGAGTTCATGTACACCAGCTCGTCCATATAATTGCCGAAGCCATAGTGGGCCGTGTAGATGCCGCTGAGGGCCAGACAGCCGCAGAACACATCCGGGCGGCGCAGGTACAGGTTGACCGCATGGGTGGCACCCAGACTGCAGCCAAAGGCAATGACACCGGGCAGGTCGTCCCAGCCGTTGCGCTCCTTGGCCAGATACTGGATCTTGGGCACAGCCTCCTCCACGATGTAGCGCAGCCACTGCTCATAGCGGCGAATGCGCCAATAGGGGTCACCCTGCGTGTCGGACCAGGTCTCCTTGTCCATGGTATCAATGGAGATCACCATGATCTTACCAGCATCGATCCACGGGGCAAGGGTGTCGGCCATGTGGAAGTTCTCAAAATCGAAGAAGCGGCCATCCTGACAGGGGATGTACAGCATCGGGCGGCCTGCGTGGCCGTAAATTTTGCACTCCATGTCGCGGCCCAGCGCCGGGCTGTAGTCCTTAAAATACTGCATTTCCATGGTGTTTCCTCCTTTTAGGGTTTACTCCTCCACCTCATACATCAGAGTATGGAACATAAAGGGCAGCTGTTTTTCCCAGCTGGCTTCGCTGTGTGTGCCGCCGGGCACGATGCGGCTGGTAAGGTGGATGCCCCGGGTCATGACCTTTGCGCACATCTCTGCAAAGCCGCAGCGCATCCCGTCGTGGTTGCCCATCTCGCGGGAGCCGTAGTCCATGTACAGCACGGTGCCCGGCTCCAGCTTTGCGCGGCCCACAAGGCCGGAAAGCTTTTCCGGCGACACCCAGATGGACGGCGACAGCGCCGCCGCACGGCTGAAAGTGTCGTTGTACTGCAAAAGGGCGTACAGGCTCATCAGGCCGCCCATGCTGCTGCCGCCGATAAAGGTGTGCTCCCGGTCGGGCAGGGTGCGGAAGTTGCGGTCGATGAAGGGTTTGAACCGGTGGATATACCAGCTCATGGTGGCCTGACCCGTGCCGTCGAAGTGGCCGAACTGCGGGTCGTCGAACCGGTAGGGCGAATACTCCACCAGCCGTTCGTTGTTGGCTCCGGCGTTGCACTCCACCGCCGCCACGATCAGCGGGGTGTCGGTGTAGTCCAGATAATCGGCCATGCCCCAGCTTTTGCCAAAGGTGGCATCCTCGTCAAAAAAGACGTTCTGGCCGTCGAACATATACAGCACCGGATACCGGCGGTCGGGGTCAGCTTCATACATCGTGGGCAGATAAACATATACTCTGCGCTGCTCGGTGCCGTTGACGGCAGGGTAGCTCACGCTCCATTTTTTGACCATGGGTCCATTCCTCTCAATCTTTCCTGCACATGGCCTGCCGCAATGCAGGCCGCTGTTCTGTTTTCAGTTTAGCACTGCAGGGCACAGAAAGCAATTGCGCCGGGAAATTTTGGAGGTTTGACGGAGAGGGCGAGGACGTTATCCTAATATACGGCAAACGCCGCCGAGCGGAGGCCTGGCGGCGTTTGCTGCTATTCTGAATAAAAAGGTTCTCTCCGGAGAATCGGGATCAGTTCTTTTTCTCAACAGGCACGATCCAGCCCTTGGTATCGGGGATCTTGCCCCACTGCATACCGGTCATGGTGTCATAGAGCTTCTGGGTGACAGGGCCGATGCTGCCGTCGCCGATGTAAGCGTGCTCGCCCTTCCAGACCAGCTCCTTGACGGGGGAGACGACAGCGGCGGTGCCGGTGCCGAAGACCTCTTCCAGCTTGCCGTCGCGGGCAGCCTGCATGATGTCGGCGATGGCCAGCTTGCCCTCGACGACCTCATAGCCCCAGTCCTTCAGCAGCTCGATGCAGCTGCGGCGGGTAACGCCGGGCAGAACGGTGCCGACGGTAGCAGCGGTGTACACCTTGCCGTCGATCTTGAACATGATGTTCATGCTGCCAACTTCCTCGACGTACTTCTTCTCCACACCGTCCAGCCACAGCACCTGTGCGTAGCCCTGCTCCTCGGCCAGCTCACCGGCCTTGATGGAAGCAGCGTAGTTGCCGCCGCACTTGGTGAAGCCGGTCAGGCCGGGAGCGGCACGGATGTACTCGTCTTCCACGTAGATGCGGACGGGGTTGATGCCCTCGGCATAGTAAGCGCCCGAGGGAGCGCAGATGATGCAGAAAATGTAGTGCTTGGAAGCGTGCACGCCCAGACCCACATCGTTTGCAAACACGAAGGGACGGATATACAGGGAAGCACCGTCGGAATGGGGCACCCAGTCACGGTCCACGTCCACCAGAGTTTCAACCGCCTGAATGTAGTCCTCCACAGGGATCTTGGGGATGCACAGACGGTCGGCGGAGTCCTGGAAACGCTTTGCGTTGCAGTCCGGGCGGAACAGCTGGACGGTATCATCGGCCGTGCGGTATGCCTTCATGCCCTCAAAGATCTCCTGAGCGTAGTGGAACACGACAGTAGCCGGGTCCAGTTCAAAGGGGCCGTAGGGGACAATGCGGGCATCGTGCCAGCCTTCGCCCTCGGTGTAATCCATCACGAACATATGGTCGGTGAACTTCTTGCCAAAACCCAGATTGCTCTCGTCAGGCTTTGCCTTCGGAGCAGTGGTACGGGTGATCTTGATATCCAACATGATTTATTTTCCCTCTTTCCTGATCTCGGGCGCAGCGAGTGAAAATGCGCCCGCAAACACCGAATGTTGTTTTCTATTATAATAATATGAATGTGATTTACAAGGAAACGAAAAATCTTTCATCTTTGGACAGGTTAAGTTGCGCTAAATTGCCTGCTTTTCCATGTGCAAACTGCCCAAAATATGATACAATGAGGGCATAAGCCGGATCTTACAGGCTCAGAAAGGAGCTTTTGCACAATGATAAAAGGTGTTATTTTTGATATGGACGGGCTGATGTTCGACACCGAGCGCATCTGGGCCACCCTGTGGAAGCCCGCACTGGCCACACTGGGTCTTCCTTATAAGGAAGGGCTGGACGCTGCCGCGCGCGGCTCGGCAGGCGATTCCATGCGGGCCGTGCTGCGCCGCTTCTACGGCCCGGACTGCGACGCCGATGCCATCATGGATGCCCTGCACGCGCAGGCAGAGACGGCCTTTCAGGCGCCGCCGCCCAAAAAGCCGGGTCTGGATGAACTCATCGCCTATCTGGAAGCGCAGCACATTCCCATGGTGGTGGCTTCCTCCAGCCGGATGGCATCCATCCTGCGGCACCTCAACAACTGGCACATAACCGATCACTTTCAGGCCCTTATTTCCGGCGAGCAGTTCACCTCGTCAAAGCCCGACCCGGAGATCTTTCTCACCGCGGCCAAGGCGCTGGGCACCACCCCGGCTGAAACGCTGGTGCTGGAGGACAGCTACAACGGCGTGCGGGCCGGTGCGCGGGGCGGCTTTGTCACCGTGATGGTGCCGGACCTTGCCCCCGCCGACGACGAGATGCGCCGTCTGTACACCGCCGAGTGCAAAGACCTGCACGAGGTGAAAAAGATGCTGGAGGAGGGGAAGCTTCTTTCCGAAGCCTGAAATATACAGTTGGTCTTTTACATTTTCACGCTAAAAAAGCGGAGAACATCCTCAAGGAAGTCTTTGCCCGCCTTATCCAGCAGTCCTCCCGTGTGGAGCTGGGCAAGAAGTTTGAAAGCGGCTTCTATGCCAAGCCCGGTACCTCCAGCCCGCAGGCTGTACCCGCCGCAGGCGAACCCACCATCTCCATGACGGCTCTTTTGGAATTGCTCAAGGATGCCGACCCGGAAATGAAGGCAAAGCTCCGCTTGGCACTGCTCACCTGATGCAAAAAAGGGCACTGATTGCAATGCAATACAGCGCCCTACATAATCGGACATGGAAAACACCGACCGTGCAAAAACCGTGCAGAAACCGTGCACCCATGGCTTACAAAACAAAAAAGCCATGAAATCTTTCGATCCACAGCTTCCACGGTAGACATTCCTACGCGTTGGGACCCGCGGGCTAAGCAACAGCCCACCGGGCTGATTGCTTACGGCGCTATGCGCCGCCGCCCTGTTCGAGTCCCTTCCATCGCGCAAACAAAAAAGAAAAACCAGCACACAATGTGTACTGGTTTTTCTTGGTGCAGTAAAGCAATCCAAATCCGAACCATTTTCCTTTGATGCGGCTTGGGCCGCTTCCTCAAACGTGATGGTCTGTGTACCTTCTTTATAGTTAAAGGTTATCAAAACCTTATCATCGTACAGATAAATCGAATTGATGAACGTATCCACCAACGCTTGCCTCTGGTCTTTCAGGCTCATGTCCAGTTTACGGAAGCGCATCAGCCAGAAACGGATAAATTCCTCTTTGATTTTTGGCTTTGCCAGCTTTTCTTCCGCAATGCGGGCTTCAAGCTCACGCTTGGTTTCTTCGAGCTGTTCCAACCGTTCCTTGGTGGAACTGGTGAGGATTCCGGCTTGAATTGCGTTGAGCATATTCTGGATACCCGATTCTGCATCCCGGAGCTGTTTCTCATAGAGAGGAAGGTTGGTGTTCTCTCGGTCTTGCAGCTCCATGACCTTGGCGATAATGGATTCCATGGCGGCATCGTCCCGGACAAGCTGCATGGTCTGGTTCACCACCAGATCTTCCAGCCACTGTTTGCGGACAGTTTTCTTCTTGCAGCCCTTCTTCTTTTTGGCCGTGGCACATTTATAGTAGCGGTGGACTTCTCCCGTCCGGCTTGTGCCGCTTTCGCCAAACATCAGCGCACCGCAGCAACCACAGTGCAGCTTGGTTGTCAGCAGGTAATCGTCCTCTGCCTTTCTTCGGGCAGGGGCTTTCTTGTTTTTGGCAATCTTTTCCTGCACATCATCGAACAGTTCCAGCGGCACGATGGGCGGAATCGCATCCGGCACGACCACATCCCGGAATTTCAGTTCTCCGATATAACGCCGGTTTTTGAGCATGTGCTCCACGCTGTTGTAAGTAAATTCGCCTCCGACCGGGTTCTTGATGCCGTTTTCATTCAGCCAGTCCCGAATCTCTTTCATCGTGAGGCCATCCCGATACTTCGTGAACGATTCCAGCACGAAAGGGGAGGCAAGCGGGTCGATGTGAAATTTCCGCTCGGAATCCAGCGTATATCCAAACGTTCCACGACCACCGTTGCAGCGGCCTTTCAGGATGTTCTCTGTCTGTCCACGGACAACCTTTTCGGCAAGGTCGGCAGAGTAGTATTCTGCATAGCCCTCCAGAACCGATTCCAGAATGATACCCTCTGGCCCCTCGGAGATGATCTCCGTAGCCGACATGAGCTTGACACCGTTCTTCTTCAGCTGGGTCTTATACCGGGCACTGTCGTAGCGATTCCGGGCAAAGCGGTCAAGTTTCCAGACCAGAACAATATCAAACAGCTTCTTGTCGCTGTCCTTTATCATCTGTTGGAATTGAGGGCGATTATCCGTCTTGGCAGAGATGGCGCGGTCAATGTAGTGCTTGACGATAGTGATGTCATTCTTTTCGGCATAGGCCGTGCATTCACGAATCTGGCCTTCGATGGATTCTTCGCGCTGGTTATCACTGGAATAGCGGGCGTAGATCACAGCGGTCATGGCAAGCACCTCTCTTTACACGTCATTGAACGGTGGAGCGTTCTTTCAAAGCACTGTTTCGTATAATGTATATACCATGTTTTGATGGAGAAATCAAGACTTTTTATTATCTTCAGTTTTTCTTTTTGAACAATTGACCCAACAGCCACCCCTCTCGTTGAAATGAGGTGACTGTTGGGCCGACTTGCTCGGATTCCTTTATTCTTCGTTTAGCTGGACGATGGTATTATAAAAGATTTTGTTTGGAATAACGACTTGAAGAACACCCTTTTTCAAAAGTGCTTCTATGCGTTTCATGACATACCAGTCACTTACCGGAGCAGAAATCGCTTTTAATACGTCTGCGGTAAGTTCACCAACCGAAATAGGAATTCTCGATACTAAACTAATAATTCTCTGGTCGAAATAATCTATGTTAACGCTTTTAACATCGTTCGCATGCCAAATACGCATGGAGGTGTTTTCGTTTAATAGCTTTCCCCATCTTTTGGCATACTCAGTAATAGTTTCTTCCGTCAAATACTTTTGTGAGATCTTATCGGTTTTCCCTTCCATAAATTCTTTCAGACCTTCTCTGGATGCAAGCAAAATTCTATTTGTACCATACTTTGCTGCATAGTAACAAATATAATAAATGCCGCACCAACAATCGGCAGAACTCCTGACCCAAACACGCAGTGGCTTATGATTTATCATATCACATTGAACCGCATTCGCTGTACCATGATATTTCGACCACAGTTGTCTAGCTTCAATTTGGCTGTCAGGATAATATTCTGAAAGGCAATTCACGAATTGTTTGCAACGATATTCTGAATCGCAAGCATATTGAAGTTCTCCCATTGATAACATAAACGGAAACAACTTTACACTTTCGACGATGCCTAAAGCTGCTAACATATTGACATCACTGGGTTCAAAAACAATTTCATCCATAGCTGGTCAAAATCATAATTTCGGGATGGTAACTTGTGTAGTTGCACTCCAATAGATTGGTTTGCTTGAGCCAACCACTCCAAAATAACACCCAACGCTGCAATCAAGATAAGTTCCAACATCATAGAAGTCATATGTATAGGTTGTATTATATATACTTTGTTCTGGAACTAGTGCTGTCGTTGAAAATGGGCAGCTTCGTTCGATGTTATCGGAATAGCTCGTGTAGTAATCCGTTCCTGAAACATTTTTTATTAAATCCGGGCCAATACCGACGGTAGTTCCACTCATATAAAAGCCCAATCCATTGGCCTTTGTATAAAGAACTCTCCATGTTCCATCAATATACGATACAACTCTTGAGCCGTCTGTATTAGAAACAGGAATGCGCATTGGAACCTCGGCCAAAACATAAAATCCGAGATTCTCTTGTTCTTGCACAGAAAGATTGAGAAGTTCTTCTATCGAATAATCATCGATCTTTCTCTTATTTCCAGTTGCAAATGCTGGCTGAATGGTCAGGAGAAATAAAACCGTGACCAATAGAATGGAAATCAGCCGTTTGATTTTGTTAGTCATAGTATACTGCCTCCTAATTTATTTTTTTTCTTCACTCAATACACTAAAGCTCCATTGGAATCACCTTCATTAAATTTTCCCCTTCAGGTGTATACTCCTCGGCAAATAAATGTGAACCATACAAATGCTGAAACTACTAGAATACTGCTGGAATAGAAAATATTGTGACCTTACACTGCTTTGGGTGATTACTTTGCTTTCCTTCATTGAATAGCTAGAACAACAGCTACTATCAAGAACAAAGTTGAAAGCCCAAGCTGAACCCATGCAATTTTTTCGTTTTCGGCATTGTTACAGCCTTTGGAGGATACTGCCACTTGGATATAATGCACTGCTACGATTCCATATGAGAAAAACAAAGAAGCCCAAGCATAAGGTACTGCGCTTTTATCTGTCAATCGGACAAGATTACTAGTCCATACTGAAATGCAGCCCCAAAGGGCAAAAGGAGCAATAAGAAAAAAGTTGCTTTTGCCTTTTTTCATTCTTAGCCTCCCACAGCTTGATGGTACGATTTTGTAGTATCCATAAGGTGTCCACCGGAATCATACGAATACAAAATATCATGATAGCAATGGGTATAGTAGCTATTACCATATGCGAAATGGACTTCATACAGCGATTGATTTATAACAACTTTCGATGGAGAAGTAGCTAGAACCACACTAACCAAAAAGGATCCAACCGTAACAGCAGTGCTTCCCGGCAAGTGCAACCCAGTAATTAAAAGGCTTGCTGCAGTTTCAACTCCACCAATCTCAATTTGCGCAATCGCCGTATTGTCAATTGTATAGCTGAGATTTGATACAAATATATGCTTATACTGTGATCCTGTAACATCACTTCCAACAGTGGCTCCCCTTGTTTGAGGCATAGATTTTGAAGTTGCTAATTTCAAAAAGACATCATAGCTTTGATTGGTCAATTTGCTTTTTTTCGTTTTTTGGGCTTTCGTATAGACAAGTTCACCTGTACCATCTTCTTTAACGCTCCGGTTCAAGGTAACATTTTGTCCATCAATATCAGTAAAGCGAGTTACTTCAATGATCGTATTTTTATCTATTTTGTAGGACACTTGCACAGTTCTTGCAACAGTAGCCACCAAATTTTCACGGTCGCTTTTAGAAATAATTTTTGTTTTACTGATTGCACTGTCTGCAAAAGCCGTTGTCATTGGCAAATTTTGTAAAGCGGCTACTGTTATGCCTAAACATAAAGTTTTCAAGAATTCTCTTCGAGATACATCTTTCATATTCTATCACCTCACATCGTTTTTGATATAATGTCTATCATATGAGTTTAGTTGCGATCAAGCGATTCAGGGACATCCGGCTGATACGCTGTAAAGCAGCAGGTGCTATTCACACTTAAGACTGCAATCGCCATTGCAAAAGCACATGTAATTTTACTCAGGAAAAAAATCAGTTTTTGTGAATTCTGTTTCATATTGTCCTCCACATTACATAGAATACGTTACATCGACTTCATTGTTTGTTCCGCGAGGAGTTCCCTTCAGCCAGCAAGTATGAGAAGCAATACCATTATAAGCGTTACTGGTAAAGGTGAGTTTTGCCGAACTGGAGTTATACGTCAAACTTGCATCACTATATGTGGAGCCCAAAGTTGTAATCGAATAGTCCCATGCATTTGTGACTTTGTTATTCGTCACTGTCATATAAAAATATGCATGAATCACCACTCCCTTATACGAAACCTTCCAAGAATTCGACGATTTCGCTACACGAGAAATTGAATTGTCCACTGACTCGATAGTAATAGTTGCTGGATCACCATTACTGTCAACTACCGCAATTGCGAGCTTCTCGTTTGCCTTCAGTTGATCGAGATTGCTAAAAGTAACAACATTGTTCTTAACGGTAGCTTTCGGTGAATTCGATTCAGCGAAGGCAGACTGAACGCCAAACGACATTACAACCGCAATAAAGTCAAAACCACCGGCTAAGCCGGTGGCTTGAGTAAGCCCTAGAAGGGCATCCTACTGGCAAAGCCCCTCAAGGGGCCTCGAGCAAGCGTCTTTCATCTGCATTACCTGCCCTACCGCTCTAACGAGCTATGTTGCAAAGTGCATCTTCTAAGATAACAATTTCTTTGTCATCTCGCTTTGCTCGAATCTTATAGCTAAAGCATTTTCTACTCCACCAGCGGAGCTGGTGGTTGTCGCTCGCTTAAGCTACTCAAAGCAGACTCGCCGTAAGTTTTTTGATGAATTTTCTTGTACTCATGATCACATTTTCCTTTCCTTATTTTGATTTGATTGCTTTTACGACTAAATAAATGACCAGTATGCCGATGCAGAGCGAAATAATTGTCAATGCCTCTGCCGTTGCATTAAGGCAAGCACCAATAAAATAAACCAATACCAAAAATGCAACAAAAGCGATAAGAAGCAGCACCCATTTGTTTTTTTTCATGTTATCACCTCCCTATCTACAAAAGTTGGCATTAAATTTTTGTTGAACCAAAGGAATTGTTGAGAATACAATCAATACCCATTTGGAGAGATAGTAGCAAACTACATGACGTGTATACGGAAGCACATTAAAAATGGCAAGCAGGAAATCTATTGACGAAAGAACAGATGCGACCATCTTGTAACTTGACCGCTTCTTTTCACTTAAAGGCTTATTCTTTGCTTCGATAGGTGAGAGAAAGATAGAGATGCCCAAAAGAGCTACTGTTGTCAGGATACGGAAAAGGTGATTTGCTGCGATTGCCTTACTTAGCAAAATGCAGATAAGTGCCAGTCCGGAGAATGCCAAATAGCATCTGGTGTGCGATGTTGCATGGTATCCGCCAATGTAGATTCGCTGTGGGATAAACCCAATCAAAAATGAAAGTGCGTACCGCACATCACCACACACAACAGCGATTAAAACAACAAGCAGAACGCTCACAACAGATGATATGAGCAACTCGTACCCATAGACATACGCATCCGCCTTTGCTTCATCTATCACTTTTTGCTCGCAGAAAAGACGGACTGATTTTTGAGACAGCGTGCGTTCCCACATTGCAGTTGCGCCACCTTATCTTCTGATTTTTGCTTCACTGTATCATAAATTTCAGCAAAATCAAGAGGTTTGGCAAAACTGGTCGTTCTGGTGACAAAAGTGGTAGGTCAGGCTACTTGTAAGGAGCCTTTGCACAGTCTATAATAGTAGCAGGACATTATTTTGTGGAGGTTGTCGAAATGCTGAAGTACCACGTTGCAGTCTGCGATGATGAGAAATCAGACCTTGATGGCATTGTTCAAAGCGTCCAGCAGTACGATGTGCAAGGCTGCTTTGACATTGAAACTTACATGGATGGAAACGAACTTCTGAGCGAATTGCAAATGCAGAAGAAATCCTTTGATCTGCTTCTTCTCGATATCGAGATGCCATCCAACGGTTTTCAGCTGGCGCAGTCTTTGATTCAGATGGAGAAGCATCCTTTGGTGGTATTTGTCACGAAGCGGCATGAGTACGCTGTGCAGGGATATGGCATTGCATTCCGCTACCTTGTCAAACCTTTGGATCAGACGCTGTTCGCTGCGGCAATGGATGCCGTCCTTCAGGAACTGAACTCCAAACATTTCACGATCGAATACGATGGTGTTACCATGTCCTTGGAAACATCGGACATTTACTTTCTGGAAAGCCACGGACATAAAGTTCTGATTCACTGCAAGGAGCAAGACCTTACATTGCGAATGAGCATTCCTGAAGCCTTGGAGCAGCTTCCCAAACGGTGCTTTGTGTCACCACACAAAAGTTATCTCGTCAACATGGAACACATTGTTTACGCTACGGGAACCGCTGTTTTTCTTTCCAGCGGACATCAGCTGCCGATCAGCAGGAGGAAGCGTCAGGAGTTCAATCAGATCTTCAACGCTTATTTGGGAAGATGATGCTTTATTATTTCGTTGAGTTTGCAGGGAGCTTTGCCAACATTGCCCTGTTGCTGCTTTTTATCGGTCGGCTGTTTCCCAAAAAGGAGCCCGTCTCAAGGTGGTTCTATGCCTATGTTGCACTCTTGATTGCTGGGCAGTGTGCTTTGAGTTTATTCCCGGATTGGGTGACGCAGCGCACGATCTATCTTTTAGTTGGCGGATTTTTCCTTGCATTGCTGTTCTATGAGGTTCGACCGTGGCAGGCGGTTTTTGCAAGCGGAGCTTTCTTCACACTGATTGCTTTGGTGGAAGTGCTTGCAATGCTTCTGATTGGGCTGCGTATCCCGGATACCGACATTCTAATGCAGGCTGGGGCAGCACGGTTGGTCTATGTTGTTTTTTCAAACCTGATTCAAATTCCACTCGTAGTCCTGATCTCACATTTTTTCAGCCGAAAAGGAAATGCTCTGCGTATCCTATGGCTGCTGCCGATCATTGCGATTCAAATCGCAAGTATTGCTGTCTGTTATGTGGCACAGTATCATGCTGCGGATGAGTATTTCCCGGATTATATGGTCGGTCTTATGGCGGTGCTTCTCCTTATAAACATCCTGATCGTGTTCTATGTGGAAGCTCTCCGGGAAAATGAACTGGAAAAATTCAAAGTTAAGTTCAACGAACAGCAGTACAATCTTCAAATGGAATACTACCAGCAGCTCAAAGAACGCCAGGAAGAAGTCCGTTCTATGCGGCATGATGTGAAGAAATACATCCTGGCGATGCAGGCAGTTGCAGAACACGGTGATACCGAAGAACTTCACAAGATTGCGCAGGCTGCCACGGATGTTTTCGAGCGTTCCACAAATATTTCTGCGGTCGGAAATCCTGTTGTTGATGCTCTTTTGAATTATTACTTACGAATTGCGGAAAGGAATAACATCAAGGTCAATCTGGATGTGACGATTCCTGAAGTTTTGACGATCTCATCGCTGTCTCTGAGCATCATCCTCGGAAATACATTTGACAATGCCATCGAAGCCTGTTGCGACCTGCCAGCGGAACAGAGAATCATTCATCTACAGCTGCGCAAGCAGTATCGAAGCCTCTTCTATCGGCTGGAAAACCCATACAGTGATACTTCTCGCGGAATCCGCATCGGAGAGTATCACGGTTACGGACTAAAAAATATAAATCGTATCGTTCAGGAGAACCATGGTGACTTCTATACGAAAAAGAAAGACGGTGTGTTTACCGTCCAAGTCCGCCTGAACTGCGAAAATTAAAACATTCTCCTAAAACATTGCTTTGCTTTTGCTTGTACTTTGTGTGTTTCATTCATCTGATGTATTCATTATCCTGAAGTGTTGACACACATCAATACTTATGTTATCATTCCCAACAAATCCACAGCGATTTCTGTAAAGAAACGATTCTGTGCGGTTTTATTTCCTGCGAAGATTTACCGCCCCGCAACACACCCGATCATTTTGCCGTCTGTTTCACCCGACAAAATCCTTCGCCTGTACTGCGTGGGCGGTATTTTCTTTTTGGGGAAGCCGTACCTTGAGAATTTCATGAGCCGTCCGAGCGTGATACCGGCTTTTCGGCCAACGCCGCTGCAAAACAGGGGCAGGAACTTCGTTCGGAGCAAACGGCGATCAACATACACGAGCAGCGGAACTCTCTACTTATTTTTGCGTCTTAACAATTCGGAAACAACTTTCGGAAATGCGTTTTGAGCGCAGCGGTGGAGAGCAAGAACCGTCCCGTGGCCACAAATTTTCAATTCTTGAAAATTTCCTGTCCATCCGGGACTTCACTTCTCAAACTCTTGCGAGTTTTCCAAGTGATCTTGTTGGGGCGTGCCTGCCCCAAACCCTGCTCATAGTTCGCGCCTGATGGCGCGAACAAACGGCGTGTCGTGCTTACATAGCTTCACCGAGGAGCTATCCGAAACGACAGGAGGTTCAATGAACAAAACGAATGTCAAAGCGAATCCCAGCACGACCCACCGCCACGACACGCCGAACAACAAAACGCACATCATCAAGTTCCGAGTAACGGAAACTGAAAAGATGGAACTCGAACAAACCGCAAAACTCCTTCATCTCTCCCTGTCCACCCTCATCCGCCGTGCGCTGCACAGTGCGAAGATCGAGCGCACTGTTGTCGTTGCTGGCGGCGGAGAAGAAACCCTGACCGCTGTTTCCACCCTGCTTGCCCAGTGCAGCAGGGTGGGCGGCAACCTGAACCAACTCGCACGACACTTTAACTCTGGCGGAGCAGACACCGAACAGCTCCGGGCGAAACTTCTTGACGAACTTGCAGACCTGACTGCATTCCGGCTCCACGCCGAGAAAGTTCTGGGTGAACTGTATGGCAACGCTCAAGCATATCGCCTCTAAAAATTCGGACTACACCGCCATCGAAGCGTACCTCGTTTACCAGCACGATGAATTTTCCGGCAAGGTAATTCTGGACGAACAAGGCAGGCCCATGCTGCGGGATTCGTACCTGATCGACACCCTTGAGTGCGGTGATTTCTCATTTGCAACGGCCTGTCTGCTGGCAAACCGAAAGTACAACAAGAACAATCACCCGGAAGATATTAAAAGTCACCAGTATATCATCAGTTTCGACCCACGGGATGTAACCGAAAACGGGCTGACTATGGAGAAAGCGCAAGCCCTCGGCTTGCAGTTCTGCAAGGACAACTTCCCCGGTCATCCCGCCATCGTCTGCACCCACCCGGACGGACACAACCGTTCGGGAAATATCCACGTCCACATCGTGATCGGCAGCATCCGAACACGAGAAGTGGAGCGTAAGCCCTATATGCAGAAGCCACGCGATTGGCGCGAGGGCATGAAGCACTCCAGCACAGCCCAGACCATGCGGCACTTGCGTGTTGAGGTCATGGAGCTGTGCGAGGGTGCCGAACTGTACCAGATTGACCTGCTCAACGGCTCGAAGGAGCGCGTGAGCGAAGCTGAGTATTGGGTGCGCAGACGCGGCCAATTGAAACTTGACCGTGAAAACGCATCCCTTACCGTAGTCGGACAGCAGCCCAAGCAGAAGAAGTTTGAAACCGTAAAAGATACCCTGCGGAAACAGATTTCTTCGGTGCTGTACCGCGCAACGAGCTTTGAAGATTTCTCGGACAGGCTCTTGCAGCAGTACGGCATTACCGTCAAGGAAAGCCGTGGACGGCTCAGCTATCTGCCTGCTGGAAGGACAAAGTTCATCCGGGCGCGCAGCATCGGTGACAAGTTCGAGAAAGAACTTGTGCTTGCCGCTCTGAAAGCCAATACCGAACGCAAGCGCACTATCCAGTCCAAGTCTGACCGCATCGGGAAACTGATCGATATTCAGGCGAAGCTGAAGCAGGGTAAGGGCATCGGCTACGAGCGTTGGGCGAAAAAACACAACCTCAAAGCTATGGCACAGACCTTGATCCTCTTGCAGGAAAATGGTCTGCTCAACGAGGACGCACTCGACCAGAGAATTACAGAGCTTGATACCAAGTTCCACGATTCGCTGGCAGTGGTGAAAGATCTCGAAGGTCGCATGAAAGCCAACAAAGAGCTGCGCCGTCATGCTGCTGCCTACACCAGCACCAAGAACATCGCACAGCAGTTAAAGACTGCCAACCGACCCGCAGCCTTTGAAGAACAGCACCGTGCAGAGCTGACAGCATACCGGGCGGCAGTAGCCTATTTCAAGGCAAATGATATCACCAAGCTGCCCAGCCCGAAGAAACTGGAAGCCGAGTATGCGCAGCTGGCATCCGAAAAGGCACAGTTCTACGAGCAGTACAAGGAAGCCAAGAACGAGCTGCTCAAGCTGAAAACCGCAAAGCAGAATGTTGCGTCCTTTTTCCGGGAGGAAGAACCGGCGCAGCAGGAGAGATAAAGGAGTGTGCGTATGATCAACCTGAAAATCGACCCGGAGTTCCAGTCTCAGATTCCTCCTCTGACCGATGATGAATTTAAGCAGCTTGAAGAAAACATCCTCAAGGAAGGCAAGCTGCTCTCTCCTTTGATCGTTTGGAACAACACACTTGTTGACGGACACAATCGTTATGCAATCCTCCAAAAGCACCCAGAGATTTATTTCTCCACCATGCCGCTCCGATTTGAGAACCGCGAAGAAGCCATTGCGTGGATTTGCCGGAATCAGTTGGGACGGCGAAACCTGAGTCCCGAACAGAAACGCTATCTGCTTGGGAAGCAGTACGAAGCCGAGAAGAAGGCTGCAAAAATCTTTCGGGGCAATCAGTACACTTTAGCAAAGAAAAGTGGTGGTGCTCACGATGATAACCACCACTCCGGGAAGAAAACCTGCGACCGGATCGCAGAAGAAAACGGTGTCAGCCGTGCCTCTGTTCTCCGTGCCAGCCACTACACGCGAGGCATCGACATCGCGGACAACCTCTCTCCCGGCATCAAGCAGAAAGTCTTTTCCGGTGAAGTGAAGTTCACCAACGAAGAAATGTCCAAGCTTGTGCAGGCAAGTGTCGAGC
>ERZ836829.44-NODE-44-length-201842-cov-177.986149_pt1 | contig 201842 bp, 176 predicted proteins | sample MGYA00519574_ERZ836829 | MGnify/ENA primary metagenome ERZ836829 (study PRJEB31850, sample SAMEA3708808) | human gut metagenome | biome: human gut; feature: human-associated habitat; material: faeces | place: China | collected 2014 ...
TGTTTATCAAGTTATTATCGCTTTATAACTAAAAGATGTACTTCTCTTAAGAAGAGTAGTATCGGCAAAAAGCACCTTTGAAAGGCGAAAATGCTTTTTATAAAGTATATGATAAATGGTTGATATCGCAGCCAGACCAAATTTAAACAGCTATAATCCAGACCAATATACAAATTGGGATGAACTAAGGGTATGTCCTGGCTCGAAAAAACGACAGACAATCCGATAACATGAATAAGGTCTTGAGTTCCATTGAAGAGATGAACAAGGTGCGCTGGTTCGTCATGCGTGCCTACAAGAATGAGAAGATGGCGGAGGACAGACTGGCGGACAAGGAGAACGGTCTGGAATATTTCATCCCGAAGCATTATGCGGTAAGGGTCTATCACGGGATTAAGTCGAGAAGGCTTGTCCCGGTCATTCCGAGCCTCCTGTTCGTACATGCCAGCCATGCCCAAATCATAGCGTTCAAGAAAAGCTTCAACTTCCTTCAGTTCGTGACTTGGGAGAAAAGTACGGGACTTGAATACATCACCGTGCCGGATGAACAGATGGACAGCTTCATCAAGGTGGCTTCCCATTACGAGGAGGACACCGTCTATTACAAGCCCGAAGAAGTAGATCTGGAAAAAGGAACGCGTGTATGTATCCATGGAGGCAAGTTTGACAACGTGAAAGGTGTGTTCATGCGGGTAAAAGGCAAAAGGAATCGCAGGGTGGTTGTCCTGCTTGAAGGTGTCATGGCCATTTCCGCCGAGGTACATCCTGACCTGATCGAAACCCTTCCCTGAAACCGAATCCTCTACGTAAAGACGTTTTATAGATAAGCAAATGGACATTCTTCATCTCATCGAATTCATTTTCACGGTCATTGTCGGATACACCTTGAGTGCGATGGCCCTACCCCGTATCTCGCTGGTATCATTCCGCCGCCGTCTGTTCGACCAGATTGACGGCCGCAAGCTGCATACCGCCCATATACCGAGGTTGGGAGGCATCGCCTTCTTCCCGTGCATCACCATCACGGTGTCGCTCGCCATCATCTTCCACAACCTGTGGATGGACAGCAACATGCTCGACATGAACCTGACCAACCGCCTGCTTTCCGTATTCTGCTGCCTGTTCCTGCTTTACCTTACAGGGATGATGGACGACCTGATCAGCGTGCGCTATCGTTCCAAGTTCATGGTACAGATCGTATGCGGCGTTCTGCTGGTTACATCCGGGCTTTGCCTCGACAATCTGCACGGGCTGTTCGGCATCGAAACTATACCTTATTATATAGGTGCGCCGTTTACGGTATTCATCATCGTTTATATCCTGAATGCCATCAATCTGATTGACGGTATTGACGGGCTGGCTTCGGGGCTGAGCATCATCGCCTTCTTCGCTTTCGGGTGCATGTTCATCCGCCTGCAATGGTGGATGTACGCCTTCATCGCCTTCGCCTCGTTCGGCGTGCTGCTTCCTTTCTTCTACAAGAATGTCTATGGCAACGTACAACGCGGACGCAAGATATTCATGGGCGACACCGGCTCACTCACCATCGGGATGCTGCTTGCGGTGATGGCCATCCGTCTGAGCATGTCCGACCCGGTGAAGGAAAGCATCTTTCCCAGTACCGTCGTGATCGCGTTCTCGTTCCTGATCGTACCCATGCTGGATGTGGTACGGGTAGTCCTGCACCGTTGGCGCAGCCGCAAGCCCCTTTTCCTGCCGGACAAGAACCATATCCACCACAAGTTCATCGCTTTGGGAATGTCCCAGCGACAGGCTATGGCCGGCATCATCAGCATCGCTTTCGCCTTTGCCGTGGTGAACGTGTCCCTCATCCATTACCTGTCCACCACCCTTCTTTTCCTGCTGGACGTGGCGGTATGGACGGTGCTGCATTGCTATATCACGGTGAGAATCAACCGGAAGAATAAATTTAGAAAATAAACTGTACAGAAATAAAAATATGAAAAATCGATTTTTAACACTTCTCTTTCTGGCCGTATCGCTCGTCTCGTGCAATACTTCCAAGGAGATCCTTTATTTTCAAGACATTGCGGTGAACCAGCCCGAAGCCATCGAGGGCGCAAGGGACATCACCGTACAGCCCAAGGACCAGATATCCATCATGGTATCCAGCAAAGACCCGCAACTGGCGGCGTTGTTCAACCTGACCCGTGTCCAATACCGTGCCGGATCGACCGACGTGCGTGGCGGTAGCAATAATGGCGAGATATCCGGTTATACGCTGGACGACAAGGGGGACATCGACTTTCCCGTCATCGGCTCACTCCATATCGCCGGCATGACCAAGAGCCAGATAGCCGCCCTTGTCAAGAAACGGCTGGTGGACGAGGACCTGGTGAAAGATCCGGTCGTGACCGTGGAGTTCATGAACCTCTATTTCTCCGTGTTGGGCGAAGTGAAGACACCCGGCAAGTATAACATCACCAAGGATCAGATTACCTTGCTCGAAGCCATCAGTATGGCGGGCGATCTTACCATCACCGGTAAGCGTGATGCCATCTTCGTCATTCGCGAGGAGAACGGTGAGCGGGTCACCCACTGGGTAGATCTCCGCAGCAAAGATTTCTTCAAATCTCCGGTCTACTATCTGAAGCAGAACGATGTGATCTACGTGCAGCCCAATAAGATGCGTGCTGGTCAGAGTACCATCAACGAGAACAACGTGAAGTCCGTATCGCTGTGGATCAGCATAGCTTCGTTTCTCACCTCGTTGGGCGTGTTGCTGTTCAAGTAACGGTTTATGTAGCGGAAGAAATGTAATTCATTTTATACCTTATTATATATGACAGAAAAGAAAACGACCGTCGGCAAGCCTGCCGATGACTTCATACGCATACAGGACCTGTGGGGGATGTTCGTGCCCCGGTGGCACTGGTTCGCCCTCTCCCTGTTCGTGGCCTTGTCCGTGGCGGCGCTCTATTTGCTGAGTACCCCGAATATCTATACCCGTACCGCAGCCATCCTGGTGAAAGACGATTCCAAAAGCGGTTCGTCCACCGGTGCCATGAACGAGTTCTCCGACCTGGGTATCTTCAAGTCGAACACCAATATCAATAACGAGCTGCTCACCTTGAAATCACCCACGCTGATGACCGAGGTGGTGCAGCGGTTGGGACTGAACGAGACCTATACCATCCGCAAGGGACTGAAGGATGTGGGGTTATACAAAAGCAACCCTATAGCAGTCACCTACCGCCACCAGGATGAAACACCTGTCAGCTTCAAGATAGACCTCCCGTCCAAAGGAGAGTTTGTCCTGTCCGATGTGATGGTCAACGGGGAGAAATCGGGCAAGGAGTTCTCTGGAAAGATGGGCGACTCCATCCGTACCGAGATAGGCACACTCGTCATCAATCCCACAAAATATTGGGATGATTCATTCGTGGGAACTTCCATCCGCTATGGAAAAGGCGGCGTGCGTGCCGTCACCGATTATTATGCGGCCGCCTTGCGTGCGGATCTGGGCAGCGAGGATGCCACCATCATCAACCTGAGCATCGATGATGCCTCCATACAAAAGGCGGAAGATATCCTGAACACCCTCATCGAGGTATATAACGAGAAATGGATACAGGACAAGAACCAGATCGCCGTCAGCACCTCGCAGTTCATCGGTGACCGTCTGAGCGTGATCGAAAGCGAGCTGGGCAATGTGGATGAGAACATCGCCGGCTACAAGAGCGAGCACTTGCTGCCGGACGTGCAGGCGGCATCCAGCCTCTACCTGTCCCAGTCCGCCGAGAACAAGAAGGAGCTGCTGGCGCTCAACAGCCAGCTCTCCACTGCGCAGTATATTCGGAAAGAGTTGAACAACAAGGAACTCAGCCAGCTGCTGCCTACCAACTCCGGCATCGCCAATGTCAATATCGAGAGCCAGATCGGTGAATACAATACAATGGTGCTCGACCGAAACCGTCTGATCGCCAACAGTAGCGAGAAGAACCCCCTGGCAAAGGACATGGCCAACTCGCTGCAAAGCATGCAGCGCACTATCATCCAGTCGGTGGACAACCTGATAGTTTCCCTGAATACCCAGATACGCAGCATCCGCCAGCAGGAAGCCGCGACCACCAGCCAGCTGGCCTCCAACCCGAACCAGGCCAAATATCTGCTATCCGTGGAACGCCAGCAGAAGGTGAAGGAGGAACTGTATCTCTACCTGCTCCAGAAACGTGAGGAGAACGAGCTTTCGCAGGCTTTCACCGCCTACAATACACGTGTGATTACCGCCCCAAGGGGTAGCATGCTTCCCACAGCCCCCCGGAAGATGAACATCCTTTTGGTGGCATTCGCCATCGGTCTGCTTGTGCCGGCGGTGATTATCTTCATGAAGGAGAACATGAATACCAAGGTACGCGGGCGTAAGGACCTGGAAAGCCTGAGCATTCCGTTCATCGGCGAGATTCCCCAGTATTTCAGCACCCGAAAGAAATTGGGGTTCAATAAGAAGACACAGCCCGACATGAAAGCCATCGTGGTGAAGGAAGGCAACCGTAACATCATCAACGAGGCGTTCCGTGTGCTGCGCTCCAACATGGACTTCATGGCGGGCAAGGACAGCAGTCAGAACGTGTTCGTGCTGACCTCGTTCAATCCCGGCAGCGGCAAGTCTTTCCTCACCATGAACATCGCCATGAGCTTCGTCATCAAGAAAAAGAAGATACTGGTAATAGACGGTGACCTGCGCCACGGTTCCACCTCCTCCTACGTGGATTCCCCGAAGACGGGCTTGAGCGATTATCTGGGAAACCGTGTCAGCGACTGGAAGGAGATCATCGTGAAGGACGGGAAATACGACAACCTGCATATCCTTCCTATCGGCACCGTTCCCCCCAACCCGACGGAACTGCTGGAGGACGGCAAGCTGGCCACCCTGATAGGGGCGCTTCGCGGCGAATACGACTATATCTTCATCGACTGCCCGCCTATCGACATCGTGGCTGACACGCAGATCATCGAGAAGTTGGCTGACCGCACCCTCTTCGTGGTACGCAGCGGTCTATTGGACCGCTGCATGCTGCCCGAACTGGAAAACATCTACCAGGAGAAACGTTTCAAGAACCTCAGCGTGATACTGAACGGTACGGAAAGTGCCGGAGGTCGGTACAGCTACCGTTATGGATACCGCTATGGCTATCGTTACGGCTATCACAACGGCTACTCCTCCTACTATGGAAGTAAAGCCAAAATGGGGGGGGTAAATGGTTGGTTATCAAATAACCAATAATATGTTATTCTCCTATATAAAAGCATGTTACAACTATGTGGCCGTTCTGTAAGACGACAACCCTTGCCCAAAGCGGCATCCTAAAAGGGATGACTGACTGCCACAGCCATCTCCTTCCGGGAGTGGATGACGGGGTGGAGACGTTGGATGAATCGCTTCGGATTTTAGATACGATGGAAAAGCAGGGAGTCCGGAAGGTGTGGCTCACGCCGCATGTCATGGAGGACATTCCCAATGAGACCGCAACCCTGCAAGGAAAGTTCCAGGAATTGAAACGGAGTTACAATGGGACGCTGGAATTGGCTTTGGCTGCGGAATACATGATGGACAACCTCTTTGAGGAACGGCTGGAAAAGGATGACCTGCTGCCCTTGGAGGAGGGGAAACGCTACCTCTTGGTGGAAACCTCCTATTTTAATCCGCCGATGAGGTTGCTCTCCGTCCTGCAACGCATCCAAAAGAAAGGCTATTATCCGTTGCTGGCGCATCCGGAACGGTACGAATACATGCAGAAGAAGAACTACAAGGCCTTGAAGGAAGAGCATATCTTCTTCCAGCTCAACGTGCCCTCGTTGGCCGGGATGTACGGCCGACACGTGCAGGAAAAGGCCGAAGCCCTGCTGAAAGCCGGAATGTACGACCGTATCGGTTGTGACACCCATTCTGCAGATTTCTATCAACGTCTGTTGGAATTGCCACTCCGTTATAATTCAGTAACGGTTTTAGTTGAGAATCCACAACATACTATTAGCAATGAAAGGAATTGTTTTAGCCGGTGGTAGCGGTACCCGCCTCTATCCCATCACCAAAGGCGTGAGCAAACAGTTGCTCCCTATTTTTGACAAACCGATGGTATATTACCCCATCTCCATCTTGATGCTGGCCGGTATTCGGGATATCCTGGTCATCTCCACCCCTTATGACCTGCCAGGGTTCAAACGGTTGTTGGGCGATGGATCGGATTATGGCGTACATTTTGAGTACGCCGAGCAACCCTCTCCGGACGGATTGGCACAGGCCTTCCTTATCGGGGAAGAGTTCATCGGGAACGATTCCGTCTGCCTTGTGTTGGGTGACAACATTTTTCACGGGAACGGTTTTACCGCCTTGTTGCGTGAGGCAGTACACACGGCAGAAGAGGAACAGAAAGCAACGGTGTTCGGTTACTGGGTGAATGATCCGGAGCGTTACGGCGTGGCTGAGTTTGACGTAAACGGTAATTGTCTCTCCATAGAGGAAAAACCAAGACAGCCGAAATCCAACTATGCGGTGGTAGGGCTTTATTTCTATCCGAATAAGGTGGTGGATGTAGCCAGGCATATCAAGCCGTCGGCACGTAGAGAACTGGAAATTACCACCGTGAACCAGCAGTTTCTGGAGGATAAGGAACTGAAGGTACAGACTTTGGGCAGAGGATTTGCCTGGCTCGATACAGGTACCCATGACTCATTGTCGGAAGCATCCACCTATATCGAAGTGATTGAGAAACGGCAAGGATTGAAAGTGGCTTGTTTGGAGGGTATCGCCTACCGCAAAGGATGGATTGACCGCGAGAAGATGCAGCTGTTGGCTCGACCGATGTCGAAGAACCCGTACGGGCAATATCTGTTGAAAGTGATTGAAGAGGTGGAACGTACAGGGAAGGATAATTTGGATTGACATGGAAGTAATAAAGACAGCGATAGAGGGTGTGGTTATCATCGAGCCACGCATTTTTACGGATGCCAGAGGCTATTTCTTTGAAAGTTTCTCCCAAAAGGAATTTGATGAGAAGGTACGCCCCATCCGTTTTGTACAGGATAATGAAAGCAAGTCTGGCTACGGCGTGATGCGCGGACTGCATTATCAGAAGATGCCTTATACACAGAGCAAACTGGTACGCTGTGTGAAAGGAGCCGTATTGGATGTAGCGGTTGACATACGGGAAGGATCTCCTACATTCGGACAACATGTGGCTGTGGAACTGACCGAGGAAAACCACCGGCAGTTCTTTATCCCGAAAGGGTTCGCACATGGTTTTGCCGTATTAAGCGAAGAAGCCGTATTCCAATACAAATGCGATGAATTCTATGCCCCGGAAAGCGAAGGCGGCATACAGCTGATAGACGAAGCATTGGACATTGACTGGAGAGTCCCGGTAGAGAATGCCATCCTTTCGGAGAAAGACCTGCACAGGGCATGCTTAAAGGATTCCGTATTGGATTTCAAATACGGAGAAGATTTGTATAAATAAGAAACTTGATATGAACATTTTAGTGACAGGAAGCAACGGGCAGTTAGGCAATGAGATGGTCCGGGTTTCCGGCAAGAGCAAAGATCGCTATGTCTTTACGGATATCGCGGAATTGGATATTACGAAACTGGATGCCGTTCTTTCGCTTGTACGGAAAGAACAGATTGACGTAATTGTTAATTGTGCTGCCTATACCAATGTAGATAAGGCAGAGGATGATGAAAAGACGGCAGACTTGATCAATCATGTGGCTGTCGGTTATTTGGCTGCAGTAGCCAAGTCTGTAAATGCCACGCTTATCCATATATCTACCGATTATGTTTTCAGGGGAATCAACTACGTTCCTTTTACGGAAGAGGACATGACGGAACCGATCGGTGTATATGGCAAGACAAAGCTTGCAGGAGAAGAAGCCGTTGTCAATTCAGGATGCAATTATATAATACTGCGCACTGCATGGCTCTACTCGGCATGGGGCAAGAACTTCGTGAAAACCATGCTGAAATTGACGAAAGAGAAAGACATATTGCCTGTCATTTTCGACCAGATAGGCACCCCCACTTTTGCCGGTGATCTGGCAGATGCCATAGGTTGGATTCTTGACAGGAGAATGACCGACAAGAAAGGCATTTATCATTTCAGCAATGAGGGAGTATGCTCTTGGTATGACTTTGCGGCAGTTATAGCCCGATTGGCAAGAAACGAGTGTGATGTCCGCCCGATTCATACCTTTGAATATCCGAGCAAGGTGAAACGTCCGCATTATTCGGTTTTGGACAAAACGAAGTTCCGCGAGACGTTCGGTTACAAGATTCCGCATTGGATGGAATCGTTGGAAAAATGTATCAACCAGATAAAAGCACAGAACAATGGGATTTAAACGGAATATATTGATTACGGGTGGCGCAGGCTTCATCGGTAGCCATGTGGTGCGCCTGTTTGTGAACAAATATGCGGACTATCACATTGTCAATCTTGACAAATTGACTTATGCAGGTAATCTGGCTAACCTGAAAGATATTGAGGGCAAGCCGAATTACACGTTTGTAAAGGCAGACATCTGCGATTTCGAGAAGATGCAGGAGTTGATGCGGCAATATCGTATCGACGGCATCATCCATCTCGCTGCCGAAAGCCATGTGGACCGCAGCATCAAAGACCCGTTTACCTTTGCCCGTACTAACGTGATGGGGACGCTCTCCTTGTTGCAGGCGGCCAAGATTTACTGGGAAAGCCTTCTGGAGAAGTACGAAGGAAAACGGTTCTATCACATTTCGACCGATGAGGTATATGGAGCATTAGAGTTGACACATCCCGAAGGGGTAAAACCGCCTTTCACCACTACGGCCTCTTCTTCGGAACACCATCTGGCATACGGCGAAGATTTCTTCTATGAAAACACGAAGTATAATCCACACAGTCCCTATTCTGCATCAAAGGCAAGTAGTGACCATTTCGTCCGTGCTTTCCATGACACGTATGGAATGCCTACCATTGTGACCAACTGCTCCAACAACTATGGACCTTATCAATTCCCAGAAAAGTTGATACCGCTCTTCATCAACAACATCCGTCACCGTAAGCCGCTCCCGGTTTATGGTAAAGGAGAGAATGTGCGTGACTGGCTTTTCGTGGAAGACCATGCACGTGCCATTGACCTTATTTTTCATCAGGGGAAAGTTGCCGAGACTTACAACATCGGTGGCTTCAACGAATGGAAGAACATTGATATTATCAAAGTCATTATAAAGACGGTAGACAGGCTGTTGGGCAATCCCGAAGATTATTCCCTCGATTTGATCACTTTCGTGACCGACCGTAAGGGACACGATATGCGCTATGCCATCGACTCTTCCAAACTCCAGCAGGAATTAGGTTGGGAACCGAGCCTCCAGTTTGAAGAGGGTATTGAAAAGACCGTCCGCTGGTATCTGGACAATCAGGAGTGGATGGATAATATCACTTCCGGAGAATATGAGAAGTATTATGAGGAAATGTATAAAGGAAGATAACTGCTTACAAATGCTGCAATAATTTGTAAAATGAGGAACAATAGGGATAAATCTTTAGATATAGCAAAAGCCATTTGCATTATTCTAATGGTTATAGGCCATAGCGGATGCCCGACTTATCTGCATGATTTCGTTTATATGTTTCACATGCCTTGCTTCTTTTTCGTAAGTGGTTGGCTGCTAAACGACAAATACATAACGGACTTGAAAACGGGGTTGATTCAAAAAACAAAAGGTTCATATTATCCATTTGTGAAATGGACGTTGATTTTCCTGCTTTTCCATAACGTATTTGCTTCGATGCACATTTATGAAAACAGCTATTCATGGCAAACATTCATTGAGAGCGTATCGTAAGGGCTTTTATGATGACCGGCAGTGAATCTCTTTTGGGAGGTTTTTGGTTCTTGATTTCGTTGTTTTGGGCTTCGATTATCTCCCTACTCTTTTTGAATATGCTCTCAAGAATGCGACTATTAACAGAAAATAATATTTCGGGGGGGGGTAATTCTAACTCTTTTAGTAACAATATTTTGGCATTACATACCTGTCGCATTACCGCAGATGTTCGGGGAACAGACTTTATTGGCTACAGCGTTTTACATGAGCGGTTATATTTGTCGTAAGAAGAACATGCACTTCGATTATCCGCTTATTGAATGTTTGCTTCTATTGATAGTTCCGGCCATTGCGGCATTCTTTGTCAAATTGAATATGGTAACGGTGCAAGGATGGCTTGTATTGGTTGATTATGCAATTGCTATGGCAGGAACAATGAGCATAGTGCTGTTATCGAGAGAATTGTCGAGACATCGCATCGCCCCTATACTTGCATATATTGGAGATAAAACCTTGTATATCTTGGCTTTTCATTTCCTTGCATTCAAACTTATAAGTTTCGTTTATTTACATTTTAATGGTTTGCCTATTGATCTTTTAACTATGTCCCTGGTTTTGGAAGAAACGAATAGTTGGATATGGCTTATATATGTTCTTAGTGGGATTATTTTTCCTCTTGCGGTATGGGAGCTGATACCTCATACTTTTGTGAGTAATAAAACAAGTACTTAGAAAATATATCTGAAACTAAAATGTGGGTTGGTGATTATAGCAATATGAATAGACCTCTTCCCCATCCCGAACAGAAAAGTCAAACATATTTACGCCGATGATACTACATTCATGTGGGAAAGTAGGATGTTGCCAATGATTCCCATGGGTCAAATATAGTGATATCCATTGCCTGTAAGACTCGCAGATGTCACAATGGGTTTTATACTAATTTAAACAAATGAAAAAGATTAAGATTTTTCATCGTTGTTAGATTGGACTACAAAAGATAGTCCAATCTGCAGGAAGACTTGCCGATGACAAGCAAGTTGAGTTCTGTGCAGTGTCCTTACTTCTGACCGTGGGTAGCTTGATATGCCCATAGCTGTCGGCTATGTCTTTCTTATTGGATGCGCTATCACTTTATAAAGCCGCCAAATAGAGAAATATACAAAAAAGGCAAAACGCAAGATGAGACCATAAGATCAGATTATCTTTTCCGTAAGGCATGTGTAATACGTGCCTTACGGATTTAGCTCACATAGATAATGGGACTGAAGAAAAACATACTGTATAGCGGTTTTCTTACCACTTCATTATATATCTTTCAATTTATCACTTATCCATACGTGGCTCGCGTATTGGGAGTGACGAATATAGGGATATGCAACTTCGTGCAGAGTATCGTGCAGTATTTTTCTCTGTTTGCCATGTTGGGTATATCTACTCTTGGTGTAAGGGAAATAGCCAAATGCAATGGTGACAAAGAGAAACTGAACAGCACCTTTTCCCAGCTGTTCACGCTAAATTTCTGTTTTACGTTCATTGTCACATTGCTATACACCGGGGCTGTCTTGTTCGTTCCACAATTCGCACTATATAAGAAGTTGTTGTATATCGGAACGTCACAGCTGCTTTTCGGCACATTTGCCATAGAGTGGTTGTTCCGGGGTATCGAGGATTTCAAGTATATTACCGTCAGGACTTTGTTCGTAAGATTGGCATACGTGATTTCCATATTTCTCTTCGTTCGTGACAGTAATGATTATGATACTTATTTCGTCATTTATTCCGGAATGATTATTGCGAATGGGGTTATAAACTGGAACTATCGACGAAGATTCGTAAAGTTTTCCGTCCAATCGTTCAATGCAATAAAAAAATATATCAAGCCTTATTTCTATTTAGGTACCCAACTTATCCTGACTTCCCTTTATACAACATTCAACACTGTATATTTGGGAATGATTTGCGGCGATGTACAAGTAGGATATTACACAACAGCCACTAAAATCGAGAATATCATATTGGCATTGTATTCATCCGTCACACTTGTACTGATGCCGCGTATCAGTTCTTTGATGGAGAGCGGCAATGAAGAGGGCATCAATCATGTAATCAGATTTTCATTCGGTCTGTTATTCGCATTTGTATTTCCTTGCCTTGTTTTTACAGAGTGTTTCACGGAAGGTGTTATCTCGTTAGTAGCCGGTTCCGGTTATGAGGGAGCAGTGTTACCGATGAAAATCGTGATGCCTGCCATGCTTATAGTTGGTATGGAGCAGATTCTGATAGTCCAGATCCTTATGCCGGGCCGGGCAGACAAGCAAGTGTTCATAAACTCCGTTTTAGGTGCCATTTGCAGCATTGTGCTGAATCTGCTGATTGTTCCGCGGCTGCAAAGCATAGGATCCTCCATCGTTTGGATTGCCAGTGAATTTGCCGTGATGTGTTCTGCGCTCTACTTTGTCCGAAAAAGCTATCCGGTGCGTATCGGTTTGGGCAAAAACGTATCGGTTCATTTCACTTGGTTCTTGCCTTTGGCAATCGGATTAGGATTGATGAAACATCTGCAAATATCTTATTGGTGGTCGTTTGCATTTGGCGGCATTACGACATTGTTCTACAGTCATGTTATATTGCAGAAAGTCATCCGAAACCAATCATACATCGAGATTTATAAATTTACCATACAATCCATAAGACAATGCATCCGACGATAAGTTATATTTGCGTCTATAACGATGAGCAACAGCTAAACAGCCTGCTACTTAAGTTATTAACAAATATTAACGGGGGGGGGTAAAACTGCCCGATACCCTATTGGTTGATAACACGTCCAAACAATATCATTCATGTTCAGAAGCCTACAACAAGGAAATCTGCAATCATGCGCAGCAACTCGGCGACATTTTGATATTCGTCCATCAAGACATTTCGTTTGACGATGACCGATTCCAACAACGGATTGTGAAAGAATTAAGAGCCAATCCCAACCAGATACTTGGTGCAGCCGGGATGCCGGTTACCGGGCGGACTGTTTCAAACCTCAAATACCGCCGTACCGGTAAATACATTACTGCGACGCAACTGGATGAAAAGACGAAAGTCGAATCCGTTGATGAATGTTGCTTCGCCATGACCAAAGATTTATGCCTGAGACAGATGTTCGATGAACAGACCTGTTCACACTGGCATCTGTACGCTGTTGACTTCTGTTACGAAGCCCGATGACGATTCGGTGTCAAATCATTTGTGTTGCCCGAAAGCATCTACCACAAGATGGACGGTACATCAGGATTAAGTACCGACTATCATTTCCTATGGACTATATGGAAAATGACGAAGAAATACCGTCACGATTTCAGAGTGATATACACTCCCTGCTACATCATCAGCACTTGTTTGCCCAAGACTGTCTTGAAACTATTCAAGAGTATCGGGAAAAGATTGGTTGGCAGATAAAGTAAATAACAGAAAAGTACTACAATGAGCAAAATTGCAATAATTATACTGAATTACAATTCCTCGGCGGACTGTCGGAAATGTGTAGGTTTCCTGCTACGCCAGCAAGGGGTTGACTTGGAGATTATCATCGTAGATAACTGCTCACGTCCCGATGACCGTCAGGCCGTAGAGGTGTTATGTAAGGAACACGGACTCACTTATATCTCAGCAAAGGAAAACCGGGGTTATAATGCTGGTAACAACATCGGTCTTCGCTATGCGACAGAGAAGGAATATAAATATGCCATGATTGCCAATCCGGACATGGAGTTCCCACAAGAGAATTATGTAGCAAGGATGGTGGAAAAGATGGAAGAGGATGAAGAGATTGTGGTGTGTGGAAGTGATATTGTAACTCCGGAAGGACGCCATCAGAATCCGCAGCGTGAGAGTACATATCAAGAAGAGTTATTATGGCCTATTACATATTTGCGTTATCATCGCAAGGGAGATTGGTTCTTGGAAGATTATTCTAAAGCCGGATATTGTGAGAAAATATCAGGATGTTGTTTGATGGTACGAATGAATTTTATAGAACATATTGATTTCTTTGATGAAGGTGTATTTCTTTATAGTGAAGAGAGTATATTGGCAAAACAGTTACAATTAAATAAAAGAAAGATGTACTATCTGAAAGATGCCTATGCAATACATCGTCATGTAAAAAGTGAAAAAGGAAATCCTGCTAGTAATTTATTAAAACTGTTCTCTTCAAGAGAATATTATCTATCCAAATATAGTGGCTATAGTAGATTCTCATTAAAAATGCTTTTACTATCCAAATCATTGCAGAAACTTTTTTACGAGAAGATATGTTTCCATTTATAAAATCACCCAACACGCTGGTCAATATTTTCATTATTTTGTTGGCAGTGGCACCTGCATTCGCATTAGGTGAAGGCAATAAGAATTTACTGTTGATTGGGGCGATGTGCTTCTCTCCATATTTTTTTATAAAATATCCAGTCATCCTGCCCAAAATAGACATTCCTCTCATTAGCATTTGTTTAATGATGATTATCTTCACTATGGTGTTTCATCCGGAGACATTGCGGTGGTCTACACTCATGTACAGTTGTCTCTTCTGCATGTTCTTTATGTCATTTGCCCGGGTACTGTCTTTTAGCGACTATAGAGCGGATGATTTTGCAAAGTTAATAAAATGGCTGCTATATGCCTATTGTATCACCCTGATGATACAGCAGTTTTGCGTTCTTACGGGACTGCCGATATTTAATTTGGCAAATTATAACCCTAGAGAACCATGGAAACTTAATTCATTAATGGCTGAACCATCACACACCGCTCGTGTACAAACACTATTAATGTTTTTCTATATTAACATTCAGATGTATATTACAGATATAAAGGATATAAAAAAACTTTTATCACAAGCAAATAAAAAAGTAATAGCTGCATTTTTATATCCTATCTTTACGATGGGGAGTGGTACCGGTTTCTTGCTATTGTTTATTTTACTTTTGAGATTCATTCCAAAGAAGCAGATAATATCTTTATTTATAGCCGGATTATTGTTAACACCGGCTATTATATATGTAATATCTACCAATGATACAGCCAAGCGAACAGCGGATTTTGTTGTGGCTATAGCTGCTTTTGATGAAAAGCAACTAATTAGGGAAGACCTAAGTGCTGCTATTAGGATCGTTCCTACACTTCACGGAGCTAAAAAAGTAACTATTTTTACGAAAGACGGTTTGTTTGGAAAGGGAGTTGATGCTGATGCTGGGTTAACGCCATTGCCATCTGTTGATTGCGGAGCAGGTTCTTTTAGTATATGGTATAATTTTGGCTTTTTTTCTGCAATCATTTTCTGGAGTTTTACCTTATCTGTATGTTTCTTACGTAACGATGTGGTGATGAGCTGTTTTTTCTGGCTATTTTTATGCTTTTTCTATGGAGGTCTGAATATTCAGATTATATGGTTTACATTGGCTATATTTTTATCATATAAATACGTTACAATAAAAGACTATGCGAGAAATTTGGGCTGATAATGCTAAGGCTATCGGTATATTTCTTATGGTGCTTGGGCATAATGCGTTGGCAAATGATGGAGTATTTGATTTTATATATTCATTCCACATGCCCTTGTTTTTTATCCTTTCCGGATACTTTTCGTCCGCTAAGCAAGAGCTGTTCCTTCCTTACTTAAAAAAGAATGTAAAGGCATTGCTGGTTCCTTATGTAGTGTTCTATCTCTTAACATTGCCTTTTGGCATGTTTGTCATCTGGGCTCACCCATACAACCACCCTTATGATGGTTGGTTAGAGTTCATAATGAAACCCTTAATAGGATTGTTCACTGTTAAAACAACAAGTTTTGCTTTTCATACAAATGGTCCGTCATGGTTTTTTGTTGCATTATTTATAGTTAAACTCTTGTTCTATATTCCCAAGAAATATGGATGTTGTGTCAAATCGTTGACTATTACAACAACTGTTTGCTTAATAGGATACTTTGTTTTAAAGGAAAATGATTATGCTTCTTATGCTAGATTTAATACAGCATTAATAGCGTTTCCGTTGTTTGTTTTCGGATATTTATTAAATACCAAGACAAATATTATAGCACGTATGAAAGAAAGTAAAGTGTTTGTAAATATTACAGTTTCTTTGTGTTGTGCATTTGTATGTCTTTTGATTACTAATCTTAATGGTCATGTTGAATTTAGTGCAGCCGGATATGGTAATAACATGATATTAATGTACTTGGCTGCTATCTTTGGATTTTTCTTTGTAATCGGTATGTCAATATCCACACCTATAAATAAATATATATTAACAATCGGGGGGGGGTACTTCAGTAGTATTAGGACTTCATTCTCCTATTCAGCAACTTATTAAAGAAATGACGAGAGTAGTATTTCACATACCTACCCATGATTATTCAATATTTTGGGCATTTCCAATGACAGTTGTGGTCTTGATTTGTCATTTGCCGATAATATATCTTTTGAATCATAAATACCCGTTTCTCATCGGAAAATATAGAAAAAACGAAAGTTATGAAAGTAATACATATCGTTCACGGTAAAGCTAATCCTGCCAGTGCAAACGGCATAAGCCGTGTGGTTTATTATCTGAATAAATATGAAAAGTTGGCTGGTATCGATAGTCAAATATGGGCTATTGTAGATGGTCAGAATGGGCATTCATCTTATAAACGAGATGAGTTTGTTACGGTAGAGTGCTTTCCTCGTGTCAAGCCATGGGGTGGACATGATATAATCAAACGTCTTGAAGCAGAACAAGAGAGCATTGATATTGTACATTTTCATCTTATTTGGTTTTATGATAAGAATATAATCATCAAAGCTGTTAAGAGGCTTGGAATACGTTCCGTGGTGACAACTCACGGAACGTATTCCAAGCCTCACGCCTATACAGGCGTGAGGATTGTTGCGCGCTCGCTATATGAACTGGACTACCTCAATATGGCAGATGAATGTCACATTTTAACACGAGAAGAAGGTACCGGGCTACGCAAATATGGATATACAGGGAAAAGTTTTGTGGCTTACAATGGATATGAACCAAGTGACATGCCATCTGCTGAAAGAGTAAACCGTGATTTTTTTAAAGACTATCCATTTCATAATAAAAAGATTCTCACTATGATATCCGTACTGAGAAGCGACAAGAATGTTGATTTAATTCTTCGTGCTATCAGTATGTTGTCAGAGAACCAAAAGAGAAATTTAGCGTTTGTGCTTATTGGTCCTGATAATAAAGGCAATGCTGTCCGCTTGGAGGTATTGGCAAAAGAACTCGGTATAAGTGACAATTTCTATTGGATCGGTCCGCTTTACAAAGATGACAAGTATAACGCAATGCTAAGTTCTGACGGGTATATTATGGCATCGGATAGCGAAGGATTTTCTATGTCAATTATTGATGCGATGGCTTGCGGAATGCCAATGATACTTACGGCGGGTTGCAATATGAAGTATCTAAGTAATGCTCCTTTCTATTTGATGTGTGAACCTTATGCTCAAGATATCTCTCGTTCTATTGAATATTTTCTAAACAAGCCTGACGAAATGAAAATGTTGGGAACAAACGCGCGGTTGGTGTGTGAAAAAGAATTGCACTGGAGTAGTATTGTTGAGAATATGATAAAAAACTATAAGCGTATAGCAGGAATTTCCTAAAAACTATAAAGATGGATAATGAGTTTAACTTTCTGGAAGCGCGTGTAGAATGGGATGAACGCCATGCTGCACTCTTGAAAGATTTTCTTGATGGTTTGGTCTTTCATGACATCCGTTATGTAATCTTAAAAAACGATGACGGATTACCATACGAAAATCATTCAAAAGATGTGGATATCGTAATTGAACCAGGTAAATATCGTGATTCTGCACGAATCATACGATCATGTTACAAAAGACATGGAGTCACCCATTACAAAGTTCACAAATTTGAACGCTTGCGTTGTTGGTATGGCATGAATTTAGATACTCGTTTTGCCATCCATATAGATTTGTTGGAAGGCTTTTTACATAAGGGCTTTGAAATGTTTCCATTTGACGTGCTATATGCTCATTCCCAAAAGAATTACAATGGAATTCAGGTGCTTGATGATTTAATGGGCAATGTGGTGTTGCTACTGCACAGTACAATATGTTATCACTCTATAAAGGAAAAGTATGCCAAAAGTATCACAAAAACATTCCAAACTGAAAAAGATAATTTTTCAATACTGTTAAAAGAAATTTTAGGAGCATCCGCAGCTGATGAAATGGTTACATTGCTTGCAACTGGAAGATATAAAGAAATTGCAAAGAAAGGCAAGTATTTTTCACACCGATCAAAATTTCGTTTGTTAATTAAACGCCCTTTATTTTCGATATGCAATATGGTTGATTTCTTATGGGAAAAAGTGTGCAGATTGTTGCTGAACTTAAATAAATATGATATGATGATTTCTGTCCATGCTCCCGATGGTACAGGTAAGACTACTTTTATTGAGCATTTCGGCAATGAGTTGGGCTTTTACTATGTATGTGCCGCGGATGATTTGCTGGATACTTACCATTTTAGACCGAATATATTGCCTAATTTGGGAGCTGCCGGTGAGAAAATCGGGGTTATGAAACAGGATAAAGATTTCACCGTGCCACATCGTGCAAAATCGGTAGGTCTCATTTCTTCGTTTGTTCGTATGACTTATTACTGGTTGGACTATGTCATTGGCGTACCTCTTATCCTTCGCAAGAATGCCCAGTTTAATAAAATAACCATCTTTGACAGATACATCTACGATTTTATATCGGATCCGGAGAGAGCACGAATAAATCTGCCATTTCGACTAAGAATGATGTTTGCAAAACTGATAAAAAAACCCAATGTTGTATTTATTTTGGAAGCAGATGCAGAAACCATCCATAGACGAAAACAAGAATTAACCATTGATGAAATCAATCATCAATTGAAATCCCTACATCGCTTAGCTGTATCAGGTAAATATTTCTATATATTGGATGCAACGAAAACTCCTGAAGAAATAGCTATGGATGCTATAAAAATAACATTTGATTTGACAACTAATAAATTGCAATGACTCTGTTTAGATATAAAAACAGTTTACAATCATCGAGCCATTTTCTTTCCTTGAATAAATTATTAAAAATATATTTAGTAATGATAAGAATTTTTATGGGGGGGGGTAAAATCCCTTATAATACAAAAATTGGTTAATCTGAGCAGACTCCTTAGAGGGGAGGTAAGTACAAAAAAATTAATAAAGAGAGGCTTGACAGTAGGAAACAACTTTTCCCGACAAGGAGGTTGTCGTATTGACACATCATATTGTCATCTAATAACTATCGGTGATGATGTAGGTTTGGCATCGAATGTTGTTTTGTTGGCGCACGACAATAGTCCTAAACGTTTTACAGGTATTGCCCGCTTGGGTAGGATAAATATCGGTAGTCATGTGTTTGTCGGTGCGGGAACAATAATATTGCCTAATGTTACAATCGGAGATAACGTGATTATAGGAGCGGGAAGTGTCGTTTCGCACGATATTCCGTCAAATTGTGTGGTGGCTGGTAATCCTGCAAGGGTAATTCGTCCTATAGATGAGTTTATTGGAAAAATTATTCAAAAAGCGAAACAGGCTCCAGTCTTTGAAAATGAGTCGTATTCTGCTCTTAATCTTAACGATGAACGCCGTAGAGAGATGAAAGAAAAACTGGCGGTTGGTGCAGGATATTTTAAAACTGTGGATTACGGAAATTTCAAATCATTGGATAAATAATTATACATGAAAACAATTCTTGTTTCTGCATATGGGTGTGAGCCGAATAAAGGTTCTGAAGCCGGTGTCGGTTGGAATTGGGTCTTGCAGATGGCAAAACACAATAGATTGCATGTTATTACTCGTGCAAACAATCAAGAACTTATAGAAGCCCACTTGCCACTAGAGTCGAAAGAAAAGATAAAATTCTATTATTATGATGCGCCTGAATTTATTAAAAGTCTGAAAAATAAATCCAAAGGATTATATTTCTACTACTTCTGCTGGCAGTTAGGAATAATTCCTTTAGTGAGACAGATTCTAAAACAAAATAAAATTGATTATACAATGCACCTCACTTTTGGAAGTATGTGGATGCCCACTTTCCTGCCTTTTTTCAGGACTGCCTTCATTTGGGGACCTGTGGGAGGTGGAGATTGCGAACCTAAGTCATTCCTTAAAGTGTTACCCTTGAAACAAAAGATAATGCAAACAGCGCGTTATGTAATGAATACTCTTTCGTTTCTGCATCCATCGATAATGTTTCCGGCAACAAGAGCTAAAGTAATTTTAGCTCGTACAGAAAATTCTGCAAACGTCATACCTCGATGTTTTAAAAATAAGACAAAAATTATTCTGGAAACAGCAATGGAAGATGCCGTCTTTGAGTTTAAGAAAAAAAATCGGGAAGATGATGAAATTAGATTAATAACGTCAGGGAGACTATTGCCAAATAAAAATATTCTTACAGCAGTTCGGTCGTTAAAGTATGTTAACAACAAACAAAAGGTAAGTCTTTCCATTGTTGGATCCGGCTATCAGAAAAAAGAGATTTTAAAAGAGGTTGAAAAGAACGGTTGGAAAGATTGCGTTAAAATATACGATGAATTACCACGCCAAAAAGTTTTGGAATTATTAGAACATTCTGATATATTTCTATTTCCAAGTTTAAGAGAAGGTGGAAGTTGGTCTTTAATGGAGGCGATGGCAATCAGTTTACCTGTTATATGCTTAAATTGGGCTGGGATGGCTGTAACAACAGATGATTTGTGTGCTATCCGTCTCCCTGTTACCAATCCCCAACAAATGCCAAAGGATATGGCAACAGCTATTATAAAATTGATTGAAAATCCAGAACTAAGGAAACGAATGGGTGATGCCGGGAGAAAACGTATAAAAGAGGTATTCAATTGGGAAGCAAAAGGATTGTTTATGGAAAGACTCTTTGCCGAATTGAACAGTAAACGATAAAGCCAAATGAACATAGAATATTTATTATCTTCCATCCTAAAACAAGGTGGAGGTAATACTTTTTACACCTTTTCGAATGCCGATGGCAAGCGGTGGATAATGCCTGCGAAGCATATGCAAACGGCCATGAACCTCTATCAACCCAGTGAAATAAGGGGGAAAGGGATGAAAGCTTTATTTCCCTACCTTCATTGGGCGGATATAGTTAACAAAGCGGTCGGAGCAGAGAAGGAACAATATGAATTAATGCCCGAATTGAACGGATTGCTGTGCCAACTATTCAGTTCTAATAATGTAGAATTTTCTATCTTTTGCGGTACGCCTTGCGTGCATCAAAAAATAACGATGCAGATAAGCAAGGGTACACACATATTAGGGTATGCCAAATTCAGTGACAATAATGAAATAAAGCATATCTTTCAACGAGAAAAAGAAACACTGGATTATTTGGGGCGAAAGGAAGTAAAGTCTGTTCCTCAATGTTTGTATAATGGAGAGTGGAGAAACGGTATAACTATATTTGTGCAAACCACGACCAAAACGCGACATTCATCAACCGACCACCGATGGGGTGCGAGAGAAACGGCATTCATAAAAGAACTGCACGAAAAGACAAAGTTGCATATCCCTTTTGAAAAAACAGATTATTACCAGGACTTATGCTTGCTCTGTGAGGAGGTTAATAACCTGCAAGGATTTGAGACAGGACCTATCATAAACGGTGTAAGCAATGTTTTGAATTCTTATACCAATAAAGAGGTGAATTTCTCTTTTTACCACGCCGACTTTACTCCATGGAATATCTATGTGGAAAAAGGAAGTCTGTATGCTTTTGACTTTGAATATGCAAAACGCTCCTATCCGCCTTTTTTGGATTACTTCCATTTCTTTACCCAAACCGCCATTTTTGAAAGGCATCTGGAAGCTGATGGTATTTGGAAGCTTTTTCAACAACATAAAAACGATATAAAAGAACTTCTCGACGGCAATCAAATGGACTTTGCCTATTTGTGCTATCTGCTCGTCATTGTAGCACACTATATTAAAAGAGAAAATGGTGTGTATAGCAGTTCTATGATAAAATATTTTAAGTTGTGGATAAATCTAATTGCGCAACTTTTACCTTGAAAACAGATAAATAACAACAATATGATAAACAGAATAATGCTTGTCTTCGGCACTCGCCCCGAAGCAATCAAGATGGCCCCGCTTGTGAAAGAGTTCCAAAAGCACTCGTCGGAGATAGAAACACTAGTTTGTGTAACAGGACAGCATCGTGAAATGTTAGACCAAGTACTTCAAATTTTCGAAATTCATCCTAATTATGATCTTAATATAATGAAGCAGGGGCAGGACTTGTACGATGTAACAAGCCGTGTCCTACTCGGTATGAGGGATGTTTTAAAAGAGGCGAAGCCGGATGTGGTATTGGTACATGGTGATACAACGACCTCCACCGCTGCTGCGCTGGCTGCATTTTATCAACAAATCCCGGTCGGGCATGTGGAAGCGGGCCTGCGAACGCATAATATTTATAGTCCATGGCCGGAGGAAATGAATCGGCTAATCACCAGCCGTATTGCTACTTATAATTTTTCGCCTACGCCTTTGAGTCGCCAAAATCTGCTTGATGAAGGTGTGATGGAAAATTCCATAGTCGTGACAGGCAATACGGTAATTGACGCACTCTATTGGGTTGTAAACAGAATCAAGAGCGACAAAAGACTGGATGAAGAGTTGGAAGGTATATTGATGAATACTGGTTATGACGTAAAACGTTTGAATACGGGTAAGAAACTGATACTGATTACGGGGCATCGTCGTGAGAACTTCGGTGATGGTTTTACTAAAATGTGTAATGCAATCAAACAGCTCACTGAAAAATATCCGGAGGTGGATTTTGTTTATCCCATGCACTTGAACCCGAATGTACGGAAACCGATTCACGATGTGTTTGGAGAAAATCTCTCCAACTTGGGTAATATGTTTTTCATTGAACCGCTTGAATACCTTTCATTCGTTTATTTGATGGAAAAATCCAATATTGTTCTCACTGATAGTGGTGGCATTCAAGAAGAGGCTCCCGGATTGGGTAAGCCCGTTTTGGTGATGCGTGATACCACAGAACGTCCTGAAGCATTGGATGCAGGCACGGTGAAATTGGTGGGCACAAACTATCAGAAAATAGTAAGTGAAGTGTCAGCCCTGCTTGATGATGAAAATCATTACAAACAGATGAGTATGGCGGTAAATCCTTATGGTGATGGTTTGGCCTGCTCTCGTATTGTAAACTTCTTAACAAAAAATAGATGAAAGTGCTTTTTCAATCACGCAAAACACTTTATAGCGTGCCTGGTGGAGATACCACACAAATTACGAAGACAAAAGAATACTTGGAAAAATTGGGCGTAGAGGTCGATGTGTCTTTGGAACTGAATCCGGATGTTTCCAGGTATGACATTGTCCATGTCTTTAACTTGATGCGTCCGCAAGAGTTATATCTACAAGTGAAGAACGCCAAGAAATACGGGAAAAAAGTAGCCTTATCCACTATTTATGGACCATACGAGGAATACGAGAAGAAAGCACGTGGCGGTATATTACAGGTGCTGAACAATCTTCTTTCAATTACACAAATTGAATATTTGAAAGTAATAGCTCGTGCGGTCTTGAATTTTGAGTTCAATAAGGGGACTGTTATCTATTTACTCAATGGTCATAAGCGTCTGCAAAGGAAAATTATCAAAATGGTAGATGTGTTTTTACCTAATTCCGATTCGGAAATGCTACGGGTAGCTAAAGATTTTAAGCTAAAAAATTATAATTATGTGGCTGTAGCCAATGCGGTGGATGTGAATAAATTCGACTATGAACGAGTGGAAATTTCCCCAGAATTGGAAAAGTATCGTGATTGCGTGCTTTGCGTGTCGCGTATCGAGGGGCGAAAAAACCAATTGAACATAATCCGAGCATGTAAAGGACTTCCGTATAAATTTGTATTCATTGGAAAAGCCGGAGCAAATTTCAGGAAATACTATGAAGCGTGTAAAGCGGAAGCCAATGACCATACATTCTTTTTGGGGCAGATTGAGCATGAAAAACTTCCACAGTTTTATAAACTCGCCAAAGTACACATACTTGCATCATGGATGGAAACTCCCGGTCTGTCATCATTGGAAGCCGGCATTATGCACACCAATGTGGTGGTAACAAAAAAAGGTGATACGGAAGATTATTTTAAGAAATTCGCATTTTATTGTGAACCGGATGACTTACTCTCGATAAAAGATGCTGTGGTAAAGGCATTTAATTCTTCTTTTGATAATAATTTTCTCGAAAGGATAAGGGATAATTATAAATGGGAGGATACTGCCAGACAAACTTTTCAAGGATATCAATCAATAATCAGAGTGTCTTATGGAAAACAGAGTTTATTACGGTGAGTATTCATTGGCATATTGGCTGGAATTAATCCTTAGTCGAAAGATTGCGTTGCCTGTCTACCAAAGGCACTTTGTTTGGGATGAAGAAAAATTGGGAGCTCTTTTATGCTCTATAAAAGAGAAGCGATTCATCCCGCCTGTTACAATTGGTATGTTTACAGATGCAAACGGACAGAAACACTATTACATTATAGATGGGCAACAGCGTTTGACGAGCATATTGCTGGCCTACCTTGACATCTTTCCGGACAAAGAGGGGTTCCGTGCGCATCTTACAGCGTTGGCCAACGGAACAGAAATATTGCCAGAGGATGGCATAGACCCTTATGACAATGTGTTGGAGTGGAACTTTCACACATTAACGGAAAAAGGGAAAAATAAAGCGGACATCTTATCGCATTTGGAGCAGAACAATTATAAGACCTTGAATCTTGGTATATCACCAGACTTTTGGAGTAACCATTTCTTGGGTTTTTCATACATTGTGCCGGCTAGTCCTTCGTCTTCTGACCAACAGAAATATTACACCAAAGTTTTCCGTGAAATAAATGTACAAGGAGAAAAATTGCTGCCAATGGAAAGTAGACGGTCACTTTATTTCCTCAATAATGAATTGGAAGGTTATTTTGAACCTGCTTTTGCTTCTGGGTATATTGTGAAGCTGACCGCAGTGAAGCAACAGATGGATTTTGTTCGTTATCTCTGTTTGCTATCAGCTTATGCCAAACATCAACAAGTGAGGAAAGTAGCGCGGAGCTACGGGTATAGGATGGAGGAATACATAGAGGATTATGTCTATTCTGTAGTGGAAGATGAATATGAGGAGCTGTTTGGCAAGTTCGATTCATTATTTGCTAACAGGGACTATTATGCGGATATGGAACGATTGGAGCAAACTGTTCTTGATTTGAATCTGCCTAAAGAATATCCGTCTATAATCAATATGGATATGTACTTTTTCGGATTGATTTATTACGTACTCTTAAAACATAAATCTGTTGATTGTACACGAAAGAGTCAGTTAAAGCAACGACTGGATCATAAAATTAGAGAATTGAAAGCAACGGACAAACATGCACAAGCTCCGGCGCAACTTCAATATATGAGGATGCGTATAGAGGAATCTCTTAGTATATACCATTCATACTTGCAGCCATGAGAAAGCATACCGCATTTATTCTAACTCCAATATCACAGATACTGAAAGAAGCTGCTATTGCCACATCGGATATAGAGTCGGGAATCGCATCCTATCCTGTATGCGATTATATCATGCAGTCTCTGTTTTTGAAGATGACAGGAATGCAGGAGCAAAAGCTAAAATGCATCTGTTGGGAGTTGGCCACTGATGATTATGAATTGAGATATTTGCGTTATAAGAGAGAACCTCTCGGCGAGTGTTCTTCCTATAGTGACAAGAAGAAGGTCTTGTTTGACTTGATACATCAATTGGAGCATATATCTGTGGGATGCAGTTGTATTTCTGAGGCAGAAAAGGAAGATTTCATTAATGAAACCAAAAATGAACTGGAGGAATTTTATAATCATCCTCAGATAAAAGGGTGGTCTCAAAAGCCTTATTACGATTTCAAGGCTATGTTTTCCCGCTGCAATAAGAAGTGCCTGTTATTTACCAATAACAATGGAAAAGTGGTTGACCTCTTTGGTCACTGCGAGAATTGCGGGCAAAAGAATACGGCTTCAGACATGAGTCTTTGTTGCTTGGGAACACTTATAGAAGCTTATGAATGCTTATTCAAGCATCGTAACCGTTGTGCCCACAACACATCATCGTTCCAACAAAATTTACCGACTCTTGAAACAATGGATATGCCAGCATATCTGTTTGATAATTATTATCTGCGTTTTGCAATTTTAATTCTCATTGACAAAATATTCATTCAATTGTTTCGAAATTATCTAGACAAATGTACTCCAACATTTGTACCATAAAATATTTTATAGTTCATATTTATTTTTCATTTATATATGAAGCAAGTTGCTATTGTTGGCATTCAGGGAGTGCCTGCTAAGTATGGCGGCTTCGAGACTTTGGTAGAGAACATTATCGGTGATAACTGTTCTCCGGAAGTCCGTTATACTGTTTTTTGCAGCAGTAAGGATTATACTGTCCGTATGAAAACTTACAAAGGAACTCGTTTGAAATATATTCCACTGTTCCACGCCAATGGGGCACAGAGTACACCCTATGATATTTTATCAATGCTAAAATGTTTGCAGGGATATGATACCGTGGTAATATTGGGTGTGTCCGGATGCATTTTCTTACCTGTATTCCGTTTGTTCTATCGTAAGCGGTTGGTTGTAAATATTGATGGTCTGGAACACCAGCGCACCAAATGGGGAAAGTTCGCCAAGTGGTTTCTGCGTACCAGTGAGGCTATGGCCGTGCGCTATGCCGATGTGGTGATTGCCGATAATAAGGGTATTCAAAACTATGTGGAGGAAACTTACCATAAAGAAGCAGTTCTGATAGCATACGGGGGAGACCAGGTGCTGAGAGACATTCCGGAATACAAACAAACAGAAATCTTGCGAAAATATGGTGTGACGCCTGGAAATTATGCGGTCAGCGTATGCCGGATAGAACCAGAAAACAACAGCCACATAATTTGTGAGGCATTTGCCGCCAACGGAAAAGACATCGTGTTTGTTGGAAACTGGGAACGGAGTGAATATAGCCGCGGATTAAAACAGAAGTACGATAAATGCCGCAATATCCGAATGGTGAATGCGGTGTATGATTTAGACGAGCTATATGCTTTACGGAACTTATGTTTTTGCTATATCCATGGGCATAGCGCAGGCGGTACCAATCCCTCGTTGGTGGAAGCAATGTTTTTCGGGAAGCCGATTTTGGCGTATGACGTAGTATATAATCGGGAAACTACGGAAAATAAAGCCTATTACTTTAAGACTTCGGATGAATTGACGAAATTGGTATATCGGAAAGTAAAAGATGGTATGGCTATGAAAGAAATAGCCATGCGGCGATATACATGGGAACATATAGCCGGCCAATATGAAGCTGTGTATGAAAAAAATATTTAAATGCAAAAAACATGTTGACAATGAAGAGAAAATGGTATTTGTAGATAGTAGCATTTCTGTTATATAACTCTTAGCGACATAAAAACATAATGTCTCTCCCATTAGCGACTTGCTATCTCCATCTCCGTTACGAAGTCACGGAATCTGACGGGGTTCTGTGGCTCGGATTCAAGCCGGGAATGGTGCATGCCATCGTCAAAGAAATTTGGAATGAGCAGCCACTGAGCAGATCGGATGCTGAACGCTATTATGCTGAGCTTTCTTCTTTGAGCCGGGGATACGGCAACCTTTATTTCCGTATTGTTGCGCATGGTGGATTCTTACCGGAAGCACTCTCCTTTGAACTGCATGGACTGACTATCTCGGATGAGAGCTACATACGAAGCCTTTCCAGCAGAAAGCATATAGAACTTTATCCACACAATGAAGCAGCCTATCGAGCGATCCGTAAAGGTTTTGAACAGCATCACATCGGTGCCGTAGTACAGGCAACCGGGACGGGGAAGTCGTATCTGTTAGCCCGCTATATTGCAGATCATGCGGCGGAAAAAATCTTGGTGTTTGCTCCGAATGTGACAATTCTGGACGAGATCCGAAAGGCCGTAGGATTTCAATCTCCCAATATCCGCTATCAAACCTTCCAGTCACTGATTTATCACCGGGGATCTTGCGAATTGCTGAAAGCCAGTCATATCCTGATCGACGAGTTCCACCATTTCGGAGCTGAGATCTGGGGCGGGGCCTTGCAACAGGTGATAGATTCCAACCCGTCAGCTCGTGTGCTGGGTACATCGGCCACCCCTATCCGACCGGAAGGGATGGTAGATACGGTCGATCTCTATTTTGAAGGGAACCTCTTTTATGAACTCACCTTGCCGCAGGCATGGTATTATCACATTCTACCTGTTCCGAAGCTGGTGCAAAGCGCCTTCGGATTGGATAATGAATTGGATCGGATCCAGAGAAATTTGGACCGAAGCGGTTGTTCAGCCCGCCGGAGAGAGCGCATCCAAAAGAAACTGGACCTGGCGCGGGTCGATTTCAAAGGTGCTTTGGGTGCACCGTCGGTAATCCGGAAGTTCCTGCCCGAAAGCGTACGCAAACTGCTGGTCTTCTGTCGTGACCTGGCCGATCTCAGACAGATGGTGCCAGAAGTGTGTGACTGGCTCACGCAGGCAGGCCGATCAATTACGCCATTTGAAATCCATCATGTACAAAGCGAGCAGGAGAACCAGCGGTTGTTGGCTGCTTTCCGGGAAGAGTCGGATCGGTTACACGTACTCTTTTCCGTCAATATGCTGATTGAAGGATTGCATGTCGAGGGAGTGGATGCCGTCTTGTTCTTGCGACGTACTGAATCTTACATTGTCACCCTGCAACAGCTAGGGCGCTGTCTGGATGCTGGAAGCGGGAAACAGCCGATTGTCTTGGATTTCGTGAATAATCTGTCGGGCAAATCGGTCTACGACGTGATGGCTCGCCACTTGGAGCGGCTCTCTTATCTTCCATCGCCCCACGGATTTGAAGGAACAACCTCGTTCCTCGCCACCGGTTACTTGTCGGATATTCGACTCCGCATCGAAGAGATCCTAGCCGAGCTGGAACCGTGGCAGATTATGTACGAGCGACTGGTCGAGTTCCACCGGGAAGAGAATGACTGGCCTTCGGTGACGGAAGGGAAATTGGGCCTTTGGTGCAACACGCAGCGCATCGCCTACAAACGAGGCCGTCTTGCCAAGGAACGGTGCGATCAGCTTGATGCGATCGGTTTTGAATGGAATCAGCTCGACTCCAAATGGATGAGAGAATACCATACGTTGAAAGTCTTCTTTGATACTTGCGGACGCTGGCCTAAACGTGAAGACGGTCCGCTTGCGACTTGGTGTTATACCCAGCGGGAAAGGCGGAAGGATGGACGTTTAAGCAAAGAGCGTATCCGGGCTTTGAATGAGATCGGCTTTGTCTGGGATCAGGACCTTCAAGGGGAATGGATGAAGAACTACGAGGAACTGAAGTTTTTTATCGGAAAATTTCACCGTTTTCCTAAATCGGCAGAAGGGAACTTGGGTGGATGGTGTCATACACAACGAAAAATGCGCAAGCAAGGGAAACTCTCTCCTGATCGTCAAACACTATTAGATCAAATAGGATTTGTGTGGTCGGCGGAACAGGTCTGGCAAGGCTACTTGAAACAGTTGCACCAGTTTCATGTCCAAAATGGACGGTGGCCCGGATGCCGTGAAGGGGCATTGGGGCGTTGGTGTACAGTCCAACGGCGGAATTATCGAAGAGGAAGCTTGTCGGATCAAAAAATCGCTCAATTGGAACAAATAGGATTTATACCCTTGAAAGGAGACAAGTAATACAGAAGAAATGGAAATACTCTCATTTCATACGAAACAATAGAGTTTCCGCAGCCTTATTATCGCAGTTCAAAGTACACTATGATTTTAGAATACAATATACCCAATCGCTTTTCGTACCAATAGACATATTACCGTTTATACAAGCCACCCTTAAATTTCGGATAGAAGGACTGGTTGCTTTCCACATACATATAGTGTCTAAATAAACAGCAAATATTGATAAATGAGTATTCAATATAAAATCATCTTTGGATATATGGTGTTGATTGTGGCTATAATCGGTATGATTATAATCATGGTACGTGAGCGGAATAGGGTTTTGGTGATTGAAACTGAGGCACAAACAATTCATCGGGTTCAACACAATGGAAATATAGTCCAGCATCACATCACGATTCTCTCAACTTATGGTGAAACAGCCCTTTCTTGGGAAGAGGAGGATTTTGCGAACTATCATTCTCTTCGTCTGCATATCGATTCCATGTTGCAGGCCATGCACAAGGGGTATGAGGAATTTGTCAGCCAAAGTCAAATAGACTCGCTGCGCTATCTATTATCCAGTAAAGAAGAGCATTTATACCAAATTATGCAACTTTTCCATAGTCAGAACAGTCAGGAAGGTATGCAATTCTCTCATTTACCAGCGGAAGCTCAACCGCGTACTGTTATTCGTAAAAAGAAAGGTTTTACAGGATTTTTAGGGGCAAAAGAAACTCTGGAGATAGTTCCTTCCGCATCTACAATTCTCAAGACATTGAACAAGGAATTGCTATCCATGCAGGAAGAACGGCAGGAAAGTATCAATGCTTATACCGATAGCCTCCGCAACCACAACAAGGAACTCAACCGGAAGCTTCGCCATCTGATAACCACGATGAACAACCAGACAGAACGTGTACTTAAAGCGAAGGAATGTCATCTTAGAGAATCTTACAACCGTTCCATATGTGTCATCTCCTGGCTGATTATCTCCGCCATTATTCTGCTTGTCATATCCTATCTGATTATTCAAAAAGATTTACGGGAAAAGGCAAGAACAAGGAAGCGTTTGGAAGATACGATACAACAAAACACTGCGCTGTTGGAAATGCGCAAGAATATTATCCTGACCATATCGCATGACATACGTGCCCCTTTGAATGTCATTGACGGTAGTGCCGATCTGGCAATGGATACACGTGAAAAGAAACGGAGGAATATCCATCTGAATAACATAAGGAGGGTGTGCAAGCATGTGGTACATCTGCTTAACAACCTGTTGGATGTGTACCGGTTAAACGAGGCGAAAGAAATACGGAACGATGTCCCATTCGACCTGCATGAATTATTGGAACGTACCGCTGCCGGTTTTTCTCATATAATCAATAATAAGGGTATCCTGTTCAATTGTGATTTTAAGGATACGGAAGTCAAGTTATATGGTGATGCAGACCGCATAGAACAGATTATAGACAATCTGCTTACCAATGCAGTTAAGTTCACGGAGACCGGCACAATCAATTTCAATGTGCACTATCTCAATGGACTGCTGGTCATGGAAATAGTGGATACCGGTGTTGGTATGAGTGAGGAGACACTTTCCCGTATCTTTCGTCCTTTTGAACGCCAGACCTCTGCAACCAATGCGGACGGATTCGGATTGGGGCTTCCGATCACGCAAGGACTTGTCAATCTTCTTGATGGGACAATAGAAGTAACAAGTTTGATTAATTGTGGAAGCACATTTCGTGTAACCCTTCCCATGCCGGAAACGGATGAACCATTGGAAAGCGAAAAACATGTCCCGGCGCATTCCACACACCTGCATCACAATGTACTTGTTATTGATGACGACAGTATGTTGCAAGCTGTCATTAAAGAAATGTTAGAGCGTAATGGCATGGCCTGTACAACTTGTACCACAGTCAAAGAGGTAGTAAAAGCCATGCGGGAAAAAGATTATGACCTGTTGCTTACAGATATCCTGATGCCTTACACCAACGGGGTTGAATTGTTGACTTTATTACGTAACTCAAGTATTGGCAATTCAAAGACTATACCCATTGTCGCTATGACTGCACGTGGAGAGAAGGAGAAAGATGCTTTTTTGAATGCCGGATTTACAGCCTGTATTTATAAGCCGTTTTCATCTACAGAGTTGATCGGTCTGTTGTCAACTATAGAAAGAGGTTGCCCTGACAAAAAGCATGATGTAGATTTCAGCATGATGTTGTGTGAGGTGAGCGATAAGATAAAATTATTATGTTCCTTTATTGACCAGTCGAAAAAAGATGTTGAAGAACTCAATTCGGCCATAGAAAATTGTGATAGGAAGAAATTGCGTGAAACGGTTCACCGTATGCTGCCGATGTGGGAATTATTACATAATGAAGAAATGTTGTTTGCTTATCGTTCCCTTTTAAAAGATGAAAGGGCCAGTGACACTGCTTTAAAAGAATATACTCAACGGATAATAAATCATACCGATATGTTGATGGCAGCAGCAAAAAATGAAATAAAAAGACAGACAAATGAAACGGAAAATACTGATAGTTGAAGACAATATCAGCCTGTCTCAGATGCAGAAGGACTGGTTTGCACAAGCTGGTTATGATGTCGTGACAGCTATGAACGAACCGATAGCCCGTTCACTGATACGCAAAATACAATTTGATCTGATTCTATCGGACGTACGTCTACCCGAAGGGGACGGAATATCTCTACTGGAATGGCTGCGCAAGGAAAGAAAGGATATTCCTTTCATCATCACGACCGAGTATGTGTCGGTTCCCGATGTGGTACGCACTATTAAGTTGGGAGCGATAGACTACCTTCCCAAGCCGGTACGCAAGGAACATCTGCTGGAACTGGCAGAAGATGTGTTCCGCCCCATGGTTACGGTGCGGAAACAGGAAAAGGTACTGTTTCACCGTACAAGTCCGAAGATCCTGCAAGTGGAGAAACTTGCCAGACTGGTAGCTCCATCGGAAATGTCAGTGATGGTACTTGGTGCCAACGGTACAGGGAAGGAGTCGGTGGCACAGAGCATCCATCTGAGCAGCGAACGCCGGGAGATGCCTTTCGTGGCGGTGAACTGCGGGGCACTGCCACGTGAACTGGCCGCCTCGTTGTTCTTCGGTCACGAGAAAGGGGCATTTACCAGCGCAGATACCGCCAAGACCGGATATTTCGACATGGCGAAAGGTGGAACACTGTTTCTGGACGAGATAGGTACAATGTCCTATGAGATTCAGTCCATGCTGCTGCGCGTGTTACAGGAAAATACCTATACTCCGATAGGCAGTGACAAGGAACGGGTAGCGGACGTGCGTATCGTTACCGCCACAAATGAGAATTTGCAACTGGCCATCAAGGAAGGGCGGTTCAGGGAAGACCTTTACCATCGCCTTTGCGAATTCGAGATACGTCAACCTTCATTGGCGGAATGTCCGGAAGACATCATCCCTTTGGCTGAGTTTTTCCGTGAACGCCATTCGAAAGAACTGAAAAGGGAAACACAAGGCTTTACAGAAGATGCCAAGCGCAGGATGCTTACCTATTCATGGCCGGGCAATGTCCGGGACTTACAGAACCGGATCAAACGTGCTGTATTGATTGCGGAGACTCCGATGCTGGATATGGAAGGATTGGATATTGAGATCCGCCAAAGTGGAGATACGCACTCCCCGGCAATTCAGCCGTTGAAGGATGAGTCATTGGAGAAAATGAATATTATCAATGCCCTTAAAGCTTGCAACGGACACCGGGAACAGGCTGCCGCACTGCTGAACATCAACCCCGCAACACTGTACCGGAAGATGAAGAAATACGGGGTGAAATAAAAATGAGCCTGCCGTTAGTACAAATCTCACTGAATATGTGTACATTTGCAAACAAATAGAGAAAAATCGACATATTGTCTCTAAGACAGTTGCCGACTGTATATGACATAAGACCGCAAGGTGTTTCTAATGGGAATCTGGAAAATTAACATTGAAAGGAACTATTGCGTGATTGCTTATGCTATGCCTACGCATAGCGTGCATTCACCTATTCCTTTCAAAGGCATTCCAGAGCCTCCATTAGAAGTAGCGTGTTTGCACGCTTCTTTTTTTGACGGCTTACGGTCCGGTATCAAAACAGAATTTATGCCAAAAGTCCAAGCTGTAACGGCGATGACACTGGACGGCTTCCTGCCGGAAACCGACAACGTGCTGATGCGATGGGTAATGAACCACAGGAAAGGTTTTGCCCGTTGGCGGGAGCGTTGTGATGCCCGGATTTTACCCCATTACATACTAGACCTTCTTTGTGAAAAAGACACTAAAGGCGATTCCTTTATCTACCTGGCAGAAGTTTCTGATGCAGAAACATTGGATCTCCTGCGTGGCCTCTTCCATTACAATCTTGTGGAAGAACTTATTATCTACCTTTTTCCTTATTCCGCCGGCAAAGGGAATTCCATACAGGCCATCTTTCCCGTCCGGCAATGGCAGTTACACAAGACCGTTGTCCTGCCTGGTGGCATCTGCCGTCTGATTTATCGTAATCCTTGCAGGATGTAACTTGCAGATTGCGAGAAACCTTGCATCCTGCAAGGTTAATTTCCCATCAAATATTTCTCCTTTATTTTTTATTGTACTGTATTTCAACGGAATAGATATGTCATTTCGTGAAATACAGAGCCATTGGCACGCCGTTAGCCCTATATATAATATAACCTGTTGCGCGACAAGGTGTAACCAGTCAATTATTTACACTTTAAAGACAGACCGTATTATGATACAGACAGACCGTGAGACCTTCCAGATGATGCTTCATCAGATTATGGAAAGGTTCGACAGGATTGAAGACAGGCTGAGCCGTATGAACCGCCAGACCTCCGCGCTTGACGGAGACAAGCTGCTGGACAACCAGGATATGTGCGAGCTGCTCGGCATTACCAAACGCACTCTCGCGCGGTACCGCCAGAAGAAACTCGTGACCTATTACATGATAGACGGGCGTACCTATTACAAGTCCTCCGAGGTCGAGGCGTTCCTCAACCAGAAGGGCAGGCGTTTGCCAGCGAGACTGAAAAACCAGATGGAAAATTAATATAAATGAAAGAATATGGAACTTGTATGTATTGACAAACAGACTTTTGAAGAACTGCGTGTCCGTTTTTGCGAATTTGAAGACCGAGTGACACGCCTGTGCCGTCCGGTCGAGGATCTCGGCCTGAAAAACTGGCTGGACAACCAGGAGGTGTGCGACATACTCCGCATCAACAAAAAGACCCTTCAGGCGTATCGTGCCAAAGGTCTCCTTCCTTTCAGTCGCATCAAGAACAAGCTTTTCTACAAACCGGAAGATATACGGAGATTATTGGAATTGAGTTACCACCCTTTAATAAAGAGTAAATTATGAGCTATCATTTTATAGACAAGAAAGACCCACGCATTGACGTGATGTTCCAGGGACTGGAGAAAATGGAGAGGATGCTTTCAGTAATGGAGGATGTACCGAGATCACTCTTCAACGGTGAACGTTTCCTTACGGACGAGGAACTTTCCAAAGTCCTGCGGGTAAGCAGGCGTACATTGCAGGAATACCGTACATTCGGTGTAATCCCTTACTATCTGGTACAGGGGAAGGCACTCTATAAAGAGTCCGATATCATGAAAATACTGGACGATGCCTACAAACGGTGCCGGGAGGAACAGCGCTGGGTATAGTACTGCTTCTTTAATCAAGCACGGAGAAACTGCCTGCTGTCAGCAGGGCAGTTTCTCCGTTTTCCATTTCATACAGCCGGTGATTTTATTTTCCGCTTTTTCCTGACGGTGAAATCCTCCTCGCAAAGGTCTATCCTGTTTCCGAAATCTGTGGACCTCAACCGTTTCATGTCCTCGTCCACTTTCGTGTCCGTAACCTGCGCGTAAATCTGCGTGGTGGAAATAGAGGTATGTCCCATCATCCGGCTTACCGTCTCTATCGGAACGCCGAGCGAAAGGGTGATGTGGGTACCGAAATTATGCCGGGCCATATGAAAGGTCAAATCAAAACCATATACCTGCCCCAATTCCCTAGTCAACAGGATAAAATACCCGCGGGCATAAATATTGAACACCTTGTCTCCGCTTCTTTGGTCGCGGTATTTCTCTATGATTTGAAGAGGAATATCCAGCAGACGGACAGAAGAGAGCGTATCGGTCTTTTTCCGGTGGATATGAATCCACCATGTGCCGTCGCCGGCCTGCGTGATGTCCTTGTCCGAAAGCCGTTTCAGATCCGCATACGCCAGTCCGGTAAAGGTTGAAAAGATGAACATATCCCGCACGAATTGCAGTTGCGGTTTCTCCACCGGAGTGGTCATGAGTGTTTTAAGGTCTTCCAGTTTCATGTGGCGGCTCTTCCTTTTGGGCAGTTCGGGATGCAGGCGGCAATAAGGGTCGCGTCGCAACGTGCCCTGGCTCACAGCCCGCATCGTGAGCTTTTTCAAACGGTACAGGTGTTCATGCACGCTTTTGGGTTTCAGGTTGCGGTCAGTCCGCAGGAATACCTCGAATTCGTCATAAAACACCCGGTCAAGGCTTCGCAGCGTCACATCTTCCACGCCTTTCTTTTCCCGGACAAAAGCGGAAAGATGCTTGTAGGAACGCTGATAGGAGTCGTATGTTTCCTGTATGCGGTCTATCCCGACCCGTTTCTTGAACTCCTCGTTATGCTCCCTGAAGAGAGCCAGCAGGGTAAGCGGTTTCTGTCCGATACCCTTGACTGCGTTTTTGACCAGTTCAGCCGTGATGAACCCCAGGCTGTTTCTTATCCGCTCATAATGTCCGGCAATCTCACGTGTCAGGTCATCTATGGCACGGTTCACGGTAACAGCATTCTCGCTCCTTCCGTCGGCACGGCCTTTCTCCGGATTCCAGATGCCCGGATTGACAGAGACTTTGGTTCCTATCTGTGCCCATTCGGCATCAATGCTCACCTTGCACAATAGCTGGCACATTCCGTCCTTTCGCACTTTCGTGCGGTTAATATAAAACAGCACGGCAAAAGTGCTGCGTCGTTTGACATTCTGTTTTTCAGTATTCTTTTCCATATTCTTTCCATTTAAAAGGTTATTAAATGACGACAGAAAAACGCTCCGAGATTTTTCGGTTCAATGCCTTGGTGTCGGTGTCTATCTTCTCATCGGTCACTTTCGCGTAGATTTGTGTGGTCTCTATCTGACTATGGCCGAGCATCCTGCTGACCGTTTCAAGGGGGACCCCATGAGAGAGTGTAATTTCCGTTGCGTATGTATGCCGTCCTGCATGGAAGACCAACGGACGGTCAATGTGGCAGATTCGGGCAATCTCTTTCAAGTAAAGGTTCAGCGTGGAATTGCAATACATCGGCAGCAGCTTGTCACCGGGAGCTGTACCGCTATACTTTTTCAGAATCTGCAACGGTAAATCCAAAAGAGGAATCTCAAATTCTATCTTGGTCTTCTGCCTGGCACTCTTGATCCACCATGTCCCATCTTCCGCAAGGCATAGGTTGTCCTTGGTCAGCAGGCGCATATCTCCGTATGGAATTCCGGTAAAACAGGAAAAAAGGAACATATCACGGACATGATAGAGGTTCTGCTTGTGAAGCGGGGTGGTCATAATCCTGTGCAACTCTTCTGCCGTGAGATATTTCTGCACGTGCTTCGGACGCACCGGTTCGTAACCCATGAACGGGCTGGCGGTAATAATACCGTCAGCAATGGCCTCCCCGACAATGGTTTTCAGCTGGACAGTCAGGTTGATGATTGTTCCGGGAGCAAGGTTCCGCTCCGTACGGAGATACAAATCATACTTGTCAATGAAAGAACGGTCCACCGCTGAAAACGGAATATCGGAGAGCTTGTATTGCGCCTGCAAGAATCTTTCGATATGGTTGTAGGCATTGCGATAGGCTCTCAAGCTTCCTACCGTACGGTTTATCCCCACACGTTTTTCAAAGTTGCGGATGAACCGCCTGAAATATCCTAAAAGCGTTTCCTGCCCGCTTGCCATTCCAAGCAGTATGCCTTTCACCTCTTCGGCCGTCACACCGTCACGGACAGCCGACTGTTCCATATAGATATTCAATGCCATCGCACGTATCTCATCCAGCCGGTTGTTGATTTCCTTTGCCGCCACGCTTTTCCCGGAAGCGCGTCCCGAAGACCAGCGGGATTGCGGGACTTTTATTTTCACACTGAATGCCGCTTCGGAATATTTTCCGACATTCAACTTTGCCATTACGGGACAATTCCCGTCGGCATCCGCCTCGCTCTTTTTCAGGTAGAACGACACCTTTACATTTGCCTGATTCATAACCAATTCCTTTGTTAGCAAAATTATTATATACAGAGCAAATGAACGGCATGAAAAATATAGCGGAATGTAGAATAAGACCCCTCGGCCTACAAACAAAGCCTGTATTTTTTTCTGATACGGAAAAATCTGACTAAGTTTGCGTCAGTAGACATGGAAAAAACAGCGTTTTTCGGTGGTAAACGGGATATCAATGAAAGGTGAAAGCTGTTTTTCAAGCCTCTTTTTCAATCCCGAAAAGGCAACGGATAAGTAGCGATTTGTCCTCCTAACTCCACCTAAAACCTGCTAAAAGCCCCCTGCGGAAGAATGTGGTACAAAACGACATATCCCTTTTGCAATCAAACACTTTACATTATTTTCTCCAAAGTTATCCGTATGTGAGCGAGTTTTAGTATCTTTGAACCATTGGAAACAGCAAATTTCTTTCCTCGAAAGGTACGAATTGCGTTGTGATTTGCTTTCATTTTAGTATCTTTGAACCATTGGAAACAGCTTTTTCATCAGCAAAACCGATAACGGTAAGTTGTGATTTGCTTTCATTTTAGTATCTTTGAACCATTGGAAACAGCCTTAACGCTATGGACGCGGCTACGCTCTTGTTGTGATTTGCTTTCATTTTAGTATCTTTGAACCATTGGAAACAGCCGAATGACATACTCAATACCGTACCACAAGGTTGTGATTTGCTTTCATTTTAGTATCTTTGAACCATTGGAAACAGCAACCATTGGACGTAGAAGCACGGTGTTTACGTTGTGATTTGCTTTCATTTTAGTATCTTTGAACCATTGGAAACAGCGCTCTTTCAAAAGTCGGCATATCAATCTACGTTGTGATTTGCTTTCATTTTAGTATCTTTGAACCATTGGAAACAGCATAAGCTTGTGGTGGCTGCTGGCAGACCTAGTTGTGATTTGCTTTCATTTTAGTATCTTTGAACCATTGGAAACAGCCAAAGATAGATATAGACATAGCGGTAAAGCGTTGTGATTTGCTTTCATTTTAGTATCTTTGAACCATTGGAAACAGCTGATTACAAGTAATAATCTAATATTCAAACGATTACACATAGTATTAGAATATAAAAAAAGAATGCTGCTTCTAAAAAAATCCCGCCATTGCGCGGGATTTTTTTAGAATAATTCTAATTGTTGTCCAGGCGTATTCACATCCACAGTCTTTTTCCCATAAAAAAGTGCTATATTTCCAAATTGCTTGTCCGTAATGCACATAATTCCGACACTTCCATAGTCCGGTAAGAAAGATTTAACTCTTTTTATATGTACCTCCGCATTCTCACAACTCGCACAATGACGAACATATATAGAGAACTGGAACATCGTAAATCCATCCTTTTGCAGATTTTTTCTAAATTCCGCATACGCCTTTTTATCCTTCTTGGTTTCGGTAGGCAAATCAAACAACACTAATACCCACATAATGCGATATTCACTAAACCGGTCCATCACATCTCTGGATAGGATATTTTACGCAACTCACCACTGAAACATTTATACAGAGAAGCCGTAGTCTGCCCAACAGCTACCATCAACGGACTACGTTTTCCCGAAATAACAGTCTCTAATGTAGGAATTGTCAGTAACCTCGCTTTCAATTCTCTCGTCAATTCAACACAATTCGGTTCTGCTTCCTTGAATATATCATATACCAACCTATCCACATAAGGGCGATAAGGTTCCATTATATCATCTGCCAGACAATAAGCATTATAACGATTATGATGATGTATTCCCAAAGTAGGTAGAAGCCCACTTGTCACCAAAGCACGAGCAACAACTGCCCTCAAAATAGCATACCCATAATTTAACAAATTATTAGGAGGAATACCTTCTCTATCCCTTGTAAAGCCTTCTATTTTAAACAAATTCTTCCAATAATAAGCAGCTGCACGAGCCTCCAAATTATCAGAATCTCCACTCTTTACATCTGCAGCCCACACCTTCATACACTTTATTTCTTCTCCAGCACATTCATGCAATACTACCGTCTGATTCTCTATTTTGGCTTTTATTGTTTGCTGCCAAAGTTGTTTCATCAATGGTAGAGACGCACCAAGTTGATGACGAAACCTTTCATTTTGTGTAGTATTCCCATACAAAGGAAGCATTAAACCAACCGGCATACTTTTAGAATCGCAGGTTATGACTGCACAATTATTCTCAAGCAAAGCTTCCAATACTCCCGAAGTAATGGTTATCTGCTTATTGTCCAACACCACTACTCCAATATCTTCTATTGGCTTAGTCACTTCGGACATTCGTTTGAACCCTTCGGGTAAAGCACTGTTCTTCACCACCTCCGGCAATTTAATCACCAACTGGGCATTTTTTAAAGACAAATAGACCGGATTCCCAAAATAAAGTGTTTTCTTAATCATAGCATATAGACTTTACAAGTTATTCATTCATCATTTTCAAGAAAAGGAAGCTCTAAAGTATCATTCTGTTTATCAGAATCCAACAGAAAATTTTCAGGAGAAACAACACTTCTACCCAACTCTTTTTCAGCTTGTTCACGTGCTACTCCGGCTACATTTCCTCCACGTTGTGCTACTTGCTTACTTTTAGTAAATGTATCTGGTTTTTCTTTCTGAGAAATTTCCGTTGTGACACGTTCTCCAAGCATTGTAAATATCAACTCCAAATCAGACATGTGGTCACGAAGATTCTGATTTTTCTTCGTCAGCCCCTTATATATTTTATAATCCGAAGGAGTCAATCCAAACGTTGCTCTAGATATTTCTGCCGTAAGAATGGCATAATCACTTTTTTCCGTGATTCCCCTTTCTTTCCATTCATCCGTCAAATTCTGACGAATGGCGATTCCTCTCAAACGTTTGTCAATCCAATCTTTTGGATAACCTTTTTGCTCATATAGTTCTTTCATGCGCTCTTGAGCCAATTCCGGATTTTCTATTTCCTGTACACGCTCATAACCTACTTGTGCTAACCAAAGCTTGAAAGGTTCAGCTTTAGGAGAAGGAATAGATTGAATGATGCGGAATAAAGCCTGCACATTTGCCGCCAACGTTTTTCGTTTTTTTCCTGTATCTGTCACCATTTCTACCTGGGGACAAGTTGTCCCCAGGTAAGTAGCCAGTTCTTCATCCCGTTTTCGCATCTTCTTCAGATAATCCGTAGGATTCACACTATCAGTCAATACACCAACTACATCTACAACAGAGAAATACCATTGCTGTTCTTCCTCGTTCCATACGGAACGGATCTTTTTCTCTTGAAACAACTTTATATTATTCATTTACTCTATACTTAACTTCTATAATACGGCCTAACCTATCAACTTTTACTGGAATACAAATATTCTTTATCATTTCACCATCCCATGATTTTTCTGCTTTATTATTAGAACCTAATTCTTTAGTGGAAATAATAGCATTTGATATACTTTGAGGTATAAAAAAGCATTGATTACCAGAAGATGAAACCATCTTATAAATCCTCCCCCTATCTATCGGTTCATTTATCCTACCAAAATCCCGCTCTTCTTCGGTTGGCAGATATACCAAATCATTAGGAGACAGCCAAAACAATAATTTATCTCCCTTTTCATTTCTGTCCGGTACAGGAACAAGCCCTTGTTTCTCACGCTCTATAACCCAATTTAAAGGAATAGTCTCATACGTTCTGTTTCCATCTTCTGTTATGTAAATAGCAAAGAACAAGTTAGTACCTTTAGCAGCTTCCACCCATTTGGCACCTTTATTGCCAAGTACACCGACTTTAAATTTATTTCCACGCGGTTCATACACCCTCACCTTATATATAGGCTGATGTCCTTTACCATCATTCAGTTGTAAAAGATTACGGTTCATTTCTTCTATACCTTCTGCAGAAAAAGCCAACTCCGCCTTTCCTTCTTTTGATTTCAGATGATTCAGGAGTATTTTCTGTATGCCAGTATCCGTCACCGATGCTATCTTCTTCTCATTGAAAGTTGAGTCCAATGATTTACGTACTGCAACTAAAGGTTCAGTAGTATTTTCCGTAAAATAATAAACAGCGACTTTGGCTATATCCAGCTCTTTCCACAAGAAAGCATTCTCTTTGAAATATTTTTCAATTTTCTTCTTATCATACTTATATGATAACAATTCAAGAACCTTATTTTTTACTCTTTTGTCAACAATCATAGAAGGAGTATCCAAAGCGACAGATAGGCGTACCACCTTTACCTTTCTTAAATTTACCGCTCCAAAAACCGTATCTTTGTGCATCGGTTTACGGATAGCCCAACTATCACCGATTTTCTGTTTCTCATAAACACGAGTCCCATTTGCATCAAAATGTTGATAGATATTGGTTGTTTTATTTATTATACGCAAATTCTGTTTCAAGCTAACTATTATCCCACTCAACGCTTCCCTTGCATCTTGCGTAAAAGTAGTCCATGGTTTCTTTATAATCCATCTATAATTACCATTACCATCCCCCCTACTCTTATCACACAACAGTCTCTGCAAATCATAACGGGAAATTTTCGCATTCCGGCTTGCAGACTCATTATTCAGATAGTTTACATGATTCCGTGTAGCACAAGCTATTACTATTGCATCCATAGCATGATGCCGATGGTCTATACGCTTCTTACTGAATCCTTTCTGATATTCAAGGGGCACTGCTGTTTGAAAAACTTTTTTTCCGTCTTTATTCTCCCAATGTCCAAAACACTGGGTTTCGGTCAAAGCATTTAAACGTTCAAAACGAGGACTTACAATACTATTCCAGACGTCATTCATGCCCCAATCCTTTTTCAGCCTGTCCGTCACGCTTCCTGTACAAACTAATATGTTTTTTGAAACAGCCTCCGGTTCATATTCACCGCTATCATTCTTTTCACGAACGATATTCGACAAAAGTCCTTTGACAACCTTACTGATATACCGACTATCGTTTAATTGGCGTTCAATAAATTGCTCGGGAATATCATCCATCAACAATTTCTTCATTTTTATGCCCGATTTTGCATATTGTTCTTTTACAAAACGTTCGTAACTATCCACAGAAAAGATTTCTACTGTCTTTCCAAAACCCACTTCCACTTTCTGTCCATGATGATTCTTGATAAACTCATATCCCAGTTGATTATCTTTCAACTTGTTCACAGCAGATTCACATATCACTTTGTTAGAGAATGAATCATCAAAATAGCGGGATTGAGGTATAACATGTTCTATCTCATACGCAGCAGTAAATAATTTAGCCAAAGGTATCAGCTCACCGGTATAAGGTGAACGATATTTCTGTTCCAGCCATAATTTATAACGCAAGAATTCTGATTTCGTCGGTAATTTACTGGTATTGAATTTTTTCAATATCACATCTATATCTTCCGGAATCTGTTCTTCCCCCTTTAAAACTGCATCCTCATAAATCCGCAATATTTCTTGTTGACTTGGTGAATAGGGACGGACATTCTCTACCCCATATTCCGGATTCACAAATTCAGCAAGCAATGCCTTTATACGTAAATTGGCATTTTCATTCTCCAGAATCTGAGTAGTCATTCTTTTTCGCTTGTCCGCAGGATTTTTCATCTCGCGCCCTAACTCAATATGGATTTCATCAATTTTCCCAACCTGTTTCCAAATATCCCTGACAACTCTCAATGTCTCGGTTATCACTTGTTCTACGATAGGATTTCGTAGTGAATGTTGCTTAAAAGCAGCCAGATAAGCATCAATATCAGCAGGGGTTTCCCATTTGGTTATTTCTTTATCTTCGGAATGACGATTATACACTACATAACAAGCCAACCACAACGGAAGCCTCTTAAAACAAGATATATCCGACAAGTTCATCGCCTTTTCTCTAACCTTGGCACCTATACTCTCATCACACTCACCTGCTATTATCCTTTCTATTCTTTCCTTGGTTGTACCATCAATCAACGACATATCCCAATACTTTCCGCACCTCATCAAAGGCAACAACTTCTTTATCGCCTTGGCAGAATAAGCGCCATATTCAGACTTGAAAGGAGGAAACTTCTTGAACACTTCCACAAAGGATTCATTCAATCCGTTCTTAACCGCAAAAGTCGCCAATGCTTTCTCTATTTCCTGCTTGTCACTTACAGAATATAAGATATGCCACAAGGCTGTTTCTTTTTCATCAGATAAAAAGTCAATACCAATACCGGCCTTTTCCAAACGGGAAAGAATCGCATGTCTCGTCTCATTACATGGGTAGAACTTATCCTCGACATAATTCCAACGATAATTATTTATTTCCTTTTTCAGTCCAAACGCAGGATATCTCAGAAAAGCTTTCTGATCTATTTCCTTTCGAGAGTTCAGCCAATCAAATAGAGCCACATAATCATCTTCTGTTTTCAAAAACTCCGTTGTCACATCCACATCCAAATGTAAAGTTCCATTTACTTCCCTTTCCTTTTGATATACCCGAATATTGGAAAGGAAATACCATAAACGGAATTCCTGAAAAAGAGGATGTGACTTGGCTATACACTTTAACGGAGCTGTTTTGATTTCACCTGTTTTGCGGTTTACATATTCATTTTCCTCATAAGGGCAATTAGCTATCAATGACTTTTTGGTTTTCAACGGCCTTTGATAAAACAAGACATCATCTATTAACAAATAGATAAAGTCCCGGTTAGCTATATTTCTCCGTTGCACTTCATTACCCGGATACAACGCTTCAATACACCTCATGTATAAATCTCTATCCTGCAATTCTGCATGAAAAGCACATTGCTTCTGCAAAATAAAGTTCAGTTCCTCCTTGTAAAACTTTCGTTCTACTGTTTTCACCAATTTTCCTATTATCTTTTGTTGTGGCTCCTGCAACAAAGCATCATATATATAACTCCCAATCGTTTTATGAGTACCGGTAATGTCAGCTTCGGTCCTTTTCTTTATTAACATCCAATCATCCTCTTTAGGCGCTCTGAAAGAACGCTTCACCTCACCATACTTATCAAGCTTTGGAGTACCGTCCGGATTTAAGTCAGTAGTGACAATAAACTCTTTTACCCGTCCTTCCCAGTCCAATGGGACATTACTGCTTCTACGATATACCCATCCATTCTCCAGATGTACATTATACCATATATCCCGGCCTTTCTTTTCATCAGTCGCTTCCACCGACAAGACTTTCAATGCATAAAATTCAACAGATTTTCCTGCATTGTCTTCCTCCTCTTCTCCTCTAAGCTGATAATAACCACGTTTCTGATTAAAGTTCAAAAGAATCCATGCCAGTTCTTCTTTACTTATCATTTCTGTCAAAGCTTTCTTACGGAGATAATAAACTGTCCAGTCATAAGGGATTTTTTTACCATCAAAAACCAATGAAGGTTGGTGTTTTGCAAAATCCGCCAACATTTCATTAAACGCTGTCTGAAATAAAAAAGAGTATTTTCCCCATCTATCCTTTACCCATGGCAATTTCGGTTCGCTGCCTGACAAGAATTTACCCGTATGCTTTTCAAAATCTATTCCTTTTAAATAGTGTTCCGGCAGGAAGCCAAGAATCTTCAAAACTTTATGCAACCGTTCACGGCGTAGTAATTGTCGCTCTCTCAATCGACGCACCCCTCTAAAACGGGTTCTTTCAGCTGTCTGTGATATAGAATTCCCTTTGTCAAAGTCTCCCAAGATAGCAGCATCCATCGGAATTATTCTACTGCCAGCCATTTCTATCCAAATTCTCTCGGTCTGTTCTTTAATTACAGAGTTTATTACAGCCCATCCTATACTATTGGTTCCCAAATCCAATCCAAGTATCGTTCTCATAGTATTATATTTTGAATATTTTCTTCAAAGGTATTTTTTTTTTCAATATAAGCATTGTATTTCCATATTTATTTTATACATTTGTCATACTAAAATGAAGCAAGTCACAATAAGGATTATTCCGTTGTGAAAACATTAGGTTCCCTCGTCCTTAACGGGGGATTTTTTATTTCCAAAAACTAATTATCATTCCCAATATCCCTCTTTTGCCGAAAACTAAAACTTTCTTCCCCAAACACTACTCTTCGTATCACTATATTTTATACCTTTGTTCACTAAGAATTAATCGTCCCATACCCATTTCTGTTTCGTCCGACAGCTGTCGGACGATAATTAAACAACTGTTGGACGATAATGCAACAGTTGTCGGACGATTAGTTTTTAGGAAGAAGAAAATTAATCCGCTTAGCGACAAAAATAATTCCCCGAAGCGACGAGAACTGTTTATCGCTATAAACAAAAATAAATATCTTATGAGCGCGTATTACGACCTTTACGAAACGCCTTCGCCCGACGGGAAAGAAGACAAGAAATCACTCCATGCACGTATCTGCCCGAAAAGGACTTATACCCAAAAGGAGTTTGTGGAACATATCGCAACTTTCCAACATCTGCCCAAGAATGTGATAGGAGCAGCATTGGATGCCTGCATTGACGAGTTGTGCGACCTCCTTGCCAACGGAAACATCGTGGAACTGGGAGAACTCGGCTTCTTCAGCACTTCACTGAAATGCTTGCGCGAGACCGACGATGAGAAAAAGAAAATCCGTTCCGAATCCGTCCAATTCCAAAACGTGCACCTGCGCATCAGCAGCACGTTCCGCAACAACATCAAGAAGAAAATGACGTTGGAACGTGTACACTCCACTACCAAGAAATCGAAAAAAGTAGTAGAGACCACCGAAGCAACAAGAAAAGCCGAACTGGAACTGTTCCTCAAGCAGAATGTATGCATCAACAAGAACGAATACATCCAATTGAGCGGACTAACCAGACATGCCGCCATAGACGAGCTGAACAAATTCATCCGGCAAGGGTTCCTGCGCCGCCGCGGAATGGGAAGGTCAACGGTCTATGTGCGGCAAGAAAAAGACACAGCAAACGAAATTTAGGGGGGGGCGAACACAGAGACACAAAGACATAGAAATTAATGCTTTATCTCTTTGAAAAGAATCTCTGTGCCTTGGTATTTTCGTGTTCATCCCCCCAAATAATAAAACAACAAACAATGGAAAAATCAACAGAACCCCAACCCTGCACGCAGTGGTTCGTCTTCTTCAAAGACCAACTGCTGCTGAAAAAAGGATATACAGACAAAGGAGAAATAAAATACAGCGTACCCGTCAGTATAGAGCCTCCTCTGACACCGGAAGCCGGAAGTAATATACACGAAGTGTTCCCACCCAACGGCAAGCAAGTACGTGCATTTGCTTTGGAACAGCTCGTGGCCGAAACCGATGAATGGGTCATGATAGGCCTGCGCGCATCGTACGACTACATCTCGCCGGACGAGTACCGTTCTGCAGGAAAGGCCTTCCAGATACTCTATTGGGACGAGCACAGCCGCTTCTGCCCCGTGTGTGGCACCGCCATGGAGCACCAGACCCCCATCATGAAGAAGTGTCCCAACTGCGGCAATGAGATGTACCCTCCCGTTTCCACCGCCATCATTGTACTGATACGCAAAGGAGACGAAATCCTGCTGGTGCATGCCCGGAACTTCCGAGGAACCTTCTACGGACTGGTGGCAGGCTTCCTCGAAGCCGGCGAGACACTGGAAGAATGTGTAGAACGGGAAGTTTTTGAAGAAACGGGGCTGAAGGTAAAGAACATCACCTACTTCAGCAACCAGCCCTGGCCCTACCCCAGCGGATTGATGGTGGGTTTCATTGCCGACTACGAAAGCGGGGAGATAAAACTGCAGGAAGATGAGCTGACCGCTGCCGCCTTCTATTCCAAAGACAACCTGCCCGAAATTCCACGAAAGCTGAGTATCGCAAGAAGGCTGATAGACTGGTGGATGGAGAACAATTAAAAATTAAAGAATTAAAAAGAGGGGGGAAGAAATTTAAAAAAGCAAATTGCGGAAAACACACACTCACAAACGAACAACTACGAATGAAACGACTCTCATTCACATCAACCAATCGGTGTGTAACCGCAATCTGCATATACTAAACTTCCCTGCAAACGTTTTGTTCATCAACCATCGGGTTTAAGTCTTTATTTAAGTTTTCTTTCAACACAGAAGCAAAAGGAAGAGGCGCAGCCCTCACGGGTTACGCCTCTCCGAACACTATATACACATTTTTTCCTCTTTCCTATCAAATGCCGAGTGACTTGCGCACTGCCTCCACTTTCTTCTCAGCTTCGGCATCGGCGCTGGTATAGCATTTCGGACAACCCATCTCGCCCTTCACCTCGATATAGAACTTAATCTTCGGTTCCGTACCGGAAGGACGGACAGAAATCTTCGTGCCGTCTACAGTGAAATATTGAAGTACATTGGAAGTCTCGGGCATATCCAGCTTGCTTACGTTGCCCTGGGCATCAGTCAGTTCCAGCGTCTTGTAATCCTTAATCAGGCTGACAGCCGAACCACCGATTTCCTTCGGAGGATTGGCACGGAAGTTATCCATCATCGCCTTGATTTCCTCGGCACCACTCTTACCGGGTTTCACCACGTTCACGGTGGTTTCCTTAGAGAATCCATATTCTACATAGATTTCCATCAATACGTCATAGAGTGTCTTGCCCTGGTCTTTGGCCCAAGCACAGATTTCGGCCAGCAAAGAGCAGGCAGAAACCGCGTCTTTATCACGGACAAAGTCTTCGGCCAGGAAGCCATAGCTTTCTTCACCACCACCGATATACTGCTGCTTACCTTCACTCAGACGGATTTCGCGGGCAATCCACTTGAAGCCGGTGTAGCAGTCGCGCATTTCAATCTTGTTCTTGTCTGCCACAGCCTTGATGAGTTCGGTGGTCACGATGGTCTTCACGATGAAGTCGTTCGGCTGCATCTTACCCATTGCAATACGGTTCTTGATGATGTAGTACAAGAAGATGAGACAAGTCTGGTTACCATTGATAAGCACCCACTCGCCCTTATCGTCCTTGCAGGCCATACCGACACGGTCGGCATCCGGGTCACTTGCCATTACGATGTCAGCGTCAATCTTCTTAGCCAGCGCAATGGCCATGGAAAGGGCTTCGGCATTTTCGGGATTCGGAGAAACCACTGTCGGGAAATTGCCGTCCTTCACCATCTGTTCGGGCACGCAGTTGATATTCTCAAATCCCCACTCCTTCAATGAGTCCGGAATAAGCACGCGGCCTGCGCCATGAAGCGGAGTATACACAATGCTGAGGTCTTTCTGGCGACGGATGACTTCGGGGTCGATAGAGATGGAGTGAACCATTTCCAGATAAACCTTATCCACTTCCTTGCCGATAATCTGAATCAAGTCCTTGTTGCCGTTGAACTTGATGTCGGCCACCGTCACCTTGTTCACCTCGTCTATGATGGCCGTGTCGTGCGGAGCGAGCACCTGCGCACCGTCATCCCAATAAGCTTTGTAGCCGTTGTATTCTCTGGGGTTGTGGCTGGCTGTGATGTTGATACCGCTCTGACAGCCGAAGTGACGGATGGCGAATGAAACTTCGGGCGTAGGACGAAGGTCATCAAAAAGATATACCTTGATGCCGTTTGCAGAGAAGATGTCAGCAGAAATCTTTGCGAACTTGTCGCTATTGTTGCGGCAGTCGTGCCCCACAACAACGGAAATATCCTTCTTTCCGGCAAAACATTTGTTCAGATAGTTGGACAAGCCCTGTGTTGCGGCACCTACGGTGTAGATGTTCATGCGGTTTGTACCGGCACCCATGATGCCACGCAGACCACCCGTTCCAAACTCCAGGTCTTTGTAAAAACTGTCTATCAATTCGGTTTTATCTGGATTTTCCAACATGCGTTTCACTTCTGCCTGAGTTTCGGCATCATATGCCGGGGTAAGCCATTTTTCGGCTTTCTCAGTCACCTGCTTAATCAGTTCCTGATTTTCCATAAGACTGTTATTATTTTAAGGGTTAATATAAACTTTTTTGTAAGACACAAATGTAGAAGAATAAGTTCAAATATCCTAATTTTATTCAGGCATTTTATATCTGTCTCCCGTCTGCTTAACATACTCTTCAAGGAACTCCTTCGGGTATCCCGGGCGGATTACGCCTGCCGGCTGGCCAATGGAATTGCGTTCGAACTGACCGTTTTTCATACGCTTGACAACGCCGTCATTGTACTTTACGACAAGAAACTCGCCAAGACGTTTCCAGGTATCGAAAGTGCTTTGGGCGGTCATGTTCGTATAGTTGGTTAGGAATGCCTTCGCTTTGGCAGGGTCTTTTTCCAAAAGTTTGGCAGCAGCAGCCTCAACGCCCTCCTGCGCTTCGTTGAAGGTTGTCTCCAACTCTGTCTGAGTGGCACGCACGTCGTCTATCATCAAGTCATAGCGGGGATATACCATATTGGCCACCCAATTGAAAATCCAGAAAGCGGAGTTCCAGGAGAAAGTGATGTAATCGGCGCCGTCCACACGGGTGTAGCATACGGGAACCTTGTCCGTACAGCAGTATACGGGCGTAAATACCGTCATGTTGGCATCATCTGTGCCGAACCACAATACTCCACCGATAGGATCGGGCAACTCGGAGCGCATCTGTGCCACGAATACGAAACCGCTCTGCTGGGTGGAGATGGGACGTTCATTGAAGTATTCCTGGTCACCCACCTTGAAAGAAAGCGGGGAAAGGCGGTACGGGGTATGATACGGGCCTGCGCCGAAATCTTTGCTGATGTCGAGAGGAGTACCTTCATAATGGTCGCGCATGGCGTTCTTCACATCCTGCACGGAAACCTTGCGGTTGGGCTTCACAAACAGAGGCATCGGAGTGTTCGTCTCACCTAATATATAAGGCAGGAACTCGTTGCCACGGTCGGTAAACATATTGAAATAGCTCCATACACGGGCCTCGCAATAGCGACGGGCACCGAAATCGAGCGGAGCGTAGGCATCGGCAAAGCTGAAATCCTTGTTCACACCGTCAAAATAGCCCTTCTCGCGTGCAAAGGAGATGACGTCGGCGGAGTACATACAGTTCTCCTTGTCGTTCATGTTGAACTGATGAATGCGGCTCTGGTTGGCATGAGCAGAGATACAATCATCGGGCACGCGGACAGCCACCCATACGGCACCGCGCACACCGGGTCCCTTGCCAATCATCTCCATAATCCATATTTCGTTGGGGTCGGCAATGGTAAAAGACTCGCCACTGCTGTAATAGCCGTATTCCTGCACCAACTCCGTCATCACCTTAATGGCCTCGCGGGCGGTGCGTGAGCGTTGCAGACCGAGGTAAATCAGGCTGCCATAGTCGATGATGCCGGTGGTATCCACCAGCTCGGGACGTCCGCCGAATGTCGTCTCACCGATAGTGAGCTGGAACTCATTCATATTGCCGATGACATTGTACGTCTGGCGGGCCTGCTCTATCTGCCCGAGGTATTTGCCGGTGTCCCACTCGTGTATGTCAATCAGCGTACCTTTCTTGTGCATACCGGCAGGATAATGATATAACTCGCCGAACAAACCATAAGAATCGGCAGAATAGGAAACAATGGTAGAACCGTCCGCAGAAGCGTTCTTGCCCACGATAAGATTGGTGCAGGCCAGCGCATTCGCCACGGCTGCCACAACAAACAAGACGAAAAGAGTCAGTCTTTTACTTTTCATACTTCTAAATTATAATGTTACTAAATATTTCAGTCTTTACCATACAAATTCAAACTGTCCGGTGGTACGGTTGCCACAGCCATCCGTCACCGTCATCTCCACCACATGCTTGCCGCCTTTCTCCACATGTTTCGGGTCGAGCTCGCACACCAGGTTACCACTGATGGAATTGGGCTTTCCAAACAAGGCATACTTCCCGTCAATCGTACCCCGATAGGTATTGATGCCGGTTTCCTTGTCCTTGGCCTTGAAGATGATTTTTCCCGTACGTCCCCATTGGGCTTGGTTTAGGGGAGTTATCACCGGCGGAACCGTATCCACCGCCACGGTATAAGTCCCCAAATCCCGTATACGCACTTTCATGACACCATCCTCATACTTACCGCCAATACGATATTTTCCACCGCGTGCCGTTACGCCCGCCACATAATATTTGGCCATATCCTCCACCGGACGCCGGCGCAAGCCGATACGCAAATCGCAGGTACCGTGCATAGGAATACGGGTATCGTTCAATTGATAGGTGAAAGCGATGTCGCCACTATCAGCCCGCACGGAGTAGTTCAGCAAGACGTCATCGTAGAGCATTCCTTTCGGGATAACCAACTCCAGCCCCGGCTCCTGCAGATAGTTCACCTTGTCCCATTTGAGGGCATATTTCTCACGATGTTCCACCGGAGCAATTATCGTCTTCTGTCCCTGCACTGTGAAGCGGACCTTGGAGATATTTCCCAGCGCATCTCTCAGCGTATAGACAAACCGGTAAGGGCGTTCTTCGTTGATGTCCACCAGTCCGCGATTGCCGTTGGATGCCTGCAGCATGCGAAGGCGGTTGCCCGGCTCTATGAAAGACTTCATGTACTGACCGTGTGTCCACGAATTGATATAGCGGTTCTCCTCATAGGCAAAGCGGTCTACCGTACTGCGGAAGACTTCCTCGCCGTCCACTTCGAGAATCACCGCCTTCACGCCATATTTATTCTGCACTCCGTCCATATAATCGTAGGCACGGATGCCAGCACCAATCAGTCCCCAGGCGATAATGGGTTTCGTAGGATGTGCCGGAAAAGCCCGTCGCGTCTGCTTGCCTTCCACCACTCCTTTTCCCGGCTGAGGAAACAGCATGATACCTTCGGCACGCGGGGCAGTCTTGTCCTTCACCTTGTCCATGAAGAAAGGCAGCGGGTCTATATATTCGTCCGTAGCCGTCTCTATCATATCCAGATGCAGGTGCGGACCGAAAGAGTATCCGGTGTTTCCGCTCAAAGCTATTATCTGACCGGCCTTCACGGGATATTCGTCGGGTTCGGGAGTAATTTCCACCTCCCAACTTTCTTTCTCGTACTGCAAGTCTTCAACCCGGCGGGCCACATCGCCCACAAAGGCACTCAAATGGCGGTTTATCGTCGAATAACCATTGTCATAAGCCACATCGAGCACATAGCCCGAACCGTGGGTAACGCGGATACGCGAAATATATCCGTCGGCCAGAGCGCGTACCGGCTTGCCTATGGTTCCACCGGTCTTGAAATCCAGTCCGCCATGAAAATGGTTGGCACGTATCTCGCCGAAGTTACCGGAGAAGGTGATGGGGAAATCAAAAGGCGGGGTGAAGGAGGTCTTGTCTGTATCGGTTTCTTGGGCATAGCCGCTTTGCACACTACCAATAAAGAACAAAAGAGAGAAAAATATAGGATATTTCATATTTTGTACAGTCAATATTATTTTAAATGCATGCAAATATAAAAAGAATAGTTCTCTCTACCTACAGAAAGGTGCAATTATCATTGATTAAAACATGCATAAAAATTCTGTTGAAGAACATAGATACACCGATAACACCCAAGCCGGGAAATCGCTATATTGCGCCATGTTTAACCCCCCAATTAAAACTTTAAGGTTATGATTATCGGAGTACCTAAAGAAATCAAGAACAACGAGAACCGCGTGGGCATGACCCCTGCCGGAGTAGCCGAGTTGGTAAAAAAAGGTCATACGGTGTATGTGCAGGCCACGGCAGGCGCAAACAGCGGTTTCTCCGACGATGACTACATCGCCGTAGGTGCAAAGACTTTACCGACCATTGAAGACACGTATGCCGCAGCCGACATGATTGTCAAGGTAAAGGAACCTATTACACCGGAGTACAAACTGATTAAAAAGGGACAAGTGGTATTCACCTATTTCCACTTTGCAGCCGATAAATTACTGACCGAAGCCATGATTGAAAGCGGTGCCGTCTGCATCGCCTACGAAACCGTGGAAAAAGAAGACCGTTCACTTCCGCTGCTTACCCCCATGAGCGAGGTGGCAGGACGTATGGCTACCCAAGTAGGAGCCCGCTTCCTTGAAAAGCCACAAGGCGGCAAGGGAAAACTGATGGGTGGCGTGACAGGCGTACGTCCCGCACGCGTACTTGTCCTCGGAGGCGGTATCGTGGGCACCAATGCCGCACAGATAGCTGCCGGAATGGGTGCCGAGGTGCTGATTGCCGACATCAACCTTCCTCGCCTGCGTTACCTGAGCGAAGTGATGCCGAAAAACGTAAAGACACTCTATTCTTCCACCCATAACATCAAGATGGAATTGCCGAACATCGACATGGTAGTAGGTTCCGTCCTCATCCCCGGTGACAAGGCCCCGCATCTCATCACCCGCGAAATGCTGAAGATGATGAAACCCGGCACCGTACTCGTGGACGTAGCCATCGACCAGGGCGGTTGTTTCGAGACCTCCCATCCCACTACGCACAGCGATCCTACCTACATTGTGGATAGAATTGTGCACTACGCCGTTGCCAATATCCCCGGCGCCGTACCCTTCACCTCCACCATGGCACTGACAAATGCCACCCTGCCCTACACCGTTGCCCTGGCATGCAAAGGCTGGAGACAAGCCTGCAAGGACGACCCGGCTCTGGCGCAAGGATTGAACGTAGTGGAAGGCAAAGTAACATACAAAGCTGTAGCCGACGTCTTCGGGCTGAAATATGAGGCGATTGAGTTATAAGTTATAAGTGATGAGTGATTTGTTGGTATTTTCCTTTCAGCATGGTAGCGCAGCACAATTACCAACAAATCACTCATCACTCATAACTCCCCCCCAACAAAGAATCCTTCTTCCTCGCATACTCCCACCACATAGCGAGCAGTGTGATGCAGAGGTTGAAAATAAACGGAAATTCCTTGGAATTAGTGTGGAACAAGGTCTGAAAGAAGTCTGTAATGAACGGGGACAATAGAATCGCCAGATAATTCATTACCATTACAAAGGCCAGTGCCAAAGTTGTTTTTTCCGGTATAGCCGTATCTACTGTCTCGTCATAAATCAGCGGTTGAATGACACCATATCCCAAACCAACCAACATACATCCCGGTATTATCAGCCATTCTTTAGGCGAAATCCATATCAAAAGCAAACCCGCTGCAATGGACAAAAGGCTGTAAAACTTTGTGTGTTTCCCCATCCACTTCACGATATGCCCCAGGAAGAAACCCGGAGCCATAATGGCAAGGAAGAATAAGGAGATCATCAATCCGGAATTTCCGCTGGAGAAGTGATGGGCCTCCATCAAAAAAGGCAAGTCAAAAGTAACCGCCAGCACTACATACGTAGTGACGCCATAAAACAGCATCAACTGTAGCAGATGGCGGACATGGATGCCGTATTTACCGGGAATCGCACGCTTGGATTCCTCCGGAACAACGGTAGCCGTATCTTCTGTTTTCTGCGGCTGACCGGTATCTCCCTTCAAATACCCGACAAGCAGCAGAGAAACCAACGGAAGCAGATATACCACGAAAGGCAAGTGCCAGTTTACCTCTGCCAGATACCCAGTCACCGCCGTTGCCACAACCAGCGTCACATTGGTGATGGCAGAACTGTAACCAAACTGCTTTACCCTATACTCCCCCGTGAAATAACGTGAAACCAAACCGGTAGACAACGGGATTATCAGTCCCGAGCCAATGCCGAGCAAAGCACTGACCACCATCAACTGCCACATTTTGTCCGAAAAAAGATAAAGTACCCCACTGGCGGCAAACATCCAAAGTCCCACTTTCAGCAGACGCACAAAATCACGTTTCTCTGCCAGCTTGCCCGCCAACAGCACAAAAGGAATTATCAGCAGTGAAGGCAGGGAGGTAAGCATCTGTATATCCAGTTCCGTGGCATGTGGAAAAATGGTGGTAAGCTGTCCCAAAATAGGTGACACGGCCAATCCCGGCAAGGAAGTCAATGCAGAGACAGACCAAATGCCGACAAGCGTAATAAGGGGGATTGTACCCCTTCCGGTATTGATTTTCATATAGTAGTATATTAATTAAATGAATAATGTGGGAACAACAAACTTACCTTCAGAATGTTCGTTTTTTAAGATTTTACTACGCTGCCCTTTAATAAACGCCAAATAATGCAAAACCCAGGAACTTTCATCCGCAAACCCCGTTGTTGTGGGAAATTCGACGGGGAAAAGCCTCGCCGCCTAAACCTTTAAAAAACTTATTAATATGGAAGATTTGAATTTCAGAAAAGGAGATGCAAAAACTGAAGTATTCGGTTCAAACCGTATGTTACAACCCTCACCCGTAGAAAAGATTCCCGACGGACCTACTACCCCGGAAATCGCCTATCAGATGGTGAAAGACGAGACCTTCGCCCAAACGCAGCCTCGCTTGAATCTGGCTACATTCGTCACTACCTATATGGACGAATATGCAACCAAGCTGATGAACGAAGCCATCAACATCAACTACATTGACGAGACCGAATATCCGCGCATCGCCGTAATGAACGGTAAATGTATCAACATCGTGGCCAACCTCTGGAACTCTCCTGAAAAAGAAACCTGGAAAACCGGCGCACTTGCCATCGGTTCCTCGGAGGCATGTATGCTGGGTGGTGTGGCAGCCTGGTTGCGCTGGCGCAAGAAACGTCAGGCACAAGGCAAACCGTTCGACAAACCCAACTTCGTTATTTCAACCGGTTTCCAGGTGGTATGGGAAAAATTCGCCCAATTGTGGCAGATTGAAATGCGTGAAGTGCCTTTGACACTGGACAAGACCACGCTCGACCCCGAAGAAGCCTTGAAGATGTGTGATGAGAACACCATCTGTATCGTGCCTATCCAAGGCGTTACATGGACAGGACTGAACGATGACGTCGAAGCCCTCGACAAAGCCCTCGATGCCTACAATGCGAAGACCGGCTACGACATTCCTATCCACGTAGATGCCGCCAGCGGCGGTTTCATCCTCCCGTTCCTCTATCCCGAAAAGAAATGGGACTTCCGTCTGAAGTGGGTACTCTCCATCAGCGTCAGCGGACACAAATTCGGTCTAGTTTATCCGGGTCTGGGCTGGGTTTGCTGGAAAGGCAAGGAATATCTGCCCGAAGAAATGTCATTCAGCGTAAACTACCTCGGTGCCAACATTACTCAGGTAGGCCTGAACTTCTCCCGTCCTGCCGCACAGATTCTGGGTCAATATTACCAGTTCATCCGTTTGGGATTCCAGGGTTACAAGGAAGTACAGTACAACTCTCTGACCATCGCCAAGTATATCCATGACGAAATCGGCAAGATGGCTCCGTTCGTAAACTATTCCGACGAGGTTGTGAACCCGCTGTTTATCTGGTATTTGAAACCGGAATATGCAAGAGCTGCCAAATGGACTCTGTATGACCTGCAGGACAAGCTGTCACAACACGGTTGGATGGTACCCGCCTATACACTGCCTTCAAAGCTGGAAGACTACGTCGTAATGCGCGTCGTTGTTCGCCAAGGATTCAGCCGCGACATGGCAGACATGCTGCTGGGTGACATCAAGAATGCCATCACGGAGCTGGAGAAACTGGATTACCCGACTCCTACCCGTATGGCACAGGAAAAGAACCTGCCGGTGGAAACCAAAATATTCAACCACGGATGCCGTACTCATAAAAAATAAATTAATTTACGATTAAACGATTTACGATGTACGATTAGAGTTTCTCTTGATACGGACTACGTTTAAAGGAGTAATTTCAATCGTAAATCGTACATCGTCTAATCGTACATCACAACGTGTTTATGGAAAAGAAAATATCAATTTCACAAATAAAGGAGGTTGCCCAAGAAGCCTACAATGAGGTGAAGGGCAGCACAGGAGGCAAGAATGCGGATTATATTCCCTACCTTGCCAACATAGACTCCAAACTATTCGGACTCAGCATCTGCCTGATGAACGGGCAGACCATCAATATAGGTGACACAGACTATCGTTTCGGTATAGAGTCCGTCTCGAAGGTACACACGGCCATCCTTATCCTGCGCCAATACGGTGCACAGAAAGTGCTGGACATGATAGGTGCCGATGCCACGGGACTACCATTCAACTCCATCATCGCCATTTTGCTGGAAAACGACCACCCTTCCACTCCATTGGTAAATGCCGGTGCCATTTCCGCTTGTTCCATGGTGCAGCCAGTGGGAAACTCCGACAAAAAATGGGATGCCATTGTACAGAATGTCACTGAGCTGTGCGGCTCTGCCCCACAACTCATCGACGAACTGTACAAATCGGAAACGGCTACCAACTTCAACAACCGCTCCATTGCCTGGCTGCTGAAAAACTACAACCGCATCTACGATAATCCGGACATGGCTCTCGACCTCTATACTCGCCAGTGTTCTCTCGGCATCACGGCCCAGCAACTGGGCATTGCCGCAGGAACCATCGCCAATAACGGTGTGAACCCCGTCACCAAACAAACGGTGTTCGAAGCCAGCTTGGCACCGAAAATCACGTCGATGATTTCTACCGTAGGCTTCTACGAGCATTCGGGCGACTGGATGTACACCGCCGGCATACCGGCCAAAAGCGGTGTAGGCGGTGGTGTAATGGCCGTATTGCCCGGTGTCATGGGAGTATCGGCCTTCGCTCCTCCCCTAGACGAAGCGGGAAACTCCGTAAAGGCCCAATCGGCAATCAAGTTCATCATGAACAAGCTCGGCCTGGGTGTGTTCAACGGTGATAACGTAACGATTACAGAATAAGTTTCTCTTTTTAGTTATGAGTTATAGGTTATGAGTTATTTGTTGGTAGGCACCGTAATCAGCAAATGACTTATAACTCATAACTTATGACTTTATAATGGACTTCATCATGAAAATGGCTCTATCAGAATTTGTATTGCGGGAAAAAGGTATCTATGGCATACTGCATGTCATTATATTGATACTGTCGCTATTTTTAGTTATCAGCATCTCTGTCGACACGTTCAAGGGGATCCCCTTTTACGAACAGTCGGTCTACATGAAAGTACAGTTGTGGATATGCGCCCTGTTCCTGGCAGATTTTGTATTGGAATGGTTCCTGGCAGAGAAGAAGGGTCACTACGTGGCCACGCATTTCATTTTCCTGCTGGTAGCTATACCCTATCAAAACATCATTGCCTATATGGGATGGACTTTCTCACCCGAGATAACCTATATGCTGCGTTTCATCCCATTGGTGCGGGGTGGTTACGCCATGGCTATCGTGGTGGGTTGGCTGACGTACAACCGCGCATCGGGACTGTTCGTTTCCTACCTTACCATGTTGCTGGCCACTGTCTATTTTTCCAGTCTGGCCTTTTATGTCATGGAGCATGGTCCCAATCCTTTAGTCAAAGGATATGGAGACGCCTTATGGTGGGCATTTATGGACGTGACGACGGTGGGTTCCAATATCATAGCAGTCACTCCCACCGGACGGGTACTGTCCGTACTGCTGGCTGCGCTGGGCATGATGATGTTCCCTATCTTTACAGTGTATGTAACGAGCCTGGTCGAACGGCGCAATAAGGAAAAAGAAGAGTTCTACAAGAAAGTTGCACAGAAGCCCGCGCCCAAAGCCGACGCTTCCTGAATAGTTAAAACCTGAACTTTCACTTATCCGTTGGGAACAACTCTCCCCAAGTGTTGTTATAGACGCTGATTTTGAATATATTTTTCATCTAAAACCTTAACTTATGGCAAATATTAAACAAACAGTGAAGCTGGGTGTATTTACCCTGGCAATCATGAATGTGACGGCAGTAGTATCCCTACGTGGACTTCCTGCCGAGGCCGTGTACGGAATGAGTTCGGCCTTCTACTACTTATTTGCAGCCATTGTTTTTCTGATTCCGACGTCACTTGTCGCCGCGGAACTGGCTGCCATGTTTCAAGACAAGCAAGGCGGTGTGTTCCGCTGGGTGGGCGAAGCCTACGGAAAAAAACTGGGCTTCCTTGCCATCTGGGTACAATGGATTGAAAGTACAATCTGGTATCCTACCGTATTGACATTCGGTGCCGTATCCATTGCTTTCATCGGCATGAACGACGTACACGACATGTCACTGGCCAACAACAAGTATTACTCACTCGTTGTTGTCCTCATCATCTACTGGCTAGCTACGTTCATTTCCATGAAGGGCATGAGCTGGGTAGGTAAAGTGGCAAAGGTCGGCGGCCTGGTCGGGACTATTATCCCTGCCGCACTGCTGATTATCCTGGGTATTATCTACCTTGCCACCGGCGGACACTCCAACCTGGATTTCCACAGCAGCTTCTTCCCCGACTTGACGAACTTCGACAACGTGGTGCTTGCTGCCAGTATCTTCCTCTTCTATGCCGGTATGGAAATGGGCGGTATCCACGTAAAAGACGTGAACAATCCCTCCAAGAATTATCCGAAGGCAGTGTTCATCGGTGCGGCCATTACGGTTATCATCTTCGTGCTCGGTACTTTCTCACTGGGCATCATCATCCCGGCCAAAGACATCAGTCTGACACAGAGTCTGCTTGTAGGCTTCGATAACTATTTCCATTACATCCGCGCCTCCTGGCTGTCACCCATCATCGCCATTGCTCTGGCATTCGGGGTGCTGGCAGGTGTATTGACATGGGTTGCCGGTCCGTCCAAAGGTATCTTTGCCGTAGGAAAAGCAGGCTACATGCCTCCGTTCTTCCAGAAGACAAACAAACTAGGTGTACAGAAGAACATCCTTTATGTACAAGGCGGTGCAGTAACCGTACTGAGCCTTCTGTTCGTAGTCATGCCTTCCGTACAGAGTTTCTACCAGATTCTGTCACAGTTGACCGTAGTCCTCTATCTTATCATGTATATGCTGATGTTCTCCGGAGCCATCGTGCTGCGTTATAAGATGAAGAAGCTGAACCGTCCGTTCCGTATCGGCAAGAATGGCAACGGATTGATGTGGCTCATCGGTGGACTTGGTTTCTGCGGGTCATTGCTGGCATTCGTACTGAGCTTTATCCCACCCAGCCAGATTTCAACAGGCAGCAACACAGTATGGTTCTCCGTGCTCATCATCGGTGCGCTGATTGTAGTCATTGCCCCATTCATTATTTATGCTTCCAAGAAACCGTCCTGGGTTGACCCGAACAGTAGCTTTGAACCGTTCCATTGGGAAGAGCAACCTGCTGTGCAGACAGCCGGTAAAAGTGCAACAAATATGGCTACCGGTAGCGCCACTGCCAGCAGCAATGGCACAAGTAATTCCGCCACAAGTGGAAATACGGCAAAAGACACAACCAATATCCCCAAAGGATAAAAGGTTATAAGTTGAAACTAAAAAAGGAATATCCCCGAAATCACCGGGAATATTCCTTTTTTATTGTTATATGATACCAGAAGAGGGAATATTCAGAAATCCAATTCCTGCATTCTCTCCCACGCCCTTCTGCTCTCCTCCACCAACTCTTGCATGACCGACGCCACAGACTGCACTCCCTTTCCATGCAGCAAGGCAGATACCTGCCCTATTTCCAGTTCCCCTTCTTCCAAGTCACCTTCAAAAATACCACGTTTGGCACGGCCACGCCCTAAAAGGATACGAAGTTCTTCCTCTGAAGCTCCCACAGCCTCAGCAGCCTCTACGGCGCTGCGAAAGTTATTGCGCACCAGACGCACCGGAGCCAATTTCTTCAAAAGCAGACGGGTATCCCCTTCTTCCAAATGCAAGCAGTAATCCTTAAATACCTCGTTTGCAGAACTCTCTGCCGTCAAGGCAAAGCGTGTACCAATCTGCACACCTTCCGCACCCAGCACCCGGGCAGCCAGCATGGCCTCACCCGTTGCAATGCCACCGGCGGCAATCAGCGGAAGTGTAGTAACTGCACGTACAGCTGGTATCAGGCACAGGGTGGTAGTCTCCTCCCTCCCATTGTGCCCACCGGCTTCGAAGCCTTCGGCAACTATTGCATCAACACCCGCCTCTTCTGCCTTCACGGCAAAACGCGAGGACGAAACAACATGCACCACCGTGATGCCACGCTCGTGCAACCAACCAGTCCATTTCTTCGGGCTGCCGGCAGATGTAAATACAATCTTCACTCCCTCGTCGGCCACAATCTGCATTATCTCTTCTATCTGGGGATACATCAAGGGAATATTCACACCAAAAGCATGATGCGTAGCCTCACGGCATTTCCTGATATGCTCCCGCAACGTTTCGGGATGCATCGAACCTGCGCCGAGCAAGCCCAGCCCTCCCGCATTGCTTACAGCAGCAGCAAGTCTCCAGCCGCTACACCACACCATACCACCTTGAATTATCGGATATCTTATTCCAAATAGAGAAGTCACTCTGTTCATTATTACTTTTTTTAAAGGTTTACTAATGAAAACAAGAAGAGGAGAAAGAAAGTTCAAAATTTGACAAAAAGTGATAAATTACTGTTGTTCCAAAACAGTTATCGAATCTCCATACGCCTTCAATACTTCCAGCGTACGGGCACGGCGCTTGCGGCCTTTGAAATTCCAAAACTCACGGGTAAAAGGTGTCATCAGGTCTAAACCGGAAATTCCACCGCCACTGGCACCCTGCCAACCGCCCACAGCCATATTATTGGCCCGCTCCGTCACCCGGTAACGCAAACCGGTTGCTTCAATCTGCTCCACAGTCTCACGCGGACCGGCATCAAACGGATGTTTAGCCCAGTTCGTAGGAATCATCAGAATCTTAAGCGCATAGAATTCATCTCCTCGCCAAGTATCCTTGTCTACCTTGATTTTTTTCTGATAAATGGGGTCCCAATTATATTTGGTATTGGCTGTATAAGGACGTAAGGTAAGCACCACTTTTTTCTCGGGCGCTTTCGGCATGACGGGCAATGAATTATCAAAATCCATCCACGACTTGTCCATCACCGCTTTCGGAGTACCCAGAGAATTGTTCATTTCCAATTCCTGCAATACCTCCGGATTCAGTTTTACCTCCCCCTCGCCCTTCAGCAACCGGTTCAGCCTCAACGAGTCCTGAGGGGTCCAGTTTTGGGCATAGCAAGGGAAGGCTACTGCACAGAGCAGCCCCATTACAAGTATAAATCTCTTCACCTGACAGTTTGATTACTTAATACCTAATCCTTAATCCCTAAAAACAGGTCACCACCACATATATCCGCTGCCACAAAGCGGTTCGTCATAGCAGGGATCAATCGTCCACATAGTCCGTGGATACTTACGGGTTTCCCACCAGCGGCGGTAGCGCGAAGCGGCATCCAGCACCTCTTCGTCCGAAAGGAAATAGATACCTTCATAATTCTCCGCATCCGTATGTACCATCTTGCATCCCATCGAAGCATTGTTCCCGAGGCGGATAGTCTCTACCGTCCACAGGATGCATTCGCCCAAACGCAGCTTGCCACCTGCCGAATAGGATACCGGAGCCAGGGGGAAAGAGGGAATGACCGTCAAGTCCTCGGCATACTTCAGCAATTCCTCTATATCTTCGGAAGTGAACTTGGGCATGTTACTCAATCCATCCGGACTTTGGGTAGAATATTTGCCAGCCTTCAACTGCTTGACAAACAAGTCTACATCCGGATGGTTGTAGTCCAACGTTTCTTTGCTGCAAGAGCTCAAAGAGAGAACAGAAAGAGTAAAGAATACGAGCAGCATAGTCTGCCCGAATATATGTAATTTATTGTATAGAGTCTTCATATTTGTATGGTATTTAAGATTAATAAGTCATGCGCACGCCGCACAACAGATTCAGATTGGTGGGCCGTTCCGTACGCAAGGTTCTTGTCTGCGAGTCCGTATCGAAATGATGGGATACAGACGGCTCTGCAAACAAGGCAAAACGGTTGTTCATTTTATAGCGTACCCCTACTCCGGCAGCAACCGACAACTGTACCGGCTCTGCACCGAAACCATTGTCCGGAGCACCAGCAATGCATTTCTCGGCTGCTCCACCTACCATAGCATAGAAATCCACTTTCGGCGTACTGGCCAGCATCATGTTCAGCCTTACCGGAACTTCCAGCGTATGCAACGTATGGTCACCATCCAAGCAATTATACTGAAGACCGGCTTCCAAGGAGAAATGCTTGTTCAAACAACGTTCCACGCTTACCCCGGCCGTGAACGGCATATGAAAATTCCCTTTCGGCAGGGAAGTGCCGATGCCTGCTTTCAATGCCCAATTACGGGGCTTGGATGGCGATACAGCCACAGACTTTGCCGGTTCTTCCTCAGAAGATGGCAGCATTCTATCTATATCAGCATCCTTATGGCCAGGATTTGAATGGTAGTTCCCGTTTCCGGCCGGAGTTCCGTTACTGTAATAACCGTTTCCCGGCTGCTGCTGGTTTCCGTACACCCGTTGGGTAATCCGAATGGAAACATGGACAGACACGGATTCATCCTCATCGGCCTGCGCCGTCAATCCTGCCGGAATGCCGTTGGCGGGATGCTGTGTACCGGGCTTTTGTGCCATGGGGTTGGCCTGATGGATAGAGGGAAAACTTTCCTGCACCACATCCCCGTTCAAGTTACCTTCCGGCGTCATGGCCGCCACTTGTGTAAAGGCCTCCTTGATTTCCTCTTTCGGAGAGAAATACCAGAAAGCGGCAGAAGCAGCTCCCAGTACAAATACAACAGAGGCGGCTGCGGCTACGCGGTGAAACCTCGGAGAAAGAAAAAGCGGCCTCCTGCCTTTTGCGGCAACCGGTGACGGCAAGTCACGTTGCAACCCTTCCCAGAAGTCCTCCCGCACTGTCATCTCTGCGCCGGCAAGACGACTGCGGAACAAACCGGTTATTTCATCATTTTCTCTCATATTCAGTATATTCTTTAATTCTTTTTATCAACAAACACTTAGCACGATGCAACTGCGAGGTAGACGAATGCTCTTTGATGTGGAGGATTTCGGCTATTTCCTTGTGCGATTTCTCCTCAAAGACGTATAAGTTGAATACAGTACGGCATCCATCGGGAAGTTCCGCCACGAACGCCATCAGCATTTCTTCGGAAATACGGCCTCCGGTTTCGGCAATGCCTGCTTCATCCGGAATGTCGGGCAATTGTTCCTCATTCACCACCAGTTGGCTGAAACGTTGCTGTTTCCGCAGGTAGTCTATCGCCTGCGTCACCATTACCCTTGTCACCCAGGTACTCAATGCACATTCGCCACGGAAGGTGAAGTGGGTGAAAATTTTGATGAAGCCATCGTGCAATACGTCATGGGCCGCATCGACATCGCCCGTATAGCGGTAACATACCGCCAGCATCTGCTTGGAGTAGAGGGTGTATAATTCCTTTCGGGCGGAATCCTTTCCTGCCCGGCAGCCCTCAATCAGTTCTATCTCATTTTCCAATGTCAGTGCTCGTTTTACGGACGCCTCTTTGCGTCGTTTGTTAGTTAGACGCAGCATTGCGGAAAATGCTGCTGAATTAATTCTAAAAAGAAGTTAAAGAACGGAGATTATTTATATTTGGCTTTCAAAGCCTGTATTTGCTTGTCCAGCATCTCATCCAGTTTATCAAATTCATGCCAATACAGAAAACCGGGAACCATGTTGACGTAATTGATAAATTTCTTATACTGCACAAGAAACAAGGCCTGGTCCCGAAGACCGTCGCCACCGTCAAAAACATTCGCCCACTCCCTGGACATGGCAGCACTCATAAGAGCATCTGTTTTCGTTGCATAGTAATCACTGACATCCTTTTGTTTCCTGCCCAACTCAAAATAAGTCTGCAATACATCCTGCAACATACGTTTGTCCGGTATATACTGCATCAATGAAGAACCTTTCAGCACATCCAGCGCATCTGTCCTATAAGAAAATTCATCCATATTATTGAAAAACTTGCCATACTTCCACAGAGTATCTGTCGGTATCTTGGATACATCCATATCATGTTCCCTCAACAACAGACTCATGTGTATGTCAATATCCAACAAGTGCTTTATATTACGGAGCTCCTGCCTATTATATTCCAACTCTTCCGTTACCAACTGCATCGTAGCACGCACTTCCTTTTGGCGGGCATTCTCGGTAATCCGGTCATTTCCCCAGAAAGTGACAATGATGCCCGCAGCCACAATACTGAACTGGCGGAAATAATCACCTATGCGCCAACTTTTTATCTTATGGTTCAACCTGTTAAAGCTTGTCTTTCCCATATCTTTTCATTCTAAATGATACTTTTTCTCAAGCGCTTGTATTGCCTCGTCTATACGTTTTCCCACACGTTCTACATAGTCCGGCGTAAAATAGTTCCGCGCTACCCTGACAAAGTTCCGTACCGACCTGTCCGACAAGTAAATATCCCACGCCTCATATCCTCCACGATTTATCTGGTCCGTCTGTTCATCAGTCAATGCCAAATGGAAAGGAACCATAATTTCGTCCTTCATATCGTAATAGCCATTCATAGTCGCCCTAAATCCATCCAATACCTCATAGATTCCGGTCAACTGCAACAGTAGCTCTTTATCTGAAATCTTCTGCATCAACATGGAGTTTTTAAGTATATCCAATGCATTCTGACTATAATAAAAACTGCGGATATGCCCCATAAGAAAGCGGAACTGTATCAATGAATCTTCTGGTATCGTCCGATGCTTTAAGTCATACTCCACCAATAAGCTGGAAAGACGTTCATCCTCTCTAAACTCTGAAACGATACTCTCATAATTCTCCCGGTTGCTTTTCAGTTCATCCCTAATCAGCGACATGGTGGCTTGAATATCTTTCTTCTCGGAGTTTTGAGTAACCAACTCACTACCGGCAAAGGTAATCAGTACACCAATCACCACAATGGAAGTCTGCCGGATGTAGTCTCCCACTTGCCAACCTTTGACAGTTGTTTTTACTTTATTCCATGTTATGTTTTTCATACCTTCCTACGCTATTTATCCATTGAAACACATCATCCGTTACAGCCAAACGCATCATCTATCTGCCCCAAACAGACCATCTGTTTCTCCCAAATACACCATCTGTTTTTCCGGGTGCCATTACTCTACCGGTTATCAAGAGAAAGCCTCTCATAAATCTGCCTTAATGCAGCATTCTTTATGAGAGGCTTTCCTTATTATTCTGCAATAACGCGTTCTGCCTTTGTCAACATGCTTTAAAACTCATATCCAATCCCTTCACAGAATGGGTCAGCGCACCGACTGAGATAAAGTCTACACCGCATTCGGCATAGTCGCGGAGCGTATCAAACGTGATGCCGCCGGAAGATTCCGTTTCATAGCGGCCGCCTACCATCTCTACGGCCTTCTTTGTCATTGCCGGCGTAAAGTTGTCGAACATGATACGGTCTACACCGCCCAGGTCGAGCACCTGCTGCAATTCGTCGAAGTTGCGCACTTCTATTTCTATCTTGAGGTCCTTGCCTTTTCCCTTGCAATATTCCTTCGCACGGTTGATGGCCTTGTCGATGCCTCCCGCAAAGTCCACATGGTTGTCTTTCAGCAAAATCATATCGAACAAGCCGATACGGTGGTTTACACCGCCACCGATTTTCACTGCCATTTTCTCGAGGATACGCATGCCCGGAGTAGTCTTGCGGGTATCGAGTACACGGGTATTCGTACCTTTCAGTTGCTCGGCATACTTATGTGTCATGGTGGCAATGCCACTCATGCGCTGCATGATGTTCAGCATCAGACGCTCCGTTTGCAACAAAGACTGTATCTTGCCTTCCACAATCATGGCCACATCACCAGGCTTTACGGCTGTACCGTCATTAATGAACACTTCCACCTTCATGGTAGGATCGAAACGGCGGAACACCTCCTTTGCTATCTCGATACCGGCCAGGATGCCCGGTTCTTTTATCAACAGTTTGGACTTGCCCATTGCCGTAGCAGGAATGCACGAAAGGGTTGTATGGTCTCCATCGCCTATATCTTCGGCGAAAGCCAGGTCTATCAGCCTGTCAATCAATTCTTCTTCCTTATTCATCTGTTTTATCTATCCTTATTTGATGTATGACATATTTGCTCTGTACTTTTCTGAAGAAACAATTCACCCGAAAGTTTCCATTTGCGGTCATCAAGGTACCGATGACGAAACCGGACTCATCGCGCTTCCCCTGATGGTTCACATTAAAACTGCCGACCTTGTGGTTGGAAAAGAAAGCAGCCATTGTGCCCTCTGCCGTCCGCTTGTCGGCGTGGGTCGACTTATTCTGAATGATTAAATCGACCTTGTCACCCAGATACTTGTTGAGCTCCTGAGAGTTTCCTTCCTTGAAGGCTCCAATCACTCCCTCGGGAACATTCTGAGCCAGCAGCACAGACGTCCAAATGAAGAGACCGGTCAACAAAAAGATTACCCGTTTTTTCATTTTCACAAGTATTTATGATAGGCAAAGGTAAGCATTTGTCTCAAAATACAATAAAAAAATGCTAAATTTGTGCGCTAATCAAAACAGAACCAGTATGAAAACTACTCTGCTCGTTGTAGGACGAACTGTAGAACAACACTTTATAACAGCCATCAACGACTATGTGCAACGTACCAAGCGTTATCTCTCATTCGAGATGGAAGTCATCCCCGAACTGAAAAACACCAAGAGCCTCTCCATGGAAGTGCAGAAGGAAAAGGAAGGGGAACTGATATTGAAAGCTCTCCAGCCGGGAGATGTGGTCGTACTGCTGGACGAAGGTGGAAAAGAAATGCGCTCCATAGAGTTTGCAGACTATATGAAGCGCAAGATGAATACCGTGAACAAACGGCTGGTATTTATTATCGGAGGCCCTTACGGATTCTCCCCCAAAGTGTACGAAGCGGCACACGAGAAGATGTCCCTCTCACGCATGACCTTTTCCCATCAGATGGTGCGCCTCATCTTTGTGGAGCAACTCTACCGGGCGATGACCATACTGAACGGGGGGCCGTATCATCATGAATGATGAATTTCAGCTCCGCGACACCTGGAATCCCTTATCCGAGAGTGACATTTCTACGAACCTGGCTCTCGGATTCGGTACATTCAGCGTCAAGGTCTCACGGATGCGCAGGGCTGCCTGCGGATCCTTAGCCACCATATACAGATAACCTCCCCCACCGGCTCCCGGCAGTTTATATCCTAAGGTATAGTCTTTTATCTGACGGATGATGTCCTCTACGGCAGGAGGATTTGTTCCACTGTCCAGTGCCTTCTTCTGCATCCATGTCTTGCCTACCAGTGTTCCGAAACTCTTGAAGTCATTCCGTTGAATGGCTTCGGCCATATCCAAGGCATGTGCTTTCATCTCTTCTAATAACCCCAGGTGCAGGGAAGAGTTGAGGAACATGGAGCGTACTATTTCTGCAAGGATGCCCTTGGCTGTACGCGTAATGCCCGTATAATACAGCAGATGGCAATCGCGGTATTCCGGATGGGTAAACAAATGCTCGGGCAACCAGCGTACCAATGGCTGCTGGGCAAATCCAGCCTCCGTCTGCAACAGTTTGATACCTTGCAGTACCCCACCGTATTGGTCTTGCCAACCGCCACCGGTCGTCAGCAACTGTTCCAGGGCAAGCGTACGGCGGCATATTTCGTTCTTATCCCACATCAGTCCGCAAAAGTCACTCAATGAACCCAAGACAGTAGAAGCCAAAATGGAGCTTGTGCCCAGACCGGAACCTGCAGGTATGGCAGAAAGCAATGTAATCTCTATACCTGTGCCGAAGGCTTCCAGTTGTTTTTCCAGCGAAGGATAAGCCGTTTCTGAAAAAGCCGGAACAAACCCGGCCAGCGCCAATGCTGCTTTGGGAATGGAAAAGGGGGAACCTATCATGCAATAGGATTGCAATTCCTCAAAAGTATTCACCACCTCCATGGCTCCCATATCAATGGAGCGCAACACGATGCGATGCTCCGCGCAAGGTTTGATGTACACTTGTAAAGGCGGCTGCCCGTTCAGTTCAATGGCAATATTCACCACACTCCCACCGGCAAACAAGGAGTAAGGCGGAGTGTCCGTCCATCCTCCCGCCATATCTATGCGTACGGGGCTACGCCCCCATACAATCTGGTCACTATACACATTCAGGCGAGGACTGCTCTTGCGTTCATACAAATCAGTCAGCAATCCTTCGCGCAACAAGTTGAATGCGGCCTGCTCGTCTGCCTTGAAGTCCCTTCCGTCCAGCTTCTCAATCTGTGCACGCAGCATCCGGTTATGGATACGCTGCATCAGCGAGGCATCTGTCGGCAACACTTCCGGCTTGTCAATGCCGAATTTATGGAATTCACCGGCCACATCCATCAAGTCGAGTTGATAGAATACACTCTTTGCATGGTTGCGTGCCAGCACTTCCCAGTTTCCTTTGCAGAAGCTCTCCCGCTGTGCATACAGCAGACGCAAGTCGGCTTGTGCTGAAATTTCGTCGGCGGACAACCGACGACTTTCCAGCCAGACAGCCTTTCCTTCCGTCAAGCCCGGTTCGGAAACCATCCATCGAAGCACTGTCCCCATCTGCTCTTTATCTTCCACAACCGGGAAGATGGCAGCAGCCTGCAGGTCCTCTTTTCTGCCGGTGATGTCTTCCACCGACAATTCCCGTTCGACCAGCCATTCCGAAAACGACATTCCAAGGAACAGTGTCTTTTCATCCCGAATATCCCCCTTAAAAGTATCGTCAAAACCATAGGGGCGTACTGCCCAGCGCTGGTCGGCAAGCGGAACTATATCAATGCAGATACCGTCTGGAATGGTCAGCCTCCAGTCATTCTTGGGAACACCCGTGATAATCTGCCGTGCCCCCAGCCGCCAAGAAGCTCCAACAAAGCTATTTTCAATCCAAAGACTGTCGTTCTTCGGAGTAAGGGGGAGATGCACTTCTGCATTCTGCACAAAGATGGCCGGATTGGGCTTCAACTTCCGGTGCATAATCTGGCGCTGGTCGTAGACCTTATTCTGTAAGGTGACGGTTGAAGACAACAGTTCGCGGCTTGTTCCATAATGGTAGAATTCGCCTCCGGGCAAAGGCAATATGGCGACGGAGAGGCTATTCAGCTCTTCATCCTCAATACGGGGATGATTTCCTAAGGACAAGCCAAAGTCAGCATACAAGTCATAGTATTTCAAGTCGGAATATGGCGTATCCACGTCCAAAGCCCCATCTGCCTTCTGCGAACGTTTCATCAGCAAGTCAACGGCCCGGTCGCTCAATAGCCAGATGCCGATATCCATTAAAAAGAGATGTGTCTTGGAGAGGTTTTCCAATTCTTCCAGAGAGGGTTTCTGAAGCATGAAATCCAAGGATTCCGGTTGATTCCGGTCCGAGATAAACACACCATGATGTGTGGCGAGCAACGGGTCTACCCACAGTCCATAGCACACCACATCTGCATCGGGAATCTCTTGAAGCGGCTTTTCCGCACGGATATATACGTCACCACTGGCAATCAGCGTACGCAGTCTTTCGGGAGCCCGCTCCATTATCTTTTCGTAAAGTGGGAGTTGAAGGGATAATAAATTCTGTCCCAGTTTTTGTCCACGCGCCCAGCGAAACACCGGAATCGGGGTCAATATCTTGCCCGCCGGTGCATATCCCGGTAAACGACGGCTTTGTCCTCCGGCATGCAGCAGAATACGCTTCTCTATTGGAATGCTTTTCTCTGTTGGAATGCACTTTTCTGTTGGAATACGCTCCTCCGCCCAATACTTCCTATCCCGTTCCTTCTGCCATTCTCTCAAGAGCCAGGTAGTTCCCCCACCCGAGCCAAGTTTCATTCCCACCGGGTCGGAAGTACAAAACCATTCCGTACGGTCTACATTTTCCAGTTCATAGAATGCCGACACCAGATTAGGCGGCAAAGACAATAATTTCTGCATATCAATCGCTGTATTGCTTACTATTTGACAGCAAAGTAAAATAATATTAGGCAATTGACATAGAAAGTTTCAATTTATTTCTTTGGTATCAAGCTTGTGTTCCTTTACGGAAATACGACTGAGTATATAGGCGATTCATAAAGAATGGCTTTTCCAATCAAGTTCATTTTTAAAACAGAGAAAAGAATTGATTAAGAGTTAAGAAATTGTCGAAAGAGACATTATTAAAGATTCTTAGTAAATTTCTCAGTAATAAAAGATAGAAATACACACGAACAGATACAAACAATTTATAGCATGCAATACACGATACTAACAACATGTCGTGCAAGAAGTTAATAACGTGTCCTACAAAAAACAAATATCGTGTCCGCAGGATATTAACTTCCTGCAAACACGATATTAATTCGCTTTTACACAAAACTATACGAGGCTAACTACCTGCTGCAACAACTCCGACAATTCGAAAGTAGCATTCTTAATATCCGAAATCCGGTTCTTGCCTTCTGTCGTAAGAGAAAAACGCATCTGACGCTTATCTTCCTTACCTATCAGACGGGTAATGAGCTTCTTTCCCTCGACAGAGCGAATGACCTTTGAAGTGTTGGAGGCAGACAAACCCAGTGCCTCGGCTATCTCACTGGAGGTAAGCTTAGGAGTATTGAGCAGCGTGCACAACAGCATTCCTTCATTCAGCGATAAATCATACATCTGCGTAAACTGCACCTCGAACTCGGCAATAGCCCGATAAACATCACGGATTTTACATAAAGTCTCCATATCTTGTCCTCCTATATAAATAAGTTCACATTTGCCTTGTCCGCACGTTCCATATAGGTAGCCACGCCGCCGATGGTTACTTCATCCAGAAGTTCTTCGTGCTGGATGCCCATCATATCCATAGACATCTGGCAAGCAATGAATTCCACTCCCTGCGCCAATGCCTGCGAGCGCAACGACTCCAAAGAATCCACTCCCTTGCGCTTCATCAAGAAGCGCATCATGCGGCTGCCCATGCCAAACATATTCATCTGCGACAACTTCAGTTTCAAAGAGCTGGACGGCAGCATCATGCCGAACATCTTGCCGAAGAAGTCCTTCTGCACACTGGGTTTCTGCACTTTCTTCAAGACGTTCAGTCCCCAGAAGGTGAAGAAAATGGTTACTTTCTGTCCCGTTGCCGCTGCTCCGTTTGCTAGTACGAAGGTTGCCAGCGCTTTGTCCAGGTCGTCACTGAACAGAATCAGCGTCTTTCCCCTCCCCCCGGCTGCGGAAACATTGGAAGCAGATGTACAAGCCGGAGCACCTTTCTCGATGACTACCGTATAGCGTCCTTTCTCGTCATGCTTCTCTATCAATTTATTTCCCGTCGTATCACACCAGGCAGAAGCATCGCGTGCAAAACCGGCATCGGTTGCCACAATCTCCACACGCTCGCCCACAGCAATGCTATCCATCGCCTTTTTCACCTGCATGATAGGTCCCGGACATTGCAAACCGCAAGCATTTATCTTCAACGTTTCCTTCTTGGACACTGATGCATCCGCAGGAACATCATCAGTAGCAGCCTCTACCGAAGAAGAAGAAGAGCCGCCGCCTGCCGGAGCAGATAGAGACGGCAGAGGTGCTGTTGCCGTGGAGTAGGTCTTATAACCACCTATCAGATTGCGCACATTGCGATAGCCGCACCCCATCAGGATGCGCAGGGACAGATAACCGCGCAGACCCACAGCACAGAAAAGCACTACCGGCTTGTCTGTAGGTATCTCTGCCAAATGCTCGCGCATTTCGTCCAACGGAATATTGACGGCTCCCGGAATGGTGCCGAAAGAGAATTCCTCGGGCGTACGGGTATCTATCAGCATCACTTTATCCTTCTCTTCTACCAGCTCGCGCCAAGAGATGACAGGCATAGCACCGCTGATAATGTTCGATGCTACATAGCCGCCAATAGCGATGGGGTCTTTGGCCGAGGAGAAAGGAGGCGCATACGTGTGCTCCGTCTCCATCAAATCGTAGACTGTGCCACCCCGCTTGATGAGTCCGGCTATCTGGTCGATTCGCTTGTCCACTCCCTCGTAACCGATACATTGCGCACCATAGAGTTTACCGGTTTTGGGATGGAAAGTCAGTTTCAAGGTCAAAGGTAGGGCATCCGGATAGTAACCGGCATGAGATGCCGAGTGAGTCACCGAGCTTTGATATTCCATGCCCCACTGCTTCAAGCGTTTGGCTGCAAGGCCCGTAGAGGCTACCGTCATGTCGAATACTTTGGCAATGGAGGTGCCGATAGCTCCTTCGTAGGAAACAGTATTGCCAAACACCATATTATCAGCAACGATACGTCCCTGGCGGTTGGCAGGATTTGCCAGATAATTGAGCCAGGGCTTTCCGGTCAGCGGATGAGGATATTCGATGGCATCGCCCACAGCATAGATGTCTTTTTCGGAAGTCTCCAAGTGTTCGTCTACCCAGATACCGCCCATCTCGCCCAGTTTCAAGCCGGCTTGTTGCGCCAATGCAGTGGCAGGACGCACACCGATGGAGAGTAACACCATATCGGCAGGAATGGCCTTTCCGCTTTTCAGGAATACGGTGATTCCGTTGTCCGTACGCTTGAAATGGGTTACTCCTTCTTCCAGATAGAGAGAGACGCCTTTCTGCAACAGATGCTGATGAATAGGTGCCGCCATAGAGAAGTCGATAGGTGCCATCACCTGATTACCCATTTCGACTACAGACACATGAACACCGGCATGATGCAGGTTCTCCGCCATTTCCAATCCGATGAAACCGGCACCTACCACCACGGCGCGTTTCACCTGCTTGTCCGAGATATAAGCCTTGATATGGTCGGTATCTTCTACATTGCGCAACGTGAAGATGCCTTCGGAATTAATGCCTTCCAAGGGGGGCTTCACGGGGTTGGCACCGGGAGAAAGCAAAAGTTTGTCATAGCTTTCGTCGTACTCCTTGCCTTCCACATTGCGTATGGTAACGGTCTTGTTTTTGGGATGGATGGCGATTACTTCATTCTGCACACGCACATCAATGCGGAAGCGCTTGCCGAAAGATTCGGGTGTCTGCACCAGCAGCTTCTCGCGCTCTGCTATCACTCCGCCTATATAATAAGGTAAACCACAATTAGCGTACGAGATGTAAGGGCCTTTCTCCAATAAGAGAATTTCAGCCATTTCGTCCACTCTTCTTAGTCGGGCGGCTGCCGTGGCTCCACCTGCTACACCGCCAATGATTACATATTTCATAATTCTTTGTTTTTTTAAGTTTGACGATGCAAAGAAAAGAATTATTTTCAATAAAACATAATTTCCATAAGAAAATATTGTTAAATAACTAATTTTCAACAAGAATAGGCATAAAAAGAAGGGGTAAAAGTACTCTTAATAGATATATTTTAGGCGCGGATTACGCGAAGTTCACGGATTCGATTAACTAATCCGCGTAATTCGCGTAATCCGCGCCTAAAAATAGATTATGAGAAAGCACTCATATACTTTTTCCGGACACAGCCTTATACAATATGTAACTTTGAATAGCCTTACCAACCCAGCTTGGAAAGACCGGCAGACTTATACCAATCCGTGGAACGAAACGCTGCGGCAGCCGCCTGTTTAGACAAAGACGGTATATAATGGGAAACACCGCTTGAACCTTCCATAGAAAACATGCCGGTATAACCAGAATAGTTCTTGGAAGTAGTCTCCCAATAGGGTACTGCCATATCATAAACCTGCTTCCAAGTAGCAAAGCCAGAAGCATCAGTTAACTGTTGCATCAGCTGGACAAAATCATAATAACCAATATTACTACTTTCACGACGTTGGTCGTAATTAAAAACAAGAGAACGCAATTCCTCACTATCAGCATTCTCTGACAAGACTTGCTTGGTAATACTTGCCAAAGACTCTAACACTGAACTCTGTAGCGCACAAACGGAAACACCGCCTGTCCAATTCGTATTGGATATTCCACTCCCTCCATTATAAATTTTCTTGTAAGGCTCGTAATAAGCGGCAGCTACCTTCAACGCCACTTCACCGTCCGAAAACAACGCAGGAACAAGTACATCATAGCGTGCCCCCGGTCCAGGTATTTCTGTAGGTGAACCAATATAATAATCAGTAAAGTTGCGCAAGGCATAAGCCACTTCAATGGACTGCATAAAGCAGGCATCGAACAAGACAAAATCAAAATGAGGAACAGCATCAGCAGACAATATTGTAACCAAATCTTCAATATTCATGTAATGAGTGCCCGAACCTGTGTCTTGCCCTACCCATCTGGTAGAAGGAAGTGGATTAGGAATCCAACCATCTCCATGCGACCAATAAATCAAACCATAGCTTTCAGCTCTGTATTCACTGTTTTTAAAGACATCATTAAAGACTTCCAAAGTCTCAGCCACACCCACAGAATTACGATTTTCATAGGTCTTTACCGTTGTTTCCTGCAATTTACCACCTTCATTTTTCAACTCAATGAGACGTGGAGAAGAATCAGTATCAATATAAACTAATAGGCGCATATTACTACTATTGTTCACTTTTGCCATACCCAATCTCATTTCCTCCAAATCTAATAAGGCTAAAGAAGACAAATTATTAAGTGTACCACGATGATCTGCCGCAAGATATGCCAGTACCGTGCGGCTACCAGCAACGGGAGGTTCCGGTATGGGATCCTCGTTTTCGCATGCTGTCAGTAAAACCGAGCAGCACATCCACAATAGTAGAAAGAGTCTGGATTTCATCATATGTATATTCCCTAAATTATTCCTGCGGTTTTGTAAATGTGAAAGCTTCAGGCTTCACCACCTGCAAAACCATATTCTTACTCTTCTTATACTTACCTTTTACCTTTACAGCCTCTTTTTCCAACTTTTTCCTGTTTTCAGAGAAATAAATCATACAAGTATAGTCCGGCTTCTTCAGATTGTACTCCAGATAGTTCTTGAGCTGGTAAGTGTATAAATCACGCTTGGGCAAGAATCCATTCTTATCCAGCTCTACGCTGTCCAATACCTGGATGTCTGTATAATATACGATGGAGTCATTGAAAGAAGCCGCCACACCAAAAGCATATACAGCCTTTTCCTTATCTTTCATTGTAAAAGCCGAGCACAATGCAAAAACCAAAGCTACGGCACAAAGTATACGAACGTATTTCATTGAGTTATGAGTTATAAGTTATGAATTATCAATGGGGGCAAAGATATAAAAAAAACCGCACGCCTACTAAAGACGTACGGTTTTTTAATTCCTTCTATTTGTCGGAAACTGATATTTCTTATTTATCCCAAATAAGATTTGAGCAATTTACTACGATTACTTTGTCTTAATCTTCTGATTGCTTTTTCCTTAATCTGACGCACACGCTCACGGGTCAAGCCGAATTTGTCGCCGATTTCCTCTAATGTCATTTCCTGCTGTCCGATACCGAAAAACATCTGTATGATTTCTTTTTCCCTATCGGTTAACGTAGAAAGAGCTCTATCAATTTCCCTCGCAAGAGACTCGTTCACCAAAGAGCGGTCAGCCATAGGGGAGTCATCGTTGACCAACACATCGAGCAAGCTGTTGTCCTCTCCCTCTACGAAAGGTGCGTCTACCGAGATATGACGGCCTGACACCTTCAGCGTATCAGAGATTTTGTCAACAGGGATTTCCAGTTCATCGGCAAGCTCTTCAGGAGACGGACGACGTTCGTTTTCCTGCTCGAACTTGGAGAAGGCCTTGCTGATTTTATTCAGCGAACCTACCTGGTTCAACGGAAGACGTACAATACGCGACTGCTCTGCCAAAGCCTGCAGAATGGACTGACGTATCCACCATACTGCATAACTGATGAACTTGAAACCACGTGTTTCATCGAACTTTTCGGCAGCCTTGATCAGTCCTAAATTACCCTCGTTAATCAAGTCGGGCAAACTCAAACCTTGGTTTTGGTACTGCTTGGCCACAGATACAACGAAACGCAGATTGGCACGTGTCAATTTCTCCAGTGCAACACGGTCACCCTTGCGGATGCGCTGAGCGAGCTCCACTTCCTCTTCAACAGTAATGAGGTCTTCGCGACCGATTTCCTGCAAATACTTGTCAAGAGAAGCGCTCTCTCTGTTAGTGATACTTTTTGTAATTTTAAGTTGTCTCATTCTTATAATACAGATTTGGGTTGCAAAGGTACGACAAATTATTTTGTTACAATAATTTCATCCCAACTTTTTCACCTTATTTATATCTTATCCTATATAACAAAAAGGATGCCGGTATGTATTGTACCGACACCCCCTTTTTCGCTATTGTTAGCTAATATTACAATCTTCTTACCTAACTATCCCTATTTTTTATTCTTGAGTCAAATCAACGGCATACATTGCACGTTTTCCTGACGGGAACATACCGGTGATGAACAAACCTTGCTCAGGAGACTTTCTTGCCTCTTTCATCGCCTTTTCCAAATCGTCTACCGTCTTCATCGGCACTCCGTTGGCTTTCAGAATGATGAAGCCCTTGCGGATACCTGCATCGGCCATCTTGCCATTGGTAACCCCGGTAACTTCCAGACCGTAACCCAGGTTCAACTGCTTCTTCAGCTCGGAAGATACGGGCTTGAAGGCTGCACCCAAGATTTCCATTCCGGCATCCTTCACTACCTTCGTAGTGCCTTGCTCATTCTTCAGCGTGATTTCGAATTCCTTTTCCTTCTTGTCACGAACCACTGTTACCTTCACTTTGTCGCCCGGACGGTGTTTTGCCAGCATTTCCTGCAAATCCGAGAACTTGTGAATCTTCTTGCCGTTCAATGCTATGATTACATCATTTTCCTTCAAGATGCCGGCAGCGGAACCACCTTCAACAACTTCGGCCACATAGATACCCTCTTTCACACCAAGTTCGTCGGCCTTCTTCTTCAGTTCTTCGGTCCAGCGTTCGTCCATCTGCAGGTCTGTGCTCAAATCACTACCCTTGATGCCAAGGAGCGCGCGCTGCACGGTACCAAACTGTTTCAAGTCGGCTACCACCTTTGTCATAATGCTGGTAGGGATGGCAAAACCATAGCCGGAATAAGCACCCGTGGGTGAGTAAAGCATGGCATTGATACCAACCAGCTCGCCTTTGGCATTCACCAACGCACCACCACTATTACCTTGGTTGATGGCAGCATCCGTCTGAATGAAAGACTGGATGTTTGCAGCTTGTCCATTGGAGGCAGAAGAGCCAATGGAACGGGCTTTTGCACTGACGATACCAGCTGTTACGGTAGAGTTCAGGTTGAACGGATTACCTACTGCCAATACCCATTCTCCCACCTTCAACTGGTCGGAGTCACCAACCGGAATTGTCGGAAAGTCATCCCCTTCAATCTTAATCAATGCCAAGTCCGTGCTGGGGTCAGTACCGATGATGCGTCCTTTCAGCTCACGGTCGTCATTCAGTTTCACAGTGATTTCATCAGCACCTTCCACCACGTGATTGTTCGTCACAATATATCCGTCTTTGGAGATGATGACACCCGAACCGAAACCTACACGCGGCTGGGTCTGTATCTGGCGCTGGCGTCCACGACCGTCTCCAAAGAAGAAGTCAAAAATATCCGGCTGTTCTTGTACCGTCTGGGTCTTACTCAACTGAGTGGCACGTATATGCACTACAGCATGGAGCGAACTCTCCGCTGCTTGTGTCAAATCCACAGGCTGGGCATCCGTTGCATGGAAAGCCGCCGGTAGCAGATTATTGGGGTTCTGTTGGAACAACTCGCTGAATGCGGCAGGCTTTTCCTTATTCAGCATCTTATAAGTGGTCAATCCAGCCACTCCAGAGCTCAGGAGCACGATAGCCGCAACTCCAAGGATGTTTTTTGTTGTCTGTTTCATACTATTCTTCCTATTCTTTAAATTGTTAATATTCAAGTTTCGTTTAACATTACGACGTTAAAATAACGACAAAAAACGTTCAGTTATTCCGCTTGTCACTCTTTTTTGTTCTCTTTTAACAGAGGATATTTAGGGCTTAACAGCGGTTAACGGCAAAGACTGACAAATTAGCATTTATGTACGATTGCTGACTGTTAAAGAACTGACAGATAGGGTATAAAAAGACGCATCACCCGTTGCGGCCGAAACGGATGATGCATTTGGGGTAAACAGATGATGCGTTTATACCAAACAGATGATGTGTTCGGGCTGAACGCATCATCTGTTTTTAGAGGGCAGATAGCACCTTAATAATTCAAGTAATCAATGTCCATGTGGTAGCCCCACTGCGGGAAGTAGAGGTTACCTCCCTCCCACTCCACCTCGCCACGCTGGAAGTCGACGGTCTCGCTGCGGGGATACTGCTTTTCGGGCTGTAGCGGCATGCCGTAATCAGTGTTCACAATCATGCGCCAAGAGTCTATACCACCCAGGAAGAAATATTCTTCGTCGGCATTGCGGGCAAAGGCAGGAATGCCGAATGACTGGTCGACAGGCACCCAACCCACACCCTCGAAGTAGACTTCTGCCCAATCGTGCAGATTCCATGCACGGGGATGCATCATGAAGCCGCTCTGGAAATGTGCGGGAATACCACTGATGCGGCAAAGCGTAATGAACAGCAGGCTGACTTGGCCACAGTCTCCGTGACGGTTGTCCAACACATATTCCGGGATATTCTCAATGGTGGAATATTCGCGTGCAGAAGCCCACGGGAAGTTGTCATTCACCCAACGGAAGATACGTTTGGCTTTCAGGTAGGGGTTGGTTTCACCGGCTGTCAATTTGGCAGCAAGTTCGCGCAAGCGCGGGGAAAAGACGATATGCTTCTCACGCTCGGCAGTATATTCCTTATAAAGGGCGGTCGTCGTATCATAGGGCTGCACGTCTTCCGGCTTCAGATTATGCCATTCGCCGTTGGCGGTAAACTCAAAGGTTTCGGAGAATACGGTCGGTTCGCCTTCGACAGCACGTTTCTCCATGTACAATGTACTGTGACGGCACTCGGGCGACGAAAAGGTGTATTGCGGTTCGCTGGCCGAAATGAACTTGACATCCTGCTGCCGGGCCTGGTCCTGACGGGGATAGGGTAACCAGCAACGGATGATTTTCCCGGCAGGCACGGCATTGGTATCTACGGTCAACGTGTAGGTGACGCGCATGCGCTTCGGCGCAACAATGGCCTTGCCCTCTTTCTTCACAGCAGAAATGATTTCGGGCAGGTTCTCCATATTCACTTTCTCGCTGCCACTCGGCGAAGTGCCTTCCTTGGCTATCTTGATGTCATAGCAAGTGGAGTCCACACGAAACAGATTAGGTCCGGCATTGCGGAAATAGCGTTTCTCTCCATCCAGCATCATGCACTCCAAAGCTTTGGAGGCTTCCCACTGGCGCATCTGCTCATCGGTCACGTCGGGAATATACTTGCGGATATAGTCCTTCACCTGGGATTCCGTCATACAGAAATCCGTAAGCAGACGTTGGTACAGGTCGTCCTCCCAATTATAGGGCTTGCTCTCGGGCTTCGTGCTGCATGCAGAAGCCATCACAAACAGAGCGACGGTATACAATAGCTTTCTCATAACTTCACCACTCCAATACCCGGCAAATCGGGCAACGTTATCTTACCTTTCACAACCTCCATACCCTTGAAACGGTCGTTCGCAATCAGCAGACTACCGTCCAAGTCGGCAAAGTCCACTGCCGGAGAGAATTGGGAGGCAGCGGTAATGGCACAAGAGGTCTCGGTCATACATCCTACCATCACTTTCATGTCCAATGCACGTGCCAAAGTCACCATCTTCCAGGCTTCGCGCATGCCGGTACACTTCATCAGCTTGATGTTGATGCCCGTAAAGGCACCCTTCAAGCCTGCCACATCCTTCAGACGCTGAATGGACTCATCGGCAAATATGGGCAACGGGCTTTGCTGGGTGACCCATGCAATATCGTCCAGTTGTTCCTTGGGCATCGGTTGCTCTATCATGACAATTCCTTTTTCGTGCAGCCAATGTATCATATCGAGCGCATGATGTTTGTCCTTCCAACCCTGGTTGGCATCAATGGCAATCGGAAGGTCCGTCACCGAACGGATGGTCTCTATCATTTCCTTGTCGTTCTCCCGCCCCAGCTTCACTTTAAGGATATTGAACTGGTCGGCACACTCTTTCGTCTTTTCACGCACCACGTCGGCCGTATCAATACCGATGGTGAAAGTTGTAGAGGGAGTCTTTTCCTTGTCCAACCCCCATATCTTATACCAAGGGGCTTGCAACAGTTTGCCCACAAGGTCGTGCAAGGCGATGTCCACAGCAGTTTTAGCAGCGGAATCCCCTGCCGAGAGGCTGTCTATATAAGCCAGTATATCTTCCAGCTGAAAGGGGTCTGAGAATTGGCCGATAACATCCTGCACCTTCTTCAGAAAAGCCAGTACACTGTCCATCGTGCCTAGTTCGTGTTGCAGGTACGGGGGCATGGAGGCTTCACCATAACCGATAATGCCATCATATTCTATCTCGACTTGAACGTCGGGAGTGGTAGTACGCGAGTAGGTGGCCACTGTAAAGACATGGCGCAATTTCAGTTCATAGGGGAAAAAACGCAGTTTCATTTTGGGGGTTACACCTGCCCTACTGTTCACGTTGAACAAGGAAGGAGCGTCATTTCCTCCGGCAAATACATGATTGATTGCCATGCCTGAGCCGAGTGCGGCAAAAGCGGCGGTTTTCAGGAAATCTCTTCTGTTTGACATAATTGTGTGTGTATTAAATGTGCCAATATGCTAATGGGCTAATGTGCCAATGGGCTGCGCTATGTATATGCTACGTTATGTTTGCACCGTCACGCCGCAGGTCATTGGCATATTGGCACATTAGCACATTATTACATTGAATAAAATGGATTCGTTTCCGTTGTATTGAGCGACGCCTCCTTATTTATATAAGGTAACACGCGCGTAGCGAACAACAGTCTACCGAGGTTGTATTCATCGAACAGCTCGCCGTCGGGGCTGAAGCTATTGACGCGCACATCGCCTTGCGAATGGATGAAACGCTTATTACCGATATACATGCCGACATGTACCACACGTTCCTTGCGTTCCGGCGTCGCCTTGCGCCCGAAGAAAATCAAATCGCCCGGCTGGAGGTTACTGAAATCAGGAGCGATATCGATATGCTCGCCCACGTATGCCTGCTGGGAAGCATCCCGCGGAATGATGATGTCGTGCATGAAAAGAACGGTGCGCATGAAGCCGCTACAATCCACCCCTTTGGAGGAAGTGCCAGCCCAAAGATAAGGGATGCCCATCATGCTATGCGCCGTGGCTATAATGCTGGCGGCATCCTGCTTCAAGGTGGCACGCCATTTCTTCTCAGGCATGGAGATGGATTTGGAGATATATCCCTGACGGCCGTCGGGATAAGCCACCTTATAAAAGGCACCTTTTGTCCCCTCCCACTTCAGGCGGTTTCCTGCAGCAACATCAGAGACGGTCTGCGATGCCTGGCTGGGCTGTGAGTAGACAAAGCCATAATGCGAAGTCACCACTATTTTCTCTGCATTGTTCCAAGCGGTCAGCTCTTCCCGCGTGACGGGATGTATGCCTACTCGGTGTACCCATGCAATGTAGTTGTCCGGTGTCTGGATACGGTACCAGCCGTCGCGCTGCAACACCCGCACCGGCATACCCATCAAGCCTTGCGTCATCATTTCTGAAGAGAAATCCGGGGCTACCCGAAGATTGCACACAGACACATTGACAATGCCATACGTCTTGCCTTCAAGTCCGGCCTCATCCGGAAGCACTTGCAGACAATCCATCACCGCATATCCTTTCTTTGCCAAACCATCCAGCAAAGCCGTCTTTGCCTCTGCCGAAGTGGTGACACCACGCAACATCACATTCTTTCCGGAGAAAGAGTAATCCACATCGAACAAAGCCACGCGCTTGTCCGGTGCAAACTTTTGTTTCAAACTGTCAGCGAGTTGCGCCACTTCTGCAGGTATTGTACGGTCACCCACTTCCGAAGCGACAGCAAAAAGCGGGATTAACAGAAATAAAGAAAAAAGAGAGGATAACTTTTTCATTGGCCAAAAGGATTTGGGGGTTATTACTAATAGCAAAGCTACGAATTTATTCCGAAATAGATACATGTTTTTAAGATAATTAAGGGTAAAGAATGAAGAATGAAGGATTCATCCGTACTGCATCCGCACACTGCACAACAAATTCTTCATCCTTCATTCTTCATTCTTCATTAATATTCCGTATCTTTGTACCCTATAAAGCAGTTGGTCGGTCTGTCGCTTGCGCCTCGTGCGTATGAGGAAAGTCCGGGCAACACAGAGCGTCCCACTTCCTAACAGAAAGCTGTCCGTGAGGGTAGAGTAACGTAGAAGAAAATAACCGCCGTCGCCCTTGGGCTACGGTAAGGGTGAGAAGGTGGGGTAAGAGCCTACCAGTCTTGTGGCGACACAAGGGCTGTGCGTCTTGGGAGTTGTAAGGTCATGTAAACCGACGTTATGAGAGTTGCTCGCTCCATGTCGGAGGGTAGACCGCTAAAGCTTGTATGGTGACATGCGGCTCAGATAAATGACAGACACTTCTTTAATGGAGAATGGATAATGAAGAATGGATAATTCCTAATTAGGCTTTTTCAGAAACAGAAGAACAGAACCCGGCTTACAGACTGACTGCTTTTTTATTGACAATGGATAATCGAGATAATAGCATGAACAAGCGTATTGCTGCCCTTTGGAAATTCCTCACCTACGACATCTGGCGTATTACGGAAGATGAAGTCACGCGAACGACCTTTTCCGTATACAATATCATCAAGACGATTTATCTTTGCATCAACCGCTTCACCAAAGACCGGATAGTAAACAAAGCCTCGGCGCTGACTTACAGTACGCTGCTTGCCATCGTGCCTATTCTTGCCATTTTGTTTGCCATAGCCCGCGGTTTCGGATTCGATAATCTGATGGAAAGCCAGATTGTCAACGGTTTCGGCGGTCCTACGGAAACCACGGAAGTCATCCTGCAATTCGTGAATTCGTATTTGTCTCAAACCAAGAGTGGAATATTCATCGGAGTGGGTCTGATTATGTTGCTGTGGACAGTCCTGAATCTAATCAACAATATGGAAATCACCTTCAACCGCATCTGGCAGGTGAAAAAGGCGCGCAGCATGTACCGCAAAATAACGGATTACTTCTCTATGCTTCTGCTGATGCCCATTCTGCTGGTGGTGTCCGGTGGTCTTTCCATCTTCATGAGTACGATGGTGAAGAACCTCGAAGACTTTACCCTGCTGGCTCCCGTCGGCAAGTTTATGGTGCGCCTCATCCCCTTCGTGCTGACCTGGTTCATGTTTACAGCACTGTACGTCTTTATGCCGAATACAAAGGTCAAGCTGAAACACGCACTCATATCCGGTATTCTGGCAGGTACGGCACACCAGGCATTCCAATTCCTTTACATCAGCAGCCAGTTGTGGGTTTCCCGTTACAATGCCATCTATGGTAGTTTTGCCGCCCTTCCGATGTTTCTGCTATGGTTGCAGGTATCCTGGACCATCTGCCTATTCGGTGCCGAACTGACCTACGCCGGACAGAATATCCGGAACTTCAGCTTCGACAAGGATGCGCGCAATATCAGCCGGCGCTACCGCGATTTTATCTCCATCCTGATAATGTCTCTCATAGCCAAGCGCTTTGAACAAGACGCCCAGCCCTATACAGCCGAAGAGATATCCGAAGAGTGCCAGATTCCCATCCGGCTGACACACGAAACCCTTTATGAATTGCAGGAAATCAACCTCCTACATGAAGTGGTGACCGATGAAAAGAGTGAAGACATCGCTTACCAGCCTTCCATGGATATCAACAAAATGAATGTGGCCCTCCTACTGGACAAACTGGACACGCACGGCTCAGAAGATTTCAAAATTGATAAAGAAAATGAATTCAACAACCAATGGGGAGCATTGCTGAAGGCACGGGAGGAATACTACAAGAATGCAAGCAAGGTGCTGCTGAAGGATTTGTAAGCACGCGGAAGTCTTTCCGGAAACTCCGTATCTGCTTTCTTTTTGATTATTTTTTAGACGCGGATGACGCGGATTGGAATATTAAAAAAATCCGCGTCATCTGCGTCATCTGTGTCTAAAAAGTAAATCACCGATATTTCTCAGGCTCCACGGCACGAGTCATATCATAGGCACGGTCACTCTGACGGGATGCCACTAATTGCAGGAAATCGTCCATAGTGCCGTTACCTTATTTATATTGTATCATGCGGCTGATGTACTTACCAATGATATCGAACTCCAGATTCACCACACTGCCCACTTTGAAAGCATGGAAATTGGTATGCTCAAAGGTGTAAGGAATAATGGCCACCTGGAAAGTATCGTCGGTGGGATTGCACACGGTCAGGCTGACACCATTGACCGTTACCGAGCCTTTGTCTACCGTGATGTAGCCGCGCTTTGCCATCTCCTTGTCAAAAGCATACCGGAAAGTAAAGTAATAGCTTCCTTCCGCATCCTTTATATCGATGCAAGTGGCAGTCTGGTCCACATGTCCTTGAACGATATGGCCATCCAGCCGGCCGTTCATCATCATACTACGCTCCACATTCACTTCATCTCCCACCTGCAACAAGCCAAGATTGGAACGGTCCAGCGTTTCCTTCATGGCCGTCACGGTATAGGTATCATCTGTCAGACTGACTACCGTCAGGCAAACACCATTGTGAGACACACTCTGGTCTATTTTTAATTCACTGACGAATGAACACTTGAAAGTAAAATGTACATTCTCCTGGTCTTTGACCATCGCCACCAATGTGGCACATTCTTCTACTATTCCGGAAAACATGGTTCTATATACTTTTAGGTTATACGCGATTTATTATTAATATGCGCAAAGATACAAAAAGCCCTTCGTATAGGTACAAAAAAAGGAAGCTTTTCACAAAGCCTCCTTTTTCAGTTTTCAATAGGTATTAGTTTTTTTTTAAGGTAAAAAGATTGTTTTCAGGATAACGATGCAAATATAGGCGCTTTTCGTGATACTAACCAAATTAAAAAACATGTCTTATAACATCTTTTTGAAAAATCATTTAAGTTTATTATCATTTCAAAGCATTTTTCTACACCTGCAATCGTTTTCAATGGACAAATATAAGGCTATTTTCCATGAAACACTGAAATTATCCTAAAATTTTGTTTATTTCTTATCATTTAAGTAGTGTTCGTCTGTCCGCCCACTATGTTTTAACACTTTTGCGTCGATAAAGAACACTATTTCTTCGGCAATATTCGTGATGTGGTCGCCGGAACGCTCCAATTTGCGGAACACGCTCACCAGATTCAGACAAGAGAGTGCACTCTCCGGATGCCGGCTGATGTAGTCGGCAAGAATGGCAGTGGCCTCCGCATTGATTTCGTCCAGCATATTGTCCTTTGCAAACACAGCGGTAGCCAATTCTTGGCTCTCCTCCTGAAGTGCCTGCTTGGCAAGCTCGAGCATGGAGAGCACCTGGGCTATCATCTCTTCGAGACGGAGTTGCTTGACCAGCTCAGTATCCAATGCCGGTTCATGGCAGTTGAGGGCAAAGCGGGCGATGCCTTCTGCAAAGTCGCCCAGACGCTCCAGATTCGTATTGATTTTGAGCATGGCAAGCACAAAGCGCAGGTCGATGGCAACGGGGTTGTAAAGGGCAATGATATCCTCCACGTCGCTGTCTATTTTCAGTTCGAAAGCATTGACGCGACGTTCGCGCACCAATACCTGCTGGGCCAGTTCCCGGTCCAGCGTAAGCACGGCATCACCTGCACGGTCGAGCTGATTATATACCAGGGTCCACATTTCGTCTATTTCCTTTTTCAGCAAGACGAGTTCAGATTCGATAAACTTCACCATAATGTTTCTATTTTAAAATTACTTTTGTACAACTTATTTTTGCTTGTATGGAACAATCCGCTACCCGAAACGTCCCGTGATGTAGTTCTGCGTCTCCACCTTATCGGGATTCGTAAATATCTTCCGGGTATCTCCAAACTCCACCATCCGCCCCATATAGAAGAAAGCCGTATTATCACTGACACGCGCTGCCTGCTGCATGTTGTGGGTGACGATGACGATAGTGTACTGCTTCTTCAACTCGTGGATAAGCTCTTCCACCTTGGCGGTGGAGATGGGGTCGAGGGCGGATGCCGGCTCGTCCATCAGCAGGACCGAAGGAGACACCGCCATGGCACGGGCTATGCAGAGGCGTTGCTGCTGACCGCCGGAGAGGGCGTAGGCGGAGACTTTCAGCTTGTCCTTCACCTCGTCCCAAAGGGCGGCGCCTTTCAGGGTTTCTTCCACCCGCTGACGGATGAAGGCGTTATCGGTGATGCCATTCACACGAAGTCCGTAGGCAACGTTCTCGAAGATGCTTTTTGGGAAAGGATTGGGCCGCTGGAACACCATGCCCACGTTCTTGCGGAGTTCGTCCACTTGCACTCCTTTTCCATAGATGTCTTGTCCGTCAATGCGTATCTCGCCGGTCAGACGGGTGTCGGGAATCAAATCGTTCATGCGGTTCAGCAGGCGCAGGAAGGTAGACTTTCCACAGCCCGAGGGACCGATGAAGGCTATCACAGACTTCTCCTCAATTTCCATGCTGATGCCTTTCAGGGCATGGAAATCGCCATACCAGAAGTTCACGTCACGGGTTTCTATCTTGTTCTTCATACCTATTGTATATGTTTTCAATTCGTCTTAATCTTCTTCTCAAAGTATTTCCGCAGGGCGTTCGCCAGCAAGTTCACCAGGAGGATAATGAGTATCAGCACCAGTGCCGTGCCGTAGGCGATGGGAAGCTGCGCTTCCATATCGGTGCCGCTAGTAGAGATGACGTAGAGGTGATAAGGAAGCGCCATGCACTGGTCGAAGATGCTTGCAGGCAACTGTGGCAGGAAGTAGGCGGCACAGGTGAAAAGGATGGGTGCCGTCTCGCCCGAAACACGCCCCAACGCCAGAATCAGTCCGGTGATGATATTGGGCATCCCCATCGGCAGAATGACATGCCAAATGGTCTGAAGCTTGGTAGCTCCCAACGCGCGGCTTCCCTCGCGCATGCTGTCGGGGATGGCTTTCAGCGCTTCTTCCGTGGTGCGGATAACCAAAGGCAGACTTAGCAGACCCAGCGTCAACGAACCTGCCAGGATGCTGTCTCCAAAATCCATATAGTTGACGAACAGCGCCATGCCAAACAGACCGAACACGATGGAAGGGATGCCGCTCAGATTATTCGTCATCATCCGTATGAAGCGTACCACCCAGCCTTTCGGCACATACTCATTCATATAAATGCCACTCATCACTCCCACCGGAAAAGCAAACAAGGCACTGCCCGCCATCAAGCAGAACGTACCTACAATGGCAGGAAGGATTCCGCCGGCAGTCATACCGTTGGCAGGAGCCGTTGTGAGGAACTCCCAATCGATGACTCCTATACCTTTATATATAATGAAACCGAGGATAGCAAAAAGAATCCCCACCACACTCAAGCTCAACAGACGGAACAAGCCAAATGCCACGTTTTGCGAAAGATGCTTTCTATTGACCATATCTACCTTCTTTTATTTTCGTCTTGGCGAAACTGCTTCCACCGTGAAATTTATCAATAAACTGATGAAGAACAGCACGACACCCAGCAAGAACAATGCTTCGTAATGAGGTCCGCCGGCAGGCGCTTCACCTAGTTCGGCGGCAATCGTTGCCGGAATGGTGCGCAGCGGTTCCAGGATGGTATGGGGAATGACGGCGGCGTTGCCCGTCACCATCAGCACAGCCATCGTCTCGCCCACCGCACGGCCGATGCCCAACACCACTCCGGAGGTGATGCCCGAAATGGAGTAAGGAATCACTACCTTATATATAGTCTGCCATTGCGACGCTCCCAGTGCCAGACTGGCTTCACGCATAGCACGAGGGCAGTTTCTCATCGCATCTTCCGTCACCGTAATGATGGTGGGCAGCGCCATAATGGCAAGCACAATACTGCCCGCCAGCCCGCTCTCACCGACCGGCAAGTCGAAGACCTGCTGCAAAAAAGGTACAATGACAATCAAACCGAAAAAGCCGTAAACCACCGACGGTATGCCACTCAGCAACTCAATGATAGGTTTCAGCAGATTCCTTACCCGGGAATTGGCTACCTCCGACATATAGATTGCCACCGACAGACCAAACGGCAGTGCAAAAAGGATGGCAAACAGACTGACCCACAACGTCCCCGTAATGAGCGGCAAAAAGCCGAACTGCGCAGCAGGTGTTGCCGTGGGAAACCATTCAGCACCGGCAAAGACGTCCTTCACCGAGATGGTGTTGTCTTTCAGCAGATGCACCGAGTCCGGACGAACGACGAACTGCTGCGGTACGAAGGCTATAATGCCAGGCGTACGCTCCACCAGCTCCGTAATGCAAGCACCTGCATTTTCATAGGAAGCGCCCAACTGCTCTTCCGTATAATACTGTGTGATGTCCTCCAAACGGAAAAGGCGGATAGGAAGGTCCTCCCCCCCCACTTCGTTCCAGTTTGTCAGCTCTTCATCAAAGACATCCTTTATCTGTGCCGGAGTCAGTTCGCTCACCCGGTTCTCCTTATTCAAGGCCAATACATACCCTTCTTCTATCACCTTGCTGCTGAACAAGCCCAGCGCTTCGGAAAAGAGGAACACGACGATAAGTACGATGGTAAGACTCGTCACAAAGCCGCTACAAGCCAGTATACCTTCTACAATCTTCTCAAAAATCTTTTTCATGTTGCCTATTGATTTCTGTATGCAAAGGAACGGGCCGGATGTTAAGGCAGTGTGACTAACGTTTGAAAGAAATGTTTCAAAGGTGTTACAAAACTATTACAACGACTCAAAGCACATTCCATGTAACACATTTGTAATATCCATTACCTTAATTTGCATCATGTGTTTACCCTATTTGCACCATGTGTTTTATGAAGACAAGAAAATTACTCCTACTCCTCGCCCTGGCAGCTGCCACCACTGGCATGCAGGCGCAACGCATCAAAGGCAGCGACACCGTGCTCCCCATAGCGCAGCAGACCGCCGAACGCTTTATGACCCTAAACCCCTCTGCCCGTGTCACCGTGACCGGCGGCGGAACCGGTGTCGGTATTTCAGCCCTGCTGGACCAGACCACGGACATCGCCATGGCTTCCCGCGCCATCAAGTTCAGCGAAAAGATGAAGGCCAAAGCCGCCGGAGAAGACTTGGCAGAAGTTCCCATCGCCTACGATGCCCTTGCCGTAGTGGTCCACCCCTCCAACCCAGTGAAACAACTGACCCGCCAACAACTGGAAGATATCTTCCGGGGCAAAGTCACCAACTGGCAGCAAGTGGGCGGAGACGACCGCAAAATCGTAGTCTACTCCCGCGAGACTTCCTCCGGTACCTACGAGTTCTTCAAGGAAAGCGTACTGAAAAACAAGAACTACATGAGCAGCAGTCTCTCCATGCCTGCCACGGGAGCCATTATCCAATCCGTCAGCCAAACTCGCGGAGCCATCGGATATGTGGGTCTAGCCTATGTATCACCGCGTATCAAGACACTCGCCGTTTCATACGACGGGCAGCATTATGCCGCTCCCACGCTGGAGAATGCCATCAATAAGACTTATCCGATAGTACGCCCGCTATACTATTATTATAACCGAAAAAACGCCTCGGTCGTAGCCCCTCTGCTCGATTTCATCTTGTCTGCCGCAGGACAGAAAATCATCAAAGAGAGCGGATATATCCCGGTACATAAAGAATAAATCTTCATTCTTCATTCTTCATTCTTCATTTTTTTACCCTATCTTTGTCCCCACGATACGAAAATAGTAACATTATGGCAGAAATAAAGAGCGAAGAAACAAGCGAAAAAAAGAGCTTGAACTTCATTGAGCAAATAGTAGAAAACGATTTGAAAGAGGGTAAAAACGGGGGAAAAGTACAGACACGCTTCCCGCCCGAACCAAACGGTTACCTCCACATCGGACACGCCAAGGCCATCTGCCTTGATTTCGGTATTGCCGCCGCACACGGCGGTGTCTGCAACCTGCGTTTCGATGACACCAATCCCACCAAAGAAGATGTGGAATATGTAGAAGCCATCAAGGAAGACATCCAGTGGCTGGGCTACAAATGGGGTAACGAATATTACGCTTCCGACTATTTCCAGCAATTGTGGGACTTCGCTATCCGCCTCATCAAAGAGGGCAAGGCATACATCGACGAACAGACTTCCGAGCAGATTGCCGCCCAGAAAGGAACTCCCACCCAGCCCGGTGTGGAAAGTCCCTACCGCAACCGTCCTATCGAAGAAACACTGGATTTGTTCCAGAAGATGAACAGCGGCGAGATTGAGGAAGGTGCCATGGTGCTCCGTGCCAAGATAGACATGGCAAGCCCCAACATGCACTTCCGCGACCCTATCATCTACCGTGTAGTGAAGCATCCGCACCATCGCACGGGCACCACTTGGAAGGCTTATCCGATGTACGACTTCGCCCACGGGCAAAGCGACTTCTTCGAAGGCGTGACACACTCGCTCTGCACACTGGAGTTTGTGCCCCACCGTCCACTCTACGATCTCTTCGTGGACTGGGTGAAGGAAGGCAAAGACCTCGACGATAACCGCCCCCATCAGTATGAGTTCAACAAACTGAACCTCAGCTATACGCTGATGAGCAAGCGCAACCTGCTGACTCTGGTCAAGGAAGGTCTGGTAAACGGTTGGGACGACCCCCGCATGCCGACCATCTGCGGTTTCCGCCGTAGGGGATACTCTCCGGAGTCCATTCATAAGTTCATCGACAAAATAGGATATACAACCTACGATGCGCTCAATGAATTCGCCCTGCTGGAAAGCGCCGTGCGCGAGGACTTGAACGACCGCGCCACCCGCGTATCTGCCGTACTGAATCCGGTGAAGCTTATCATCACCAACTATCCCGAAGGGCAAGTGGAAGAGATGGAAGCCGTCAACAACCCCGAACATCCCGAAGAAGGCAACCACGTCATCGAATTCAGCCGCGAACTTTGGATGGAGCGCGACGACTTCATGGAAGATGCTCCGAAGAAATATTTCCGCATGACACCGGGACAAGAGGTACGTCTGAAGAACGCGTACATCGTGAAGTGTACCGGCTGCAAGAAGAACGATGCCGGTGAAATCACCGAAGTATATTGCGAATACGACCCCGATACCAAGAGCGGTCTGCCCGGAGCCAACCGTAAGGTGAAAGGCACCATCCACTGGGTAAGTTGTGCCCACTGCCTCGAAGCAGAAGTACGTCTCTACGACCGTCTGTGGAAAGTGGAGAACCCGCGCGACGAGCTTGCCGCCATCCGCGAAGCGAAGAACTGCGACGCACTGACAGCCATGAAAGAGATGATCAACCCCGACTCCCTGAATGTGCTGCCCTGCTGCTACATCGAGAAGTACGCTGCCGGCATGCAGCCCCTCTCCTACCTGCAGTTCCAACGTATCGGTTATTTTAATGTTGACAAAGATTCTACGCCAGAAAAAATGGTATTCAACCGTACTGTAGGTCTGAAAGACGTTTGGGGTAAAATCAATAAATAAGAATATGAGTAAAAAAAACCTGCTGTCCGGAAGAGACAAAGAACTGCAAGAAATGGCAGAACAATATGAAGCTGCCAAAGCAGAGAACAGAACCATCTATCTAGACGCAGACGACTTAGCCGACCTCGCAGACTGGTATGCCGTGCATCATAAATATGCCATGGCTACCGAGGTCGTAGAGTATGGCTTGGGAATACATCCGGATAATACGGCTCTGCTGGTGGAACAGGCATACTTGTTCCTCGACACCCAGCATAAAGAGCAAGCCAAAGATATATTGGAACGGATTGCCGAAGAATCTTCCGAAGTGAAAGTGCTGAAAGCCAACCTACTGTTGGGCGAAGGCAAAGAAGAAGAAGCGGAAGCGATACTCGACAGCATAGACGATAAGGACGACCTGGCCAATATCGTTGATGTATCCTATATGTACATCGACATGGGATTCCCGGAAAAAGCATTGACATGGCTGACGCGCGGACTCGAAAAATATGCCGAAGAAGAAGCCTACCTTGCCGTCACCGGCGATTGTTACTATGCCCAGGGACTGTTTGAAAAAGCCACCTTCTTCTTCAATAAGCTGATTGACAAGAATCCGTATTCGGCTCCTTACTGGTTTGGACTGGCCCGTTGCTACTTTGACCAGCAGATGTTCGACAAAGCAATCGAAGCATGCGACTATGCCACGGTGGCCGATGACGAGTTTGCCGATGCCTACCTGATGAAAGGACATTCCTTCTTCCAATTGGGAAATGAGGAAAGTGCCATGGAGAACTACCTGCAAGCCGAAAAGTTCCATCTCGTCTCCCACGGTTTCATCAACACCTTCATCGGCCTGAACAAAACCTCCAAAGGAGAGTGGAAAGAAGGATACGACTATCTGGAAAAAGCCATAACGGCCGAAGACAGCCATGACTTCGCCTTGCCTTCTCTTTATGCCAATGCAGCCCTATGCCTGCACAAGATGGGAAAGAAACGCAAAGCACACCAGTATTGTAAAAAAGCATACGACCTGGCACCCGAAGAGATAGACCCGTACCTGATTGAGGGACGCATCTACATGGAAGAAGGTGAGTATGAGAAAGGTGTGAAGAGATGGGCCAAAGCCTTAGAGTATGCCCCCTATGCGGATACCTGGCACGAAATAGGCATGTGTAGCATGGAAATAGGACAACTGAGCTATGCCAAGCTGGCCTTTGAACATGTCAAAGAGATGGAGCCGGACTTTGAAGGTATCAACGAAAGGCTGACCTCTCTGTATATGCTGCTCAAAGACAAGGAGAACTTCATGAAGTACAACCAGCTGTGCGAACATCCGTTCAGGCTGGAAGAGTTGGACAAATTGCAACAGATACTACAAGAAGATAACCAGGAAGAGCTGGCCCTAGTGATGAAGAATATTTTCAATGCATTACAATAACAGTAATTATATACCACTAATCTAGCAAATGGAATCAGTAGCCTTTATCCAATGGTGTCTCGACCACCTCAATTACTGGACCATCACTTTATTGATGGCCATTGAAAGTTCGTTTATCCCCTTCCCTTCGGAAGTTGTAGTCCCTCCTGCCGCTTGGAAAGCCGCCAACAATGACAACATGAATATATATCTGGTGGTATTGTTTGCAACCATAGGGGCAAATATCGGAGCCTTGATAAACTACTATCTGGCAAAATGGCTGGGACGCCCCATCATTTACAAGTTTGCCAACAGCCGTTTCGGGCACATGTGCCTCATCGACGAAGCCAAAGTGCAGCATGCGGAAGAATATTTTGACAAGCATGGAGCCGTATCAACCTTTGTCGGCCGCCTGATACCTGCCGTACGCCAGTTGATATCCATCCCTGCCGGTCTGGCACGCATGAAACTGGGAACTTTCTTGCTGTACACTACCCTGGGTGCGGGCCTTTGGAATTCCATCCTGGCTTTCATCGGATATTACTTGTCCACAGTACCCGGCATCGAGAACGAGGAACAGCTGCTTGCCAAAGTAACGGAATACAGCCATGAGATAGGTTATGTATTTATCGGCATCGGTGTACTCATCGTGGCATTCTTCATCTATAAAGGAATGAAGAAGAAATAAAAAAGAAAACGGCATGATAATAAAAAAGCGGTGGACAGCATGATAAATTCTGTCCACCGCTTTTTATTGTTTATCCCAAATCCAAACTTTCTACTTTACAGCTGCAATAGCTTTATCATAATCTGGTTCTTGCGTAATTTCAGGTACCAATTCCGTATAGGCAATCTTACCATCCTTACCGATAACCACTACCGAACGCGCCAATAGACCTGCAAGCGGTCCGTCGGCCATGCGTACCCCGTAGTTTTCATCAAAATCGGAGAAACGGAAATCAGACAAAGGAATCACATTCTCAATACCCTCCGTTGTACAGAAACGTGCATGTGCAAAAGGTAAATCCTTGGAGATTGCCAACACTACCGTATCGGGCAGGCCGGCAGCCAGTTTGTTGAACTTACGTACAGAAGTAGCGCACACACCAGTGTCAAGGCTGGGGAAAATATTCAAAATAACATTCTTCCCGTTCAGTTCCTTCAAAGAGAATGAAGACAAATCTGTTTTTACCAATTCGAAATCGGGGGCAACAGAGCCCACCTTTATAAATTCACCGATAACCTTTACCGGTTGTCCTTTAAATTTTGTTGTAGCCATAGTTTTATCAAATTATATGTATACATAACAAATTACATACAGAAAAAGTTCACCCGAAACTTTTTTCCAGATAAACTGTTATTCTACGGACGAATTAATGATAATCACTTAAAAAATTAAATTCACATGAAAACTATTTTTGACGAACTTCAGCAGGAAGTAAAGAATTGGTGGATTTCACTCATTCTTGGTATTCTTTATGTAATAGTGGCTATAAGCCTGATGTTCTCCCCTCTCAGCGGGTATGCAGTATTGAGCATTCTGTTCAGCGTCTCCATGTTGTTCAGCGGTCTGCTGGAAATATCCTTTGCAGTAAGTAACCGTAGAAGGGTATCCAGTTGGGGATGGTATCTGGCTGGAGGTATCATCGACATGATTCTGGGATTCTACCTGATAACCTACCCAATGCTCAGCATGGAAGTCATTCCATTCATCATTGCCTTCTGGCTGATGTTCCGCGGCTTCTCATCCGTAGGCTATGCCATGGACCTCAAAAGATACGGGACAAGAGACTGGGGATGGTATGTTGCTTTCGGTATTCTTGCCGTCATCTGCTCGCTCATCATCTTGTGGCAACCGGCAGTAGGCGCCCTTTACGCCGTGTACATGATTTCGTTTGCATTCCTGATTATAGGTTTCTTCCGTATCATGCTGTCATTCGAGCTGAAAAACCTGCACAAGCGCGGGAAAGAGTGGAAGGAAAAGAAAGAGAAAGAAGTATCGGCCGAATAAGTAGCCCACACGAAGCGTGTCAAAAGGAATCCCACCTTTGACACCTTCGTTTAGCCGAATTGCTCAATAACGTCTCAGAAAACGGAACATCGTAGTCCGTGACACTCCCATCTGCCGGGCAAGTTCGGCACACGACTCTCCTCTTTGGTGCTCCCTTACAAGTTTCCTCTTGTTCGCATAGAGTATCTTCATCTTGGGTGTGTCCCCTTTCTTCCTGCCCAGATGTTTTCCTTCTTTCCTCCGTCGTTCCAAGGCTTCTTTGGTGCGCATGGAAATCAGATTACGCTCTATCTCGGCCATCAGTCCAAAAGCAAAACCCAGCACTTTACTATTGATGTCATTCTGGAACACATACCCCTCTTTGGTACTGTACAGCACCACTCCCCTTTTGATGCAGGAGTTAAGAATGGTCATTATCTCCAGCAGTGTCCGGCTAAGCCGCGAAATTTCCGTTATAATCAAGGAGTCTCCCGGTTTCATCCGGTCCAACAAGCCCGCCAGTTTACGCTCTTTGCTACTCACTTTTCCGCTGACCGTCTCCATGTACCATCTGTCGATGCTCAACCCATTCTTTTCCGCGAAGCGTATAATTTCCTCGCGCTGATTCTCTAAAAACTGTTTTTCTGTACTTACTCTTAAATAAGCTACTACTGCCATAATTGATAAACGTTTATTGGTTATTATTCACCACCAAAGAACGGTTATTCAAGTAAGAGTGGCAACACACAACTATGACTCTCTATCACAGAGGATCACATTATGGACATCCCCCGAAGTCAGGGAAGACTTCTCGGTAACTATCTCAAATATGCCTATAAACAAAGAAAACAGCCCCACTGAAGCTGTTTTCTGAAATTAGTTCATAAAAAATTGATACTATGTAGTTTCATAGTATACTCTCCTTCATTTCATTCACTATGTATCTCACATCCTCATCCGTCACATAAGGACCACTCGGCAAGCAAAGACCACGTTTGAACAAGCCCTCACTGACACCATTCACATAGGCAGGATTAGCCGAATAAACCGGCTGGAGGTGCATGGGCTTCCATAAGGGACGGCTCTCGATACCGGCTCTGTCCAAGCAAACACGCATGGCCTCTACATTACGGTTAGGCTCACAAGAAGTATGGGCACTCACTGACTCATGCGTAACACCGGCGGCACCACCTACGGCGCCTTTTACTGTCTCACGGTAGGCATCCTCCTCACCTCTCACATGCAGATTCCCGTCAAGCAGTACCGTGTTCAGCCAATAATTGCTGTCATAACGTCCGGAAGGATTCTCATGAAGCGTAATTCCCTCCACATCGGCCAACAACTTACGATACAGACCGCACAGATGCTTATGGTGCGCTATATGCTCATCCACCACCGTCATCTGACCGCGGCCGATTCCCGCACAAATGTTACTCATCCTATAATTATAGCCTATACGCTCATGCTGGTAGTAGGGATAGGACTCACGGGCCTGGGTAGCATAGAACATTATCTCACGCTTATACTCTTCATCAGGGCAAATCAAAGCACCGCCACCGCTGGTGGTTATCATCTTGTTGCCATTGAAAGAAAGCACACCATATTTGCCAAAAGTTCCGAGGACTTGCCCGTCAAACTTGCTTCCAAAGCCTTCGGCGGCATCCTCTATGACCGGAATACCATATTTATCTGCCACTGACATGATTTGGTCTATCCTGTAGGGCATTCCATACAAAGCTACCGGAACAATTGCTTTAGGTTTCCGCCCGGTCTTGTTGATACGCTCCCTGATAGTCTGCTCCAGAAGAACCGGGTCCATGTTCCATGTATCAGCCTCAGAATCCACGAATACCGGAGTAGCACCGAGGTAGGTCACCGGATGGGAAGAGGCACAAAAGGTAAAGCTCTGCACTATCACTTCATCGCCCTGACCAACTCCGCAAGCAAGCAGGGCCAGATGCACAGCGGCAGTACCAGCACTTAAAGCCACCACCTTTTTATCCTGCCCTACAAAACATTCCAAATCCTGCTCGAAGGCATTCACATTCGGTCCGAGAGGAACAACCCAGTTGGTATCAAAGGCTTCTTGTATGAAACCTATCTCCTTGCCGCTCATGTGGGCGAGGCAAAGATATATTCTCTTATCCATAAAATTACGTGATTTACAAAACTATATTCTTGATAATCTTACACCTATTCCCTACAGCCAACACACCATCCGGAATATCCTTTGTAACAACGGAACCAGCACCTATAATACTCCACTTCCCTATCTTAACACCCGGAATAACAACACTGCCGGCACCAATCCATGTCCCCTCGCCAACTTGCACATTGCCACAAAGCGTACAATGGGGAGAAATATGCACATAATCAGCAATCAGACATTCATGATCCACCGAAGCACCGGTATTGATAATACAATGGCTGCCAATACAAGCATCCGACTGCACAATTGCCCCCTGCATAACTACCGAGCCTTCTCTTATCTCAGTTTCTTCAGATATAATTGCAGAAGGATGAAAAGCTTTGCCATATTCAACCTTTAACTCCTTGGCAATCTTCCTGCGAATACCATTATTCCCAATACTGATTATCAATGGTCCGCAGACCTTCGACGGACGTAATACGGGATAGTCAAAAAGACAATGAATTTCCTCATTATCATCAAACAACGCTTCAATCGGTTCATGATTTGCACGCAATATATCAATGATCACTTTGGCATGACCACTGGCACCATATAAATACATGTTTTGATATTAGTTATTTCCAGTAAAGACTTCCATCGTAGCCGAAGTATCAGAGCTGATACCTTCCCTTATAAATACCTTTCTTATTGTCATAAAAACAATTTTCAAATCAAGTAGAAAAGAACAATGATCTACATACCACACATCCAGTTTAAATTTCTTTGACCAACTGATAGCATTGCGCCCGTTAACTTGCGCCCAACCCGTAATCCCCGGACGGACTTCATGACGACGAGCTTGTTCTTTACTATAAAGCGGTAAGTATTGAGGCAATAAAGGACGGGGACCTATCAAAGCCATATCCCCTTTCAATACATTAATCAGTTGTGGAAGCTCATCAATCGAAGTAGAACGTACAAAACTTCCAACTTTTGTCAAACGTACAGCATCAGGCAATAAATTCCCCTCTGCATCCCGTTCATCGGTCATGGTCTTAAACTTGATAACTTTAAAAATCTTTCCATCCTTCCCTGGACGCTCCTGAGTGAAAAAGACCCCGGAGCCCTTATTGGCAAAATGCAACCAAAAAGCGACAAGAAACAGTATCGGCCAAATCAAAGCCAATATGCAAAACACGAGAAGGAAGTCAATCACTCTCTTAAGAAAATGAGAATACATGCTCTAATAATTATGTACCAATATGAAGTCGTATCTAATATCCTTAAAAAAACTATTCTTCGATAACAAGACGATAAAAATCTTCATTTTAAAGAAATTACTTCCTCCAAGAATGAAACGAACTTATCCGCTAATGATTTTCTTGAGAAATTAGCTTCTGCAAATGCCCTAGCCTTCTGCCCGCATTCTGTTCTGTATGTATCATCGTCCAATAAAGAAATCAAGCCTTCGGCAAAAGCATTTGCATCCTTAGGAGGAACAACAATCCCTAACTTATTTTCTTGAATCATATCAGCAAGCCAACCTGGATAATTGTTTAAGACAGCCAATCCTGAAGATATATAATCAAAAAACTTATTAGGTGAAGTTCCATAGTAGAAAGCCGGAACATCAGCTAATACCATCAAACCCAAATCTGCTGATGCAACAACTTTATTTAGTTCCTTCTTAGGCATCGGATTATAAAAACGACAATTATCCAATTGCTCTTTTCGAGCTCGTTCCATCAAATGCGGTTTCATTTTACCGTCTCCTATAAATGCCAACACAATATCCGTCCGTTGCTTTGCCTTCAGCACTGCAGCAGCATCCAACACTGCGTCCAAACCATTGGCAATTCCATGTGCACCAGTAAAAACCGCCACTTTATCTGTTTCGGAAATGCCCTCCAACGAAAGATTATCACGTGAAGATGGCTTGAATATCTCCAAATCACACCCGTTCGGAATCATCGAAATACGCTTGCCTGGCTGGCTCCTTCTTTTAATTCCTTCACAAATTCCAGGAGAAAGACCAACACAAGCATCCGCGCAATGATAACTCAACCACTCCAAAATATTCATCCCCCACAATAAAAAAGGATTCTTCATACCTAAGGCCTTAGGTAATTCAGGCCACAAATCACGAACTTCAAATATAAATTTTTTCTTCCGGAACAACTTCATTACTATGCCTGGAATACCGGCTGTCAAAGGAGTAGAAGTTGCAAACAACAAATCATAATCTTCTTTCAATGCTATTTGAATACCTTTCCATCCAAACTTCACGAAAGTCCATGCTCTTTTGGCGATACCATCCTTATTTGAGTAAGGTAAAGCTATCTGAATCACATCTATACCATCGACCATTCCTCTATGAACATTTTTCATCGTTGTGTTCGGCAAATCTAGCTTGACCGTTTCACCACAAACCACGCAAACAGAATGACCTCTGGCAATCAGATGTTTTGCCAATTCATAAGAACGTGTCCCCCCCGCTTGGGTGGGAATGGTAAAATGTTGATGGAAATAAAGCACTTTCATTTTATATAAATTGAAGGATTGTTTTTATCGAGCTATTTTTAGTCTGAAATTCGATTTGCCTACATTTAGTCGTTTGACCATAATAATTAGAACATAATTGTTCTGTATCAATAGTTTCACCGTTTGATTCCAAACTAAGATTATCCTTATTTGTATGCCATAATTGACGCATATTCATATTTTTGGGGTTACCATCTATACAATCTTCTATCTCCCACTTACATGTGTTTTTCCATTTTACAATCTTTCTATAATGTTTTATTTTCTTATTCAGATAAGTAAAACAAGAAACTTTTCCTTCAAATATGTAAGTATCCTCTGTTTCTTTCAACGAACTCCACTCTGCTTGCGACCAATTATACCAAATAAATCGATCTCCTTTCAACATTTGGTCATGTCCTTCAAGCATTATTGTATTATGAGATTCCGTACCCATAAAATATCGAAGTAACTTCTCTGTTGTATTGTATTTATAACTACCCCCATCAAACAAACAATTCTCTCCTTGATACCAAATATCCAAATGCAGATTATCCGCATGCGCAGGTCGGTCCTTATGTCTTCCACATCTGATAAAAGAAAAAGTATCCTTTTCACGAATACAATAATATCCTCCCTTATCAAAAGAAATGCAACCAAACTGTTTTTTTATTGGTGGATACATCTGTCGGTTTGCTTTCCACTCGCACAAATACCATTCTCTATCCTCATATTGCCGATCATACAAATGTTCGGAAGTAAGCAAATAATATAATGCATCGAGTTGAGGACGATAATCACGATAATCGCAATCATTAAGTTTAAAAAACAAAGCTCCATCATTCGAACCATAATTGGATAACCAACCGGTCGAATCATCCTGGCATTGATACAAAAAATTCACAGACTGATAAGCACGTTTATATACTTCATCACAAAACCGCTCCCCATTTCTGTCTGCCAGAGTAATGGCCCATGTCAAAAGCTGAACCACTACCCGATGATAATTCATGCTGAATTGCAAATAAGTACCATCTTCTGCCACTTGGTATTTTATCTCTTCCTCAAACCATTTCTTTCCTTTCTTTTTCCACTCTCCAGATTCTGGAAACTGAGGAAATAACAGACCTACCAGATACAACGCCAACGTTTCTGTTATTGCATGATTATTACGCACTGCAATCCGGGAAAAATTTATATTTGCACGTACATGCTTTATTTGCCAATAAACAGACTGGATGATTAACCTAAAAACATCTTCCGTCAATTCAACCGAATCTTTATAATAATAAAGTGCGAATAACCAATTCAATACACGCAAAGATATTTCCTGACTACATTTATAATTAGGTCCACAATTAAGTGGGTTTTTATGAATCCAGTCCTCTATTTGAGAAAATACAAAAGACGCATGATTTTCACCAGACTTTTGATCATAGAGGATAATGTCATAGAGAAAAGAAAAACGGGACTTTTCCCATACATACTTTATATCCCCTGCTTCAGGCACAATATCCTCTACTGTCGTCCAGTGTACATTCGCATTATATTTATAGTTCGTATCAGGGTTTGTCAGCCAGTCATAATCCGTTCCAAGGTTGTACCAAACGGCAGAAAAGAAGCAATATTCACCGCGCTTCATTCTATTGACTCTCTCTGAAAGTACCCTACTATCAGTATGGGTCAATTTCACGCTCTTTCTACTTGAAAAGAAAAAGGGTTTTGCGTGCTTTCTCCAATCCGCCAATGACAAATATTCTTTATCCTCCCAAGAAATAGGGTATGCTCTTTTCAACATTCCCCCTTTACGGCGTATTTCATACTGGATACGAAACAAAAAGTACTTTATTCCCATGTTATGAAATAACTGAAAATAAAGAAGAAGTTTATTCATAAGGAACACAGAATTATTCAATCTCAATCCACTTGTTCTGCTTCAAGCTATCGATACAAGCAAACGATGCCTTGGCTGTATTTACAATAGAGTCAAATGGAATTAAAGCTTCTCCTCCGTTTTGTATTCTATCATTCAATAAAGCAAATTGGGTAGTATGTCCTTTATCCATGCCTTTTTTCATTTTAGAGAATCCTTTGCAACCATACCCTTTCAGTTCTCTCCAATTGTCAAGAACCAGCGTCTTTTCTTGTGTATAGATTTCTATTCTCTCTTTCGAATAAGACTTGCTACCATTAGCAAAATAGTTTATCACGGCATTCGCCCCATTCTCATATCTTAGCAAAATACTCGCATTATCCGTATTCTCTTCAGGATTTTCCCCCATTGCATTCATACATACGGCAACAACCTTACTGTCTGCGAAAAATGAGCATAAATCAATAAAATGGCAAGCCTCACCAATAATACGTCCTCCTCCCACTTTCAAATCATGCACCCATACTTCAGACGGTATAAATCCGGCATTCATAGTTGCCACAATATTTTTCACTCCGCTTCCGGAAAGCTGTTTCATTTTCACCGCGAAAGGAGAAAAACGTCGGTTATACCCCACAGTCAATGTTACTCCATTCTTTTGTGCTTCCTGATAAGTTTCAGTAATCTCATTCAATTCCGCTTGATTCAAGCACAACGGCTTCTCTACAAATACATGTTTCTTTGCTCGTAATGCATCCAGCACCATTGAAGCATGAAGATTATGCCGGGTTGTAATCATTACCAAATCTACAGCCTCATCTTTCAGGATTTCCTTGTAATCAGAAGTTGCTTTCATGGCACCAGCCTTTTGAGCCAAAACTTTAGCAGACAAACCTTGTGCACTCGCAATGTACCGAATATGCGCTCCTGCTTTCGTCAAAGCAGGTAGCATCGTTGCCGATGTAAAGTTTCCAGCACCGATAATACCTATTTGTCCTTTTGTTACTGAAAAGTCAGCAGAAGCAACCTCAACTATCGTATTTCGTTTTGCATCAACGGGATATTTCAAGATAGAAGCGATAGAACCATGTTTACGCATGTCCCCATATATCTTTTCATAATCTTTCAAATCCACTTCTTCAGTAATCAATGATTTCACATCAATATTCCCCATGGATATTGCCTGCAAAACAGTCTCGAAGTTTCTTTTTTCTGTCCAGCGTACAAAAGGTAACGGATAATCTATTCCTTTATTTTCGTAATCTTCATCATAACGTCCCGGACCATAGGAACAAGAAACTTGGAATGATAACTCCTTTTTATAAAAATCATCCCTACGAATATCCAATCCTATTACACCTACAAGCACAATACGGCCTCTTTTCCTTGACATCTCAGCCGCCTGGTGAATCACTTCATCTGTTTTAGCAGAAGCAGTAATCAATACAGCATCAGCCCCATGTGAATATGTTTCTTCAAGCACATATTTTACAGAATCTGTTCCTTTAGCAGGATTTACCCCTATCACTCCTTTAGTACGGGCCAATTCCACCTTTTCTTCATCAAAATCAATTCCTATGACTCTACACCCATTCGCTTTCAATAATTGCGCTGTTATCAATCCAATCAAACCTAACCCGATTATAACAACAGTTTCTCCCAATTGCGGATTCAGCAAACGAATACCTTGCAAACCTATAGACCCAATTACAGTAAAAGCAGCTTCTTCATCCGAAACATTTTCCGGTATTTTAGCTACCAAGTTTTTAGGTACACAAACATATTCGGCATGTTGTCCATTAGATGCCACACGATCGCCCACCTTAACTTCTGTAACTCCATTTCCTACAGCAACCACTACACCGGAATTACAGTACCCTAAAGGCAACGGTTGTCCCAGTTTATTAAAAACCGCCTCCAATGTAGGTTGCAAACCATCTGTCTTTATCTTATCAAGTACTTGCTTTACTTTATCAGGCTGTTGACGGGCCTTGTCTATCAAATTTGCCTTTCCAAACTCGACAAGCATACGTTCTGTCCCTAAAGAGACTAAAGAACAAGATGTTTTGACTAAAACATAACCCGATTTTACCTGAGGAACCGGTACTTCTTCAAGTACAGTCCTCCCTGATTTCATATCTTGAATGATTTGCTTCATAACTTATATTTTAATGATAATGCTTTTTTCTCTATAAAGACCCAAGAAATAATTGCGATACAAACTGTTATAATCAACGCCATCAACAAGTAAGAAATGTTACCTACAAATTTCATCTGAACAAATACATTTATCACCAACATATGGTATATGTATATACCATATGAAATATCATTCCCATGTAAAACTTTTCCTAATGATATTTTTGAAAAGGCTGCACTAATCGTCAATATACCTAATAACAGATTAGCCAATAACGTAGTCCAATCATCCAAATGATACCCAGGCAAAGCATCAGCAAAATAGCAATATAAACCATAAATTAAAAACCAATAGCATATTTTCCCTTCTATAAACCATTTAATCTTACTCCAATTCAAAAACATCAATCCACCAAAAAGGAAAGCATATAAATAAGGAAAAATCGAAATTTCGATAAGTTTATCCAATATACTTTCTCCACTTTCACAAGCACTTGTCCACAAGAAATTGAACATTGCAGAAAACAAAAATAACGCGATAAACTTCACTTTTATTGATATGTGCTTAAGAAAAAGAAAAAAGACAGGTAATAAAATATAAAATTCTAATTCCACAGGAATCGTCCATAAACTACCATTAGGAGTACCAACTCCAAAATTTCTTAATAAATTAGGTGTGTAATATTGAAATATGGTTATCTGTCCAAAAAACCATGCCCACAAGTCTAAATTTAGAAAAGAAGTAAAACTGATAACTTTGAAAAGCAATAATAAAGCCATTGCTAAAATAAATGCAAACCATAATGCCGGAAAAATCCGAAGGCACCTATTTTTGATATATTGTAAAATATATTTACCCCCCCCATAGACTTTTTAATACTACAATTAATATATGAACGGGTTATTAAAAAACCGCTTATTACAAAAAACACCATCACTCCTGGGAAAAACGATATAACATCCAAGATTTCGTCATATCCTAATATCTGTAAATGATTTATCCCATGACCCAACAAGACTTGTAATGCAGCAAAGAGCCTGATTAAATCAAAATTATTTTCACGAGAAATTTCATTCCCATTAATTAATTTCCATCCAATTTCACTATGACTATTTACACTTTTCATAAATTTCCAATAATTGTTCAGGAACTCGATTATCAATACTGATTCCTCCTTCGGAGGAATAATTAGAACCATTATAAAATCCTAAAACTTTTTCCTCCAAATCTTCGTAACTCCTATTTTTAAATAAAACAGCTTCACTAGGCCTTTTGCAAACGTCACTTGCTACAGCCGGAGTACCACAAAACAAAGCCTCCTTAACAGAAATACCTTCTATATCAGTATATGTAGGCCTAATAAACAAATCAGATAATTTCCAAATCTCAAATCCATTAGGTATTTCTCTTTGGACAACTAAAATATTATCGTCAATATTCATTTCTTTTATCGAAGAGAGGCATTTCTGATAATATTCCATATCTCCAATCATTGGTAAACAAAAAACAAGCCCTACATTAATTCCTTTCTCTTTCAAAGATTTCACTAACTGTATCAATAAATCAAAACCATATATATCAATGCCATTTTCATAACGTAGTTTATAAGCATTTGCTGAAAGTAAAAAAGAATGTTGTTTCCTAAAAAACAATATATCCTCACTCAATCCTATATATTCGGCTTGAGTTGGAGGTAAAAAAGCGGGCAATATATGAAAATTATTCCTCGAACAATGAAAATGTGAGCACAATTTCAACAAATAATTATCATCATTCAAAACAACAAAAGCTGCATGCCGAAGAAAGACTTGAATAATTTTCTTTTTTATGAAAGAAGTTTTTTTTATCAAATTTTGATTATGTAATGTAACACCGACTTTATGTCTTCCCCCAAACAATAAAAATAAAGCAAATGCAAAAATATTATTTGAATGAAGATGAATAATCCTTTTCTTTCTAAAAGGTAAAAGAAGAAACTCCATCCAAGGATAAGATACGTGTTTTACATAAGAAATATTAGACACCTGCTTTCCAAAATTACGCAATACAACAGAAGAATCTATTGTATGCAAACTATGAATTAATCTATATATATGAATAGAGACTCCTCCTATAGGAGGAGGATATGTTCCCCAAATTTCAATCTTCATATAACTCATCTAAATGCCCTTTCACGCAATAAATCTTTTTCTTTAGTAAAAATAGTATAATATGGATAATATTTTCTATATTCTGGTACACCTCGAAAAGATGTTGGTGTAAAATAAGAATTGATTGGTAGATATATAAAGATACATATTAAAAACAATAATAGCACTCCACGAAATTTTACAAAATAGCAATGCGATATTATTGCATAAATTGAATTTGTAAGCATCAATAAATAAACTAAAAGAATATAGTTATTAAAACGATAAAAAAATGGAATGCCAGTATTTAAAGTTTCAAATATGAAATACAAAATCCCCAATTGTATTTCCCATTTTCTACAACCATTATAATAACCTTTAATAACTGAAATCCAATAACTAACAGCCAAGACAAAAGAACTTTTAAACAAAAAAGATTTTTCCCATTCTACTTTGTATTTCTCACTCGCTAAGTACGAAGTTGCCTTTTCATCTAAAGCCGCCCATAATGATATATCCATATCTTTAAAAGTATCATGCAAATCGGGTAAAAAAAGAAAAGAGAAAAGAGATAATATGATTAAATATCCCCATATTGCTTTTTTATGAATCGGAAGTAATTTTAAAACAGGTAAGACCAATAAAAAAAAAGCAGATAAATGAAACAAAAAAGAGATACTTACTAATATATAATATTTAAACCACAAATTTCTTTTATACGCTTCTAAACTAAATAAGAAAAAACCAACAGCAAACGACTCTCTCATTACTTCAAAATTTAATTCTGTATACAAGTATACAAAATAAAACAAAGTGGCAGTAAAAATATATTTAGTGTTAAAAACGATTGTTCTACTTATTGCATAATTTATGAATATAGCCTGAACAAATTGAAATACAAAAAAATCATTTGAAAATGATTTTAAAATAGAAATTAAGAATATCCACCCAGGTTGTCTATTGGCATTATCAAATACATAGCTTACTGTCAATTTATTTAAAGGCAAATAATCACCATACTCCGACATATATACTAATATATCAGAACCAACTCTATACTTCAGAACCGAAACACAAGTCAGTAATATAAAAATATATGAAAAGACACCTAATTTGGCGTCAGTTCTACTCAAGAAATCATATCTATATATGCCACATAAAATAATGGCAAATATTATGATATAAACCATTTATTTATAGATTGACAAAAAATGTTCTTCTTGATTACTCCAATAATAATCTGTCGGAACAAAATTTTTCATGTTAAGTAAGGTAATTAGTCCTTTTCTGACTTCATCCACAGTAATACAATCACAACAAAAACCATTTTCTCCATGTTTAACAACCCTTGCAACACCTGCAGTATTATTCGTCAGTACTTTTACCCCTAAATTCAAGTATTCATACAATTTATTACTTGCACAAAAATAACTATTAAAATGTCTTTCATTATAAAAACACACACCAATATCAGAAGAATTTACTGCATGTAATACTTCCTTGTTAGGAATAGCTGGATACATAAAAACTTTTTTCTGAATTTTCAAATCCATTATCAAATTATTTAAGTGTTTTTTATAATTCTCTGTTCCGTTTCCTATAATAAAAAAAAGAATATTATCTATTTCCCTAACAGCCTTAAGAACAAGTTCTATCTCTCTTTCTGGCGTAATTGCACCAAGATATGTAACAACTTGTTTATGATTCACATCAATATTATATTTATTTTTAAAAAAATCTTTTGATAGATCCATCACTCTATTTGGGAAGTTTTCAATCAACATATATTTTGACAATGGTAATTTATATCGAAAATAAAAATAATACAATCTATCAATTTGAGGAACTATTACAAATTTTACTTTACGCAACAATGTCTTTTCTACAACGCTCCAAAAGGATTTGATTATTCCAGAGCGACTTTCTAAATACAATTCGTGAGCATCGTATACAATCTCTATATTTTGTGGTAAAGCATACGCAAACATTAAAGTATTTAAATCATTACAATGCAAAATATCCGGAGAAAGCCTTACAATTTCTTTCCTCATTTTGAAAAAATATATTAATGTAGAAAATAATTTCATTATAGGATTACTACTATAATTCCTACGCAATAATATTATATTAAAGTCATAATTTGATACATTATCATCTACATCAAAATCTGATAAGATCAAGGAAACCTTATATCCAGCCTTACATAACGTAGATATTTCTTTCAATACTCGACCATCATAACGAATATTGCCAATTAATAAAAATAATACATTTTTCATTTTATGCCCAATCTTACAAATAAAAAATTAACTATTGAGAGTCTATCCAAACTAATAAATCTATTTATCAAAATGATGTCCTTTTTATTGTAAACTAAACTTAATAGTACATATAGCAATAAGAATAAAATACCAATAATAACAAGCCCTATATATGAGTTTAATCGCATATAATGTATAAAAACTAATGGGGATAATATCAATGAAATAAATAGAGGAGTACTAAAACTCTTTATATACTGCGAACAAGAAATATTCAATAGAGGTTTGTAAATCAATAGAATTTCAGGAAAAAGATTTATAAAATTTAAGATAAAAATGACAAATACAAAAATTACAAAAGGACTCAAAGAAGCAAAATACAAAACTATCATAGTTACAATAATTCTATAAATTGTCCAATAAAATCCTATATCAGTTCTGCCTGTTGCAACAAGTAAAGCCCCTAGTGGATTTCCAATACTACATATTGAATAGTAAAGGCATAAGATACTGAATACTAATGAATACTCAACATATGAACTACCATATATTACACCCAATACATAAGACGAGCAATAACAAAGAAAAAAATAAATAGGCATATCAATAAAAGATAGCACCCTAATTACGTTAATATATTTTTCTCTAAGTAAAAACTGATTATCTTGGCATAATGCCAAACTAGGTGTTAGCACTTTAGTAACTATTGGATTTATGAATGAATAAACTTTAAATGCGAGTTGCTTACATACAGAATATACTCCCAATATTTCTAATGAATATGCTGTTCCTATAAGGAATATATCCATCTCTCTTGATAGATAATCCAATGTTGAAGAGCCAACTTGATATATCCCTATCTTTAAATAAGGCTTTGTTTCATAGAAATTAAAATGCAATCTTATTATTCTGTCCTTAAAAACAGAATACGACAGATAAATAATAGCTATAAAAAAACCATAAAATAAAGTGGAAAAAACAAGTGCATATACGCCCAAACCAATATACACTAAAACAATAGAAAATATGACCATTAAAACAGATGCAGTCATATCAATTTTTGCAATAACACTGAACTGCATTTGTTTTTGTTGAAAAGTACGTTGAAGTCGAGATATCGATGAAAAAATAACATTCAACGATAACAATGATATAATATTAACCAATTCCGGTTGGTTATAATATATAGCTACCCATGGTGCCAATATGCAAATAATTACAGATATTACAAATCCAGATATAATATTAAACCAATACAATGAACTATATTCATTTTTTGATATATCCTGTTTATGGAGTACTGCAGATGAAATACCCATATCCATAAATATCTCTGTAAATGAAATTACTAAAACAGCTATGGCAATAAGTCCAAAATCTTCTTTCCTCAAAAATCTTGTAAGAATAGATATTTGTCCCAATTTAGCACATGCATTTACTACAGCACTAAGCGAAGTCCATTTAACTCCATTTATTGCACTACCCATATTGACAGAGACAATCAGAAATTTGATTTTATCAAATAATATAAACGTTCCTTAGAATAAATATTATTTAATATTTTACGATTATTTGCAATTTCATTTGATGATAATTGATTAATTATACTACCTACGGTTAATTCATTCAATCCAAATATAACCAACCCTTTATCCTTATAAAATTTCAACAATGGATTCTTTTCATCCAAAAAGACTTTTCCGCCTATAAACAATGCTATAAGAATATTACCAACGGCTTCTTGTCTCCAATTTCCATATATAAAGACATCTGCAGATAGTAAAAATTTATTATATTCTTCCAATGGCATGAAATCACGAATTGCATTGAATTTTCGCCCAAAATATTGTTCTCCAACTTTGGATATATAATTAGCATAATTCATATTACCATAACTCAACGGAACAAATATTTTTTTATCATTCACACCTAACATTTTCAACCTTTCAAAAATTGATAAGTGATTTCCCGTCGGTGATGAAGAATTTCCAATAATAATATTATTTCCTTTCGTTATAGAACAATACAATTCATCAGATAAAATCTCATCAATTGGATAATAAAAGAAATCTTTATATTCTAGATGTGATAATTCCGGATAATACGATAACAATAGTGGATATTCATCATACATACTATCTGGAACAAAATAATGTACTTTCTTGACAGCATGCAATAGTTCGTGTGTTTTTTTGCATAACTTCATTTTATACAACAATTGATACAATCTATATGGAATCTTTTTCGTACTTATCCTCCATAATATTTTTCTGTCTGCATACAATTGATAACCTCTATTCTCTAATAAGCCACTATACAAATCTGCCCCCCATTCAATCCAGTATATTTTCGAATGATTTATTGAATTAACAAATCGAATACTATCTGTAGTGAAAAAATGGATTATTATAGCTGCATATTTATTTACATCACCAATAATATTCCAAAAAATACTACTACCAAATTTCACATAAAACACTTGATTTTTTTTTTGCACATATTGAGGTAAGGATTTCTCGTCATTAAGAAAAACGATAAAAACATTCTCATCAGGAAATACTGAATTAAATGCATCTATACACCTATTTATTACTTTTTCATCTGGAACAATGTGTAGCCGCATAAATTAAGAAAAAAAATCATGTATAAGAGTTATTATTTTAACAATATCATTATCTGTTAAAGAATAGTACAGAGGCAGTCTCAACAAACAATCTGTATACTTATCTGCCATTGGAAGATCAGGAATTTCTTTTGCATGTTTCTTATTAAACTCACTCTTATGAAGACTTAAATAATGAAATACCGCCTGAACATTGTTTTCTTTTAAAAACTCTATTAGTTGACTTCTTATCTCAAAAGAAGGACAGATCACATAAAACATATGTGCATTATTAGTTGCATATTGTGGTACAACAGGTAGCTTTAACTGATACACATTGCGCAAACCCTCATAATATTGATTCCATATATCAATTCTTCTTCTCTGGATTTTTTCTAATTCACACAATTGGGAATATAAAAAAGCAGCAGTATATTCAGATGGTAAAAAAGATGAACCTAAATCCACCCATCCATACTTATTTACTTCCCCTCTGTAAAATTCGGCTCGATTAGTTCCTTTTTCCCATATTATTTCAGAACGGCGGACAAGCCTTTCATCATTAATAATTAACAATCCTCCCTCACCACATTGTATATTCTTTGTTTCATGAAAAGAAAAAGCTGCCATATGAGCTATTCCTCCCAAACTAGTTTTTAAGCCAGTTTTGGGTGATGTAAAATATGAATCAATACCCTGAGCTGCATCTTCAACCACCAATAAATTATATCTACAAGCTATTCCCATAATAGCATCCATATCACAAGAAACTCCTGCATAATGTACAGGTACTATAACTTTTGTTTTCTTTGTTATCAATTTTTCTATAGTAGATGTATCAATATTGGGATTATCTGATTCACTATCAGCATATACTATTTTAGCTCCCTGCCTAACAAAAGCTAAAGCCGATGATACAAAAGTATAAGAAGGAACAATAACTTCATCTCCTTCTTTAATATTAGCTAATATTGCACACATTTCTAATGCATCTGTGCAAGACGATGTCAATAAACATTTTTTAAATCCAAACTTATTTTCAAAAAATTGTTGACATAAATGTGTATAATATCCATTACCACATATTTTTTTTGACTCTATTGCCAATTTTATATTGTGTAATTCCTTACCTGTACAATATGGGATATTAAAAGGTATCATTTTGTAAAAAATTTAGATAAATGCTATTATTCTTTCACAAGCCAATCCATCCCCATAAGGATTCACAGCTTTACTCATCTGGTTATAATAAACTCGATCGTCCAACAATGCAGAAACCTCATTTACAATCTTGTCACAATCTGTTCCTACCAATTTCACAGTTCCGGCTTCCAAAGCTTCTGGACGTTCTGTCGTATCACGCATCACAAGTACTGGTTTACCCAGTCCCGGAGCTTCCTCCTGAATACCACCACTATCAGTCAATACAATAGCAGACTTCTCCATCAGATAAACAAAAGAAAGATACTCTAAAGGCTCTATGAAGAACATATTCCCCAAATTAGACAAATCCTCACCAAATACTTCATGAATGGGTTTGCGAACATTAGGATTCAAATGCATCGGATAGACAAAGTCGACATCCGGATATTGTTTTGTAAGAGCCTGAATAGCCTTACACATAGACATGAATCCGTCACCGAAATTCTCACGACGATGACCTGTTATCAAAACTAATCTCTTTCCATCCTGCAAACGGTTAATGTCATAACCGGAAGTTCTCAAAACACCTTCCAATTCTTCATCAAGTTTTTTATCGCTCTTTATCTTATCCACAACCATGTAGAGTGCATCTATTACCGTATTTCCGGTCACAATAATAGAAGATTCCTTTACCCCTTCATCCAACAGATTCTGTCGGCTTAACGGTGTGGGAGAAAAATGATAAGTAGCAATGCGTCCTGTTATCAGCCGATTCATCTCCTCTGGCCAAGGACTATAAATATTATGAGTACGAAGTCCCGCCTCTACATGCCCCACCGGAATCTGCTGATAAAAAGCAGCCAATGCCGAAGCCGTAGAGGTGGTTGTATCACCATGAACCAAAACAACATCCGGCTGTGCCTCTTTCAAGACATCCCGCATCCCCGTCAAAACACGGGCTGTCACATCATATAAATCCTGCCCTTGTTTCATAATATTCAAATCATAGTCAGGAGTAATATCAAATATATGTAACACTTGATCAAGCATTTCGCGATGCTGACCGGTAACACATACGATTGTCTTGAACTCCTCCGGATATTTCTGAAATTCTTTCACCAGAGGAGCCATCTTTATGGCTTCGGGACGAGTCCCGAAAACCAACATAATCTTCTTCATGCTATAAGGTATTTATTATTTCTTGTAAATTCCGCAAAAGTCAAAAATTACTTTCCGATCATTATATGGCAGGGATTTAAATACAGAATGAGCAACCAGAAAAACGACGATATCAGCCTTCTCATAGGCTTCTTTATAATCTGTAAGTTTAAATACGTTGTGTTCCTGCACATTAGGTTCCACTACTAAAATATCTGCATTATTACAGCTTTGCATCACTTTAGTAGTAATATACTTGGCAGGAGCTTCACGCAAATCATCAATATCGGGTTTAAAAGCCAGCCCCATCATGGCGATAGTGGGCTTACGATGATGTTCCAACTCAAACTTCAACATGGCATTCTGCACCTTCTCTGTACACCAGAATGCTTTATAGTTGTTGATTTCACGGGCGGTAGATATAATCTTAGATTCCATGGGAAATTCTGCCGTAATGAAATAAGGGTCAACCGCGATACAGTGTCCTCCAACACCACAACCAGGTTGAAGGATATTAACACGAGGATGCTTGTTCGCCAATTTTATCAATTCCCAAACATTGATTCCTGCTTTATCACAAATCAAAGAAAGCTCATTAGCAAAAGCTATCTGTACATCACGGGAGGAATTTTCTGTCAATTTACACATTTCTGCCGTTTTGCAGTTGGTGCGATGAAGCATTCCCTGCACAAACCGGCTATAAAATTCGATAGCTTTATCTGTAGAAGCTTCATTCATACCGCCAATGACACGATCATTATGAACCAGTTCATAAATTACATTACCGGGAAGGACACGTTCAGGACAATAGGCTATATAAATTTTATCTTTTAATTCAGGACGTAAATCAAAAATCAACTCAGCCATCTTATCGGTAGTGCCAACTGGTGATGTAGATTCTATGACATACAAATCGCCTTCTTTCAACAAAGGTATCACAGCACGTGTAGCAGCCTCCACATAAGAGATATCGGGTTCATGATTCCCCTTAAAAGGAGTAGGTACAACCATAAAATAGGCATCACTCACTTCTGGAGTAATAGAAGCCTTCAACTGACCGGTAGTAACGACTTCTTGAAGAAGCTCCTGCATACCCGGTTCAATGATATGCAACTTACCTTGATTAGTCATTTCTACAACTTTGGGATTAATATCGACCCCGATAATCTGAATTCCGTGTTTAGCGGCAATAATTGCAGTGGGCAGGCCAATATAACCCAACCCCATAAAACATGCTTTCATATCAATAAAAGTTATCTATTTTTTATGATTTTCTTATTACACCCAAATCCTATTCCACTTCCTCAAACGGATATGGATTCTCTTCGATATTCTTCAATTCTTCGATGATTTCAGTTTGTTCCGAACTCAAATTATCTTTGTTCCAACCTTCAATAATCGCATAGGCTTCTTGAAACAAAACCTCTTCATAAACCTCCCCATATGTATAAGTCAGTAGTCGGACTTTAAGTAAAGAAGCAGGCAACTGCTCCAAAACAAGACAAATCCGATTCAATACCATTTGTTTCTTTTGCTCCTTATCCCCATCATCATAAATGGTAGCATTATACCCCATCAAAAGAGCCAGACACAAATTCGCCTCCTCTTCAACATCGGAACTCTGAGCAGAAAAAAGAGAATCGGACTTAACAAGCACTTCCTTATTCAACCGGCAAAAAGTGTCGGAATAGACCGGCTCACCGTCCATACCAAGATACATCAGCTCATGAGCTGCATGCTGAAGCTCAAGAGCACGGGAAGTTAAATCATTCATTATTATGATATATGATTAAAATATAAGATTATACTTATTTAGAAGTCACCCGATTATTTTCAGATAGGATTTGGGGACTTTGACACTTGCAGTCAAAAGGTCTTTAATGCGGATAACAACGTATGTTTTATTGGCTTCGATGGCAACCTCACCTTCAATACCGCTGAGTTCGCCTTTGATAACTTTTACTTTATGCCCAACAGTCAGAATTTCGCTATCAAGGCTGACACCGTCAGGATTCAAATCCATTACGAACATAAAGTCCTCCATTTGCTTATCCGGTACCACTAGCATGGAATGCGTGGAAAGGTCCTTCATATAAAAAAGGGGGACATTATAGATGTTGGAAATATCGCAGGCTGTCTGCTTGGTGGAATGAACAAATACCAGATTGCGGATTACTGGAACTTCGCTACGCTTACGACGATACTTCAATTGAGAAATGACAAAACGCGTGGGAAGATAATAGTCAAGCTCCAAATGCTCTTCCGATTTAAGTCGGTCCAAAGATTTCCGGACTGTGAATTCCTGCTTGTCACGGGTGCGAGCCGCAAACCAATATTTCTGTTGTTCAGTCACTTAGAAATTTTCTTTCGAATGAATTAGCTCAGTTCCGGGTGCGCTTCGCGGTTTGAACGAGACATTTTCCCACCCAAACCGTATTGTACACTTTTGCAATGATAATAAGCTATTAAAGAAGATATTAGACTCATAGAAGTGTCCAATAAACGTTCGTTTAATGAACGCAAAGATAAGCTGTATTTTTTGAACTAACAAAATGTTTAATAAAAATATTCCCAAAGTGATTTCTGTTTCATATTAATCTATTGAATTTCAGCAGTGTACGTCTAATATTTAACATATTAAAGTTCTGTTCCTTTTTAACTTTTATACCTCTACTTATTTTCTTAAAAATAGACGTTTATTAAACGAACGTTTAAAAAACACCTCATCATTTCCAATATATCATTCTACATTCCAATATCTTACCCTTATAAATGCATTATTGAAGTTTCGTAAATATACCTACTGATAAATGGGAATTTATCGCACAGAACGCAAGTGAAATAAAAGCCCACTTCCATAACCTATGGAGAGAGTGAAAGCCCATGGATTTCTATCTAAAACACAAGCATTACTTTACTTTTCGCCCTTTGTTTGTCCACTGTTGCATAGGGAATTAATAACGCCTAACGGCCATGAACAGCTCTGCTAATGGCCATGAAGCAATCGTTTAACGACCATAAGCAGGGTTGTTCATGGCCGTTAGACGTCACTAACTCCAAGGCTTTTACAGATGAAGTACGTAGCCCGCGCCTATTGCGCACAAGGTGCAAACGTATTGTACAGCAACTTAAAAGGCATTAGACTCCACTATTCATAGTCAGGCAAACTCGAAAATGCAGGAAAACTACACCGACCGATTTATGTAACCCACGCGCGGTATTATGGTAGAGGATAATAAGTTACGGCAAAACTCAGACGTTTTTGGCAGGTGGAAGCAAATTTTGCTTCCACCTTTTCAGGTTGCTTCCACCGCAGGGTAAATGCCGATGGATAGGGAGATACAGGAGGTGGGTGGAAGTGTGGAAGCAAAACAGATGCAAATTTATGTTTCAGCAACACACCTCAAGTTTTAAAAAAGATGTAGTACAAAGGCATAAAATATAATAAGTGTTACAAATACACACTTTATGCCCCGACACTCTTGCAAATGTCGAAAAAGTCCGTACCTTTGCAATGTGTTTTTCATAGTATTAGATTTAAGGTTAACAAAGGTTGGAGTACAGCGGTACTCCTTTTTTTATGCCCATACGTACCGTCCCGGTTCTCCAATAAAATTTTCACGTAAAATGCAAGGCAACTTTTTATATCCATTTAGTTTTTGGCTATCTTTGCACTGCTTTCGGCGGGCATAGGCACGCATAAAGCAGCTTAACTAACAATAAATCAATAATTAAAAACAGAAAATTATGGCAATGCATACATGGTTTGAATGTAAGATCCGTTACGAGAAAACAATGGAAAATGGAATGAACAAGAAGGTGACCGAACCGTACCTGGTAGATGCCCTCAGTTTTACAGAAGCGGAAGCACGCATCATCGAAGAGATGACGCCGTTCATTTCGGGAGAGTTCACCGTATCGGACATCAAACGTGCCAACTATAGCGAATTGTTCCCCAGCGAAGAGGAAGCTGCCGACCGCTGGTTTAAATGTAAACTGGTTTTCATCACACTGGACGAGAAAAGCGGTGCGGAAAAGAAAACCTCTACCCAGGTATTGGTGCAGGCTGCCGACTTGCGTGATGCAGTGAAGAAACTGGATGAGGGCATGAAAGGCACAATGGCCGACTATCAGATAGCATCTGTAGCGGAAACCGCCATTATGGATGTATATCCGTACAGTGCAGAGCCCGACGACAAACCGGAAGTTTAATTTAAGTTATGAGTTATAAGTTATGAATTATTATTGTGACCCATAACTTATAACTCATAACTCATAACTCAAAAAAACGATGATTGCAGAGAATTTAAAACAAGTACTGAGCGAACTGCCTGAAAAGGTACGGCTGGTGGCTGTTTCCAAATTTCACCCCAACGAGGCGATAGAAGAAGCGTATCGTGCCGGCCAGCGTGTGTTCGGAGAAAGTAAGGTGCAGGAAATGACTGCCAAATACGAAAGTCTGCCCAAAGACATAGAATGGCATTTCATCGGGCATCTGCAAACAAACAAAATAAAATATATCGTTCCTTACGTAGCGCTGATTCATGGCATAGACTCCTACAAGCTGTTGGCCGAAGTGAACAAGCAGGCTGCCAAAGCCGGAAAAACCGTCAACTGCCTGCTGCAGCTGCACATTGCCCGGGAAGAGACCAAGTTTGGATTCAGCTTTGACGAATGCCGGGAAATGCTGGCAGCCGGTGAATGGAGAAAGCTCAATCATATCCGGATATGCGGATTGATGGGCATGGCCACAAATACGGACAATGACGAACAAATCAAAACTGAGTTTTGTTCTTTAAGTAGCTTCTTCAATGAAGTGAAAACCAAGTGGTTTGCCGATGCAGAGTCATTCCGGGAATTGTCCATGGGAATGTCTCACGATTACCACGAGGCCATTGCAGCCGGGAGCACCTTAATACGTGTAGGAAGCAAGATTTTTGGAGAAAGAAACTATTAACCATAAAAAATCATTATCATGGCAACATTAGAAACTACTTTTGCAGGGCTGAAACTCAGAAACCCCATTATCGTCAGCAGCTCCGGACTGACAGACAGCGCCGCCAAGAACCAGAAACTATCTGAGGCCGGCGCAGGTGCCATTGTGCTAAAATCACTCTTTGAAGAGCAAATCATGATGGAGGCTGACTGGATGGGAGACCCGAACATGTACCCCGAAGGCAGTGACTACCTTGTAGGATATATCCGCGAACATAAGCTGGGTGAATATCTGAACCTGATTAAGGAAAGCAAAAAGGTTTGCAATATCCCCATCATAGCCAGCATCAACTGCTATCAGAATGCCGACTGGGTGGAATTTGCCGCCAAAATAGAAGAAGCCGGTGCAGACGCACTGGAAATCAATATCCTTGCACTGCAGACGGATGTACAATATGTTTACGGCAGTTTCGAGCAACGCCACATCGACATTCTGAGCCACATCAAGAAGACGGTCAAGATACCCGTCATCATGAAGCTGGGTGACAACCTGACCAACCCGATAGCGCTGATAGACCAGCTGTACGCCAACGGTGCCGCCGCAGTAGTGCTGTTCAACCGCTTCTACCAGCCGGACATCAACATTGAGAAAATGATACAAGTATCCGGTAACGTATTCAGCAATGAAGCCGATTTGTCCAAAGCCCTGCGCTGGATAGGCATCGCTTCGGCAGCCGTAAACAAACTCGATTATGCTGCTTCCGGTGGTATCCACTCGCCCGAAGGCGTTGTCAAGGCAATATTGGCAGGTGCTTCGGCCGTAGAGATATGCAGTGTGCTTTATCAGAATTCAGCTACCATCATTGAAGAATACATCCGCTTCCTCAACTTGTGGATGGACCGCAAAGGTATGGAAACCATCAGCCAGTTCAAAGGTATTCTGAACGTAAACGACCCGAAGGGAGTCAATACTTTCGAACGTACACAGTTCTTGAAATACTTCTCTTCACATGAATGAGACAAAAGGCTGACAAGAAGACAATAAAATTGAAAGGGTGATAACACTACAATGACGTTATCACCCTTTCATTTTATACTATACCGCTATCTTTTTATTTCTTCTTATCCAGCGCCTCAAAGCAGGAATTCTTGCTCACGAATTCCGGAACAATATCCTTCATGGCAGCAACAATTTTCATCTGGTCATAGGTGTAACTTACATCAATCAGCTTCTGGATACGCTCCTTCACCTCGTCATAGTCATACTCACGCACCGTGGCAATCATAATCTTCTCATGATAGGTGGGCTTTGTAAGCTCCTTCACATTCAAGAGTTCCTCGTAGAGCTTCTCGCCATGACGGAGACCGGTAAATTCAATCTTCACATCCGTACGTCCGGAAAGGCTGATCATACGCTTGGCAAGGTCCACAATCTTCACCGGCTTACCCATGTCGAAGATATAGATTTCACCGCCGTTGCCCATACTGCCGGCCTCAAGAACAAGGCGGCAAGCTTCGGGAATGGTCATGAAGTAACGGATTATCTCAGGATGGGTCACTGTCACCGGGCCGCCACGCTGAATCTGGTCGCGGAAACGGGGAATGACAGAACCGTTGGAACCCAGCACATTGCCGAAACGCGTAGTGATGAACTGAGTGGCATGGCCTCCCTCCTTCTGCAACTTCTTCGCAAGAGACTGCACATAAATCTCGCAAATACGCTTGGAACAGCCCATCACGTTTGTAGGGTTAACAGCCTTGTCCGTAGAAATCATCACAAACTTCTCGGCACCGTATTTCACGGCAAGATCGGCAACGGTGCGCGTACCGAATACGTTCACCTGGATGGACTCGGAAACGTTGTCCTCCATCATCGGCACATGCTTGTAGGCGGCCGCATGGAAAATATACTGGGGCTTGAACTCCCTGAAGATATCCTCCATGCGCGTGGCATTGGAGATGTCGGCTATGATGGTCTCGGCATCGATGTCGCGCCAACGGTCCTGAAGTTCCAGACGGATGTCATGCAGAGGAGTCTCGGCTTGGTCCACTAAAATAAGCTTGTAGGGATTGAACGAAGCCACCTGGCGCATGATTTCGCTGCCGATAGAACCGGCGGCGCCCGTAATCATCACACGCTTGCCTTCCAGATGAGAGGCAACCTTATGGATATCTATCTCGATGGGATTGCGCTGAAGCAAGTCCTCAATCTGAATTTCCTTCAGCTGCGTACGGCTCAGCGCCTGACCGTTCCACTCACTCAAGGGGGGTGCGGTCATCAGTTTGATGTTGTGCACCAGCAGGCGGTCAGCCATGTCGGACTTCTTCAGTTCCTCCATCTTGGCGGGAGAAATGATGATGGTCTGCACATCCCGGTCGTTCAGCACATCAATCAGCGTATCGTCGTTAGGGAACACCTTGACACCCATCATCACCTTATTGATAAGTTCAGGTTCGTCCGCAATGAATCCGCGCAGACGGTAGTGGTTGCGCAGATTGACACGCAATGCCTTGGCAATGTTGACCCCGGCTTCCTTGGCACCGTAAATGAACACATTGGCACTATGGGTGCCGTCGAAGTTCAGCGCCTCGAAGAAAGTCTTGACAATCACACGGGAGCATGCCATCATGGCAAAGCTGATGATATAGGACATGAACAGCACGCTGACCGGAGCCAGGTTAAACTCCAAATAGCTTTCCGTCAGGACGCTCGTTATCATCAGCAGTGCATACGACACCGTCAATGACACAAAAATGCGCATGATATCCACAAAGGAGGAAAAGCGCAGTACATTGGAATACGTACGGAAAACACGGAAGAAAATCAGGTTGACAGCAACCGTCCATAAAATGGTCTTGTCAATGGTAGATGATTCCAGAAAAATGCTTCTGAAATCATATCGGAGAGCATAGGCCAACAGACTGGATATGACGATGATAAATACATCAATTAACAGAATAGTCCATATCGGAAGCACTTTCGCGGAAAGATACCGATGAAAAAAATTTCGCTTCATTTCGCTTGACAGTTTTGTTTTAGGCGAGGCAAAGATACACTATTTTAGTCAAAACAGACAATAAATCGATAAAAAAATGTTATAACAATTATTTATCGTCTATAAAGAAACCATCCCACCTCCCCCGTTTTAACAGTCAGAAAGCGGGATAGAAATAGTTTTGCCCCGGAAAATGCGGTATCCGCTACATCAGATTACTTGCCAACTCGCTCAACTGGCTGCGCTCCCCTTTCACCAGATTGACATGGGCAAACAAATTCTGGTCTCTCATGCGGTCTATCATATAGACAAGCCCGTTGGACTGACTGTCCAGATAGGGTTGGTCTATCTGCTGAATATCACCGGTAAACACCATTTTTGTACCTTCGCCGGCACGGGTGATGATGGTCTTAATCTCATGTGGGGTCAGGTTCTGGGCTTCATCGATAATACAGTAGGTTTCGCTCAAGCTGCGCCCACGGATAAAGGCTAATGCCTCGATGACCAATTGTTCACTTTTTTGCATATCCTCCAAGCGTTTCACTTCAGAGGAATTGGCAGCGAACTGATGCTTGATTACATTCAAATTATCGAACAAAGGCTGCATGTAAGGAGCCACTTTCTCATTGGCATCACCAGGAAGGAATCCAAGGTCTTTATTGGATAAGGCCACGATGGGACGTGCCAGAAGAATCTGCTTGTAGTCGGTAAGTTTTCCCAATGCGGCAGCCAGCGCCAACAAAGTCTTGCCGGTTCCCGCCTTACCGGTCAAGGCAACCAGCTTGATGTTCGGGTCGTTCAGCACCTCAAAAGCAAAGCTCTGCTCGGCATTACGCGGTTCAATGCCATAATTCCTTGTCTTGTTGACCCGACAAATCGAATGGGTAAAGGGATTATAACGTGCAAGCACACTGCTGCGGTCACTCTTCAGCACAAAGCATTCGTTGGGGCGAATGATGTCCTTAAAATCGAACTCGTTGATGTCCAGTCCTTCTTTGGAAGAATAAATGCGGTCTATCAGCACAGGGTCAATACCCTCGAACACTTCATTCGACTTTTCGAATATATCCACATTGATTACCTTATCATTGATATAGTCTTCGCACAGCAGACCGATGGAACGCGCCTTCATGCGCAGATTCACGTCTTTCGTGACAAGGATGGTTTTCATTTTAGGCTTTTTGGTGGAAAGCCAGTCCACTACCGACAGAATCTGATGGTCGGGGATGCGTTCGGGAAAGGAATCACGTACTCGGGGAGAGTCCACCATGCCTGCCACCACAAACAGACGGCCCAAGCCCTCTCCCAATGGCGCCCCTTTGGTGAACAGATTGTCATCGGTAATCAAATCTAGCTCACGGACGAACTCACGCGCATTGAAATTAATCTGCTCATTACCTTTCTTGAATTTGTCCAGTTCTTCAAGGACTACGATGGGAAGATAAATGTCATTCTCTTGAAAATTCTTCAAACAATTATAATCGTGAAGAATCACATTCGTATCAATCACAAAATTTTTCTTAGCTCCCATACACGTTAGATTTAAATTGTTAATACCTTTGCATAAGCTTAAGATAAGCTACACTGCAAGCAATTTCAAGCAAGCTTGATTGCGTTCGGTCTGCATTATCTTTGTCGCTTTTAAAGATAACAAATTAATAGGGAGAAAGGATTGCTTCTCCGTTAAATATTATAAAAGATGGATTATCAGGACACTTTAACTTACTTATATAACAGTGTGCCCATGTTTCAGCAAGTGGGCGGCTCAGCATACAAGGAAGGATTGGAAAACACTCTGACCCTGGACGCACACTTCGAACATCCCCACCGCAGTTTCCGCAGCATTCATGTGGCCGGTACCAATGGAAAGGGCTCCTGCTCGCATACGCTTGCCGCCATACTGCAAGAGGCAGGATACAGGGTCGGGCTCTATACCTCGCCCCATCTGGTGGATTTCCGGGAGCGCATCCGGATTAATGGACAGCCTATACCCGAGGAATACGTCATCCGTTTTGTAGAGCAGGAACGTGGCTTCTTCGAACCCCTCCATCCCTCTTTCTTTGAGCTGACCACTGCCATGGCCTTCCGCTACTTTGCCGATGAGAAGGTGGATGTAGCCGTAATCGAGGTGGGACTAGGCGGACGCCTGGACTGTACCAATATCATCCGTCCGGATGTATGCATCATCACCAACATCAGTTTTGACCATACCCAATTCCTGGGGGACACCTTAGCAAAAATCGCAGGAGAGAAGGCAGGAATCATCAAAAGCGGTATCCCCGTTGTAATCGGCGAGACCACTCCCGAAACGAAACCGGTATTTCTGGAAAAAGCACAGACAACGGGTGCTCCCATCTACTTTGCCGAGGAGAATGACCGTGAAGACTATCCCGGAATAGAATACGAACTGAAAGGACTCTACCAGCAGAAAAATGCCCGGACCATCCTCACCGCCCTCCCGCTACTGAAAGAAGCCGGCTACCGGCTGGACGGACAAGCAGTGCGCAGTGGCTTTGCCCGTGTGGTGGAACTGACGGGCTTGATGGGACGCTGGCAAAAACTGCAGGACTCGCCCACCCTGATTTGTGACACCGGCCACAATGTGGGAGGCATCACCTACATTACAGAACAACTGAAACAGCAGGCTTACCGCCAGCTACACATCATCATAGGCATGGTGAATGACAAGGATATACGGGGGGTACTGGCCCTGCTGCCCCGGGAAGCGACCTACTACTTCACCAAAGCCAGCGTGAAGCGAGCATTGCCCGAAAGCGAACTACAGGAGCTTGCCGAAGCAGCAGGTCTGGAAGGACATTGCTATCCTGATGTACCTGCCGCCGTGCGGGCTGCACAAGAAAAAAGCCTCCCGGAAGATTTCATCTTCGTGGGAGGCAGCAGTTTCATTGTGGCCGACTTGTTAGCGAACCGCGATGCACTCAATCTCTACTAAGGCATCTTTGGGCAGCGCCTTCACTGCCACAGCCGAACGTGCCGGGAAAGCACCGTCAAAATAAGTGGCATATACCTTGTTCATATCAGCGAACAAGGACATGTCTGCCAGGAAAACGGTTGTCTTCACAATATTCGCCATGCTCAGACCTGCCTCTTCCAGGATATGCTTTATATTCTCCAAGGACTGGCGGGCTTGCGCTTCCGCACCTTCAGCCATCACTCCGGTAGCTGCGTCAATAGGCAACTGACCTGATACAAATACCATTCCGCCGGCTTCGATAGCCTGGCTATAAGGGCCTATGGCGCCCGGTGCCTTCTGGCTGCAAATCACTTTCTTCATGATTGTCAAAGTTTGTTTTTATTAATAATCGAGTCTATTTTCCTTTTTTGAAATAAAAAAATCCGAAGTATATGCAGTATTCCGGAAATCCACGCATTTTATAAATAAAACAACGTAATTTCACTCATAACCTGTTATACCTAGACTTAACTCATTTAACACGGGGGAGTTCCCCAAAACAGAGGCTCTGCTTGCGAAAGCAGAGCCTTTATTCTATCCCATCCCTTTACTTGCAATGCTTCTCAATCAAAGCATCCACATTGGGGTCACCCAATTCCTTTGCCTTGGCAAAGCTGGCACAAGCTTCCTTATCCTTCTTCATCTGCAGCTGGGCGATACCCATCAGACGATAGGCCTCGGCATAGTTAGGGTCTTTCTCCAAGGCAGTCTTCAGCACATTCAACGCCTCCTCGTAACGTCCCACGCGAAGATTCACCACTGCCAGTTCGGCACGGTAGGTCAAATCCTCCGGATTCAGTTCGATGGCCTTCGCCATATCGTCCAGCGCACGCTGGTACTGCTTGGCCTTCAAGGCAGCCTGCTCACGGTAATAGTAGAACATGTCGTTCACTTTACCGTTCACGGCATTGTAATAGGCGTCATAATCCAACATGGCATTACGCGCCTGGTCTGCATTCATGCGGGCTTGGGCACGCTCCAGCAAGTAAGGGGCAGCTTCCTCCGTATAGGGCTGGGTAAAGCGGGCCACACAGCTGTCCATCAGAGCCAGTACCTCTTCGGCAGGCGCCTGCATCAATTCCTTGGTCTTGGCGGCACTGAAGAAGGTAGCCGGAGAGGCCAGAATGGTCTTGTTCACTTTATCATAGCTGGTAAATGCCGACGGATAGTCCTGCTTGGCAAACTGGATGTCACCCTCCAATTGGACATAAACCGGAAGCTCGTCAATGGCTATCGCTTTCCGTACCTCGCCCAGAGCTTTGTCGAGCGACCAATCCTTATAAACTTTCTCGGGCTTGCCCAATGCATAATTATAGATTATCTTGGCCCGGTTGTAATACACATCATCTTTCTTTGCAGCAACCTCCAAAGCCTTATCCATATCTGCGGCAACCTTATCCATGGAAACATCTTCACGGGACATGAACAGATGCTGGGAAGCACGGCGCAGATAACCGTCGGCACTGGCAGGATATTGTGCAATGAAATCATTCAGAGTCTCCATATACTTCTCCGGAGACAGTTGGGAAGAAGCCATGTAGAGGAATACCAAAGCCTGCTCTTCGGTATCGGGCAATGCCTTCTTGATACCGATGCCCTTCAATGACATATCTCCATAAGACAATGCGGAGATATTCTGCGACATGGCGAAATTGGCATCAATAGCATAGCAGATGGTAGCCGTGTCTTGTCCGGAGGACTTCTGCGCAAGGCCGAAGACCTGCCCGTCCACAGTCATCAGCGGACAACTCACCATCTTGTCCTTCAGACGCATATCGAGCGTATAATAGGAATAGTTGCCGGAAATCTTATCAGCTTCCTTTACTTTCCCGGCAGTGTAGGAACGGTCTTTCTGGGTGGAATAAGGCAGCAGATATACATCCGCACCGGCAGCCGGAGCCACAGCAGCCAAAGTGAGTGCCGTGACTTTCTTTCCGGGGATACCGACACGGAACTTGACAACATCGTACATGTCATCGGCCCCCATAATGGCCTCCACCGGCATCTGTGTCCCGTCCGAGCTCATCACAACGGCGCGCCGGGCACCTTTGAACAAGGTGTAGTCAGAAAGCGCAACGCCATCTTCAGTGACAAAAAAGCCGTTTCCAGTATTCAGTATCTTATCGTTCTGGTCGTAGGTCACCACCGAAAAAACGGCACGTTTGGCTTTGTCTACCCACTTCGGGGCTTGTGCCACACTCCACTGAGCCAATAAACAGAGAGTGAGCATCAACAGCAATTTCTTTTTCATATCTTAGTTGGTTCTTTGTTTTACCGCTTCATAAATCAAAATGCCGGCTGCAACGGAAACATTGAGGGACTCGATGGTTCCCAACATGGGAATCTTCACCCACTCGTCACACAACGCCAGGTTGTCATAGGACACCCCCTTGTCTTCGGCACCCATAATGATGCACATCGGACCGGTATAGTCGGCTTTGGTATAGTCGTAATCGCCTTTCTCCGTGGCTGCCACGATATGGAAACCACTATTCTTGAGGAATTGCAGGGTCTCTTTCAAGCTGTGTTCGCGGCAAACGGGCAAAGTGTGCAAGGCTCCTGCCGAGGTTTTCATGGCGTCTGCGTTGACTGATACACTGTTCCGTGCAGGGATAATCACGGCATCTACCGCCGCACACTCGCAAGTACGGGCAATGGCACCGAAATTGCGGACATCCGTGATGCCGTCGAGCATCACAAACAGAGGATTCTTGCCCTGCTCGAAAAGGAAAGGTACCAAGTCCTCCGTCTTCTGGTAAGTGACTGAAGAGATGAAGGCAATTACTCCCTGGTGATTCTTCCGCGTCACGCGGTTGATGCGTTCCACCGGAACGCGCTGTACCGGTATCAAAGTCCCTTTCAAGACAGCGAACAGCTCTTTTGACAAATCACTCTGAATGTCCTTCTTTACCAATATCTTGTCTATCTCTTTTCCTGCCTGAATGGCTTCTATCACGGCACGAACGCCGAAAATCATTTCACTGTTATCAACCATATATGGGTATTTACTATTTGACGATTTACTATTTACTATTTGATACTTCCAGCAATGCTCTGGCATTGTTCAGTGCGGCTTCGGTCAGCTTAGCACCACTCAGCATATGGGCTATTTCTTCCACACGTTCATCGTCGGTCAGACGACGGATGTGACTGTTTGTTTCCGTCTCGTTGTCCTGCTTGTACACCTTATAATGGGCGCATCCGCGGGCAGCAATCTGGGGCAGATGGGTGATACTGATTACCTGGCGGTCCTGCTCGCCCATCTCCTGCATGATATCCGCCATGCGGTCGGCTATCTCGCCGGAGACTCCGGTATCTATTTCGTCGAATACAATGGTAGGAAGCTTGACGGCACCGGCTATCATTGCTTTGATGGAGAGCATGACGCGGGCTATTTCACCACCCGAAGCAACGGAGGAGACGCTTTGCAATGCCCCGTTCTTATTCGCGGAAAACAAGAAGTTCACAGTATCCGCCCCGTGTATGCCCGGCTCTTTGCGGGCACCTATCTCTACCTGGAAACGGACATTGGGCATGCCCAACGGAACCAGCCGCGCAGCCATCTGCTTCTCCACTTCACGGGCAGCGGCAGTACGCGCCTTGGTGAGGACGGCAGCCTGCTTTTTCACCTTATTATATAAAGCGTCGCAACGCGCTTTCAGTTCCTCGATGTGCTCGTCGGACGAAGTGATAGCGGAGAGTTTGGCGGCGTATTCATCCGTCAACGCCAGAAGTTCACCGACAGTGGAAACGCGGTGCTTCTGTTGGAGCGTATAAATCAAGTTCAGACGTTCGTTCACTTCATCCAGACGTTCGGGGTTGAACTCTATTTCATCCTCCTTACCCGACACTTCCTGCGAAATATCCTTCAACTCGATATAAGTGCTTTCCATGCGTTCGGCAAGTTCCCCGGCAACCGGATAAACCCTCTGCAGGCCAAGCATCGTGTTCAGGCATTCCTTCAGCCCGGACAACAAGCCTCCTTCGTCCGAGTAGAGCGTCTGCCCTACCCGATAGAGTCCGGCCTTTATCTCTTCCGCATGGCTCAGCGTATCTGCCTCTTGCTCCAGCTCCTCCTGCTCACCGGCAGACAAGTGTGCCTCTTCCAACTGTTCCAGTTGGAAACGGATATAGTCTTCGTCCGACTTATCCTGATTGGCACGGGCAACAAGGGCCTCCAAATCCTGCTGTGCCTGCTTCCATGCTCCGAAGATATGCTGGTAAGCAGACAAGGCCTCTTCGTTATGCGACAAGATGTCCAGTACATTCAACTGAAATCCCTCCTTGTTCAGCAAAAGGTTCTGATGCTGGGAATGCACGTCAATCAGCTGTTCTCCCAACTCCTTCATCTGAGCCAATGAAGCAGGCGTGTCATTGATGAATGCCCGGCTCTTGCCCGAAGCGGACACCTCGCGGCGCAGGATGCATTCTTCCTCGTACTCCAACTCATTCTCCCCAAAGAAAGGCTGCATACCGTAAGCGGAAATATCAAAACGGGCCTCGATAATGCACTTCGAAGCTCCTACACGAATGGCTTTCACATCGGCACGCTGTCCCAGCAGCAGACCGATGGCACCCAGAATAATGGATTTTCCAGCACCGGTCTCACCCGTTATCACCGAGAAACCGCTGCTGAAGCTGATATCGAGCTTTTCAATAAGCGCATAATTCTGTATGTAAAGCGAACGCAACATAAGGATATTGACGATTTGACGATTTACTATTTACTATTTAAATCTTTCACCAGACGGTCTACGATGTCGGCAGCCACTTCGGCTTTGGACTTCAAGGGGTAGTCCGTCTTTCCCTGGTGGTCTATGATACTGATTTTATTGGTATCGCAACGAAAACCGGCTCCCTTGTCGTTCAGGGAGTTCAGCACGATGAAGTCCAGATTCTTGCGGTTGAGCTTGTCTTCCGCATTCATCTGCTCGTTATGAGTCTCAAGGGCAAAGCCTACGAGGAGGCGCCGTTGGTGCTCTGTATCGTTCTTCAGATTGCCTAAGAAAGCGGCTATGTCGCGGGTAGGTTTCAAGTTCAAACTCATCTCCCCGGTCTTTTCACGTTTGATTTTCTCATCGGCAACTTGTTCGGGAGTATAGTCTGCCACAGCAGCCGTCAAGATGGCGGCATCGGCATGGACAAAGGCTGCGGATGCAGCATCGAACATCTCCTGCGCCGACTCTACCGCATGGTACTGGTGCATCGGGAAGTAAGTGCCTTGCTGCACCGGACCGGCAATCAGTATCACCTTGGCCCCTCTGGCGGTACATTCATCTGCCAGGGCAAGTCCCATCTTACCGGAAGAATAGTTGCCGATGAAGCGCACCGGGTCTATCTTCTCATAAGTAGGTCCTGCGGTTATCATCACTGTCTTGCCCACCAGGTCGCCCTCTTTGGCAGCAAAGTACATTTCCAGGTGGCGGATGATATTCTCCGGCTCCTCCATACGGCCTTTCCCCACCAGATGGCTGGCGAGTTCTCCCGTAGCAGGTTCTATGATGTGGTTTCCATAAGAGCGGAGTGTATCCAGATTCTTTTGGGTGGAAGGATGGGCATACATGTCCAGGTCCATGGCAGGCGCCACAAACACCGGAGCTTTGGCGGAAAGATAGGTGGTAATCAGCATATTGTCTGCCACGCCATTCGCCATCTTGCCGATGGTGGAAGCCGTAGCCGGGGCTATCAGCATGGCATCTGCCCACAGACCGAGGTCCACATGGCTGTTCCAGGTGCCATCGCGTTGGGCAAAGAACTCACTGATAACCGGTTTGCTGGTCAGGGCAGAGAGCGTGATAGGGGTAATAAATTCTTTTCCGGCAGGCGTAATGACCACCTGCACCTCTGCACCACGCTTAATCAGTCCGCGAATAATATAGCATGCTTTATAGGCGGCAATGCTGCCCGTAATGCCCAATACTATTTTCTTCCCTTTCAGTATATTTGCCATTTATTTCTGAGTCATTTCACGCAGACGTATCTTGGTCAGCGTGGCTTTGGTATTCAGGGTAAAATCACTGTTCAGAATCCAGCTGTAATAGCCGGGATCGCGCTTCAGGACATCGGATACCGACATGCCCTTGTACTTGCCGAAGTTGAATACTTCCACACCTTTGTCATCGTAGACCATACGACCGGCAAAGTCCACATTCTTGTTGAAGCTGGAATAGTCGGCAAGGAAAGCCACGTCATTCTGCAACTCCGGATAGCGGTCCAACTGCGACATCAGCACTTCGTAGGTGGCACGTGTATCAGCCTCTGCCGTATGGGCGTCTTCCAGATTCTTGCCGCAATAGAATTTATAGGCAGCAGACAGCGTGCGTTGCTCCATCTTGTGGAAAATGACCTGCACGTCCACAAACTTGCGGCGGCTCATGTCAATGTCCACACCGGCACGAAGGAACTCTTCCGCCAGGACGGGGATATCAAAACGGTTGGAGTTGAAGCCCGCCAAGTCGCATCCTTCAATGTCATTGGCAATGTTGCGCGCCACTTCCTTGAATGTGGGGCAGTCGGCTATATCGGCATCGTAGATGCCATGAACGGCAGATGCTTCGGCAGGAATGGGCATTTCGGGATTGATACGCATGGTTTTGGACTCCTCATTCCCGTTGGGATATACCTTGAGATAACAGATTTCGACAATTCGGTCTGAGTTGATATTGGTACCCGTAGTCTCCAAATCAAAAAAGACTATCGGATTTTTCAGATTCAATTTCATTGTTTTTTCGTTTTATAAGCTCTGGCTATGAGCTATAAATTATAAGTTTAACTTACAAGCCACGAGCTACAAGTACCGTGCGGCATAATTGCGCAGCCACTTGTAGCTCGTAGCTCATAACCCGATTGCTAATATTCATCAGTCATTCAACATCATCGGCATCAGCAGCATCAGCAGGTCTTCGTTCTCTTCCTGCTCTACCGGAATAATGACACCTGCACGTGAAGGATCTGCCAGTTCGATAACGATTTCATCGGCAGAAATGTTATTCAGAATGTCAATCAGGAAAGTGGACTTGAAACCGATGCTCATCGGATTGCCCGCATACTGGCAAACCAGTGTTTCTTCGGCCGATGTAGAGAAATCGATGTCCTGTGCGGAGATGACAATTAGATTCTCCTGCATGCGCAGCTTGATAAGGCTGCTTGCCTGCGAAGAGAAGATAGACACGCGGCGCAAAGCACCGAGCAGTTGCAGACGGTCTACCGTCACTTTATAAGGGTTGTTCTGCGGAATCACAGAGTTGTAGTTGGGATAGCGCCCTTCAATAAGGCGGCATACCATGCGGTAGCTTTCCAATGTGAACACAGCGTTGCGTTCGTCGAACTCGATAGTCACCATACCTTGTTCCTTCGGTAGCAGGTTCTTCATCAGGGAAGCCGGCTTCTTGGGCAGGATAAAGGCAGCACGCTCGTTGCCCTTGGCGGCCAGTGTCTTGCAGCGCACCAGTTTATGACCGTCCGATGCCACCATCGTGATATCCTCCGTTGTGATATCGAAATAGATACCGTTCATCACAGGACGAAGTTCGTCATCAGCTGTGGCAAACACGGCACGGTTGATGCCACCCAGCAACACTTGTGCATCCATTTCCACACGTACGGCATTGTCACCCAACATGGCGGACTGCGGGAACTCGTCTGCATTCTGCCCCATCAGACTGTATTTACCGTTCTGATACTGTACCGTGATTTCAAGGGAATCCGTATTGATTTCAAAAGTCAACGGTTGTTCGGGAATTTCCTTCAAAGCGTCCAAAAGGGTTTTGGCTGTGACGGCAAAACGGCCGTCCATATCACTTTCATTCACTTCGACTGTAGTGACCATCGTCGTTTCACTGTCGGAAACAGTTGCAGACAAGGTTCCGTCTTGCAGTTCAAAGAGGAAACAATCCAAAATAGGCAACGCATTCTTCGAATTAATCACACGGCTGATAGCCTGCAAATGACTGGAGAGCGCAGTACTCGAAACGATAAATTTCATATCTTCTGTATATTTAAGTTTTTTATTTTGCTAACGTCTTAGAAACCGTTTTTATCTTTTTCAAACTGACGGACAAAGTTAAAAAAAGAATTCCCTACGACAAAGAAATAGCAAGAAAAAACAGCCGAATATTCGTCTCATATTCCTAAAAAATTGTAACTTCGCCGCATCATTTAAAAAGAAAACAATGGAATTTACAGGAAAAATCATCGCTATACTCCAGCCCAGAGGCGGAGTTTCCAAGTCAGGTAACGAATGGAAATCACAAGAATATGTGATTGAAGACCATGGCCAATATCCGCGCAAAATGTGTTTTGACGTATTTGGAGCGGACAAAATCGAACAGTTCAATATTCAGATGGGCGAAGAGCTGACAGTATCTTTTGATGTAGACGCACGCCAATGGCAAGACCGTTGGTTCAACAGTATTCGCGCATGGAAGGTAGAACGCGTAAGCACTGCCGCACCCGCTCCGGGCGCTCCCGTTCCGCCGCCGGCTCCCACTGCCGCACCGGAATTCCTCGCAGGGGATGCAAAGGATGACCTGCCGTTCTAAGAATATGTTATAATTCACCACAGATTGCACAGATTAACACAGTTTATTCTAGAATTTTGATAATCAAGAATTTTTAGCTGTTTTAATCTGTGCAATCTGTGGTGAGTGTGTATTTTGACTTTCCTCGTGCTTATTTTCCCTCAGCACTCTACAGAATGACCGATTAATCACCCTTTATAAAGCAATACGATATTCGGATAAACCACCCCTTCTGTACAAGTGAATTGTACTGCAAGCATGAAATGACGGAAGAAGTTGGATTGACGGAAGAAGAAGTTCGGTATCAGACGCACATACGTTTCAGGCTGGCTCAGCATCATCTCCATATCCACCATCATCACAAAATTATATATGGGTGAAAGACTGCCTATACCCTCTTCGTACACCGGTGTTCCGTCTAACACATCTCCACTCTCCACCGCCTCAATATAGGCCGAAAGGCTCAGTGCATCGGGAGCCAGCAACAGACTACCCCGATAGAAACAGGCAAAGGTATAAAGGGCAGACTCCGTGATGCCCGTCAGCTGAGTGAGCAGCGTGTTACGGGGCAACACATATTTAGGGAACTTCCTTGCTTTGGGATACAACGAATTATTTGAAACCACCTTCGGCATAAGCGGAGCATCCTCTTCCTTGGGGGTACTGTAAAGCAGAGACTGCAAGCGGCGTTCCGCTGCCAGTTCATCCTTGAGAGGGATACACATCACGGCGCAAGGCAGCTTGTCCAACGTGTCTTTAGACTGGAACAAGCAAGACATCACGCTCTCGCCCGCATGCTCATTCAAGTAAGCAATCCACTCCTCGTCGCGCTGCTTGATATAGTCTGAATAGGTGGCCTTGGCATACTCCTGACTGGCAGTAAAGCCAAACCAGGAATTTCTGTCAGACATTGCCCAGCGATCGTAAAAGAAAGTGGAAGACGGAAGCAGAGCCCCGGAAAATCCGTCCTCTACCGGCTGCTGCACCCGCAAGGCATTGATAAACGTCTGTGTGGAATCCGACCCATGGCTGATGCCGGAGCAATAAATGGCATCTTCATTGAACTTCATGTCAAACTCCGCCCAACTGCCCAGCTGCGTCTGCGAACGGATACCGTCCGTAGGCTTCCCCATATCCACTCCTTTCATACGCACATAGACCGTGGCAGCCACGTTACTCTGCTTGCCCGCGTACATAGTGCGGAAAGAAGGGAGGTTCATCAGGGACTTTTTGCTGCGCCGCGCATCAATCACATGTTCTATCAAACGCTTCTGGAAACTTACAACCAGAAAATCGGGAGTGAAGTAGGCAGCCAGGAAACGACCGTCTGCCATGGGATAGATACGTATCTCCTCTCCCTTGTAATCGAAATACTTGGAAGGAAACGAACTGGAGCAGTACTTCTCCACAAAAGATTCCACCAACTCATAATCACCCGAACCCAAACTGCAATACAATACTTGGTTCATCGGTGTATCCGGCTCGTGAAAGCTAATCAGCATCTTGTTCATCTGTTTACTCAGTCCATGCGGAGTATCCTCCACCAAAGTATACAAATACTTCTTCAAGTAAACAAAAAGCTCCGATACGTATAGAAAATGATTGTCTTTGCTGCAATTCAGTTCATTGATATCCTCCACGAGGTCTGCCATACGGTCGGTTTCGAGTATGGCTGTGGCATCTTGCGGCACCAAAGTATAAAGATTGAAATCCTGCCGGTTCTCCACCGAATTCAACCGCAGGAAAGAATACACACCAAAACCGGTACATAGCAGCACTATGGACACAACGACAGCTATCTGTATGAGGAGTCGGAGTTTCATGGCATTTATTCATCAACTTTTGGCAAAAATAGCATTTTCTACTAATAAAACAAAACAAATGTTTCAAAAAGTTTAGAAATCTATTTCAAGTCCATCGTAGGCAAAGTGTACATGGGGTGGCAGCTGCTTTTCGATATCGGCATGAAGCCCTGCATGATGGCTCATATGGATGAAATAGGTCTCTTTGGCACCAATACGTCCGGCAGCCTCCAACGCCTCCGAAATACTCTGGTGCGTAGGATGCGGCTTTGGCCGTAAAGCATTCATTACCAAAACGTCCAAGCCCTTCAATTGTTCATAAGATTCCTCAGGCATCATGTGCATATCCGTGATATATCCCAGCCGGCCGCCAATGCGGTAGCCCAGGATGGGAAGCCTGCCGTGCATCACCCGTAAAGGCAGCACTTCCGTCCGGTTGATGTGGAACACCTGCCCCGCCTCCACTTCCTGCAGATAGATACGCGGAACTCCCGGATATACCTTATCGACAAAGCAGTAAGGCATCCTTGCCCGCAGATGGGCAGCAGTGTAGGCATCGGAATAGATAGGAATATCGGCAAAACGACCGAACGGGCGCAAATCATCCAGACCACCCACATGGTCATAGTGTTCGTGTGTCACCAGTACGCCGTCTATCTTCTCAAAAGAAGAAGCACGCAGCATCTGTTCCCTGAAGTCAGGACCACAATCTATCAATATCACCGCATCATCCGTATGCAGCAGGGATGACGCACGCAAGCGGTTGTCCCGCGGGTCAGTGGAAGTGCAGACCGGACAAGTACAGCCTATCTCAGGCACACCGGTCGAAGTTCCACTTCCTAATATTCTGAGTTTTCCCATTGACTAAATCAAATAAATTTCTAAAATCAGGTTATATACAACAATGTTTGGGTGTGTCAAAACTCTCTTACTATTTTATCAAACAAACTTCCGGGTGAATATCAATGCCGAATTTCTCGCGGACAGAAGCCCGCACGGCATCCGAAAGAGCGACAATATCCGCTCCCGTGGCACCACCCGAGTTCACCAGCACCAACGCCTGCCGGCCGTGCACCGCAGCAGGCCCCAGCGCCTTGCCTTTCCAGCCACACCGGTCTATCATCCAGGCAGCCGGTATCTTTACCCGACCGGCATCCACATCATAGTGGGGCATGTCCGGATATTCCCGTTGCAAAGACTCGAACTGCCGACGCGGCACGATGGGGTTCATAAAAAAACTACCCGCATTGCCCAGCACCTTCGGGTCGGGCAACTTGCTTTGACGGATGTCTATAATCACGCGGCGCAAAATTTCCAGATTCAGCACCGGATATTTCTCCAGCTCCTGCCGGATAGTACCGTAATCCAATGTATAATGTTCCCGTTTACCCAGGCAGAAGTTCACGTAAGTCACAAACACGGTCTTCATCTCCGGTTGCTTAAACAAGCTCTTTCTGTAGGAGTAGCCGCATTCGTCCACCCCGTAGATACGCTTCTCCCTTGCCATGTTTATGGTTTCCACGGATGTTATCAGGTCCTTTACTTCCACACCATAGGCACCGATATTCTGTACTGCGCTCGCCCCCACCTCACCCGGTATCAGCGAAAGGTTCTCGGCACCATACCAATGCCGCTCCACACAGTAGGCCACAAAATCGTCCCATACCACACCGGCGCCCACACGCACCGACACGTGCTCCTCATCCTCTGACGTCACCTCCAGGCCACCGATACGTGAATGCAGCACCGTGCCTTCATAATCCTTAATAAAGAGCAGGTTGCTCCCTCCACCGATATGCAGCCAGGGCGCAACGACCTGTCCTGCTGCAATCAGCTCCCGCAGTTCATCCTCCGAACCGTATTCCAGAAATCTTGCAGCAGTAACATCAATTCCAAATGTATTGGGTATCTTCTTCAAACCTTTCCTCCTTTATTTAAATGCTCGTGTCTTCATATTTGTACAGCTCCCATCCTTTACTGCGTTTGCGGAAATAGAAGATATTGGAGTATCCGTTGCCTATACCATTTACCTTCAGTATTTTGGTATCCGACAAGTCCTCATTCTTCTGTCCGTAATTGATATTAGACAATCTGTCGGTAGGCATTACCGGACGAAAGGCATACCACTGGTCCACATCCAAAGTAGTTTCCAGAATAGAAAACTCGTCATCAGGGTCTATGGTGATGAATTGTAGCGGATGCCTGATATGCTTGCTCTGATAGACACTGTCCGTCACAAAACGGGTATAGAATTCCACGAAGTCCTCATTTTCACCTTTCTCCATCTCGCGCAGGTTAATGGCCTCGAGCATCCACATTCCCCGCTTCCGTTCAAAATAATAACGCTTCACCATACGCGTTTTCAAGAAAATCCACTCCACTTGCACCGATGTCAGCGTAGTATCGCCCACCATGTCCATATCCTCTTCCTTATCAAAAAGCAAGGTGTAATAGTTCTGCTTGGTAAACAGATAATCATGCTTCCAAAACTCTTCCTCTATCTTTGACGGCGTGTCACGATTGTAATAGGGCAAAGGGAATACCGTCCTCTGCCTTTGCAGGGCATCATCCGAAGCATAATTGAAGATAAAATCATCAAACAGCTCGTCTGCCTCCATCGGCTTCGGTTCTTCCTTCACTTCTGCTTCCAGCAGCGTATCGGCCTTGTGACCGGCCGAATCCACCATTTCCGTAATGGTAGCAAAGGGATCCATTTTCGCCTTTTTGTTTCCGCACGAAATCAAAAAGGTGAACAACAAAAATCCCAATAAAAGTTTTTTCATTCTTTACGGACCGCTTACGGTCACTTGTTTAATTTAGCTCTTAATTTCTCAAGCATGTCTACGGTCATGGACTCCAGGTCGTACTGCGGCATCCAGTCCCATTCCTCGCGTGCACAAGAGTCATCCAGAGAGTCGGGCCAGCTGTCGGCAATGGCCTGCTTCAGCGGATCAATCTCGTATGCCATCTCAAAATCAGGCATATGCTTCTTAATTTCCTGATAAATCTGTTCCGGGTCAAAACTCATGGAGGCGATGTTGAAAGCGTTGCGGTGCTTCAGCCTTGCCGGTGCCGCTTCCATCAGCGAGATGGCCGCGTTCAGTGCGTCGGGCATATACATCATATCCATATACGTGCCGGCCTTCACCGGACATACGAATTTTTCTCCCTTCACGGCAGAGTAGAAAATATCCACCGCATAGTCCGTAGTGCCGCCACCCGGAGGGGTCACGTTCGAAATGATTCCCGGAAAACGTACCGAGCGTGTATCCACACCATATTTTGTATAGTAATAGTCACTCAACAATTCAGTCGTCACTTTTGTCACCCCATACATGGTACGCGGACGCTGGATAGTGTCCTGCGGTGTCTTCACATGAGGCGTAGCTTCGCCGAACGAACCGATGGAACTCGGAGTAAACACGGCACAATTGTACTCACGTGCCACTTCCAGTACATTCCACAACCCGTCGATACCGATTTTCCAAGCCATGGCCGGACGGCTTTCGGCAACTACCGAGAGCAAGGCAGCCAGGTTGTAGATAGTATCAATCTTGAACTGACGTGCCACCACCTCGATGGACTGACGGTCTGTCACGTCGGCAATGGCCGAAGGGCCGGATGCTTTCAATTCTCCCTTGGGCATAGCACTCGGAATGTATCCTGCCACAACATGGTCATCGCCATAACGTTTGCGCAACTCCAGCGTGAGTTCCGACCCAATCTGTCCGGTAGCTCCAATTACCAAAATATTCTTCATACGAGTTATTTATAAGGTTTCGTTATTATATATGGTGCAAATATACATACTTTTTTTTCATATTTCTGCCATATTGATATTGTTTATTCCAAGAAAAATGATGTTCTTTGTGGGAAATGTAATGACAACGTATTACCTAAAAAATAAAATGCTATGTACGGTAAAATGAAAGACCATCTCAGCAAGACACTTGCTGAAATAAAAGAAGCCGGACTCTACAAGGAAGAGCGACTGATTGAGAGTGCACAACAAGCTGCCATCAGCGTAAAAGGCAAAGAGGTGCTGAACTTCTGTGCCAACAATTACCTGGGACTGTCCAACCACCCGCGGCTGATTGCCGCCGCCCAGCAGATTATGGAACGCCGCGGATACGGCATGTCGTCCGTACGCTTCATCTGCGGAACACAGGACATCCACAAGGAGCTGGAAGCAGCCATCTCCGACTACTTCAAGACTGAAGACACCATTCTCTACGCCGCTTGTTTCGACGCCAATGGCGGTGTGTTCGAGCCCCTCTTCACCGAGGAAGACGCCATCATCTCGGACTCCCTGAACCATGCTTCCATCATTGACGGCGTACGCCTCTGCAAAGCCAAACGCTATCGCTACGCCAATGCCGACATGGCCGACCTGGAAAGATGCCTGCAGGAAGCCCAGGCACAGCGTTTCCGTATCGTGGTTACAGACGGGGTATTTTCCATGGACGGCAACGTTGCCCCGATGGACCGGATTTGCGACCTTGCCGAGAAATACGACGCGCTGGTCATGGTGGACGAATCACACTCCGCCGGCGTGGTAGGCCCTACGGGACACGGCGTAAGCGAACAATACGGCACCTACGGACGCGTGGACATCTATACCGGAACCTTGGGCAAAGCCTTTGGCGGCGCTTTGGGAGGATTCACTACCGGACGCAAGGAAATCATCGACCTGCTGCGCCAACGCAGCCGTCCGTACCTCTTCTCCAACTCATTGGCTCCGGGCATCATCGGCGCCAGCCTCGAGGTATTCAAGATGCTCAAAGAGAGCAATGCCCTGCATGACAAACTGCTGGAAAACGTGAACTACTTCCGCGACAAGATGACCGCCGCCGGTTTCGACATCAAGCCGACACAAAGCGCCATCTGCGCCGTCATGCTGTATGATGCCAAACTCTCCCAGATTTATGCCACCCGCATGCAGGAAGAAGGCATCTACGTCACCGGCTTCTACTACCCCGTAGTGCCCAAAGACCAGGCACGCATCCGCGTACAAATCTCTGCCGGACACGAAAAGGAGCATCTGGACAAATGTATCGCTGCATTTATTAAGGTGGGGAAAGAGCTGGGAGTGCTGAAATGAGTGATAAGTTATAAGTTATTTGCTTGTGCTTTCCCTTGCGGATATAAGCCCTTCATCAACAAATAACTCACAACTTATAACTCATAACTAAAAAAAATCCCGCGACTAAAATTAGCCGCGGGATTTTTTTTAGTTTCTCTCTTATCTACGTTCTCCCAGTTTTGAGTCAACGAAGAAGATTCCGGCATCACCGGCTTTCTTTATCATATCTACAATGCCGTCGGCAGTAGCTTCTTCTTCTACCTGCTCGCGCACGAATCCCCAAAGGAAGTCTTGTGTAGCCTTATCTTTTTCGGCAGAGGCAACATCTACCAATTCATCAATCATTTTGGAAACACGGCGTTCGTGCTGGGCTACCTGCTCGAACACTTCCAGTGGAGTACCGAAGTCATTGGGAACAACATCAATCTTGTCCAGTTTGGCCTTACCGCCACGCTTGATGATATAAGAAGCCATTTCACAAGCATGAGCTTTTTCTTCAGAAGCCTGCTTCTTCAACCAGGAAGCCATGCCGTTATAACCTTCTTTCTCCATATAGAAAGACATTGCCAGATAAAGGTTGGAAGACCACATCTCAGCCGTAATCTGCTCATTAATTGCATTCTGTAATTTTTCTGTAATCATAATCGTATTTATTTAAATTGAAATCATTACAAAAGTAACAAGAAACCTTAAAAGTTGTTCACGCAATAACATTTTTTATATAAAAACAGAAGCCTTGGTATAATAAATGCTTCGCCATTCATGCAACGCATCTCCAGCCTCTCTATACCAGCTCGTCCGACGTATATCCTTGAGGCAGCTCACGGCAGTTATAGCCCGAAGCCATAATTTCGCCATAAGCCCCTGCCGAACGGAGGGCGATAAGGTCGCCACGCTTCACCCCATTCAAATCAATAGCCTTACCGAATACATCAGAAGACTCGCAGATGGGCCCTACGACATCATAAGCCTGAACCGGCGCATCCGAAGTGATATTCTCTATCTTATGGAACGCTTGGTAGAGTGCCGGACGAATCAAATCCGTCATGCCGGCATCCAGAATGGCAAACTGCTTGTTGGTGCCCTGCTTCACATAAAGCACCTGCGAAATCAATGAACCGCATTGTCCCACTACCGCACGTCCCAGCTCGAAGTGGAGCGTCTGGTGGGGACGGAGTTTCAGATGGCTGTTGTAAGTCTCGAAGTAGCTTTTGAAGTCGGGTATCGGCTGACGGTTGGGGTGACCGTAGTCAATGCCGAGTCCGCCCCCCACATTGACGTGCTCGATGCGGATATGGCGAGCTTCCAGCTTATCCTGCAATTCGTTGACGCGGTTACACAAAGCCACGAAATCGCCCATATCCAATATTTGGGAACCGATGTGGAAATGCAGTCCGATGAATCTCAGGTTCTTCATATTCTGCGCAATGTCTATCACATGGTCCATATCCTGCATGCTGATACCAAACTTGTTTTCGGCCAGCCCAGTGGTAATATTGGCATGGGTATGGGCACCTACATTGGGATTGATACGGAAAGCCACATTGGCCACCTTACCTTTAGCGGCAGCCAGCTCGTTGATAATCTCCAGCTCGGGGACAGACTCCACATTAAAGCAGAAAATGTCATAATCCAGCCCCAGATTGATTTCCCAATCAGCCTTGCCCACCCCTGCAAAAACAATCTTGCCAGTGGGAAAACCTGCCTTGATGGCTGCACGGATTTCACCGCCACTTACACAGTCGGCACCCAAGCCGTTCTCGCGGATAATGGCAAGCACCTTGGGATTGGCATTGGCCTTCACAGCATAATGCACCGAATAGTTGCCATATCGGGCAGCTTCCGTACGGATGCACGAAAGTGTGTCGCGCAAGACCTTTGTGTCGTAGTAATAGAAGGGAGTACGCAATTCGCGGAATTTATGGATAGGGAATGTTCCTTTCATATAATAATCGTAATCTTTGTTTAGTTTAAAAAAAGGAAGATGAAAGAGGTGTCTACAAATAATTTTTCAGACGCAGATGACGCAGATTACACAAATAGGAAGCAAAAAGAATCTGCGTCATCTGTGTAATCTGCGTCTGAAAAATATCAAGAGTTATTCCTCATTGAACAGCGCATCACTGAGTGACTGCAACGCTGCCTTCTTGTCGCACTCGCGGATGAGGAAAGAAATATTATAGTTGCTACCACCGAAAGAAATCATACGTACCGGTATGTCGCGCATGGCATCCAATGCCTTGGCTTCGAAACCGACGTTTTCCCATTCGAGGTCGCCCACCACGCAGATGATGCACATGTCCTTGTCCACCGTCACTGTGCCATACTTCTTCAAGTCATCCAGAATTTCATTGAGATGCTTCACATTATCGATAGATACGGACACACCCACTTCTGAAGTACAAATCATATCGATGGAAGTCTGGTAGCTCTCGAATATCTCGAAAACCTTACGCAAGAATCCGTGAGCAAGCAACATGCGGCTGGATTTTATCTTGATGGCCGTAATGTTGTCCTTGGCAGCCACCGCCTTAATCTTACCCTTCTCCGTATCATTGGAAATCAGCGTACCCGGAGCAGTGGGGTCCATCGTATTGAGCAGACGGACGGGGATATTGGCATACTTGGCAGGCTGGATGCAGGTAGGGTGCAGAATCTTGGCACCGAAGTATGCCAGCTCGGCGGCCTCTTCGAAATGCAGATGACGCACCGGCGCAGTCTTGTCCACAATACGGGGGTCGTTGTTGTGCATGCCGTCGATATCCGTCCAAATCTGGATTTCGGAAGCGTTGATGGCAGCACCAATCAGCGAAGCCGTATAGTCGCTTCCGCCACGCTGCAGATTGTCTATCTCGCCGTAGGCGTTGCGGCAGATGTACCCCTGAGTGATATAAATCTCAGCATCCGGATGCAGTTCCAGCTGAACCTGGAGCTTGTCCTTGATATAGACCGGATCGGGCTCGGCATTCTTGTCCGTACGCATGTATTCTAAAGCCGGAAGCAACACAGACTTCACGCCGCATTCCTGCAGATAGTAGTTCATCATGGCGGTGGAAATCAACTCGCCCTGAGCCAACACCACTTTCTCCTCAAACAGAGTGAAGAGGTCTTTGGTATAAGAACGGATATAGTCAAAATGTGATTTGATGAGTTCCAGGCCTTTCTGTTTATACTCCGGAGTAGCAAAGAGTTCATCAATGTGCTGGCGATATTTACTTTCCAGCTTGTTGATAATCTCGTTGGCACCTTCCGGATTCTTCTTGTACAGATAGTCCGAAATCTCAACCAATGTGTTTGTGGTACCCGACATGGCAGAGAGAACCACAATCTTACGTTCACCATCGGTAATCAATTTGGCCACTTCCTTCATTCGCTGAGCCGAACCTACTGAAGTACCTCCAAACTTTAAAACTTTCATTTTCGTTCCTGTATTAATTAGTTTATAGTTACAAGCTACGAGCTACAAGTAGGCAGCTGCGGAGCTTTATCGTTAATTTCTGTTCTTTATAAGAATCAGTAGTTAGAGATAACTACTTAACTACTAATCATTGGTTATTGCAGGGGCGTATTCTGCTGTAACATCAGTCATCAGATGGTCTGCGCACCGGTACACCTTGCCGGGAAACTCTCGCAGCAGCTGCAGGTTGTGCGTGGTCATCACCACCAGTGCGCCGGCTTCACTGATGCCGTGCAGAAGTTCTGCAATGGCATGTCCGGTTTCCGAATCCAGGTTTCCGGTAGGCTCATCCGCAAGGATTATCTCCGGAGAGTTGAGCACTGCACGCGCAATCACAATGCGCTGTTGCTCACCACCCGACAGTTCATTAGGCAGCTTATATCCTTTGTTGCTCATCCCCACCAGGTTCAACACCTCTTCTATTTTGTCCTTAATCTCCCCTTTGCTCTTCCAACCGGTAGCACGGAGAACAAATTCAAGGTTATCGTACACCGTACGGTCTGTCAGCAACTGGAAGTCCTGGAATACGATTCCCAGCTTACGGCGCAACTGCGGGATGTGCTTACGCTTAATATGGAGCATGTCATACCCCAATACTTCAGCCTCGCCCGATGCAATATCCAGTTCGCCATAGAAAGTCTTGAGCAGGCTCGTCTTGCCGGAGCCCACTTTACCTACCAGGTACACGAACTCCCCTTTGTGAAGTTCCAAATTCACATCGTTCAGTACGCACAACTCCTGCTGGTGTATCTCTACGTCCGTATATCTTATCAGCGCCTCGCCCACCCCCATTTTAATTATTAATTTTTAATTACTTAATGTTTCTTCCACGTCGCACTGTGACGTTCCTCCAATTCACGCGCAAGGTCTTCAATGCGGTATCCTTTGGATGTGAGCAGCACGATGAGGTGATACAACAAATCAGCTCCTTCATAAATCAGGCGTTCGTCCGTACCGTTGCAAGCCTCAATGACGGTTTCCACAGCCTCTTCGCCTACCTTCTGTGCCATTTTGTTGATACCGGACTGGAAAAGACTGGTCGTATAGGAACCTTCGGGCATTTCATCATAACGCTTACAGATGAAATCCTGAAGAAGCTTTAGAAACATAACCGGCTGTTCGTTCTTCTCACCCCAGCAAGTATCTGTACCGGTATGGCAAACCGGGCCTACGGGATGTACCTGCACCAGTAACGTATCCCGGTCACAGTCTTCCTTTATGGAAACCACATTCAGGAAGTTGCCACTCTCCTCGCCTTTCGTCCAAAGACGGTTCTTGGTACGGCTGAAGAAAGTCACCTTTCCAGTTTCCACCGTCTTGTCATAAGCCTCCTTGTTCATGAAGCCAAGCATCAGCACCTTAGCGGTATCTGCATCTTGTATAATCGCCGGAACGAGTCCGTTCATCTTGTCAAAATCCATTCTATTTACGATTTAGCTATTTACTATTTACGATTGATATTACTTTAAGTGACTGGAGACTTATGATTTGCTTGAGTAATCCCAATCGTAAATCGTAAATCGTCCAATCGTAAACTCACCTTCATCTTCTCATCGCAATTCCTTGGGCACAAAGATACGATTTTAATTCGGGAATTTTGATTTCTCCGAAATGAAAAACACTGGCTGCCAGGGCAGCATCTGCTTTTCCCTGCAAAAAGACGTCACGAAAATGTTCTTTGGCACCTGCCCCTCCCGATGCAATGATGGGGATGGACAATCCGTCGGCAAGGCTGGAAAGCGCTTCATTGGCATAACCGGTCTTGACACCGTCGTGATTCATGCTGGTGAACAATATCTCGCCCGCACCACGTTCCTGGGCTTCTTTTGTCCACGCAAACAGTTCCTTATCCGTTTCCACACGACCACCGTTCAAGTAGCATCGCCATCCCTTCTCTGTCTGTTTGGCATCAACTGCCAGTACACAAACCTGAGAACCGAAGTTCTTCGCAATCTCGTCTATCAATCCGGGACGGCGGATAGCTGAGGAATTGATGGAGATTTTATCGGCACCTGCATTCAGTAGCCTATCCACGTCACCCAGTTCATGAATGCCTCCACCTACAGTAAAAGGAATGCTGATATTCGCAGCTATGCGTTTCACCAATTCAGTGAAAGTCTTACGGCCTTCAAAACTGGCTGTGATGTCGAGAAAAACCAGTTCGTCGGCACCCTGCTCACTATAAGCACGCGCCAGTTCTACCGGGTCGCCGGCCTGGCGGAGGTTCACGAAATTGGTACCTTTCACTGTCTGCCCATCTTTAATGTCGAGGCAAGAAATGATTCTTTTTGCTAACACGGCGGTTTGAGTTATAAGTTATGAGTTATAAGTGATTAATTTTCACCTTTCAACTAACAAAATTTTCCAGTTCTTTGAAGGTGATGCGGCCTTCGTACAGAGCCTTACCGAAAATAACGGCAGGTATGCCGACAACTTCCAAATGGCGTATATCATCGGCACAGCTTACGCCTCCACTTGCTATCAGATAGAGTTCAGGATGGTGCTCCAGTATCTCCTTATACAACGCTATCGATGGTCCTTGCAGCATTCCGTCACAACTGATATCAGTACAGATAACCTTACGGACCCCCTTCTCTACATAGTCTTTCAAGAACGGAAACAGTTCGCAGCCACTCTCATCCTTCCAACCATTGACGGCTATTTTATGCTCTTTCACATCAGCGCCAAGAATAATTTTCTCGGAACCATACATTTGAAGCCATTTGCAGAACAATTCGGGATTCTTCACAGCAATGCTGCCACCGGTCACCATCTGCGCACCGTTCTCAAAAGCTATCACCAAATCTTCATCACTCTTCACCCCACCTCCAAAATCAATAATAAGAGACGTACGCACAGCTATCTGTTCCAACGTACGGTAGTTTACCACATGATGGGAAGCCGCACCGTCCAAATCGACCACATGAAGTCTGCGGATACCATGAGCCTCCAGCTCCAGGGCCACTTCCACGGGATTTTCGTTGTACACCTTCTTGCTGTCATAATCGCCTTGGGAAAGGCGTACACATTTTCCGTCAATAATGTCAATAGCGGGAATCAGTTCTATCATTTTATTTACGATTTGACGATTTACAGTTCCAGGAAATTCCGCAAAATACGCTCTCCCACACTTCCACTCTTTTCCGGATGGAACTGTGTGGCGTAGTAATTGCCTTTATGCAAAGCGGCACTGAACGGATGAATGTAATCCGTCACGGCTGCCGTACAATCATTGACTGGCACATAGAAACTATGTACGAAATAAACAAACTCTTCTTTAGTAAAGCCTTTAAAAAGTCCGCTATTCGTCCGGGCAATGGTATTCCATCCCATATGAGGTACTTTATCCTCGTGCCTCTGCGAAATGAAACGTTTCACATCAGTATCAAAAATACCCAGGCAATCCACATCCCCCTCTTCAGAGTGGCGGCACATCAACTGCATGCCCAGGCAAATGCCCAATACCGGCTGGCGTAACTCCTTTATCAGCCTATCCATACCACCGGCACGCAAAAAGTCCATAGTGGTTTCCGCCTCTCCCACACCGGGAAAGATAACCTTATCGGCAGCACGTAGCACAGCCTCATCCGCCGTAATCACTGCCTCTACTCCCAGACGCTTCAAAGCATAATCCACCGAACGGATATTGCCTGCATTATATTTGACAACTGCAACTTTCATTTTTTTAATTGAGAATTGACCATTGAAAGGTAATAATTGAAAGGTAATGACAAGTTCCCCACCATCAACTATCAATTATCAACTATCAACTAATTAAATATTACCGTTTTGTTCTTATATGCCAACACCTTGCGTTCAATATGCTTCTGAACAGCACGAGAAAGCACAATCTTTTCCAAGTCCTTACCCTTGTTCACCAAATCCTGCACAGTGTCCTTGTGTGTAATACGCACCACATCCTGCTCTATGATGGGACCGGCATCCAATTCTGTGGTAACATAGTGGCTGGTAGCTCCAATAATCTTCACTCCACGTTCAAACGCAGCATGATAGGGCTTCGCTCCCACAAATGCCGGAAGGAAAGAGTGATGGATATTGATTATCCTATTGGGATAAGCGTTTATCATTTGCTCGGAAATGACCTGCATGTAGCGCGCCAGCACTATGAAAGTTATCTTATGCTTTGCCAGTAACTCCATTTCCTTCTTCTCTTGTTCCTCCTTTGTCTCTTTGGTAATGGGGAAAAGATGGAAAGGAATACCGAAACGCTCGGCCACGTGCTGCAAATCGGGATGATTGCTTATAATAAGAGGTATCTCCACATTCCACTCACCAGCGGTGTAACGCGCCAACAAGTCGAACAAGCAATGGGACATCTTTGAAACAAAGATAGCCATACGCGGTTTTGTATCGGAGAAATAGAGACGGAAATTCATCTCATATTTCTGTGCATACAAAGTGGCAAAATAATCCTCAATCTTTTCCTGAGGCACCAGAAAATCTTTCAATTCCCATTCAATACGCATAAAAAAGATATTCTCTACATGGTCTACATACTGATCCAGATAGATAATATTACCTTTATTCACCGTTATAAAGTCTGTTACTTCTGCCAATATGCCTGGTTTGTCAGGGCAGTGCAGCAACAGTTTGGCTGTTTTCATCATCCTAAAATGTTTTTTATCATTTTTCAAATTACAACATTCTCGTTTTGAGTCCGCAAAAATAACGATTTATTGCAAAACAACGAACTTTTCGAGCAAGAAGTTTAAAACAAGCTCCGAAATGTTTCGTTTTCTCCAGGAAAGGTTTTCATATCAAGAATAAAACAGTGCATAAACGTATTTCTAAACAGTTGTTAAATTTACTTTTCTCTTATTTTTCCAATCTTCTCAATATGAGGATATAAAGCAAATACAGCACAAAACGCTTGGAAAAAAGTTCGCCATAGCTATTGCAGATATCAAAGAAATGCCTACCTTTGCAACCGCAATCAAGAGAGATAGCAACGAAAGAATGAAATAATGGTGCGTTAGTTCAGTTGGTTAGAATACATGCCTGTCACGCATGGGGTCACGGGTTCGAGTCCCGTACGCACCGCGAAAGCAAATAGCAAATTAAAGCAAAGCTCTGAAATTCAAGTATTTCAGAGCTTTTTCTTTTTCTCGCTCCGGCAAAAATGGGGACCCGAAATATCCGGTGCATAAGCAATTTTCGAGTTTCAGCTTTCTCAGACTTACATCACAAGAATAAGAAACTGAGCAGCAATGAATGGGCAGACCGTCCTCCGGATAGGGACAAAACTGGAAGAAGGTATAGGCAGAATCCACGTATGTCCCATGCTTTTTATTATGAAGGTTCATGTAAACCCTCGTCCCACGCACGTGGGCTCGACGGTTCACGCAGGCAAACCGGCGAACACACATGCGTGGGACGAAGTTTTGTAATAAGGTTTCGGGAATTATGCGCCAAGCTTCTCTGCATTACACACAGGACATGAAGGGAAAAAATGCCCATATACGGGGAGCCAAAGCCATACTTCCGGCACTATAGACAACGGAGTTCGCCCCTTAATCACCATATTTGCACAAAGAAAACGGAAAATAAGCCCAAAATAGACATTAACAAATATTATTTATTATAAACAAAAAAAACAGAAAAAAAAACACGTGGTTAAATTCTTGCTGTCAGATAGTTAAAGCCGAATATGAGAAGAAAAAGTAGTGCTGGCAAAAATGATGATTTTTAAAATCGGGGTCTGACTTACGAACTACAACTGCATGTGTAAAATAGGATATTCTTTACCTTCTCCGTCCAAATCGGACCTTTTGTATACGCTAAAGCCTATATATTTATAAAAACCGACAGCTTGAATATTCTGCTCGTTCACATCGACTTTCGTTACCTGCAAATGATTTATGGCATAAGTAACCAGTTTTTCCCCCAATTCCTGTGCCTCAATAATTATTGGTAATAAACAACATTTCAAGATTTCCTTCTGCAATTCTCATAAATCCGATTAAGATTCCCTCCTGTTCAAACCCGAATAGAATGACATACTGAAAATATACCGGAAGCTGTTCCTTATAGTATAGAAAATCTTCTTCTTTAAGAAAATCATGTGTACTCAATACTGCACTTTCCCAAATTTCTATCAAACGTGGATAATCCGTAACTTTAATTTTTCTAATCATAATTGTAATTGCTATTTAAAACCGCAAAGTTCGGAACTTATACATTCAATACACTGAACCCAAGTTAAAAAATACGTTTACGGATTTTGCTTAGTACTTGTGGCATGATACCCAAATAAGAAGCTATATCTTTGAGTGGTATATAGTTTAATGTAATGCCATATCCTTCAATCATCTGTAGATAATACTATTCAGGAGAATATTTAATCAAGTCGATATTTCTTTTCAAGAGTTTACTCAGTAGTATAGCATTCAAATCTTCAAATACAGTTTTTACCTTAGGAATAGCAGTATACAGTTCATCTACTCGCTTCTTGTCTATTCGGTAAATAACGCTATCTACAATTGTCTGCACATTAAATGCAGATCATGTTTGTAAGGTAAAAGACATGTTCGACATTGAAAACGTACCTTCTTTACAAAACCAAAAAATTTACTCTTCCCCTTTATGATTCAAAAGCCAACAACGCAATATCCCATCAAAAACGAAATAACTATATCTTTCTATTTCTCCTTCCTTAATCAAAAATGTATCTTTACTAATCAATATCCGCTCAAAATATTGGTCAAATGACTTAGATTCCTCCAAATTAAAAATATTGATGCTAAAATTAAATCCTTTAAGTAATTTTTCTAAAAAGCATAATATTTACAGACTATAGTTTTCATCAGTTTTGATAGCCGATTTTTATTCCAGAATACCGAAACGAACCAAGGCGTTCCGGACACCATTCTCATCCACCGCCTCCGTTATATAATCGGCAACGCTTTTCACAGCCTCGGAAGCTCCTCCCATAGCTATTCCCATCCCGGCTGCACGAATCATGGAAATATCATTCCCGCCATCACCAAAAGCGATGGTTCTTGAAACATCAAATCCATAATAGGAAGCAAACTCATTGATACCCATAGCCTTGTTTACTCCCGCCACATTGACATCCGCGAAGAAAGGGTTCCATCTGGAAACAGAAAGTCCGGGAAGTTGTGCCATTACTTCTTTTTCCATTTCTTCATCACAATATATGCATAACTGACAACATTCGCCTCCCATAAACTCTTTTTCGATGTCTGCCACCGGCGGTGTAGGGTGATTGACCAGCCTGGCCAATTCGATGACGGTCGGGTTGAGTTCGTTGACAAAAATACCTTTATTCGTTTCGATAGCCAGAGCAAACCCATAATGTTGAGCCAATACCAGTACCATCTGAAAATCCTTTTCGGGAATCTGTTTACGAGATATAGGAGTGCCATCTCTCAGTACACAATCGGACCCATTCAAAGCTATCACTGCATCGTATGGAATCTCTTCAAGCTCGTGAAGATCGGTAAACGCCCTCCCAGTTGCTATTATGATTTTTATACCGGATTCATGAACTTGCTGCAACGCTTCGATAGCCGACTGCGGAACGCGGTGAGTGTCGAAACTCACCAATGTTCCGTCTACATCTAAAAATATAGCTTTGGTCTCCATTATAAAATATTTTGGTCTAATAAATTCATTCTATCTGCATCATCTCAATTTTGTGAATATCTATATTCATTCGGTGCAACTCCCGTTGCTTTCTTAAACACCAGACTGAAATATTGCACACTCGGATAGCCCAGCCGACGCGCTACGGCAGCAGGTGTATTACCGCCTTCCGATAACATTTTCTTGGCCGTGTACAAGCATTTGAACTGGAAGTATTCAGCCAATGTCTTACCCGTCTCAAACCTCAGCAAATCATCAAAGTAAGCCGTCGAAAGATTCAGTTTTTCGGCACAGCATCCGGAAGTGGGCAGCTTCCCCTCCTGCAACTTTCCGGAAGTGATATACTCGTCCAATATCCCTTCCATTTTCCCCAGAATCATCTTGTTCTTATTCTCACGGGTGATGAATTGCCGCTCATAGTAACGTGAGCAATAATCCAGCAGCAATTCGATGTGACGGGACAGGATGGTATTGCTATGCGTATCAATGGAATGATGAAGTTCATCATCAATATTCTCAAGGCAACACGTCACTTTGGCCGTTTCGCGCTGTGACAGATGCAACGCCTCCTCCTTGCGGTAGAAAAAGAAAGTATAGTTGTCGATATGATTCTTTAACGTAGTACAAAGCAATAAATCGGGATGAAATGCCAGCAGCCAACCTTTGTCCGGAAGCGTATTGTTCTTGTTCATCCGGAATATCTCGCCGGGAGTAAGAAATACCATCGTAGCATTGGAATAATCATAATATTTCCGTCCGCAGCAGTCACAATCCCCTTCACAGTCCTCAATCAGTAGGATGGCATAGAATTCAAACTTCACAGCATCCTGATACACACTAGGATTTTCCAGATTAATAATGCTTACCTGAGGATGCAACGTTTTACATCCCAGGCACCGGTTACATTCACATACGGTCTTTATGTCCAATGTATTGTCTTTCATCACCTATAAAGTCATTCTCATTATTGTAACTTCAGATATATAAAATCTTAAGGATATGTTTTCCACACCTTCACAATATACCAATTACAAAATTAGAGGAAAATCCAGACATCTTCACTACCCTTATTACGGATTATATAACCTTAGTTACTGTTTTTATATCTGGCTACGTGACTTCATCTCCAGATACTTGTTTATCACGTCCACAGAAAGATTTTCCGGTGTAGTCAGCACAGAACTGATGCCGTGCTGCTTCAAGGTGGAGACTATCAGCCGTTTCTCGAATACAAATTTCTCGGCAATGACATGGCGGTAATACCCTTCCGTATCCCTCGCAGGAGTGGCGACGTACTCTTTCAGAGCGGCATCTTCGAAGAAGATGACCAGCAACCGGTGCTGGCGGTTCAACTGCTGCAAATAAGCCAACTGGCGATTCAAGCTGCCGATGCCGGAAAAATTGGTATACAGCACCAAAAGACTGCGTTTGTTGACGCGCTTGTTCAAATGTACGCACAATGAGGAAAAGTCGGTCTCCCCAAAAGTAGTCTGCTGGCTGTAAAGGTTCTCCAATAACGCCTGCATTTGTCCGGGCTGTCGGGAGGCGGGGATAAATGTATCAAAGTGCTCATTAAACGTTACCAGTCCGGCTTTATCCTCCTTCCGCATGACAACGTACGAAAGAACCAGGGAGGCATTAATAGCATAGTCCAGCAAGGTCATCCCGCGAAATGCCTGCTGCATAATCCGCCCCTTGTCTATCACGTTATAGATTTGCTGGGAACGCTCGTCTTGATAGACATTTACCATAAGTTCGTGCCTCCGGGCGCTTGCTTTCCAGTTTATCGTGCGGTAATCGTCGCCTTTCACATACTCCTTTATCTGTTCGAACTCCGTATGATGCCCCACCCTGCGGATACGTTTGATGCCCAATTCCGTCAAGTTGTCGCTGATAGCAAGCAACTCATACCGATGGAGCATCAGATAGGACGGATATACCTTGACATCCAGCGGAGCATCGCAAGTATATCTGCGGGAAAGCAATCCCATTCTGCCTGCCACAAACACCCGAATCCGTCCGAAAGAGTAAATCCCCCGCCGCGTGGGACGCAGATGATACGTAATCGTCCTGCCCTCATTCGCCTGGAGCCTCATCCGGAAATCAATATTCCGCAACTGGAATGCAAAAGGAATCTCATCCACCACTTCCACAGCCACCGGATGCGGATAACTGCTCTCCACACGTATGTTCACGGTGTTCTCATCTCCGTTGGAGAAGCGGGTAGCACACTGGCGGAATGCCCGGATGCCGCGAATGCGATAGAGCATCACCCCATCCACCAGCGCCGACACCGCCAAAACAAAAAGCGCCCACTGCCCGATTGCAAAGAATGGAGCAAAGACGTACCCGATACCCATCAGCAGGACTATCAGAACAAGAGCAATATAGAATCGGCGGCCTAATCTCATTTCGGCACTTCCACCTTATCAATCAGACGTTGCGTCACCTTTACCGGCGAATAGCCTTCCATCTCGGCTTCCGCTGTCAATATCAAGCGATGCTGAAGCACATACGGAGCAACGAACTTAATATCCTCCGGTGTCACAAAGTCACGTCCCTGCAACAGTGCATATGCCTTGGAGGCCTGCATCATTGCCACGGACGCACGCGGAGAAGCTCCTAAATATACAGCCTTGCTGGCACGCGTCTGCTGTACAATCAACGCGATGTACTGAAGCAGCGTGCGGTCTACAAACACGTGTTCCATCAGCCTGCGCAACGAAAGCAGTTCTTCTTTTGTGAGCACGGGCGCCAGGCTCTCCAACTTCACCAACGAAGCATTGGCGTGGTGGCGCTCCAGGATGTCCACCTCCTCCTCCAATGAGGGATATCCCATGGTTATTTTCATCAGGAAGCGGTCCAGTTGCGCTTCAGGCAACTTATAAGTCCCCTCCTGCTCCACCGGATTCTGGGTTGCCAGAATCGTATAGAGTTCTCCCATCTGATGCGTGGTACCGTCAATGCTGACCTGCCGTTCTTCCATAACCTCGAACAAGGCTGCCTGCGTCTTGGCGGGAGCGCGGTTTATCTCGTCCACCAGCACGAGGTCGGCAAACACCGGTCCTTGATGAAAGTCAAAGTCATTGGTTTTCATGTTGAAGACCGTAGTACCCAACACGTCACTCGGCATCAAGTCCGGAGTAAACTGAATGCGGCTGAAGTCCGCCTTAATCAAGCGTGCCACCAGACGGGCAAGCAGTGTCTTTGCCACCCCCGGCACTCCCTCCAGCAACACATGACCGTTTGCCAGGACAACCGTCAGCACCAGGTCCACCGTCTGCTCCTGCCCCACTATGACCGTAGCAATCCGGTCCTTCAACGCTTGTATCTTCTCGGAAAAGAGAGTCAAGTCCACCCGTTTTTCTGTGTTCTCTTCCATAAATATCTTCTTTATATATGATTGATTATTTCATTCATTCTATCAATAAGCCGTTTCATCTCTTCCTCAGAGATACTGCGCCCTCCGTACACCACCGGCCTCACCTCGCGGATGAACGCGGCTATTTCCCCCGCTTCCATACCCGTCTTCCGGGCAATCCTGCCGAAAGAGCGCTCATCCTCTGCCACTTCCTCCACATCCACTTGTATTTCCCTCCTCAGTTCCTCCGCAAAATAGAGATATTTCTTGCGGACTAAGTCAGCATGGTCCTTCTTCTGATAATAAAGAGTACCTATCAACTCTGCAAACTCCAAAGACTTATTTTCCGGTTCGCGGATAACCGGAATGGTGCGCTGCTTCCTGCGGGCTGTAAATATCATAAAGAGCAGGATGGAAACCATACTCAAGTACAATGCCCAGCGAAGCGGCGGCTGCGAAAGGAAATAGCGAAAAGGAGACATCTGTACCTGGGCTGTTTCTTTCATATAGCCTTCGGTACGGACAATGGGAAATCCACCCATCTGGGACAATATACGAAAAAGATAAGCCGCATTCTTCCCATCCAGCACACCATAGTTCGTAAAAAGCAGGGGAGTGGAAGCCAGTATAACTTCCCCTTTTCCCCAAGAAACCGACATGGCAACCGGATGAGCAGCTTCTCCGGTAACAGTTTTTTCCGCCAACACTTTACTAGAAATGGAATCTGCAAAGAAATAAGACTGACAAAGTTGGGGATAGAAACAGAAAGTCTGCTGCGGATAAACCGCCGAATCCCCCACCCAGCACAAACTGTCTTTCGAAAGCAATGCAGTGGCATATTTTTTCAAAGCCGACGGACTGAAATAGGAATAGCTGCACTCAAATCCCAGCGTATCTTTCAAAATACGGCTGAAAGAGCTCCCCGCCAGCATAATCCGGTCTCCCCGTCCCGCCATCTTCAACATCGCCTCCACATCTACATCCGTCAAATGCAGGTTATCGGTAACAACCAGTATTCCGCGGCGGAGCGTCGTATCTTCCTGCTCCAGTTCATAAAAAGTCTTTCTCGACAACGAATATCCCTTCGGCAACGATGAAGACAGCAGGCTATCGAACACGGCACAGCCGAACGGTTGCTTGTCATAATGGCTGAACGTAGGGTTCCAGACAAACTTCTTTGGCAGACGGCACTCTATCGCAAACATCAACACCAGAAAAACAATGATACCGGCTATAAACCAATGGTTCCCCTTCATGCCGCCCCTCCTTTCTCCACTTCTTTCTGCAAATCCCGCATCGCATGGAACAAAGTTTCGGTCGCTTCAAAATTTCCGTAACGTACTCGTAGAAAATGGTTGGTCATTTGGCGGAAAGCTGGCAGACGGACTTCATAGATATATTGTGTAGGCGTTTTATATAACTGCCAGTCTATACGTTTTCCATCGCTGAGCTGTTTCAGCGTCTGCAGATAGAGCAAACGCACCGCCTCCCGATAATCCGTCCGGGCAAGCGCATCGGCAATTCTTTCCGCAAAATCCACTCCATAGATGGTATCCTCCCCCACTGTATAGGGCAGGGTACTCTTGCGCGAACGCATGAACAGTTCCGGACGCTTCTTGTACACAAACCAAATGACCAATACCAGGATAAGAACGGCAATGCATATCAATACGACTTCCGAATATTCTGCCACCAACGTATTCCCGAATATCTTGTCCAGCAGCTTGCCGAACCATCTGCTGAACCACTCAAGTACATTAATTTCGGGAGCTATCAACTCACGACTGTAAGCAAACGCCGGGTCAGACTGCCAAGCGGCAACCTGTGCAGTATCACAAACCAGTGTATCAGCCGGAGCCATATTCATAGTCCGTTATCAGAGTTTATCAAAATTGTCAATATCACTCTCCACCATCACATAATCTATCTTTTCCGAAGCATGACCGTATTGATAAGCCAGTCCCAGCAATGAGAAAATCATGGACATATAAACGCCGAATGCCTGGACCACCGCCAGCAGATAAAGCACAAAGCTATAGGCTGCCGATACAGTGGCACCGCCACCTGCATCAGTCATTGCAAAGATATATTTCACAATAGTCCCGATATACCATGGAATCATCGTCACTCCCTGCAAGATGGCGGCGATGAATCCCATAACAATGGAAATCAGTACGATACCTCCCCAGGTAGCGAAACCCAGTCGGTAGGCCTTCTTCAAGGCATCTATGATATAGATATCTTCGAACAGATAGACTGGAGCCCAAATAGCAAGTGGCACAGACACCACCACAACGAGCAGAACGAACAAGAACGCAATCGCCATGAACGGAATGACGGTGGCTATAAAACCAACAATAAGCCCTACAAACAGCACCAAAAGCACACCGACAATCATTATCAGAAATACCCTTCTGACATTACGGAACAACAAGGGCTTCAGCATCCCTAACGTCACTCCCTCCAAGCGTTTTTCCCGTTCATTGTAAGTACGGACCAATGCGTAGACCAAAGAGGTCAGCATGACAGTTCCTAGCAGATAGAGAACGGCATACAGACTGTAATAAGTCACCAGTGCCATGATGGACGCTCCGACAACAGAAGAGTCGAACGAGCCTCCGGTCATATCACCCAGAGCCATTGTACCGCTCATCAGCCCGTTCAAGCTCAGTCCCTGAAGCAGACAAAGCGGCAACATCAGATATGTGGTGAATTTCATCAACGGCTTCCAATTCTCTTTGATAAAATCAAAGGTAGCAGTTAGTTTCTCTCCAAAAGAACGTTGTACATACAGTGCGATTTTAGGTTTCTGTGCTTCCATGCTTCTTTCTGTTAGGTAAATAAATATAATAAAAAAAGATAAACGACAAAGAGAGTAGAATAAAGCCGAACCTCAAAGCATCCGGAAGTTCGGTATGGCGGGTAACGAATCCTTCTATAAATCCTGCCATGATGAATACGGGTACCGTACCCACCACTATTTTCAGTCCTTTTTTGGCTCCCCGTTTGAAAGATTCCAGCCTTGAATAGGTTCCGGGAAAGAGCCATCCGTTGCCCAGGGCAAGACCGGCGGCACCGGCTACAATAATCGCCCAGATTTCGAGTGTCCCGTGCAGCCAAATGGCAAGGAAGGACTCCCAAAGCAAGTCGTGCTGATAAAAGAAGGTTTGGAAAGCCCCTATCATGATACCATTGTTAAGGAGCATGTATCCGGTGCCAAAACTGGTCAGCAACCCCATGGCAAAGCAGTTGAAGGAGACCATGATATTGTTCAGCGTGATACTCAGAAACATGGGGAACTCGGAGGAACCGTTATATACAGCCATAGGTTCACCATTAGCGATATTGTTCAAAGTCATATCCACATAGGAGTTTCCTAAAATCAAACGCACAAAATCGGGGTCTCCGGCAGCGGATACCACTCCTATCAATGCGCTGACCACAAATATAATGAAGGAAGCCACCAGCTCACGGCGTGCATCGTGCATGGCCGAAGGCACTTCACGGGTCCAGTAGGTGATAATTCTTGACCATTTCTCGCGCTTGTTTCTATAAATGCGGTTGTGCAATGCCGAGGCAAGATTGTTCAGATAGATAGTGATGCGGGAAGCGGGGAAATGCGTTTGGGCAAAAGCCAGATCTGCCGTAAGCTCCGTATATGCGTCGGCAAGTTCATCGGGAGACAGACTTTCCGCCTGCTCCACCATTGTTTCTGCTCGTTTCCATTTTTCGATGTTCTGCCGGATAAACGTCACTTCTTTCATACCCCATGACTATTTCAGAGAAGTTTTGTCTGAAATAGGTAACAAAAATAAGAGAATAATGATATATTTGCAATGAAATACTAAAAATGTTTTATCAGGAATGGCAGAATCTACAATTATCACCGGACAATTTGTCCGCATCAGTCAAACGCCTGCCAGTATCGGTGAGCGGCTCATTGCACTGGCCATAGATTATATTCTGCTCGGATTCTATGTATTTTCTACTTTGGCCTTGTTTTCACGGATTCATCTACCCTCTGATTTCACGATGCTTTTCTTTTTTACCATTGTCTACCTGCCAGTCTTGCTTTATGCATTTCTCTGCGAAATGTTCAACCAGGGACAAAGTTTCGGCAAGCGGCTGATGAACATTCGTGTCGTAAAGGCAGACGGCTCCACGCCCGGCATAGGCTCGTACCTGCTCCGATGGCTTCTCTTCCCTATCGACGGACCGGTGACCGGTGGTCTGGGACTTCTGGTCGTCCTTTTGACCAAAAACAGCCAGCGAATGGGAGACCTTGCCGCCGGCACCATGGTAATCAAGGAAAAGAATTACCGCAAGATACACGTCAGCCTCGATGAGTTCGACTACCTGACCAAAGACTACCGACCTACCTATCCACAAGCTTCCGACTTGTCATTGGAGCAAATCAACGTCATTACCCGGACCCTGCAATCGGGTAAGAAAGACCGTACACGCCGCATTGCCTCCCTTGCGAAAAAAGTGCAGGAACTTCTCTCCATCACTCCTCATGACAGTAACCCGGAAAACTTTCTTCAGACCATTCTCCGGGATTACCAGTATTATGCCTTGGAAGAAATTTAATACGAACTTCCAACAAAACCAAAGAAGTGTTAAGTCTTACGCTTATTTAAGATTCAAGCTGCATCTTTTTGGTTTTTCATTTGTTAATTAACTAGAAGGTCTTAACTAAATAACAAAGAACAATTATGAAACGAATCATTACATTAATCACACTGGTGTTGGTAAGTGCATCGACCCTGATGTATGCACAGAGTAGCAGCGAAACACGCCAAGCAGAGCGTAAAGCCCAACGCGAAGCCCAGAAAGCACGCGAAAAAGCGGAAAATGAAAGGAACTATACCATTGCCGTCCAGGCATTGAAAGAGGGCAAGTTTGTATTGGAAGCAGACCAGCTGGTGTTCAAGAGAGGACGGAGCGCATTTGTTTCATCGACAACAAACTTCGTTCTGATGGACGGTGAACACGCATCCGTACAAATAGCTGCCAACAATGCCCTTGCAGGCCCCAACGGAATAGGCGGCATCACAGTGGACGGCAGCAGAAAGGAAATGAAAATCACGACCGACAAAAAGGGAAACGTGAATTGCAGCTTCAGCGTACAAGGCATCGGAATATCCGCACAAGTGTATATCACACTGACCAACGGCGGCAATAATGCATCGGCAAGAATCAGCCCGAACTTCAATTCGAATACCCTGACGCTGAACGGAGTCCTGGTTCCATTGTCCCAGTCAAACGTTTACAAAGGGCGGGCTTTATAAAACACCCCTTTTGTCCGTACAAAGTATAAAGAAAAGAAGATATTCATATCGTGTTCGCATTCTGTTAATATCGTGTCTACACGATATTAACAGAATGCGATACAAGGAATTAATAAACAGTTATACAGAATATTAATTCCTTGCATCGTACATAAAGGGAGCTAACAGAATGTGGACATTTATTCTTTTATCTGTTGACACGTTGGGCAATAATATACCGAACCACCCATATAAGCCTCTTTTATGATGGTACTGCCACAACGGAGACAAGGATTCTTCCATGTTTTGGCAGAAAGAATGGTTTTGTAACCTCCGGCGTTGCCATAAAGATCTGTTTGCGTATCGCGTCCACCCTCGAACGTCATATCCACCAATGTTTCTTTTAGAGCATTAAAAAGAACTTCTTTCTGATTATCCGACAGAAATAGCACTTTCTGTTTGGGATTTATCCGTGCATTGAACAGAATATCCTGCGTTACGCCGTTACCTACACCGGGAATACGCTGATTGGTTGCTAATAGAGCTTTAGCAGAGAGGGTCTTCTTTGCTTCGGCAACGAGTTTCTCAAATTCCGCTTCGGTGTATTTATCGCTCAACGGCGAAATGCTTTCCCGACTCAATTTATAGTACTTATTGTCGATATAGCTATCAGGGTAAACATTGATAAAACCATACATTGCAACCGTGAAGACAAGGAATGAATCATCATTAAACGTCAGCAACAACTGGTAATTGGCAGGAATCTCATCTCCCGCACTATAATAACGGACACTGACTCCGTCGCCTATGTTCATGATCACATTATCCGAAAGATTGAAATTGACAAACATGCCATATCCTTCGGATGAAAGGATGGTTTTGCCTACGAGCAGTTTACCATACTCCGACGGTTCACCGTTATAGAACGTAAACTTATGCGGTTTGGTGGCATTAAATACCTGCGTGATTGTTTTACCGCTCAAGGCGTTGTTCACTTGTTTGCTCAAGGTGATAACTTCGGGTAATTCTAACATATTATCTTACTTTTATTTTCGATAGGGATATATATTTCCGTTAATAACTCGTCAATAGCCGTGTTGCCAGGTGTATTATAATCAATATCACTCATTATTTTAACCGGACCACTTCCCCTATAATAGGCATCAACACGTTCAATGAGTCTTTCTCTTTCAGATTCATGGCATTCTTCAGCGGTTCGTCCCAGCGGTGTCTAGCCAAAGCATATTTGGAATGATGAACAGTCAGAATCTTTTCCGCATTCAAGTCCCTGGCCGCTTGCCCCAAATATTGGGGCATGGTATGGATATATTTCCAATCTTCGTTATACTGCCCATTCTCCAATATGGCAAGGTCAATGCCGGGATATTGCTTGCCTATTTCGACAAAATGCGTGTCATATCCGCTATCACCACCCATATAAATCTTCTGCGAAGGGGTTTCGATAAGGAAAGAAGCCCATAATGCCTGATTTGCCTTCAACGAGCGGCCCGAAAAATGCCGGGCGGGCAAGCAATGAAGCAGAAATCCCTTATCCAGTACAGTATCTTCAAACCAATCTAGCTCAACCAGGGATGATTTGTCAAATCCCCAATACTCGAAATGTTCGCCTACCCCCAAAGGACAGACCACCTTGCCTACCCGGTTTTTCAGCTGCATCACCGTCTCATAATCCAGATGGTCCCAATGGTCATGTGATATCACCAGATAGTCAATCTCCGGCATATCGGCAGGCTTGTAGGCATCCGCCCCTTTGAACGGCTTGTTTACAAACGAAACCGGAGAAGCCACACAAAATACGGGGTCTACCAGTATACGCTTTCCGTCTACCTGGATAAAATAGGATGAATGTCCGAACCATACCAATACATTCTCGTCCTTGCTTATCTTGCTGAGGTCCGTCTTTATAACCGGAATCTCCGTTTCAGGACGCAAATCGGTTTCTTTCTTAAATAAGAATCCCCAGAAAGCTCCCAAACGTCCCTTTTGGGAAGTCATCATCACCGTACTGTGCAGATTCCGGAATTCTCCGTCTTTGTAATGAGGCGACTTCTTTATCCTCTCCAACCGTTCTCCTTGAGGAGCCCTCCCGAAACTCGGCTGATTGACAAAAACGAATCCCGCTATGACCGCAACAGCCACAATACCCACTATAATGCCAACTATCATACGTACTCTTTTCGTTTTTAATGAATTCATATTCAATGAAGCTACATTTACAGCTGCAAATATAGTCGAATTGTTATTAAATCACTATCTTCGCGCCCAATTTACGGAATCAATACAATAAAGAAATAAAAAGCCAACAAAGAAATGAACACACACAGTCTATGTTGCATCGGTTATATTACCCAAGATAAAGTCGTAACCCCTAAAAATACCATATATATGCCGGGAGGCACCTCCTTCTACTTCGCACATGCCATCAAGCACTTGAATGCTAACGATTTTCTATTGGTAACAGCTTTGGCTGATACTGACATGGGCATTGTGGAAGACATTCGGAAAGAAGGTATTTCCGTCAAAGCCTTGCACAGCACACATTCCGTCTGTTTCGAGAATATTTATGGAGAAAATCAAAACGAACGTACACAACGTGTCACGGCAAAAGCAGACCCTTTCACCGTGGAAGGTTTGAAAGATACCGATGCACGGATTATCCACTTGGGCAGTCTGCTTGCCGACGACTTCTCTTTGGAGGTCATCAAGTTCTTGTCCGGAAAGGGACTCCTCTCGGTAGATGTGCAGGGATTTCTCCGCAAAGTGGATAATGAAAAAGTGCTGGCAGTAGACTGGCCGGAAAAGAAAGAAGCATTGAAGTATATCCATATTCTGAAAGCCAACGAAGCTGAAATGGAAGTACTGACCGGATGCAGTGAACCGCACGAAGCCGCATTGCTGATTGCAGACTGGGGCGTCAAGGAAGTGCTGCTGACCCTGGGAGATAAAGGTTCGCTGATATATGCCCAAGGAGAATTTCACGAAATCCCCGCCTATCCTGCCCTTCAGATTACAGATGCAACAGGATGTGGAGACACCTATATGGTGGGGTATCTGTATATGCGCAACAAAGGTGCATCCCACCGGGAAGCGGGATGCTTTGCTGCCGCCATGTGCACCATAAAACTACAATCACACGGGCCATTCTGCGGAACGGAAGAAGCGATAAATAACGTGATAAAAGGATAAAGTGATAGGGTGATATAACACCCTACCATCTTTATTTATAATCCGAATTTTTTCAAATCATCTTCCACACTACCGATACCTGCGATATGAAACATATCAACCAGTACCTTCACAACATTCGGAGAAAGGAAAGCGGGCAATGTGGGGCCTAAGTGAATATCCTTCACCCCGAGACTCAGTAATGCCAACAATACAATAACCGCCTTCTGTTCGTACCATGCTATGTTGTAGACAATGGGAAGTTCGTTGATGTCATTCAGCCGGAATACTTCTTTCAGCTTCATGGCTATCACGGCCAGTGAATAACTGTCATTGCACTGTCCGGCATCCAATACACGGGGAATGCCGTTGATGTCTCCCAAACCAAGTTTATTATAGCGGTATTTGGCACAACCTGCGGTCAGGATAACGGTATCTTGCGGCAAGGCTTTGGCAAACTCCGTATAGTAATCGCGGCTCTTCATACGTCCGTCACAGCCTGCCATTACGATAAAGCGGCGTATGGCTCCGGTCTTCACGGCATCTACCACCTTGTCTGCCAGTTGCAGTACCTGGTTATGGGCAAAACCACCGATAATCTCTCCATGCTCTATCTCCACCGGCGGCTGGCATTGTTTGGCAATCTCTATGATTTCAGAGAAGTCTTTCCTGCCTTCCGCATCCTTATCAATATACTTGCAACCCGGATAACCGGTAGAGTTGGTGATGAACATACGCTCTTTATACACTGCATTAGCCAAAGGAGGAACGATGCAGTTGGTGGTAAACAGAATCGGTCCGTTGAAGGAAGTGAATTCTTCACGCTGTTTCCACCAGGCATTGCCATAGTTGCCTACAAAATGAGAATATTTCTTGAAAGCAGGATAATAGTGGGCAGGCAGCATTTCACCATGTGTATAGACGTCTATCCCCGTACCTTCTGTCTGTCTCAATAATTCTTCCATATCCTTCAAGTCATGGCCGCTAATCAAAATTCCCGGACGATTCTTCACACCGATATTCACCTTTGTAATTTCGGGATTACCGTAAGTACCGGTATTGGCAGCATCCAGTAGAGCCATTGTCTTTACTCCGAACTCACCAGCTTCGAGAACCAGCTTCACCCATTCCTCTGCCGATAGAGACTCAACCGCAATGGTAGCCAGTGCACGCTGCATGAAAACATGAACTGTATCATCATTGAATCCCAAGCGCATAGCATGCTCCAGATAAGCTGCCATACCTTTCAAACCATAGACAAGCAATTCTTTCAACGAACGGAGGTCTTCATTCTGTTCACGCAGAACACCTACTGTCTTCGCTTTCTCGGCATAGTCGTCACGCGTTCCCTGCCAAGTCAGTTCATCTACTTGGGGTAGGAACACTTTGTTGTGCTTGGCCTCTTGAATCAATCCATTACGCAAAGCAAGTCCCCTATCCACCCGTTTCAAGATGCTTTCATCATCGAAATTCGCATTCGTGATAGTACAAAACAAAGCATCCGTCACAAAAATATTCACTTCTTCAGAGACTGGAGAATCTGCCTTGCGTAATGTATCGGCAACAACAGAGATACCCCTGACTACAAACAGTAACAAGTCCATAGCTTGAGCCGTATGACTTTCTTTTCCACATACACCTTTCAATATACAGCCGGTTCCTTTGGCTGTCTCCTGACATTGATAACAAAACATGTTTGGTTCCATATTCCTATTCATTTAAAAGTTTGCATAATCTTTTGATAAGATAAGCAGCACCTCAGCAATAAAAATAAGCAGGCTTATGTTCTATTGCATTCGATTTGCATTATCTTTGTGCAAAGATGAGAGTTCTACAACGCACAAACTGTCACGAATGTTACATCGAATCACAAAAAAGTAAAAAAAGAATGGAAATCCATACATTATTGGAAATGCCTCCTTTCCAAGACATAACAGAAGAAGAGTTATTATCCCTCATCCTGGCACCCGAACATGCACACAGGCAATACAAACCTGCTGACTTCATTGCCATGCAGGGAGAAGCATATCGTTCTCTATTCATATTGTGCAACGGCAGTGTGCGTACCCAAATGGTCAGTGCGGAGGGGAAGCAACTCACCATCGAAACGCTGAAAGCCCCGCAACTGCTTGCCCCGGCTTTTGTCTTTGCCTCCGAAAACCGCTTCCCGGTAAATATCGAAGCTAAAGAGAAATGTGAGATACTCGTTATAAACAAGAACATTTTCCTGGAATTCCTGCATCAACACCCCGCTGTGATGCGCAACTTTCTGCAACTGGTATCGGACAGAACCCTATTTCTCTCCAAAAAGCTAAATGCCTTTGCCCTACAAAGTCTGAAATCGCGTATACTGAACTATCTACGCATGCATGGCACGATACTCAACCAGCAGGAAGTGGCACAAATACTGGGAGTGGCGCGTCCCTCGCTGGCACGTGCCTTATCGGAACTGGCAAGCGAAGGGTGCATCCGAATGGAAGAGAAGGAAATGCGGATAAATGCAGTCTCCGCCCAAAAGTATTTATAAAAAACGTCCGCACTTATATATTATTCTTACCTTTGTCCAAGAATAAAAAGCTATGGAAAAGATTCTACTGGATGAAAAGTACGAACAGTTGTTGTTCCAAATCCCTCTACTAAGGGATTTGCCACATAATATCAAGCAATCGCTGCTTGAGAAACTGGAATATTCAGTCTATTCTATAGACAAGAAAGATATAGTTGCCCGGCAAGGCACCCCCTGCAAGAAGCTATATATACTATTGGAAGGTAAATTGCGTGTAGATATTATAGACGGTCTGGGCAATAAAGTTATGGTAGAATACATCGTTGCCCCCCGGGCCTTTGCCACTCCCCATCTCTTCGGCAGCAACACCACACTGCCGGCAACTTTTACTGCCATTGAAGACTGTATCCTATTCACTGCCACCAAAGAATCCACCTTCAAGCTTATCAGCCAGGATCCCAAAGTGCTGCACAACTTCCTTTGCATAACGGGAAATTGCAATGCCTGCACGGTTTCGCGATTAAAAACCCTTTCCCGCAAAACAGTCCGCGAAAGGTTTGTCGTCTATCTGTTTGAAAACAGAATTTCCAACTCTACCAGCATCACCATTGCGCATACCCAATCTGAGCTGGCAGAATACCTCAATGTAACCCGCCCGGCACTTTCAAAGGAAATCAATAAGATGACCAAAGAAGGTATTATCCTAATGACGGGTAAGAAAATTGAGGTATTGAATGAAGCAGCTCTGAAAGAGTATATCTAAACTACCATTTTACAAACAAGATTCTCGGATTGATGTTGACAGATACCCAGCCCCAATCCTGCCAGCGTTTATGGTCGCCGCCTTTCACCACGTCCATAGACTTCGTACCCCGCATAATGGAGTAACCGGCAGAAAGCTTCACGTCCTTCATCACATTCCAGTCAAGCTGATAGTCCATCTCCGAACCCAATCCCTTTTTTACATCATCCAGCTTGGCAGCAGTAGCAAAATAGTGATAATTCAGTTGCATACTCACCTGCTTGGATGTCTTGAAGTTGACACCCAACTGGGCATCCTGCAAACCGGGAGCTACTCCCTGCCAAGCAGAAGCATAGAAATAGTCCATCGCTCCATAGAACTTATGATGTGTTCCGTAAAGAGGATCGAATGCTTTGAACTTGTCACCTTTCCCGTCACTGCCACTCAGATAATCATAACCCAAGCTCACACTCCATTGCTTGTCTATGGCATAGGCAGCCTTCACGCTTACCATAAAGGCAGATACACTCTGCGCATTCTTGTTCTTTCCGGTCTGATAATAGAAAGCAGCCTGCACAGGTAGCCAATTTCCCGATTCCGGCTGATAAGTCACGTAAGTACCGAACGTCTGCAAATAGCGGGTATGGGAAGTTTCTGTTTCTGCATCACCGGTTTCCAGGCCCAGATTCATGAATAACAAAGAGACATCAAGGTTGGGGGTTTGCGCCGCATAATGATACCAAAGGGTCTGCATATTCTTATAAGGTTGTGCACCGTCATAATAATAGGTACCGCCTTTTGCCTTTTCCTTGTTCTGGTTGAAGGCAAGAATGAAATGCAGTTGGTGGGCATTCTTGGCATAGCCCAACTTCAATGCATCGTGATAGCGACCGGCCACATTCCAGTCCAGCCCTCCCAAAATACGTTCGTCGTCATAAGACAAGGTCTGGCGCCCCAGTTGTGCAAAGAAACCGGCACCAAAGTTGAGTTTTGCCCATGCTTCGTTCATAATGAAACGCCCGTTAGTGTCTATCTGCGGGTCCTGCCCCCATACGCCTACATGTTGGGCCGAAATCTTCATACTCAAATCCGAACGTTTATACTCCATGGAAAGACGTGCACGGTTGTTGATAAATGAAGCAGCCTTGTCTCCCTCGAAACGTGGTAACTGTGCTCCGTTACGGTATTCTGCACGGGGTCTGATTTGCATCGACATGGTGAATTCGTTCTCTTTCTCCGAACCTTGTGCCCACAACATTCCGGGCAACAGCAATAAGCCTAATGCCAAATAAACTGTTTTCATAAGTATTTTAATTTAAGTTATACGTATGTACACTCACTCCTTGTGCCGAGGGCAAGTAATTGATGCCATACCAACACATTTGCAACAACAGAAAAGATACAAGCAAGCCAAACAGTGCCTTACGATAGGCCGCGGGGCATCCCAATCGGAAATGGATATATGCCAGATAGGAGAACCAGGTAGCCGCCGCCCAAGTCTCCTTGGGATCCCATGCCCAATAGTGTCCCCAAGCAGCTTTCGCCCAGACAGCACCGGACAGCATACCCAGTGTCATGAAGGCAAGTCCTACATAAGTCAGATTATCGCACAAAGCCATCTCATGCCGTTCAATTCCTTTTTTCTTGAACCACAGCAGGTAGACAGCCATCACCGTAGCGGCACCCAGCATGGCATAGGCAAACATATAGACAATGACATGAGGAGTGAACCACGGACTCTGCAAAGCGGGCATCAACGTCTTGTTGTGTATTTCGGGCCTAAAAATATTGATGCAGACAAACACCAAGGACAAGACGGAACTGAAACCGAGAATCCATTTGTACCTCCAACGACTGTAAGTGATGATTCCTGCCAATGGAAGAAAGAATGAATACCACAAACGCGTCTCCCCCATCGTCCGCATCGGAGGACGCTCCAAAGAAATCCACATGCCGACAATGAAGCTGAAAAAGACAGCCAAGCCCAGACAAGTCAAAGTGTATACCACTACCGGACGTTTACCACGCCATGCAGCGAAAGCTCCCAATCCCCAGAAAAGTAAAGCGACAATGGCAAACAGAGCAAAATAATCCCAACTCATACCGTCTCCTCCTTTCTTTCTTCTGTTCCTTTCGGTGCATTGACAAACAAGCAGACTGCCCCCAGCACCATCATTATGATGCCGGCATATACAGCCGGAAGCCAGGGATCGCGTACCAGTTCAAAAACACTGACATCACTCCACCGTCCTTTCGTTTCGTCATAGCTTAATTGATAAATGTTCCATCCGAATATCTTCAAAGGACGGTTCACTTCGATTGTGTCTTCCACTACCTCTCCTGACTGCGTATAAACCGTTACAGCAGAAACAAATCGCTGCGGCTCACGTTCGGGCATCACCAGACTGGTCTGTTCCGACAAGCGCAATGCCTTATAAGGAAACATGAAACTACCGCAACTCACCCATCCCTCCTTCGACTGTCCGGAGGTAGCATTCACCGCCTTCAGATAAACAGCATAGGTAGCTCCCATCGAATGGAATTCGGTAAACTTCAAGGTATCTTCCGCAGCTACAGAGGCAGCCATCGGAATGGATTGAAGGATAGAGATGTCCCAATCCAGCAACCTCCCCCGTTCTACCTTCTCTTCCAACAGCAAATGTTCCGGCACATCCTTCGGCAGTGCCTGCCCGGTCTCATTATTTATCAGCATCAGCTTGGGAGGGTATTCATGTATGGTGAATTCTTTCAGTTCAATGGCAAGCGGAAGCTCCGTCAGCTTGCCATCCTCATTCGTGGCACGCCATTCAGTCTTGCCCAATTGGGTAATCATTCTCAGTCGTTGCATATCTGCATTGCCCAGCGTTGCCGTCAAGAGGGCGACAAACAAGCCGACATGATTCAGCAGAAAAGGAATCTTACGCAATTTTAAAGGAATACATACACGGAGAATGGTCAGTCCCAAGACAGTAACCAGCCAGATATAAAGCAACACGAACGGCCAGAAAGAAAGCATCTTCGAAAAGCCGATGACATCTGCCGAAGGCTGGGTAGAAGGAACCTGCCGCACCAATCCCATAACGACAGTGACAACCGCCACACATACCAGGGAAGAAACTGCAGCCGTATAATGACTGAGCCATCCGAAACAGTACACCCGTCTACGAAATCCATGCATGCATGCCAACAATAGCAGGAACAACACCAGAACGATGACATTGACCGGCCACGCAAACAAGCCCCAACGAATATCTCCAACGCTCCACTGCAACAGCAAGCCCGTGACGAACAGTCCTGCCCCACAGATAAAACCTTCCTTATACCTCCACGGTTTCTTCCACATCTTCTGATTTACGATTTGACGATGTACGATGTACGATTGGAGTTAGATTGTTGATAGAGTCAATCCGGGATGTACATATCGGGGAGTAATCCCAATCGTACATCGTAAATCGTCCAATCGTAAATAAATTTATTTTAGTGCTAACCGGTTGTTGGCTTTGGCTTTTTCCAACCAAGCCGGTACGGTAGTCTTCAAGAATTTGTCCTTTGCAGCTCTTTCGGCATCCATATCGAGGCCGATATATTCCTGCGCCTTGTCTTTGGTAGAGATATCCGGCATGGGAACATTGTCCGTATATCCATGCTTTGCCAGCACTTTGGAGACAGCCAAACGCGCCTGCATAGCTCTATCCAAGCCGTGAGACAAGACACGCTGGATTTCCTGTGGTGCATGGAAAGCACCTCCGTGAGATGCCACACCGAAGTCCCAACGCCATTGCGCCTGGCGAATCAGTGCCAGCACTTCTTTCATCTGCTCTTCCGTAGCTCCCTTGTCCCAGGCAAATTTAGCTTCGATATGAGCTTTGGCAAGTTCCTGTTCAAGGCGGTTGCGGATTTCATTGGCCTTGCGCTGGCGTTCGTAGACATTGTTGCGCAAAGTCTCCTCACTTTCGCGATGGCAGGTTTGGCAGGTACGGTCTATCATAGCCAACGGACTTTGTATATGGTGGTCGCTGAACTTCACGCCACCTTCACTCTTATAGGGCATGTGGCAGTCCGCACACGATACGCCACGCTGACCGTGAATGCCCATCCGGGCTATTTCAAAATCGGGGTGTTGCGCTTTCAGGATGGGGGTACGGCTCAACTTATGTATATAGTCGTAGAAACCGGCCTCATCATAATAGGCTTCCATGTCTTCCACCGTAAAACCTTTGTCCCAGGGGAAAGTCAGGTACTTGCCGTCACCCTTGAAGTAATATTCCACGTGGCACTGTGCACATACCAGCGAGCGCATCTCCTGCGGAGTGGCCTCGGTAATATCCTTGCCCTGACGTTCAAAAGCTTCTATCAGAGCCGGACGGCTGATATGCAGATTCATATTTTCCGGTTCGTGGCAGTCCGCACAACCAATCGGATTTACAATTTCACCACCCAAAGCGCCCCACTTATTATTATAGAAAGCATCCACACCGATGGCTTCCATCATACGGGGGACATCGGGACTCTTGCAAGTCCAGCAAGTGGACGGTTGCGGACCATCTGCATCAGTGGCAGGCGCACCGGTACGCAGGGTTGCCGTAATATCCTCGATGGCATGCATGTGTCCGCGCGGAGTGGAATAGTCTTTGGAGAAGGCATATCCAGCCCAAAGTATCACCATTTCGGGACGCTGTTCCAATACATCCACAGCCACATTTCCATTGAATTCACTCTGGAAGTCGGTCTTGGCGGTTTCAGTCCACGTCTGATACTCACGTGGAAAGTCACTCTTGAAGACTTCGTTGCGTGCCTCAATTCCTTCAATCACAGTTTTGCGGTTATTGAATACACTTGCCAGCTCGGCCCTGCGCTCCATCAAGGCAGAAACGCATAGACCCAAGACAAATACAACGACCATTGAACCACCGAACAACAGCCATCCTTGCCATGATTTTAATCTCTTTTCCATATATATGAAGATTTATTGTTATTCAAGTTTCTCATGTCTTTGACCTGCTTTCAGTGAACAAATTGACAAGGCTACAAGGAGGGATAAACAGCCCTTTGTCTATATCTTGCTTTTTAAAGTGATTACAAGGAAAAGCCTTGTGTACTTGTTCACTGAAAGCAAGTTCTTGAACTTGCGAAACTTGAGTTGTCATTATTCCTTTATCAGTTTCTGCAACCACTCCGGTACGGGAGATTCCGGATAGGGTACCAGTGCAGCGGGCGTGGACGAGAGGCTGTTCATTCCACCATGAGGCACATCACGGTGGCAGTCCCAGCATGCCTTTCCGTCGCCGATGAGGGTCATCATGTAGTCTATCCTGCCGACATCCACAAACTCGTTGGTCAGTTGCGTATGGCAACGGATGCAATTATTCATAATGACCTGCGCACTGGCTTCCTCGGCTTGGATGGCCTGCGGTTCGCTTTTAGTGAGAAAGGCACCTACGTGCTTCATGCCGTCCATTCCCTTAAACATCCATTTCTTTACCATATTCTCATGAGGGACATGGCAATCGTTGCAAGTGGCATCCCGGCTGTGGGAGCTGTGCATCCAGGTTGCATAATAGGGAGCCATGATGTGGCAGTTGACACATGCCGCAGGGTCATCTCCCAGATAAGTGTGCGCCCGGAGAAGATACATAAACAAGCCTCCGCTGCCGACGAGGACACCGCAAACAATGAGTGCCGTTACTTTCCACCTGTAGGATGGAAATAGTTTACTTATGATTGGTAACTTCGCCATAAAATGAATATTTTCAGCAAAAATAGGCAGTTACAATCTAAAAAAGTGTAATCATGATTACATTTTTCCATTTATTTTTCGGTATTTTTAATAAAGCATTCATTCTCACGCATACCTATATGAAGATGTCCACAAAACACGCACGCCTGCGCATCTTGTGGACATCTTCATCCTTTTATAAAACTGCCTGCTTTTTTTAAGCTGCTTTCTTTAATTGAACATTCACTTTTCTGCCACTCTTCCGGACCAATCTTCGAATCCAAAGATAATAGCCCGTCAACGGCAGGCTTGCGCCAATCAAAGCGGCCAGAAAGCTCAAGATGCGGGTGGCCCATCCTCCCCAACTGCCTACATGGACGGAGTATATCCAGCCACGGATTTTCCCGGAAGTGTCGGCATCCTTATATAAGGTAGTCCCGGTGATTTCACCATTACGGGGATTGAACGTATAGCGGTCGGCAGCACGACGGTTGCCCAACCGATTGAAGGAGACTGTAGCAGAGCCACGCGATACGGTTATCTGTTTATAATCAGGACTAAGCTCCTTCAGTTCTTCGTAAACCTTCTGCCAGTTTGCAAAAGGAGAGAAAGGCTTTCTTTCACGATTCTCGCCACCAGACCTGCCTTGAGCCCTATCTCCTCCGTGGGCAGCAGTTTGTGCCTGAGCACCATGTCCTCCACCCCCTTGCATGGTTTCCACTCCAAAAACTTTGTAGAAGCCGGTGCGATACCAGGAGAAAGACCATGTCAGTCCCGTAAGTGCCATCGCCAACAGAAAAATCAGCGTGTACATGCCGCCTGCCACATGCAGGTCGTACCAGAACCGGCGCCAACCTTTACCGGCAACAATCTTCAGACTGTTCTTTAAAGCCTTTTTTGTACGGGGCCACCAGATGACAACGCCTGACAGCAGCACAAAGACAAGCATCAGTGTGGCAGTGCCCACAATCATTTTCCCCCAGAAGATACTTCCATCGGGCTTCATGCTGTCCAACAGCCAGCGGTGCAGGCGGAACATGGTCATGAAAAACGGCGCACGCTCATACCGGCCCTTCACCTCACCCGTGTACTGGTCCACATAGACGGAGGCACGACGAGGTTTGGAAAGATTCACCTGCCAGGCACGTTCCGGATTGGACGATGCAGTGATACCCGTCACAGAGACACTATCCGGCAAAGTAGCGGCTACTTTTTCGGCCAACCGGCTCATGGGAAGCGGTGCCGGTCCGGCTTTTTCTACATAGTAGAGGTCGCGGCGGCAAAGCTCCATCACTTCCGTCTCGAATACCAGCATGGCACCGGAGAAGCAGATAAGGGTAATCAACAGTCCGAAGGGGACTGAAAGCCATAAATGTATCTTACTGAAAATTTTCTTCATAAGTATGTTCTCTTATTCATTTCATATCAGAACCTTTATTCCAGTTTACCTACACCGTTCAGTTGGGTTGCATTGACAACCAGACCTTTGGTAGCTGTTGCATTGGCAGGGTCTACCTTATAGATGGCAGGATAGCCGGAAGAGGTAGTGACTGCCACATATGCGTTGCCATTTTCCATGTACGGGGTATTACCAAAGCCAGAGACATCGCTTGGAAGGCCGTTCACATAAGTCAAAGCTCCAGTGGAGGCATTGAAGACGGCAAGTTGGTTGGCAACCTTGTCTGATGCCGTAATTGCCTTATCATACATCAGCAGCAGGAAATAATTACCTGAAATATACCAAGTCCGCAAGAAAGAGGCGCCATTGGCTTTCTCTTCAAGATTATAGTAATAAGCGGCATCAAATTCTTCTGCTTTGGTATCGATGCGTACAACTCCAGCAGGCAATGTAGTCTGCTGACGCGAATCACTCATGGTCTTGGCATAGCTCGGAGAAAATACATATACATAGCCGTCGTCGGCAAGCCAGTTCATCTGGTAGTACTGTGAACGGTTACGTCCGGCAGCATAACTGATTTTGTCTGTAGTGATGACCTTATGAGAATTCAGTGTCTGATCACCAAAGATAGCGATATGGCATTCATTAGGATACTGGGTCCATTGCAATTCGTCCTTCTCATAGGCACCGCTACCCTGCCCGCCGGATTCTGTCTTTATTAAATCCTCATTACCGGAAAGCACCCACTTGTAGCTACCGTCTTCGTTCTTCTGCATGCAACCATACTGGCTAAGCCCCATGGGAATGGCTGCTGCATAAACCTTACTGCCCACTTGTTCTATACCGGCCAGTGTTACGTATTCACCATTTTCAAGGAAATTTTCGGCAAGAAATGGAGTATCCTTTGTTACCGAGTTCTTTGTATAAGTCTGTTTCTCGACATCCAGATAGGAAATCAAAAAAGATTGGGGAGTATATCCATTTGCATCATTCAGTTCCGTAGGGCCGTCGCCGGTAGAAGTCGTCATTATAAATTGGTCATAATAGCCGTAGGTAGTGAAACGATTGACGTTATACTCCTGGCTACGTTTTTCCAGTTCACCGTTTGTATTCATAATGAACGACTGGGTAGTGCCTGCATTTCCCTGGTGATAGTTCAAGGCATACAGATATTTGTTTCCGTAGAACACCCAGTAAGTAGCCCCATCGTTCACAAGGCCATTGCCGGCAGCAGTAATTTCACCGCTTTCCAGTGACTCGGCTGTCAGCAGGACAGGAACGGAGCTACCTGAAACTGTAGCCGTGGCAGCTATCACATAGTTACCCTTTGAACCGGAACCGGAGCCGGAACCCGGTTCGTCTGTGTCTGTACAAGAAATTAAAGCCATTCCGGTCATTGCCATTGCCAAGAGGCCGGACAAAAGATAATTCTTCTTCATTTGTTCTTCTTATTAATTACACCTATTAAAACCATTATATTTATTAATCACCAAAATGTACACGTACCTTGCCATAGAACGCACGCCCGGCTTTCTGAAGACTGAAATTGTCGTACAAATCCTCGTTCGTGAAGTTGCGGCATTCAAACGAGATATTATAGCGGCCATTCTTCAGACTATAGCTCAATGTCAGGTTATGGGAGAACTGGTCGGGTACCATGAAATCCTTGTTCTTGCTACCGATGGCCTGCGAATAGTAGGAGAAGCTGTGCATGTACTGGTTGTCGTAAGTCACGGACAGCATATTCCCTTTCTTCCAGAGGTCGCGCCAATAGAAGTTTACGTCAAAATCAGCAAACTGATAGGGCACATTGGGAATGCGTGCCTTGTAACCGAGATTTTCCACAGAGTTGCCGGTACTGCCGATTTGCATCTTCTCATTGTCACGCACATTCATCTGCGTGAAGTTGCCGCCCACACTCAGCCAGCGTCCGAAGCCATAGCGTGCCGATACATTGTATCCCTTCGTCAGCACCTTGCCGTAGTTGGTATAAGTGGCCCCTTCTTTTCCTCCGCTCAAGTCCTGGATATTGCGCTGGATATAATCCTTCGTATTGCGGTATACCACACCGCCTTCCACGTAGACAGAATGTTTTCCAAAACTCCGGGAATAACTCAGGTTCAAGTTGATGTTGTCACTTTTCTCGGGACGGATGCCGATGTCTCCACTCTCCAGGTCTTCGTCACCAAACATCTCTTCGATAGTGGGCAGGCGGTAAGCTTTTTCATAAGAGAGCTTCGCCTGCAAACCGGGCAGGATGAAGTAGGTTCCGGCAGCACCATATCCCCAAGAGTCTACCGTACGGCTGGTGCGTACATAATTACTACCGATATCATCCTCGGCCATAGGTCCTGCCACATACTGGCGGTAGTATTTGCCGAATGCCGAGAAGTTCCACTTTTCGGAAGGCATCAGGCGGTATGACAAACCGGAGATATTCTTGCGGGTCTGCTTGGCAATGGCATCCGTCTGTTCTTCCACCGCCAACAGTGAAGTATTATCACGCTGGAATGCACTCAACACATGATTGAAAGTCAGCATGTGGACTCTGGCAATGCGGTAATTCAAGGTCAATGTACCGTTCCAATTGTCATTATCGGCACGGGAATACTGGCGGGACTGTTCGCCGGGACTGTTCAGCGGATGTTTCTCACCAAGCCAGTTGTATTCATAGCGGGCAGTATCCACATTCGTAGTGGCATTGCGATTGTAGTTGGCTGTCAACACCATATCCAGCCCCTTGATTATCAAGTTGCGTTTGCTGTATTCCATCGAAGGCATTAGTGAATGGCCGAAGCGGTGCTTTTCTCCGAAGACTGTCTTCTGGCGTACACCGGTCTGTATGTCCTTGTACATGTGCGAATAGGTGAAACCGAACATCAGCCGGTCTGCCCAACTTTTGTCCACAATACCCGCTTTGGCCACAATGGCTTCGTTGTGGTAAGTATCATTGAAACGCTTCACGCGCACCTTCTCACTTTCGTTGAAACTGCCCGTCTCAAAATCCTTTACCGGCACATCTACATGATAATCGTTGTCCGAGTAGTTTTGAAAGGCATTGATTTCATAGCTGAAACCGTTCTTGAAAGTCTGTCCGAAGTTAACGTATGAGCGGTGGGTATTGAACGAGCCGTAAGAATAAGAAGCATCCAGGAACCAGTTCCGGCGTTTCTTGTTGGTAACGATGTTGATGACACCTCCAATGGCATCCGTTCCGAAACCTACGGGAACCACACCTTTATATACCTCTATACGGTCGGCAAAGCTCACCGGAATATTGTTCAGGCTGAAGGAGCTTCCCACACCTTCCTGCGGCACACCGTCAATGAACACCTTGACGTGCTTTCCGCTAAAACCGTCCAGCATCAACTGCATATCCGAACCTACCCCACCCGACTCACGGAGTTTCATGCCCGGAGCCTTGGTCAAGGCATCGCTCAGATTCTTCGTGGTGTTCTGGAGTTCCTTTGTATCGACTGCCACAGCATTGAATGCCGACCTCTTCACCCGGCTTACTCCGGTAGAAACGATAGTCACCTCGTCCAGCTGTTGCGTTTCGGGAGCGATGGTTATGTTCAGCTTCATCCGCTCATCATTGACCAGTTTCACCTTTTTCTCCACCTTTGTATAACCTACGGCAGACACCACCAGCGTATAGTCGCCGGCAGGCGCCTTGATGTGATAGAGGCCTTCCTGATTCGTGGTTCCTCCATAACTCGTCCCTTTCAGATAAACAGTCGCAAAATCCACCGTTTCTTTTTCCGTAGAAATGATTCTACCCGAAATCATCCCTCCTCTCCTCTGCGCATGTACAGACAGAGAAGCCAACAGAAGGAAAAACAGCAGCGAGAATTTAAGTGTATATGCTTTCAATTTTATAATAATTATAATGTTGTTAGTAAACCGGTGCAAAGGTCATTATTAACAGCCAGCTGTGCAATCACTTATTGTAGGTAATTATATGGAGTGGATTTATCGTATATATCATATTATGCAATCACCATTGATAGGTATTATCAATAATAAATCTAAAAAAAGAGGAGCCGGGAAATGAAAAACCCCTATTTATAGGTATTGCCCAATATGCCTTTTTGTACGACCTTTGCTGCAAATTAAAACAAGACAACGGACAATAAATTATTAAAGTTTAAGTATGAAAATTGAAAAGATTGTAGCCCGTGAAATCCTTGATTCACGCGGCAATCCCACAGTAGAAGTGGACGTTATTCTGGAATGCGGTGTTATGGGACGCGCAGCAGTGCCTTCCGGTGCTTCTACCGGCGAGCACGAAGCGCTGGAACTTCGCGATGGCGACAAGCAACGCTACGGTGGTAAAGGTACACTAAAAGCAGTAGAAAACGTCAACAAGATAATCGCACCGGCACTGATTGGCTGGTCGTCACTGGAACAGCGTACCATCGACCACAAGATGCTTGAGTTGGACGGCACGCCTACCAAATCCAAGCTGGGTGCCAACGCCATTCTGGGTGTCTCACTGGCAGTAGCCAAAGCCGCTGCCAATTATCTCGATATACCTTTATACAGATATATCGGTGGAGTAAATACCTACGTAATGCCGGTCCCGATGATGAATATCATCAATGGAGGTTCACACAGCGACGCTCCTATCGCTTTCCAAGAATTTATGATTCGGCCGGTAGGCGCCTCTTCCTTCCGTGAAGGCCTGCGCATGGGAGCCGAAGTATTCCACGCCTTGAAAAAAGTGTTGCACGACCGCGGCCTCAGCACTGCCGTAGGTGACGAAGGCGGTTTTGCACCGGCACTGGCAGGAACAGAAGATGCGCTGGACTCCATCATGAGCGCCATCAAGGCTGCCGGCTACGAACCGGGCAAGGATGTGAAAATCGGTATGGACTGTGCCTCATCCGAGTTCTTTAAGAACGGTATCTATGACTACTCCATCTTTGAAGGCGAAAATGGTAAAAAACGTACTGCCGACGAACAAATAGCTTACTTGGAAGATTTGATTAATAACTACCCGATTGACTCCATCGAGGATGGCATGAGCGAAAACGACTGGGAAGGCTGGAAGAAGTTGACCGAACGCATCGGCAACCGTTGCCAGCTGGTTGGCGACGACCTGTTCGTGACTAACGTGGAATTCCTTGAAAAAGGTATTGCCATGGGCTGCGCCAATTCCATCCTTATCAAAGTCAATCAAATCGGTTCACTCAGTGAAACGCTGGATGCTATCGAAATGGCACACCGCCACGGTTATACCACAGTGACTTCTCACCGTTCCGGCGAAACCGAGGACGCCACCATTGCAGACATTGCCGTTGCCACCAACAGCGGACAAATCAAGACCGGTTCTCTGAGCCGCTCCGACCGCATGGCGAAGTACAACCAACTATTGCGCATCGAAGAAGAACTGGGTAACCTTGCTGTCTATGGCTACAAAAGAATAAAATAACCCTTTGTAGTGAATAAGTCATAAAGAGGGAATAGCGTCTTTGGGAAAAGGCGCTATTTTTATTAAAGAATCGTCTATATCTTTGCAAAAGTCATCCCCTACTATCCTCTATAGGAAAGATTCTTTCCAAGATGGTAGCAGGTTAATGTTTCATTGACTAAAGACTATTCGTCCGACAGTCGTTACATTATCGTCCGACATATGTTTAATTATCGTCCGATAGCTGTTGGACGATAATTAAACATATGTCGGACGAATAGTTTTTAGTAAGCAAGAATATAAAATATAGCGGCGCAACAATCATTTGCTCCCAAAGCCTCCCTTTATTATTTACGGAGGCCTTCAAAAACAGTCCTCATTCACGGTTCATCAAACGATGCTCTGCCATCTGCTCGAACTTCGTGCCGGGACGTCCGTAATTGGCATACGGATAAATGGAGATGCCTCCGCGCGGGGTGAAGATACCCGTCACCTCAATATACTTAGGGTTCATCAAATGAATGAGGTCTTTCATTATGATGTTCACGCAATCCTCGTGGAAAGCACCATGATTGCGGAAGCTGAACAAGTAGAGTTTCAAACTCTTGCTCTCTACCATCTTGACATCGGGGATATAGCAAATACGGATTTCCGCAAAGTCCGGTTGCCCCGTGATGGGACAGAGGCTGGTGAATTCGGGGCAGTTGAAACGCACCCAGTAGTCATTGCCGGGATGCTTGTTATCAAATGCCTCCAATACTTCGGGGGCATAGTCCTGACGGTATTCTGTCTTTCTCCCCAAAAGGGAAAGTTGGTCTTTCAATTCTGTCATAGCCATATATTTTTAGTGATACAAGTGTGCCTCATTTAGTAGAAGCCAAAAACTTTTCCAATCCTTCTCTGCGCAACGTGCATGCCGGGCAGTGTCCACAACCATCTCCCGGGATACCGTTATAACAAGTCAGCGTTTCGTGACGTATAAGTTCGAGCACTCCAAGCTCGTCTGCCAGCGCCCAGGTCTCCGCTTTGTCAATCCACATCAGTGGTGTGTGCAGTACGAATTGCTCGTCCATAGCCAGGTTCAGCGTCACGTTAAGCGACTTGATGAAAGCATCCCGGCAATCGGGATAACCGCTGAAATCGGTCTGCGACACCCCCGTCACAATATGATTAATCCCCCGCTCGCGGGCGTAGACGGCGGCTATACTCAGGAAAAACAGATTGCGTCCCGGCACAAAAGTATTCGGAAAGCTGTCTGCCGGCTTCTCCTGGTCCATCTCCATGCCGGCATCTGTCAATGAGTTATGTCCCAGCCGGCCGATAAAGGAAACATCCATTACTTCGAACTCCACACCTGCCTTACGGGCAATGGCCCTCGCCAAGTCCACTTCCTTCTGATGTTTCTGTCCATACAGAAAACTCAGCGCATACACTTTCTTAAATTCACGTTTTGCCCAAAAGAGGCAAGTGGTCGAGTCCTGCCCGCCACTGAATACCACCAAAGCAGTGTCCCTATTCATCTTGTTAAAAGCCTCTCCCCTTGCCCTCCCCCGTAGGGAGGGAGGGAAACAGAGAGGGCATTGCTAATTATTTGTTTGACATAATAACTGATTTCCCCTCACTACGGGTAAGGGGCTTTAAATATCGCCTATTTTCCATACTTTATAGGAGATGCCTTCATCATAGACATCACTACCGTCTATCCGCTTAATAGCTTTTACCACACGGATAGTCACAGGCAGTATCAATACCTCGTACATGGACTTCAGCAGAATCTGGATACACATCATCACCAGCAACTCCCGCCATGCAATGATTCCTCCGAACGCCACCGGAAAGAAAATCAACGAGTCTGCCGTCTCACCAACCACCGTCGACCAAATGGCACGTGCGGAGAAATTACGCCCGTTGCTTGCCAGTTTCATGCGGCTCATTACGTAGGCATTCAGAAAAGAGCCCACCAAGAATGCCGTCAGACTGGCTATGACAATACGGGGCGCCATTCCAAAAACAAAATTGAAATGCGCGGCACCATCCCAGAAAGGGGCGGCAGGCAACGCCACGGCTATCAGTCCCAGCATTACCACAAAAAAGTTCATGGCAAAACCGCTCCAGATAATCAGGCGGGCTTTACGAAAGCCCCAAACCTCGGCTATGCAATCGTTGATAATATAAGAAATCGGGAAGACCAGCAATCCGGCTGTTACGGTAATACCAAAAACCTGGATAACTTTAGTCTCAAGAAGATTGGCTGCAATCAAGCATACATTGAACAGAATGCCCAGCAACATAAAAGGTACAGATACTTTTTGTTTCATACTCCTGTTTTTTACGTGGTGTTCTAGAATACACGACCGCTATTCACGGCATCATACATTTTAAATCCGGTTGCAAAGGTACAACAAGTTTTGCAAATGAACAAACAACATATATTTTAACTAAATCCCAAGCAAGACAAAGCTCCTTTTTTTTATTCGAAGTAATTACAGACAGTGCATATTTAGTTAACGAGACTTAAATAAGATTTCCCAAACCAAGAATATTATTTACAATAGTTTTAAAAAACATAAACCAATAGCATAAAAATCAATATATTAACTGATTTTAGCACAAAATCAAAAACATGCAACCAAGTTTGCTCTCAAACAAGATTTCATTCACGCAAATTTCTTAAGCAAATAAAATAATGGACAACATATTTTAATACATACGATTCTATATTTTAAATAATGAAAATTAGGATTATATTTGATAACAACAATCCGGAAGCTCTGGAAAGCACATTGATATTAACCAAGAATATACCATATTATATATAGTAACCTTAGAAAAACAATGAATGCCTATGATTTACCCGAAAGCCCCAAGACACTATTAGTGTCATCTTCTATTCAACCTATTTATTTTGAGATCCATTAGCTTAAACAAAAAACATCTATTATGAATGAAAATCGTAAACGAGGAACATCGAACAACAAAATCCTCACAGCAATTGCCATCGCCTCCCTATTTATAGGAAGCAGCAAAATCATGGCAATAGAGACCTACTCGGAAAATTCATTCGGAGTGACAGAACAGATGCAGGCACAAACAGCCCGCGGTATTGTTGTCGACCAGAATGGAGAGCCTATCATCGGAGCAAGTATCTTGGAAAAAGGTACTACCAATGGAGTTACCACCGACTTATACGGTAAATTCTCGCTAAACGTAAAAAGAGGTGCCACCCTGGTCATTTCCTACATCGGTTATAAGACGCAGGAAGCCAAAGCAGATGCCAACATGAAAATCACCCTTACAGAAGATTCCGAACTACTGGATGAAGTAGTTGTTGTCGGTTACGGTGTACAGAAAAAGAAACTTGTCACCGGCGCCACTGTACAAGTGAAAGGAGAAGACATAGCCAAGCTGAACACTGTGGATGCCCTGGGCGCTTTGCAGAGCCAGTCACCGGGTGTCAACATCACGCAAAACAACGGCTTCCTGGGTTCGGGCTTTAAGGTGAATATCCGCGGTATCGGTACTACCGGAACCTTCTCCCCGCTTTATGTGGTAGATGGAGTTGCCAACGGTAGCATCGACGGGCTGAACCCGAGTGACATTGAATCTTTGGACGTCTTGAAGGATGCCGCTTCCGCCGCCATCTATGGTGCGCGTGCTGCCAACGGCGTTATCCTGATTACCACCAAACGAGGTAAAACCGGCGTTGCCGAAGTCAGTTACGACGGCTATGTCGGCGTGCAGAACCTCTACAAAATCCCTACTATCCTCAATGCCCAAGAGTACATGATGATGCAGGATGAAGGCCGTGTAATGGACGGATTGAGTCCGTACAACTGGGCGACCTATATTCCGGAAAGGGATTTGCAGGCCATACAGAACGGAACATGGAAAGGGACAAACTGGCTGAAGGAAGTGCTGAATGAAGATGCATTGGTACAGAACCACGCAGTCAACATCACCGGAGGAACAGACCGTTCCAGATATGCCATAGGTATTTCATACACCAACCAAGAAGCCACCATGGGAGTTCCCGGCGAATTTCCTGAAATGAACCGCTACAACTTCCGCGTCAACTCGGACCACGTAGTTATGAAAAAAGGCAATCTTGACTTCCTGAAAGTGGGCGAAACCATCAACTACAAATATTCGCAAACACAAGGTTCATTCGGAACCGGCGGCATTTATTGGAACGGAGTGCACAATATGCTCATCATGAGCCCGTTGATGCACCCTTACAATTCAGACGGAGACTACTACCTCTACGCAGACCAGGAAAAGGACAACTACAAATGGGATATCTCCAACGGAGCCAATAAAAACCCGATAGCTTATCTGGACTACTATATGAACCAGAACCTAAGCAAGTCCCATTACATGCAGAGCAGCTTCTATGCAGAACTGCAACCCATCAAGAACCTGCGTATCAAGAGCCAGTTCGGTTACATCATGGGAGCCTCCAGTTATCGTTCCTATTTGCCGAGATTCGATTATCTGAGTGCGTCACTCAACAACGCAGAAGACAAGGTTACCCAATCCATGTCTATGTATAACCGTTGGTCATGGGACAATACAGCCAACTACATCTTCAATATCGATGACCATAACATCGACGTCCTGGTAGGTCAGAGTATTGAAAAATGGGGTATGGGAGAAGAAATGAGCGGTTCAGCCATAGGCTCAAACTTCTATGACTTCAAGCACGCTTATTTGTCCAATGTTCCATTGACCGCCAACAGTGTGTCCTCCTTGACTGGCAAGCCTAACGGGGAAGGTTCCATCGCCTCCTTCTTCGGACGTGTCAACTACAACTATCAGGAGAAATACATGGCTTCTGTCATCATGCGTGCGGACGGTTCCTCCACTTTTGCCCGCGGACACCGCTGGGGATACTTCCCTTCAGTATCCGCAGGATGGGTTATCAGCAACGAGTCCTTCATGTCAGGAATCAAATGGCTGGACTTCTTAAAGCTACGCGCTTCCTGGGGGCAAAACGGTAACTGTAATGTATCTACTTTCCAATATCTTTCACTGATAACTTCCAACAACGGATATGGCGGTTATACGTTCGGCGACTCCATGGACCTCATCAGTACCGGTTCATACGCCTACCGACTGACCAACCCGGACCTTACCTGGGAAACACAGGAGCAATTGAATTTCGGTATCGATGCACGCTTCTTGAACAACCGCCTGGGCTTTGAATTCGACTGGTATAACAAAAATACCAGAGACTGGCTGGTTACGGCTCCGGTACTCTCTTCCTTCGGTGCCAATGCAGTGTCCGTCAATGGCGGTAATGTAAAAAACACGGGTATTGAAGTAGGACTCCACTGGAACGACAACATCGGAAAGGATTTCCAATATGGAGCCAACCTGACCCTTGCTCACAACAAGAATGAAGTGACCAAGATTGCCAACAAAGACGGAATCATCCACGGTAGCGGCAGCGTTCTGTGGGAAGGAGCCGAAGAGTGCTTCCGTGCTGAAGTAGGCAAACCCATCGGCTACTTCTACGGCTACAAGAGTAACGGCATATTCCAGAACCAGGAACAGATAGACAACTACAAAGGTCCGAAACTGAACGGCGACAAGACACAGCCGGGTGACGTAATCTGGGCAGACACCGACAATAGCGGTACGCTCGATGCCAATGACCGTACTATGATAGGTAACCCGAATCCCGACCTGACAATGGGACTTTCCCTGAATGCCAGCTGGAAGGCCATTGACTTCTCAATCACTACTTACGGCGCATTCGGCCAGCAGATTCTGAAGTGTTATCGTGACTTCTCCTCCTCACCCTTGAATAACTATACAGCAGAGATATTCCAACGCTGGCACGGCGAAGGTACGTCCAACAAGTTCCCGAGACTGTCCAGCGCTTCCAGCTCCAACTGGAACAGAGTATCAGACATTTACATCGAAGATGGAGACTATCTCAAGATAAAGAACATCACTGTGGGATTCGACTTCAAGAAAGCATTCAAGAAGTTACCGGTACAACAGCTGCGCCTGTATCTGACCGCACAGAACCTCTTTACCTTCACCGGCTATTCCGGTATGGACCCGGAAATCGGTTACGGTGGCGACGATTATGGTTGGGCATCAGGCATCGACCTGGGCTACTACCCCAGTGCACGTACCTATATGATAGGCTTAAATGTAAAATTCTAATTAACCGAAGAAATTATGAAAAAGATATTATTCATAGCATCAGCAATACTGATTCTTCTTTCAGGATGCGAAAACTTCCTCGATTCGGAACTTTTGACCGAAAAGACAACCGCCAACTTCCCGGAGACAGAAAAGGATGCCCAAGAGATGGTGACGGCCATATACGCCCATCTGTTGTTTGAAAGTCCTGAAACCTCTTCCCAGTATTACATTGCCCAGTTGGCAGGTGACGACTGTCTGGGAGGCAACCTCTCCTACTCCAACAACTGTGCCACCAACTTCCTTATGTACAGTGGCAATCTGAATACATTTGCCGGTATCTGGGACCGTTGCTACACCCTTATCAACCGTGCCAACAATGCCATCAACACAATGGAGAATGTGAAATCATGGTCCAGCGAGAGCGAACGTAACCGACTTTTCGGTGAGTCCTACTTCCTACGTGCCATGGCTTATTATGAGCTGGCACAAGTCTTTGGCGGAGTTCCTTTACGCACCACACTGGAAAGTACCAACCTGCCGCGTGCATCCGTAGACGAAATCTACACCCAGATTGCAGCCGACTTGAAAAACGCTATCGAAATGATGCCGGCAAAGATTTATCCGAAAGGCTCAGACATGACCGGACACGCTACAAAATATGCTGCCGAAGCCATGATGGCACGTGTATTCCTTTTCTATACCGGACGCTACGAAAAAAACGAGCTCCCCAACGGAACTACCAAAGAGGAGGTCATCTCTTGGATAGATGACTGTGTAAACAACTCCGGTCATAAACTGGTGTCCGACCAACGCAACATCTGGGCCTACACCAACGATGCTACCGAAGACAATACCGGAGGGTTCCGTTACCAATACGTTATCAACCATAACCTGAAATGGGAAGGAAACAGTTCCGACGAAACTTTATTCGCCAACAAGCATAACCTGAAATCCGACTGGACCTATACCTGGTTCTCCAACACATGCGCGCAATTCTATTCACCGTCTGCCGACAACTATTCCAACAAAGACAGTTATCCCTTCGGCACCGGTTGGGGAGCTGGCCCTGTATCTCCGGCTATGGTCAACGAATGGAAAGACTGGGCCGCCAAGCAGACCTATACGGACGGTTACAAGGAGGATCCCCGTCTGACCGGTTCCATATGGTCGTACAAAGCACTTGATCCGAATGTTGCCGGCAATGTACTGATGGACTGCACCATGGACGAGGGTGAACCGGAATATACCGTATCCTATCGTTACTATGAACAAACCGGCTATTTCCAGAAAAAATACATCAATATCAATTCCTACAATGAAGGCAAAATCGAACCTTTCGGCAAGCAGATGTTCCCCGGAATATCTTCGCAGACATCCCAACAGCTACTCCAAATAGCCGACTTGATTCATATCCGTTTTGCCGACGTCCTGCTCATGCAGTCCGAGCTGAAACAAGACGCTACGGGTCTGAACAAGGTACGTGCCCGCTCCCACTTGGCTCCGGTGGCCTACTCCCTGGAAGCCATCAAGCAGGAACGCCGCTGGGAACTTGCATTCGAGTCCATCCGCTGGTGGGATATCCTTCGCTGGTCGGGTCCTTCGCTTGAGGAAGCCGGTGACATACTCAACAAACAGACCGGGTTCAATATAATAAATGCCGCTACGGTGGTACCGATGGTAAAATTCGACTATAAGAAACGCCTACAAGCAACCCAAGGCTACTGGCCCATTCCGCAAGACGAAATCGACATCTCCAATGGAGTCCTTGAGCAGAATCCAGGCTGGGATGCATCTGCCCAGTTCTCGGATTGGAACAATATGTAAGAGTATTAACCTATAAATAAAGACAATATGAAAGTAACAAAAATATTGATAGCAATGCTTGCTTCAGCCTTCATCGTTACTGCATGCGATCCTATCGAAGACGAAGACTTGCGAGACAAATATGTGACTGATGCCGGTACACCCATAACCAAAGAGGCATTACAAGCCGCCATATCCATTACCCAACCCTTCCCCAACCAAGACGGAGTAGTGGAAGGCGACCAGTATATAGCCCTGAAAAACTCCCGCCCGGACATTGGCGGTTCATGGCACATAGAATGGGGGGGCGAAGGAAGTAAACAAAGTAAGACTCTGGTCACGGACAACGCTACGGTCATCATGGAGTCCAATGCGGACTATTCCATCTACTATATGGGCATTTCCGCCAATCAGATTATCAAGACAGATCCGGTTGTAGTGACTGTGACCAATGTATTCGACGATTGGTCCACTTACTTCACCGGTGCAACCGACAAGAGTGACAAATCTGCCAAGAAGACCTGGAAATTCCGTGAAGTCAGCTGGGGTTCCGTCTGCAATATGGGGGCTCATGGAGGCTGGAAATATACCAGTGCAGGCTATACTCCCGAATCAAATTTTGCCTGGTGGGCCAATGTCACTGCCGCCGAAGCGGGAGACCAGTCCATGGTATTCGAATTCGACGGAAACAAGATGAAAACCTATGATGCCAGCGGAAACCTGAAGGCAGAAGGTACTTTCTCCTTCACACACGAAAAACCGGAAGACGGAGTACTGGGTGAACTGATAACAAGTATCCCCACCATCGGAGGAAATTATGACGACAACGGACAAAGCGTAGGCAGCAACAAATTTTGGCTGCTGACACTGGATGAGAACTATATCACAATCTATCATCCCGGCAAGTATAGCGGTGGTGTGGATTGGGACGACAGCGGCTGGTATGCTTATTTCAAGACTGAAGCAGAAACCGATTCTGAATAATATGCACTCTCTATGAAAAGGAAACTGCTATTTATAATAGCTACTGTCTTTCTAGTAGCCGCATGTCACAATGACGACTACATGCCCGGACTGCCAGCTCCGGGAAATGAAGACAACGAGACCGAAATGGCCGAGCAGGTTGCAGGCCGGGTTGCATTGGGCTACGTCACTTATTATGGCACATCCATACCCGATGCCAAATACCTGACCCACATAAACTACGCTTTTGCAGAATTATATGTTAAAAACGGAATTTATGAAAAGTTTGGCCTGCAAGGTGATAAATCCCGTTTTGATAAGGTAAAGAAAATAAAGAGCCAGTATCCACATGTGAAGATATTACTCTCTTTTACCAATAGCGTTTCCAATACTGACAATTCCCAGGACGGAGGTTTCTCCGCCCTGGCGAAGAGTCCGGAAATGCGCAAGCAATTCGCACAAGACTGCAAAGCCTTTGTTTCGAGTGAGGGCATAGACGGTATTGACATTGACTGGGAATTTCCCGGTATGACCTTCGGCAGCAATGCCTATGACGAGTTGGTAGATGTGGAAAACTTCACCCTATTGATGAAAGACCTGCGTGCAGCGTTGGGGCAGTCCACCCTATTGACCTATGCAGGTTATTGCATGGACAAGCGTCCCCAAGGCGAAGGCTATAAATATATTGATGTAAAGGCCGTAGACCCGTATGTAGATTTCGTCAATATCATGGCCTATGATCTGGTTGATGCCCCCCAGCATCAATCAGCATTGAACAAGCCAAGTAATTACTGGGACTGCCAGCGTTCCGTAGACGAATACCTGAATGCAGGGGTATCTGCCGACAAATTAGTGTTGGGAATTCCGTTCTACGGAAGAGCCGATTTCAATGCCGGCGGCAGCATCAATTATCGGGATATTCTCAACCTGAGTAAGGATGACGGCTATGTCATCGAAAATTGGGATACAGAAGGCAATGTCCCCTATGTCACCAAAAACGGCAGTTTCTACTGTGGTTACGACAATCCCCGCAGTATTGCCGCAAAAGGTGAATGGATATTAAAAAATGGCATGAAAGGCATGATGTTCTGGGATTATGAAGGTGACGACACCATGGGAACCCTACGCAAAGCGCTATGGAATGCCGTCATGAAAAAATAAGTAACTTAACACACATTCTCAGGAGGTTATTCCGGAAATTAGGGTAAGGGTAATTTTGCATATGATCTTCATTCAAGGCAAGAATACTGACGGAATAACCTCCTTTCCTCCTCCAAGACTACAAAACCTTTTTTCATTTAAGTTGTTGAAAGCACATTCATCAAAACCTAACTTAAATGAAAACAATCTTAAAAACAATGTTTCTGTTGTGCGTAGCCGGACTTCCCTTGTCCACTATCCATGCACAAAAAAAAGAGATCATCGATGACGAAGCCCCCAACGGCATTGTCATAGTTACTATCGACAAAGCGGGCGACGAGATTATCCGCATCATGAATGAGTCACAATTGCCTTACATCCATGACCCGAAAGCTCCCCGCTTCCTATTGATGGACAAACAAGGCAAATTCGCCCTGGGTATCGGAGGGTATGTCCGTGCCACCGGCGAGTATGATTTTGGAGGTATTGTGGATGATATTGACTTTGTTCCTGCCAACATTCCAAGCAGTAGTAAAATCAAAAATCAATTTCAAATGGATGCCAGTACGGCCACTATCTTTCTGAAATTAGTCGGACACACCCGGCTATTGGGTGACTTCACAGTCTATACAGCCGGAAATTTCCGAGGAGGAAACAAAACATTCCAGCTACGGAATGCTTATATGTCATTCCGAAATATAACGGTGGGATATACTTACGGCGGTTTCATGGACTTAGGCGCCCTCCCCTCCACCATTGACTTCCAGGGGCCCAACGGTGCCACGTTCTACCGCGCTACACAATTGTCATATACTTATAAGGGGCTGAAAGACTTTCGTTTCCAAGCTTCCATCGAGGCGCCTGCCGTTGACGGCACAACAAGCAGCCAATTCGAAATTGCCCAGCAACGCATGCCGGACTTCACAGCTTCGGCACAATACAGTTGGAACAGCAGCAGTCATCTGCGTGTAGGAGGTATCATCCGCAGCATGACATATACCAGCACGGAAAGGGACAAGGCTTCCAGCGTCACCGGATACGGTGTACAAGCCTCAACGACCTTTAACCTCGGTAAAAAATGGCAGGCATTCGGACAAATCAACTATGGTAAAGGTATCGGGCAATACCTGAATGACATCAGTAATCTGAACGTCGATATTGTCCCCAATCCCGAAAAGGAAGGCAAAATGCAGGCATTGCCCATGCTGGGCTGGTATGCAGGTCTACAATATAACATTTCTCCAAAGGTATTCCTTTCAAGCACTTACAGCATGTCCCGCCTTTACTCTGAAGACGGTTATCCCAACGACCTGCCAAGTACCTACCGCTACGGACAGTATTTCGTAGCCAACGTATTCTGGAACGTAACCCCGAACATGCAGGTAGGCGCTGAATATCTGCGTGGCTGGCGCACCAACTTCGACAATTCCACCAACCATGCCAACCGTATGAACCTGCTTGTACAGTATTCTTTCTAATCCAATATAAAATAAGAAAGAAGCCGCCTCAAATCGATATTTGAGACGGCTTCTTAATATATAAAGGTAGGATTGTGAAATCAGAACTTATAGTCAACACCAAGACCAAACACTTTATTAGTACGGCTATAAACATTCTTGGTGGTTTCACTTATCTTCTTTGTATAATCATCATAGTTTGTCCAAAAATAGGCTATATTCATAGTCAAATGCTTTGTCATTTTGATGGCAGCACCAAACCCCAGTGAATAAGAGTCACATGAAAAACTTATATCACTCTGAAAATCATCAGCCAAGCCATAATCTGTACGCTGATAACCACCACTGATGGTCAGCTGTTTAGCTATATCCCATTCTGCACCAATCAAAATTTCATGTGTGCCATGCTTCAACGCTTTCTGCTTATCATTGGCCATCCCTGCCGCTTTATCAAAAAAATGGTGATATTCCAGCGTTGCACGAAGCGTAGGAAGGAATTCATAACCAACAGCTGCAGTCAATAATGCAGGGATATCACTCGGAGTATTCACACCATCCTTATAGTCAGCCAAAGGATTCCCTTCATCTCCCATAGCAGTTCCCATTGCACGCACTTCAGCTTTTTTGGTTTTATTTTCGAGATTAAGACTTGTCATAAACTCGTACTTCAACCCAATATTCCATTTGCCCAACTTCACATCAGCTCCCAAGATAGGGGTCAATCCCCAGCCGGTCTGGTCGCAGTCTAAATCGATACCAACCAATTCCATGCCACCATAAGTAGGAATATTACTGTGTGCTGTTGCAGTCAGAAATCCTTCATACCCACCGGTAAAATAATTCATACGTCCACCGGCAAACACACCTAACCAATCATTAACTTGATACGACAACCCCAATTGCACACCATAAATAAACTGGCTTCCATCCATTGCACTATTGATAGAATACATATTGGGAGTGATTTGACCACCCGAAATAGTATGGATTTGTCCCATCACCATTGAATCGAACATACCCAAACCATCATCAAACGATGCCTTACCGCCACCACCTACAACAGCAAAGCTACCGGAAATAGTCCAGTCTCCTTTTTTATATGCACCTTGAAAACTAGGAATGAAAGGAGCAGAAGCTTTTCCTTTATAATAACGTGTATTCCCATCTTCAATAAACAAGGGAAATGTCGCTTTTATGTTACGGGTCTGATAAGCACTTTGTCCATTCAAAGACAAATAGAGACCATCTTCCGGCAAAAAGGCCAAACCGGCCGGATTAGAATAGACACCGTCAATATCAATGGAAGCACCACGCGCTAACATTCTAAGAAAAGATACATGCTGATTTGTATTTGTCAGGATACCACCCGCAAAAGTTGGAATTGAAACGATTAACATCGCAATGCTAATCAACGAAATTTTTCTCATCTAAATCTTTTTTAATTGTTTTCGGGCGCAAAGGTACAATAATATTGCACATAAAAAATAGTTTTGTGCATAAAGTTATCCTAATATAAGACTTTAATTGAAATACCAAATAGTTTCTAATGAAACAAATGGAAATAATTATCATTTTATGAATCCTTCCGGCCACTGAACCATATCAACTTTCCACTTGTTATCTCCCTATAATTATGTAACATTTAAAAAACAACAAATCTCATGGCATACACTATCGCATTTTTTGGCAGCAAACCTTATGATGAAGCATCTTTCAACGAAAAAAACAAGGTATATGGTTTTGAGCTCCGCTACTATAAAGGGCATCTTAACAAGCACAACGTTATTTTAACCCAAGGAGTAGATGCAGTCTGTATTTTCGTGAACGACACTGCCGATGCCGAAGTTATCCGTCTGATGGCAGACAACGGCGTGAAATTATTGGCATTGCGCTGCGCCGGCTACAACAATGTAGATTTAAAGGCAGCTGCCGACTGTGGCATTACCGTAGTGCGTGTCCCTGCTTACTCCCCTTATGCCGTAGCAGAATATACCGTTGCCTTGATGTTATCCCTCAACCGTAAAATTCCACGCGCCACCTGGCGGACACGGGATGGAAACTTCTCGCTGCACGGACTTCTGGGTTTCGATATGTACGGAAAGACAGCGGGCATCATCGGCACGGGAAAAATAGCCAAGAAACTGATATGTATCCTGCGTGGATTCGGCATGAATATTCTTGCCTACGATCTCTATCCCGACTATAATTTCGCCCGTGAACATCAAGTAGTATATACCAGCCTGGATGAGCTATATCACAATTCGGATATCATCTCCCTGCACTGCCCGCTGACTGAGCAGACCAAATATCTCATCAACGACTATTCCATCAGTAAAATGAAGGACGGAGTAATGATTATCAATACCGGACGTGGACAACTCATCCATACCAACGCCCTGATTGAAGGACTAAAAAACAAGAAAATCGGCTCTGCCGGCCTGGATGTGTACGAAGAGGAAAGCGAATACTTCTATGAAGACCAATCGGACAAAATCATTGATGACGATACCCTGGCGCGGCTACTGTCCTTCAATAATGTCATCGTCACTTCGCACCAGGCCTTTTTCACACGCGAGGCACTGGCAAACATTGCTTCGACAACCTTGCAGAACATCAAAGATTTTATGAACCATAAGCCACTGGAGAACGAGGTCAAGGCATAGTCCCCACTCATTTATAAATTCTTAGACATCGGTTTTTAAACTTTATAGCTTTCCAAAGCGTTACTAGTACATAAACCATTTTAAGAAAAGGAATAAATTATGAAAAAAGTTATAGACAAATCAGACAGCAGAGGTCATTCCCTATATGATTGGCTTGACAGCCACCACACCTTCAGTTTCGACGAGTATTACAATCCCCGCCGGATGAATTTCGGCGCCTTGCGTGTACTGAACGACGACCGTGTGGCTCCGGGAAAGGGCTTCGGCACACATCCTCATAAAAATATGGAAATCATCTCCATTCCCCTGAAAGGGAAACTGAAACATGGGGACAATCATCAGAACAGCCGCATCATCATTCCGGGAGATATACAAACCATGAGCGCCGGCACCGGCATCTACCACAGCGAAATGAACGGCAGTGACACTGAAGCGGTAGAATTCTTGCAAATCTGGGTGATGCCCGAAAAGCTGAACACACCACCCGCATACCAGGACTTCGACGTACGTCCACTCCTGCGCAAAAATGAAATGGCACTAATAGTATCCCCTGACGGCGATGCTCCTGCCAGACTGCTACAACAGACCTGGTTCTCTATCGGTGAAATAGAAGCCGGAAAGAAGATTGACTACCACATGCACCAATCGCATTCCGGTGTATACATCTTCGTAATGGAAGGTGAAGTCAAAGTGGACGGCACAATACTCTCACGCCGTGACGGAATGGGAGTATACGAAACCGGCAGTTTTGAGCTGGAAACACTGAAAGACTCTCACATTCTCTTCATAGAAGTACCGATGTAGCGTGCTTTTGCATAAAATAACAGCTTAAACCGGAAGTTTGTGTAGCGTTTTTTGTAATATTGCGCTATAATTCAATCCGTAAATGAAACTTGATTACATCTACCATAGCGGCTTCGCGATTGAAGCGGACGGAGTGACGGTCATTATCGATTACTATAAAGATTCCTCGGAAGAGGTTTTCAATAAAGGTATCGTGCACGACAATCTCTTGGAAAAGCCGGGCGTACTCTACGTACTATGCTCGCATTTCCATCCCGACCACTTCAATCGCGAAGTTCTTTCATGGAAAAAACAGCGGCCCGACATCCGCTACATATTCTCCAAAGACATCCTGAAGCACCGCCGCGCCTCAGCGGAAGATGCCACCTATATCAATAAGGGCGACACCTACGAAGACGAACATATCCGTATCCAAGCCTTCGGTTCCACCGATGTGGGTATCTCCTTCCTGATAGACCTGCAGGACAGGCGACTGTTCCATGCCGGTGACCTAAACAACTGGCACTGGAGCGAGGAATCTACTCCGCAGGAAATACGCAAGGCCGAAGGTGACTTTCTGGCCGAAGTGAGAGAGCTGCAGCAAACTGCACCTGCCGTAGATGTAGCCATGTTTCCGGTGGACAGCCGTATCGGAAAAGATTATATGCGTGGAGCAGAACAATTCGTGGAACGAATAAAAATCACTATATTTGTACCGATGCACTTCAGCGAAGATTATCAGGGAGGCAACGCCTTCCGGCAGTTTGCCGAGAGCAAGGGATGCCATTTCCTAAGCATCGCACACCGTGGTGAAAGTTTCGAACTCCCCAACTTGTAGCCCGTAACTCGTAAATTAATAATTAAAACACATACTATTATGAAAAATTTAACACAACTTCTTTTTACACTGTTTTGCCTGTGTCTGCCGGCCATGCTGCAGGCGCAGGATAGGGACGACAGTAAATATCTGGCTGGTGCCGTTCCCGAGGTGGACGGTAAAGTGGTATTCACCAAAGAATTCAGCATCCCCGGCATGTCTCAGGATGAAATCTACGAACGTCTGCTCGGCTGGATGGATGCCCGTCTGAAAGAGAATGAAAATACCAGCCGTGTAGTATTCTCAGACAAAGAGAAAGGACAAATTGTAGGTATCGGGGATGAATGGATTGTATTCAGTTCTACGGCTCTGTCATTAGACCGTACCAAAATCCTTTACCAGCTGACTGTGACCTGCCAACCCGAAAAGAGCGTGCTCGAAGTAGAAAAGATACGGTTTAACTACCGCGAAGGAAAAGAAAAATATACCGCCGAGGAGTGGATTGTAGACAAGTATGCCTTGAACAAGGCGAAGACCAAACTGGTACGCGGACTTGCCAAGTGGCGCAGAAAAACCGTAGACTTCGTTGATGACCTTTGCCTGGGAGCAGCAGAAGCATTGAGCGCCACCACTGCCAAAGCTCCGGTAGAAGAAAAGAAGGAAGAAAAGAAAGAGGTGAAAGCTGTCGTCAATTCCGGTCCGACGGTAATCACCCCGAAGAAACAAGTTACCGTGGAACCTGCCCAGGCTGCTGAAAAGGCATCCGAAGGCATCGTGAAAGATGCCCAAGTCATCGAAGTGCCCCAAGTCAAGAAACCTGCCGCACTGGTTCCTGCCCAAAAGAGCCAGCAGCAAGAATACAAGACCATAGCCCCCGAGCAATTGTCAGCCGATGCCATCCAGACCGGAGCAGGCAAATTGGTTATCGTCATCGGCCAAGAGCCTTTCAACATGACCATGATGACAGCAAACTCCGGAGGTTCTTTGGGCAAAGTCAACGGCAAACCAGTTGTATTCAGCATACTGTCGCCCGACCAACCGTATGAACAAATGGAAAAAGCAGAAAGCTATACCATCCGTTTCTATCCTACGGGACAGACAGAGCCTACGGTCATTCTGGAATGTAAGAAGCTGCCTTCACCGGCAACGATGGAAGGTATGCCACGCACGTATGTAGGCGAAATTCTGAAAGCAATGGTCAAATGACCGCACACGCAGACTGCAAATTGTAAATAATCAAATCAGGAATAAACAAATGGAAATAAAAAGTAAATTCGACCATTTTAATATCAATGTCACCAACCTGGAACGTAGCATCGCATTCTACGAAAAGGCACTGGGGCTGAAAGAACATCATAGGAAAGAGTCGTCCGACGGCTCTTTCACTTTGGTCTATCTGACCGACGGCAGTACCGGCTTTCTGCTGGAACTGACCTGCTTGAAGGAGCACCCACAAGCCTACGAATTAGGAGAGAACGAGAGTCACCTCTGCTTCCGCGTATCCGGCAATTACGACGCCATACGCCAATACCATAAGGAAAACGGATGGGTATGCTTCGAAAACACTGCAATGGGACTGTACTTTATCAATGACCCGGATGACTATTGGATTGAGGTACTGCCGGAGAAATGATATTTTACATCACTAAAACAACGAAATATATGAGTATAGAAGAAGCGATGATGGGTGGTATTGTCTTCAAAGGCAAAAAGGACAAACCTAAAGAAGAAAACAAGATAAAGACCAAAGCCAAGAAGAAAACCTACATTACCGGGCAACACGGTTCCGCCTCAGCCAAAATGAAAGCAGAAATCCGCCGCAAACGCGCTAACAGACATAAGAAATGATAAATACAGCCTTATTGCCTGCCGACAAGGACCCGATGGGCGCAGCCATAGCCGATTACTTCAAACGGCATAAAGCCGACCGCCTACGCGTGTTCTCTTCACAATTCGATGAGGACGAAATTCCCGTCGAAGAGCTATTCCGCACAGAAAAGCAAATGCCCTTGCTGGAGCGTACTGCTCTGCAAATGGCAACCGGAAGGATTTTGGATGTGGGTGCCGGCAGCGGTTGCCATAGCCTTACCCTGCAAGAAGCCGGAAAAGAGGTCCATGCCATCGACATTTCCCCGCTTTCCGTGGAAGTGATGAAGCAGCGAGGTGTGCGTAGCGTGTCACAAACCAATCTGTTCAATGAACAGTTTGCCGATGAATACGACACTATCCTAATGCTGATGAACGGTTCCGGCATTATCGGAAAATTGGAGAATCTGCCTGATTTTTTCCGGAAGATGAAGCTGCTGCTCCGGCCTGGAGGCTGTGTTTTAATGGATTCCAGCAACCTGAGCTATCTGTTCGAAGAGGAAGATGGCAGTATTGTTATCAACCTTGCCGGTGATTACTACGGAGAGGTAGACTTCCAGATGCAATACAAGAATGTCAAAGGCGACTCCTTTGACTGGCTCTATATCGACTTTCAGACCCTGAGCATCTATGCTGCCGAAAACGGCTTCAAAGCAGAGCTGGTGAAAGAGGGTACACATTATGACTATCTTGCCAAACTATCCCGACAAGCATAAAAGTGAAGTGCCCCCTAAAAGTTTTTGTCTAACTTTTAGGGGGCACTTCCTTTTTTATATCTTGCCTATTCCTACTATTCAGAAAGCATTCCGTCAATCTCCTTCACCAAAGAAGCAAATTCTTCAGGGTTATACAAACGTGTCAGCTTCACAATACGCCCTTCCTTATCAATCAGGACATTGCGTGTGATACCTGCCTTGCGGAGCGCATACTTCGCAAATATATCCGCTCCCGGGTCCAGACCCAAAGGATAGGTCACTCCGGTTGACTTACCAAAAGCAATCACTTTCTCCAACGGCTCGTCACGGTCGATGCCAATCAGCATAAAATCCGGATTCGACTTATGCTTCAGCCATATATCCTTCTCAATGAAAGGCATCTCCTTACGGCACACTCCACACCAGCTTGCGGTAAACTGCAACATGACCACCTTCCCAAGAAGTTCCGAAAGGGTAATGCTTTTCCCATCCGTCAGCTTCACTGTAAAATCAGGAGCCATCTCCCCTACCTTAACGATGTAGCCGGTACTGTCCGCCACTACATCCTGCGCCTTGCCTGCCATGCTGCACATAGCAAACAGACAGAAAATCAGAAATCCAACTTTTTTCATTTTATTCAATCTTTAATAAGTAAGCTGTAACTATTCAGCGAATGATATTTTATAGAATGGGCAAACAATTCCCTATAACAAAAAACTCCGAAACACTTTTAAAAAGCAGTTTCGGAGTTTTATTCTTCGAGGTACCTGGCAGATTCGAACTGCCGTACACGGTTTTGCAGACCGCTGACTAAGCCACTCATCCAAGGTACCGGTTCTTACAAGAACTCTTTATTTCTTGTTTGCGGATGCAAAGGTAGCACTTTTTTTGAAACTACCAACTATCCGCAACAACTTTTCTTCTTTTTTTTCGTCACTCCACTACACTCTGCACGCTTCTTATCATACAAATTCTTTAGTTCACAGCCACTTGCACAACTATCACACGGATTACCATTTTCTTTGACCCGATGAAAAAAAGAATAAATACTCATGCCAATCCGCACAGCGCAGAGCAACAACAATAAGGCTACTACCCACTCCTGCCAACTATTCATCATAAAAACAGACCTCCTATCTGATAAATTGCGAAAGACATCAGCCAGGCCAGCGCAGTAGTATAAAGCCCCGCAAACACGGCCCACTTCCAACTGCCCGACTCCCCTTTAATGGCTGCCAACGTGGCGATGCACGGAAAATAAATCAGCACAAACACCATGTAACCGAAAGCCACCAGGGGCGTTATCGGAATGCGTTCACCCAAGCTTGCGGCATCTGCCTCAGCATCGTCGGCATAAAGCACTCCGAGCGTGCTTACCACCAGCTCCTTGGCGCCCACGCCGGAAAGGATGCCGATGCCCAGCTTCCAGTCGAATCCCAACGGTTCGATGACCGGTTCCATGGCTTTACCAATCCGGCCGATGTAGGAATTCTCCTGCTGTTCCGTCACACTTTCATATTCATCGTGGTTGGGATAATATCCCAATGCCCAGATAACGATGGATGCCACCATAATGATGCCTCCCATCTTGCGGAGATACTGCGCCCCCTTCTCCCACGTATGGCGGAAGATGGCCTTGGACGTCGGCATACGATAAGGCGGCAGCTCCATGACAAACGGCGTATCGTCTCCTTTCACCAGAAAGCGGCAGAAAAGACGTGCCATGACCACTGCCAACAGAATGCCGATGGCATAGATTACTAACAGCACAAAGCTCGCATTGTTCGGAAAGAAGGCGCCTACCAGCAATAAATAGATGGGTAGACGGGCGCTGCACGACATCAGCGGATTGATGAGCATCGTCACCAGACGGCTCTTGCGGTTCTCAATGGTACGCGAAGCCATAATGGCGGGCACATTACACCCAAAGCCCATAATCAGCGGAATGAAAGACTTTCCATGCAGCCCCATTTTATGCATAATCTTATCCATAATGAAAGCGGCACGTGCCATATAGCCCGAGTCTTCCATCAAGGAAATAAAGAAATAGAGCAACAGAATATTCGGCAGGAAAACAATGACACCGCCCACACCTCCGATAATACCATCCACCAGAAGGTCCTTCAGCGGTCCTTCGGACATTTTGTTGCGTATCAGGTCGCCCAATTCGCCTACCAGCCATTCAATCCCCTGCATAGGATAGTCGCCCAGCACAAAGGTGCCTTCGAACATCAGATAAAGGAAAAGGAAGAAAATGGGATAGCCCCATACGCGGTGGGTAACGATTGAGTCTATGATTTGAGTGGTCCGCGACGTATCCTGATGATTGTCCACATAGGTCTCGCGCAGGGCACCGGCTATAAAACCATACTTGGCATCGGTGATGGCCTGCTCGCTCTCCTCGTTCACCACCTCGGCAATCCGTGCCTCTTCCCGGTCGCGGACGGCAAGAATCTCCTTTCCATTGGGCAACTCTTCCACAATCTTTTTCAAGTCTTCGTCGTTCTCCAGCAACTTGATGGCAAGGAAACGCGTGGAATATTTGTGGCGGATGTTCTCATTGACGCTGATGACGCGCTTCACCTCCTCAATGCTACGTTCCAGCTCGGGACCGTGATTGATATGGATATGACGGTAGAAGCCACGCGGCTGTTCTATCTCTTCTTTATGGCTGCCGAAGTCATGGTCGGGAACATACTCCTGATGCCAGCTGCGAAGGTCACTCAATATCTCGCTGCGCATCCTGCCCTTATGGTCGAGGAAGTCGCCGCCTTCGTAAATATTGATAATCACATGGAACAGCTGTTCAATGCCTTTTCCGCTACGGCTGACCGTAGGCAACATCGGAACTCCGAACAACTGGCTGAGCTTCACATAATCCAGCGTGTTTCCACTGGCTTCCAGCTCATCGTACATGTTCAGTGCAATCACCATGCGCACGTTCATGTCAATCAGCTGGGTGGTGAGATAGAGATTGCGTTCCAGGTTGGAAGAGTCCACAACATTGATAATGATATCCGGCGTTTCATTGATAATGTGCCGGCGGACATAGATTTCTTCAGGGGAGTAGGCCGAGAGGGAATAGGTTCCGGGAAGGTCGACAATACGGAAGTGGTAACCTTGGAAATCAAAATACCCCTCCTTGGCATCTACCGTAACGCCACTGTAATTGCCCACATGCTCGTGCGAACCGGAAGCGATGTTGAAAAGAGAAGTTTTACCACAGTTGGGATTTCCCACCAAAGCCACATTTATGGTGCGGCGTTTGCCGAGGGCCAGTTGCTTCAGCTCATCTTCGCCCAGATGCATGTTTTCGCCCAACCCCTCGTGGTAATCGGGCTGCACAGCCTGCTCCTTAGCTTCCTGCTCACTGATAATCTCTATCATCTCAGCCTCCTGCCGACGAAGAGAAATCTCATATCCCATTACTTTGTATTTGATAGGGTCGCGTAGTGGGGCATTCAGCAAGACCTCCACTGTTTTACCTTTAATAAATCCCATTTCCACAATCCGTTTGCGGAAACCACCGTGTCCCAGCACTTTTACGATTACACCTTTTTCACCGGTATTCAATTCGGACAAACGCATAGTCTTTCTGCCTTTCTTTTCTATTTTGGGGGCAAAGATAATACTTATGTCCGCAAGGCACAAATAATTTAGAATGTTTTTAAATAAGAGACACTAAACAATAATGCCCAGAAGGCAGAACACTACTTCCAGAGATACTAAATCGTAACTTCACCACACCTTTGTTCTTTTCTTACCACAGCTGTGGTAAGAAAAGAACAAAGGTGTG